>Ga0209581_1000151_pt1 | contig 217925 bp, 216 predicted proteins | sample Coa_R2_FD_187160 | JGI IMG/M metagenome (GOLD analysis project Ga0209581, IMG submission 187160) | Surface soil microbial communities from Centralia Pennsylvania, which are recovering from an underground coalmine fire - Coalmine... | ecosystem: Environmental > Terrestrial > Soil > Unclassified...
CCCATGCCGTCCCGGTGCCCCGTTGCGAACGGAGCAGCAGGCGCCGGACCTTTCCCCGCACCCAAGACGCCTCATGAGCGCGCCCCTCGGCGGGAAAGGGTGATAGGAATATAGTCCATGCTGGGAAAGCCGTCAAGCTTCGAATTTTCCGCTCGTCATGCCCGCACTTGTTGCGGGCATCCACGCCTTCCTTATGCTGAGAAGCTGCAAAGACGTGGATGGCGTCCGAACTCGGGCTTGCCCGAGTTCGGCATATTTAAAACCCAAGTCGGGTAAACCCGACTTGGGTGACAAGCCCGGCCATGACGAGATGTGAGGCGCCCGAATGACGCTCGATCAGTAAAACGCCTGAATCCCCGTGATCGCCCTCCCGAGGATAAGCGCATGAATGTCGTGCGTGCCTTCGTAGGTGTTCACGGTCTCCAGATTCTGCACATGCCGCATCACGTGATACTCGCCGGCGATGCCGTTCGCCCCCAGCATGTCGCGCGCGGTGCGCGCAATGTCGAGCGCCTTGCCGCAGTTGTTGCGCTTCATGATCGAGACCATCTCGGGCGGGCACTTGCCCTCGTCCATCAAGCGCGTCGCGCGCAGGCTCCCTTGCAGCCCAAGCGAAATTTCAGTCGCCATGTCGGCGAGCTTCTTCTGCACGAGCTGGTTCGCGGCAAGCGGCCGACCGAACTGTTTGCGCTCCAGCACGTAGTTGCGCGCGATCTGATAGCAGGCTTCCGCCGCGCCCATCGCGCCCCAGGAAATGCCGAGCCGGGCGCGCGTGAGGCAGCCGAACGGCCCGCGCAGTCCGGTGACGTTCGGGAGCAGCGCGTCTTCCTTCACCTCGACGCCGTTCATGGAGACTTCGCCGGTGACCGAAGCGCGCAGCGACAGCTTGCCCTCGATCTTGCTCGTCGAGAGCCCCTTCTGTCCGCGCTCCAGAATGAAGCCGCGGATCTCGTTGTTGTGCGCTTCCGACTTCGCCCAGATGACAAAAATATCCGCGAGCGGCGCGTTGGTGATCCAGAGCTTGTTGCCGGTGAGCCTGTAACCGCCGGGGATTTTCTCGGCGCGCGTCTTCATGCCGCCCGCATCGGAGCCGAAATCGGGCTCGGTGAGGCCGAAGCAGCCGACGATCTCGCTGGAAGCGAGCCGCGGCAGATATTTCTTGCGCTGCGTCTCGTCACCATAGGCATAGATCGGATACATCACGAGCGAAGACTGCACGCTCATGGAAGATCGCATGCCGGAATCGACGCGCTCGAATTCGCGCGCGACCAGCCCGTAGCAAACATAGGAAAGCCCGGCGCCGCCATATTCCTCGGGGATCGTCATGCCGTGGAATCCGAGCTTCGCCATCTGACTGAAGATTTCGCGGTCGAACTTCTCGTCGCGATAGAATTCGACGATGCGCGGCAAGAGCTGCTCCTGCGCGAAGTCGCGCGCGGTGTCGCGAACCGCCCGCTCCTCCTCCGTGAGCTGGCTCTCCAGATCGAACGGATCGACCCAGTTGAATAACGGTTTTTCGGCCTTGCTATGGGATGATGCCTGCGGCTTGCCCATGCGCTCTCCTCGATCCCGCCTTGCGGAATTCTATTGTCTGTTGTCTATCGGGAAGTAAGCGCAAAATAACGCCGGAGGAAAGCCCGTGAACCTGTCCCGCATGCTGAAACGGCGCGCCGCCGAAAACCGCTCCGTGCGCGTGGGCGTGATCGGCGCAGGCAAATTTTCCTCGATGTTTCTCGCGCAGGTGCGCACGACGCCGGGGATACATCTCGCGGGTGTCGCCGATCTTTCCGCGGAACGGGCGAAAAAGGCGCTTGCGACGACCGGTTGGGATGTCAGCACACAGGTCGCGAAGGATATTGACGATGCGCTGAAGTCGGGGCGAACGGCGGTGACGGAAGACGCATTCGCGCTGATCGACAGTAACATAGACGTTGTTGTCGACATCACAGGAAGCCCTTCAGCGGCAATCAAGCATTGTTTGCGTGCTTTCGAGCGGAAGAAGCATGTGGTGAACGTCACGGTCGAGGCCGACGTGCTCGCGGGACCGCTTCTTGCCGCTCGCGCGCAAAAGGCCGGCGTTGTCTATGCGCTCGCCTATGGCGATCAGCCCGCGCTTGTATGCGAGATGGTGGATTGGGCGGAAGCCTGCGGCTTTCGCGTGGTGAGCGCGGGGAAAGGCACGAAGTATCTGCCCGACTATGTGCACTCCACGCCGGATACGGTGTGGAATTATTACGGGCTCAGCGCCGAGCAAGCCGCGGCGGCCGGCATGAATTCGCAAATGTTCAATTCGTTTCTCGACGGGACGAAATCCGCGATCGAAATGGCCGCGATCTCGAACGCGACCGGCCTCATGGCGCCGCGCGACGGCCTCGCCTTCCCGCCCTGCGGCGCGGAGGAGTTGCCGCAGATTCTCATTCCGCGTACGGCGGGCGGCGTTTTGGAAGAAAGCGGTCTCGTTGAAGTCGTATCCAGCCTGAACCGTGACGGCTCACAAGTCGCGCGAGACCTGCGCTGGGGCGTCTATGTCGTGTTCGAGGCAGGCGCGGACGATGCGCACGCCGCCTACACGCGAAACTGCTTCCGCGAATACGGCATGGCGACCGACAAGAGCGGCCGCTACTGCGCGCTCTATCGCCCTTATCACATGATCGGGCTTGAGCTTGGAATTTCCGTCGCGAGCGCCGCGCTCCGGAAGGAAGCAACGGGCACGCCGGATGCGTTCCGCTCGGATGTAGCGGCGGTCGCGAAGAGGACTTTGAAGCCAGGCGAGACGCTTGACGGCGAAGGCGGCTATACGGTGTGGGGAAAAATCCTGCGCGCCGAGGATTCGCTCGCGCGCCGCGCGCTGCCGATCGGGCTCGCGCATAGAGTCAAAGTCACGAAGCCGGTCGCCGAAGGCACTGTCGTAAGCTGGGACGACGTCGCGATCCCCGACGACGAGACCGTGCGCTTCCGCAAGGAAATGGAGAAGGCGTTCGCGCCGAGAAAGACGGCGGCGGCCTGAAGCAGAACCCTCATGCTGAGGAGGCCGCGATAGCGGCCGTCTCGAAGCATGAGGTCCCGGAATCACGGATGGACCCTTCGAGACGCCGCGCTCACGCGCGGCTCCTCAGGGTGAGGATTTACTCCGCCGCGACCGGGCGGTCGCGATCGATCTCCGGCCCCTTCTCGTTGATCGAGCGAGAAATGCGCCGGTCGTATTTGTCGAGATAAAGATAGATCACCGGCGTGATGTAGAGCGTAAGCAGCTGCGAGAGCAGCAGTCCGCCGACTACGGCGACACCGAGCGGCTGCCTGAGCTCCGCGCCTGCGCCCGAGCCGAGCGCGATCGGCAGTGAGCCGAAAATCGCCGCGAGCGTCGTCATCATGATCGGGCGGAAGCGGAGGATCGCCGCCTCGCGGATCGCTTCGAGCGCCTCCATGCCCTGCCTTCGACGGTCGATCGCGAAATCGATCATCATGATCGCGTTCTTCTTCACGATGCCGACGAGCATCACGATGCCGATGATCGCGATCACCGAGAGGTCCATCCTGAAGAGCAACAGCGTGAGCAGCGCGCCGATGCCGGCGGACGGCAGGCCTGACAGAATCGTGATCGGATGGATGAAGCTTTCGTAGAGCACGCCAAGCACGATGTAGATGACGAGCACCGCCGCGAGGATCAACAGCGGCTGGTTCGAGAGCGATTCCTTGAACACCGCGGCCGTGCCCTGGAATCCGGTCGATACGCTCGCCGGCAAATTCGCTTCGCGCTCGATATCCTGAATCGCCTCCACCGCTTCGCCGAGCGCGGCGCCCGGCTTGAGATTAAACGAGATCGTCACCGAAGGAAGCTGCTGCAAATGGTTGATCTGCAGCGGGCCGATGGTCTGATGGATCTTCGCGATCGATTCGAGCGGGACGAGCCTTCCCGACGGCGTGCGGATATAGGTCTGCGAGAGGTCGGCGGCGCCCTGCTGGAATTTCGGGTCGTTCTCGATGATGACCTGGTACTGGTTCGACGCGGTATAGAGCGTCGCGACCTGGCGCGTGCCGAACTGGCTGTAGAGAGAATTGCGCACCTGATCCTCGGTGATGCCGAGGGCGGCCGCCTTGTCGCGGTCAACGTCGATCGTGAGCTGCGGATTGCTGATCAGGAGGTCGGACGTCACATCGCGCAGAATGTCGAGCTTCGAAATCTTGTCGAGCATTTCCGGCGCGATGCGATAGAGCGCCTGCGTATCCGGGCTCAGCAGCGTGTACTGGTATTCGCTTTTCGAGACGGTGGCGCCGACGGTGATGTTCTGGATCGGCCGGAAGTAGGAATTGACGCCGGGAATGCTTTGCACCGTCGTGCGCAGGCGCTGCACAAGCTCGTTCGCGGAAACGTCGCGCTGATCGCGGGGTTTCAGACCGATGAAAATTCGGCCGGTGTTGCTGGTCGGGCTGATGCCGGTCGCGCCCGCGGAGTAGACGACATAATCGACCGCCGGATCCTTGCGCACGGCCGCGGCCACCTCGCGCAGATGCTGCCGCATCGAGGGGAAGCCGATATCGGTGCGCGCCTCGACAGTACCGGAGATGAAGCCCGTATCCTCGATCGGGAAGAAGCCTTTCGGCACCCCGATATAAAGGACGATCGAGAGAAACAGGGTTACGAGAGTAATGCCGAGCGTAACCGGCCGGTGGTGCAGCACGAAATCGAGGCTGCGGCGATAGCCGGCGAGACAGCGATCGAACACGGTCTCCGACCACTGCAAAAGCTTGATCGGCTGCTTGCCATGATCCGGCGCCCTGAGCACGCGCGCGCACAACATCGGCGTCAGCGTCAACGACACGAAGCCGGATATCAAAATCGCGACCGAAATCGTCACCGCGAATTCGCGGAACACACGGCCGACGATGCCGCTCATGAACAGGACGGGGATGAACACCGCCACGAGCGAAAAAGTCATCGAGATGATGGTGAAGCCGATCTCGCGCGAGCCCTCGATCGCGGCCTTGAAGGGCCGCATCCCCTTCTCGACATAGCGGTAGATGTTCTCCAGCACCACGATCGCGTCGTCGACAACGAAGCCGACGCAAAGCGTGAGCGCCAGCAACGTCATGTTGTTGATCGAAAAGCCGAAGAGATACATCGCGCCGAAGGTCGCGACGATGGAGAGCGGCAGCGCCAGCGACGGGATGATCGTGGCGCGCACGTCGCGCAGGAAGAGGAAAATTACGAAGACGACGAGTCCGACCGCGAGGCCGAGCGTGAATTTCACGTCCTCCACCGCCTGCCGGATCGAGACCGAGCGATCCATCAAGACGTTGATCTGGATCGCGCCCGGCACCTGCGCGCGATATTCGGGCAAATGCTTGCGCACGAGGTCGACGACTTCGACCGTGTTCGCGTCGGGCTGGCGGTAGATCGCGAGATTGATCGCGCGGGTGTCGTTGTACCAGCCGGCGATACGCTCGTTCTCGGCGCCATCCTCCACGTTCGCGACATCGCGGAGATAAACCGGCGCGCCGTTCCGGTAGGCCACGACCACGCTCTTGTATTTCTCGGCGCTCCGCTTGGGGATGCCCATGTCGAGCGTGAGACTCTGCTGCTCTCCGCCGATGATGCCGGTCGGCGTAATGGACGACACGGCGGCGACCGCGTTCTGCACCTCCTGCAGCGACACGCCGCGCGCGGCCAGCGCGTCGGGTTTCAGACGGATGCGGACGGCGTATTTCTGCTGACCGAAAATATTCACCTGCGCGACGCCCGGAAGCTGCGAAATCTGCTGCCCGACGATGGTGTCGGCATATTCGTTCACCGCCGAAAGCGGCAGCGTGTCGGAGACGAGCGAGAGATACAGCACCGGCGCGTCGGCGGGGTTCACCTTCTTGAACGAAGGCGGCGTCGTCATCTCGATGGGGAGAGACTTTTGCGCCACCGAAAGCGCCGACTGCACGTCGAGAGCCGCGGCGTCGATATTCCGGTTCAAGTCAAACTGAATGACGATCTGGCCGGTGCCCGTCGTGCTGATCGAGGCCATCGAGGAAATGCCTGCGATCGTGGCGAGCTGCCGCTCGATCGGCGTCTGGACGGAAGCCGCCATCGTTTCCGGGCTCGCGCCCGGGAACGTCGTCTGGATCTGGATCGTGGGGAAATCGACGCGCGGAAGCGCGGCCACCGCAAGCAGACGATACCCGAAAATCCCGCCCATGATCAGCGAGACCATCAAAAGCGTGGTCATCACCGGCCGGCGGATGCAAAGTTCGGGCAGCGTCATTGGGCGAGATCCGCCTTGCGCTTGATGTCTACCGGCGAGTTGTTGCGAAGCGAGAGTTGCCCGTCGGTCACGACCGTCTCGCCCGGTTCGATGCCCTTGGCGATGATGCTGTCGCCGTCGACCGAGCGCGCGACGGTAACGTCCTTCACCCTGGCGACGCCGTCCTCGACGACGAAAACGAAATCTCCGCGCTGGCCGTTCTGTATCGCCTCGTTCGGCACGGTGACGATATTCTTGTCGGTACGCAACGTGACGCGCACGGTCGCGAGCGTGCCGGGCCAAAGCTTCTCGTCCTTGTTATCGAAGAGCGCGCGCACGAGGATCGTGCCCGTCTGCGGATCGACCGAGTTCTCGATGAAGGCGACCTTGCCGCCTTCGATCACGGCGCCGTTCTGCAGCGTCGCCTGCACCGTGGCGTTCGATCCGGCCGCGCGCAGATCGGGAATGTAGCGCTCGGGCACGCCGAAGGTGACGTAGATCGGCGTCATCTGGTTCACGGTCGCGAGCGGCGCGCTGGTGGAATCGGCGCGCACGACGTTGCCGGGCCGAACCGAAGAGATTCCGACCCGGCCGGTCACCGGCGCGTAGATGTCGTAGTAGCTCCGCTGCGCTCGCAAATTATCGAGATTGGCCTGATCCTGCTTCACGGTCGCGGCGAGCATGTCGGCATTCGTCTGCGCATCGTCGAGCGTGACCTTCGGGGTCGTGCCTTTCGCGACCAGCCCCGCGAAGCGTTCGACGTCGCGGTTGGCTTTCACCAACGAAGCCTGATCGCGCTTCAGCGTCGCTTCCGCCTGCTCCACCATCGCGTCGATCGCGCGCGAATCCAGCTTGAAAAGCAGGTCGCCCTCTTTCACCGAGGCGCCATCCGCGAACAGAACCTTCTCGACCATGGAGTCGACGCGCGGGCGGATCGCGACGCTGACCACCGGCTGCACCGAGCCCGGCGCCTCGACGCGATAGGGCACGTCCTTGGTTTCGGATTTCGCGACGGCGACCGCGATCCGGCGCTGCTGCGGGGCGGGCTGCGATCCGTTCGACAGGAACCACCAGCCGAGCGCGCCGATGGCGAACAAGAGAACGGCGCCGACCGCCGCTGTCTTACGGTCGAGACCGCGCAGCTGCGCGAGGCGCGCGCCATTCAACGGCGACTTCGCGCCTCGCAGCGATTTCGGATCAAATGGCTTCATGAAAATTTCCAGACAATCATTCGGATGAAAGCAGGCGGCGTCATTCCCTTCCCGGCGGAGGGCATTCTAGCTTTTCGCGCCTTCAAGCTGCCCATCCCGTTCCCTTTCCTAAACCGGGTTCTGATTGAGCACGACTCATTGCCCCAGCTTGCGCCAGGGCCTGGCATTTCAACCCGCCAGCCGCTGAAATCCTGCGGAATCGGCGTTTGCGTCGAAGGTGACGGTCATCTCGCACCCAGCGGCTTGGTTAAGGGCGGCAAGCAGATAGTCCGAGAAACCTCTCCTTCCCGCTCGATATTCCCGGAGAGCCGCAAGCGCTGCTTCCGCCTCGCCCACGGTGAATTCGGGCGCGCACAGGATGTAGTCTACATAATCCGCTACTTTTGCGCGTACGAGGCGGTAGTCCTGCTCGAGGGTACGGGCGATTTCCGCCAGAACCAGCGGATGGATAAAGCAATCACCGGCTTCAGCATGCCTCAGAATCCGCTCCGCCGCCTTGCCGCGCCCTGTGCGGCCTTGGTCGAGCAAGCCGAGCACAATGTCTGCATGGAGGCCGATCACGGCTCGCCTTTCCGCTCCGGCAACGGCGGGAGGGTTTCGCCGATATCGAAAATCGAGCGGCGGAGCCATTTCCGGATCACGACACGGCCGTCGGGCTCGAGCGAAAAATCCAAGCGGTCGCCCGGCTTGAGATCCCAGCGGCGGCGAAGCTCCACCGGCAAGGTGATCTGGCCCTTACTGGTGAGGGTAGATTGAGCTTTGAAAGGTTGCTGACGGGTCATAGCAATTCCTTACCTAAAGTAAGGGCCTTACTTTTCAGATAATGCCCCATCCAGAGTATCCAGTTACCGTAGATTGCTAATGGCAAGCTCGGCTATGTCGAGCAGCCTGTCGATATCCTGGCCGGTCGGGCGCGGCGCGCTATCGGCCGCGCCCGATCCGATAGCGATGGCCGAAGTGCGCTAGTGCTTCATGTGATCCATGGAGTCGTGATTCATCGGCGCGCCCTTGCTCTTGCCGTCGGCCGAGCCGAGCGGCGCCACGACGAATTTCACATCGACCTTCCCCGCTTTCTCGAAGACGAGCGTGCCCATGAAGGCCTCGCCTTCCTTCGGCGCGCGTTTCAGGTCGAACAGCATGACGTGATAGCCGTTCGGCGCGAATTTCACGCTTTTCCCCGGCGGGATTTCGATTCCCTTTTCCAGTTCGCGCATTTTCATCACACCGTTCTCCGTCTTCATCTCGTGAATCAGAAAACGGCCGGCGATCTCGGCAGAGCCGCCGATCAGACGGTCGGGCGCGGTGCCGTTATTCTCGATGGTGAAATAGCCGCCCGCAACCTGAGCGCCTTTCGGAATCTCGCGCGACCAGGGGTGCAAGATATGCAGCGAGCCCACAGTGTAATCGTGGGCGGATGCGCCGGTTGCGGCGAACAAGCCTAGCAACAACGCCGCGATAGCAGAATAAAAACGCATTTTGATTTCTCCATGCGAAGCGCGCCTTGCCGGCGCGCGTGTTTGACGAGGAATTCGGTCAAACGAACGCAGGAGGAGCGCGCGCTTCGGCAAAGCCGGAGCAATCGGGCGCAGATTGTGTCTTGGCGAAGTCCGGCCATGCGGCGGTGAAAATCGATGGAAGCGCGATATTCGCAACGGCAGGCGGCGCGAAGCCGGGCGCGGCGCAACCGCAGCAGCCGGCGACGAGGCAGGCGAGATCGCGCGAAAGCGGCGCAGGCGTACTGCCGGGATCGCCCGTTTTCGATGCGTTGCAAATGGGCGCAGGCAGCGCCGCCGCGCGGCCTGCCGCGACCGAGCCGAGAACGAGCGCACACACGATGCCATACGCGGCGGCGAGCGAAATCAGCGATCGGATGGCGTGATGAATCGTCATGGTTCGCGCGTTTCCTAGCGCATTGCGGCTTTTCCAGCGAGGGATTAGTTGAAGCAGGTTCGCGCAATGCCCACGGAGACCCCATCATGGCCAGTCCCGAGCAGAACAAGAAGACCGCGATCGCCTTCTACGAAATGATGTTCAACGACTCGAAGCCGATGGAGGCGGTGCGCCACTATGTCGGCAAGGATTACATCCAGCACAATCCTGGCGTCGAAGACGGCAAGGACGGATTCATCCGCTATTTCTCGAAAATGGCGAAGGAATATCCCGGCAAAAGCGTGCAGATCCGCCGCGCGATTGCGGAGGGAAATTTCGTCGTCCTGCATTGCTTCCAGCAGTGGCCGGGCGGGAAGAACTATGCCGGGATCGACATTTTCCGTTTCGACGACGACGGCAAGATCGTCGAGCACTGGGACGTGTTGCAGCCGATCCCGAAGAAATCGCTGAACCAGAACACGATGTTCTGATTCGCGAAACAAAAAGCCCGCCGATCCGGCGGGCCCTGTTTTTCAGAATCCGCGGCTATTGCTGCGTGCGCGGCACCGAACCGGTTTCCGCACGCGGCGCAGAAGACGAAACCGGCGTCTGCGCGGGTGCCGCCGATGCGTCGGTCGGCTTCGGTTTCGAGCCGCGACCGACGAGCGCGAGCACCCGCCCGATCACCGCATTGTGCAGCATCGCGGACTTGTCAATCGAGCCGTGACCGAATTCGGTATGCCTGCGCAGATCGACGTTGGAAAGGGTGCCGTGGAAGCCGGCACCGCGCGCGACCGGGCGGCCAAAGCCGTTGTCAGACTGGTAGTAGTTGATGAAGGTGGAAGTGGTTCTGCCGGTCAGCACATTCGAGACCGTCGGGTCGAAGGCGACGACGAGCGCCACCGGCACGCCCATTTGCCCGAGCTTGTTCGCCATGTCGACGACGGCGTCGGCGCCGAGCGAATGGCCGACGAGCACGATCGGGCCGCCGCCCGCGCGAACGCGCGCGGCCGCGTCGTTGCAGAGCGCTTCCCACTGGCCGTATTCGTACACGCCGGCAGTGACCCCGCGGCGCTCAAGCTTGGCGGCGAGATCGTCCATACCGAGCGAGAAGATGTTGAGAAGCCCGCGCAGGAGATAAACCTTGCCGTGGCTCACATGCTTTTCGCTCGAGGAGGACGGAGAAACCGAAGCCGATTTCTTGTCCGTCTTTGCGGATGCCACTTGTTTCGGAGCTTCTTGTTTGGGGGCCGCCTGCTTCGCGGCATCCTGGCTCCATGCGGCGCCTGCGCCCGCAAAGCTGACAGCGATCGCGACCGTGCAAGCCAAGATCGCGTTCCGGTACATCTTCGACATGCTGAAACAAAGCCCCTCGCGGATTGGAATAACGAGCGAATGTAGAATGATGCGGCCCGGCTTTGCCAGAAGGCAAATGCCGCATCGCAAGATTGTGCGTAAATGTTGCAAGAACGCCACGAGGTCAAGCGGGATCAAAAGATCCCCGGCAGAATTCGCCACGTTCTCCGCATATAGTCGCGGTATTCCTCGCCGAAGGCCTGTTCCATCAGGCGCTCCTCCTCGAATACCCGCCCAAAAAACAGTGTGCCGAAGCCGACGATGCCGGAAAACCCGGCAACCCAGTTCGGCAAGAGAAGCGCCTGCGCGATCGCCCACAGCCAGAAGGCCGAATACATCGGATGCCGCACCCTGGCGTAGACGCCCTGCGTCACAAGCTTGTGGCTTTCGCGAATGTCGAGGCTCACCGACCAATTGCGGCCAAGATCCTTGTGCGTGCGGCGAAAGAGCCAGAGCGAAAACGCGAAGACGAGCGTCCCGAGCCAGGCGAGCCAGGGGTAAAATGGATGTTCCGCGAAGCCGAGAAAGTTGAAATGCTTATTCGCGAGATTCGAAATCACATAGGCGAGCGGGATAAGCCCCAGGCCGGTGAGCGAGATCGCCATCAGGATCTTTTCTCGCGGCGTGCGGGCGGAGATTCTCACCGCGGTCTTCTTCGAGCCGCGCCGCGCGGGATGGCGGATGATGAACCAGATCACCGTCGCGGCGAGAAAGACGATGAAGGCGATGGTGCGGGTCATGCTTTGGCGGCCTTCTTGCGTGCCGCTTCCTGCACGGCGTTCATCGCGGCTTCCGCATTATAGCCGCCATTCTCCGAAAACGCGTCCACGAGCTTGTCCCTGGCGCTCACGCGAAGCGAAAGCGGCGCGGGCCCGCATATGATCTGGTAATAATCGTAGAAGTAACGAAGCTCGTTCCCCATGCTCCATTGCCGGTGCAGGCGGAAGAAATTTCCCCAGAAGCGCTTGTAGGTTTCGGGCTTCAGCATCTTCCGCATGCGCACCTGCTGCACGATCGGCTTGCCGCGCGCTTTCAAGCCCATCTCGGCGACGGGATCGGTCTTGTAAAAGCTGATGACGTCGACGATCGCCTGATACTCCATCCAGTTCACGCCAGGCGCGTTGGCGACGCGATCGGTCGCGGCGCGCAGCCAGTCCGCCTTCGGGTGCAGCGCGACTTTCAGGAGCGAGGAACCCGTTGACATCAGCCAAAGCACGGGCCCGCGCTTGCCGAGCTCCGGATCGAGTTTGAGCGCGCGGTCCATCACGTCCATGATCAGCGCCGCTCCGAGGCTGTGCGCGGAAACAATCACCTCGTCGCGGCTCGTATCCCTTGCGCAGGCAACGATTTCGCGCGCGAAGCGGTCCAGCCGTTCGTCGAGTCCTGCGCGCGTGCGATGGACGAATTCGTCCGCGAAAATCCAATCGTCGAACATATAATCCAGAAGCAGGACACGCCCCGCGGCATACAAAAGCCCGAAGAAGCAGACGACTGAGAGAAAGAAGGCCGCGAGCGCCGGGACCGGCAAGCCGGCGAGCGAAAAAAAGCGCGGCAGAAAAACCGAGAACGCGGCAATGCCCCCGAGAATCACGAACGGATAAAGAAAGAATAATCCGTAGCGCACGCTCGTCCGGAAGTAGCGAAGCGCGGCGCCCGAAAAAACGAAATCGAATAACGCGCCGATTCCCTTCGGTACGCGCTCAACACCGGAGCGCGCGAAATCGGCCTTCACGAAATCGTCCCAGCGCAGAAGCCGGTATTCGGTCTCGACATGCCAATCCGCGCCTTTCGTGTCGATCTTCCAGACCGCGAGGGAACCGTCTTCGGAAATGATGGGCGGCGACATGACCGACTGCACGTTCCAGGTCGCCTCGAAGCGTTTCAGTTCGCGGCCGAAGCGGCGGTACCACCACTCCGCGTCGATCGGCTCATAGCCGCCGATGCAGAGAAAGCCGCGCCGTTTCACGACACCCGTTTGCATGGCAATTTGCGTTCCACCGCTCCCCAGCGATCACCGTCCCTAGGGAAAGGTGGGGAAATAGGCAAGTTCCTGACTTTCCACGGGCTTTCGGGGGCCTTCCCAACAGTATCCGGCATTGAAAGGCCGCGCCGCCTCCGCTATAGGAACCGCCGAACCCAGGGGCTTGTGAAACGGCCATACCGCCCGGTATTTCGGTCGTTCATGTCGCGGCGGATCCCCGCCGGTCGACAGGAGAATTAATCAATGGCTTCGACCTTCGATACGGTCGCGAACATCATCGCCGAGACCTGCGATATCCCGCGCGACACCATCACGCCGGACAGCCACGCGATCGACGATCTCGGCATCGACAGTCTCGACTTCCTCGACATCGCCTTCGCCATCGACAAGGCGTTCGGCATCAAGCTGCCGCTCGAGCAGTGGACGCAAGAAGTGAACGAGGGCAAGGCGACAACCGAGGAATATTTCGTCCTCAAGAATCTTTGCGCGCGCATCGACGGATTGGTCGCCGCCAAGACTGCTTAAAGCGTGACGCGATGCGTCTCGAGTATTTTCAGATGATCGACCGGTTCGTCGAGGTGAATACCGGCGAACGGAAAATCAAAGCCATCTGCAAGGTGCCGACGGAAAGCCCCGTGTTCGAGGGGCATTTCCCCGGCTTCGCGCTGATGCCCGGCGTTCTCCTGATCGAATGCATGGCGCAGACCACCGGCTGGATGGTGAGCGTGCTCACCGGTTTCACCGGCCTTCCCCTCCTCGTCGGCGTCAAGAACGCGAAAATCCGCAACATCGTGCTGCCCGGCACCGAGCTCACCTTCGAGGGCGAGATCGTGCACGAAGGCTCCGGCTATGCCATGGCGAAGTGCAAAGGGAAATCGAAGGACGGCCCGATTTGCGAGGCCGAGCTTGCCTTCCGGCTAGCACCCTATCCGGGCCCCGAGTTCCGCAAGGCCATGGTCGAGATGGGCGAGAAGGTCGGGATCAAAGTGCCGGAGCTCACGAAGTGAGCGCGCGCCGCGAGGTCTGGATCACAGGTGCCGGTCTGGTCTCCTGCCTCGGCGAGGGCGTGGAGGCGAATTGGCAGAAGCTAGCCTCCGACAATCCGCCCGCTGCGCATGACGAGAAAACCTTCGCGCCTTACGTCACGCACCCGCTCGCGCCGATCAATTTCGATCTGCAGATTCCGAAGAAGGGCGACCAGCGCCAGATGGAGCTCTGGCAACGCACGGGCGTCTATGCCGCAGGACTCGCACTCGAGAATGCGGGCGTGAAAGGCAACGCCGACATCCTCGACACGATGGACATGATCATCGCCGCCGGCGGCGGCGAGCGGGATGTTGCCGTCGACAGCGCGATCATGAGCGGAATTAAAGCGGCGCCAAATCCGGGTGCGTTCTTGAACGAGCGCTTGCTGAGCGATCTCCGTCCTACTCTCTTTCTCGCGCAGCTTCCGAATCTCCTCGCCGGCAATATCGGCATCGTGCACGGCATCGTCGGCTCCTCGCGCACCTTCATGGGCGAGGAAGCGGCGGGCGTCGACGCGCTGCGCGTCACCTTCGAGCGGGTCGCGGCGGGACAGAGCAACATTTCTCTGGTCGCGAGTTCCTTCCATGGCGTGCGCTGGGATTTGCTGCTCGTCACCGAGCTCGGCCGCAATCTCCTGAAGGCGCCGTTCAAGCCGGTGTGGGACCGCGGCGAGCATGGCGGCCTCGCGATGGCCGACATGGGCGCGGGCCTCGTCGTCGAAAGCAAGGAGCACGCGGAAAAGCGCGGCGCCAAGCCCTTGGCGCGACTCGTTGCCATCCAGTCCGACCGCAACCGCCGCAAGCCCGGCGAGATCGAAGCGACGCTCGCCGCCGAATGGACCGCGATAGAGCCCAAGGTGAAGAAAAATCAAGCCGTTGTAATTTCAGGCGCCTCGGGCCTGGAGCCGCCGACTTCCGCCGAAAAGGCGGCGCTCGCGAAAATCGGTCTTCCGGTTCGCGCCACCGGCTCCCATATCGGCCATGGTTTCGACACGCAGTTCCTGGCGAATATCGCGATTGCGTGCGAGACTCTGCGTCAGGGCAAGCTCTTCCCGCCCTGCGGCTCGGGCGACACGGGCAACGCGCCGGCCGAGATTTCGCAGGTCGCGGTGACGAGCGTGGGCAACTGGCGCGGCGAGGGACTGGCGCTGATCGAGAAGATTTAAGGAGGCGAGCGCATGGCGGAATACAGAGACAAGGCGGGGCGTCCCGTCGTCGCGATCACCGGCATGGGCCTCATCACTCCGCTCGGCACCGGCAAGGAAGACAACTGGAAGAAACTCATTGCGGGCCAATCCGGCATCACAACGATCAACCGTTTCCCGATCGAGGGTCTGCGCACGACGATCGCCGGCACCGTCGAGGAAGGCTACGAGCCCGGCCTCGCGCCGTCGGTGCACACCGAGCGGATTGCGAAGAAGGTCGGCGAGGAAGCGATCGCTGAGTCGGGCATCGGCTCGAAGGGTAACTTCCCGGGGCCACTCTTCCTCGCGATGGCGCCGATCGAGCTGGAGTGGCCGCACCGCTTCGATCTCGCGGAAGCGACCGGCGCGAACGACAACGTCACTTACGCCGATCTCGTGCGCGTCTCTTCGCAGGAGCGCTTCGCGCCTTACTACGAGATGGCGAAATACGGGATTGTCGGCGAGAACCTCGCCGATCATTTCGGCACCCAAGGCTCGCCGATTTCGCTCACCACCGCCTGCGCCTCCGGCGCGACCGCGATCCAGCTCGGCGTCGAGGCAATCCGCCGCGGCGAATGCCAGGCGGCGCTCGCGATCGGCGCGGATACGTCGGTGACGCCGGAGTCGGTCGTGCGCTTCTCGCTTCTGTCGGCGCTTTCGACGCAGAACGCCAATCCCGCCGAGGCCTCCAAGCCGTTCTCGAAGAATCGCGACGGGTTTGTGCTCGCGGAGGGTGCGGCGGCGCTTGTTCTCGAAAACCTCGATCACGCGAAAGCGCGCGGGGCGAAAATTCTGGCCATCATTCCGGGAAGCGGGGAGAAATCCGACAACTTCCACCGCACGCGCTCGAGCCCGAACGGCAAGCCGATCATCGGCTGCATGCTGAACGCCTTTAAGGACGCGGGGATCACGCCGGAGGATGTCGATTACATCAACGCCCACGGCACCTCGACGCCGGAAAACGACAAGATGGAGAACACGGGGTTGCTTGCCGTCTTCGGCGAGCGCGCGCCGAAGATCCCGATCTCGTCGAACAAGTCGATGATCGGCCACACGCTCACCGCCGCGGGCGCGGTGGAGGCGGTCATCACCACGATGACCATCCAGCACCAGCGCATTCCGCCGACGATCAACCACAAGATTCCCGACCCGGGCATTTCGCTCGACGTCGTGCCGAATGTCGCGCGCGACGCCAAGATCAGGACGGCGATCTCGAATTCGTTCGGTTTCGGCGGGCAGAATGCGTGTCTGGTAATCGCGGGCGACGTGAACTGACGAATCCCTCATCCTTCGAGACGCGGCCTTCGCCCGCTCCTCAGGATGAGGCAGCGGCATTAACCTCGTCCTGAGGAGGCGCGCCGATGTCGCGTTTACGCGACATCGGCATCTATTGCGCAAGTCCGCAACAGCGGACTTGCGTGCGCCGTCTCGAAGGACGAGGTTGACGCGAGCCGCCCCGCCCTTTAGCCCTTTCGCCCGTCTTTCATTTCCAACATCGCCGGTATGTTCGTATGCGCGCGCTTCGCCTTGTCTCCGACCGCAAAATCGAAATCTCGGACATTCCGCCGCCGCCCGCGCCCGGCGAAGGCGAAGTGCAGATCAAGACGCACGCGATCGCGCTCAACCACATCGACGTCTGGGGCTGGCGCGGCATGGCGTTTGCCAAGCGCAAGATGCCGCTCGTCGTAGGCGCGGAAGCCGCGGGCGAAGTTGTCGCCGTCGGACCGGGGGTGACCGGCTTCAGGGCCGGCGATCCCGTGACGCCCTATGGCGCGCATACCTGCGGACATTGCAAGGCCTGCAAGGAGGGCCGCGACAACCTTTGCGAAAATCCCGGCGGCGTGAACGGCTTTCACATCGATGGCTTCGCGCAGGATCTCTACAATCATCCGGCCCGGCTTCTGGTAAAATCGCCGAAGCTCCCGTGGAGCGACATGGCATGCGCTCCCCTCACCTTCGCGACTTCCGTGCACATGCTGTTCGACAACGCCAGGCTCCAGCCCGGCGAGATCGTGCTCGTGCATGCGGGCGGCTCCGGCATCGGCACCGCCGCGATCAAGCTCGCGAAAGACATCGACTGCACCGTGATTACCACCGTCGGCAGCGACGAGAAGGCGGAAAAAGCGAAGGCGATCGGCGCCGATTACGCGATCAACTACAAAACACACCGCTTCGAGCACGAGGTCCGCAAGCTCACGAAGAAGAAAGGCGTCGATGTTGTGTTCGAACACACCGGCGCCGACACGTGGGAAGGCTCGCTTCTCTCGATGAAACCCGGCGGCCGGCTCGTGACCTGCGGCGCGACATCGGGCCCATCCGGCAAGATCAACCTCATGCAGCTTTTCCAGCAGCAGTATAAAATCTTCGGCTCGTTCGGCTTCGCCATCCGAAACGTCGCGGAAGCGCTCGAAAAAATCGCGAAAGGCGTGAAGCCCGTGATCGATTCCGAGGTAAAGCTCGAGGATTTCGAGAAGGGGCTGGAAAAGCTCGAAGGCCGCAATGTTTTCGGCAAGGTCGTCGTTCGTTTTTAACGGGTTACTCGCTTGAAACCGGCCATTCGCCGCCGCCTGGAAAGCTTTCGAAAACGCACGCGGCCTCTTTGGGGGCCGATCTGGCATCCGATTTCGCTTGCAGGCCAATATTCGCTCGCGCTGGTCGTCCGCGGACTCGTGCGTGTGATGAAGCGCGTCGATCCGGACACGAGTTCCGATCTGTTCGGGAAGATCGCGCGCAATCTCGGCCCGTATGTCAGCAACAGCAGGGTCGCGCGAAAAAATCTGCGCCTCGCCTATCCGGAAAAGAGCGATGCCGAGATCGAGGAGATCGTTCGCGGCGTGTGGGAAAATCTCGGGCGTGTCGCCGGCGAATTCGTGCATCTCGAGGCGCTGTGGGACTACGATCACGAGCGCGCGAACCAGGGGCGGATCGAAACCTACGACGCGGAAAAATTCGGAAAACTCAGGGACAGCGGCAGGCCCGCGCTCATCTTCACGGCGCATCTCGCGAATTGGGAACTCGCAGCGGTCTGCGCCGCCGCTCACGATCTCGACGCCGCAATCCTGTTCCGCGCGCCGAACAACCGCTTCACCGCGGAGATTATTCACGAGACGCGTGCGAAAACCATGGGCCAGCTATTGCCCGCGGGCCTGCAGGGCACCTTCGCGATGGGCAATACGTTAGAGCGCGGCGGTCATGTCGGCATGCTCGTGGATCAATATCGCGGACCGCGCGACGGCGGCGTACCGGTGACGTTCTTCGGACGAAAGACCTTCGCGAATTCCACGATTATGCGGCTCGCGCGGCAATATGATTGCCCGGTGCACGGCGTGCGGATCATCCGCCTGCCGAAGAACCGCTTCCGTGTGGAGCTCACCGATGCGTTGGATCTCCCGCGCGACGCGAAGGGCCGTTATGACATTCAGCCCTCGATGCAGACCATCATGTCCATCATCGAGGGCTGGATCAGGGAGCATCCGGAGCAATGGCTCTGGCTGCATCGCCGCTGGCGCGACGACTAGTTTCGCGCGCCCAAGCGGAGGCGCGCGCGGCCATGGCTTATTCTAGCGGCGGCGCTTCTTGCGGCGTGTGGATTTCTTTCTCTTCTTTTTCTTCATCGCCTTTACGGCAGCTTCCATTCGCTTGCGGCTGCCTTTGTATTTCCGAATCAATTTTTTCGTCATCGCCGGCGTGATTTTGTTCTTCTTGGCGAAGTATCTCACTTCATACGGTTCGCTCGCCGAAACTTTTGCGCGATCCGCTTTACCGCGACTCTTTTTGCTGTCGGCCATATGCGACTCCTTTCAAAAGAATGTCCTGAAAATCAGCGCAGGAATGCGCCAAGTCAAGCGCCGCACGGAGCGGTTACACACAGGGCAAACTTGTCATGAGTCGTTCACGGAAAGCGAATCACCCCCGCTTCGTTTCGAAGCCGGCTTCCTTCCACGCCTTGATACCGCCCGCCATGTGCGCGTTGTACGGAAGCCCCGCCTCCTGAGCGAGAAGCGAAGCGGTAATCGAGCGATTGCCGGAGCGGCAGGAGAACACGAGCTGTTTGTCGCCCGGATCGGGAAGCTTTTTCGGATCGAAGCTTTTCAACGGCATCGCGAGCGCGCCGGGAATGCTTTCGGCCGCGAGTTCGTCGGGCTCGCGCACGTCGACGAGCATGATCTTGCCCGCCTCCATGCCCGCCTTTACTTCCTCCACCGTTAGATGCTTCACCGCCGGATGATCCGCCATGCCCGTCTCCTGTTCACTCTGATGTAATCGGGTCGTGCCGCAGGTCAAGCCGCGCTAGAGCTGCGCCATGCCTCTGCAAAATCGGGTCGATCCGTTCGGAGAGCTTCACGCTATCGCGGCGCGCGGGCTCTTCATGGGCAATCGCGGCGGGAAAATTCACACCGCCGACAAGCTCCTCACCCGTCGGCGCTGGACGTCGCGGCGGTGGATCTGCTGCGTGCTCGAATTCAAGAACAGGCATCGCGACGTCTGGGGCCGCTACTACACTGAGCTCTTCTTCCTCGACGAAGTGACGGCGCTCGCGGCTGGGCACCGCCCCTGCTTCGAATGCCGCCGCAGGGACGCCGTCGATTTCGCCGCCCGCTGGCGCGACGCTTTCGGACTGCGCGAGAGCCCCAACGCCGACACGATGGACCTCGCCTTGCACGGCGAGCGGCTCGACGGTCGCGAGAAGCGGGTTCACCGGTGCAAGATTGACGATCTTCCCGACGGGACTGTGATTTCATTGCATGGAAGCGCATTCGCCGTGCGCGGCGATGAAATGCTGCGTTGGACGTTTGGAGGCTACGAGACGCGCGAGCCGCGTCCGCGCAGCATTGTCGTGGACGTGCTTACGCCTGCTTCGATCGTCGCAGTGCTCGCGGCCAATTACCGGCCACGGTGGCATTCAAGCGCGGGAGAACCTACGGCTTGACCCCGAATGGCGCGGGCGGCGCTTCCTTCATCAGCGTAATCGAGACGCGGCGGTTCACCGGCAGCGACGGGTCCTCCGGGAACAGTGGCTCGGTATCCCCCTTCCCGGTCACGCCGAAGAACTGGCTCGGGCGCACACCCTCCTCCTGCAGGATCTGGCGGATGGCGTTCGCACGATCGGCCGAGAGATCGAACGGACCGTAGCCCGGACGCGGCGGCATTTTGCTCGCGGAAGTGTGGCCGCTGATCTGAATCCGATAAGGCATCTGGCGGATTTTCTCGGCAAGCTTCGCGACGATCATACGCGTGCGCTCGTAGGGCTCTTTCGCGCCTTCCGGAAACATCGATCGGCCTTCCTGATCGACGATGTCGATGTTGAGGCCTTCGACCGATTCGGTGACGATGATGTGCTTGGAAATTTCGCTGATCTCCGGCAGCTCTTGCAAGGCTTGCCGCAGCGAAGCGGCGGCGAGCGCGAACTGACGGTCGCGGACCGCACGCAGGCCCTTTTCCTTCTGATCGTCCTTTTGTTCGGGCGTCGGCTCGTCCACCGCGCGTTCGGGCGGAATGAGCTCGGTGTTCTTGAGTCGCGGCCGCGTCGGCAAGCCATCGACTTCGACGATGCCCGCAAGCGTCGGCGTACGCTGCACGCCGAAAGCTTCGCGCATGGAGCCCGCGACCGCCTTCATTTTTTCGGAGTCCTGGCTGGAAAACGCGACCAGCATCACGAAGAAGCTGACCAGAAGGCCCATCAGGTCGGCGAAGGTCACGAACCAGCCGTGGCCTGCGTGCTTCTCGCCGCGTTTTGCCATTTACATCACTCCAACGCGTCAGGCCGTGGCAAGCTCGGAATCTTCGGCGCGATGCTGTTCCGGAACATAGGCCTGCAGCATCTCGCGCACGATCTGCGGATTCTTCGATTCGCGAAGCATCATCACGCCGTCGATGATCAGCGTGCGGTTCGTTTCCTCATCGTGCAGCTTGAGCGCAAGCTTGTCGGCAATCGGCAGGCAAAGGATGTTCGCGACCAACGCGCCGTAGAGAGTCGCCAAAAGCGCCACCGCCATGAACGGGCCGAGCTTCGAGGGGTCGGTCATATTGGCGAACATCTGCACCATGCCGATCAGCGTGCCGACCATGCCGAAGGCCGGAGCGCAATCGCCGATCGCGCGATAAATCTTCTGGCCTTCGTCGAGATGGGTGAGAAAGGTTTCGCGCTCGCGCTCCATCGTTTCGCGGATGAAGTCGGCGTCGTAGCCGTCGGCGACGTAGCGCACGCCGATCGCGAGGAATTCGTCGGGCACCTCTTCCTTCTCAAGTCCGAGCGGGCCTACCTTGCGGGCGATCTCGGCAAGACGCGCGATTTCGTCGACGAGCTCGCGCTGAGTCATGCGCCGCATCGTGAAGACGTATTTCATGCCCATCGGCACGCCGTGCAGAATCGAGCTCAACGGAAAACGAATGAGCGTGGCGGCAAAAGAGCCGCCGAAAATTACGATGATGGCGTGGACGTCGTAAAAGGTGCGGAGATCGCCGCCCAGCAAAATGAGCGTCAACACCACGGCCGCACCGGCGGCAAGGCCCAGTGCCGTAGTCAAGTCCATTACGGTTCTCCGTTTTACCCGCGCCGTCCTGGCGCGGTACGCAACAGGCCGGATTTAATCGGCCCCGCGCTAAAAGAGCGTTAAGGCGGGAGCGGCTGACCGGCCCAGGCCTGGCTCGAAATTCCGATAATATTCATAAGGTTAGACGTATGGATCACCGCGCCTATGCACATAGCGCGCAACCCTGCCGCGTAAGCCTTGTGCGCAGCGCGCCCCAGGGCCGCGCCCAGAGCCAGATAAACAGCTTCGCCACCCGTCTTTAAGGGGAGCGTTATGCCTTCCATCACGACGTTTCTCGCTTTCGGGCTCGTTGCCTTCGGCATGGTGCTGACGCCAGGACCGAACATGATTTACGTGTTGTCGCGCTCGATCACACAAGGACCTGCCGCGGGATTGATCTCGGTGGCGGGTGTGATGCTGGGTTTCGTCGTTTATGTGCTGTGCGCTGCGTTCGGCATCACGGCACTCGTTTTCGCGGTGCCGTACGCTTATGACGCGCTGCGCTTCGCGGGCGCCGCGTATCTCCTGTGGCTCGCGTGGCAGGCGCTGAAGCCGGGCGGGCAATCGCCGTTGCAGGTGAAGAAGCTCCGGGTGGATGGCCCGAAGAAGCTCTTCATGATGGGCTTTCTCACGAATTTGCTGAATCCGAAGATTGCAATGCTGTATCTCTCGCTGCTGCCGCAGTTCATCGATCCGGCGGCGGGCAGCACGCTCAAGCAGGCGCTTGCGCTCGGCGGCGAGCAGATCGCGATCAGCGTGGTGATGAATTCGATCTTCGCGCTCTCAGCGGGATCGATTGCGCTGTTTTTGGCAACCCGTCCGAGCTGGGCGCTCGTGCAGCGCTGGCTGATGGGCACGGTACTCGCGGGCCTTGCGATCCGGATGATGACGGAAGTGCGGCGCTAGCCTCATACAAGCAGCAATCCAGCGAGTGTGATAATCCTTCTCTTCCGTTCGCTATCGAACAGTAGGAGAGAATTTTTTCTTGAACGGTTTTCAGAGTTCAAGAAAAATACCCCGGGTAAGGGCAATCGAGCGAAAGCGATGACATTGCGAACCTACTTGACGGACCCGGATATCACTGCCGAGATCGCGCGGGCCATGGCAATGAAAGCTGCTCGCGCCGCCGTGCGGCGGCCATAGCGAGCCGCTAATGCCATATCGAAAACTTTTTCGTGACGCGCTCGAACCCGAACAAATTCGGACTGCCGTTCAAGCCTACGAGAGGGCTCTCGATTTTGTGCTTGCATCCGGTGACGCAGACGGGGATGACAATATAAGCGAAAAAATTGCCGCTCAGATCATTGAGGCGGCAAAGGAAGCGCCGGTCTTCTCCTTTGTCGAACTCACAAACCGCGCGATTTCCAGATACAGAGTTCAGCGAGCAAAGCTCATGGTGGTTGCCGCCAAACAAGCGCGTCTCAAGCTGGACACGTAGCTCACAGTGTAGCCTTACCGACTTGGCCGCCATTTTCGGCCGGTAACGCTTCCGCGCTGAATTCTTGAATGGCTTTTCTGCACTCACAGGCACACTCTTCAAGTTTTGCGCGGTTCAAAAGCCGAACGCGTCCACGCGAATACTCGACCAGTCCGGCCGCCTGCAATTTTTGCGCGTTGATCGATACGGAAGTCCGCTGAACGCCTAACATTTGAGCCAGAAATTCGTGCGTGAGAAAAAAATTATCCCGTCCGGCTGCATCGGCGGATTGCAATAGCCATCGACAAAGACGCGCCTCGACTTCGTGCATTGAGTTACAGACAACGTTTTGCTGCGTCTGCATGTGCAACACGCTTAAATATTGGTTCAGCAGGGTCGTGACATTTTGCCTGCGCTGCGTAATGTTGGCCATATCAGCTATGGATAAGCGCCAAGCGGACCCTTCGATTTGAGCCGTGACATTGCAAGTCGAAGGAGACGGCGCAATCAGGCCCAAGACGCCGCTGGCACCCTCTTTTCCGACCACGGCAGTTTCGATTGCGCCGCCGGAATCCAATTGGACAACATGCGAAAGCATTCCATCTAATGGAAAGTAAATGTGGAGGATCGGCTCCCAAGCCTTTTGCAGAACCGTCCCCTGCCGCAGGGCTATTCGCGTCGCTTTTGTTGCAACTTCATCAAATTCAACGGCGGAAAGCACCCGCAGAAGACGATTTTGACGGCCGTCAGACCGGTCTGCCATCTGAATGCTCGTTTAACTTCGCAAACACAGACCGCGATCTGACTTAAACGATTTTTCAGCCCCAGATTAGGCTGATCGCGAAATGCGTCCTCTAAAGTGAGTTTAGCCTTTCGTACAAAACGCGTGGGGAAACTGGATTGTTCCTCGGAAGAATACGATGGACGCAGATAACGAGTTCGGCCTGGGCGCCGGTCTCTCATTCCGCTCCTTCGGCTTTCGATGTTCGCGACCCGGATGACGACGGAAGCGCGGCGCTGATCCCGGGCTGCCTGTGGCCCTGTATATAAGAAGCGAATCCAGTGGCTTGCGGTATGTCGCCTGCGCGCTTGCAAACGCATGCGTGAGAGATGCAACTTTCGGCGCATGCAGCGCGTCAACGCAACGAATATAGTGCCAACAAAAGCCCGTTCGGGCCTTTCACAAAAATCCGGGGAGCGAGACAAATGCGTGAGATCGGTCATTTCATCGGCGGCAAACAGGTAAAGGGCAAGTCGGGCCGCACCGCCGACGTCTATCAGCCGATGACCGGCGAAGTGATCGCCAAGGTCGCGCTCGCCTCCAAGCAGGAAGTGCGCGAAGCGGTCGAGAACGCGAAGGCCGCGCAGCCGGCGTGGGCCGCCACCAACCCGCAGCGCCGCGCGCGGGTGATGTTCAAGTTTCTCGAACTGATCGCGAAGGAAACGGACAGCCTGGCGGAGCTCCTCGCGCGCGAGCACGGCAAGACGATTCCCGACGCGAAAGGCGACATCCAGCGCGGCGTGGAAGTGATCGAATTTTCCTGCGGCATCCCGCATCTGATGAAGGGTGAATTCACCGAAAGCGCCGGCACGAATATCGACCTCTATTCCATGCGGCAGCCTTTGGGCGTCGTCGCCGGCATCACGCCGTTCAATTTCCCCGCGATGATCCCGATGTGGAAGTTCGGCCCGGCGATTGCCTGCGGCAACGCCTTCATCCTGAAGCCTTCGGAGCGCGATCCGGGCGTGCCGATGCGGCTCACCGAACTCATGATTGAAGCGGGATTGCCCGCGGGCATTCTCAACGTCGTGAACGGCGACAAGGAAGCGGTCGACGCGATCCTGGACGATCCCGACATCAAAGCTGTCGGCTTTGTCGGCTCCACGCCGATCGCGGAATACGTTTATACGCGCGGCACGGCGCACGGGAAGCGCGTACAGTGCTTCGGCGGCGCCAAGAACCACATGATCGTGATGCCCGACGCCGACATGGATCAGGCGGTCGATGCGCTGGTCGGCGCCGGTTACGGCGCGGCGGGCGAGCGCTGCATGGCGATCTCGGTCGCCGTTCCCGTCGGCAAGAAGACGGCGGATACGCTCGTCGAGAAGCTCATCCCGCGCGTCGAGAGCCTGAAGATCGGCCCTTCCACCTCAAACGACGCCGACTACGGCCCGCTGATCACGAAGCAGCATCTCGAAAAGGTGAAGGGCTATGTCGATCTCGGTGTGAAGGAAGGCGCGAAGCTCAAGGTCGACGGCCGCAATTTCAAAATGCAGGGCTACGAGAACGGCTTCTATATGGGCGGCTGCCTGTTCGACGAAGTGACGCCGAACATGCGCATCTACAAGGAGGAGATTTTCGGCCCGGTGCTCTCGGTCGTGCGCGCGAGGGACTATAGCGAAGCGGTCGATCTTCCGAGCAAGCACGAATTCGGCAACGGCGTCTCGATCTTCACCAAGGACGGCGACGCCGCGCGCGATTTCGCGAGCAAGGTCGAGGTCGGCATGGTCGGCATCAATTTCGCGATCCCGGTGCCCCTCGCCTATCACACCTTCGGCGGCTGGAAGCGCTCGGGCTTCGGCGATCTCAACCAGCACGGGCCGGATTCGATCCGCTTCTACACGCGAACGAAAACCGTCACCGCGCGCTGGCCGAGCGGCACGAAAGCGGGCGCGGATTTCTCCATCCCGACGATGAAGTAGCGGCTATCCGTCGCGTTCCAGCGCATTCTCGCGTATGAAGAACAGCGCAACGAAGGTGCCCATGAGTTCGCTCGCGACCCCGCCCCACATCGCGAAGCGGAAACCCTCGACGATCTCGGCAGGCATGCTACCGGACTGACCCGCCTTCGCGGCAAAAATCGCGCCGAGTATCGCAACGCCCATGGTCGCGCCGACGATGCGCGCGGTGTTGAGAATTCCCGATGCGCTACCAGCATGGCTTTCTGGCGCGGCCGAAACCGCAACGCTCACGACCGGACCCGTGTTCAGCCCCATGCCGACACCGGTCAGCACCATCGCGCTTTCGACCAGAACGAGATTGGCCACGTTGATTTCGGCGGTGAGAAGCGAGAGTAGAAAAACGCCGGTGGCCATCGCGAATGTTCCTCCCGCCATCATCGCCCGCGGGCCGATGCGGACAGCGAGCTTCCCCGATGCCCGGGCGACGAGGAAAAACGAGACGGACATCGGCAGCATCTGGATGCCAGCCATGAACGCGGACTCGTGCCGGACGCTTTGCAGGTAAATCGGCACCAGAAACACCGTCGCATACATCGCGAACGTCATAGCAATCGCGACAAGAAGCGCAGCCGGAAAGCGAATTTTCCGGAACAGAAAGCCGGGCACGAGCGGCTCCTTCGCCCAGAATTCCACGACGACGAAGGTCGCCGATGCGAGGATTGCGAGCGCGAGCGATGAAAGGATCGCAGGCGACATCCAACCGCGATGCGGCGCTTCGATGAAGCCGAAGGAGAAGCCGCCAAGCGCGATAACCGCAAGAAGTTGTCCGGCGGGATCGAGCCCGCGCTTGCCGTTTTTCGATTCCGCCACGCGATAGAGGCCAAGCAGGCAGCCCAGCACGCTCACGGGCACGATCAGGAGGAAAATTCCGCGCCAGCTCAAATAATCGACAACAAGCCCTCCTGCGGCCGGGCCGAATACCCATGCGAGGCCGTTGCAGCTCGCCCACGCGCCGATCGCATGCGCGCGTTCCTTATGGTCGGGATAGGTGAAGGAAAGAATCGCAAGCGACGCAGGGATGACGAAAGCTGCGCCGAGCCCGGTAATCGCGCGGCCCGCGATCAGGCTCCACGCTTCGGGCGCCACGCCGCACAACAGCGATCCCGCGCCGAACAGCGAGAAACCCGCAAGCAAAGTCGCACGATGACCGAATCGGTCGCCCAGGATTCCGGCCGTGAGCAGGAAGCTTGCATAGATAAGATTGTAAGCGTCGACCACCCACTGCAGCTGGCTCACGGTCGCGCCGAGGCTCGCACCGATATGCTTGAGCGCAAGATTGACAACGGAAGTATCGAGCTGCGCGATAAAAACCGCGAGGCACATCGTGAACAGGACAACGGATTTCGATTGCACGGAGAACACCGGCTTGGGAAAGGAAACGGGAAAGGTCACGAGCCACCATTCTTTGTGTCCATCAACGCAGAAGACCGCATGACAGCCCACCCGATTCCGCATGGAATAGTTCGGCCGAGGCCGAAGAATCGCGGGTGGCAATCACGCCCTTCCGGCGTAATATTTGCTGCATGGAAGGCGTCAGCGAAGTCGCTGAAATCGCGTCGCTCGTAGGCGACCCCGCTCGCGCGAACATTTTGTGCGCGTTGCTCGACGGCCGCGCGCTCACCGCGTCGGAGCTTGCCTATTCCGCCGGCATTTCGCCGCAGACCGCGAGCGGACATCTTGCGAAGCTTGCGCGCGCGAATCTGATCCAGCTCGCGAAACAGGGGCGGCATCGTTACTATCGCCTCACGGGCCCGCAGGTCGGGCAAATGCTCGAGAGCATCGTGAGCGTCGCGAATGCAGGCCCGCCGCGCTACCGCCCGCGCACGAAGCGCGAGGAGCACTGGCGCAAAGCGCGCACCTGCTATGACCATCTCGCGGGTCTCCTGGGCGTCGGGATCGCCGACAAGCTCCAGGAGCACGGCCATCTTGTGCTCGCCGATGAAGGGGGCGACCTCACGGAATCAGGGGAAAAAGTGCTGACCAAGCTTGGCGTCGATCTTGAGCGGGCACGTGCCGGCAAGCGCGTGTTCTGCCGCCCCTGCCTTGACTGGACCGAACGGCGGCCGCATCTCGGCGGCGCGATCGGGGCGGCGCTCGCGATCCGTTGTTTCGAGCTCGGCTGGGTCGAGCGCATGCGCGACAAGCGCGGGCTCAATATCACACCGAAAGGCGAGCGCGGCCTGTTGGAGGTTTTCGGTCTTTCGCTCTAAGCTGGCGTTTTCTGCAATACGAGAGCGAACACCATCATGGCCGAATACAAACTCTACTGCTTCGCGCAGTCGGGCAATTGCTACCGCGCGGCGCTCATGTTGAACCTCGTGGGTGCCGACTGGGAACCGGTGTGGGTCGATTTCTTCAAGGGCGGCGTTCAGCGCACGCCCGATTACCGTTCTGACGTAAACGAAATGGGCGAAGCGCCAGTGCTTGCGTTCGGCGACCGCAAACTTTCGCAGTCCGGCGTCATTCTCACTTATCTCTCGGGCAAGTTCGGAAAATTCCAGCCGCGCGGCGAGGACGAGCAGCTCGAATGCCTGCGCTGGCTCCTATTCGATAACCAGAAGGTGAACGGCTTTCTCGGGCCCTATCGCTTCGTGAAGACGCTATCGGGAAAGCCCGATCCGGGCGCGCTGAATTTCCTGAAGCCGCGGATCGACAACAATCTCGCGATCGTCGACAAGCGACTCGAGGAGCGGAAATTCATACTCGGCGACCGGCCCACCATCGCCGACATCTCCATGTGCGGCTATATGTACTACCCGGCTGATGAATTCGGTTTCGACATTCCTAAGGAATATCCTGCGATCGGTGCGTGGCTAGAGCGCATCAAGGCGTTTCCTGGCTGGAAGCATCCTTACGAGCTGATGCCCGGTTATCCGCTCGTGCGCTGATGGCCAAACCGGTGCGTGTAAAGCCGAAGACGGCGTCCGAGCCGCGCGGCTCGGCGCTCGAAGTCTTCCGTGCTTTCCTGATCCTCGGGCTCACCTCGTTCGGCGGGCCGGTCGCGCATATCGGCTATTTCCGGAATGCCTTTGTCGAGAAGCGGCGCTGGCTCGACGACAAATCCTTCGCCGACATCGTCGCGATGTGCCAGTTCCTGCCGGGCCCGGCGTCGAGCCAGGTCGGCATGGCGATCGGACTCCTGCGCGCAGGGGTCGGCGGGCTGATCGCGGCCTGGGTCGCGTTCACGGCGCCTTCCGCGATTCTTCTTGCCGCTTTCGCCTACGGCGTCGCGGCACTCGGCGGCGCGCTCGGCGGCGGCTGGCTCGCCGGGCTGAAAGCGGCGGCGGTCGCCGTCGTCGCGCAAGCGGTCATCAACATGGCGCGCACGCTTTGCGCGGGGCGCGAGCGGGCGACAATCGGGGTCGCGGCGGCGGCGTTTGCGAGTCTCGTGCCCGGAACGATCGGACAGATCCTCACGCTCGTGCTTGGCGGCGCCGCAGGGCTCCTGTTCCTGCGGAACGAGGAAGCCGGAAAAACCTCCGGCGCGCATCTCCGCGTTCCGGTCAAGCGCCGGTTCGCACTTGTGTCGCTCGCGATCTTCGCGGCGATCTTGATCTTCCTGCCGATCGCTTCCGCCGCGACCGGCTCGAGCGCGCTCAGACTCTTCGATTCCTTCTATCGCGTCGGCTCGCTCGTTTTCGGCGGCGGCCATGTGGTGCTGCCGCTGCTCGAAGCCGCCGTAAGCGGTCTTATCCCGCACGATCAGTTCCTCGCGGGCTATGGCGCGGCGCAAGCCGTCCCCGGCCCCGTTTTCACGTTCGCCGCCTATCTCGGCGTGCTGATGCCCATGCCGCCGAACGGCGTCCCGGGCGCACTGATCGCGCTCATCGGAATCTTCCTCTCGTCGATGCTGCTCGTGATCGGCGCGCTGCCGTTCTGGTGGCAGCTCCGCGGCGCGCCGCTCGCACGGCGGGCGCTTTCAGGCGTCAACGCCGCGGTCGTCGGCCTGCTTGGCGCGGTGCTGTGGAATCCGGTGATTCCGCTCGGAATTCCCAACGTGCGGGCGCTTGTGATTGCGCTCGCGGTCTATGCAACGGTCGAGTTCTGGAAAATTCCGCCGTGGGCGGCGGTAATTGCCGCGGCGGCCGCGGGTTTCGCGTTGCTTTAGTTCAACGGCCCGGTGGGGCGCTCTTCCTCAATCTTGGCCGTGTCGGGCTGAATCATGCCGCCGGATGCGGCCGCGAAATAAGCGCGCTCCAGCTTTTTGTACTGAAGATACGCGAGCGGGATGCAGCACAAATACGCAATCGAGCCGAGCGAGAGCACTTCCCACGGATAGCTCACCAGCAGCGCGCCGAAAAAGACGACGCAGATCAGGATCAGGAGCACGTGCTCGCGCGGCACGCGCCCCGATATGCCCTTCCCCGACCACGTCGGAATCCACGAAACCATCAGCAAAGCGATCGCGATGACATAGACAAGCGCGATCGCCGGACTTGCCGCCGTATGCGGCAAGCCCATCAATTCGAGATAAATCGGCAGCATCACGATCATCGCGCCTGCGGGCGCCGGTACGCCGACGAAAAAGTTCGCCGTGTAGGGCGGTTTGTTCGGGTCGTCGAGCGCGACGTTGAAGCGGGCGAGCCTGAGCCCGGCGCAGATCGCGAACACGAGGACAGCGATCCAGCCCGCGGAATGCAACGCGTTCAAGCCCCAGAAATAAAGAAGCAGTGCGGGCGCGACGCCAAAGCTCACGAAGTCGGCGAGCGAGTCGAGCTCGGCGCCGAAGCGCGAGGTGGAATGCAGAAGCCGCGCGATGCGCCCGTCGATGCCGTCGAGGATGCCCGCGATCACGATCGAGGTGATCGCAAGCTCGAACTTGCCGTCGACCGCCATGCGGATCGCGGTCAAGCCCAGGCAGAGCGAGAACAGCGTGATCAGGTTGGGGATCAGCATGCGAACGGGAATCGGCTTGAACCGGCGGCGGCGCGGTTCTTCGGATTCCGGCTGAAACGGTGCGAACAAATGTGACATGGCGTCATCCTAGCCTTTCGGTTGCAGGCGCGGAAGCGGGCGCGTTTTATCCCGCGCGGAAGGTTAATTCCCTCGATTGCGGCGAAAGATCCGCGATCACCGTTTCGCCCGCAAGCGCTGTCTGCCCTTCGGCAACGAGCGGCTTCGCATGCGCGGGCAAATACACGTCGACGCGCGAGCCGAAACGGATGAGGCCAAAACGCTCGCCCGCCTCGACCGTTTGCCCCTCGCGCTTGAAAGAGACGATGCGGCGCGCGATCAGCCCGGCAATCTGGACGACGCCGATCGAGTGCATCGGCGTGCGGATCACGAGGCCGTTCCGCTCGTTGTCCTCGCTCGCCTTGTCGAGATCGGCGTTGATGAACTTTCCGGGCTTATAGGCGATCTTTTGGATCACGCCCGCGACCGGCGCGCGGTTGATGTGAACGTCGAAGACACTCATGAAAATCGAAATGCGTACGAGCGCTTCCGAGCCGAGCTGCAATTCCGGCGGCGGCGGAGCTAGCGCCACCTGCGAGACGCGGCCGTCGGCGGGCGAAACGACCAGCCCGTCACCCACCGGCGTGATGCGCCGCGGATCGCGGAAGAAATACGCGCACCAGGCGGTGAGCAAAACGCCAAGCCAGCCCAACGGCTTCGCGAGCCAGAACAGCACCAGCGCAACGAGCGCGAAGATGCCGATGAAGGGGTAGCCCTCCTTGTGGATGGGGGCGAGGTTTTTGGTAATCGAGTCGATGATGGACATGATGGGTGTAATTCTGGATCAAAATTTCGATGATTGACTATCCGTATTGTCCCTTCTCCACTGCGGAAGAAGGAAAACAAAGATCAGCTCAGTAGCTCATTCCAAGCCGCCCTTCTAGTTCTCCATATTCGCCTGTTCGGCGAGGTCGGCCGGTGACGGGGCCTTTGCAGGGGTAATCGCGTCGAGCGCGTCCTTGCCAGCGTGCAGTAGTTTCTCGCGCGCTTCCTCGGCCTCGCGCTGGCGATTCCACATGCCGGCATAGAGGCCGTTCTTCGCCAAGAGCTCGGCATGGGTGCCCTGCTCCACGACTCTCCCCTCGTCGATCACGATGATCTGGTCGGCGTTCACCACCGTCGAAAGGCGGTGCGCGATCACGAGCGTGGTACGGCCTTTCGAGACGCGGTCGAGCGCGTCCTGAATTTCCTTCTCGGTATAGGAGTCGAGCGCCGACGTCGCCTCGTCGAGCACCAGAATCGGAGGCGCCTTCAAAATCGTCCGCGCAATCGCGACGCGCTGCTTCTCGCCGCCGGAAAGCTTCAAGCCCCTCTCGCCGACCTCCGTGTCGTAGCCCTGCGGCATGGAGCGGATGAAATCGTCGATCTGCGCGAGCCGCGCCGCCTCCTCGATTTCGGCGTCAGAAGCGTCCCACCGGCCGTAGCGAATGTTGTACTTGATCGTGTCGTTAAACAGCACCGTGTCCTGCGGCACCATGCCGAGCGCGGCGCGCAGGGAACGCTGCGTGACGCCGCGAATGTCCTGGCCATCAATGGTGATCTTGCCGGAGGAAAGATTATAGAACCGGAACAGGAGCCGCGAGATTGTGGATTTTCCCGCGCCGGAAGGCCCGACGATCGCCAGCGTCTTCCCCGGCGGCACCTCGAAGGAGATCCCTTTCAGGATTTCCCGGCCCTTTTCGTAGGTGAAATGCACATTCTCGAACTTCACCGCGCCCTCGCGCACCTGCAACGGTTTCGCGCCGGGCGTATCCTCGATCTCCGGTTCGCGCGCCAGAATCCCGAACATGATCTCGATGTCGGTGATCGACTGTTTGATCTCGCGATAGAGCATGCCCATGAAGTTGAGCGGGATGTAAAGCTGGATGAGCATGGTGTTGACCATGACGAAGTCGCCGATCGTGCGCGTCTTCGCCTGCACGTCGAGGACAGCAAGCAGCATCACGCCGCAGAGCCCCAACGTGAAGATCGCCGCCTGGCCCGCGTTCAGCACCGCGAGCGAGGTATAGGTGGACGTGGCCGCCTTCTCGTAGCGCGCCATGGATTGATCGTAGCGCTCGATCTCGCGCGCCTCGGCGCCGAAATATTTCACGGTTTCGTAATTCAGGAGCGAATCGACCGCCTTTGTGCTCGCTTCGGTGTCGGATTCGTTCATCCGTCTTCTGATCGAGATCCGCCATTCGGTCGCGAAATAGGTGTAGGTCATGTACACGCAGATGGTGACGAGAACGACGAGCGCATAGCGCCAGTCGAACGCGAGCAACAGAACGCCCATCACGAGCGCGAGCTCCACCGCCGTCGGCGCGAGCTGCAAGATCACGAGCCGCACCAGTTCTTCGATGCCGTTCCGTCCGCGCTCCAGAATGCGGGTCAGGCCGCCGGTCTTGCGCTCGAGATGAAAGCGCAAGGAGAGCGCATGCATGTGCTCGAAGGTGAGATGCGCGAGCCGCCGCACCGCATGCAGCGCGACCTTCGCGAACAGGCCGTCACGGAGTTGCGTGATCAGCGCCATCGAGATGCGCAACGCCGCATAGACGAGCACGAGCGCGACGGGTGCCGCAACGATCGAGGGCAGAACGCCTTGCACCGGCGCGCGGCCCTCGGAGACGGCGACCAGCGCATCGGTCGCCCATTTGAAACTGAAGGGAAGCGCGATGGTCGCGAGCTTCGCGCCGACAAGCAACACGAAAGCCATCAGCACGCGCCGCTTCAAATCGGGACGGCCGGACGGCCACATATGCGGCCAGAGCCCGGCGATGGTCGAAAGCAGCGTGCCGCCTTTCGGTACGGAAACACGCGGCGCCTTCAGCGCGGGCGCATCCGCACGCACGAATTCGCTGCGGCTGTCGGGAAGCTGATGAATATTCATGTTCGCGTCGCAATCCCTATATAGGCGGGTGCGCATTCCGCCGCCATGCCCGAAAAACGGCCTATTTCAAATCCCTAGATGGTCTCCTATATTTCGGAAGACCCCACCGGAGCCTTCATGCGAATTTACCGGTTGATTGCCGCGGTCATTGTTGCCGCGGCTGTGTACCCCGTTTTCGCTCAGACCATGAGCGCGAGCGCACGCCTGCCGGGCGGCAAGAGCGCGGCGGTGAACGCCGTGAAGCCCGCGGAAGGCGCGGCCTATATCGAGATCGCGCTTCCTTCGGGAATGCAGAAGCTCGACGGCCTCGGCGATCGGTTCATGCCGCTCCGTTCGGGCGGAAAGGAAACGACGGTCGTCACCGCCGACCTTAACAAGGACGGCATCGACGAAATCGTGGTGCGCGGCCAGGTCACCTCGACCGAAGGCGCGATCCTCGTGTTCAAGTGGGACGCCGCGCGAAACGAGTTCCTGCCGGTCGACATCACCAACGACAGCGGCGACAAGAAGCCGTTTCTGTTCGCCGACAACGGCAGTATCGTCTCGATCGAAAAGAATATAATCGAAGTGCGTCTCACGCGCGTCGACCAGAGCGGTCGCCGCGCCGAGGTCACCGAGCGCTATCGTTGGGACGGCGACGGACTGAAATATTTCGAGGATCACTGACCTATGCCGGCATTCAAAAGCGTTTGCGTTTTCTGCGGTTCGTCATCGGGCCGCGATCCCGCCTATCTGGAAGCCGCGCGCGTTCTCGGCGCGTCGCTTGCGCATGAAAAAATCCGCCTCGTCTATGGAGGCGGCCATGTCGGCATGATGGGCGCGCTTTCGGACGCCGTGATGAAGAACGGCGGAAATGCGCTCGGTGTCATTCCGGAATTCCTTGTCGCACGCGAACGCGCACAGGAGGGAACGAACGAGCTGAAAATCGTGCCCGACATGCACATGCGCAAGCGCGTCATGGTCGAGGAAGCGGATGCTTTCGTGGCGCTGCCCGGCGGTATCGGGACGCTGGAGGAGCTTGTCGAGCAGCTCACCTGGGTGCAGCTCAACCGGCATCAGAAACCGGTCCTGCTCGCGAACATCAAGGGTTACTGGAATCCGCTGATCGCGCTTCTCCAGCACATGCAGAAAGACAAATTCCTATACGACGGCGTGCGCTATCTCCTCGCCGACCGGGCGCAGGATATCGTGCCCAGATTGCGCGCGGCCGTGGAAGCGCAAAGCGAAGCCGCACAGGCTGTTGCGAGCGGGATGTAAGCGGCTCGCGGCGCGGGTTTCGCCATCAGAAAATTTCGAACCTTTGCCTTGCCTGCGCGTTAAAGCGCCAAGAATACGCTCCACCTGTCCCTAAAAGGGGGAAGACGATGGCTACTGCCGATTCCACCGCCAGATTCACGAAAGATGCCTCAGCCACGGTCGAGAGCCTGCAAGAGGACTTTGCCGCCATGCGCGACGACATCAGCAAACTGAGCAAACAGATTGTCAATTTGCTGGAGGCCAAAAGCGATGCAGCCTACAGGCGTGCGCGAAAACAGCTTCACACGGCTGCGGACGAAGCGTCCGAGGCGGTCCGTGACATGCGCGATACCTTTGCCGAAACACTCGATGAATCCATGCGGGAGCGGCCGCTAGCGACGCTCGCAATGGCGGTTGGCATCGGTTTCGTGCTCGGCGCGATGTGGCGGCGCTAGTCCGGCGCTCGCTCCTTCGCGAGAACCCCGAGGTGAAAGAGCAAATCAATTCGATCATTCAAACCGCGATTTTCGGGGCGATCGCGGCGGCCGCAGGCGTGGCCGCCTTTCTGTTGCTCGTGATTGCAGCCTTCCTCTGGACACAGCAGCACTATGACGCGATCGTCGCGAGCGGCGTGCTCGGCGGGGCGTTCCTGCTCATCGCCGTCATTGCGCTAGTGACGCTCGCGTTCCTGCGCCGCCGTGCGGAACGGCACCGGGAACACGAGGAAGCCGAAGCCGCCAAGGCGCCCGCCTGGCTCGCCGATCCCGCGCTCATACTCGCCGCTATTCAGCTCGCGCGCACGATCGGCTTCGGCAGGGTCATCCCACTTGCGATTGCGGGCCTTGCCGCGTTTGGCCTGGCGAGTGCAAAGCCGCGCAATTCCAAAAATCGCCGCACTTCCGCCGACGATAATAGACGCCGCGCGGCTTGATTCGAGTTTGCGTTCCGCCTGCCAGGGAGGCTTGCATGGCAATTCCGGTTTCTGCGGCGCTGATCGTCCTGCTCGCGATGCTATTCGTCGCCGCGCTTCCGGCCTGGCCCTATAGCTCGCGCTGGGGATTCGGTCCCGGTGGCGTGCTTGGTATCATGCTCGCCATTGCCGTCCTGCTCGCGCTGCGCGGACAAATCTGACGGCTATTTCTTTTTCGTTTGCGCCTGACGGCGGCGCTTCGCCAGTGCGCGTTTGACGTGTTCCGCATGCTCCGAGGCGATAGCCGCGTGCCTGTGGCATTCGTCGTGAAGCTTTTCGAGTTCCTCGTCCGACAAGTCCTCGACCGAAGCGAATCGGTTCGGCGCGCCCTTCATCGCGAGCACAAGCTCGGAAAGTTTGATCTGAAAAGCGAGCGCGCCCCGGTTCTGCGTGTTTTGAATCAGGAAGACCATCAGGAACGTAACGATCGTCGTCGACGTGTTGATGACAAGCTGCCAGCTGTCGCTGAAATTGAAAATCGGGCCGGTCAGCGCCCAGACGACCACAAGCGCCACGCAGATCAGAAACGTGATAGGCTTGCCCGCGTAGCGCGCTGTCTCGTGCGCGAAGCGCGCGAACCAGGAAAGATTTCTGTCCGCCTTGTCGGATGCGCTGGCTCGCGGCGTGCGCTGCGCGGCAAGCGACGCTTTGTTTCCGTTTTTCGCATTTGCCATGAAAGCTCCGCCCGCTAATAAGCTTGCATAGCGAAAAAAGTTCCATCACTCTCGGCGCGAGACGAGGCAACATGGACCCCAAACTCATTCTGGCAGCGCTTGCCGGCACTCTCGTGCATTTCGGCATCGCAATTATCGGCGCCGGCGGATTGGCGCCGTTCTTTTCGCACAGACCGCTCGTGGCGCTGACGATTGTCACCTTTGCCCTCGCCTTTGCCTCGATCTTCACCGGCGGAAACCTAAGCTCCGGCGAGCGCGAGGATCGCGCCAACCGCTGGGTCCTGCCCGCATTCTTCGCGATCGGGCTCTTGTCGGCGTATTTTCCGGCCTACACCGATCGCATCGGCTTCTGGACGTTCGACGGCGACACAGTGCGCTGGACCGGCGTCGCCTTGTTCACGATTGGCGGCATCATTCGGCTATGGCCGGTATTCGTGCTCGGCCGCCGCTTCAGCGGCCTGGTCGCGATCCAGCCGGGACACAAGCTCGTTACGACCGGAATCTATCGCCTGATCCGCCACCCCAGCTATCTCGGCCTGTTGATTGGCGCGCTTGGCTGGGCGCTCGCCTTTCGCTCAGGCGTCGGTGTCATTCTCGCAGCGCTCAATCTCGTGCCGCTCGTCGCGCGCATGAATGCGGAAGAAACGCTGCTGATCTCCGAATTCGGCAAGGAATACGAGGCCTATCGTGCGAGGACATGGCGGCTTGTGCCGGGCATGTATTGAGTGCTCGCGGTTCTTTCGACTGTCATGGCCGGGCTTGCCCCAAGCATGACAAAGAGAACACGTCACTTCACAAATGTAACGGCCTCGATCCGGTTGCCGTCTAGATCGCGAACGAAAGCGGCGTAATAGCCGTCACCGAATTCGGGCCGCAGGCCGGGATCGCCGTCGGAAACGCCGCCCGCTTTCATCGCGGCGACGAAAAACGCATCGACCAGCTCGGAATTTTTCGCGCGCAGGCAAATGTGCGTTCCGCTATCGGCGGAAACTTTTGTCATTTCCGGCCGCGCGTTGATCCAGAACTCGGAATGCTTCCCCGGCTTTCCCCAGCCTTTGGTCTTTTCGCGGTCGTCGAGCTTCACATAGCCGATCACGGAAAGCACCGCGTCGTAGAAGCGGGCTGCAGCCGCAAGATCCCGCACGCCGACGGAAACGTGGTCGATCATGCGGGCGCGTTGCTTTTCAGGAGCTTCCAGGTGATCGAGTCGACCAGCGCCTGGAACGACGCATCGATGATGTTGGGCGAGACTCCAATCGTCGTCCAGCGGTCGCCGTCCTCGTCGGTGGATTCGATCAGGACGCGCGTCACCGCCTCAGTGCCACCGTCGAGGATACGGACGCGATAATCCGTGAGCTTGAGCCCTTTGATATAAGGCTGGTACTTGCCGAGATCTTTGCGGAGCGCAACGTCGAGCGCGTTCACCGGCCCGTTCCCCTCGCCCGCCGACATCAGCGTTTCGCCGCCGACATTCACCTTCACCGTCGCCTCGGCGACCGAAGTGAGCTGGCCCTTGGCGTTGTAGCGGCGCTCGACGCTCACATGGAAGCGCTCGACGTTGAAGAAATTCGGCACGGTACCGAGGATGCGGCGTGCGAGTAGCGCGAACGACGCATCCGCCGCTTCGTAAGCATAGCCCTTCGCCTCGCGCTCTTTCACTTCGTCCAAGAGATGCGAAAGTTTCGGATCGTCCTTGTTGATGGAAATGCCAAGCCGCTCCAGTTCGGCGAGCACATTCGACTTCCCCGCCTGATCGGAAACCAAAAGCTTGCGCCGATTGCCGACCGCTTCCGGGGCGACGTGTTCGTAGGTCTTCGGATCCTTCATGATGGCGGAGGCGTGAATGCCCGCCTTGGTCGCGAAGGCGCTTTCGCCGACATAGGGCGCGTGGCGGTCCGGCGCGCGGTTCAGCATCTCGTCGAGCGTGTGCGAAGTGTGCGTGAGATGCGCGAGCGTTTCCGGCTTCACGCCGATGTCGAATTGCTTCGCGTAGTCATCCTTCAATAAAAGTGTCGGGATGATCGAGCAGAGGTTCGCATTGCCGCAGCGCTCTCCGACGCCGTTCAGCGTTCCCTGGATTTGCCGCGCGCCCGCACGCACCGCGGCGAGCGAGTTCGCCACCGCCTGCTCGGTGTCGTTGTGCGCATGAATGCCGACATGATCGCCGGGTATATGCTTCACCACCTCGCCGACGATTTTTTCCACTTCATGCGGAAGCGTGCCGCCGTTCGTGTCGCAGAGCACCACCCAGCGGGCGCCGGCGTCGTACGCCGTCTTCGCGCAGGCAAGTGTGTACTTCGGATCGTCCTTGTAACCGTCGAAGAAGTGCTCGCAGTCGATCAGCACTTCGCGGCCCGTGGCCTTCGCGGCCTCGACCGACTCTCTTATTGCGGCAAGGTTCTCTTCCGGCCTCACGCCGAGCGCGACGCGCACCTGATAGGCGGAGCTTTTCGCGACGAGGCAAATCGCGTCGGCCTTGGCGGCGAGCGTCTGCGCCAGGCCCGGATCGTTCGAGGCCGAACGGCCGGCGCGCTTGGTCATGCCGAAGGCGGTGAATTTCGGTTTGATGTCGCGCTTCTCGGAGAAGAGCGCGGTATCGGTCGGGTTCGCGCCAGGATAGCCGCCCTCGACATAATCGATGCCGAGATCGTCCAAGAGCCGCATCACCTTCAGCTTGTCGGCGAGCGTGAAGTCGACGCCGTTCATCTGCGCGCCGTCGCGCAGCGTGGTGTCGAAGAGATAGAGGCGCTCCTTCATCGGCTCATCCATGACTTAAAGTAGAGATTCAAGCGAGGGCCCGGGTTCCCGCCGGATTCGCATGCTACCGCGCGAAAATTACGATTCTTTTCAATGCGATAGATTCGGGCCTGCAGGCTCTCGTTTTGATTCAATTCGTTAAGAAACCGATTCAAGAGGCTCATTGCACGGTCCTCAATGCCGGGGCGCCCGCGAGCGGCTTTTTCATATGCGTATTGCCCAGCCATTCGTCGCCGACCGGGATCGTATTCCGGTGCACGCCCTCGAAGCCCTGCTTCTCGAAGAACGGACGCGCGGTGTCGCTCGCATCCACGGTGAGCTGCTTCGCGCCGCGCGAGACGGCAAGTTTTTCGATCGCATCATAGAGCATCGTGCCGATGCCCTGGCGTGCGACGCCGGGATGGACGTAGAGCATGTCGATCTGATCCGTGCCCTTCAGCGAAATGAACGCGACCGGCGCGCTCGCGATTGTGGCGACGAGCGTGAGCTGCTTCGAGAGCCGCTGCACGAAATCCGGGTCCTCGCCCCGATCCGCCCAAGCTTCCTGCTGCGCTTCAGAGTAATCGTCGCCGGTGAGCTCCATGATACTCGTGCGGAAAATCGCCGCGAGGTAAGCGGCGTCAGCGGGCAGCATCGGGCGAAGGGCGGCTTTGGGGAGGGCTTGTGCCATCAGCGCGCGACCTCCCAGGTGGTGGTGCCGTCCTTGTTGTCCTTCACGACAACTCCCATTTTGGCGAGCTCGTCGCGGATGCGGTCGGACTCGGCGAAATTTTTCGCCTTGCGGGCGGCAAGACGAGCGGCGATCAACTTTCCAACAGCATTCTCGTCAACCTTGATCTGATCCGCCGGACGCTTCAGGCCGAGCGCGCGCAGGGTCGGTGCGAGCTCATCGAATTTGCGATTCTTATGAAGCGCGTGCAATTCGGCGATCGCCTGCGGCGTGTTGAGATCGTCCGCGAGCGCTTCGAGCACCGAAGGCGCGATAGATTCCGATCCCGTGTTTTCGAATCCGGGAAAGTCCGTGAGCGAGCGCAAAATCTGGCGACTCTCCTCCAGCTGTTTGCCGGTCCAATCAAGCGGCTGCCGGTAATGCGTGCGCAGCATGTTGAAGCGCAGCACTTCGCCCTGCCAGCCGCCGTCGAGCAACTGCCGGATCGTGACGAAGTTGCCGAGCGACTTCGACATCTTCTCGCCCTCGACCTGCAGAAAGCCGTTGTGCATCCAGATGTTCGCCATCACCTTCGTATGGAAGGCACACCGCGATTGCGCGAGCTCGTTCTCGTGGTGCGGGAAAACCAGGTCGATGCCGCCGCCGTGGATGTCGAAAATCTCGCCGAGATGCTTCCAGCTCATCGCCGAGCATTCGATGTGCCAGCCGGGGCGGCCGGGCGTTTTGATTCCGAGCGGCGAAGGCCAGGCGGGCTCACCCGGCTTCGACGGTTTCCACAGGACGAAGTCCATCGGATCCTGTTTGTAGGGCGCGACGTCGACGCGCGCGCCCGCGAGCATCTCCTCGAGCGAGCGGTTCGACAGCTTGCCGTAATCCTTCATCGCGGCGACGCGGAAGAGCACGTGATCCTCGGCGACATAGGCGCAGTCGGCCTTACGCAGGCGCTCGATCAGCTCCTTCATCTCCTCGATATGCTCGGTCGCGCGCGGCTCGACGGTGGGCGGCAGGCAGCCGAGCGCTACCACGTCCTGTTTGAAATTGGCGTAGGTCTCTTCGGTCAGGTCGCGGATGGAAATGCCGCGCTCGGCGGCCCGCGCATTGATCTTGTCGTCGACGTCGGTGACGTTGCGGACATATTTGACGTGCCCGGCGCCGTAGAGATGACGCAGGAGCCGGAACAACACGTCGAACACAATCACCGGCCGGGCGTTTCCGATATGAGCGAAGTCGTAGACGGTCGGCCCGCACACATACATGCGCACGCGCTTTTGATCGATCGGCCGGAAGACCTCCTTCGATCGTGTGAGCGTGTTGTAAAGCTTGAGTTCCATCTACGTCCCTGCCCGCGGGCCTGGACGGTCATCTCAGGAATTTCGAGAAAACGGCCCCGCCCGCGCTCCTTAAGCGCGAATAATCTCGCGGCAAATGCCGAAGAAACGGTTGCACGTGTCCATGGGGACACATTGCGGGCAAAAAACCGCATTCGTCAAGGATTTCGCGGAACCCCTCCCGCGGCCTTGCGTTACGAAGCCGCAGGTGTGACCGCTGTCACAGGCGCTTCGTTTCCCGCGCGTTAAGGATGGCTCAACCCTATAGGGGCAGTCTGCGCCCCTTTCGGACTGGGGATTCGATCTTGATGCGATCCGTTTTGATGGCACTGAGCCTTTTCGCGGCGACTTCGGCTTTCGCCGAGACGCGCATATTTATAGTCGACAACATGGATGGCTACGAAATCGACCGCTGCCTTGCCGCCGGCGAGCCCTGTGGGGCGCTCGCGGCGGCGGCTCTCTGCCGCACACGGCAATTCGCGAAGGCGATCGAATACGGCCATGTCGACCCGAAGGAGATTACCGGCGGCGTTCCGAACTCCTCCGCGGCGAAGAACGCGAATATCGTCGCCGTCACCTGCAGCCGATGAATTTTGGGCCGGCAAAATGAAAAAAGCGGCTGCCGAAGCAGCCGCCTTTGCTTTGAGAGCGTTCGTGCTTCTTACTTCAGAGCCGAAGCGAGGACGTCGAAGGTAAGTTTCGCGGAGAAAGCGCCGCGACACCAACCGGAAGTGCCCGGACCGCCGTTCCAGAAAGCCTGGCAGGAACCCGAGCTCGTGGTTGGGAAGGGCTGAGCCGACTTGTTGAGATCGGTATCGCTGTAGCGGAGGTCCAGCGTGAATACTTTGTATGTGATGCCGCCGCCGATGTTCCAGGTGCTGTAGCTGGGGATTGGAGCGAGGGCGGTCGTGCCGTTCACGTTCGGGAACGTGCCGCCTTCAACAGACCAGTGACCCCACGCACCGGAGATGTAGCCACCCCAGTTCTTGGCGAAGTAGTTGCTCGGAATCGTATACTTGGCGTTGAATTCGTAATACGTCGCGTCGCCACCGTAGTTGAGGATATTCGGCGTGTAGTAAACGGCGGCACCAATCGCGAGCGCATCGGTCACCGCGTAAGTCGCCTTGGCGTAGACTTCGCCGAAGTCGCTGGTGTAACCGCCGTTAGCAGGCGAAATCGTATTGGGATAGAGATAGTAAATATAGCCGAAGTCAAACGACCACTTGCCGACGGTCGGCCGCCAACCGCCGTACAAATCCACCTCAGCGCTAGGACTGTTCAAGCCGTGCGACGCATCGGACGGCCAATCGATGCTCGAACCCGCGATACCGATATAGAATTCCTTGTAGCGCGGCTCGAAATAGGCCGTGGCCGACGGCCCGTGGTTCGACTGCGTGATGCCGCGGAAGATGTAATCGCTCATGACGCCGCCACCGAAGGCGATATCGAAGTCCGGCGTGGCGGGCGCGGGCGCCGCCTTCACCGGCAAGTCCGCCGCCAGCGCCTGACACGAAAGCGCAAGCGCGAGAACGCCGGCTCCGAGGAGAGATTTGAAACCGAGATTGCGCATAATTGACCCCCAATGCGTGTCTTCGAAGCCCCGGTCGGGAAGGTTTGGAAAGCTTCGGATCTCGCCGCGAAGGTCGGGCAACCGCGGTTCCCCAGCAATGAAATGATTTGTGCAACCTGCCTATTCGCTATGCAAACGGGGATATCTGCACGCAGATTCTCCGGCGCGTGACAAATATGACACAAGTGCGGAGCCCCGGATTCCGAGTTGTTTCAAGTCCCGGGACCCTTATCGCCCACCACGCCCGGGGATAAGAGCCCCGCGGGGCCTCGCGAACGCGGTTAGGCGCTCGACTCTGGCTTCATACTTCGGTCAAGTTCCCTGTGCTTTCTCGCCTTACCCCGTTTTGGAGCCGGGTTTTATCGATGATTCCCGTCCGTTTTGCTGGTTTTCTGGCGGTATCGCTTCTGGCGTCCGCGAGTGCCGTCTCCGCGCAGCCGCTGCCGCCCGGCAACATTCCCGGCGGGCCGCCGCCCGGCGTTTATTCGCCACCGCCCGTTACCGGCGGACCGCAAAGCGACTCGGGAAACTCCGTCTGCTTGCGATTAGAAGCCTCGCTCGCGCAGCTTGACGCCAATACCGGCGGCGGATCCGACAACGCGAAGCGCTACGAGGAAGCAATCGGACGCCAGCGGTTCGAGCTCGACCAGATGATCATGCAGGGCCGCAGGTTAGGGTGCGATTCCGGCGGCTTTTTCATTTTCAGCCGGCCGAAGCCGCCGCAATGCGACCAGATCAACAGCCAGATCAGCCGCATGCGCGACAATCTCGACCGCATGACGGGTGAATTGAACCGCTCGCGCGGCGGCGGCTACGACATCAACCGCGATCTGCAGCGGCGGCAATTGCTCGCCTCGCTCGAGCAAAACAATTGCGGCCCGCAATATCGCAGCACCGCACCGCAGCAGCAGGCGCGCCAGCGCGGTTTCCTGGAAAAACTGTTCGGCGGCTGGCAGGAGGAAAGCGACATCAACGCGGCGCCACTGCAAGTACCGAACGTGCCGGCTTCCTCCACCTATCGCACGCTCTGTGTGCGGAGCTGCGACGGCTATTATTTCCCGATCAGCTACGCGACGGTGCCCGCGCGCTTCGGCGAGGACGAGCGAACCTGCCAGCGGCTTTGCCCCGCAACCGAGGTTCATCTCTACACGCACCGCAATCCGGGCGAAGAAGTGGATCAGGCGGTTTCGCTCAACGGCGAATCCTATACGCAGCTTCCCGCCGCCTTCAAATATCGCAGCGAATACAACGCAAGCTGCTCTTGCCGCGCGCCGGGACAAAGCTGGGCCGAGGCGCTCGGCGTCGGCAAGGACCAGACCGTGCAGCAAGGCGACATCGTCGTGACCGAAGAACGCGCGAAGCAGCTCGCCAAGCCGAAGCAGCAGCAAAGCGGCGCGAATGCGGGCAACGCAAATGCGCAGAATTCGTCCGGCGCGAACGATCAGAAAAACGCCGAGCAGCAGCCCGGCAAGCGCAAGGTCCGGATCGTGGGGCCGGAATTCTATCCGGTGCGTTGACGCACCTAAGAATTCGAGCATCACCATTGTCATGCCCGGCCTTGTGGATGGCCGGGACTTCAGGCGCGAAGACGGCGCGGAGCCTGTCATCGGGCCGCGCTTCGCGCGGACCCGTTGGCGCCTTTCGCCCGGCCATGACGGGGATGTGTCAGACCTTCTCGCCTTTCAGCCGTTTGACGGCGCGCTCGCGGCCGATCAGCGGCAATAACGCCCGCAATTCCGGACCGTTCTCGCGGCCCGTAAGCGCGATCCGGAGTGGATGAAATAGCTCCCGTCCCTTGCGGCCGGTCGCCCCTTTCAGCGCTTCGATCCAGGAGTCCCAGTTCTTCTTGTCCCAGCTTGTTGCGCTCCATGGCGCGGGCGGAAGATGTTCGGCGGCTTTGCGCGCGAATTCACGTTCGCTTTCCGCGAGCGGTGGCTCGATCGCCCCAAACACGATACGCCACCAGTCTTCGGCTTCCCGGAAACGGGAAAGATTGCCGCGCACAGCTTCCCAGAACGAAGCGTCGGCGGCGACGCCGAGCGCAGCAAGACGCGGCTTCGCGATTTCATACGGCATCCCGTGCAAGGTGCGGGCGGTAAGCGCATCGAGATCCTTCGGATCGAACTTTGCCGCGCCGTGCGAAATTTTCGAGAAATCGATTTTCGACGCGAGCGCATCAAGACCGGAAACCGGCTCGATCGCGTCGGCGCTCCCGACCAGCACCGCGGCGGACGCGACGGCGAGCGGCTCCTGTCCTTCTTCGCGCAGCGAGCGCAGCGAAAGATGGCCGAGCCGTTTCGACATGCCCTCGCCGCTCGGCAAGGTGAGCAGATTGTGGTGAACGAAAGCCGGCGGCTTCGCGCCCAGCGCCTCGAACATCTCGATCTGCGCGGCCGTATTGGTGAGATGATCCTCGCCGCGGATGACGTGAGTCACATGCATGTCGGCGTCGTCGACCACGGAAGTGAGCGTATAGAGCCAGTGGCCGTCGGCCCGCCGGATCACCGGATCGGACAGCGCCGCCGTGTCGATCTCGCAGGCGCCGCGCACAAGATCGCTCCAGGCGACCTTCTTCTGCTCCAGCTTAAATCGATAATAGGGCTTACGTCCCTCGCCTTCGAGCTTTGCGCGGTCGGCATCGGTGAGCTTGAGCGCAGCGCGGTCATAAACCGGCGGCTTGTGCACGGCGAGCTGGCGGCGGCGGCGAAATTCGAGCTCTTCCTCCGTCTCGTAGCATGCATAGACGCGGCCGGCTTTGAGAAGCTTTTCGAGCGTCGCTTCATAAAGCGCTGTGCGGGCCGATTGCCGTTCTTCGCGATCCGGCGGGATGCCGAGCCAGGCGAGATCCTCGCGGATCGTGTCGGCGTATTTTTCCTCGGAACGGGCGCGGTCGGTATCGTCGAGGCGGAGGATGAATGTTCCCTTTTCGCGGCGCGCGTAGAGCGCGTTCAAAAGCGCCGTGCGGGCGTTGCCGATGTGCAGAAGACCTGTGGGCGACGGCGCAAAACGAACGACGGGGGGCATTTTCACTCTCGAAACGGAATGGCGGTGTCTGCCATAGCAAGCTCGGCGAAGCCGATCTGTGGATGACGATGTGCGCTGCGAGATGGCGCGAAGTTCATGAACTAGCTCTCTCTTTTAGAGGGAGAGTTCCGCTGCGGCAACTTGCCACGCGACTCTTTGGCCATCGCTGAATAGGGTCGGCCTTCATCCTCGAAGGGGAACGCAGGGCGTCACGCTCACGCGTGAGGAAATGAGTTTGACGAAGTTTAGCGAACACAAACGCGATTATTACGGCGGCGCGCTGATGATGTTCACCGGTCTCGGCGCCATCCTCGAAGGCCAGCGTTACGGCATCGGCACGCTCACCCGGATGGGCCCGGGGTTTTTCCCGGTCGCGCTCGGCGGCGTGCTGATTTTTATCGGCATCCTGATCGCGGGGAGCGCCTATCTTTCCAGCGAGCCCGATCACGAGAATTTTCTCCCGGCCCAGCCGCAATGGTTCGCCTGGGCCTGCATTATCGCCTCGCCGATCGCCTTCATGGTGCTCGGCGAATATGGCGGGCTGCTGCCCGCGACTTTCGCCTGCGTCTTCATCGCGGCGGTCGGCGATAAGGAAACGACGCTGAAACAGGCTCTCGGCCTCTCCGCCTTCATCACGGTGCTCGGCATCGTGCTGTTCACGCTTCTGCTGAAGATCCCCTTCCCGGTCATTCGCGGGGTGTGGCTGTGATCGAGACCGCGCTCACCGACCTCGCTTACGGCTTCGGCGTTGCGCTCGAGCCGCAGAACGTCATGTGGTGCTTCCTCGGCGTGTTCGTCGGGAACATGGTCGGCGTGCTGCCGGGGCTCGGGCCGATCGCGACGATCTCGATTCTCCTGCCGCTCACTTTCGCGATGAAGCCGGTGGCGGCGATTTTGATGCTCTCCGGCGTCTTTTACGGCGCGCAATATGGCGGCGCGATCTGCTCGATCCTCCTGAACCTCCCCTGCCATCCGCCGCATGCGGTGACCTGTCTCGACGGTTTTCCGATGACGCAACAAGGGCGCGGCGGTGTCGCGCTGGGCGTGACCGTCATCGGCTCGTTCATCGGCGCTTCCTTCGGCATCACCGAGATGGTGTTCCTCGCGCCGTTTCTCGTGGAAGTCGCGCTGAAATTCGGCCCAGCGGAAATCTGCTCGCTGATGCTCCTCGGGTTGCTCGCGGGCTCCACGCTCGCGCGCGGCTCGCCCTTGAAAGGCGTTGCGATGACCGTGCTCGGCCTGATGATCGGTATTGTCGGCTCCGACATCCAGACCGGCATTCCGCGCTTCAACTTCGGCCTGATCCAGCTCGCGGACGGAATCGAGATCGCGGCGCTCGCGCTCGGGCTTTTCGGCATCGCCGAGTTCATGAACAGCGTGAACCAGGTCGCGAAGGTCGACACGAAATATTCCAATGTCCGCATCCGCGACATGCGGCCCTCGAAGAAGGACTTGAAGGAAGCGTTTCCGGCGATGATCCGCGGCACGCTGGTGGGCTCGCTCTGCGCGCTGATCCCCGGCACGGGGCCGACGATCGCCTCCTTCGTCGCCTACGCCACGGAAAAGAAGATTTCGAAAAATCCCGAGACCTTCGGCCACGGCAACATCAAGGGCGTCGTCTGTCCCGAGACCTCGACGCACTCCTCGGTGCAGGGCGACTTCATCCCGACCATGAGCCTCGGCATTCCGGGCGACGCGGTGATGGCGCTCATTCTGGGCGCGCTGATCATTCAGGGTATCACGCCGGGGCCGTCCTTGATCTCGGAGCATCCGGACATTTTCTGGGGCCTGATCGCGAGCTTCTGGATCGGCAACATTTTGCTCGTGATTTTGAACGTGCCGCTCATTGGGCTCTGGGTGAAGCTTTTGATGATCCCTTACCGCTATCTCTATCCGTCGGCGATGTTCTTCATCTGCATCGGCGTCTACAGCACGAACAACGATCTCTTCCAGGTCGCGGAAGTCTTGTTCCTCGGCGTGGTCGGCTACGTTCTCTTGCGGCTCGGCTTTCATCCCGCGCCCGTGCTCCTCGGCTTCGTGTTGGGGCCGCGTTTCGAAGAGAATTTCCGGCGCGCGATGCTCTTGTCGCGCGGGAGCTTCATGACCTTCATCGAACGGCCGATCAGCGCTGTGTTCATTGCGCTTTGCGTCATTCTCATCGTCGCGCAGGTGATTTTCTATATCCGCCGGCAGCGGAAAACCGCGAGCGAAGCGCGCGTCGCCGACGCGGCGGAAAATCCCGCGGTGCCGGGAGTGGCGGGGGAGTAGCCCTCCATCGTCATGGCCGGGCTTGTCCCGGCCATCCACGCCTTAATGCCTGTCGACGCCCAAAGGCGTGGATGCCCGGCACAAGGCCGGGCATGACAGAATTTTTTTCGCCGTCTGCGCAAATCTTGTCCCTCCGTATTTTTTGAAATCCCAAACACCATCGTCCCCGCGCCCGCGTTTTCACGCGTCCGGAGCATTGCTTTTCTCCCCTTCAGAAAACGAAGGGGCCCGGAGCGCCGTCCGGCGCACCAGTCTTCCGTTTCGCGCCCTTGCGGGGCGCGCACCGCCTGACGGCGGCTCCGGGTCGCGCCAGGCATTTCCTTCCGGCGCGCGGCGATTTCTCGCCCAGGGGCCGTGCTTCCGGGGCCGGCTACAAGGCGGCGTCGGGGGGCCTCGGCGGGGTCCATGCCGCGCACGCGGACAGGGATCTCCCCCGCCCAAGCCGGTCCACGTCCAGCCACTGAAGGCGGCGGGGCCTGTCTTACCCCACGGACGGCTACCTGGGGCGTCCCGGTACCGCGCTCGCGAGGCGCAGCAGCAGGCCGCCGACCCTACCCCGCTTCAAGAACGCCTCTAGAAGGCGATTATCCCCTACTTGACGGATTGCGAAATGTAGTATTTCGTCGGCTGCGACAGGCCGGGCTCGCGTTAGTAGCTGTATTCGTATTCTTCGTCTTCGACCTTCATCCAACGGTGGCGAGGGGGGTCATAGGAGCGGCAAAATCCTGTCCTCCGCAAAGTACCATTGTCATCCCGATAGATGATGTAACCAGCGCAAAAAACGGCACCATCTCTATCCGCCATCATGAGCTGCATAAGATCGATTGTATCGTCTGTCAGAGCAAAACCGGAGTTGCCACTCTTGACCTCGACGGGCGGCGCGAATTTCTTGACTTTGAAGTCGGTAAAGTCGGCAGCCATTGTAATGGATTTGCTCGGAATGAGAGCCGAGCCAATCTCGGTGACATAGGCTCTGGCGCTTCCCTTATTGACGTAACGAAACTGCACAAAATGCGGTTTCTGCCCGTCGCCTTGGTCATCAAAACCGTAAACGACAATATGCGGACGGTGAGTAGCGACGAATTCTTCGCGGGCCAATTGGATGGATTGCAGCGCGAGTCTGCCCTGCTCGCGGCTAGTAATATAGAGCGTCAAGGTGAATACAGCGATTGCAAAAGTCGCCAATGCACTGATCGCACCGTTATGATCCTCGACGAAATGGCCGAACGACACCGCTATAGTGTAAGCGGTGCAATAGTGATTTTGGGAATTATTGGCCTCGCAATATTTTGCGTATTCAGGAAAGAAAAATGAAAGCCCAAGCACTAAAAGAATCACTACACTTAGAGCAATTTTTTTCATGCGCCGAACGCCGCTCCGAAAATATCCTCATTGTGCCGGTTGTTGTAGCGAAACTCGAACTCGCGCACATACAGCGGCATATATTTCGCGCTGACTTTGTGAAACGTGCCGACAACGCCGCGTTTGAAAATCGACCAAAAGCCTTCAATCGTGTTCGTGTGGATCGCGCCGATGACGTACTGGCCGTCCGCGTGGCGAATGACTTTGTGCGGATATTTCGGATCGAGCTTCCAATAAACCTTGGCATCATCCGTGATCAGTGTCGAAACCTTGTCGCTGATAACGTGGCTCACGAACCGCTTGACGGTTTCGAAGTCCACGCGATCAATTGCCTTCGCGACCACGTTACCCTTGCGGCTCACCGCGCCCAAGATTGGTTCTTTGCCCGAACCCGTTCCGCCCGTTCCTCCGCTGCGATCCTTACGGTGCTTATTGCGATCCTTTCCGCCGACATACGTTTCGTCCATCTCGACAATGCCGCCAAGCTGTTCCTTCGGCGCGCCAAGGCCCGCGCGAATGCGATGGCACATGTACCAAGCGGTTTTGTACGAGCCGATGTCCATGGTGCGGTAAATCTGGTTGGCGCTGATACCTTTCTTGCTGGTCAACATCGCGTGAATGACGCGGTACCAAGTCTTGAGCGGCATGTTGGTGTTCTCAAAAATCGTGCCGACAAGCGGAGAGAACCGATACGCGCCCCCTTCGCGGCAGTCCGGGCACTCGAATTTCCATTTCATGGTCTTGAGATCATACACGCGCTCGGAGCCGCAGCGCGGGCAGCGAACGCCGTTTGGCCAGCGTTTCCGCACAAGAAACTCGTAGCAAGCATCCTCATGCGGGAACGCCGCATCGAACTGCCGCGCCGTCATTTGCTTGATCCGCTTCGCCATCGCCCGTCTCCCTACCGATTAAGGCAGCATGGCATTAATAGATCAATCCGTCAAGTAGGGGATAATCGCCCTCTAGAAGCGCCCCTTCGACGGATAGGATGATAGGAATATAAGGCTATCAAAGACGGATGTCAAGCACGAGACTTTTGCCTGCAATGGGCCGCAGCGTCCTGCGAGCGTAGCAAGCGGCTGACTCTGCGAGACCCTCAAGTCGGCTGTTGCCGACTTGAGTTTTGAATGCGCAACTCGGGCAAGCCCGAGTTGCGGTGATCCATGATGATCTTCAGTGCACTTGGAAAGCTATCATGGATTACCGGGACTCGTCCGCGCCACGGCTCGCGTTCCGCTCGCCGGGCGCGACGGCCCAGTAATGACATTCAGTTAAGAGTGGTCGTCGACTTGCGCCCTACCGCACCAGCGCCTTCGTCCCCTCCGATTTCGGCGGAATGAGCTGCGTGATCGTCGGCGTCGCCAGCCCGGCGCGCTCGCGCATCATCATCTCCAACAGCCCGAAGCTCATGGCGGCGAGGCCCGTGCCGAACATCGCGAATTCCATCGCCGGCGTGAGATGCCCGAAGCTGTTCAGATGCGCCAGCGGGTCGGACATGTAGATCCCGCCCACCGCGAGAAAGGCGAGCCAGCCCGCCCAGCGCAAAACCCGGAAAAACAGCCACACCGAAACCGCAGCACTCATCGTTTCCCCCTCGCCGAGCGTTTCCAAAAGCAGTTTAGGCCCTGCGGCGAATTTGCCAAGCGATCGCGGAACCCTGTTCGCGGCCGCAGCACAGGCGCTAGCCCGTTCGATTCGCTCGACGATTCGGCGACCGGTGCATTGTGGGATGAATCTCAAAAAATTTCGGTTCTGCGTCGCCGATTCGACCGACAGGCTTCCCTGCCGGACGCAGAATGATGGGCACAGGAGGAAGGGCCAATAAAAAGGAAAAACAGATGCCCGTATATCGCGCTTACCAGATGGACAAGCTGGGTAGATTCAAAAGCGTCAACCTTTTCGCCAGCAAGAACGACGCCGAAGCGCTTCGACAGTGTGCGCCGCTCGCCGAGACCGGCCGGGTGCTGCTTTGGGACCGCATGCGTTTCGTGGCGCAGGTCGAGCGCCCGGGGGACAAGAATCACGGAGAGGCGGCCTGAGGCCGCCCTCTAAAGGCTTACGGCTGATTGCGTCAGGGCATCTGCCTGCGCAGCTTTTTCTGCATCTTCAAATTCCGCTTCCGGGAGACCTCGCGCAGGCGCCGAGCCTGCTCCTCGCTCATCAGCTCGTCACCGTGCCATTCCCGTTTTTCTTCCTGATTCCGCATTTCGGGCGCGCGCTCGCTCTGGAATTTCGCCGTCTGCTCGCCGATCTGCGCATAATTACCGCTCATTCGTCGCTCCCACTTTTCAAGCATTTCAAGGGTCCCGCGGGCATTCGTCGCTGACATAACGCGCACCACCGGGTGGGGTTCCCTTTTTTGGCCTGCCTCCACCGAAAATGCTATGATTCTCCAAGGGGACGGCATGAGATTCTCGTATTTCACTCGAATGGTCCTGGCGGCATGCGGCGCGCTTGTTCTCGCGGGCCCCGCCTCCGCCGATCCCGTGATCGGCAAGGCCACGTCCGTCGTTCCTTCCGCGAATTACACGCGCGGCGCCGCCCTCGCCTCGCTTTCCGTGGACGATGCGGTGCAGCAGGACGACCGGGTGAACACCTCGGCGAAAGGCTCGACCGAGATCAAATTCGTCGACGGCACCACGCTCACCGTCGGGCCGAATGCCGAAATCGTGCTCGACAAGATGATCTTCGACGGCGACAAGGCGCAAAACGCGACGATCCGGCTTGTGCGCGGCGCGATGCGCTTCGCGAGCGGCACCTCGGATCATTCCGCCTACCATATCGAGACCAAGGTCGCGACGATCGGCGTGCGCGGCACCGTGATCGACGTCTCCGTCGAAGGCGACAAGATGATCTATGCCACCGTCGAAGGCGACGCCGAGGTCTGCAACCGCAACACCGGCGCGGGCTGCCGGCGCGTGCGCGCGGGCGATCCGGCGCTTGCTGTGACGCTGATCGGTTTCACCAACGCGACGGCGCGCGAGGCAGCGAAGCTCTTCCGCGGGCTGAACGGCGTCTCGCAGGCGCTCACGAAGAGCGCGGCGTTGATGCTGAAGGGCACCGGCAAGGTCGTCGGCGGCACTGCGAAGGCCGTGGAGAACACGACACGCAACGTCGGCAGAACGACCGAACAAATCGGCAAGGGCGTCGGCGAAGGCATCAGGCGGACGCTGCAGTTCCGGCCGCCGTTCTGATTACGCCTCCCTGATCGTCGAGGCGACAGCGACCGCGGCGACCAGCGCGTAGAGGAAAATCCCGAGGGTCGTTGAGTATTCGCACACGGCGGCGACCACCACGGCGATTTCGGCCAGAATCGCAATCCGAACATCGGCCGGGAGAGCTTCGAACATCGTGCCCTCTTCTGACGCCAGAGCGGGAAAACCTGCCGAAGCGTTTCCGCTCCGGCAAGAAAGTTGACCCTAGAGAAGATATTTTTTATCGCAGCAAAGCCGCGCCGTTTTTTGATCCAGATCAAAAAGTTTAAACTTCTCTCTGGCCCATCGCCGAAACGACGAAGGTTGCGCCGATCAACGCATAGAGAAAGACCGCAAGCGTCTGCGAATATTCGTAGGCGGCGGCGAGCAGCAAGACCGCCGCAGCCACGAGCGCGATGCGGACGTCGACGGGAACGGCGTCGATCATGGCGCCTTTACCGGCGGGCGGAGCGGAGCGCTTGCGCCCGGAAAGACGCCCGGCGACACGCTGGCGACTGTCGGGAAACATCGTTTTCATGCCAGTAACATAGTTCGCTATTATTAATTTTCATTGCAGCAAAGGCATTGCGCCTTGATGCAAATCAATACGTCTTACGGACTAATTTCACCGCCCGCGGCCGGTGCCGGGTAGGATCATATTTTTGTTATTTAGTCACGGCCGACGATCACTGCAACGACGGCGCTCACCAGCGCAACGGCGAGCAGCGCCGCGAGCACCGGCATGAATTCGTAGAGCGCGGCCAAGAGAACGGCGGCGGCGGCAATCGCCGCAAGCCAGACGTCGCGAGGAATCCAGGCCAACAAGGCGCCCTCCTCTTCGCCGAGTGCTGAGTACGGCGCTTCTCCATACTCGTCATGCCCGGCCTTGTGCCGGGCATCCACGCCTTTCTTTCTTGAAGCCGCTAAGACGTGGATGGCACTCGAACTCGGGCTTGCCCGAGTTCGAAAGATATTGAAAGCCCAAGTCGGGTAAACCCAACTTGGGCGACAAGCCCGGCCATGACAATAAAAATAACTCAGAAATCCACCGCCTCGCTTTTCGTGGGCACCGCGCCGGAAACGAGCGACTCGTCGGGCTTCGCGGGCGGCGCGCCGTTGTCGCGAAACTTGTTCACGATCGGATAGCGGCGGTCGCGGCCGAAATTCTTGCGCGTCACCTTCACGCCGGGCGCCGCCTGCCGGCGCTTGTATTCGGCAAGATACAGAAGCCTTTCCACGCGCTTCACGGTTTCCGCATCGAAGCCGTCGGCGACGATCGCCGCGACCGAATCCTCGCCCTCGACGAGACGGGCGAGGATCGCGTCGAGCACGTCGTATGGCGGGAGCGAATCCTGATCCTTCTGGTTCTCGCGCAGCTCCGCGGTCGGCGCCTTGGTGAGAATGTTTTCGGGAATGACCCTGCCCGCAGGCCCGAGCGCGCTCTCCGGCTTCCAGCGGTTCCTGAGCGCGGCGAGCCTATAGACCTCTGTCTTGTAGAGATCCTTGATCGGATTGAAGCCGCCGTTCATGTCGCCGTAGAGCGTGGCGTAGCCGACGGACATTTCCGACTTGTTGCCCGTCGTCACCACCATCGGGCCGAATTTGTTCGAGATCGACATCAGGATCGTGCCGCGCGCGCGCGACTGGATGTTTTCCTCGGTGATGTCGCGCTTCTCGCCCTTGAAGGCGGAAGCGAGCGTCGCTTCCAGACCCTCGACCGCGGGCGCGATCGGGATTGTGTCGTAACGCACGCCGAGCGCTTTCGCGCAGGCCTCGGCGTCAGTGAAGGAATCCTTCGCGGTGTATTTGTAAGGCAGCATCACCGCATGCACGCGCGAAGGGCCGAGCGCGTCGGCGGCGATCGCCGCACAAAGCGCCGAGTCGATGCCGCCGGACATGCCGAGCACGACGCCAGGGAAGCCGTTCTTGTTCACGTAGTCGCGCAAGCCCAGCATACAGGCGTTGTAATCGGCTTCGTCGGTTTCGAGTAATTTCTCACGCGGGCCGGCGGTGCATTTCCACGTCCCGCCCTCCCGCTTCCATTCGGTTAGCGCGACTTCTTCCTTGAATCCGCCCATCTGAAACGCGAGCGAACGGTCGGCGTTCAAGCCGAAGGAGGCGCCCTCGAACACAAGCTCGTCCTGTCCGCCCAGCTGGTTCGCGTAGACGAGCGGCAGACCGGATTCGACGACGCGCGGGACCGCGACGTTCAGGCGCTCCATCATCACGCCGCGGCGATAGGGCGAGGCGTTGGTGACGAGCAGGATTTCGCCGCCGGTCTCGCTGATGCATTCCACCGGGTCCGGCTTCCAGATGTCCTCGCAAACCGGGATGCCGATGCGCACACCGCGAAAATTCACCGGCCCGGGCATCGGGCCTTCGTGAAAGACGCGCTTCTCGTCAAAGACGCCGTAGTTCGGCAGATCCACCTTGAAGCGCAGCCCCGCGATCTTGCCGGCGTCGAGAAGCACGTTCGCGTTATAGAGCTTGCCGTCCTGCGGCCAGGGCGTGCCGAGCAGCATCGCCGGGCCGCCGTCCTTCGTCTCGCGCGCGAGTTCTTCCACCGCCGCGCGGCAGGCCGCCTGGAAGGCGGGCTTCAAGACGAGATCTTCCGGCGGATAGCCGGAGATGAAGAGCTCGGTGAAGACGACGAGATCGGCGCTTTGCTTCACCGCTTCCGCACGCGCACGGCGCGCGAGCGTAGCGTTGCCGCCGACGTCGCCGACGACGGGATTAAGCTGTGCGATGGCGAGGCGGAGGGTGTCTTTGCTCATGGAGAAAGATGTAGCCCTGCCGTGAGCCTGCTGCAACGCAAAGGCCATTTACCACGTCATGCCCGGCCTTGTGCCGGGCATCCACGCCTTTATTGCCTCAATGTTGTTAAGGCGTGGATGGCCGGGACGAGCCCGGCCATGACAGCCTTAAGTCATCGTCGTGATCCATTCCCAAATCTCGATCAGCCACACGGCCGCCGCGAGCAGGATCGAAAGCCCGACCGCGGCCGAGCCCATGTCCTTCACATTCTTGATCCGGGCGTTCTTCTTCGGCGTGACGTGATCGGAAAGCTTCTCGATCGACGTGTTCAAAAGCTCGACGATCATGACGAAGACCACCGCGGCGATCAGCAAAAGCCGCTTCCACGGTTCGCTTGCAATGAAAAACGCAATCGGCACGGCGAGCACGAAAACCGCGATCTCCTGCCGGAAGGCCTCCTCGCTCCGCGCGGCGGCGCGCAGGCCGTGCCAGGTGTAGATGCAGGCGTTCAGGAGCCGGTGCATGTTCGCCTCAAAGGAAACAGGCGCGGCTTGGCTGCCGCGCCCGCAATCTTGGCGAGAGGCGTTAAAATTTTACTGCTGCGCGCGCAGGCCCGCACCGCCGGCCTTCAGCTTGATTTCGCCGGTCCGCTTCAGGCTGTCGCCGGTGAAACGGAAGATTTCGAGCTCCTTCTCGACCATGCATTGCACGACGATCGTCTTCTGATCCTTGCTCCAGACCGCGCCCTGGCACCAGTGGCCAACCGGCGCTTCCGCGGCGAGTTGCAGTTTCGTACCGCGGATGCTGAACACCTTCAGGATTCCGTTGTCGTGATAGAATGGAAACGACTTCGGCTTGTTGGTGTTGTTCATCACCGTGACGGCGACGAAATCGCCCTTCGGCGACATGCCGACGCCTTCGGGGGTCGGACCGACGGAGATCGTGTCGACGACGCGCGGGGGGTTGGACTTGAGATCGACGACGTTGATCACGTCGTTGTCGCCGGTGCCGCCGCCCTGATTGCCGAACACGGCGATATCGCCCTTGGGGCTCACCTCGATGCTGTAGGGGCGGAAGCCGCCGGTCATGGTTTTTTTCGTGTCCTCGACCTTGTCGCCGTCCACCTTCAGGATCGAAACCTTGTGGTCGCCGTCACGCGTGACGAGCGCCATCTTGCCGTCGGGCGTGAAGACGGCATGGCTCGGGCCCGACTTCGCGTCGCCGAGCTGGATTTTCCCAGCGGGCTTGAGCTCCTTGCCCGAAATCGTGAAGACCGAAACCGTGCCTTCGTTGCGGTTTGCGACAAGGGCGAGCGTCTGCGCGGGATTGATCGAAACGCCGGTCGCGCCCGGCCCCGCTTCCAGCGTCGCGATCGCGGCAAAGGGCTTGGCCTTGAGGTCGATGACAGTGACCTTGTTGTCGGCGACGGTCTTCTTCGGATCGGCGGGGTCGACCTTGAACGCGCCGGTGACGATCGCGAAGCTTCCGTCATGCGCGATCGCGACCGATTGCGGCGGACCCACGACGCTCGTGGGCACGTTCATCACTTCGCCCAACACTTTCGGCGGATTCTGCCCGAGGTCGAAAATGGTGATGTAATCGGGATGGGGATTTTGATTGACGATGCTCTTGCCGTCGTCGAGGCCGGCCTTGCCGTCGTTCGCGGAGATCGCGATCTGCGCCTCGGCCGACGATACAAAGGAAGCGAGCGCGAGCGCAGCCGCGCCCGCCAGGAAGTGACGTTTCATTGCATTCCTCCCAGCCCGGTTCTGCCTGCACCACCGCGTGCACGCCGGGTCCGTACCCGCGCTTACAAGAAGCCTAACACCGGCAAGGGAGGAAATCTTCCGGGCAACTTGTCATGGGAGCAGCGCACAAAATTACGCCGTCATTTCCGGATACGGCCGCGTACATTTCTGGATTCCGGGTCGGCTTGCTTACGCACGCGCCCTGGAATGATCGCGCAAATTTACAGCCCCGCCACCGCCGGCACCTTGCGGCCCTGGCCGAGCCTCTGTTCCTTTTTCAGGAGATCGGAAACCAGGAACGCCATCTCGATCGCCTGGTCGGCGTTGAGCCGCGGATCGCAAAAGGTGTGGTAGCGGTCGGAGAGATCGGTTTCGCCGATCGCCTTTGCTCCGCCCATGCATTCGGTGACGTTCTGGCCTGTCATCTCGAGATGCACGCCGCCGGCGTGCACGCCCTCGGCGGCCATCACTGCAAAAAATTCCTTCACCTCCTGCAGCACCTGCTCGAAACGGCGGGTCTTGTAGCCGTTCGCCGTCACGGTGTTTCCGTGCATCGGATCGCACGACCACACGACCGGACGCTTCTCCTTCTTCACCGCGCGTACGAGCGCGGGAAGATGCGCCTCGACCTTACCCGCGCCGAAGCGCGCGATCAGCGTCATGCGGCCCGGCTCGCGCTCCGGATCGAGGATGTCGAGAAGCTTCAGGAGGCCGTCGGGCGTCGAAGACGGGCCGCACTTCAACGCGAGCGGATTCTTGATGCCGCGCGCGAATTCGACATGCGCGTGATCCGGCTGGCGCGTGCGGTCGCCGATCCAGACCATATGGCCGGAGGTATCGTACCAGTCGCCGCTCGTCGAATCGACGCGCGTCATCGCCTGCTCGTATTGCAGGAGCAGCGCCTCGTGGCTGGTGTAGAAATCGGTGGTGCGCATTTCCGGATGCGTCTCGGGATCGATGCCGCAGGCGCGCATGAAGTCGAGCGCCTCGGTGATGCGCTTCGCAAGCGCTTCATAGCGGTGCGACTGCGGGCTGTCCTTGACGAAGCCGAGCATCCACTGATGCGCGTTCGACAGGTTCGCGTAACCGCCGGTCGAAAACGCGCGCAAAAGATTGAGCGTCGCCGCCGACTGGCGATATGCTTTCAGCATACGGTGCGGGTCGGGCGTTCGGGCTTCCCTGGTGAAGGCGACGTCGTTGATGATATCGCCGCGATAGGCGGGAAGCTCCACGTCGCCGCGCTTCTCCGTCGGCGACGAGCGCGGTTTTGCGAACTGGCCCGCAACGCGGCCGACTTTGACGACCGGCAGCGCGCCGGCGAAGGTCATCACCACCGCCATCTGCAGGAAGACGCGGAAGAAGTCGCGGATGTTATTGGCGTTGTGCTCGACGAAGCTCTCGGCGCAGTCGCCGCCCTGCAACAGGAAAGCATCGCCCGCCGCGACTTTCGCGAGCGCGCGCTTCAAGGCCCGCGCCTCGCCCGCAAAAACAAGCGGCGGAAAAGTCGCGAGCTGCTTCTCGGTCTCTTCCAACGCACGTTTATCGGGATATTCCGGCACCTGCACGATCGGCTTCGATCGCCAACTGTCCGGGGTCCAACGCTGAGCCATGACAACACCCTCTTCACACCGGGCGCCTCATCCTGAGGAGCCTCGCCACCTCTCCTTCAAGACAGCGCGTCGCGCCTCCTCAAAATCGAGGTGGCGGGGCGTCACGAAGGATGGGGCGCGACGGGGTTATACACTCAATTCTTTAAAAGATACCAGTTGGTTGTATTGGCGAAAAACTTCATTTCCGCCGCTATCTTAACCCTCATGCTGAGGAGCCGCGCAAAGCGCGGCGTCTCGAAGCATGAGGCCCCGAACTACGGATGGACCCTTCGAGACGGCATGCCTAGTCCGCCGCGGCGGACTAGGCATGCCTCAGCCCGGCCATGACGAAAAAAGATTCATCTTCAGGCGATTAGAAAGTCCCTGAAGATATTGCTCGCATTTTCGGCCAGCCTCTCAGGGTGAGGAAGCCTCAGGCGATCTGCTTCAGCACATCCCTCGCCACCGCCTCCCCCGAAAGGATCGCGCCGCCGATGGTCTGCGCGAGCGGCCCGGCAAGCGCCTCGCCCGCGAAGTAAAGCCGATCCGCAATCGGCCGGGCGAGCGCGGTGCGGGCGCCCGCTTTGCCCGGCAGCGCAGCCGCATAGGAGCCGCGCACCCACGGAATATTCGCCCAGCGGCTGAACTCGGCCTTTTTCACATGGCTCGGCGCTTTCTCGCCGAACAGGCGGCGGAGCGCGTCGAGCGCGAAATCGGTGGCGGCTTCCGTTCCTTCCGCCGTGAGGTGCCACGCAAACGATCCGCCGACGAAGCCGATCATCATGTTCATGCCGAAGGGAAAGCAGAGAAAATAAATGTCCTGCAGGCCGGAGCGCTCGTAGAGAATGTCATCGAACGGCGAAAGGCCGAAGCGCTCGCCGTCGAGAAGAAGCGGAATTTTCGCGAGCAAGCCCATCGGCAATTCGCCGATGGCGTCTTCCTTCCAGTCGGGGAGTTTCGGATCGAAGCGGATAAAGCCCGACTGCAGCGCGCCGGTGGAGGCGGTGATGATGCAGGCTTTCGCCTGCACGTCGCCTTTCTCCGTTTCGATCGCGACTCCTTTTCCGCCGTAGCGAATTCTCTTCACCGGCGTCGAGAGCGAGACAGGCAAGCCCTCGCCAAACTTTGCGACCACCGTGCCGAGGCCTTTCTGCACAAGATAGTTCGGCGCAAGATCCGTCTGCCGCGCCCAGTCGCGGATCGAAAGCTCGCCGGGATCGACCGCCATGTCCATCGGAAACATGTAGGTCATCGCCGCCTCTTCTTCCGGCGTGCGCGGCACCAGCACAGAGGAAACCGGGCCGTCGCGCCAGCGCGCGGCGCGCCGGTTGATTTTCGGAAAGCGCTCCTCGATCGCTTTCGTGCGATCCATCTCGCGCTGCGTGAAGCGGCGCGGCGTTGCGCCGTAGTAGATGCGGTCGAGTTCGAGGTCGTGCAAATACGGATCGAAGCCCCATTCCTTCGCGAGCGGAAGAAGCGGATTGCGGTCGGCGGCCTGAATCCACTGGCAACCCCAGTCGAACGGAACGCCGAACGTGGCCGACTCCGTGTAGGCGCGGCCGCCGATCCGGCTCATCGCTTCGAGAATGACGACGTTTTTTCCCGCTTGCATCAGCGTGCGCGCGGCGGAAAGCCCCGCCCCGCCCGCGCCGATGATCGCGACGTCGGGGTTTAGAGGCAGCGATTGCGCGAAGGAAACGCGCGGCAGCAAGGCCGCGAGCGATACGCCGCCAAGGCCGGCGAGAAATTCGCGCCGCGAGGGCTGAAAGCGGTTTTGCATAAATTCCATCCCCTGAACCAAAGACGACATTAGCGCGGCGACATACCGCGTCCAGTGACGGCTATTCGCGGATTCGCCATCACAGTGGCGTGAATCATCCGGAACCGGACAAGGCATTTACCCGTTACTGCAAAGTTACGAGCGAGTCTGTCTCCAACCACCTCAAAATTTGGAAAATCATGATTTGCAGATGCAATCGGGCAAGACTTCCGCGCATGCGGCCCTGCATGACGGTATTCTTGTTCGTATCCGCGCTCGTGGTTTTCCCATCCGCCGCGCGCACACACGAGTGGTATCCGTACGAGTGCTGCGCGGGCGGAGACTGCTATGCGATCTCGCCAAACGAGGTCGAAGGACTTCCGGACGGTTCATGGAAAATCAAGGCGACCGGCGAGATTTTCGCCGGGCCGAACGCCAATTCGTTGCGTAAGGTGAGATTCAGTCCCGACGGCGGCTTTCACCGCTGCTCCAAGAATAAGGATCGCAAGGCCTCGAGCCTCTGCCTGTTCATTCCGCTGCCGAACGGGTCGTGAACCGCGCGGCAGCGGCTGCGTACAGTCCGAATGCAGTTTTAAAGCAAGTTACCGCCTGCGCCGAAAAAGGGATGCGGGCCGATAAAATTTCCAATCGGTACACAGTGCGTGACGAGCTCATCCCTCTCCCCGAACCAGGCATGAAGATGAAACGCAGGCGGTTCGACCGCAAAGGAAGGAACGAGCGAGCCGTCGAGATCGAGCACGACGGCGTGGTTGGGTGCCGGACAAATTGTCGCCGGAATACCGGCAAAGCGCGTCAATACGGCGCGATGCACATGACCTGCCGCCACGATACGCACGCGCGGATGGCGTTTGATCACGGCCGCCATATCGCCTGCATTCTGAAGGTTCTGCCGATCCATATGCCCGATACCGGTCACAAAGGGCGGATGGTGAAGAAACAGAAGCGCCGGCCGCTTGTTCTCCGACGCAAGGATTTTGTCGAGCCATAGCAGCGCTTCGGCATCGAGAAAACCGTGCGGTTTTCCGGGCACGGACGAGTCGAGCAGGATAAGATCGAGATCGCCGACTGCTACCCGCATATGCATCGAGCCGCTCGACTGCGCGTAGGGCTGATCCGGGAAGGCCGCCCGCATCGTTTCGCGTGCGTCGTGATTTCCGGGAATCAGACTGAAGGGTGCCTTCAGCGGCGCGAGCAGGCGCCTGAGATGCGCGTACTCCTCGGCTTTGCCGCCGTCGACGAGATCGCCCGAAATCACAACATGGCCGGGCTGCGGCCGCATACCGTTCAGATGCGCGATGCAACGATCAAGCGCCGCCGCCGTGTCGACAACGCCGTAGGCCTTTTCGCCAGGTCGTTTGATATGCAGATCGGAAATCTGCGCGATCAGCAAGGGCGTGGTCATCAGGCAGATTCTTTGGGAAATAACCGGACGGCATCCGGATCGATCGAGAGTCCCACCTGATCGCCCGGAGAGACGGAGATTGTATTCGGGGCATCGATCGAAAGCGGGCGCTCGGAAACACCGACAACCGTGCAGCGCAACCGGTCGCCAATAAAGCTCACGGTTTCAACGCGACCGGTCAGAAGCGCGCCTTCGGGCGCAACGAAGGTAACCGCCTCGGGGCGGACCATCGCAACGACATTTCCTTTCACAGCTTTCGCGCTGCCGCCAATCGGAAGCCGACCGCCGCGCAAAGCGAGAAACCCTTCTCCGGCTTCCGCCTCAAGAATATTCGCGGCACCGACAAACTCGGCGACAAAGCGGTTCGCCGGTTCGAAATAAATTTCACGCGGCGTACCGATCTGCGCGATCGCGCCACTTCGCATCACGACAATGCGGTCGCCGAGTGCCATTGCTTCGGCCTGGTCGTGGGTAACATAGACCGCCGTGATGCCAAGCGAGCGAAGCAGCCGGTTGAGCTCGGCGCGCAACCGCTCACGGAGCGAGGCGTCGAGAGCCGTCAGCGGTTCGTCGAGCAAAAGCACGCGCGGACGCATGGCGACGGCGCGCGCGAGCGCCACGCGCTGCCGCTGGCCGCCGGAAAGCTGGTCGATACTCCGGTTTTCCAGCCCGCCGATCCCCGTGAGCGCCATGAGTTCGGCGACGCGTGCGGCGCGTTCGGCGCGGTCAATGCCGCGGATTTTCAGCGAATAACCGATGTTTTCCGCGACCGACATGTTCGGAAACAGCGCGTAGGACTGGAACACCATGCCGACCTTGCGGCGCTCGATGGGAAGATGGGTCACGTCCTCGCCGTCAAACAGAACCCGTCCGCCGGCATCGGGCCGCTCCAAACCGGCGATAATGCGAAGTGTGGTGGTTTTCCCGCAACCCGACGGCCCAAGGAACACCATCGTTTCACCGCGGGCGACATCGAGGGAGACGGCTTCGAGTGCGCGTGTGCCGTCGGGAAAGGTTTTAGCGCAAGCCTGAAGGTGAACGGAAACACCTTGCACCTCGGTCATGATTTCCTGCCCGTCATCAAGCGCGTGCTATCGCCAATCATCTGCATTGCGACCAGCAACGGAATAATCATGACAAAAAAAATGAGTGTATAGGCCGATGCGATTTCGAGCCGCATCGAGGCGTAGCTGTCGGCGAGCCCCACCGGCAAAGTCTTGGTGAGGGGCGTATGCAGCATCCAAGTCAGGTTGAATTCGCCAAGCGAGAGCGTCACAACCATCAACGCGCCGGCGAGCACGCCAGGCTTCGCGTTTGGCACGATAACGTCCCGAAAACGCCGCCACGGCGAGGCGCCAAGAGAGGCCGCGCTTTCGTCAAGTGTCTTCACATCGATGGTCGCGAATACCGCCATGACCGCGCGCACCATGAAGGGCAATGTGAAGATCACATGGCCCGCCAAAATGAAGAGCCACGAACGGCGAAAGTCGCCGAAGCCGCCATAGGTCAAAATAAGCGCGAGCGCGGTGGCAAGGCCCGGAATGGCGATCGGAAGTGTAATGATTTCCTCGACCACACGCGAAAATCGTCCGCCACGCCTATGCAACGCGTAAGCCGCAGGTATGCCGATCAACAGCGTGACAAGCAACGTCGCGAGCGCGACCTCGAAAGAGCGGCCGATGGTGTCGGCGTAAAGTGTCCAAACTTGGCCGATCCAATCCAGCGTGACGCCCGAGCGAATACCGCGGAAGTAATTCACTGTGACTCCCGCGACCATGGAAAGCAGCGCCGGCACAATCAGGAATGCTGCGACGAGAAGCGTGAAAACGAGTTGCAGGCCGAACAAGATGCGCGTTTTCATCATGCCTACCCCGCCGCCGCAACGGCGGCGCCGGCAAAGCTGCGGGCAAGCGCGAGAATGGCCCAGGCGACGACCCCGAGCCCGACCGATAGCGCCGCGGCCATGGCGATGTTCGCGCCCAGCGTGAACTCGGTGTAGATCAGCATGGCCAGCACATCGATATTGGTTGCGAGCGTAAATGCGGTACCGAACGCGCCCATCGCGGTTGCGAACGAAATCGCACTTGAGGCGATAAATGCGGGCGTCAGAGCGGGCAGAATAACATCGCGTTGAACCGCCCACGGGCCGGCGCCGAGCGAGCGCGCCGCTTCCTCAAGCCGGGGGTCAAGTTTTTCCACCGCCGCCATCACTGTGAGAATCACGCGCGGAATCGAGAAATAGAGGTAACCAAGAAAAAGGCCGCCGATAGAATAAGCAAAGACAACCTTGCCGCCCGCGAGATTCTGAGTGACCTCGCCGATCAAGCCCTGACGTCCCGCAAGCAGAATGATCATGAAGCCGACGACAACTCCCGGAAAGGCGAGCGGGAAAGTGAGCATTGCGATCAGTACAGCGCGGCCCGGAAAACGATTGCGCTGAACGAACAGTCCCGCGATCGTTGAAATCACCAGCGTCGCGAGGGTCACGGCGAGCGAAAGCAGCACGGTATTGACGAGCGTTTCGCGGTAACGCGGCTCCAGCAATATCGCCGCATAGGCCTTGAGACCGAGCGGACCATTCGCGCCCGCGATGATCAGTTGAGACATCGGTAGGACGAAAAAGGCGAGCACGATCACCGCGAGCGGCACAAGAGACAAACGGAGAAAGGTCGCACCCGACATTGGCCTTGGGAATCCCTCCAGGATCATGCCTCGAAGGTTATTCCGCAAACAGGACTGCGATCAACGAACTTCCGCAAGATACCGATCGACGACCGCCTTCTGCACTTTCGCCATCGCGCCCCAGTCCACGCTTTTCGCGCGGCTGTATTCGCTCGCGGGGAGAAATTTTTTCTGCACAGCCTCGGGAAGCGGAACGTCGCGCACGGGATGCAGATAGGCGTTGGTCCAGATCGCCTGTCCCTTGTCGGACAAGATGAAGTCGAGGACCTTCTCGGCCTTTTCCTTGTCCGGCGCCTTGTTCACGAGCGTCATCACGTAGGGAAAAGTAACCGTGCCCTCGCAAGGGATGACGAATTCGAAGTTTCCCTTCTCGCTGTATTTGCCCCGATAGGCGTTGAAATCGTAGTCAAACAGGATCGGAATTTCGCCCGAGACGACGCGCGCGTAAGAAGTCTGCTTCGGCACGATCACGTCGTTTTTGGCGAGCCCCTTGAAGTACTCGATCGCCGGCGTGAAATCCTTGTCCGAACCGCCGAGGCCCTGATTGACGGCGACAACGCCGACATAGCCGACGGAGGCCGATGAGGGATCAAGATAGCCGACCATGCCTCTATATTCGGGCTTCAAAAGATCCTTCCAGCACGCAGGCACAGGTTTGCCGCCGAGTGCGTCCTTGTTCACGAACAAGCCGAGGGTACCGAAATGGGTCGCCGTCCAGTATCCTTCCGGATCCTTGAGACTTGCGGGAACCTGGTCCCAGCCCTTCGGCTTGTACGGCTGCAGTACGCCTTCGGCCTTGGCTTTGATGCCGACGTCGACGCCGAAATACGCGATGTCGGCGACCGGATTATTCTTCTCGGCGATAATCTGCGCCAGCGATTGGCCCGAATTTTTGTTGTCGTGGGGGATGTCGTATCCGAGTTCGGCCTTGATTGCCTTCAGCATTGACGCCCAGTCAGCCCATTGCGGCGGACAATTGTAGCAGATGACGTCCGCTGCTCGTGCGGGATTCGCCGCCGGCAAGGCAAACACGAACAACAAAGCGAAAACGATTTTTCTCACGGCCAGTCTCCCCTTATCCCCTGCGACGGACAGTATGCAGCCGCCGGCAATAATACGACAGCCCCGCTCCTGAGTGGAGCTTATCCTGCCGGGTAATTTTGCCTGTGAGAAGGGGAAAAAACCGCTACTAAAGCCCGCTGAACCAGTTGTAGCCCTGGTCTTCCCAATAACCGCCGGGATAATCGTTGGTTACGTACATCTCCGTGACGTATTTGGGATTCTTGAATCCAAGCTTGGTCGGGATTCTGATCTTCATCGGATAGCCGTAGGCACGCGGCAGGATTTCGTCCGCGAATCTGAACGTCATCTGCGTCTGCGGATGCAGCGCCGTCGGCATGTCGATCGAGGTCGAGTAACCTTCGGCGCAGATGAAGTTGACGTATTTCGCCTTGGTATCGGCGCCAATGCGCTGCAAGAAATCGGAAAGGCGCGCGCCGGTCCAGCTCCCGATCGCGCTCCAGCCCTCGACGCAGACATGGCGCGTGATCTGCTTCTCCTGCGGCAGCGCGTAGAGCTCGGACAGAGGCCAAGATTTCTTTTCCTGTACGAGGCCGCCGACTTTCAGCTTGTACGTGTCGCCCTCGACCTCCGGCGCTTCGTCCTCGGTGTAATAGGCATTAAACGGGAACGGCCTGGTGATCGCGCTTTCGGGATAGGTCGGCGCCAGGCGATTGAGTCCAAAAATCCACGCCTGTACGCGGTCATTGAAGAAAGAGATTTTGCTAAGCGCGCTCTCCGCGCTCGGTCCGTCGACGATGTCGCAGCCCGCAAGGAACGCGAGCGCTCCCAGGCTCATGCCGCCGCGCAAGAAGGCGCGCCGCGCGGGATCGGGCAAGAGCTTCGCCGCGTCCTTGACGAGAAGTTTCGGATCGACGCCCGGTACGGCTTTTCTGATGCGCGCCATGGCTGTCTCCTAACGGCCCGTGATCATCGCTCTCAAGCTCTTCGGCACGATCAGCGCGAGCAGCACGTGCACGGCGAGGAAGCCGGCGATCGCCGCCATCGCAAGAAAGTGCACGACACGGGCACTCTCGTAACCGCCGAAGAGCGCGGTCAGTTCCTGCAACTGGATCGGTTTCCAGATCGAAAGGCCCGAGAGCACGATGACGACGCCCGCCAGGATCACGCCGAGATAAAGGAGCCGCTGCACCGCGTTGTAGACGGAGAGATCGTCATGCGTGAGGCGGAAGCGAAGCGCGTCGCCGATGTCGCGCGCGAGCTCGTGCGTGCGAATGGGAAATAGCTTGCGGCGAAAGCGGCCGCTTATAATTCCGAGCGTGAGATAGACGAGGCCGTTCACGACCAGGAGCCACATCGCGGCAAAGTGCCACATAATGCCGCCCGCGAGCCAGCCGCCAAGCGTAATCGAGCGCGGAAAGGTGAAACCGAAAATAGGCGAGGCGTTATAAATCTGCCAGCCGGAGCCGATCATCACGATCATCGCGAGCGCATTCAGCCAATGCGTAATCCGCACCCAGAGCGGATGGATGACCTTCGGTTTTCGGTTCGCTGCGACGGCGCTGGTCATGATCGCCCCATAGCAAATTTATTTCACACGGCGGAATCAGCTCTCTGTGACCGAAACGTGATGACGCCGCGTCATCTTGCAACCCGCCGCCCCGGGCGCTTATTCAACGCCGCTGCGGCAGGGGTCATGGGCGAGAACGGCACAGAAGAATTTACGTTTTCGGGCGCCGACGGGTTCCGGCTCGCGGGGAGTCATTTTCGCTCGGAAACGCCCGCGAAGGCGCTCGTTCTGATCGCTTCCGCTACCGCGGTACCGCGGCAGTATTATTCGAAATTCGCGCGCTATCTCGCCGGGCGCGGTTTCGACGCGCTCACGTTCGATTATCGCGGGGTCGGCGGTTCAAGGCCCGCTTCGCTCGCCGGCTTTCCGGCGCGAATGCGCGACTGGGCGCTACTCGACTTGCGCGCGGCCGTCGATTTCACGGCCGAACGCGCCGCCGGAAAGCCCCTCTTTTTTATCGGACATTCCTTCGGCGGCCAGGCGCTCGGGCTTCTGCCGAATAGCGCGAAAGTTTCGCGCGCGGTCTTTGTCGCCTCGCAGATCGGCTACTGGCGGCTGTTTCCGTTTCCGGAGAACTACCGGATTTATGTGATGCTGAACTTTGCCGGGCCCGTGGTCGCTCACACATTGGGCTACATCCCCGGCTGGCTGGGCATCGGAGAGGATCTGCCGAAGAACGTTTTTCTCGAATGGGCCGGCTGGTGCATGCGGCCCGATTATCTGTTCGACGACGAAACGCTCGAAGAGCGAAAGAATTTTTCGAACTATCGCGGCGCGCTCTACGGAATCGGCATGAGCGACGACAAATGGGCGCCGCCGGCCGCGGTCGAAAGACTGCTTGGGCACTACACAGGCACGAAAGCGGAGCACATCACCGTGCGGCCGAACGACATCGGCGAGCGCAAGCTCGGACATTTCGGATTCTTTCGCGAGATCGGCCGCGGGAAGCTCTGGCCGCTCGCCGCCGACTGGCTCAGCCGCTGACTTTGTTGTGCAGCGTCACCAGTTCTTCCGACGCGGTCGGATGCAGCGCCACCGTCGCGTCGAAATCGGCCTTGCGCGCGCCCATCTTCACCGCAATCGCCGCCATTTGAATCATTTCCGCGGCGCCCTCGCCCACAATATGCACGCCGAGCACGCGATGGGTCGCCCGGTCGACCACGAGCTTCATCATGATCGAGGTCGCGCGCCCCGAAAGCGTCGCCTTCAGGGGCCGGAAACCAGTGCGGTAGATATCGAGGTCGAATCCTCTTTCGCGCGCCTTCGCCTCCGAAAGACCGACGGTCGCAAGCTCCGGCTCGGCGAAGACCGCGCTCGGCACATAATCGTGGTCGGCGCGCGAGGGCTTCTTGCCGAAGACGGTGTCGGCGAAAGCGTGGCCTTCGCGGATCGCGACCGGCGTGAGCGCGATGCGGTTCGTGACGTCGCCGATCGCGTAAATCGAATCGACGCTGGATTTCGAAAATTCGTCGACCGCAACGGCGCCGTCGGCGTTCAGCTTCACCCCGGCGGCCTCCAGGCCGATGTCCTTTGTATTGGGCGCGCGGCCGACCGCCGACATGATCGCGTCGGCGGTATGCTTTTCGCCGCTTGAGAGCGTCGCTTCCAATTGCTGGCCGTTTTTCCGGATGGACGCGATCGTCTCGCCTAGCACGACCTTGATCCCGCGGGAGACCATTTCGGCGCGCAAGTGATGGCGCGCGTCGTCGTCGAAGCCGCGCAGGATTTCGGGGCCGCGGTGGACGAGCGTCACCTGCGCGCCGAGCCCATGAAAGATGCAGGCGAATTCAACCGCGATATAGCCCGCGCCCTGGATTACGATATGGCGCGGCAGCCGCGGAAGCTGGAAGGCTTCGTTCGAGGTGATGACGAACTCGGCGCCCGGCATATCAGGTTTCACCGGATGCCCGCCGGTCGCGACCAGAATGGTCCCGGCGCGGATGCGCGCGCCGGTTTTCAGGATGCGGACGGTGTGCGGGTCTTCGATTACCGCGCGCGACTCGACAATCTCGACGCCCGCGCGGTGCAAGGTCGCATGATAGGCAGCTTCCAGCCGCGCGATCTCTTTATCCTTGTTTCGGATCAGCGTCGGCCAGTCGAACTTCGCGCCCGCGACCGTCCAGCCGAAGCCAACGGCATCCTCGAAATCGTGCGAGAAGCGGCTTGCGTAGACGAGCAGTTTCTTGGGAACGCAGCCGCGGATCACGCAGGTGCCGCCGACGCGATATTCCTCGGCGATCATCACCCGCGCGCCGTAGCCTGCCGCGATGCGCGCGGCGCGTACGCCGCCTGAGCCTGCGCCGATGACGAAGAGGTCGACGTCCCCCTCGGTCATCTTCTGCGCTCCTGCCCTGCCCGGCTAGATCGTGTGGCCTTTCTTCTTCATCTCTTCGCGGATGCGGACGACGAGCTGTTCGGAGAGCTTGTTGCCGTATTCGCGTGCGGAAGCGAGGCTCTGCTGCATGACCTTGGGCAGCTCGCCGACCATCTTCTTGCCGGTCGGCGTGTTGTAGAACGCGAGGATTTCCTTCAACTCCGCTTCAGTGAAGTGGCTCGCATAGGCATTCGCCATCATGTCCGCCACTTCCGCCTGCTTCTGCATGAATTCGGGCTGCAGGGCTTGCATCGTTTCCACGAGCGGTTTCTGCAGGTCCGGATTCTGTTGCACGAAATTCGTGTAAGCCGCCTGCATGACCGAGGGAATCAGCGGATCGAGCGCATGCACTTCGCCCGAGGTGTTGATGATCTGGCGCGCGAGCTCGACCTGCGCCGGAGTCGGCGCTTTCTGTGCAGATGCCGCGCCGGCGATCAGGCCGAGGAAAAGCGCCGCCGCAACCGACTTCCATGCGCGGGCAAGGATCAGGCGATTCATATTCTTTCTCCCGTGAATAAAACTTAGGGCCGCTCGATAATCCGGACTCCCCCGCTTCCTGCGAGGATCACCCGGCGAGCAAGCCCGATGAAGAGACCGTGTTCCACAACACCCGGCACCTCGGAGAGCCCTTGCGCGAGCCGCCGCGCATCGGGGATGGCTCCAAGGCCGGCATCAAGGATCAGGTGTCCCTGATCCGTGACGAAAACATGGCCGTCCGGCCTGTGCCTTAAACGAATCGGGCCGTCGCAGCCAGAGGCTTTAAATACCGTCTTTATCGCGTGGTTCGTGGCACCGAGGCCGAAATCAACCACTTCTATAGGTAAAGGAAACCGGCCCAGCCGTTTCACATATTTGCTCTCGTCTGCGACGACGATCATCTCGCGGGAGGCGGCTGCGACAATTTTCTCCCGCAAAAGCGCTCCACCCCCGCCCTTGATCAAATTGAGGGCGGGATCGACCTCGTCGGCACCGTCGACGGTAAGATCAAGCTCATCCTCTTCGTCGAGGGTGGTAAGCGGCACACCGAGCTTTTCAGCCTGGGCGCGTGTCGCCTCGGAGGTCGGCACGCCGACGATGTCGAGCCCGTCCTTTACCTTTTCCGCCAGAAGATCGACAAAGTGCGCGGCGGTTGAGCCTGTGCCGAGGCCAAGGCGCATGCCCGGACGAATGAAATCGAGGGCGCGGCGCGCCGCTTCGCGTTTTTGCGCATCCTGGTCCTGGGCGGCCGGCGCCTTTGACAAAGGAAAAGCTCCGTGTTCGTGGCGCGCGGGTGGTAGCACGGCCCGTTTTCCGTCGCCAGCAATGGATTCGGGGCGTACATGCCGTGGACTTTTGCGCGCGCGAAGGGTAGCGAAGAGCGCCATGGACGCCTCCGTGATCCGCCCTACCATCGCTTTCGATCTCGACGGCACGCTCGTCGATTCCGCACCCGACCTATGCACCGCCCTTAATCTCACGCTGGGCGAGAGCGGATACCGGCAGGTGCCTCTCGGCAAGATGCGAGACATTGTCGGGCACGGCGCGCGCGCGATGATCGAGCGAGCGCTCACGCTGGAAGGAAAGACCGCGAGCCCCGACCAGCTCAGCCGCATGTTCGAGCGTTTTTTGACACATTACGACGCGCATCTTGCGGACGAATCGAAGCCCTTTCCGGGTGCGAAGGAAACGCTCGGCCGGTTAAAAGACGCCGGCGCGCATCTTGTGGTCTGCACCAACAAGCTGGAGAGCTTTTCGGTGAAGTTGCTTGATGCGCTCGGACTCGCGGAATACTTCGCGGTCATCGCCGGCTCCGACACCTTCCCCATGCGCAAGCCCGATGCCGGCCATCTTCTCAGTGCGGTCTCGCGCGCCGGCGGGCATTCGACCTTGGTCGTGATGGTCGGCGATTCGCGTACCGATGTCGCAACGGCGCGCGCCGCCAATGTGCCGGTGATTGCCGTCAATTTCGGCTACTCGGACATCCCTGCGAGCGAGCTCGGCGCCGATCGCGTTGTCGGGAGGCTCGCCGAAGTACCTGATGCCGCAGGCGAATTGCTGCTGCCCGCACGGGCAAATTAGGTTCTCCTTAACCATCTGCCTGCAGTATTTTCCGCGGAATCCCGATTTTTAAGAACCGGCCGCGGGTCTCGGCGGTACATTACCTGCAGGGTAATCCCGATGATTTTGCTTTCGCGATTGAAGCGGGGAACAACAGCCGCGCCCGAAAGCGAGCCTGCCGCTTTGCCCGCAGCCGCTGCGCCCGGCATCGCACCCGCCGAGAACAGCGGCGTCATTTCCAGCGCCGTGCGCGAGTCGATCGACATGATCGAACTCGATCTCGGAAAGCTGATCGCCGAGGTCGGCGAAGCCGCGGAGCAGGTGCATGTCCGGATCGCCTCGTCGGTCAATTCGCTCGATGCGATCCGCGCGCGGACGGAGGATTTCGCCAATCTGGCGAAGAGCGCGAACGAAGATGCGCGCGAGCTCGCCGCCGCCACGCAGAACATGGCGCAATCGTCGAACGAGATCGGCCGCCAGGTTCAATCCGCCAACGAACTCGCCGACAAGGCGAACGAGGCCGCCGCCGAAGCGGGCATGAGCGTCGAGGGGCTGAACTCTTCCACCAACGAGATCGGCAATGTCATCGGCCTGATTTCCAAGATCGCCCAGCAGACGAATCTGCTCGCGCTGAACGCGACTATCGAAGCGGCGCGCGCGGGCGAAGCCGGCCGCGGCTTCGCCGTGGTGGCGACGGAGGTCAAGGCGCTTTCCGCCGAAACGCAGAAAGCGACCGACGAGATCGCACGGCGCGTCGCCCAATTGCAGGCGGATGCGCGCGCTTCGATCGAGGCGCTCAAGCGCATCTCCTCCATCATCAACAGCATCCGGCCGGTCTTCTCGACCATTACGTCAGCCGTGAATGAACAAATTTCGTCCGCCGAAGGTCTTTCCAAAGCAGCGGGAACAACATCCGAATTCATCGAGCGCGTTTCCTCCGGCGCAAGCGAAATCAAGAGCGCAACGGAAGACGCCTCGCACGAAAGCGCGGAGATCGACCGGGTCGGTCAAACGGCGTCAACGCTCGCGTCCAAGCTCAAGGCGCGGCTTTCCATCCTGTTGCGCCAAACCGAAATCGGCGACCGCCGCCGCTTCGACCGCCTGCCCTGCGAATTGCCGGTGACACTTGCGCTTCCGCGCGGCGTACTGTCGGGGAAAACCGTCGATATCAGCGAGCACGGCGCGCTCGCGCGGATCGAGGTGCCGGAAGGCGTTTCGGCGCCCGGTGGCGCCGTCACGGCCGAGATCGGCGAGGTCGGCAAGCTTTCGGCGCAGATCGTCAACCGCTCGGCGCTTGGCTTTCACCTCAGCTTCACCGGCATGGACGATCCGACGCGTGCGCGGTTCGCCGGAAAAGTTGCCGCGATCCGGGAAGAAAATCACGAGGTAATCGAGCGCTGCATCGAGACGGCCGCGGAAGTCTCCGCCTGCATGGAGCAGATGCTGCGCGAAAACCGCCTGACGATGACCGAGCTTTTCGATAACGAATACGTCGCGATCCCCAATACCAACCCGCAGCATATGCGCTCGCGCTATCTCGACGCGTTCGAAAAAAGCCCGCTGCAAAGCATTTTCGACCGGGCGCTTACGCTGGATGCGCGCATGCTGTTCTGCTGCGCGATCGACCGCAACGGATATATCGGCGTGCACAACAAGAAATATTCGCATCCGCAGCGGCCCGACGATCCGAAATGGAACGTCGCGAATTCCCGCAACCGCCGCATCTTCGACGACCGCGCGGGACTGACGGCCGCCCGCAGCGTGCGCCCTTATGTGATCCAGAACTACCCGCGCGACATGGGCGGCGGCGTGATGATTATGTGCAAGGAGATCGCCGCGCCCGTTCGCGTCCAGGGCAAGCACTGGGGTGGGCTGCGCATGGCCTACAAGATTTGAGACGCTGGCAAAGCTTCGCTTGACACTTCGCCGACGGCTTCCTTACATCGCTGGCCGGTACGGGCGCGTAGCTCAGCGGGAGAGCACTCCCTTCACACGGGAGGGGTCACAGGTTCAATCCCTGTCGCGCCCACCATTTTCCCCGAGCAATTCTTCCTACAAATGATTTGTTTCCGCCAAGGAAACGACGCGACCATTTCACGATTTCTCCTTCTTCGGTTCCGCGTGCGGATATAGGAACTTCGAAGAATCCAGGACGTTGCCCCCGCTGATGAGAGACGGAGGACAACATGAATGTGAGGAAGGCTCTCGCAATTTTCGCGCTGATCGTCGCACCGGCGATCGCATTCGCGCAAGGTCAAGGAAAGAGCAAGGGCGGATCGAACACCGGCGGCGGCGCGTCGCAAATGTCGCCGGGACACGAGATGCAGCAAAAAGGGCCGAAGACAGGCAGCCCCGGGGCATCGGGTTATGCACCCGGACACGAGATGCAGGATAAAGGCAGCAAAAGCGGACAACCCGGCGCTTCGGGTTACGCTCCGGGTCAAAACAAATAATTTCTACCTCGGAGTGAAAAAAGAGGAGTCCGATTTTCATCGGACTCCTTTTGTGTCGCGCTTCATAAGAATTTTCATCAAATTCAACGATCCGCGCGTTACAAAGAGCTCGGCTGGAACTTCCCGGAGAGCGCAGCGTTTTCGAGTCGCCTGTCGCAGGAGACGTTCGTGAACGCATACAAAATCCTTGCCGTCTTTTTGCTAGCCACCGTGCCGGCACCAGCGTTTGCGCAATACAGCAGCGTCGAATCCGGAGACACCGCCGTCGAAATGAATAACTACAGATATCCCTCCACTTCGATCCCTCGAAACTTCGGTTCGATTCCGGAAAACTTCCATTCGATCCCGCGTCAGAATTCGGAGCCCGTCGGGCCGCGCTCGATCCCGGGCAACTCCCGCTCCATTCCAAGCTGGTAATTGTTTCTCGCGCCGAACCCTAGTGCCGTTTCAAAGGCTCGCGGCTCATACCCTTCAACTTCAACTCATCCAGGTAACGCGAAAAGCGCTTTTCATGATCGTGGCCGAGCTCGGCGAGGTATTCCCACGAATAGATTCCAGTCGAATGCATGTCGTCGAAGACGAGCCGCACGGCGTAATTGCCGACCGGATGGATTTCGAGAATTTGCACGTCGCGCTTGCCGCCGACGAGCTGCCGCTGGTCGGGGTGGTGTCCCTGCACTTCGGCGCTCGGACTCTCGACGCGAAGATATTCGGCGGGGAGCTCGAACCGTTCGCCGTTTTCGAACGAAACCACGAGCGCCTTGCGGTCCTTGCGCAGGCGCAATTCCGTCGGCCAGTGCGTGTGCGAAGGTTGATTTTGGGGCATTCAATTTCTCCTGAGGCCGCAAGCTAGCGCCGAATTCGCGGGGCGCAAGCAGCTTCGGCACCTTTCGAGGGCGGGGAATTCCGCATATATTAAAAGGCATGAACGTGAAGCCGGACATTAAGGGCGAGACCTCCCTTCCCGGGATGATCGACCGCTTCGGACGGGCGATCACCTATCTGCGGGTTTCCGTTACCGACCGCTGCGACTTCCGCTGCGTCTATTGCATGGCGGAAAACATGACCTTTCTGCCGAAGAAGGATCTCCTGTCGCTCGAGGAGCTCGACCGGCTGTGCTCGGCCTTCGTCGCGCGCGGGGTGCGGAAATTGCGGCTCACAGGCGGCGAGCCGCTGGTGCGGCGCGACATCATGGTGCTGTTCCGCTCGCTCGCGCGGCATTTGAAGAGCGGCGCGCTCGACGAGCTCACGCTCACGACGAACGGTTCGCAACTTTCGCGCTATGCGAAGGAGCTTGCCGATATCGGCGTGAAGCGGGTGAATGTTTCGCTGGATACGCTCGATGAAGCGAAATTCCGCGCGCTTACACGATGGGGCGACCTCAAGAAGGTAATGGAAGGGATCGACGCGGCGCAGGCGGCGGGCCTGCATGTGAAGCTGAACGCCGTTGCGCTCAAGGACGAGAACGAACACGAAATCCCCACGCTCCTCGAATGGGCGCATGGCCGCGGCATGGATCTGTCGCTCATTGAAGTGATGCCGCTCGGCGAGGTAGGGCCGGAGCGCGTCGATCAATATCTACCACTTTCGCTGGTGCGGGCGAGGCTTTCCGAGCGCTATACGCTCGAAGACATCGACTATCGCACCGGCGGCCCCGCCCGCTATGTGCGCGTGAAGGAAACCGGCGGGCGGCTCGGCTTTATTACGCCGCTCACGCACAATTTCTGCGAAGGCTGCAACCGGGTGCGCGTCACCTGCACAGGCACCATCTATATGTGCCTCGGCCAGGAGGATTCCGCCGATCTGCGCACCCCGCTCCGTGCTTCGGAGAGCGACGATCTCCTGCACGCCGCGATTGACGATGCGATCGCGCGTAAGCCGAAAGGCCATGATTTCGTGATCGACCGCCGCACCAGGCAGCCGGCGGTTGCCCGCCATATGAGCATGACCGGCGGTTAACGTTTTCCGCTGCGCATTTGGTCGCAGCCGGAACTTGGCTAAAATGGCTGGCATATTTGTGTGGGACGCAGATTTCGCGCCGCATCAATGCTTGATCGCTCGATTCGATCCGCTATGGTGCCTCATCAACGAAGCCTAAGCCAAAATAACAAGCGCGCTGCTCGCGCAAATCAAAAAGAACGGCTCGCTTCTAAGGGGGGAACGTGACCGGACTGCTCAAGCTGAGCCGCGTCATTGACGCGGGCAATACCTGGATCGGAAAGATCGCCGCCTGGGCAATTCTCGCGGCTGTTCTGGTCTCCACCGTAAACGCAATTATACGCAAGCTCTTCGACGTGAGCTCCAACTCATGGCTCGAACTGCAATGGTACTTGTTCGCGGTTGTTTTTCTTCTCTGCGCGTCATGGACGCTGATCGCGAACGAGCATATCCGCATCGACATCGTGAACAACATGCTTCCGAAACGGGTACGCGACTCGATCGATCTGTTCGGGCACGTTTTCTTTTTGCTGCCGTTCGCCGCCGTGCTGGTTATCACCGGATGGCCGTTCTTCGAGGCGTCCTACAAAATCAACGAGCAATCCCCGAACGCCGGCGGCCTCACGGTTTGGCCTGCGAAATTGCTTGTCCCCGTCTGCTTCACGCTACTGCTCGTGCAGTGCATTTCCGAGATCATCAAGCGGATCGCGGTGATGCGCGGCCTTATTCCCGATCCGCATGCCGAGAAGCCGAACGCGGCCGAAGCGGAGGCGCAGGAGGTCATTAAAGCGATCGAAGAAGCCGAGTCGAAGCACGGAGCCAAATCGTGACCACGTTATTGATCCACTATATGGCGCCGATCATGTTCGCTTCGCTCGTGGTCGTGCTCCTGCTCGGCTATCCGGCGGCGTTCTCGCTTGCGGCCGTCGGCCTCATCTATGCGCTGCTCGGTATCGAGCTCGGTCTGTTTCAGCCGGACTTCCTGCAAGCCCTGCCGGAACGCATCTACGGCGTCATGAACAACGACGTCCTGCTCGCGATCCCTTTCTTCACTTTCATGGGACTCATATTGGAGCGATCCGGCATGGCGGAGGATCTGCTCGACACGATCGGGCAACTCTTCGGCACGGTGCGCGGCGGGCTCGCCTATGCGGTGATTTTCGTCGGCGCGTTGCTTGCCGCGACAACGGGCGTCGTCGCGGCTTCCGTCATTTCGATGGGGCTCATTTCGCTCCCGATCATGCTGCGTTACGGATACGACCGGCGCGTCGCGACCGGCGTGATCGCGGCGTCGGGCACGCTCGCGCAGATCATTCCGCCGTCGCTCGTCTTGATCGTCATGGCCGACCAGCTCGGCCGCTCGGTCGGCGATATGTATGAGGGCGCATTCATTCCGGGTATCGTTCTCGCGGGCCTTTATGCTGTCTATGTTTTTTTCGTCACGATCTTTTTTCCCAAGGCCGCGCCAGGGCTTCCGGTGGAGGCGGTCGGCTTTCGCGAGCCGAACGGCAACCGCGGGCTGACATCGCTTGCGATCCTTACGGCGGTCAGCGCCGTCTTTGCCTGGTTCGTGATGCGCAATTCGGAAACGCACGGGGCCGATTTCGTCGTGCTCACTATGTTCGTCGGCATCGTGTTCGCTTTCGTGGTCGCCGTCATCAACTGGGTGATCTCGCATATGACGGGATTCCGGCTCCTGTCGCTTATGGCGCAGCAGGTCACCTTCGCGATGGTGCCGCCCCTCTTCCTGATCTTCCTCGTGCTTGGCACGATCTTCATCGGGCTCGCCACGCCCACGGAAGGCGGCGCGATGGGCGCGACCGGTGCGCTCTTGCTCGCCTTTTTCAAGCGCCGCCTCACCTGGAACATCGTCAAACAGGCGACGGAAGCCACCGCGAAACTCTCCTCCTTCGTCGTCTTTATCCTGCTCGGCGCGCGCACGTTTTCGCTTACTTTCTACGGAGTCGACGGTCATCGCTGGGTGGAGGATTTGCTGATTTCGCTGCCGGGCGGGCAAATTGGCTTTCTGATCTTTGTCAATACGTTCGTCTTCTTCCTCGCCTTCTTCCTCGATTTCTTCGAGATCGCTTTCATTGTCATCCCGCTTCTGGCCGGACCGGCCGAAAAGCTCGGCATCGATCTCATCTGGTTCGGCGTGATCCTCGGTGTGAATATGCAGACTTCGTTCATGCATCCGCCGTTCGGCTTCGCCCTCTTCTATTTGCGTTCGGTCGCGCCAAAGGAAAGCTACATCGACCGGGTCACCGGTAAGCGCACCGACGGTGTCACCACCGGGCAAATCTACTGGGGTGCGATTCCGTTCGTGGCCATTCAGGTCATCATGGTGGCGCTGGTGATTTTCTTCCCGGCGATGGTGATGCACTACAAGGGGCTCGGCACAGGCATCGACCCGAACAAGGTCAAGATCGAAATCCAGCTTCCGGACATCGGCGTGCCCGATATCGGCCCGCCGCCCGCGATTGAGCCGCCGAAAATTCAGTAGGGCAAAACAAAAACCCCGGCGCCTGAGCGCCGGGGTTTCTTCTTGCGAGACCGAGATTACGCTTACTTCCAGCCCTTGCCGCGTTCGCGGATCATGAAGCTGTCGTAGCCGTATTCGGCGACCTGCCACCAGAGATACTGGTCGGTGCGATAGGCAGTGATGGAATCCCACACCTTCTTGAAATCCGGGTTCACGGCGCTCGTTTCCGCGTAGACCTCGTTCGCCGCTTTGAGCGAGGCTTCCATGATCGCCTGCGAGAATGGCTGCAGCTTCGCTCCCGCCGCCACCAGCCGCTTCAGTGCCTGCGGGTTTACGCTGTCGTACTTGCCGGTCATCCAGATGTTTGTGTATTCGGAAGCCGCCGTCAAAACGGCCTGATAGCTCTTCGGCAAGCTGTTCCACTTGTCGAGGTTAATCATGTGGTGAAGAACCGTGCCGCCTTCCCACCAGCCCGGATAGTAATAGTTCTTCGCGACCTTGTAGAAGCCGAGCTTCTCGTCGTCATACGGTCCGACCCATTCGGCGGCGTCGATCGTGCCCTTTTCGAGCGCCGGATAAATATCGCCGCCCGCGATCTGCTGCGGTACGACGCCGAGCTTCGACAGCACCTTGCCGGCGAAGCCGCCGACCCGGAATTTCAATCCCTTGAGGTCGTCGACGGTCTTGATCTCCTTGCGGAACCAGCCGCCCATCTGGCAGGTCGTGTTGCCCGACGGGATCCCGTACAGATTGAACTTCTTGAAGAACGCATTCAGTAAGTCATTGCCGCCGTCGTGGAACATCCACGATGCCTGCATACGCGTATTGAGTCCGAACGGCACCGCGCAGGCGAGCGCGAAAGTCGGATCCTTGCCGAAGTAATAGTAGTTCGCCGTCTGCGCCATTTCGATCGTGCCGTTCGTGGCCGCATCGTTCACCTGCAGGCCCGGCACGATTTCGCCCGCCGCAAACGGCTGAATCTGGAACTTGTTGTCGGTCATCTCGGCGACAATCTTGGTGAATACCTCGTTCGCGCCGTAGAGCGTGTCGAGCGACTTCGGAAAGCTCGACGCAAGACGCCACTTCACCTCTGGCATCGACTGCGCGATGGCTGGTGCCGCGATCGCGGAAGCGGCCGCGCCTACGCCAGCGGTCTTCAAAAACTCACGACGTTTCATCCCTTCTCCTCCCTTTTGGATTGTTTGGCGGCACGCTATCTCAACTCAAGGGTTACCGCCAACTAACCCTAAAGTCGCAACTTTCTATCTAGATTAACGGTATTCGCACCCGTCTAGTTGTGCGCGCTTGCCCGGATCTGGAATGTATCGAAGGTATACTCGGCTACCCGCCACCATAGATACTGGTCCGCGCGGAACGCGACCATCGCATCGTAGATCTTCTTAAATGCGGGGTTTTTCGCGGTCGTCTCTGTGTACAGCTCGTTTGAGGCCTTGTAGCTCGCTTCCATGATCTCCTGTGAAAAGGGATGCAATTTCGCACCTGCAACAACGAGGCGCTTCAGCGCTGCCGGATTGGACTGATCGTATTTCGCCTGCATCCAGCCGTTCGCCATGTCGGAAGCCGTGCGCACGATTGACTGATATGACTTCGGCAGCTCTTCCCATTTCTTCAGATTGATGAAGTGGTGGAGCATCGCGCCGCCTTCCCACCAGCCCGGATAATAGTAATAAGGCGCGACCTTCACGAAGCCGAGCTTCTCGTCGTCATAAGGCCCCACCCATTCGCAGGCATCCAGCGTGCCGCGCTCCAGCGAAGGATAAATGTCGCCGCCCGCGATCTGCTGCGGCACGACGCCGAGCTTCGCCATCGCCGCGCCCGCGAAACCGCCGATGCGCATTTTCAGGCCCTTCAGATCCGCGACGGTTTTGATTTCCTTACGGAACCAGCCGCCCATCTGGCAACCGGTATTGCCGGCCGGAAGCCCGTATACTTTGTACGACTTGTAGAAGTCGTTCATGAGTTCGATGCCGCCGCCGAAATACATCCATGCGTTTTGCATGCGGCTGTTCAGCCCGAAGGGCACGGCGGTCGCGAGCGCGAAGGTCGGGTCCTTGCCGAAGTAATAATAAGAGGCCGTCTGCGCCATCTCGACCGTGCCGTTAATCACGGCGTCGAGCGCCTGCAGGCCGGGAACGATCTCGCCCGGCGCAAATACTTGTATCTGGAATTTGTTGTCGGTCGCTTCCGCCACCGCCTTGGCGAAGGCTTCGGTCGCGCCGTAAATCGTATCGAGCGATTTCGGATAGCTCGATGTCAGGCGCCATTTGAGCGCGGGCATCGACTGCGCGATCGCGGGCGCCGCGATCGCGCTCGCGCTCGCGGCCAAGCCGCCGCCGGCAGCAAGGAACTTACGGCGCGCGATGCTCCTTCCATCCTGTTTCATGTTTCTTCCCCATCTTGTTGCTCTTATTCGATCACGATGCGCGGCGCGGCTCGCGCCGCCGCAACGCCCAATTGGTCGCGCACTTTTTCGGCAATCTCGCGGTAGATTTTCGCGTAGGGGCTGTCCGGCTTGGTCGCGACCACCGGCAAGCCAGCGTCGGAGGTTTCGCGGATCACAGGCTCCAGCGGCACCTCGCCGAGGAACGGCACCTGCAGGCGCGAAGCTTCCGCCTTCGTTCCGCCGTGGCTGAAAATTTCCGTGCGCTCGCCGCATTTCGGGCAGAGGAAATAGCTCATATTCTCGACGAGCCCGAGCACGGGAACGTCGACTCGCCGGAACATAGCGATGCCGCGGCGTGCGTCGACGAGCGCCAGGTCCTGCGGCGTCGAAACGATCACGGAGCCCGCGAGCGGCACTTGTTGCGCGAGCGTCAACTGCGCATCGCCGGTGCCGGGCGGCATGTCCACCACCATCACGTCAAGCTCGCCCCACTCCACCTCGCGCAGCATCTGCGTGATCGCCGACATCACCATCGGGCCGCGCCAGATCATCGGCGTTTCCTCGTCGACGAGAAAACCGATCGACATAATCTTCAGTCCGAATTTTTCGATCGGGATCAGCGTGCGCCCGCCGACCGCCTGCGGCCGCTCCTTGATCGCGAGGAGACGCGGGGCGGACGGCCCGTAAATGTCGGCGTCAAGCAAGCCGACCTTCAGGCCGAGGTCGCGAAGCCCAAGCGCGAGATTGACGGCGGTCGTCGACTTGCCGACGCCGCCCTTGCCGGACGCGACCGCGATGATTTTGCCGACGCCGGGAATGCTCGTGTTGCGCGGTCCGTGCGAATGGGCTTGCTGCTGCGGTGCGGGGCGAGGAGGAGCGCTTGCCGCGCCGCCCTTCTTTTCAGCCGTCAGTGCAACGAGAACCGAAGAGACACCCGGCATCGCCTTCACCGCCTGTTCCGCCGCCTTGCGCACGGGTTCCCAGGCCTGCGCTTCGGCCGCATCGACGGTGAGCGAAAAGAAAACTTTTCCGTCGGTCACCACGATCTCCGAGAGATTTTTGGATGCGGCAAGATCGCCGCCGTTCGGAGCCTTCACCGATTGCAGTCGCTCGCGGACCGCTTCTTTCGTTATTGCCATAACATCGTCCAATATCGCGGAATTTCGGCGCCACCATAAGCGCAGCGGAGATAGCGTCAATGCAAGCCATGCGGCAATTGCAGTTGACGAAGGCACCTCAAGAATGACCTATGGGGCGGAAATAGCGGGCGGCAAGCCCGCGACGCAAGACAGGGAGACGGACGACATGGCGAAGGTAGCTTTTCTGGGTTTGGGCGTGATGGGGTATCCGATGGCCGGACACCTCAAAACCAAGGGCGGCCACGAGGTCACCGTCTATAATCGCACCGCCACAAAAGCCGACCAGTGGGTGAAGCAGTTCGGCGGCAAAAGCGCGAAGACGCCGAAGGAAGCGGCCGAGGGCCAGGACTTCGTCATGGCCTGCGTCGGCAACGACAACGATCTCCGCGAAGTCATGCTCGGCAAGGACGGCGCGTTCCACGGCATGAAAAAAGGCGCGGTGCTGGTCGACCACACTACCGCCTCGGCGGAAATTGCGCGCGAGCTTTATGAGGGCGCGAAGAAGAACGGCTTCGATTTCGTCGACGCGCCGGTATCGGGCGGCCAGGCGGGTGCGGAGAACGGCGTGCTCACCGTGATGTGCGGCGGCGACCAGGGCCCGTTCGAGCGGGCCGAAAAGGTGATCATGTCCTACGCCAAGGCCTGCAACCTGATGGGCAAGCCGGGCGCGGGGCAGCTCGCGAAAATGGTGAACCAGATTTGCATCGCCGGCCTCGTGCAGGGGCTCGCGGAAGGTCTGCACTTCGCGATGAAGGCCGGGCTCGACATCGAGAAATTGATCGCGACGATCTCGAAGGGCGCCGCGCAATCGTGGCAGATGGAAAACCGCTACAAGACGATGGCGGCGGGAAAATTCGATTACGGCTTCGCCGTCGACTGGATGCGCAAGGATCTAGGCATTTGCCTCGCCGAAGCGCGGCGGAACGGCGCGCACCTCCCCGTGACGGCGCTTGTCGATCAATTCTATTCGGAAGTGCAGAAGATGGGCGGCAAGCGCTGGGATACGTCAAGCCTGATCGCGCTGCTCAATCGCTAACATTCAGACCCCCATCCTGAGGAAGCCACCGAAGACGGCTGTCTCGAAGGATGAGGCCCGTGAATCACGGATGGACCCTTCGAGACGGCCAGCTTCGCTGACCTCCTCAGGGTGAGGATTAAGCCCCCGCGCTCGGGCGCGCCGAGATTTCGGCATGCCAGCGCTTCACGTTCGCGAACTCGTCGGGAATTGCGAGCTTCGCCGGCTTCATGAAATCGACCGAAACGAGGCCGGTGATGTCCGCGACCGTGAAGCGGTCTAGGGCGGCGAAGCGGCGGTTCGCGAGTTCGCGGTCGAAGATTTCCAGAAATTCGAACACGCGCGGGCGGTTCGCTTCCGCCCAGGCCGCGACCTGCGGCTTTTCCATCTCGGCCATCGCAGGATGCGTGTGGCGGAAGACTGCCTGCACGTAAGTATAGAGCCCGTGCTCCAGGCGCCGATTCCACATCTCGATTTTCGCCACTTCGAGCGCATCGCGGCCCAGCAAATTCGGCTCCGGATGCAGCATCTCGAAATAACGCGAGATCGCCATCGTCTCCGAAATCACCGTGCCGTCGTCGAGCACCAGAACCGGCACGCGCGCCATGGGATTCACTTTCAGGAATTCCGGATCCTTCTGCTCCAGCTTCCCGAGATCGACCGGCACCTTCGGAACGTCGAGGCCCTTCTCGGCGAGGAAGATGCGCACACGCCGCGGACTGGGCGCGCGGCCGCCGTCATACAGCTTCATCTCGCTCCTCCCCGCTCCGCGGCCGCGTAGCCTAAGTCGCGGCGCCACGGCGAAAAATCCCCCGGCCGGAAAGCCGATTTAGAACTCATTAACCATATTCCTGAGCCCGCTGTTAACCACCCTCCGGCAATCGTTCCTTAGTCATTTCGGTCGGCGGATCAACATCATGACTGGGCATAAGGCCCGGGGCGACGAACGCGCGGCAGACGCTGCGCGGGCCGCCCATGAACAAAGATTAAAGCTCAATCGCAGCGTCCGCGAGACGCGCGATGCGCTGACCTCGGCCACGGGATTGAAGCCCGCCTACGACCATGAGCTCCTGAAGCTCTATGCGGAACACCGGCTTGGGGGCTCGTTCGCTCTTTATCTTCTCGTCTCGCTCGTCGGCCTCGCCTCCAGCCTCTGGACCGGCGGTTACCAGGCACTGATCTGGACATTCCTCGCGCTCACCATCCATTCGCTGAACATCGCCGCCTGCCGCCGATTCATGAAGGCGCCGGTCAACATGGAGACGCAGCGGCACTTCCGGATCATCTTCATCCTTCTCGATTTCCTGTTCGGCATTTCCTGGGTGTTGAACATCAATGTGCTCGTCGATGTCGGACAGCAGGGCGCGGGCGATTTTTCGCTGTTCGCGATGCTCTTGGTCGTCGCGGTCTTTTCCATGCTTGCCGCGAGCGTTCCGCCCGCCGTTTACGCTTCCACCATGCCGGTCGCGGGCATGGTCGTGATTCAATATCTTCTCCGCGGAAAGCCGCAGGACCTTGTGCTCGCGGGACTCACCGCGGGCGCGGAGGCCTATTTCGTCATGGTCGCGAATCGTTTGCACCAGTCGGCGATCTCGGCGCTGGAGGCGCGCAGCCAGCTCGACGACCTGATCGGCGAGATGGAGCAGGCAAAGGCGAAATCGGAGGAAGTCGCGCGGCGCGCGGAAGCGGCAAATCTCGCGAAGTCGCGCTTCCTCGCGCAAATGAGCCACGAGCTGCGCACGCCGCTGAACGCGATTTTGGGTTTTTCCGAAGTGATGAAGAATCAGCTCCTGGGCGCGCACGCCGTTCCCGTCTATGGCGAGTATGCCGGCGACATTCACGACTCCGGCCAGCATCTTTTGAATCTCATCAACGAAATTCTCGATCTCTCGCGCATCGAGGCCGGACGCTACGAGCTGAACGAGGAAGCCGTGAGCCTCGTGCATGCCGCGGAGGAATGCCATCATCTTCTGAAGTTGCGCGCGGGGAGCCGCGGCGTCACCATTCACGATCTGTACGAGCCCGCGCTGCCGAAGCTGTGGGCGGACGAGCGCGCGGTGCGGCAGATCTGCCTCAATCTTCTTTCCAACGCGATCAAGTTCACGCCGCAGGGCGGCGAAATCTGGATCAAGGCCGGCTGGACGGCGTCGGGCGGACAATATCTTTCCGTGCGCGATACCGGACCGGGGATTCCGGAGGAAGAAATCTCCGTCGTACTTTCGTCTTTCGGCCAGGGCTCGAACGCGCTGAAAAGCGCCGAGCAAGGTGCGGGGCTTGGGCTTCCGATCGTGAAGGGGCTGATCGATCTGCATGGCGGAAGCTTCACGTTGCGATCGAAATTGCGCGAAGGGACGGAAGTGATCGTCACCTTCCCGGCCGAACGCGTAATGACGGCGCTCCCGCCGGTTGGCGAAACCTCCACGCAGCCCGAAATGCCGGATTACCAGAAATCGCGCGACCCGCTCGCGCAAAGTGCCTAAAGAGAAGGAAATTACCTGTGAGTTCCGATCGTCCGCTTTGGTTAGTTGTCGCAGCCCTTGGTGTATCCGTGCTGGCGCTCGCCATCCGTCACGAGCAGGGGACGATCGCCGGTATCGAGCTCAATTCGTTCGCGGCGCTGGTCACCGGCGTGGTGCTGATTTTCATGGTGTTCGGCGCAATCTCGGCGCTCCTCTATCACCGCCTCGGCCAGACGCTGCGCGCGGGCGTGTTCTGGCTTTCGGTCGCGGGGCTCGCGGTCGCGGGCTACAATTATCGCTTTGAGATCGAATCCGGCGGAACGCGCGTACTCGCGGGGTTGTTTCCCGGCATTCCCTTCGCGAAGCTGGGCTCGGACCGCGCCGTCGAAGTCGCGCGCGCACACCAGGGCGACTTCAACATCCGCGGCGAGGTGAACGGTACGCGCGTCGCGATGCTGGTCGACACGGGCGCGTCGAGCGTAGTGCTCACCGCGGAGGCGGCAAAGGCCGCGGGCCTGCCGGTCGAACTTCTGAAATACGACGTTCCCATTGAGACTGCCAACGGCCGCGGCAAAGCGGCCTCGGTCGTACTCGACAAGATCGCGGTCGGAAACATTCAGGAGCGGCGCGTGCCCGCGCTCGTCACCGCGCCCGGAGACCTGAAGACGAGTCTACTCGGCATGAGCTTTTTGAGCCGGCTCGAATCGTTCGAGGTACGCGGCGAGCGGCTCGTGATGCACGCAAAGCGGCTGGCGCAGTAGAACAAAACCGTTTCGCACTAGATTTTTCATGCGAGAACCAACCGTCGTCATGCCCGGCTTTATGCCGGGCATCCACGCCTTTTTTGCAGCGCGGTTTTCAAGGCGTGGATGCCCGCAACAAGTGCGGGCATGACGGCGGAATGCAATACAATTTTACTGAAAACCGTTAGGCAGCGCTTCGAGCGAGTTCACGATCGCCATCGCGCACGAAGGCGAGCGCTTCGCGGAGAACCGCGACGCCCGCGCCGGGCTTCACCGCTTCTGTCGCGAGATGGCGGCGGTACAGCCGCGCCCCCGGCTGACCGCGAAACAGCCCGAGCAGGTGCCGCGTGATGCTGTTCAGCCGCGCGCCTTCCGACATCGCGCGCTCGATATACGGAAACAGTTTTTCGACCGCCATCTTCAGGTCGCGGACCGGCGGCGGCACACCGAAGATTTCGGGATCGGCGGCGAGCAGCTGGCCGGGATTTTCGTACGCCGCGCGGCCCATCATCACACCGTCGACATGCGCGAGATGCGCTTTCGCTTCCGCGATGCTCATGATGCCGCCGTTCAAAATCACGGGGAAGTTTCCGAAACGCTCTTTTAGCCGACAGACGCGCGCGTGATCGAGCGGCGGGACGGTACGGTTCTCCCGCGGGCTCAGACCTTCAAGCCAGGCCTTGCGCGCGTGCACGATCAGCGCATCGCCGCCTGCCCCGATGACGATATCGGCGAAATGATCGAGCGATTGTTCCATATCCTGATCGTCGACGCCGAGGCGGCATTTCACCGTGACGGGAATTTTCACCGCGCGCTTCATGGCCGTCACGCATTCGCCGACGAGTTTCGGCTCACGCATGAGGCAAGCCCCGAAACGCCCCTCCTGCACGCGGTCGGAGGGGCAGCCAACATTCAGATTGATTTCGTCATAGCCGAAATCCGCGCCGATCCTTGCGGCATCCGCGAGCTTTTCGGGATCGCTCCCGCCGAGCTGCAGAGCGACCGGATGCTCCTCCGGATCGAAGCCCAAGAGCCGCTCGCGCGGGCCGTGAATCACGGCATCCGCCGTGAGCATCTCGGTATAGAGCAGCGTATTTTTCGTCAGCAGCCGATGGAAGAACCGGCAGTGGCGGTCGGTCCAGTCCATCATCGGCGCCACGCTGAAGCGGGCTGCCGGAAGATGCTTATCGCGCGAATATATGTTCATGGCGTTCAGATACGCCATGGCGCGCCTTTCGGCTACCTGCCGAAGCAATTGAAATTGCTGAGAAATTTTGCCTCTAGTAGGCCGATTTCAGCATAGTGGCGATATCCGCCGGTGTATCGGCGACCTTCACGCCCGCCTTTTCCAGCGCCGCGCGTTTCGCGCCATAGCCGCCCTTCCCGCCGCTCACGATTGCGCCCGCATGGCCCATCTTCTTGCCCGGCGGCGACGAGCGGCCGGCGATAAACGAAACCACCGGCTTCTTCATCGTCTTCGCGTATTCGGCGGCCTCTTCTTCCATCGCGCCGCCGATCTCGCCGACGAGAACGACAGAGTCGGTGCGGTCGTCCTTATCCAAGGCTTCGAGTGCGTCGCGTGTCGTGGTGCCGATGATGGGATCGCCGCCGATGCCGATGAAGGCCGACTGGCCGAGCTTCGCGCGCGTGAGGTTGAGGCAGATCAACGTCCCCAGGCTGCCGCTTCGCGAAATCACGCCCACGCGGCCCGGCATGAAGACGCTCGGATTGTGACCCGGCATGATGCCGACAAAGCCCTCGCCCGGAGTGACGATTCCCGCCGTGTTCGGGCCGACGATGCGGCTTTCCGAATTCCTCAACCGGGCGAAAATCTGCAACACATCGTGGCTCGGGATGTGCTCGGTGAGCACGACGATGGTTTTGATCCCGGCATCGATCGCGTCAATAATCGCGTCCTTCGCCATCAAGGGCGGGATGAAGATCACCGACATGTCGCAGGGCCGCTGCTTCGCCGCTTCGACCGCCGTGCCGTAGACCGGAACGCCGAGATGCTTCTCGCCCGCGCGCTTGGGGTTCACGCCGCCCACGACCTCGGTGCCGCACTCCATCATCTTCTCGGCCCAGAACGTGCCCTGCTTGCCGGTGATGCCTTGCACCAGAACCTTTTGACCGCGCCGGTAAATCATTTCGCTGCCTCGATTGCGGCCTTCACCGCGTCTTCCATCAGATCGTAGGGCTCGATGCCGAGCCGTTCCTTCACGAGCTTCACGGCCTCCTTTTCGCCGGTGCCGTGAATGGAGAAGAATACGGGGACGGCCGGGTTCAATTTCTCCCACGCCTTCACGACGCCTTCGGCCATCACGTCGGTGCGCGCGAAGGCGCCGCAGAAATTGATCACGAGGCTTTTTACGCCGGGATTGGAGAGAACGAGATCGAGCGCAATTTCGGATTTCGTATAGGCCTCGCCGCCGATCTCGAGAAAATTCGCTGGCTTTCCGCCGAAATGGTCGATCACGTCCATCGTGGTCATCGTCAGCCCGGCGCCGTTCGCAAGCACGCCGACATTGCCGTCGAGCTGGATGAATTTGAGGCCCACGTCAGCGCCGCGCTTTTCGAGCGCGGTCATCTGCGGGGGCGCAGCGACCTTGGCGAGATCGGGCTTGCGCACGGCGGAAGCGTCGTCGAGCACGAATTTGCAATCGAGCGCGATCACGCGCCCGTCCTTCAGGACCGCGAGCGGATTGATCTCGACGAGCTCCGCGTCATTTTCGGAAAACGCCTTGTAGAGCTTCACCAGAATATCCGCAACCGCCGCGGAGGCCGCGCCGAGATCGAGGCCTTTCAGAAGCGTTGCCGCGTCCGCCGCGCCGAAGCCGCGATCGATATCGACGATATGCCGCCGGATCGCCGCAGGCTTTTTCTCCGCCACTTCCTCGATGTCCATGCCGCCTTCGGTGGAGAACAGAATGAGCGGGCTGCGGCTTGTCACGTCCGTGAGCACCGCCGCGTAAAGCTCGCGCTCGATGGGGCAACGCTCCTCGACAAGCACCTGCTCGACGCGGCTGCCGCCGATCGTCATGCCGACGATCTGGCGCACGGCGGCCGCGCCTTCTTCCGGCTTGTCGGCCATCTTGATGCCGCCGGACTTGCCGCGCTTGCCGGCCGGCACCTGCGCCTTCACCACCGACGGGCCGATATTGCGCACGGCGGCCGCCGCTTCTTCCGGGGTCTTGCAGATCGTGCCGCGCGGCGTCGGAATGCCCGCGGGCTGAAGCACGCTGCGCTTGGCAGCGTATTCCTCGAGATTCATCGTTGTCGCTTTCTATTTCCCGTATTTCGCCCAGTGCGGCCCGAACAGCGCTTCCTCGCTCGGCTTGTCTTCCGGGATCGGCGTCACGAGATGGGTGATGTTGAGGAAGTGCCTGTAGTTCAGGTTTTCCGAGATCGAGTTCTTTTGCCATGAGCCGCAGCCCATGGTCAGCGTAAACTCGAGGCCGCTGTCGAAGCCGCCGCCATTGCCGAAAGTGTGCGCGAAATTGATCAGCACTCGGACGACCGGCAATTCTTCCGCAAGCTCGCGGGCGCGCGCCATGTTGGTGGTGTGCAGGCCCATGGAATGACCCTTGCCCTGGAAATCGAGAATTTTGCGGATGGTCTCCTTCGCCGCCTTGAAATCGGAGGCGCGATAGACGGTGAGCACGAGCGCAAGCTTCTCGCCGGAGAGCGGATAGCCGCGGCCGATGCCGGTTTCCTCCACCATGAGGAATTTCGATTTCGCCGCTTCCTCGGGAAGACCGAATCCCTTCACGAGCACCGGCATGTCGCGCGCGATCAGGTGGCGGTTGAGCTTTCCGTTCTTCCAAAGCTCGTTGACGACATTCGCTTTCTTTGACGGATCAACCAGATAGCCGCCTGCCCGCTTCAGCGCCTCGATCGCCTTGTCGTAAACGGCGTCGACGATCACGACCGAATTTTCGGACGAGCAGGACGTCGCGTTGTCGAAGGTTTTGGACGCGCAGATTTTCTTCGCCGCGTCGTCGAGATTCGCGGTCTCGTCGATAATCACGGGGACGTTGCCAGCGCCGACGCCGATCGCAGGCGTGCCGCTCGAATAGGCGCGGCGCACGTTATCCTGCGAGCCGGTGACCACCACGAGATCCACCGCCTCCATGAGCGCCTGGGTCGTATCCTTGGTGACCGGCGACGGAAGGATTTGCACGAGGTCTTCCGGCAGGCCGATTTGCGCGAGCGCCTTCCGCATATATTCGACGGTGAGCCCCGTGGTGCGGTAGCCAAGCGGCGACGGCGCGACAATTACGGCGTTGCGGCCCTTGATCGCCATCATCGTCTTGTTCACGGGCGTCGCGCCCGGATTGGTCGACGGCGTCACGATACCCACAACGCCGATCGGCTTCGCGAACTTCACGATACCGCGCTTGTCGTCCCGTTCGATCTCGCCGACTGACTTCACGCGCAGGAGGTCGCGCAGCGTGCCGAAGGTCTTGCGCTGTTTCTTGATGATCTTGTCCGGCACGTTGCCGAGACCGGTGTCCTGCACCGCGAGTTCGGCAAGTTCCTTCGCATGCTCGGGCTTATAGAGCGACCAGGCAACCGCGCGGACGGCCTCGTCGACGCGCGCCTGATCGGCTTCGGCGAAGGCTTCCTGCGCGATACGGGCCTTTCGCATGAGATCAGCCGCGATTTGCTGCGCGGGCGATTTCTGGTTCGGCATTTCCACGACGACACTCATGGCTAACTCCATCTCCTCGTTCAATCCGTCATCTTTAAGTGACGGCTGTATTTTTCGCGACTTGCGGCGCGGATTGCGGGGCAACAAAACGCTCGCCCGGCCTCATTCTTAACGCGAGCACCGCGCCAATTAAAAGCATCGCCAGCGACCCGATAAAAGGAACGTCCCAGCGCCCCGAAAGGTCGATCGCATAGCCGAACACGACCGGGGAAATAATGCCGGCCATACCGAAGCCGAAATTCATGAAACCGCTCGCGGCTCCCGAGAATTCGGGTGCGATATCCATCGGGGTGGCCCAGATCGGCGCCACGATCAGCTCCGAGAAGAAGAACGCTCCGGAGAGGAACAGTGCGACCATGTTGAGATCGTGAATAAAGACAATCGGCAGCATGCAGCAGAACGATCCAAGAAAGCCGAGCACGATCACGGTTATACGCGCTTTGCCGACATCGCCGGTTTTCTTGAGGATGCGATCGCTCAGGAGCCCTCCCACCGTATCGCCGACCACGCCTGCGAAAAATACGCCAGCGGCAAACAGCGCCGAGGCTTTGATCTTCAAATTGTATTCGTGAAGGAAGAAAGACGGCAGCCAATTAAGATAGAGCCAAAGAATCCAACCGTAGCAGAAGTCCGTGAGCGTGACCGGCAGGATTCGCATGAAGAGCGGGCCCCAGGGAATCGATTTGCGCGCCGCCGCAACATTCGCCGGCGGAAGGCCTTCGAGCTCTTCGTTCGTGATCTGCGGGTGATCGCGCGGATCGTCCCGAAAATAGAGCCACCATAAAAGCGACCAGACCAAGCTCGCCGCCCCCAGAACGAAGAAGGAGACACGCCAGGAAAAGGCGACGATGAGCGCTGCGATCAACGGCGGCGAGATTGCGTTACCCAGACGCGAAAAAGCGTGCGTGATACCCTGCGCCCAGCCGCGCTGATCGGGACGCATCCAGCTCGACAGCGCGCGGGTCGCCGTCGGAAACGCGGGGCCTTCGCCAATGCCGAGCGCGAGCCGCGCGAGAAAGAGCGACAGCAGTCCACCTGCAATGCCGGTCCAGATCGTCGATACGGCGACGATCAGCGAACAAATGAAAAGGCCCTTCCGCGGCCCCAGCCGGTCGCCGAACCAGCCGCCAGCGATCTGGAAGAACGCATAAGGATAGGCAAAGGCGGAAAATGCGATCCCGAGCTCCGTTGCGGTGAGCCCTAGATCCTGCTGCATGACAGGCGCCGCGGTCGATATGTTCACGCGATCGATGTAGAAAACGAAATACATCAGGCATGAGATGAGCAGCACCAAGCGGGACGCTTGTCTGTGCACCAATTGCATGTTTTGTCCTCCCGGCGGAATTATTCTGAGCCGCGAGTCATGTTTTCACGGCCGTTGGCTTTTCAGCATGGTGCACGATGCACTCGCCGTCACAAAATTGATAATTTGCATCGTCGCCATTCGCGACGTTTATCATCGGAAACACCGGCACCGCTGCGACAAATGGTCTGACGAACAATCTGTTCGTCAGACCAGAATCGCATTTGCGATGAATCGGCGTCCCCGGCTATGCGGTCGCCAGATAATGGGCCCGCAATTTTTGAATAAAGGGCAGCAGCAGCACAATAACCGTGAAGGCCACGATCGTTCCGGAAATCGGGCGCGTAAAGAATACCGTCCAGTCGTTGCTGAAGCTGATCATCGTGTTCATGAAGTTGTCTTCCGCGATCGGCCCGAGAATGACGCCCAGCACCAGCGGGGCGATCGGAAATTTCAGCCGCTCGAAGCCATAACCGATAACGCCAAAGGCGATGATCAGCCACAGATCCGTAATGTTGTTGCGGATCGAAAGCGCGCCAATGAAGCAGAGCGTCAACACGTAAGCGGACACGACAGCTTCGGGAAAGTCGAGAATTTTAATCAGCGGCTTGATGGCGAGATAGCCGATCGCGCACATCAGGAACAGCCCGAGGAAGATCGACGCGAAAATCGTGTAAACCATCGGCGCCGAGGTTACGAGCACCTGCGGGCCGGGTTGTATTCCGTGCAGCATGAAGGCGCCCAGCATGACGGCAGTCGCTCCGCTGCCGGGAATTCCGAGCGCTAGCAAATGGACAAGCGCGCCACCGACCGAAGCGGTCGCCGCCGCTTGCGGGGCAATCACGCCTTCGGCGACGCCGGTACCCATCTCCTTTCTGCGTTTTCCGAACCGCGCTTCGATACCGTAGCTCACAAACGAAGCAATGGTGGCGCCCGCCCCCGGCAACAGGCCGATCAGATCCCCGACCACGGAGGAGCGGAAAAACATGCCCTTAACTTCCTTCAGCTCCTTCCAGGTCGGCAATTCCGTACGCGCGTTCTTGATCTTCTCGATCGGCTGCGTGGCAAAGCCGGTTTCAAGCCGCGTCAAGACTTCGCCGACGCCGTAGGCACCGACCATCACGACGAGAAATTCGATGCCATCGGCCAGAATCGGCGAGCCGAACGTAAAGCGCGGCGCCCCATAGATCGGATCGACGCCGACGGCCGAGATCAGAATCCCGACGCTCATGCTGATGAAAGCGTTCGCGAGCGAACCCTTCCCGATCGCAACCACGCTCAAAAGGCCGAACATCACGATCACGAAATATTCCGGCGAGGAGAAGCTAAGCGCGAATTTGGCGAGCGGTTCCGTGAGCGCGACCATAACGATGGCGGAGAGAAGTCCGCCGCCAAGCGCCGCCACCAGTGTCCAGCCGAGCGCCTTGGCGGGCTTGCCCTTGCGGCCCATCGTGTAGCCGTCCCACAACATCGGAACGTCGATGGGTTCCCCGGGTATTTTGAACAGGATTGCCGTGAATGCGCCGCCGTAGGTGCCCGATACGTACATGGCGCCGAGCAGAATGATCGAGGCGGTGACATCCATCTGGTAGGTGAAAGGAAGCGCGAGCGCAACGCCCATCACGAGCGTGAGACCAGGTAACACGCCGATCAGAAGCCCAATCACGATGCCGAAAAAGAGTAACGTCAGATGAACGGGGCTTAGACAAGCGACGAAGCCGTGCGTGAGCTGAATGAGAATGTCAGTCATGGGCGATTACCACAGGCTCGGAATTTTGAAGAACACGTCTGTGGCCATCGCGAACGGCTCGACGCCGCGCGGCAACGAAACGTAGGCGATTCGCAAAAATAAAATTCCCGTCAGCAACGTCACAACCGTGCTGGTGAGCCACACGGTTCCATGCCGCCAAAATCCTCCGACATACATGAAGGCGACAAGGAAGAGGAACGTTCCGAAGATAAAGCCGAGATACGGAAGCAGCACGGCGTAAATCGCCATTAGAACAATCCCGCCAATTAGCATCCGCGGATAGACGGGAGTTTTCTGTACGGGTTCCTCCTCTTCCCGCTCGAACGCTTCGATCAATCCCGTGGCATCGCGGTTGCCGACGATGATTCGGCGCACGATTTCGAACAAACAGGACGCGGCCAGCAATAGGATAGCAAGCTTCGGCCACGCTCCCGGCCCGAGCGAACCGGGCCGGGGCGTGTACTCGATCATCGTCGCGTACCAATACAGGCCGGACGCAATCGCGAGTCCCGCGATGTAAGGGAGGATCGAACGGAAGAGGGTCTTGTCCATTACAATACCCGCCTCAGTTCGTCGCGAGCGTCTTTTTCATGTCTTCGAGCTGCTGCTTCACGAAAGCTGGCGCGTGCGCCGAATCCTCCCAGCTGTTCGGGTCGCAGTACTGATCCTCCATGAACTTCTTGTACTCGGGCGAGTCGTAGACTTTCTTCAGCGCGTCCGAGAGTTTCTTGACAATTTCCGGTGGCGTGCCCGAACGCACAACGATAGAGCGAAACTGCGGCAGCGCCACTTTATAGCCGAGCTCATAGGACGCCGGAATATCCTTGAACCTGTCGAGCCGCTTCTCGCCGAACAGGAGAATCGGCCTCATCTGCTTGCCGTTCAGGAACTGCGCGACGTCGCCCGCTTGCTCGTAGAGCGCGTCGGCGTGACCGCCGAGAATCGAGACATAGCGCTCGCTTGGCTTCGAGAACGGCACTTGCACAACATTGATGCCGGCTTTCGCAAGCACGGAAAGCGAAAAGTCGTCGACGCTGCCGAAGCCGAGGGTCGCGACCTTCAGCTTGCCCGGATTGGCCTTGGCTTCCTTTTCGAAGTCGGCCCAGGTCTTGAACGGGCTGTCCTGCTTCACAAAGATGAACGAAGGCACCTTCATCATCACCGCGACTGGCGTGATGTCGTCCATCGTCCAACGCGGCGTCTTGCCGGCGAGCAGTGCATGGCTGTCGGCAATGTAAATCGCCATGGAGTAACCGTCGGGGGGCGATGCCAAGAGTTTCGCCATGCCGGTCGCGCCGGTGCCGCCCGGCACGTTCACAACCGGAATCCCCTGACCCAGCATCGGCTCCATTAATTTGCTGATGAGGCGGGCCAATTGGTCGGCGCCGCCGCCGGGGCCCCACGGCACGATCAGTTCGATCGGCCGCTCCGGATAGCCAGCCGCCGTTGCCTTGCCGCCAAAGAGAAAGAGTGTGCCGCACAGCGCGATCGCCAGAAAAACGGCGAATCGGCCCGCGACAGAGCGAGTCGAATGCAAAAGTTTCATTGTTCCTCCCGAGAACTCTTTATTGTTTATGCCTTTGCCGCGGGGATTTTAGATACCCACTGCGGCATGGTGGACGTTTTTTCTAATGGTGCACGATGCAGCAATCGTGACAAAATTGATAATCTGCATCCACATCATTCGCGGAATTTATCATTGAATCAAGACCTCGACATCGCACTTCTGCGTACTTTTGTCGCCATCGTCGATACCGGCGGGATCACATCGGCGGGGAAAAAAGTCGGCCGTACGCAGCCGGCGGTCACGCATCAAATCAAACGGCTGGAAAACGCGATCGGCCGAACGCTGTTCGGCGAGAACCGCCGGCAGCTCGTGCTCACGCCCGACGGCGAAGTGCTCCTGGAATTCGCACGCACGATTCTGCGGCTGAACGACGAAGCGCGCGGCCGCTTCTCGCAGCCCGGTATCGCCGGGCATGTGACCTTGGGTACGCCGGATCTCTACGCTGCGTATTTATTACCCGAAGTGCTGGAAAACTTTTCGCGCGCGCATCCCAACGTTGAAATCCATTTGCGGTGCACTCGGAGTGTTCACCTGCATGCGGCGCTGGAGCGCGAGGAACTCGATATCGCACTCATGACCAACCAGCCTGACTTCCGGCGCGGCGAAGTGATCCGGCACGAGCCGGTGGTCTGGGCCGCGAGCCTGAGCGGGACGCAAGAAGTGCGAAGGCCGTTGCCGCTCGCCGTCCTTCCGCAAGGCAGCGTTTATCGGCAGCTTGCGATCGATGCCCTGAATGCCGCCGGCCTTCCGTGGGCGATCCGCTCGATTTGCGACAGCTTCGCGGGTTTGCAGGCGGCGGTTCTCGCGGGGATCGCGGTTTCGGCATTTCCCCGTTGCACGATCACGCCCAACATCCGCGTGCTCAATAAAGCGGACGGATTGCCGGATCTACCGGCAATCGAAATGGTACTGCATCGCAAGGAACAGGGCGTGTCCGACGCGGCCGAGCAGCTTGCACGTTATCTGGCGCGCGAATTGGGAAATATCTCCGCTCCGGCCGAAAAATAAGTGGCCGCGCATTGCTGCGCGGCCACTCCATTCGAGTTTTTTCTCAGGCGACCTTCTGCGGCCGCATGTCCTCACGTTTGATCCCGGCGACGACAACGGGCTTCTTCATCGCGTCGCGGCGGAACGGCTCGCCGAGCTCCTGATTGAGCAAGACTTCGATGAAGGTGGTCTCGCCCTTCTTTTGCGCTTCGCAAGCATCCTGCAGCGCCTGCGTCAGCTCTTGCGGCGTCTTCACGGTGACGCCCTTCAAGCCGCAGCCCTGCGCGACTTTTGCGTAGCTCAGATGCGGATCGAGCTCGGTGCCGACAAAATTGTTGTCGTACCAGAGAATCGAATTCCGCTTTTCCGCGCCCCATTGATAGTTGCGGAAGATGACCATCGTAATGCCCGGCCACTCCTTGCGGCCGATCGAGCTCATTTCGTTCATGGAGATGCCGAAGGCACCGTCGCCCGCGAAGCCGACGCAAGGCATGTCGGGGTTGCCGATCTTCGCGCCAATGATCGATGGAAAGCCGTAACCGCATGGGCCGAACAGGCCGGGAGCGAGATATTTCCGGCCTTTCTCGAACGTCGGGTAAGCGTTGCCGATGGCGCAGTTGTTGCCGATATCGCTCGAGATGATGGCGTCGCGCGGCAAGCCGGCCTGGATCGCGCGCCACGCCTGACGCGGCGACATGCGGTCGCTGTCACGCTTGCGCGCTTCCGCATTCCAGTTGGTGCCCGGATCGTCTTCCTCGTGATCCATGCTGGAAAGCGTCTGCAACCATTTGGATTTCGTTGAGTGGATCAGCGCCTTGCGTTCATCGCGCCCTGCATTGCCCGCCGCTGGGGCGAGCTTTGCGAGGATCGCTTTCGCGACGAGCTTGGCGTCGCCGCAGATGCCCACCGTAACGGGCTTCGTGAGGCCGATGCGATCAGGATTGATGTCGACTTGAATCACTTTCGCGTTCTTCGGCCAGTAGTCGATGCCGTAACAGGGCAGGGTTGAGAACGGATTGAGCCTCGTGCCGAGCGCGAGCACGACATCCGCCTTCGATACAAGCTCCATCGCGGCCTTCGAGCCATTATAGCCGAGCGGGCCGACGGCGAGGCGATGGCTGCCGGGGAAGCTATCGTTATGCTGGTAGTTGTTGCAGACCGGCGCATCGAGTTTTTCGGCGAGCGACGCGCAATCCTCGATCGCGTTCGCAAGCACGACGCCCGCACCCGACAGAATCGCGGGAAATTTTGCTTCCGACAAAAGTTTCGCGGCTTCCGCGATCGCTTTTTCGCCGCCCGCCGGACGCTCGAAATCGACGATCGCCGGAAGGTTGATGTCGATCACCTGCGTCCAGTAATCGCGGGGAATGTTGATCTGCGCGGGTGCGGAGAGGCGTTTCGCTTTCGAAATCACACGGTTCAATACTTCAGCGACGCGCGAGGGATCGCGCACTTCTTCCTGGTAGCAGACCATGTCGCGGAAGAGCGCCATCTGTTCGACTTCCTGAAAACCGCCCTGCCCGATCGTCTTGTTCGCCGCCTGCGGCGTGACAAGCAGCATCGGCGTGTGGTTCCAGTACGCGGTCTTGATCGCAGTGACGAAACCGGTGATGCCCGGTCCGTTCTGCGCGATCGCCATTGCCATCTTGCCGGTCGAACGCGTGTAACCGTCGCAGATCAGGCCGCCGTTCGTTTCGTGTGCGACGTCCCAGAAGGTGATGCCAGCTTTCGGGAACAAATCCGAGATCGGCATGAAGGCCGAGCCGATAATGCCGAAAGCGTGTTCGATGCCGTGCATCTGCAAAACTTTTACGAAGGCTTCTTCCGTCGTCATCTTCATGGGTCGCGTCCTTTACCGTTCGAGCTCACGCCGCGAAATATTCGGGGAATGTTTGAGGCGGGGAGGAAATTGCACGGCTTTCAGGTTTGATGCAACGGATATTTCGTTATACTGTAAAATACATTCCATTTTTCGGAATTTATGCTACGGTTGCCGTATGAATGAGCTTTTCGGAGTGCTGAAACCTCTAGGCTTGCTGGAAGCTGTCGCCGGCGCGCAGCATCCGGCGACACTCGCGGAGCTTTCGGCCAGTATGAACGTGCCGAAGCCGACGATGCACCGCTGGCTCGGCTCGCTCGAAAATGCAGGCCTAGTACAACGAACGCCGGACGGCCGCCGCTACGAGCTTGCTTCACGCGCATCGAAACTCGCGTTTTCGATCTTGTCGAATAAGCCCGCGGGCGCAATCCGGCACGAAATCCTCCTTCGCGTGGTGCAGGAAGTCGGCGAGTCCTGCAATCTGACGGTTCTGGAGGGAACGCAGGTCACCTATCTCGATCGCGTTGAATCGAAGTGGCCGCTTCGAATCACGTTTCAACAGGGGTCGAAGGTCCCAGCCTATTGCTCGGCGAGCGGCAAGCTATTTCTCGCATTGCTGCCGCCCGCGAAACGCGATCTCATTTTGCGCGACCTGAAACTCGAGCGGCAGACGGAAAACACCATTACCGAGAAATCGGAATTAATCAGAGAACTGAAACAAATCCGGCAGGACGGCTACGCGCTCGACCGTGAAGAGTTTTTGGCGGGCCTGATCTGCCTTGCCGTTCCGATTTTCCAGAAGAAGGGCCGCTTGCGCTCCTGTGTCGCAGCGCTCGCGATCCAGGCGCCGGTGACGCGGCTGTCGCATCCCGAAATCCTGACCAAGCTTCCCGTGCTGCAAGACGCGGCCGAGGCACTTGCCGCGACACTGAACGACTAGGCACTCGCTTGCAACAACAAACCAAAATTTTTCCGAAACTCGACGCGCTGGAAGCGGCCGCCCGGAGCAAGGGCCGCTTGTCGGTCGCCGTTGCCTATCCCTGCTCGGCGGATTCGCTCGCCGCGGCGCTTGCCGCGCGCGAAGCCGGCGTGATTGAGCCCATCCTTGTGGGGCCGCGCCAACGAATCCAGGCTACGGCGGACGCGTTGAAGGCAAGCATCGCGGACCTTCGGCTGATCGAGACCGAAGACGATCCGATCGTGGCTTCCCGCAAGGCTGTCGCCGTCGCGGGAGCAGGCGAAGCGAATGCGATCATGAAGGGATCGCAGCATACGGACGAGCTGATGGGCGCGGTCGTGGCGCGCGACGCCAACATGCGAACCGCCAAGCGCATGAGCCACGTTTTCTGGTTCGATCTCCCGGCCTATCACAAGCCGCTTATGGTGACGGACGCAGTCGTGAACATCGCCCCCGCGCTGAAGGACAAGGTCAGCATTCTTGAGAACGTGATCGCTTTCGCGCATGCCATCAAACTGCCGAATCCGAAAATCGCCCTCCTCTCCGCGGTCGAATACGTCAATCCGAACATCGCTTCGAGCGTGGATGCGGGCGAACTCGTGAAGATGGGAAAGAGCGGACAGTTCAACGGCGCAATTGTCGACGGGCCATTCGGCTTCGACAACGCGATTTCGGCGGCATCGGCTGCAACAAAAGGAATTTCCTCGCCTGTTGCGGGCGATCCGGACATCCTGATGGTACCCAGTCTCGATGTGGGAAATATTCTCTATAAATCCTTCATCTATATCGGCGGCGGCGAATGTGCGGGCGTGATCCTAGGCGCGCGCGTGCCTGTGATTCTCACGAGCCGGTCCGACTCGCGACGGGCGCGGATTGCCTCCTGCGCCCTCGCCCAGCTTAGCCTGCCCTGAGCAAAAAAAAGAACGGCCCGGATTTCTCCGGGCCGTTCGTTTCTTATCGAAGCAGGAATTACGTCAGGCGGCCGCCCTCGCTCGAACCGTGCCATTCGCACGCTGTTTCGCGAGATGCGAGATCCACATCGCCCCGAGCGCGCTGACGACGCCCGCGAAGACGCAATACCAAGCGACCGCCCAGCCGCCGTTCGGCGCGTAGTGCTGCACCAGCGCGGCGGCGATGATCGGCGTCAGGCCGCTCGAGAAAATGCCCGAGAATTGATACACGAAGGAAATCCCCGTGTAGCGGACCTCCGGCGTGAAGAGATCGCAGAACAGCGCCGCTTCCGGCCCGTAGATCGAGGCATAGAAAATGCCGAACGGAACGACGAGCGCAGCCCAGACCAGGATCGGCTGTTCCGGGAAATGCATCCAGATCCAGAACGCCGGCAGCGCCGAGAAGCCCGTAATCAGCGAGCCCCAGAAGTAAGTCCGTGTCCGCCCGATACGGTCGGAGACGCCGCCGAAATACGGGATGAACAGGCACATCACGAGCGCCGCCGCGCAAACGCCGAGCAGCGCTTCGGTCCGCGGGATCTTCAGTTGCGACGTGAGAAACGCGATCGAGTAGACCGCGAAGATGTTGAAGAATACGCCGTCGATGAAACGAGCGCACATTCCGGCCGCCACTTCCTTCGGATAGTTCGTGATCATCGATGCGAACGGCACTTTCACTTCCGCGCGCTTCGATTTCAGCTTGGCGAATTCCGGAGTCTCCATGATGTTCAGCCGAATGTAGAGACCGACCAACACGAGCACGAAGCTCAACAGGAACGCGACGCGCCAGCCCCAGCTCAGGAATTGCGCGTCCGTCAACGAGTACGAGAGCAGCGCCACGATGCCGGCCGCGAGGCAAAGGCCGATGGAAAGGCCGATCTGCGGGAAGCTCGCATAAAGTCCGCGCTGTTCGGGCTTGGCGTATTCGTAGGTCATCAACACCGCACCGCCCCACTCGCCGCCGAGTCCGATGCCCTGCAAGACGCGCAGAACGAGGAGCAGGATCGGCGCCCAAATGCCGATTTGCGCATAGGTCGGCACGAGGCCGATCAGGAAGGTCGCAATGCCCATGATCATCAAGGTGAGAATAAGCATGCTCTTGCGGCCGATGCGGTCGCCGAAGTGGCCGAAGATCACGCCGCCGAGCGGCCGCGCGATAAAACCGACCGCGAAGGTCGTATAAGCGAGCATCGTCGAGATGAACGGATCGCCCGCCGGAAAATAAAGTTTGTTGAATACGATTCCGGCCACCGTGCCGTAGAGGAAGAAATCGTACCATTCGACTGTCGCGCCGATCAGCGACGCGTACACGACGCGTTTTAGTAGTGTCTTGTCTTCCATTGTTCGCTCCCCGTTGTTGTGATTAAGCCGCCCTTAAACCCGCTTTCGCGTCTTCCAGAATCATGTCCGACGCCTTCTCCGCGATCATCACGGCTGGCGCGTGCGTATTTCCCGAAACCAGCGTCGGCATGATGGAACAGTCGACGACTCGAAGGCCCGCGATACCGCGTACGCGCAGACGCGCGTCGGTCACCGCCATCGAGTCAGAACCCATTTTGCAGGTACCCGCCGGGTGGAAGATGGTCGCGCCGTTTTCGCGCGCGAATTCGAGAATTTCATTGTCGGTCTGCACGTCTGCGCCGGGCTTGTATTCGCTGACGAGGTAAGGTTTCAGCGCCTTCGTCGAAGCTAACTTGCGCGCATATTTGATCGCCTCGATCGCGCAGTGGCGGTCGGTTTCGGTCGAAAGATAATTCGGCCGCATCGCCGGTGGCTCCATCGGATCCGCCGATTTGATTTCGACGCTTCCGCGCGATTCGGGCTGCAACTGGCAAACCGAGAAAGTGCAGCCCGGCCAGGGATGCGGCTTGCCGCCTGCCTGATCTGCGGAGAGCGTGCCGAAATGAAACTGGATGTCGGGCGTCTTCGAACCCGGCAGGATGCGCGTGAACAAGCCGCCCTGATTGATGCCGATGCCGAGCGGCCCGGTACCTTTGAGCAGCCATTGCAACCCGATGCGCGCCTGGCTGAACCAGCTGCGCAAATCGTCGTTCGTCGTGATCGGTTTCGAGACGCGGTACATCAGCCGGAATTGCAGATGATCCTGCAAATTCTGGCCGACCCCTTTCAGCTCGTGCACGACCTCGATGCCGTTTTGCCGCAACAACTCGGCCGGCCCGATGCCGGAGAGTTGCAAGAGTTGCGGGGATTGCAGCGAGCCCGCCGACAAGATCACCTCACGGGAGGCTTTTGCCGCGCGGATTGCCCCATTTTGACGATAACGCACACCGGTCGCCTTGCGGCCCTCCATAATCAGGCCAGTTGCATGCGCATCGGTCTCGATGTGGAGATTTTTGCGCGAGCGCGCGGGCTTCAGATAAGCGGCCGCGGCGCTGATGCGCCAGCCGTTATGGGTGAAGAGCTGATAGTAGCCGACGCCTTCCTGATTGCCGCTGTTGAAATCGTCGGTTCGCCGGACGCCGAGTTCCTCGGCGCCGCGAATGATGGCTTCCATCAATTCGTGTTTCTCGACGATGTCCGACGACCAGAGCGGGCCGTCGCCGCCATGGGTCGCGCTTGCACCGCGGCTGTTGTGTTCCGATTTGATGAAATAAGGAAGAACGCTTTTCCAATCCCAGCCGGGATTGCCAAGTTGCGCCCAGCGATCATAGTCGTCGCTCTGGCCGCGGATGGAAATCAGCCCGTTGATCGAGCTCGATCCGCCGAGTCCTCTTCCGCGCGGCCAGTAAATTTTCCGGCCGTGCATGTTCGGCTCGGGCTCGGTGTAGAAGCCCCAGTTGTAAACCTGGTGAAACATCGTCTTGCCATATCCGATCGGGATATGGATCCAGACGTAGTTGTCCTTCGGACCCGCCTCTAAAAGCAGAACCCGGTTGCGTCCGTCCGCGCTCAGCCGGTTCGCGAGCACGCAGCCCGCCGATCCCGCACCCACCACGATGTAATCGTATTCCGTTGTTTCCACGCCCCGCAGCCTCTCTTTTTTATTGTCTCATTCAATGAGACATTTTATCTTAAAGAGTGAACCTCCTCCCCGCCCTTGTCAATGCGGCGCGAGCTCTGGCGTGATGCAGTGGGAAGGAATCGATGGCGACACAAGTAACCAGTTCGATTTCGGAGCGTGCGCTGCTCCTGCTCGAAATCATTGCGAGCGCCGAAGGACCGCCGACCCTGAACGAGCTGATGGCGGCGGCGGGGTTGCCAAAGGCGACCACGCACCGGTTTCTCACGCTTTTGGAACGGCTGGGATTTGCGCAGCGCAGCCTGGACGGGAAGCGGTACGAAGTCGGGCACCGGCTGACGTCGCTTGCGATCCAGGCGATGCGGCATTCGCTGCAATCGGCGCCCAGGCGCGCGATTCTGACCGCGCTCGTGAACGAAATCGGCGAGACCTGCAACATCACCATGCTCGACGGCATGAGCCTCGTTTATCTCGATCGCGTCGAATCCGATTGGCCGCTGCAATTCCGGCTCAAGGTCGGCTCGCACGTGCCGCTGCATTGCACCGCAAGCGGAAAATTATTCCTGAGCCTGTCGCCTCCTTCGCTGCGGCAATCGCTTTACGAAGCGAAAGCGCTCGTGCGGCACACGCCGCGCACGATCACGAGCCCGGAGGCACTCGACGCCGCGCTGGAGAAAATCCGGAAGACGGGAATTGGCACCGATAACGAGGAGTTCATCGAGGGCATGACGGCGGCCGCGGTGCCGGTGCGGGATTCGAAGGGAAATATCTGCGCGACGGTGGCCGTGCACGGGCCGGTCAACCGGCTGCCGTTCTCCCGCGCGCTGGCGCTCGTTCCCGCGCTCAAAAAGGCGGCAAGCGCCATTGAAAAAACGTTTCTGTCGCCCGCTGCGCAAGCGCCTTCGAAAAAGCCCCGAAACGCGTAAAATCTTACGCGATGATCGCCTTGCGCGGCGGCGCTTTCCGCTTCACATAGGAGCAGGCACGGCGCAAAAAATGCATCAGCATCATAAAGAGAGAGTGGCGCTTGTCTCGATCCTGGCGTCGGGCGGACTGACGCTCGCGAAAGTCGCGGTCGGGCTGATGACAGGCTCGCTCGCGATCCTGTCGGAAGCGGCGCACTCGGGGCTCGATTTCGCTGCGACGGTCATCACGTATTTTGCAGTGCGCATTTCCGGTAAGCCCGCCGACGAAGAGCATCAATACGGCCACGGCAAATTCGAGAACATTGCGGCACTCGCCGAAACCGCGATCCTGTTTCTCCTTTCGGGCATCATCATCTGGGAAGGCGCGAAGCGCCTGCTCGGCGCGGAAGTGCATGCCGTCGAAGCGAATGTCTGGGCCTTCGGCGTGATCATCGTTTCGATTGTGGTGGATTTTTTCCGCGCGCGCGCGCTTCGCAAGGTAGCGAAAGAAACTTCCAGCCAGGCGCTGGAAGCGGACGCACTGCATTTCAGCTCCGACATGTGGTCGTCGCTGGCAGCGCTCGCGGGCCTCTGCATGATCGCACTCGGCTATCCGATGGCCGACTCCATCGCGGCGATCGCGATTGCCGTCCTGATTTGCGTCGCCGGCTGGCGACTCGCGCGCAGCAATGTCGATACGCTCACCGATATCGCACCGCCGGGCGTCGCCGAGGAAATGAAAGCGATTGCGCGAAAGATTCCGAATGTAGTTTCCATCCCGCGCTTGCGCGTCCGGAAAGTCGGTGCGCGGACTTTTGCGGACGTCGACGCGGAGGTAAGCCGCACGCTGCCGCTCGACCGCGTCGCCGGGATCAAGTCGGGCATCAAAAACGCGATTTTGAATAAATTTCCCGATGCCGAGGTGAATGTCGTCACCGAAGCGCGCGCACTCGATGACGAAAGTATCATGGAGCAGATCATGGTGATCGCGCGCAATCAGGGACGCGCGGTGCACCACGTCACGGTGCATCAGATCGAGAACAGACTCTCGGTGAGTTTGGATCTGGAAGTGGACGGGATTTTATCGCTGGGGGAAGCGCATGAGATCGCGAGCGAATTGGAAAATGCGATCCGCGTGGCACTAGGCGGGAATGTCGAGGTTGAAACGCATATCGAGCCGATGCAGATGGACGACGTGAAAGGCACCGACGCACCGGCCGCACTACGGGAAGAAATATCGAAAGCTTTACGGGATCTTGTGAAGAAAGACGGCGTCTTGAAAAAGGTTCATTCCGTGCGAGCGCGCGAAACGCCGCGCGGACTCGTGGTGAATTTCCATTGTTACGCCGATCCAAGCTTGAGTGTCGAAACGGTGCATCGCGCGGTGGACGAACTCGAGCACGATTTTCTCGCCACGCGCACCGACGTGCATCGCGCGATCGGCCATGCCGAGCCGCCCATGGCGAAGCCACATTGACGAATTAAGCTGGAGACGAAATGCGCGATCCCGAACCGCAAGTAATCCGCCTCTCGGAATACCGGCCGACCGACTGGCTGATCGAGCAGGTCGATCTCGACGTAAAGCTGCACGCGACGGAAACGCGCGTCACAGCGAAGCTGAATATCCGCCCGAACCCGAAGGGACGCGCGGGCGAGCCTTTGGTGCTCAACGGCGACGAACTGAAGCTCGAAACATTGCTGATCGACGGCAAGCCAGCGAGCGGAAACGAATATGCCGCGGCGCCCTCCTCGCTCACGCTCAACAACCCGCCCGCGAAACCTTTCACGCTCACGATCGAAACCACCGTCAATCCATCAGCAAATACAAAGCTGATGGGGCTTTATCGCTCGAAAGGCACCTATTGCACGCAATGCGAAGCAGAAGGATTCCGCCGCATCACGTATTTCCTCGACCGGCCGGACGTGCTCGCGGTCTATCGCACGCGGATCGAGGCCGAGCGCGACGAGGCGCCGGTTTTGCTGTCGAACGGAAATCTGGTGGAGGAAGGGAAAATCGGCGAGTCGCGTCATTTTGCGGTGTGGCACGACCCGTTCCCGAAGCCTTGCTATTTGTTCGCTCTGGTCGGCGGAAAATTGGGCGCAGTGCACGACACATTCAAAACGATGTCTGGCCGCGAGGTGAAGCTTGCGATTTATGTCGAGCCGGGCCGGGAAAAATTGTGCGCTTATGCGCTCGACGCGTTGAAGCGATCGATGCGCTGGGACGAACGCAAATTCGGGCGCGAATACGATCTCGATGTGTTCAATATCGTCGCGGTATCCGACTTCAATATGGGCGCGATGGAAAACAAGGGGCTCAACGTCTTCAACGACAAATACGTACTCGCCTCGCCCGAAACCGCGACCGACGCGGATTATGCCGGAATCGAAGCCGTGATCGCGCACGAGTACTTCCACAACTGGACCGGCAACCGCATTACCTGTCGCGACTGGTTCCAGCTTTGTCTCAAGGAAGGCCTTACGGTCTTTCGCGATCAGGAATTCACCTCGGACGAGCGCTCGCGGCCGGTGAAGCGCATCAGTGACGTGCGCTCGCTGAAAAGCCATCAATTCACGGAGGACGCGGGCCCCCTCGCCCACCCGGTGCGCCCCGATCACTACCGCGAAATCAACAACTTCTATACCGCGACCGTCTATCAAAAGGGTGCGGAAGTCGTACGCATGCTGAAAACGTTGCTCGGCGAGAAAGGCTTTCGCGCCGGCATGGACTTATATTTCGAGCGCTATGACGGCACGGCCGCGACCGTCGAGGATTTTCTCGGCTGCTTCGCCGATGCGAACGGCGTGGATCTTTCGCAATTCAAGCTTTGGTACGAACAGGCCGGCACGCCGGAACTCGCGGTGCGCGGTCATTACGACTCCGCACACAAAACTTTCCGCCTTGAGATCAACCAGGCGGTGCCGCCGACGCCGGGGCAAAGCTCGAAGCAGCCGATGCTCATCCCGCTCGCGTTTGGTTTGATAGGCCGCAACGGAAAAGAGCTGCCGCTCATGCTGAAAGGCGGGCGGCGCTTTGAGGGAAATATCCTGCGCGTTGCTTCCGCAAATGAAATCTTCGAATTCGAGGGGATCGACGAGCGGCCGGTGCCTTCGCTCAATCGCGGTTTCTCCGCGCCGATCAAACTTACGTCGAATCTCGGCGACGACGATTTCGTGCTGCTCGCCGCGCACGACACCGATCCGTTCAACCGTTTCGACGCCTCCTACACGCTGGCGATGCGCCATCTCGTTTCGGCGACGGCGGATATCCGCGCGGGACTAAAGCCTGCGACGCCGAATGCGCTGATCACCGCGCTCGGCGAAACGCTGAAGGACGAGAAGCTCGACCCCGCCTTCAAGGCGCAAGCGATGGCGGCGCCATCGGAAAACGATATTGCGCATGAGATCGGCGTGGATATCGATCCGCAGGCGATTTTCGCCGCGCGTAAAAATTTGCGCGAAGCGCTGGCACGCGCGCTCGCGTCCCGCTGCGAAACGATTTATGCCACGCTTGCCACCAGCGAGCCTTATTCGCCCGACGCCACGAGCGCCGGGCGGCGTTCGCTGAAGAACGCGTGCCTCGATTTTCTGAGCATGACCGGCGCGAAGGATGCGATCGCCCGCGTCTATCGCCAGTTCGCCACCGCCGACAATATGACCGACCGCTTTGCGGCGCTCGCGGTGCTCGCGCAGCATGACGCGCCGGAACGCGAAACGGCGCTCGCCGAATTCGTCGAGCGCTTTCGCGATCATCCGCTCGTAATCGACAAATGGCTCGCACTGCAGGCGCAAATTCCCGAGGCAGGAACGCTCGATCGCGTGCAAGAGCTTATGCGGCATCCCTTGTTTTCGATGGCCAATCCGAACCGCATGCGTGCGCTGATCGGCACCTTCGCGGCAGCCAATCCGTCGCAGTTCAACCGGCCGGACGGCAGGGGCTACGAATTCATCGCCGGCATCGCGATCGATCTCGACAGGAAGAATCCGCAGGTCGCGGCACGGCTTTTGTCGGCGTTCAAGAGCTGGCGTGCGCTCGAGCCCGGACGCCGTAAGGCCGCGGAAACTGCGCTCAATCGCATTGCAAAAGCGCCCGGTCTTTCCGCCGATAGCAGCGATATTGTGAGCCGCAGCCTGGCTTGACCCACTATTAGGCTGTTAACCGGCGATTTTTTCCTCTGGACTCTAGACAAATCACCGCAACTTCGATTCTTATCGAAGGCGATTCGGAGAGATGCGGCAAAATCCCTCCGGACTGACGTTGGGGTTTTTATCCGGGAGGCCCGGCGATGGCGCGCGCCCACGCAGCCAACGCGTCCTTGCGCGACCAGGCGGTACGCGGACTTGCGCGCTCTCTCAGCCGCCCCGCCTATCAACGAATTCTCGAAGCCGAGCCGCTCCTGCGGCGCGCGGTGCCGATTTTAATTGTGGTGTTTCTCGTGGCCGTCGGCGCGAGCGCCGCGATGCAAATCATCAATCATCGGCAACAGGCGATCGCGGATGCGCAAGAATCGCTTGTTCTCATGACGGCGATGACCGCCGACAATCTCGCCAAGCACTCTCCGAAGGAATTGAAAACAAAAATCGCCGACGCCTTGCAGAAATCGCTGCCGCAGCGGGCGCTCGTCAAGGATCGCGAGTTCTTCGTGACGGATGCCGCCGGCAGCGTGGCTGCTTCCGCTCCGGGCGAACTGGTTCTGCCACCCGACCAAATCGTAAATCTCGGGCGCTCCTTCGCCGATCTCGCGGATCGCGCGCGCGTGGCCGATTTCTGGCTGCCCGACGACTCCGCCGGGATCGCCGCCGTGCGCAATCTCCCCCCGCCGCTCGGACAATTGATCGCCGTGCAGCCGGTTCACAGCGCGCTCGACGGCTGGCGTTCGGATTCGACGCTCACGGTGACACTTGTAACGACAACGGGTGTCGTTCTCTTGATCCTCGGTTTCGCATTTCATTGGCAGGCGAGCCGGGCGCGCGAAGCCGACGCTATTTACGAGATGGTGCGCACGCGTATCGATACGGCGCTCAATCGCGGCCGCTGCGGTTTGTGGGATTGGGATCTCGCGCGCGGACGAATCTACTGGTCGGATTCGATGTTCGAGATTCTGGGCTTCGAGCCGCGCGAGGAGCTCCTCTCCTTCGGCGAGGTCGACAGCCTCGTCCATCCCGACGACGGCAGTCTCTATGACGTTGCCGCAATACTCGCGGAAGGAAACGACAGAACCATCGACCGCGCGTTTCGCATGCGCCACGCGCGCGGCGATTGGGTCTGGTTGCGCGCACGGGCGGAAATCGTGCGGCAAGATGCCGATACCGGGCCGCATCTCATCGGCATCGCCGTGGACGTCACGGAAGAGCAGCGCCTTGCCGAGCGCACCGCCACCGCCGACATTCGCTTGCGCGACGCAGTCGAAACGATCTCGGAGGCATTCGTGCTGTGGGATTCGGAAGACCGTCTGGTGCTGTGCAATTCGAAGTTCCAGCAGCTGCACGATCTGCCGGCATCCGCGACGCAGCCGGGCACTCCTTATGAGGAGGTCGTTTCGGTCGGACATCAACCGGTGATCCGCACGCCGCTGAAATCGGAAGACATCGCCGACGAAGGATCACGCTCGTTCGAGGCGCAATTGCATGACGGCCGCTGGTTGAAGATCAGCGAGCGGAGGACAAAAGACGGCGGCTTTGTTTCGGTCGGAACCGACATCACGCCGATCAAGCAGCACGAAGAAAAACTGATCGAGAGCGAGAAGCGCCTGCTCGCGACCGTCAACGATCTTCGCAAAACGCAGCAGACACTCGAATATCAGGCACAGCAACTCGCGGAGCTCGCGCAAAAATATTCCGACGAAAAGACCCGCGCCGAAGAGGCGAACAAGGCGAAGTCCGATTTTCTCGCCAATATGAGCCACGAGCTGCGCACGCCGTTGAACGCCATTATCGGTTTTTCCGAGATCATGGAATCGGGCATGTTCGGCGCGCTCGGCTCGGAGAAATACCAGGAATACTGTCAGGACATCCGTGAAAGCGGCCGCTATCTCCTCGACGTCATCAACGACATTCTCGACATGTCGAAAATCGAGGCCGGACGCATGCGGCTTTCGATCGAAACGCTGCGGCTCGACGAAATCGTCAACGAAGCGATGCGCGTGACATCGCTTAAATCAGGCGAAAAGCGCCTCGCCGTACAATCGGAAGTGCCGCCTGGATTCGAGGTGCAGTCCGATCGCCGCGCGCTCAAGCAGATCATGCTGAATTTGTTGTCGAATGCGGTGAAATTCACCGAGGACGGCGGCCGCGTCGTGGTGCGCGCGCGGCAGTCGCGCCGCTCGGCGCTGATTACGATCGAGGATTCGGGGATTGGGATTTCGCGCGAGGCATTGAAACGGCTGGGGCGGCCGTTCGAACAGGTCGAGAGCCAGTTCACGAAGAGCTACAAGGGCTCCGGTCTCGGGCTTGCGATTGCGAAGTCGCTTGCCGAACTGCATCACGGCGCGATGAAAATCCGCTCGGTGGAGGGCATGGGAACCACCGTGATCGTGCGGCTTCCGGTCGTGCAGGAGTTCGCGGCGGAGGCTGCAGCGTAAATCAGCCGGCTTTTACAATTTCACGGAACGCCTGGCGGACGCGGATTTGCGTCTCGCCAAGATGCGCGTCCAGGGTTGCAAAATCGGGAAGCGCGCCCGCGCGGGCGAGCAGCGCGAGCAGCGAGCGTCCCCCCTCCTTCGGCACAAAAGGCTTGCTCAGGCAAAGGCGGAGGATTTGCGTGAGATCGTGATAAAGCCGCGCCGTGCCGCGCAAAAATTCGCCATCGGCGGCGCTCAAAATTCCCGACGATTGCGCCTTTTCCAGCACGCGGATCGTATTCGTGTCGAGAATTTCCGGGTTCGAATGGGCGTGAATTAGCGAAAGATATTGCGCGATAAATTCAAGGTCGACGAGACCGCCCGCCGCGTATTTCAGATCCCAGCGGTCGCTCTCGCCTTTTTCCTTCGCGATCAATGCGCGCATTTCGAGAATGTCGGCTGCAATCTTGTGCCGGTCTCGCGGCATGCAAAGCACTTCCGCGATCAAGGCTTCGATTTTTCCGTGAAATGCGGGCTCCGCCGAGACAACACGCGCACGCGTGAGTGCCATGTGCTCCCAGGTCCAGGCTTCCTTGCGCTGGTATTCGGAAAAACTTCCGATCGAGGTTGCGACCGGTCCCGACCGGCCGGAAGGCCGCAGGCGCATGTCGACGTCGTAAAGCTTGCCTTCGTTGGTGGGCGTCGTAAGCGCGCTGATGAGACGCTTTGTAAGTCGCGCATAATATTGGCTGCCACCCAGCTTTCGTTCCCCGTCCGATTCCGGATGCTCCACGTCGAAATCATAGAGAATAAGTAGGTCGAGATCGGAACCCGCTGTCATTTCGCGGCCGCCGAGCTTGCCGAGCGCCAGAATCGCGGTTTCGGAATCCGCCATGCGTCCGTAAGTCTCGGCAAAACGGCTTTCGGTGGCGCGATGGAGGGCCCGGATCAACACATCGGCGAGCGTGGCATAGGCTTCGCCCGCCTGACTTGCGGAAACCACGCCGGAAAGAATCCGCACCCCGATCAGCACCATTTGCTCGCGGCCGAAGCGCCGCGAGCGGTCGAAAACATCTTCCTCGGTTTCGGCGTCAGCCAGAAGCGAATTGAGCCGCGCTGTGAGCACCGCCTCGCTCGGCATCGCGCCGAAAAACGCAGGATCCAAAAGCGCGTCGAGCAAAGATGGCTGGCGCGCAACGATGTCGCCGAGCCGCGGCGCCGTGCCGAGAATCAGCGCGAGCAATTCGACAAGGTCAGGATGGGTACGAAGAGCCGCGAACAGCCGCGCGCCTTCCGCAAGTTCGGAAAAGAAGCGATCGCAAGCGATGAGCGCCGCGTCGGCGCTGCCTGAACGCGCGAGCGCGTCGAGCAGCGCGGGCAGAATGATTTTGAGATCGCTACGGGCGGCTTCGGATTTCAGCGCGAAATAATCGCCTTTGAACCATTCGCTGACGATGGAATAGGCGGGCAGCGGCTCGAAGCCCATTTTGGCGAGGGTTTCCAGCGTTTCGCGGTGTTCCTTGCCGAGCTCGAAAACAAGTGTTCCAAGCCGGCTCGCGAGCGGCGGCGCGTCCTCAAACAGACGGCTGTAATGCGCCTGCACACGGGTAAGATGACCGATGAGCTCGCCGGCGAATGCATCGCGATCTCGATAACCGAGAAAATGAGCGAATTTTTCGAAGGCTTCAGGATCGCCCGGCAGCGTGTGCGTCTGCTCGTCGGCGATCATTTGCAAGCGGTGTTCGACGCGACGGAGATAAACATACGCGGCCGCGAGATCGTCACGCACCGCCGCATCGATCCAGCGTGCCTCGACCAGCGCATCCAGCATGGGAAGCGTTTGCTTTCCCCTGAGCTCGGGCGCCCTGCCGCCTGCGATCAACTGCTGGGTCTGCACGAAGAATTCGATCTCGCGAATACCGCCGCGGCCAAGCTTGATGTTATGGCCTTCGATGGCGATTTCATCGTGACCGCGAAAAGCGTGCATCTGCCGCTTCATGGCATGCACGTCGGCGATCGCCGCATGATCGAGATAGCGACGCCACACGAACGGGAAAATCTCGCGCAGGAAACTCTCGCCTGCTTTCAGGTCACCTGCCGCCGCACGCGCCTTGATGAACACCGCGCGCTCCCATGTCTGCCCTTCGCGCTCGTAATAGGCAAAAGCGGCGTCGGTTGAGATCGCAACCTGCGTCGAACCGGGATCAGGACGTAGACGAAGATCGGTGCGAAAAACGTAACCGTCCTCCGTACGCTCCTGCAAAATGCGAATCAGGTCACGCGTGAGCCGCACGAAAAATGTTTGCGGAACAACACCCGGCGCTAGCGGCGCTTCGGGATCGAACAGCACGATCAGATCGATGTCGCTCGAGTAGTTTAGCTCGCACGCACCGTATTTGCCCATTGCGAGTACGATGAATCCGCTGTTTTCCGTATCTGCAAGTTGGCCGGCCTTTTTCGCTTTGGCGAGCAGAAAGCCGGTCGCGGTCTTGACCGCCGTGTCCGCGAGCCTGGTCATCGCGCCGGTGATTTCATCAAGCGTCCAGACGCCACCAATGTCAGCAAGCGCGATCAGGAGCGCCGCCTCGCGTTTCATTTTGCGCAAGATGCGCATGACTTCAGTGTCACTCGTTGCGGCCTGGGCGGAGGAGGCCGTTTTCTCGATTAACTGATCGAAACGCTGTTCAGGATTTTTCTGCAGCAGCGCCAGAAATCGCGCCCCGTCCTCGCAAACAAGCGACCACAAAAAAGGGGAATCTTCGGCGATCCCCTCCAGAAGCTCACGTACTCTCGGATTCTCGAGCTGACGAGTGAGCGCCGCGGCGGAATCGCCCGCCGATGCGGCGAAATCATCCACGAGCGTCTTTGCACGCTCGGTGTCCGTGAGACGCGGCGTCTCACGAACTCTCGCGGCAAGCGAGGCGTTTTTCGCGGATGCGGGATGATCGAGCGCTGTCATGCCTTACCGTGCGGAAGCAAGACGGGAGGCGTCAAGCCTTTTCGGGCTGCGGCAGCACAAGCGTTGCACGCAGCCCCGGCGCGTTGTCTTCCAACTGCAAGTCGCCGCCGTGCAAGTGCGCGACCGCCGAGACGAGCGAAAGACCGAGCCCCGCGCCGGGCTTCGAGCGGCTCGCTTCGAGACGGACGAATCGCTGGACCGCACGGCCGCGGTCATCCGGGGAAATACCGAATCCCTGATCGGCGACGGAAAGCAGCACGCGGCCGTCCTTGCGCTTTGTCGAGATGCAAATCGCGCCTTTTCCGCCGGGAGCGGCTCCGCCGTATTTGATCGCGTTGTCAACAAGATTGGCGAGCGCCTGGCCGATCAACTCGCGATTACCGTGAATCTTCATGGGCTCGGACGCTTCGACCGAGAGATGCATACCCTTTTCTTCGGCGAGTGGTTCATAAAGTTCGGCGACGCTGTGCGCTACTTCCGAGGCGTCGAAATCGGTCATGCCCTCGCGTGCTTCGCCGGCCTCTGCGCGTGCAATCATCAGAAGCGCGTTGAATGTGCGGATCAGGCTGTCGGATTCCTCGATCGTCGACTCCAGCGCCGCACGATAATCAGCTTCGGTCTTCGCCCCGCGCAGCGCTTCCTCGGCGCGGTTGCGCAATCGCGTGAGCGGCGTTTTGAGGTCGTGGGCGATATTGTCGGAGACCTGCTTAACGCCACCCATCAGCGCCTCGATCCGCTCCAGCATCGCGTTCAAGCTGTTCGCGAGCCGGTCGAATTCGTCGCCGGAACCGGTGACGGCGAGCCTGCCAGTAAGGTCACCCGCCATGATGCGCTCGTTGGTGGCGGTCATGGCGTCGATGCGCTTCAACACGCGCCTCGCAATGAACAGCGTGCCGGCAACACCCATCACCACGATCAGCAGCACCGACCAGCGCGCGGGCTGCGCCAGGATCTGCCGCAGGCGATCGCGCTCCTCGAAATCGCGCCCGACCAAGACATGAAAACCACCCGGAATCGTGAATACGCGAACGACTGCGCGGCTGGGCCGCGCGTTACTCGCCTCTTCGGTTTTCCGGTACAGAATTTCGGCCCAGCCCTCGTTTTGCAGCACGCTATTCGGCATGTCGCTTAAGTTTCCGGCGAGCTTGTCGCCGGATGCAGTGGTGACGAGATACAGGTTCGAACCGGGTTGCGACGCACGCCGCTCGATGGTGTCGACCAGGCGGCGAATACCGCCGATCTGGTATTGCTCGTTCAGGCTCTGAACCTCCGCGTCCACCGTCTCGGTAATTTGCGAAAAGACAAGCTGCTGGGTATGGCGGCCTAGATAGATAATGATGCCCGCAGCGAAGAGCGCGAACACCAAGAGATACACGGCGATGATCTTAAAAGCCGTGGTGCGGAGCAACTTAGCGAGCGCTGTCACGAATGAATTAGCCGTTCGATGGCAGGTTGGGTACGCATACGGGCTAGTTTATTCGACACCACGCACCCCAAATAGTGACAAAATATTCATGCGGGAGGATTAAGCCCGCGGCCCAAGCCGATTCCGGAAGCTTCCTCATTGCGAAATTAAGGCATTTATGATTCGCTGATTGCGGGGGAAACGAATCACTTTTTATGCATTCGTCAAATCCATATTCGAACCAGCCGGAGCGCGCCTTCTGGAGTAAAGCGGCTGCGGCACAGCACATCACAAACATTACCGGATTATTCGACGGCATTCCGGATCTCGCTTCCCTGAGAATCGCCACAGCAGGAAGCTGCTTCGCCCGCCACATCGGAAAATTCCTCAAGTCGCGCGGACTACAGTATCTCGACTATGAACCGGCCCCACCGTTTCTCAGCGCCGCGGAAGCGGAGCAATACGGTTACGGTGTCTTCTCCTGCCGCTATGGCAACATCTATACCGCACGGCAACTCCGGCAGTTGTTCGACGAGGCCTTCGGGCGCCGGCTGCCGCAGGACGCCGTCTGGAAAAAGCAGGGACGGTACTACGACGCTTTGCGGCCGAGCGCGGAGCCGCGCGGGTTCGTGTCACTGGAGGAGCTAACCGTGCTTCGATCGGTGCATCTCTCACACGTCCGCACAATGTTCATGAATCTCGATCTGTTTGTTTTCACGCTGGGGCTGACGGAGGCCTGGATCTCCAACCGCGACGGCACCGTCTATCCCGTCGCCCCCGGCGTGGTCGCCGGCGAATTCCAGCCCGAGGCTTGCCGTTTCCACAATTTCCGCTACAGCGAAGTCCACGCCGACATGGTGTATTTCATCGAGGCGCTGCGCACCGTGAACCCAACCGCGCGCGTTCTCCTAACGGTCTCTCCGGTTTCACTTGCAGCGACCGCAACCGACCAGCACGTGCTCGTTGCAACCACCTATTCGAAATCCGTTCTGCGGAGCGTGGCCGGGGACCTCGCTTCCGACATTCCCGGCGTCTTCTATTTTCCGTCGTACGAAATCATCACCGGCGCGCCGGGGCGGCACATGTTTTACAATCCCGACCTGCGTACGGTCTGCGAGGCTGGCGTCGCCACGGTCATGCAGCATTTCTTTGCCGGTAGCCGTTCTCCGGAAAGTCAGCTCGCGACGTCGCTTGTTCCGGAAACGCTCCGCGGTTTCGAGAATTGCGAGGAAGCGCATCTGGACCTCACCAAATGAAACTGCACATCTTCGGGGATTCGCACGTCATGGCGCTCCATAAGGGAGCGCAATCGCTGGAACAGAAATTGGCGCAAGCCTCTGTCGACGCGGACTTCTATTGCCGGCAAGGCCCCAACTGGTGGAATGTCCGCACGCACAAGAAAGGCCATGCACTTCGTTTTAGGACGGCCTGCACCTGGGAGCCGCTGCTGGACTACACGGTTGACCAGCCCAACGACATCTATGTCTTCTGTGCTCCGCTGCACACGGCCGAGCTCTGGAGAGACCCGACATGGCACCATTTCTGCCCGTGGCGCAGCATAAAGGATTTTCCGTCGCTGCATCCGCTGTCTGATGGCATCATCGAAAGCGTCATCGACAGGCAGGTAAACACGACACTCGGCATGTTGAAGGAAATGAAAGAGCTCGGCTACATGGTGCTCGTGGCCGAGCCGCCGAAACCGCTGCAAAAAGGTCCGCAAGTGGGCCAATTCGACCCGAGAGTTGTCGTCAGCGTCGACAGGTTCTTTCGAGCCTATGTTACCCGTCGTTTGGTGGATCTCGGGGTTCCCGTCATCCGGGTCCCGGAATTCACCCATTGCGACGGCCTGACACCGGATCAATACTCCGATCCGAGGCCCAACGACACGCACCACGGTAGCGCGGAATTCGGTGCGGCGATGATGAAACAGATCGTTCAGGTCACAGCAGGCGTTACGCTGAATTAGCCGCCGCTTATTTTGCGCTCTCCCGAATCATGTACCCCGTGCCGCGCACGGTGTGTAGAAGCTGCTTGTCGTGGCCCTTGTCGATCTTGCTGCGAAGGCGTGAAACGTGCACGTCGATCACATTGGTTTGGGGATCGAAGTGATAGTCCCAGACATTTTCCAACAGCATCGTCCGCGTCACCACGTGGCCGGCATGGCGCATCAGATATTCAAGCAGCCGAAACTCGCGCGGCTGCAGCGGAATTTCCTTCCCCGCCCGCGCCACCGTGTGCGAGAGCCGGTCAAGTTCAAGGTCCCCGACCCGGTAAACGGTCTCGGCGGATTGCGGCGCGACGCGGCGCGCAAGCGATTCGATGCGCGCGAGCAATTCGGAAAACGCATACGGCTTGGCAAGATAGTCGTCGCCGCCCGCTCGCAGGCCGGTCACCCGATCGTCGACCTGGCCTAGGGCAGACAAGATCAGCGCCGGCGTCGACACGCCGCGTTTTCGAAGTTCGGAAATGAGGGAAAGACCGTCGCGTTTCGGCAGCATCCGATCGATCACGAAGACGTCGAATTGCTCGTCGAGTGCGAGAGCAAGCCCCTCCTCGCCATCGGCGGCGACCTCGCAAACATGGCCCGCCTCACGGAATGCCTTGCGGAGGTAGTTCGCCGCCTCGCGGTCGTCCTCGACAACAAGCAATCGCATGGCGCTGTCGTTTCCTGTGGAATCGATCTTTACGCTGTCGGGATACATAGCGGAAAGCCTTCAAAAAAGCAGGGCGGGAAGCTTTTCAGCCTCCCGCCCAGGGGGCACCGGCGGACGACGGGGGGCGACGGGAAGACGCCGCCAATGCCCAAGGGGGTTAACCTTGCTTCACCGGCAAGGTCACGAAGCGGTTTCCATCACCGCTTTTCAAACGGAGAAGAACGACGCTTTTGCCGTCCTTCTTGGCGGCGACGAGAGCATCGCGGATGTCCGACGGCGTCGAAACATGCTTGCCGCCTGCATCGAGGATCACGTCACCGGCCCGAATGCCGCGCTCGGCAGCGGGGCCGGAGTCGTCGACATCGGTAACCACCACGCCTTCCTTGCCGGCGCCGGAAACATCCTTGGCAGGGGCGAGTTTGAGACCGAGCCGCGGCAAGTCAGAGCTATCACTGAAGTCCTGACGGTCGCGCGGGCGGGAATTGTCTGCACGGCGATCCGGAAGTTTCGCGAGCGAAACGCTGAAGTCCTTTTCCTTGCCGTCACGCATCACTGTGATCGTCACGTTGACGCCAGGCGCAAGCGACGAGATGCGGCGAGACAAATCGCGTGCGTCCTTGACTTGCTCTCCGTTCACCTTGGTGACGATATCGCCCGGCTTGATGCCCGCCTTCGCGGCCGGCGTATCCGGTTGCGCATCGGAGACAAGCGCGCCGTGCATATCCTTGATGCCGAGACCTTCGGCGATTTCCGGCGTGATCGGCTGAATGTTCACGCCGAGATAGCCGCGCGTGACCTTGCCCGTTTCCTTGAGCGAGGTGACAACGTGACTGACGGTCTCGGACGGTATCGCGAAGGCTATGCCGACACTTCCGCCGGACGGCGAAACGATCGCCGTATTCACGCCGATCACTTCGCCCGCGAGGTTGAACGTCGGGCCGCCGGAGTTGCCGCGATTAATCGCGGCGTCGATCTGGAGGAAATCATCGGGACCGGCCGCTCCGATATCGCGGCCGCGCGCGGAAACGATGCCAGCCGTAACAGTGCCGCCGAGGCCGAAGGGATTGCCTACTGCAAGCACCCAGTCGCCGACGCGCGGCGCGCTGCTTGCGAGCTTGACCCACGGGAAGCTGCTGCCCTGACCGTCGATCTTCAAGAGCGCGAGGTCGGTGCGCGGATCGGTGCCGATCACCTTCGCGGTGTAGGTCTTGCCGTCTTCGGTCTGCACGTCGACTTCGCTGGCGTTTTCGACAACGTGATTGTTCGTCACGATGTAGCCGTCAGCCGAAATGAAGAAGCCGGAGCCTTGGCCGGTGATCCGCCGGCCATGCGGGATGCCTTTTCCGTTCGGGAGCTGGTTGCCGAAGAACCGCTTCAAGAAGCGATTGATTTCGGGCGGCATGTCTTCATCGCCAAAGTTCGGGCCGTCGAAGGACATGGTCTGCGGTTCGTTGACCTTGACCTTGACGCTGACGACAGCCGGGCGAACGCGATCGACCACGTCGGCGAAGGAGTATTGGCTCGCGGAGCGGTCGGTCGAAATCTGGGCACTGGCGGGGGCGGAATTCGGGGGGAGGATAAGCTGGCTCGCGGCGATGCCGGCAAGGGCAAGGCCGAATACGCTACCGAGTAAAATGGAGCGGGTACGTTTGGAGGAGCCAGCGGTCTTCGCGGGGGTATTTTCTTGGGGGAACATTTATATCTCCGTGACCTCTGGGAAATTCGAAAGTCACGGAAATAAATAAGTATGCGCGTCTTACAGGGCTCTGGCTGAAAAATTACAATTTTGTAAGGTCGTCGGAATTTCTCACCAATTTGGCTAGTTTTTTTTCTTCTTCAGGGGAAAGTTTTGCGGGTTGCGGCGGATTGCCGCGAAGCAATACGACTGCGATCCAGATGAAACCGCAGACAAGAATAAGGCCTGGAATCGCCCACAAAACGACCGTGTGGGCGCTAAGGCGCGGATTTAGCAAAACAAATTCACCGTAGCGGGCGACGAGATAATCGCGAATTTGTTGATCGCTCTCGCCCGCCTTGATGTGCTCGCGCACGATCAAGCGCAGATCGCGCGCCAGGGGCGCCGCCGAATCCTCAATCGACTGATTTTGGCAGACCATGCAGCGCAATGTCTGCGACAACGCGCGGGCACGCGCCTCAAGCGCGGGATCGGCGAGCATTTCGTCGGGTTCAACGGCAAACACAGCCGACGAGAATGAAAGAAAAAACGAAATCGCAAGAATTGCGGCGCGCATGATCATTCCGCAGGCAGAACGCTCATCCGCCGCGCCGGTTTCGGCGCACCGACACGCAGGCGGCGATCGCTCAGCGAGAGCGCGCCGCCGATCGCCATCACCATTCCCCCGATCCAGATCAGCGTCACAAGCGGTTTCCAATAAATGTGCGCCGAGATCGCACCATTAGGCATCGGCTCGCCCAGGCTGATATAGAGCTGGCCGAAGCCGAAGGTGGCAATTCCTGCTTCGGTCGTCGGCTGATTGCCGAGATAAATTCGTTTCGCCGGCTCAAGTGTCGTGACCTGCAAACCGCCGCGCCGTATTTCAAAACGCCCTAGCCGATCATGCCAGTTCTCCCCTTCCCGGTCGTAAAGACCTTTGAAAGAAAGATCGAAGTCAGCGATTGCGATACGATCGCCCGGTTTCAGCGCAACGACGCGCTCCTGGCTCCAGCCCGCTTCCGCAACGATCCCGAGCAACGAAATCCCGACGCCGATATGCGCGAGCACGGTTCCAAACGCCGAGCGCGGCAATCCGCGCGCGCGCGAAAACGAAGCGGCGAGCGGAATGCGGAAAAGCTGCAAGCGTTCGGAAAATTCGATCAGCGCACCGGCAATCGCATAGATCGCGCAGAACAGCCCGGCAGCGGAGAGAATAGGCCCGCCTTGCGTGAGCCATAGGACGAGTCCTGCAACGGCTGCTGCGATCCCGGCGGCGAATGTAAGCCGCTCCGTCACCCCGCGAAGATCTCCCCTCTTCCACGCGAGCAAAGGTCCCGCAGGCATGACGAGCAACAGGCAGAGCAGTAGCGGGCCGGCGGTGCGGTCGAAAAACGGAGCGCCAACGGAAATTTTTTCGCCGGTCACGGCTTCAAGCACGAGCGGATAGAGCGTGCCGGTGAAGACCGTGGCGGCGGTGGCCGTGAGCAGAAGATTGTTGATGACCAGCGCGCCCTCGCGCGAGACCGGCGCGAACAAGCCGCCCTGTTTGAGCACAGGAGCGCGCAGCGCGAACAAAGCCAGCGATCCTCCAATGAACAAAATCAGGATCGCCAGAATAAAGACGCCGCGCGCGGGGTCGTTCGCGAAGCTGTGCACAGAGGTCAGTACGCCCGAGCGAACGAGAAATGTCCCGAGCAAGGAAAACGAAAAGGTGAGAATCGCGAGAAGCACCGTCCATACTTTCAGCGCCTCGCGTTTTTCCATGACAATCGCCGAGTGCAGAAGCGCCGTGCCCGCAAGCCAGGGCATGAGCGAAGCGTTTTCGACCGGATCCCAGAACCAGTAGCCGCCCCAACCGAGCTCGTAATAGGCCCAGTAGGAGCCCATTGCGATTCCGAGCGTGAGAAAAATCCATGCGGTCAAAATCCACGGCCGCACCCAGCGCGCCCAGGCGGCATCGAGTCGGCCCTCGATCAGAGCCGCCGCCGCGAACGCGAATGCGATCGAGAAGCCAACATACCCGAGATACAGAAGCGGCGGATGAATGGCGAGCCCGATGTCCTGCAAGATTGGATTGAGCTGTTGCCCCTCGGCCGGCGCCGGGCTGAGGCGCAAAAACGGATTTGATGTCGTGAGAATAAAAAGAAGAAAAACTGCGGCGATCGATCCTTCAATACCGAGGACATTTGCGCGCAACCGCGCGGGCAAATTGCCGCCAAGGCTCGCGACCAGCGCCGAGAAAAATCCAAGCACAAAAACCCATAAAATCATCGAGCCTTCGTGATTTCCCCAAACGCCAGTGATTTTATAAAGAAGCGGCTGCAGCGAATGCGAATTGGTATAGACCGCAAGCACTGAAAAATCCGAACGGACGAAGCTCGCGATCAGGCCCGCAAAAGCAAACGCAATAAAGCCGAAACCGGCGAGCGCGAGCGGCTCCGCCACACCCATCAAGGTCAAATCGTTTTTGCGCGCGCCCCACAGCGGCAAGATCGTCTGCAAGACTGCGAGCACGAAAGCCAGCACGAGCGCGTAATGGGAGAGCTCGGCGATCATTTGCCGGTCTCCGGCTTGTGTTCTCCCTGCCAATGCCCTTGCTTCTTCAGCGCATCGGCGACTTCCTTCGGCATGTAGCGCTCGTCATGCTTCGCGAGCACGGTGTCGGCGACAAAGACGCCCGATGAATTGAGCTTGCCTTCCGCCACCACTCCCTGCCCTTCGCGGAAGAGATCGGGAAGCAAGCCGTGATAGGTGACGGGCAGATTCGCGCCGCCGTCGGTCACGCGGAAACGGACGTTAAGTCCATCCTTCACGATGCTCCCCTGCTCGACCAGACCGCCGAGCCTGAAGCGTGCGCCGAATTCGATGGGCTTGGCCGCAAGTTCGCTCGGCGTCACGAAGAAGACAATCGAATCACGCAGCGCTGAAAGCGCTAGTCCCGCCGCAACCGAAAGAATGATCGCGGCGATTCCGATCAGCGTAAGGCGTCGTTGACGGCGGGTCATTTTGCTTCTTTTAGCCGTTCGAGCGCCGCGCGCACAGCAGGAAGATAAGACGCATCCGGAGGTGCATTTGCGGCAAGTTCCTGCCAGATTTTTTCGGCGTCGGCCTTGCGTCCGTCCTGTTCGGCGGCAAGGCCAAGGAAAAAGCGCGCCTTCGGCTGTTTTCCGTCTAGCGCAATCGCGCGTTCAAAAGCGGCGCGGGCGTTTGCGGTCACGACTCCATTGGCATCGGCGACAAGCGCCTCGCCGAAGTCGGCCTGGCGATCGGCCGTCTCGCCCAAGAGGCGTAATGCATTGCCGCGCGCGTTCACCGCATCCGCGGCACGGCCCATGCGCAGATAGAGCGGCGCCAGCAATTCCCAGCCGCGGCCGTCATCGGGGTGCTCCGCAAGATGATTTTCGACCCGTGCCAGCAGCATAGCGATATCGGGATGCGTCGAAGAAATCACGCGATCAGAAGGCGTGACGCCTGGCAACCCAGGAGAGCCGACCGAAAGATAAAGGAGAAGAGCAGCAGCCGGTATGCCGACAAGCGCCGAAATCGCCGCAGTACGCCTTCTCCAGCGCGAGCTTTTGTCCTCGCCTTGTTCGGGCCTGTTGGCCGCGGCCATCAGGCGCCGCGCGATCTCGGTGCGCGCGGCTTCCGCTTCGGGTTCGGCAATCAGCCCGCGTGCCTGCTCGTTTTTGATTTCTGCCAGCTGGTCGCGATAAACCGCGACATCCGCCGCATTTTCCGAAATGACATTGGAACGCCGCCGGCCCAGCGGCCATAACACCGAGAAAACAGCGGCGCCGGTCATCAGCGCCAGCAAGAACCAAAACAGCATCGGAACTCCCGGCGACTTCTTAGTCGAGCGGGAGGCCTTTGATAAGGCCCCGAAATCTCAAATTGGCGCGACGATCAGCCCTGAGCCGCGCGGCGTTCGCCCTGAATCGCGACATCGGCTGCCTTCGAGAGCAACTCGGCGTATCGCTTGCCAAACACCTTCGCCGAGAAGCGTACCGCGGCATCGAGTTGCGACTGGCGGAAAGGACGATCCGAATCCGAAGCCTGCCGGATCGATTCCAGAAGCGCCTGCGTCGCGTTGTCGAGGCACGTCTCAAGCTCGGACGAAAGCCTGAGGGTGATTTCGTTAAGCGCGATTTCGCCGGCGTTAAGCCGGCAAGCGCCAAGAATTTCGAGAGCGTTTTCGATGTCGTTCACTTCGTGCTGGTCGAGCCCGGAGCCCGAGGCGATTTCTTCTTTCTTGCGCGGGCGCAACATGCGGCGGACTTGGCCCGGCAAGCCGTCGATCTTCGAACGCAATAGTCCAGCGACCTCGGTGCGTAACTGCGCGAGCCGCTTCGTCCAGCGCGTGTCCACCGAAACGTCGAGTTCCGTTGTCAACGCGCGCGAATAGTCGTGGAATTTCTTGATGCTGTTGCAAACTTCCGCCGTCGCGCGGGCGCGCAGGCACACCGGAAGCCGGGCCGCCTGGCGGGCGATTTCGTCCACGACAAGATCGACCGCGAAGGCATACGACGTCTCGGCGATGCGCGGCGCGGAGTCGGTTTCAGCGGCTGCGACGGCGAGGCGCAAAATTTGCGGAGGAAAAGCGAGGCGGGAAAAGAGCAGCGCGAGCGCGTAGGGAAAAACGCTCGGCCGATGGACCGCGGGGTGCTCGAACAGCGAACGAACCGCTTGCAAGTCATTGTCCGCGAGGTTCTTGATTTGCGGCGGCATGCGCTGCGACAAAGCCGCAAGCGCCTCACGAATCTTCAAAATAGCGATCACATCCAATAGATCGTCGAGGACATTTTCGCCACCTAGCTGCGAAACGAGCTTCTGACGCGTTTTTCGATCAGAAGTGTTTTCCTTCAAGACTTTTTCCACCTCGGCTACAAAACGGTTCTGGAATTCTGTGGTGAGCTTGTGGGCTTCGTCGGCATTTTCCTGAGAGACCGCTGCCGATAACTTGTCGGCGCGCATCCTGATTTCATCTGGCATCAAGTCGCGCTGGACCCAGGTCCAGATATTGGCGAGCGAGGAACGCGCGATCCGGCCGCGCATCTTCTCGGCGCTCTCTTCGTCCACCAGGAACGGAACGAGCGGTTGGAAAAGGCGGCGGTCGAGGCCTTCGATCCGCGTTTGGGGCGCCGATTTTACTTCCTCACCGCGCTGCAATTGACGCAGCTCGTCGAGGATCAGCTCAAAGCCGGGGAAATTCTCGCCGGAAATCGTACCTCGCTCGAATTCACGCAGCAACATTGCCCGCGCTGCAGGACTCATTTCGCGCAGAAACTGCCGCAATCGTTCGGCTGTAGAGGCGCCCGCCGTCATCGTTTTTCCCGGAGGTAAAACTCCTCCGGAAAGATAGAAGCAGGCGTCTTAAGAGAGGGTTGAGATAAGTTAACCAAAGCTTGCGGAAGCGTAGAACCTGCGCGCGCCGGTTAGCTCACCTGTGTCCAGGTGCCGTCGGGGTTGCGGCAGGCGACCCCGCGGGCGGCTTGCGGCCGGCCCTGAATATAAATCGTGTGCGTGTATTGCCGGCAGCGGCTGTAATTCGCCTGCGGATAGACCGGCCCGGCTACGATCGTACCGTGAACACCGCGTTCGCCTTCCCAGCTCACTGGTGCACCCGGACCGCCATATTCCAGGGCTTCCATTTCCGCCGCGTAAGCCCGGCGGCGATCCCGTTCGTCAAGGGCATTACCGATGGAGCCACCGACAATCCCGCCGATCAGCGCGCCCGCAACCGCAGAGCCTGCGCTGCGGCCCGTGGCGGCGCCGATCAATGCGCCGGCAGCGGCCCCCGTCGCTATGCCGGCACCTGTCTTCGGCCCCGGCTCGCCGGCGCAGCTTGCGAGCATCAGCGCAATCAGGCTCGCGCCCACCGTACGCATTACGATCGTTTGCATGGCAGTTCCCCAACCCTTCGAGCAGCAGCGTCGAATAGGAATACCCTGCCGAGGAATGGGGCGAAAGGGTGGCTATTCGGCCAAAGGCAGCACGAGCTCCGCGCGCAGGCCGCCGATCGGCGCCGTGGTGAGCGAAAGCTTTCCGCCATAGAGAGCCGCAAGTTCCGTCACGATCGAAAGGCCGAGGCCCGATCCGGGTTTGCTTTCGTCGAGCTTACGGCCGCGCTCGGGAATCTGCTTCTGCAATTCCGGGGCAAGGCCGGGGCCGTCGTCGTCAATCACGACATGAAAGAAGGCGCGATCGCCGACCCGATCGGCGGGTTTGGCGAAAACCTCAAGCTCCACGCGCGAGCTTGCCCATTTGCAGGCGTTGTCGACGAGATTGCCCACCATTTCCTCGAAGTCCTGCCGCTCGCCGTTGAATTTCACCTCGTCGACGATGCGCGTTTCGATCGAGACTGGGCGCTCGCGATGGATTTTCGGCATGGTTCGCGCAAGCCCTGTGATGACCGGGGTCACTTCGCTGATCGTGCCGATAGTGGCGACTCTCGCCGCCAATCGCGCACGCTCCAGGTGCCGTTGCACCTGATCGCGCATCACCAACACCTGCTCGCGGACTTTTCCCGCGAGCGGATCGTCCCGCCCGGAGGTTTCGTTCAGCAGTACGGAGAGCGGCGTCTTTAATGCATGCGCGAGATTGCCGACATGCATGCGCGCGCGATCGACAATTTCGCGGTTTGATTCGAGCAACGCGTTCACTTCTTTCGAGAGCGGAGCAATCTCCCGGGGGAAGTCGCCTTCCAGCTTTTCCGCGCGTCCGGAACGGATCGCGGCAAGTGCGGAGGATATGCGGCTGAGCGGCCGCAGACCGAAACGGACCTGGAACCAGACCATCAGCAGGAATGCGACTCCGAGGGCGCTAAGCGTCACAAACAAGGCATCGTTGAAATCGTCGCTGTCGTCGTCGATTTCGTACGAGTCGCCGGCAACGGCCACCAGGTAACGGCCGTCTTCTCCGAGATCGACGATGCGCTGAACGACGCGAAGGCGCTGCCCTTCGGGCCCGTTCAAATAGCCTTCGTTGAAGCCGCCGTGATTTTCCGCTTCGGCCGGGTCGGTCAGCTCGGGCATGCCCCCTTCCGGCACCGAACGCGAACTTTTGGTTTCAAGTTGGCCGGGGCCGATGCGGGTAATTTGCCAATACCAGCCAGACAACGCCTGATCGAACAGCGGTTCGCCCAAGGGGGATGGTTCGGCCAGGGTATTGCTGGATGAGACCGCGACATCCGCAACGATCGTTTTCAAATAAACGTTCAATCGGCGATCGAACGAACGCTCGACGGAAGAGCGATAAAGCGTCGACAGCAGCAAGCCGGCGCCGATCAGCACGATCGCGGTGACCGCAATAGCCGTCAGAAAAAGACGGCGGGCGAGCGAGCTAGCGCGCATTCGCCGGCGGGTTGAGAAGATAACCCAGGCCGCGCACGGTCTGGATCAGATCGACGCCAAGCTTCTTTCTGAGCCGGCCGACAAAGACCTCGATCGTGTTCGAGTCGCGGTCGAAATCCTGATCGTAAAGATGCTCGACGAGCTCGGTGCGCGAAACCACCCGGCCCATGTGATGCATGAGATACGCGAGCAGCCGGTATTCGTGCGAGGTAAGCTTGATTGGGTTGCCGTCAACCGAGACCCGGCCTGAGCGGGTATCGAGCCGGATCGGACCGCAGTTCAATTCGCTGGTAGCGTGCCCGCTCGCGCGGCGGAGGAGTGCCCGCAAACGCGCGAGCACTTCTTCCATATGGAAAGGCTTCGCGACGTAATCGTCGGCGCCGACATCGAAGCCCTGTACCTTGTCGGACCAGCGGTCGCGAGCCGTGAGAACGATGACCGGCATTTTCCTGCCGGCGCGGCGCCAGGATTCCAGCACGGAAATCCCGTCCATCTTCGGCAAGCCGAGGTCGAGTACGATCGCGTCGTACGGCTCGCTTTCGCCGAGGAAGTGGCCTTCCTCGCCGTCGAACGCGTGATCGACCGCATAGCCCGCGTCGGTCAATGCCGCGCAGAGCTGGCGGTTCAGATCCGGATCGTCCTCGACGACCAAAAGGCGCATGGCGTCTGTTCCCTCCCGCACGCAGGAATATCTAGCCTGAGGGCGAAAAGATGTCTCTTGGCATATACGCCGCCGGTTAACGGCTGCAAGGCGCGCGGAAACGGCATTTCCGATCGCATTCCGCCTCTCAGCCGTCATGCCCGGCCGAAAGGCGCGAAGCGCCGTCTTCGCGCCTGAAGTGCCGGGCATCCACGCCTTTCTTGCTTTGAAGTTATTAAAGCGTGGGATGGCATCCGAACTCGGGCTTGCCCGAGTTCGGCACTAAAACCCAAGTCGGGTAAACCCGACTTGGGTGACAAGCCCGGCCATGACGAGTCAATTCGAACGGAAGCAGTGCTAGCGCACCTTCCGGCAGGCGCGCGCCTGGTCGCGCAGGGAGAGCCATTCCGAAAGCGCGCTTTCCGTGGCGGAGCCCGACGGCATTGCGCGGAGTTCGGCCGAAAGACGCCGCTGGAAATCGCGGCTGCGCGGCGAAGAGACCGCGCAAACCGGAACGGTCACCGTGCGCTGGACATGCGGCTCGCCGAAACAAAGCCGCGCGCCGAGCACGATTACTTCCAGGCCGAGGCAAAGCGGGTTCATGCCGAGCCCTCCTCCAGCCGCCGGATGATGTCGTCGCGATTTGCGGGCGTCGAAGCGACCGACTGCATCCGGTCGGCCGCCCGCCACGCCGCTTCGGCGTGCGCCTCGTCGCTATCCGCGCGGCCTTTCGCCTCGCCGAGCGCGGCCGACCTCCATAGCAGGATCGCGGCCGACACGGATCTGATCGCAGCGAGCAATGCGAGCGCGAATTCGAGGATTCGCCCGGCGATGACCGCCCACATCAGGAGGCCGATTTCTTTAACGACCACCACATGCTGACGAGCGCGATGATGCCGCCGATCACGGTGGAAAGATTCGTCACGACGTCGGTGAGCGTGTCGGATGTGATGGTGCCTTTGGCGACGAAAATGCCGCCGATGAAGGTGAGCACCTGGCGCACGAAGTTGAGGATGGATTCGGTATTCATGATGGACTCCTTTGGTTGACTGTTGCGAGTGGATCATTGGCTTTGAATCACTGCGTCTGCCCGCACTTGTTGCGGGCATCCACGTCTTCTTCTCTACGGGTAGATCGTTGAGGCGTGGATGCCCGGCACAAGGCCGGGCATGACAGTGAGATGGTTGTGGCTGGTTTTATTCGGCGAGCGCCCGCACGGCTTCGAGCACGATCGCGTGCAGCTTTTCGTTGTCGTCGATCAGCTCATGGCGGTCGCCGACATCGATTCTCTTGAACTCGCCCCTGAAACCGGCGCCCGGGCTCACCCGCCCGTGGCCGAAGGGCGAGAAGACGTTCGTGCCGTGCGCCCAGATCGCACGGCGGATATTCGCGCCGAGCGTTTCCACCGGGTACCAGACGGTCGGATCGAAAGCGACGAGGAGATCGACCGGACGCGGCGCGAGCGCCTTCGCCGCTGCAGCCGCCAGATTGGCGCCCATCGAGTGGCCGTAAATGACGATGCGTGTCTCCTGCGGTTTACGCTTGGCGTCATCGACGATTTTCTTCCACTCGCTGAAGCCGAAGGTCGGCAGCACCTCGATGTGCGGGCCGAGTGCGCGGATTTTTTTCCCGAGCACGTCGAGGCCGGCGGAATAATAAAATCCGTAGGGAAACGGGCCGCCCAGCAGGCCGTACATGCCGTAGACGCGAATCTCTTCCATCACGCCGCCTCGTGCAGATTCATCGTCGCCCAGTTTCTCATTTTTCTGTCATCACCGGGCCGCAACGTCTCGCGAGCGCGGATGCGCAAGCGAATGACGTTGCGAGTCCCGGTGATCCATAATGATTTTCCAAGCATGCCGCACTGCCTCATGGATTACCGGGTCTCGTCGCGCCATGCGGCTCGCATGCGCTCGCCGGGCGCGACGGCCCGGTAATGACGAAATTGCAAACTGATGCGTTCTTCATCGCGGCCCAGGTCGCGGGGCCGGCGATGCCGTCATCCTGCAAATGATGACGCGCTTGAAACTCGCGCACGGCGCGTTTGGTCCTTGGGCCATAGATGCCATCCACGGCGAGCGGCGGGTTCGCGCCGAGTTCGTTCAGCCGCCGCTGAATCGCACGGGTTTCGGGCATGTCGTTCCGGGCAAGATAAACCGGATGATCGGCGGGCAGCCTCGACAGCGACGGCAGCGCCAGAGCCGGATCCGCGTGAGCGATCCGCGCCATCAGGGGCGCAACGCCGAGCTGCGTGTCCCACGCAGAGCGGTCGAATTTCCCGTCCGACACGAATTTCCCTCCCCGGTAGATATCGGTCGCGGCCCAAATATAGGCGCTCGGAACGCCGTGGCGGCGGTAACCGAAGCCGTTGAACTTCTCCTGCTCGAAAAGGGCGCGCTCGATCGTCCAGTTTTCGCGGCCGACCTTGTCGAGTCCGTCGATTTGAAGCGCATCGGCGGCGGCGTCCTCCCAGGACTTGAACGGCCCCCGCCCCTTCGGCACATGCACCGAGACGCGATCCCAGCGGTCGCCCTGCGCGAGCGACATGCGCGGATCGGCGCCGCTCTCGCGCTCGGCGATTACCATCTTGACGAGCGCGGGAACGGTTGTTCGCCTTTCGAGCGAAAGATATCGCTCCTTATCCGCGACGAGCCTTGCTGCGGTGCGGTCAAGCGCGGGCAAATATTGCGGGAGAATTTTCATCGCGGCCCATTGGGCGGCGATGGAGGATTTTAGTTCTGAAAAGATAAAGCTCATGTCATCATTCCGTCTGGGCAAAAAATGGCTGCCCGCCAAATTGCGCAGTCAGTTTTGAATCTGTATTGAGTTAAATAAGTAAGAAACTCAGCGTGTTATCCCATGACTGGTCTGACAACGAATCAACTCTGGAATTTGCCAGCAATTGGGCTTCCTGACCGATACGATCTATTTTCTAAATTGATCGGCGATTACCTTGCGGGACGATTCACTACAGAAAATCGCGCGCAATTTTTAGAGATCGGAGTCTGGAAAGCCTCGACACTCCCCAACCTAGTCGAAGACCTCGGTCCAATCTTCAATTACGTAGGCGTCGATCCCTACGGCCAATTAGATGACGACTACTATCGCGGCCCGTTCGGTTTCTGGAAAACAAACCGGGAGGCCGACAAGATTTACAAGCAGGCGAAAGCAGAATTTGATCGGCTTGGTGCAACTCTTATTCGTGAAACTTCACAGAATTTTTTTGCGCACAACACGCAGAAATTTGATGTGATCTTCGTTGATGGCGACCATCGCTATAATGGATGTCTTTACGACTGCGAGGCCTCTCTCAAGCACATTAAGCCGGGCGGTCTATTGGTGATCGACGATTACGGAAACTCAATGCATCCCGAAGTAGAATGGGCGGTACGAGAATTTTATCAGAAACACAAAAAACGAATTTCCCGCGCTGGTTCGCACCCTCTCTTTTTTCAGCTCGAAGGTCAGATCGCACCGATCATGCTAGCGTTTATCTGCTTCGAGATAAATTAGGCCTTTCAATTAAGGCATGGGGAACCGTTGAGAGGGGGGTCAATGCTAGGCAAGTACCAGTGCCCTGCATGCGCATCTAGTTATACGGTTTACGTGCAGGATGTTCTTGGCAACCGGACTCGAAAGAAGTTTCCTCAGCACGTCTGCCTTGACTGCAAAACGTTTTTTCATCGGTCGGGTTATCGTGAAGATGACGCCGTCCAAAAATCTGATTTCGATTTTCTCGTTCGTGAGCGCGAGAACCACATCTCGATCAATGCGCAGCTCGTCCTAGAGCTGAAAACGAAATTGCCGCATACGAAAAGCGTCCTGGAGATCGGCTACGGCATGGGTTGGTTCATGAAGTCCTGGCGCGATTTCGGGGTGATGGACGCCTACGGCTTTGAAGTGAACCCGTATTGCTATGAGCACGCCAGCAAAACACTCGGCTGGATTGCGAACTTGGCACATTCGACGCTGCACACAATCGGACTTACGACCTGATTGCTGCGGTCATGGTGTTCGAGCATCTTGAAAAGCCACGCGATCTATTCGCACTTATGGTCTCAAAACTCAATCGCGATGGCGCGATTTATCTGTCTGTTCCGTTTTTCGAGCGCCGGGATTGGCCATTTCTCTGGGGAGCAGGAGAGAAAGTCGAACCGCTTCCGAATCTGATGCACGATAACGATGTGCACATTAATCACTTCTCCATTGAAGGACTCGACCGGATGGGAAAAGCTTCGGTGCGAGGTCGACAGAATACTTTCTATCGACCGATACCTATTGGAAATCTCCAGGCTCATTTCCGGGGATGATTTTTAGATTCTAATTGTGCTGCGGTTTTTCCAACACACGTTAGATATACAATCCGTATGGAGACGCGCCGAAATTCGTCCCCGTTCCCGCGCTATTTCCGGGATAGAAGTTCGTCCCAGCGCTCCCGCTGTTGATGACCGACCCGTACTGTACCGTGTAACGCTTGCCGGTCGCGGAACCGGTAAACGTCATGCCGCGATGATCGACGAGACCGAGAAACTCGCTCATAATGTAACCAAGTCCGAAATTCGGCGTACCACTCAGCGTGACAGATGAAGGGTAAAGACCGACACGGGCGCCGGCGGCATAGATATGCCAGTTTGTCGCCGAACACACGATCGAGTAATTACTGAAACCTTCAATATAACCGCCTGCGTCGGAATAGATATGCGTTCCCGCGCAAGCGCCAAAGCGCAGCGCAGCGCCGAGCGAGACAAAACCATTGCGCGTCGCGCGCACGCAATCGCCACTCGTCGTGGTGCGCAGCTCCATGCCGCTGATCGTCAGGCGGCCGCCGGTTTCCACTAAGAAACACGTCCCGTTCGTGGGATTGATCACCACATTCCCCGGCGCCAACGTGTTGCCGAGCACGGTGACGTTGCCCGAGCCGAGCCACGGGCCGGTGACGCGATTGGCGCCGGTGTACGTCCCGTCCGCGACCTGGATCGTCACGTTGAACGTGCCGAGGTCGAGCGCGGCGCAGACGTTCAGCGCCTTCTGGATCGTGAGAAACGCGCCGGCCGCCGTGTTCGAAAGGCCGTTGTTTCCGTCGGAGCCGTCGGCGCGGACATAATAAGAGCGGTTTGCGGCCAGCTTTTCGCGCGTCCCGCCCCCGCCGCCCGTCCCGCCGCTCACCTCGCTCCACGCCGCGCCGTCCCACGCGGCGAGAATTTCCTCGTCGACAACGTAAGCGACCCAGCCCACGGCGGGCGCGCGGAACTGCCAGGCGCTGTCCTGCCAGGCGGCGATCTGGTTGTCGCGGCCCGCCCAGGCGCCGCTCGCGCCGCTCTTGACGATCCAGCGCCCGCCTTCGGCGGGCGATGCGGGCGGCGCCGCGAGATCGCGGTCGAGGACGGCGAGCTGCACGAGCGCGTCGAGCGCGCGCAGCGCCTCGTTATGGGTGACATGCTTCTGCGCCAGCCCCGCTTCGAGATAGGGCAGGCCGAGATTGGGGGTGGAGGACATGGGGGGATCTCATTTGCAATTTTTTGTCATTACCGGGCCGTCGCGCCCGGCGAGCGAACGCGAGCCGTTGGCGCGACGAGACCCGGTAATCCATGAAGGCTATCAGCGTGCCGAAACGCATCATGGATCACCGGGTCTCGCAGCGTCGACCGCTCACTACGCTCGCGGGACGCTGCGGCCCGGTGATGACGTAAAGTGAGTCAAAGAACGAGCGTCGCCGTTCGCGCGCGGCCGGGGCCGGCCACGCTGGAGAGCTGCGCGACGCGGACGGTGAGCGCCGTTTGCGGCGCGCCGAAATCGGCAAGCTCGTCGGCCGCCGCATAAAGCGCCTGTGGCGCGGAGCTTTGCAGCGTGCGGACGACGGTCTCGCCGGAAAGAATCTCGACGCGATAGGCTTCGCTATCCTCGGAAAGCGGCACTTCGAGCGTGTCCCAGCTGTCGCCGCCCTTTCGCGTGCGGCGGATCCAGAAAAGAAGAACGCCCTCTTCGTTGCGGACGCCGCGCAGATGGACCGGCGACCACGGCAGCAGCGCCGCCGGGCCGACGCTCGCCGTGAGGCTCGTCATGTTGGCGCTGCCGATGTCGAGATTTGCGGCGCCGACGCGATAGTCGAAACTGCGGCCGAGGAGGTCGGTCCCGCGCGCGACCGCGACAAGCGAATTGTCGAGGAGGACGAAAGGCGAGCCCGCGGGCGCGGGATTTTCCATCGCCCATTCGGTGCCGAGCTGCCCGCGCAGCAAGCGCGAAAGACGATAGGTATTCTCGGCGACGAGCTCGGCGTTGCCGAATTGCAGCACCTCCCCGGCCATGACGAGACCGTACGGCACGGCGCTTTCGATACATTTGTGGAGTGTGCGCGATTTGTAGCGAACGACCGCTGCGCTGTCAAGGATTATTTTCTTAGCGCGTTCCGGCAGCGGCCTGGCCTGTGGAAAACTTTCCTATTATTGTCCAGGTTCAATCGTTTACCTGTCATGGCCGGGTGAAAGGCGCGAAACGCCGTCTTCGCGCCTGAAGTCCCGGCCATCCACGCCTTGGCGGCGCGTCCACAAGGAAAGCGTGGATGCCCGGCATGAAGCCGGGCATGACGATGTCAGCGTTTCGACTTTCGCGCCCGCCGCCCCTTCGGCTCCCGGAGCGGCCAGTCGACGACGTGATCCTCGTATTTTTTGAACGGCACCTTGCGCTCGAAGCCTGCGATGCGCCCGCGCACGGAAATGCCCGCCTCCACCACGGTTTCGGCGCGGCCCGAGACGAGCGGGTGCCACCAGGCAAGCCCCCTTCCCTCGGCGAGACGGCGATAGGCGCAGGAATGCGGCAGCCAGCCGTATTCCGCGGCGCGCTTCGGCGTGAGCTGCAGACAATCGGGCACGCGGGCTTTTCTGTTTTTGTAATCCTTGCAGCGGCAGGAGCCCTCGTCGAAGAGGCGGCAGGCGATGTCGGTGTAATAAATCCGCCCCGTATCCTCGTCTTCCAACTTCATCAGGCAGCAGCGCCCGCAGCCGTCGCAGAGCGACTCCCATTCACGCCGCGTCATCCTGTGCAGCGGCTTGGTTTTCCAGAATTGCGACTTTCGGCGTGTGTTTTTCATTTCTCTTTTCGTTAGCGCGAATTGGCGGCGATCGCCACTCGCGCCGGAAGCGGAACCAAACCGCGCGCCGGCGATTTTCCGACTGCAGGGCGACTTTCCGGATGCCAACAGGAGAGGATAGCCCATGACCACCGCCGCTACATTCCAAACGCTGCCCTCGTCGGAGCATTCGCACCAGCTCCGCAAGGCCGTCATCGCCTCCACCATCGGCACCACCATCGAGTGGTACGACTTCTTCATCTACGGCACGATGGCGGGCCTCGTGTTCGGCAAGCTCTATTTCCCGAACGAGGCGCCGCTCGCAGGCATGCTTGCCGCCTTCGGCACCTATTTCATCGGCTTCATTGGCCGGCCCATTGGGGCCGCGATCTTCGGCCATTACGGCGACCGCATCGGCCGCAAGGGCACGCTGATCGCGACGCTCTTGTGCATGGGCATCGCGACCTTCCTCATCGCCTTCGTGCCGACTTACGAGACGATCGGCGTCTGGGGCGCGGTGATCCTCACGATCCTGCGCATGCTGCAAGGGATCGGCGTCGGCGGCGAATGGGGCGGCTCGGTGCTCTTGTCGATGGAATGGGCGCGCCGCCACGGCCACCGCGGGCTTGTCGCCTCCTGGCCGCAATTCGGCGTGCCGGCCGGACTCTTCCTCGCGAATCTCGCGATCCTTTTCTTCAGCACCTGGTCGGGCGACCAGTTTGAGACCTGGGGCTGGCGCGTGCCTTTTGCGCTGTCGATCATCCTGGTCGGCATCGGCCTGTGGATCCGGCTCGGCATTCTGGAGACGCCGGTGTTCCAGCAACTCGTCCGGACGAACAGGATCGAGCGGGCGCCGCTCGTGGAAGTGATCAAGCGGCAGCCGAAGGAGATCGTGCTCTCGGCGCTCCTGCGCATGGCCGAGCAGGCGCCATTCTACATCTTCACCGCCTTCGTCTTTGCGTATGCGACCGGCACGCTGAAAATGTCGCGCGATTTCGTGCTCGCTTCGGTGCTCGCCGCCTCGGTCGTCTCGTTCGTCACGATCCCGCTCTCGGGGCACATCTCCGACAGGATCGGCCGGCGCAGGATGTATCTCATCGGCGCTGCGGTGACCGGCGTGTTCGGCTTCATCTATTTCGGGCTGCTCGACACCGCCACGCCCGCGCTCGTGTTCATCGCGATCGTGCTTTCGCTCATCCCGCACGACATGCAATACGGCCCGCAGGCCGCGCTGATCGCGGAAGCCTTTACGCCGCGGCTCAGATATAGCGGCGCCTCGCTCGGCTACCAGCTCGCTTCGATCATCGCGGGCGGGCCGGCGCCGCTGATCGCGACCGCGCTGTTTGCGCACTACCACAACGGCTATGCGATCGCGGTCTACATTGCGCTCTGCGCCATCGTCAGCCTCTGGTCGGCCGCCTACATGCCGGACTACACGGGGCGGGACATTTCGGCGGAGTATGCGTAGGGGGCGGCATCCGCAGACGGCGTAGGGCGAGCGCCCCTTAAAAAGGAATCCCCCCCGCCGTTTCCAGCGGAGGGTCCAAGGCCGGTCAATTCCGGCATCCTTCAGTGGTAAACCACTTTGCCGTGGCTTTCCTACTACGATTTCCCCGTAGCAGGTTCACTATTGCCGCCCCCGGCGGAAACGTCAATAATTCTGTCGCGGCTGTGAACTGAAATGTCGGGGCGTTGGGGGGAATGACTGAACTACTGCGTATTCTGGGCGTCGATCTGGGAATTGCGTCTTGCGGATGGGGTGTAATCGAGACTTCGGAGTCCGCCGGTAACATCGTCGCCGCGGGTGTGCGCATGTTCGATGCGCCGCTTGTCGACAAGACCGGAGAGCCGAAAAGCGCGCAGCGGCGCGCAGCGCGCGGCCAGCGCCGGGTGATCCGGCGGCGTCGCCAGCGCATGAATGCAGTGCGCAAGCTTCTTTACCAGCACGGCCTGCTGCCGGATGCCGCACCAAACGCACTGCATGAGGCATTGCGGCGCATCTCCCCCAAGGGAACCCACCCGCCGGTTACTCCATGGACGTTACGAGCCGCAGCGCATGAGCGCGACCTGAGCGACGACGAACTCGCCGTCGTTCTCGGCCACATCGCGCGCCATCGTGGATTCAAATCGAATTCGAAAAGCGAACGCCAACGCTGCCGACGAAACTTCAAAAATGAAAAAAGCGATGGAGGAGACGCGCGAAGGTCTCGCGAAATACCGCTCGTTCGGCGAGATGCTGGCCGTCGACCCGAAATTCACGGATCGCAAGCGGAATCGCGACAAGGATTATTCGCACACGGCCAAGCGGTCCGATCTGGAAGACGAAGTGCGGGCGATTTTTTCGGTGCAAGCAAGGCTGAAAAATCCGTCGGCGAAAAACGAACTGGCGCAAGCTTTCATTGCCACGGCGTTCTTTCAGCGCCCCTTGCAGGACAGCGAAAAGCTTGTCGGCAAATGCCCGTTCGAGCCGGGCGAGATGCGCACGGCACGGCGCGCCCCGTCGTTCGAGCTTTTCCGTTTTCTCCAACGGCTCGCGCATCTGCGAATCGCGGTCGGCCGTGCTGAACGTCCACTGACGGCGGAAGAAATCGCCCTTGCTTCCAAAGGCTTCGGCGAGACGACAAAAACGATCTCGTTCGTTTCGCTGCGCAAGACACTCGACCTCGATCCCAATGCGCGCTTCGCCGGCATTCCCAAGGATAAAGAGAGCAAGCTCGATGTGGCCGCGCGGAGTGGCGGAGCGGCTTACGGAACGAAGACGCTGCGCGACGCCCTCGGCGAAGCCCCTTGGCAGTCGCTCGCGAAGACACCCAAAAAGCTCGACCGCATCGCGGAGGTGTTGTCGTTTCGCGAAGACTTCGGTTCGATCCGCGAAGGGCTGAACCAGATCGGACTCGAACCGAGCATTGTCGATCATCTGCTCGACGAAGCGGCAAAAGGAACCTTCAAGGACTTCATCAAGGCCGCACACATATCCGCCCTTGCCTGCCGCAATCTCATTCCCGGTTTGCGCGAAGGGCTCGTCTATTCCGACGCCTGCGCGCGCGTCGGATACGATCACTCGGCGCGCGCGGCGGTGTCGCTGCAGCAGATCAACAGTCCGGTAACGCGCAAGGCGTTCAGCGAAGCGATCAAGCAGATTCGCACGATTGACCGCGAGTACGGCCCGTTCGATCTCGTTCACATCGAACTCGCCCGCGATGTCGGAAAAAGCGCGGAGGAACGCGCGAAGCTCACCGCGGGGCTGGAGGAGCGAACGGCGGAAAAGGATAAGCGGCGCAAGGAAGCCGCCGAATTGCTGGGACGGCCCGTCACCGAGGACGAATTGCTTCGCTACGAATTGGCAAAAGAGCAAGGCTGGAAATGCATCTACTCGGATGATGCAATCGAGCCGAAGGGCTTTGCCGCCAACGACCCGCGCTGGCAAGTCGATCATATCTTGCCGTGGAGCCGCTTCGGCGACGATTCTTTTTTGAACAAGACGCTTTGCTGCGCCAAGTGCAATCAGGACAAGAAGGGGCGCACGCCCTTCGAGTGGTTCGGCGCCGATAAAGCGGAGGCGGACTGGATTACTTATGTCGCGCGCGTCGAAAGCCTGAAAGAAATCAAGGGCCGCAAGAAACGCAACTACACCCTGAAGGTCGCAGCCGACATCGAGGACAAGTTCAAGGCGCGCAACCTCACGGACACGCAATGGGTGACGCGGCTTCTGGCCGACGAACTTACACGGATGTTTCCGGCGCCGGAAGGCAAGCGCCGCGTGTTCACGCGTCCGGGCGCGATCACTTCGAAGCTGCGGCGCGCGTGGGGTCTCGAAGGGCGGAAGAAGGCGGACGGCGAACGCGTATCGGACGATCGGCACCATGCGGTCGACGCACTTGTGCTCGCGGCGACGACCGAAGGCCTTTTGAATCGCATGACGCTGGAAGTGCAAAAGCGCGAGAAGGAAGGACGGCAGGACGACATTTTTCATGTCCGGCAGCCCTGGCCGGATTTCCGGCTCGATGTCGAGCGGACGATTTATGGCGAGAACGGAAAAGGCGGAGTTTTCGTCTCGCGCGCCGAGCGCCGCCGCGCGCGCGGCAAGGCGCATGACGCTACGATCAAGCAAATCCGCGAGGTGAACGGCGAAAGCATCGTTTATGAGCGCAAGTCAGTGGAAAAACTGACTGAAAAAGACCTGGCACTGATCCCCGTACCTGCGCCCTACGGCAAAGCCGCCGATCCGAAAAAATTGCGCGACGAAATGGTGGAGGCGCTGCGCGCGTGGATCGCGGCGGGCAAGCCGAAGGACAAGCTGCCGCGCTCTCCCAAGGGCGACATCATCCGCAAGGTGCGCGTCGCCACCAAGGACAAGGTGGCGGTCGAGGTGAACGGCGGTACCGTCGATCGCGGCGACATGGCGCGCGTGGACGTGTTTCGCAAGAAAAATGGGAGGGGGAAGTGGGAATACTATGTTGTTCCAATTTACCCGCATCAGATCACAATGGAGGAGCGACCGCCTATAAAATTTGTCAGAGGTGCGACCGACGAAAACGACTGGCCTTCCATTGATTCATCATTCGAATTTGTTTGGTCGCTACAGCCGATGAACTACTTGGAGCTAGCAAAAGCGAACGGTGAGATAGTCGAAGGATATTACCGAAGCCTCGACCGAGCCACGGGCGCAATCAATCTTTCACCGGCATCGACAAATGACCAACTCATCCGAAGCATTGGGGTGAAGACGCTAAGTACCTTTAAGAAGTTTACCGTCGACCGTTTGGGGCGCAAGTTCGAAGTACAGCGTGAGTTGCGTACATGGCGTGGAAAGGCGTGCACCTGACGAAGGCCGCCCGGCTTTTTCTCGCCGACGGCCAATGTTGCGTGAAGCAGGATGAAGGCGAGGTCCGCATCGCGATCGAGGATCTCGCCTGGATCATCGTCGATACGCCGCAAACAACGATAAGCGGCGCGCTGATGTCGGCCTGCATGGAGGCTGGCGTCGTCATCGTATTCACCGACGCCCGCCACACTCCCTCCGGCCTCGTTCTCCCCTTCCACCGCCATCACCGGCAGGGCGCCGTTGCGCGCTTGCAGGCCGGAGTGAAAGATTCGCTCAAGAAAAAACTGTGGCAGGCGATTGTCCGCTGCAAGATTTGCAATCAGGCGGCCTTGCTTGCCGAACTCGGGAAAGAAGATGCCGCGACGCTGCGCGAAATCGCCCGTCACGTCGAGCCGGGCGATCCCGAGAATGTCGAAGCGAGAGCAGCGCGGTTCTACTGGGGGCGATTGTTCGCCGACTACACCCGCGACAACCCTGATGACCGGCGCAACAAATTATTGAACTACGGCTACGCGGTCGTGCGCGCCGGAGTCGCGCGGGCGCTGGTTGCGGCCGGGCTGATCCCCGCTTTCGGTCTTGCGCATGACGGCGCGGCCAATGCCTTCAATCTCGCCGACGATCTGGTGGAGCCGTTCCGCCCGTTCGTCGACCGGCTCGCGTTCAAGACCAGCGCGGACGGCACCGGCAAGGACGGCGAGCTTGCCGTAGAGGACAGGCGCGCTATGGCCGGTGCGCTGCTCATCGACGCCGGAACCGGAGACGACCGCGTGACGCTGCTCGTCGCCGCCGAGACCGCGGCGCAGAGCCTCGTCCGCGCGTTCGAGGAAGAAAAGGCGAGCCGGCTTGTTCTGCCCGAACTCGAGCCCGCGCGCGCACCGGAGCTCGCGCCGTGAAAACCGAGGAGGTGCGTTTCGTGTGGATGTTTGTGTTCTTCGACCTGCCGGTCGGTACCAAGGCCGACCGCCGCTGGGCGACTCGATTTCGGAATTTTCTGAAGGACGACGGTTTTCTGATGCTGCAATTGTCGGTCTATGCGCGCGTATGCCGCGGCGAGGACGCCGCCGAAAAGCACGCACAGCGCGTCACGAAAAACTTGCCGCCCAAGGGAAGCGTGCGTACGCTGCAAGTTACCGACAAGCAGTACGCGCGCATGAAGCTGATGCTCGGCGAGGCCACGTTCAGTGAGAAAAAAGCGCCCCAGCAACTGGTTCTGCTCTGATTTCCGCCTGCATGTTCAGGCGGAAATCAGAGAGAGTTCAGGGGCTTCCGCCGCTCGCAACCTACCACGGGGAAACCGGTAGGGAAGCCACGGCTGCCCGAAACTTGATGAGCCATTCCGTCGTAACCTACCACGGGGAAACCGGTAGGGAAGCCACGGCTCGCGTACCGACTTTTCGTCTGCGGGTTGTAACCTACCACGGGGAAACCGGTAGGGAAGCCACGGCACGCTTCGTCATGCGCGCGTCAATCTTCTGAACCTACCACGGGGAAACCGGTAGGGAAGCCACGGCGCAAGGCACTCCGCGACCGATCCTTGTGATCGGTCGCGGAGTGCCTGCGCGCTGCGCCTTCGCAGCCAAGACAATTCGTCACTTTAACGAATCGCATTGAACGCTTTGATTCCCGCCCTTCCCGGCGGCTACAAGCCGCCACGATTTGCGCTATACATTCCATATGCCTATGCCGTGTTGCCGGTAACACCTCCGAGCTGCTTCCTTGCCCGACCCGAACCGAAAAAAGCCCGCGTCGAAAGTCCCGCTCCGCGTTCCCAAGATCCGGGGCTTGCGCAAATTCTTCCTCGATCTCGACGCCCGGCTCGGCCATTTCTTCTTCTCCGCCTCCGTCTCCTTGCGCTCGCGCTGGGACTCCTACTCCGCCTTCATGGACCGCTTCCACGTCGCGGGCATCAAGCGGTTTCTGATCGAGCTCACCTCCGAGGGCGCAACGCTGGGCACGGCCGGCGCGGTCTTGATGCTCGCGCTCGCGGTGCCGGCCTTCCGCGAGACCGGCGGCGAGGACTGGCTGAAGAAAACCGACCTCTCCGTCACCTTCCTCGACCGCTACGGCAACAAGATCGGCGAGCGCGGCACGCGCATCAACGACACGATCCCGCTCGAGGAATTGCCGGATGTGCTGATCAAGGCGACGTTAGCTACGGAAGACCGGCGCTTCTACGATCACTTCGGCATCGATTTCGCCGGCACCTTCCGCGCGATCGCGGCGAACGCCAAGGCGGGCGGCGTCGTGCAAGGCGGATCGTCGATCACGCAGCAGCTCGCCAAGAACCTGTTTCTGTCGAACGAGCGCACGATCGAGCGCAAGATCAACGAGGCTTTTTTAGCGCTGTGGCTGGAGACGCATCTTACCAAGAAAGAGATTCTCAAGCTCTATCTCGACCGCGCCTATCTCGGCGGCGGCTCCTACGGCGTGGACGCGGCGGCGCATTACTATTTCGACAAATCCGCGCGCGACGTGAACCTCGCGGAAGCCGCGATGCTCGCGGGCCTGTTCAAGGCGCCAACGCGCTTCGCGCCGCATGTGAATTTGGCGGCGGCGCGGGCGCGGGCAAACGTCGTGCTCGATAATCTCGTGGACTCGGGCATGATGACCGAGGGCCAGGTGTTCGGCGCGCGCCGCAATCCCGCGAAGCCCATCGACCGGCGCGACGAGGAGACGCCGAACTACTATCTCGACTGGGCCTTCCGCGACGTGCAGCAGATCGTCGACAAGCTGCCGAAGAGCGTCACCGAGCGCGTGTTCGTGGTGCGGACGGGGCTCGACCAGAACATCCAGCGCGCGGCGGAAGCCGCGATCGAGGATTCGCTCCGGCAGTTCGGGCGCGACTATAACGTGAGCCAGGCGGCGATGGTGGTGATGGAGCCGAACGGCCTCGTGCGCGCGATGGTCGGCGGGCGGGATTACGGCGAATCGCAGTTCAACCGCGCGACCGACGCGCTGCGGCAGCCGGGCTCCTCGTTCAAGCCCTATACTTACGTGACGGCGCTGATGAACGGCTTCAAGCCGACTTCGGTTGTCGTCGACAGCCCGGTCTGCATCGGCAACTGGTGCCCGCGCAATTATTCCGGCGGCTTTTCGGGCGCCCTCACCCTCACCGAAGCAATCACTCGTTCGATCAACATCGTTCCAGTGAAACTTTCCATCGCGCTCGGCAACGGTAATCCGAAAATCGGGCGCGCGAAGATCATCGAAACAGCGCGCAAATTGGGAATCCAGTCGCCCCTGCCGGATACGCCATCGCTGCCCCTCGGCGCTGATGGAATCAACGTGCTTGAGCACACCACGGCCTATGCCGCCTTTGCCAATGGCGGCATGGCGGTAGAACGGCATGCGGTGATCGATATGCGTACCCCGGGGGGTGACGTAGTCTGGCGTTTCGACCGCGACGGCAAGAAGCCCGTGCGGGTACTGCCGCCGCAAGTGGTTTCCGACATCGTAATGATGATGAACAGCGTGGTGGAAAACGGGACCGGCCGACGCGCGCAACTCGACGGTATCAAAGTGGCCGGCAAGACGGGCACCACGAACAGTTTCCGTGATGCTTGGTTCATGGGTTATACTGGCAACTTCGTTTGCGGCGTCTGGTTCGGCAACGATGACTATACGTCGACCAGGAACTTGACCGGCGGATCGCTACCAGCAATGACGTGGCACAAAGTCATGGCGTATGCGCATCAAGGGGTCGAGATAAAGCCGCTTCCCGGCCTGAAGGGGCAACCGGCGCCGAAACTTGAAGAACCTGGCGTAGCGACAGTTTCAAATTTCAGCGAGACACCGCGCCCGGTCACCCTTTCGCAGCGAACATCCGACCGCCTTCTGCGGCTCGAAAAGGTCCTCCGCGATACCGGCAGCAATTCGCGATCGTCCAATCTTCTCGAGCCTTACAAGGCCGCCGCTTCGAATGAAGGAAAATCTCCCTCCCCGCATTGAAACGGCTCTTGAAAACAAACTTCGCTTCCTGCGATGCTCGCAGGAAATTTCACAGAATGGATCGGCTCCGCCGTGCGCCTCATTGCTATCGCGATTGCCATGATCGTCGGCATCATCAGCGGTTTGGGCCTTACCTGGCTTGCCTCCGCAGGCGCGATCGGTTTCGGCACCGTCCAAATCGGCGCCTGGACAGCCTGGCCGAAAAGCGGCACCCCCGAAGCCGATCCCTATTCGCGCGCGATGTATGCGCGCGCGGGCGAGCTCCCGCTCGGTTCGACGGACGGAATCGCTTTTGTCGCGAGCGCTGACGACGATGGACGGCCGCTGAACGGCCGCTGCGACATTCACATTGCCGGGCGCCTGCCGGTCGCCCGGTTCTGGACGCTGACGATTTATGACTCGCAAGGCCGCCTGATCGAGAACGCGGCCGCGCGCTACGGATTCACGAGCGCGGAAGTTCTCTGGAAACCGGATGCGAGTATCGAGATCGTGCTTGCGCCGCGCGCCCGCAGCGGAAACTGGATTCCCACCAGCGGGCGCGAAAGCATCTCCGCCGTTTTCCGCTTCTATGACGCGCCCATCGGACTCGGCGGGCGCACCGCAAGCGCGCTCGAAATGCCGTCGGTCTGGCAGGAGTTTTGCCCGTGAGAGCCTATCTTCTGCCGCTCGTCGCCGGACTCGTGCTCGGCGGCATCGTTCACATCGTGACGACGCTCGCGATGCCACAGCTCGCGCTCGACAACGCGTTCACGCGGCTCGCGAGGCTCGGGTCCGCGAACAGCGTGCAATTCGTGCCCGACCCTACGCCGGTCGAAGCCGTGCTGCCGCGCTCGGATCCCGCTTTCGTTACGGCGGTTTGCCGCTACGACCTCAACGCGGGCGTGCTAAGGGTGCGTGTGCCGACGACCGCCGATTACACTTCGGTGTCGTTCTACACCCGCCAGGGCCTCGCCTATTATTCTTTGAACGATCATGCCGCCGGCCAGCGCACGATCGAGCTGCAGCTGATGACGCCGTCGCAGCGCGCCGCGCTTCCCGAGGACGAAGAAATCACCCGCGCCGACCGTCTGATCGTGGAATCGCCGACCGTCCAGGGCATCGTGCTCGTGCGCGCTTTCGTGCGCGAGCCGGGCAATCGCACACGCGTGCGCGAGCGGATCGCAAACGTGAGCTGCGCGCCGGAGGGCTGAGTTTTATTTCCTTACAATAATGCTCGGGTCCGCGGGCGGCGGCGCGGTCACCAAGCGGAAACGTTCTTCCAGATGATAGAGCGCCTTCTCCGCCTCGACTGCCGCGGGCGAAGGCGTGAGCACGAGGAGCGTCTCAAGCGCGTAACGGTAGCTCGCGATCCGTTCGCCGAAGCGGCGATACACTTCCGCGATCAACACGCGATTTTCGTCGATCCGCCGCCGGCCCATATCGATATTCCCGGGCTCGGTGCGGACATAACGAAAACTCCGCTGCCGGACGCCGTCCGCATCCATCACCCGTTGCGCCGTCGCAAAGAACGGCCCAACCAGATCCGTGTCGGCGCGTATATCGTCGGTGAGTTGCGCATAACGCGCCGCATGCGAGCGATAGGCCCGCGCCACCAGCGCGTCGCCATAGCTGCGGACATCGTAGGACGGCGGGTTGAAAACCAGATTCCAGAGTTCGACAAAATCCACGCCTGCGAGTGTGAACCGCGACGGCAGACGCAGCTCGATCGGTTGCAAAATAATGTAGGCGCGATCGCGCAGTTCCCGCTCGTCATCGGTATATGGCGCCGTCGGCACCGCCGTGCCGGTGATCTCGCTCCAGCCGTTCTTCAGCCACGGCAAGAATTCGTCGACGAACGGGCTCTCTTGCGGGCGGCCATAGTCGCCGATGGGTTCGGCGCGCGCCACCGCGCACGCGAGAATGCAGGCCAGAACAATAATAAGACCAAAGGCACGCACGATCGGCCGATAACGCCGGCGATCAATGACGCGGCGCGCGGCGCCGGCGCCCGTTTCCGCCGCCGTCCTCGGAGGGAGACGGCAGACCTTCTGCCCCTTCCCGCTCGATCCGCACCGCCGGCAAAATCAGGACCGTCGCTTCTTCGCTTTCGAAAACATTGGCGTGCGCAGGCCGCACCCGCTCGATCGGAAATCTGAGGATCATGCTCATCTCGGTCTCCAGCCGAATCATTTCCGCCGAAGCGGCGGCTCCTCGGTATCCCGATTAGCCGACGGATATGGTTAACGGGGGGTTAACGGCCACCAAAGCCTTTGTCATTCCGGGGCGCGAGCACAGCGAGCGAACCCGGAATCCAGAAACGCACGCATGTGTATCTGGATTCCGGACAGCCTCCTCACTTCGTTCGCTTGGCTTTCGGAATGACTCCGTGGATGAATCACTTCGCCAGATCGAGAAAATTCCGCCCTGCCCGGTCCTCGACCTCGATCACCCAAATGTCGGAATCGAATTCGAGCTCGCGGGCGATTTTCGCTTCCGCGACGGCTTCCGGCTCGAATTCCTGTTTTAGGGACGAGACGAACAGGCGATCGGCGGGCTTTGCCTCGTCGAATGAAGTCTGCGGCGCCGGGGCATAGAGCGCGGCCGTACCGTCGAGACGGGAGACCTTGATAAAAATCGCGCCCGCCTCCTCGGCGCCGCGGCGGCGCACGACCGCAAAGGCGCCCTCCAGGTGGCAGCGCCGCACATAGGCCGCGACCCAGATCGCGCTTTTCAGGCGCATGCGCTTATCGCTTGCCGGAGATCAATCCGGCGCGTTGCCGCTGTAGTCCGCAAGCTCGCGGACAAGCCGTTCGGAAACCTGGCCTGTCGGCGGCAAATTCCGCTCGCGCTCAAACCGCTGGATCGCCGCACGAGTATCGGCGTCCAATTCTCCGTTGATGCGGACCGGTCCAAAACCATAGCGCGCGAGCATCCGTTGCACGCTGCCGATCTTCGATCCCATGATCGCGGGGACAGCGGGAGCAATCGACCCGGTAATATCGGATTTCGAGAGGCCGTGGCGAATCTTTTCGAGAAGCGTTTCACTCGGCTCGCCGGTCACTTTCAGGCCGTTTGCCTTCTCGAAATTCTTGATCGCCTGGATCGCGCGCGGGCCCACGATGCCGTCGACGGCACCGTCATAATATCCCTTGGCGGCAAGCTCGCGCTGAATATCGAGCATGAGGTTGCCGCCGGCCTGCCTGGGCGTTTCCGGGCGCACGGGAGGAAGCGGCGCCGCAACGCTCTGCTTGTGCGCGGGTGCGGCCACCGCCGGCTTCGCATTCGCTGCATGGCGCGGGGCGCGCTGCAAGCCGAGCGCGTTCACGAATACGAGAAGCACGGCCGCGGCGGCGACCGAGCCCGCCAGAATGTCGGCCATGCGCAGACGGCTGATGCGCGGCTCGGGATTACGCCGGTTCGTTCCGCGGCGCGCTTCCAGCGGACGGCGCGGGCGTTTCGGCGCGCCCAGAAGCTCGCCGAAATTCGGCTCGCGCAGCGCGGCTGCGTCGCATCCGGTTTGAACGGGTTCACGCACGGCGCTTCGCCCTCTGCAATTCATTTTTGGCTTCGCTTTTCGCATCCAGGCTGCCAAAGGCGATCGGGAAGGTTTCAATCTTGCTCGGCGTTTTCGCAGGCATAGCCTTGCAAACGAGCGGCAACAGAACCGTGACTTTCGTGCCCTCGCCCAAGCGGCTTTCGATCCTCAGACGTCCGCCGTGCAGGTCGATCAGGCCTTTCACGACAGAAAGCCCGAGCCCGGTGCCTTCATAGGGGCGGTTATAGGAGGACGACGCCTGGAAGAACGGGTTGCCGATCTGCTTCAGGTCGGATTCGGAAATCCCTATGCCGCTGTCGGCGACGGTCAGGGCGAAATTGTTGCCTTCCATTCCGCCTGTCACCGCAATCGTTCCGCCGCGCTCGGTGAATTTGATTGCGTTCGAAAGGAGATTGAGTGTGATCTGCCGGACCGCGCGCTCGTCCGCAACGATCTCCGGAAGATCCGGCGCAAGTTCGACAGAAAGCGCGATTCCCGCTTGCTCGGCGCGAAGCGCCATCATTTCGCGGCAGCTCTCGATCATTTCACCGGCGAAGAAAGCGGCGGGTGCGATAGTGAAGTGGCCCGTGTCGATCTGTGCGACATCGAGAATGCTGTTCACGACCGACAGGAGATGCTCGCCGCTTTCGCGGATCAGGCGGGCATAGTCGTCACGATGTTCCGCGCCGATCATAGTCGCCTGCTCGCCGGTGAGCATTTCAGAGAAGCCGATGATCGCGTTCAGTGGCGTCCGCAATTCGTGACTGACCGTCGCAAGGAAACGGCTCTTCGTTTCGTTCGCGCGCATTGCCTCGATCTGCGCCGCTTCGATCGCGGTCTCGTCGCTCTTGCGGCGCGAAATATCGGTGGTGACGCCGACAACCTGCTGGCCCTGCGCGCGATAACGCGTTTCGACCCAAATATAAGAGGGCGGCGCGGCTTTGTGCGGCCCTTCGAGCGGCCCGCGGCGCAGACGATATTCGATCGCGGAAGGCTTTCCCTTGGCCGCCGTTTCGGCGATCGCGGTGAGAAACACGGGACGGTCGGCGATATGCACCCGATCGAAAAAGGCGTGGCTCATTAGCTCCGACGCGGGAATACCCAGCAACTTTTCGGCCGCCGGCGAGACAAAGTTCACGGCCCCGTTCCGGCCATGGCAGGTCACGACTTCGCGGACATTTTCGGCAATCAGCCGATTACGTTCGTTCGCGACTGGATCGGATGCCTCGCGGCCGCCGGCACCGAGCGCGATCATGCCCATATAGAGCGTAGCCGACAGGACGCTGAAAAGACGCGGATCGACGAAAGCGGCCGGCAGATGCACCGGCTCGGGCAGCAAATTGAGCACGTCGAGAAGCGCAACGACCGCGGCGGTCATCGCGGCGAGCGCGGTCGCGGCGAGCGCGGTGCGGCGGGAGGCATGGAGCGCGGGCTCGAACGGGATCACCACGAGCCACGGCAAAATGAACGATTTTCCGCCGCCGGTCGCGGCGGCAATTACGCCCACGATCACGGCGAAAATGACCGCCGACAAAATATGCGCGCGCTCGAAATTCCCGGTGCGCGAAAGTTGCCAGACAAGAACAAGCGGAAGAGTAAACCAGGCATAGCCCACGATCTCGAGCGCGCTCGGCGCGCCAAACAGCGCGAGATGGATTGGCAAAACGGCGATCGCCGCGATCCCAGCAAACAGGCGGGCGGCGATGAAATTGCGCTGTGAAAGAAGCATGCGCCGGTCTTCGCGCGCCAAGGGATGCACGAGGCCTTCGAGATAGGCGTTGACCGGTTCCAAGAACTTGCTGGGCACTGACTTCATTGCGGCGCGCTCACGCGGCTCGCAGTCCCTCTCCTGCGAGTCGGGATGGTGACAAAGGCCGCTTAAATGAAAGCTAAGCCGCCGCGGGAACCGGAAAGGAAAGTGTGATTTCCCGCGCATCGTTTCGCACCGCGCACGGGAACCGGCCCGTATGGTGAACAAATCCTTTCCGCGAGGGTATGCTTTGCGGCGGAAAGCCGGCGTTTTCCATTGCAAGCAAGACACGATACGGCGGCGTTCGGTTTTCCGGTTCGAAACCGGATCGCTCGAATTTTACGAAAATTCGCGGCGAATTCGCCGACAAAGCCGAACAGTTCTTTCAGGCGGGCGATGTAGCGTGCAGGCTGACGAAGCAGACAACAAGCTTCGTGGGGAAATACAGGGACGTCATGTTCTTCTTGTTGCGAGTGGCGTTTTGGCTTTCGATCGTCCTGATCCTGCTGCCGTCGGATCCGGCGAAGAAGGCCGACTCCGCGCAGGCGACGGTGAGCCCGATGGAAGCGCTCGGCGCCGCGCAGGCCGCGGTCGAGGATGCACGCGGGTTTTGCACCCGGAAACCCGAAGCCTGCGAAGTCGGTTCGCAGGCTTTGCAAAGCTTCGGACAGAAAGCGCAGCTCGGCAGCAAATATCTCTACGAGTTCTTGTCCGACCGCTTTGGCGACTCCCATTCCGACAAGGTGACCGGCACGATCCCGGAGCGACCGGGCCGCCAAACGCTCACGCCCGCGGACATGGCTCCGGCCTGGAAAATGCCTACACAGCCGGCCGAACATCGCAACGTTCCGCTGCCGCCGCGCCGTCCGGCGTAAGGTTGCGTCCGCGCACATTCCGCTCCATATCTAAAGTGGGAATGCGCATGACAATTGACGATATCATTGCCGATTTCGACGTGCTCGATAGCTGGGACGACCGCTATCGTTACGTGATCGAGCTTGGGCGCAAACTCGCGCCGTTGCCGGAGGCCGAACACAATGACAAGAATAAGGTCTTGGGCTGCGCGAGCCAGGTCTGGCTCGTGAGCAAAACGAAGCCGGGCGTGAACGGGCCGGTCCTGGAATTCACCGGCGACAGCGACGCGCATATCGTCAAGGGCCTGATCGCGATCCTGTTCGCGCTCTATTCGGGGCAACCGGCGCGCAATATTCTCGACACCGACGCGATCGCCGTTTTTCGGAAACTCGGCCTCGGCGAGCATCTCACGCCGCAGCGCTCGAACGGCTTCCGCTCCATGGTGGAGCGCATGCACGCCGACGCGCAGGCGGCGCTCGCCCGCGCCGCCTAGCCTCCGTTCATCGACGGCCTTGCATCCGGCGCGCGCCAGTGGCGCGCGGCGACTTTATCCGGCCCGCGAATTTCGTTGCGAATGCCGTAGTGGCGCGCGAGACGATCGAGTGCCAAGCTCAGTACGACCTTCGCCGTGCGCTGCGGCCAGTGGCGCTCGCGTTCGACGGTTTCCAGCCCTTTCAGAAAGCAGCAGACATCGAGCAGCAGGCCTGCGAATTCCGGACCAACCGCCTCTAGCGCGGCGCTCACGCGCTCCTTAGCGGCAAGCACCGTGTCGCTGAACGAGCCCGCGTCCGCCCCGTTCGCCCGCTTTCCTTGCACGACAGGCGCGATCCAGTTCGAGGTCACGCGCGGCGTGAGTCCGGCACGGGTGAAGTCCGCGCGCAGCCGCTCGCCGGCCTGAAACTGCGCGGCGTCAATCAGCGGCTTGCCGCCGGGCCCGCGCCGCCGCGCAAGCCACGCCAGCGGGCTTTCCGCCTCGTCGAAAAGTACAGCGCTTACCGGATCGTGGCGCGTGCATTCACGCGGAACGATCCCTTCGTGCTGCATCAAAAAAGGATCGCTTTCCGAGAGCAGCCGCGCGAGATGCGCTTTGCCCGCCGCGGTCAGCGCGATCGTTCCGCCCTCGCAAGACACAAGGTCGTCGCCGACGAACTCCGCGAGGCGGCGCGCTGAGATCGACACCGTTCCGCGGCGGGTTTCGAACGCCACGCGATTTTTGCGGATTCTGCAGTAACTCACGCCACCGTCCCGCAGGAGGCGCAAAAATTCGATCGCGCTGCCTTCTTTTTGCGTGCGTATCGTCTTTTTGCTCATGCGGTCACCTCGTGATCGAGATGCGCCGCGATCCGGGCCGCGAGCCCAAGCTCGGCCATCAGCATGTCGAAGGTTGGATCGTCGCGGCGGTCCTCCACCCGGCGGCAGCCGTGCGCGACGGTGGAATGATCGCGCCTGAAGAATTTTCCGATTGCGGTGAACGAAATCCCGAGCGCGACATGGGCGAGATACATCGCCGCCTGGCGGGCGTGCGCGTGCGCCTGCGATCCGCGCGTCTGCGCGAGGATATCCGACAGATTTGTTTGAAGCGCATCGGCGACGAGCAGAGCGGCGAGCTTGCACGCCTCCCCGGTATCTTGCGCAAAAGCACGGGATTTCGACGGCTTAAACACCGTTCCGGGGCTATATGGAGCACTGTCTGCAGAAAGACTTTGGGGGATTGGAATCAAGAGCTTTCCTTTCTTTAGGAATATATACTTAATATATTTTGGCAGAAACCAGGCGGTTGGGGATAAGCGCGCCGAAAAATATTTTTTCCTGAAATTAAATCCGGCAGATCAAAGGTTTATATTCTTATATCGAAAGAAACTCCATAAATTTCCGCGAAAAATCCGCATAGAGCTTATCCCCAGCTTTCATCGCCCCGTTATCGTCCGGCTTCCAATAGGAGTATTTTCATGCCATACATTGGAAGCAAGAACAATCCGACAGCCGACGACTGGGGTAAGACACGCGGTATCCGCGCGATCCGCTTTACCGACAACCGCGAAGAATGCGAACAAAGGCTCCAAGCCTTCGGCCTGTTCGCGCGCACGCTCGACGGCAATTCCAGCGCGGCCTTTGCGCTTCGCGTCGCCCGTGCGCTCAGGGCCGAGCGGCGCGCCGCGCACACCGGCGGCTCAAGCTACGATCCCATGCGCCATCTCGTGCTTGCCCGGCTTGACCGGCGGCTCCGGCACCGCAGAAAAAGCCCTGCTCCATTGTAGGAGCGGCGGCGATCCCGTAAACTTATGCTGTTCACGCGCCGCTCGCATAGTCGTGCGGCGCCGCTATCTTGCCGCTCCACCACCGAATTCTTATTTAAGGCGCGCCGATCTTTCAGGAGACAATAATGAACAAGAACTCCCCTGCGAAAGTGACCAAGAGCGACGCCGAGTGGCGGAAAGAGCTCACCCCCGAGCAATATTATGTGACACGGCAGCACGGCACCGAGCGGCCCTTCACCGGCCCTTATCTCAACGAAAAGCGCAAAGGCACCTATGTTTGCGTGAGCTGCGGCAATCCGTTGTTCGATTCCGACACCAAATTCGATTCGGGCTCCGGCTGGCCGAGCTTTTACGCGCCGATCTCCAAGGACGCTGTCGAAGAGCACGACGACAACTCGCTTTTCATGCGCAGGACCGAAATCCGCTGCGCGGCCTGCGAGGCGCATCTTGGTCACGTTTTCAACGACGGCCCGAAAGTGACGGGCCTGCGCTATTGCATGAACGGCTGCGCCCTGAAATTGATGCCCAAAGAGGGCGGAGATGGCGCGTAAGCCGCTGGCGCGCGGGAAGAAGCACGCCCGCACAAAACAAAAATCTTCGGTCAGGCGCGGAGCGCCGCGAAAATCGCCGCCTGTCGCGGCGATTCGTGCCGTTTCGCGCGTCGTTCACGGCGAGACCTTGACGGACAATTACGCTTGGCTGCGCGACGCGAACTGGCGCGAGGTGATGCGCGACCCTTCCCGGCTCAACAAGAAAATCCGCAGCTATCTCGAAGCGGAAAACGACTACGCGGCGGGCGCCTTCAAGAAAAGCTCGAAACTCCAAAAATTGCTCAAACAGGAAATGCGCGGTCGAATCAAGGAGGATGATTCTTCCGTGCCCGCACGCGACGGCGACTACGCCTATTTTGCCCGCTATCGCAAGGGCGGTCAGCATCCGCTAATTTGCCGGATCGCAAGCGTGGGCGGCCGCGAACAGGTGTTGCTCGATTCCGACAAGCTCGCCAAGGGGAAGGCTTATTTTCACCTCGGCAGCACCGATCATTCACCCAATCATCGCCTGCTCGCCTGGTCGGCGGACGACGCAGGCTCTGAGTTCAACAAGATCCGTGTGCGCGATCTTTCAACGGGCAAGGATCTTCCCGACGTCATTCAGGATACGACCGGCGGCGTGGTCTGGGCCGCCGACAACAGGGGTTTTTTTTATGTCTGGCTCAACGCCGACCATCGGCCCGAGCGCGTCTTCTTTCATACGATCGGAACCAAACAGAGCGCCGACAAACTCATTTATGAGGAGCGCGACAAGGGATTTTTTGTCAGCGTCGACAAATTGCAGGCCGGCATTTACGGCGTGATCGCCTGCGGCGACAGCGAAACGTCCGAGGCGCGCCTCATCGATCTCGCGAAGCCGCTGGCAAAACCCGTTTTGATCGAGCCGCGGAAGATCGGCGTCCGCTACAGCATCGAGCATCATCCGGCGCTACAGGGCGGGCCGAAACTCGTCGTTCTGACCAACGCCGACGACAGCGAAGACTTCAAAATCGCGCTTGCCCCTTTGGCCGCTCCCGGGCGTGCGAATTGGCGCGATTTCGTCCCGCACCGGCCCGGCACCATCATTCTCGACACCGCGGCCTTTCGCGACTGGATCGTGCGGCTCGAGCGTTCGGACGGGCTGCCGCGCATTGTCGTTCGCAGCGCCGCGAGCAACGAAGAGCACAATATCGCGTTCTCGGAAGAAGCCTATTCGCTCGGCATGAGCGCGGGCTACGAATTCGCGACCGATAATCTGCGCTTCAGCTACTCGTCCATGACGACCCCGAACGAGGTCTGGGACTACGACATGCGCAATCGCTCGCGCGTTCTGCGCAAGCGGCAGGAAGTCCCGTCGGGGCACGATCCGAAGCGTTACCTCACGCGCCGGATCGAGGCGCGCGCGCCGGACGGCGAAATGATTCCGATTTCGCTATTGCACCTTCGCAAACTGCCGCGAAACGGCATGGCGCCATGTCTGCTTTACGGATATGGCGCCTACGGAATTTCAATGCCCGCATCGTTCAATACCAACCGCCTCTCGCTTGTGGATCGCGGTTTCGTCTATGCCATCGCGCATATTCGCGGCGGCACGGAGAAAGGCTGGCGCTGGTATCGGGAAGGAAAGCTCGCCAACAAGAAAAACACCTTCACCGATTTCATCGCCTGTGCCGAGCACTTGTGCAAAATGAAATTCACCTCGGCCGATCGCATCATTGCGCATGGCGGCTCTGCAGGCGGCATGCTCATGGGCGCGGTCGCCAACATACGGCCCGATCTGTTCAAGGGCGTGATCGCGGAGGTCCCGTTCGTCGACGTTCTGAACACGATCCTCGACGACACACTACCGCTCACACCGCCGGAATGGTTCGAGTGGGGAAATCCGATCAAGGATGTCGAAGCATTTCGGCGGATTCGCAGCTACTCGCCCTACGACAATGTGAAAGAGCAGAACTATCCCGCGATGCTTGTGCTCGCCGGTCTCACCGATCCGCGCGTGACTTACTGGGAGCCCGCGAAGTGGGTGGCGAAATTGCGCGCGAAGAAGACGGACGGCAATCCCCTCTATCTTCGCACCAACATGGAGGCGGGTCACGGCGGTGCGGCGGGACGCTTCGACCGCCTCGAAGAAGTGGCGCTTGCTTACGCCTTCGCGCTCAAGACCGCGGGTCTAGCGTAGCGGATCGTTTTTCGGCGGCTGCGGCGCGCCGAAATCGACATCGGCGTCCTCGCCCGTCTGGCTCACGTGATCCTGCAACTCTTCGATTGAAGCGAAGCGTACAGTGCCGATAGGAAGTTCGGCCTCGATCGAGCCATCGGTGTAGAGCGTATAGGCCATCCCGCCGATGATACCGGAGCGGACGATCGTGTTCGACATACCGCCTCCGGAATTCGCCGCGGCCGGCTTGCGCGGGGGCGGCGGGGCGTCGTCTTCATATTCCGCGAAAGAAGGTCCGGAATTGGCGGGCGGCGCGCGCTCGGGCAACGGCGGACGCGGACGGCCGCGTTCCGGCGGCGCGGAAGGACGCGGCGCCATACGCGGCTCCATATCCCCAAAACGCGTGCGCGGACGAGGGCGGTCCTCATCGAGACCGGGGCCGTTTTCGCGATCGAGCAACGCAGGCTCGCGCGCGTCTTCGCGGCCGCCGAAGGAAGGCGGCTCACGGCGCGCCGGTGCCGGAACGGATTCGCGTTTCATCGGCGGACGAGCCGCCGCGCCCGGCCGCGCCTGTATCGGCGCACCCGGTGCGATCATATCGAGCCGCTTGTTGAGCTCTCGCAGTGCGCGCAGCACGAAGCCGAGGCCCACCAAGAGGAAGCCGCCAAGAAGTCCTATTGCACCGCTTTCGATGAAAGCACTGCCATAGCCCATGCCTGCGGCCCAGGCAGGCATCCCCGCTGCAATCAACCCGAGCCCCGCGAGCGCTACAACGGCCCCGAGAATAATAAGTACTAGTGGCATGAACTCCTACTAATCAAACAAATTGCCTAAACGAGAGCTAATGATTTTCTCCTACCCTTGGTTCCTTTGCAAATCGCAAATTCAAGAGAATCAACGGTTCGGGTTGTGCGCGAAAGAGGCTGAGCCTATTTTGCACCCCATGCCTTTCCCGCCCTGACCCGCTTGGTAAACGCTCTGTCGGGTTTTGGTCACAACTCATGTAAAGGAGCCGCCGTCATGTCATTCACTTTGCCTGATTTGCCCTATTCGCACGACGCCCTCGCGCCGTATATGTCGCGCGAAACGCTCGAATATCATCACGACAAGCATCACCTCGCTTATGTCAATAACGGCAACAATCTTTTGAAAGGCAGCGGCCTCGAAGGCAAGTCTCTGGAAGAAATCGTCAAGGGTTCTTTCGGAAAGAATGCGGGTCTCTTCAACAATGCCGGCCAGCACTACAACCACCTCCACTTCTGGAAATGGATGAAGCCGAAAGGCGGCGGCAAGCTTCCGGGCGAACTGGAAAAACGGATCACCGCCGATCTCGGCTCGGTCGATAAGATGAAAGAGGAGTTCATCCAGGCGGGCGTCACGCAATTCGGCTCCGGCTGGTGCTGGCTCGCGGTGAAGGACGGCAAGATCGTCGTCACCAAGACAGCGAACGGCGAAAGCCCGCTGGTGCATGGCGGCACGCCCATTCTCGGCTGCGACGTGTGGGAGCACTCCTATTACATCGACTACCGCAACCGGCGCCCGGACTATCTCAAGGCGTTCGTCGAGAATCTGGTGAACTGGGAATATGTCGCGGAGCTGCTTTCCAAAGCGAAGTAGCGGAATCGCGGCCCAAATTGCGACTATCCCGCCTGGGTGGCAGTGCAGCGCAATCAAACTATTGCGCTGCACTTTCAGGCACTTGCACTGAGTAAGAATACAGCCACAAAGTTTGCCTACATAATCGCCATCGTCCTGCGCGGCGGACGAAGGCATCCGAATAAGCCGCGATTTGGGATTATCGAGTTCGCCTGCCATGCGAATGCCAGCCTATCTCGCGCGTATCCGCTCCGCGCCTGCCGATCTTTTGGCCTATGCGGTGCTGTTCGCACTCGCGACCGTGACGCTCCTCACGTTCCAGGATTACGGGCTCGGCTGGGACGACTACGCACACTCGCAATACGGCGAGATGCTCTATTCCTATTACGCGTCGGGCTTCACCGATAAGCGCGCCTTCTCCTTCGTCAATCTCTACTACTACGGCGGCGGCTTCGACATCTTCGCGACCGTTCTCAGCAAGCTTCTGCCGTTCAGCCTGTTCGAAACGCGCAGGCTCGCGGGTGCGATCGTCGGCATTCTCGGCATGATCGTCGTCTGGCGCACCGGACGCCGCCTGGGCGGGCCGATCGCCGGCGTCGCCGCGCTTCTCCTGATCGCGACCGACCCCTCCTATTACGGCCACATGTTCATCAACGCCAAGGACGTTCCGTTCGCGGCGGCGATGATCTTCCTCGTGTTTTCGCTGGTGCGCGCCTTCGACGAATATCCCCGCCCGCGCGTTTCCTCGATTTTGATTTTTGCGCTGGCGCTGGGGCTCACCGTCGGCACGCGCATTATCGGCGGGATTGCCGCTGCCTTCGCGGGAATCGCGTTTCTTTTTCTCGTCGCGGGCGAATGGCGCAAAATGGGCCTGCGCCCGGCGCTCGCGCGCGCCGGAAAATTTTCCGGCTTCCTCGCGCTCGGACTTCCCCTCTCCTACGTCGTGATGGGGCTTGTCTGGCCGTGGTCGGTACAGGAATTCGACAACCCGCTGCGCGCGATCGAATACTTCTCGCACTTCTGGGAGCAGCCGTGGAAGGAATTGTATAACGGCGTGCCGACGCTCATCCTCGACATGCCGCGCACTTATTTGCCGAAGCTTTGTCTCCTGAAATTCCCCGAAATTTTCATCGGGCTTTCGATCGCTGGCATCGCGGGTGCGATCGTGGCATCCGTGCGGGGGCTCGTGCCGCCTGCGAAGCGCGCGGCGCTGATGCTCGTGGTTTCGGCCGCGGTGCTGCCGGTCCTCCTCGCCGTGATCACGAAGCCCGTGCTTTATAACAGTATCCGCCACTTCATTTTCGTCGGGCCATCGCTTGCCGTGCTCGGCGGGCTTGCGGCTGCGTATATCTACCGGCAGGCGGAAGCCTACCGGCATCGTTTTGCAACGGCGGCGGTCGCGGTTTTCGCCGCGCTGATCGGCTGGACCGCGGTCGATTTCGTCCGCATTCACCCTTATCAATACGCGCTCTTCAACCATGTTGCCGGCAGCATGCAGCGCGCGTCGCAGCGCTACATGACCGATTACTGGGGCCTCGGCATCAAGGAGGCCGCGAGCGAGATGATCGAGCGGCTCGATGCGCAAGGTGCGAAGCCGCCCGTAGGCCGCAAGTGGCGCGTTGCCGTATGCGGACCGGGACACAGCGCGACGATCGAGCTCGGGCCGCATTTCGTCACGAGCTATGACGCGAAAGGCGCGGATTTCGCGATCTCGCTCGGCACCTTCTACTGCGCGCAGCTTGACGCGCCGGTGCTTGGTGAGGCCGAGCGCGAGGGCGTCGTGTTTGCGCGCGCCTATGACTTGCGCGGCCGGCAATATGTGACGACCTGGGCCTATCCGCCGAAGCGCGACACGAAGAAGGATTTCACGACGGCGGAACACAAGGCGACAACGTTCTGGCATTGAGGTTTCGCCATTATTTGTCATGGCCGGGCTTGTCCCGGCCATCCACGCCTCCCTTGTTGATATGCCGTCAAGGCGTGGATGCCCGGCACAAGGCCGGGCATGACGAATTCGCTTTGTTGCTCGTGCGAAAATTTCCTCCGTTGTTCTAGATCAAACGCCATCGTCTCCGCGCCCGGGTTTCGCCCGTCCGGAGCATTTTCTTTCCGCGATTGGCGCAAGCGCCAAGCGCGGTGAGGGACCGGAGCGCCGCTGGGCGCAATCGGGCCTTCCGTAGCCTCTCCGAAGAGAGGCGGGCACCTCACGGCGCTCCAGTTCGGCGATTTCTCGGCCCGGGCCGCGCTTTTCGTGAGGCGTAAGCCTCTCCGTCAGCGAGCTCCTCGCGCCGGTTCGTAGTGACCGGAGGCGGGGCCCCGTGCCGTCCCGGTGACAAGGTTACGAGCCTTGCCAGCAGGCGCCGGTCCCGCGCCGCATGCAAGCACGTCTGCAGACATGCCCCTCGTGGCGCGGGACGTAATGAATATAATCCTATACAGGAAACTGTCAAGCACGAGATTCGATTATTTTCGTCATGGCCGGGCGAAAGGCGCGAAGCGCCGTCTTCGCGCCTGAAGTCCCGGCCATCCACGCCTTGACGGCATCTCGGCAAGAAGACGTGGATGCCCGGCACAAGGCCGGGCATGACAGGCGGAGAGAGCCGTTCAATACGGACGGGCCATTCGAGACGGCGCGCACAATTGCGCACCGCACGGCTCCTCAGGGTGAGGATTGTGTGCGGCCTGCAAAACGAGGAAAAATCTCCCGGAATTGTGATTTCCTCACCACCGATCGGCAATTACGTTATGTCCATGGTGCTCGAATCGACCATCACCTGTCCCTTTTGCGGCCATCAGGCGTCCGAACGCATGCCCACCGACGCCTGCGTGTTTTTCTATACCTGCAAGGGCTGCGGGAAGACGTTGAAGCCGCGCGAAGGCGATTGCTGCGTGTTCTGCTCCTATGGCTCGGTTCCTTGCCCGTTTATGCAGGAAGCCGGTGGCTGTAAAACGCCAGGCTAGGTCAACTCAATTTCAGGAGAACTTATGCCCGCCCGCGCCTATGTTTTCGACGCCTACGGCACGTTGTTCGATGTGCATTCCGCGATCGGCAAATATCGCGAAAAAGCGGGGCCGCAGGCCGACGCTTTTTCGGAGTTGTGGCGCATCAAGCAGCTCGAATACAGCTGGACGTTCACGCTGATGGACAAATACGTGCCGTTCTGGACGCTTACCGAGCGGGCGCTGGATTTTTGCTTCGAGAAATTCCCGAACGTGGACCGATCGCTCAAGGCCCCGCTGCTCGACGCTTATAAACAACTCGGAGCCTATCCCGATGCGCGGCCTGCGCTCGAAGCGTTGCGGGCGAAAGGCTTGAAGACCGCGATCCTCTCGAACGGCTCGACCGACATGCTTTCCGCCGCGGTGGACGCGGCGAAACTCAGGGACGTGCTCGACTTTGTGCTTTCCGTCGACGAGGTCGGTGACTTCAAGCCGAGGCTCGACGTATACGATCTTGCAATCGACACGATCGGCGCGGAGCCCGGCGAGATCGTTTTCATTTCCTCCAACCGCTGGGATATCGCAGGGGCGAAGAACGCGGGCTTCAAGCCGATCTGGGTGAACCGGGCGGGCAATCCGAACGAGTACGCGGATTTCGCGCCGGTGAAGGTGGTGAAAAGCTTGAGCGAGATTCTCTCCGTCGTCATTCCGGAAGCCCGAGCGTAGCGAGGGCTGTCCGGAATCCATAACCGCCGGCGTTTCTGGATCCCGGGTCTCGCGCTTCGCGCTCGCCCGGGATGACAACTAACTCGCCAGCTCCGCCAAAATCCGCGCCCAGCTGCGCGCGCCTTTGTGGAACGACGAGAGATTGTATTTCTCGTTCGGCGAATGGATGCGGTCGTCATCGAGGCCGTAACCGATCAGGAGCGAATCCATGCCGAGATCGCGCTTGAAAGCGCCGACGATCGGGATCGAGCCGCCGGAGCCTTTCAGCACCGCGTCCCTGCCCCATTCGGCTTTCAGCGCGGCGCGCGCCTTTTTCAGATAAGGTGAAGAGAGCGGAAGCTGCAGCGCGGGGCTCGCCCCGTGCGAATGGAATTCGGCCTTGCAGTCCTCGGGCAGGCGATCGCGCACGAATTTGCGAAAGCCCTCCTGCACCCTCTCAGGATCCTGCCCGTTCACGAGCCTGAACGACACCTTCGCGTGCGCCTTCGACGGGATCACGGTTTTCGAGCCGACGCCGGTATAGCCGCCCCAGATTCCGTTCACGTCGCAGGTAGGCCGTGCCCAGATTTGTTCGAGCACGCTCTGGTTCGCCTCCCCCGCCGCTTTCGTCTGGCCGATCTCGGCGAGAAATTTCTTCTCGTCGAAATTCAGGTTCCGCCATTGCGCGTGGATTTCCGGTGCAAGGCCGTTCACGCCGTCATAGAAGGCCGGAATGATGATGCGGCCCTGATCGTTGTGGATAGCGGCCAAGGCCTTCGTGAGCGCGTGGATCGGATTCAGCGCCGCGCCGCCGAACAGGCCGGAATGCAAATCGCGGTTCGGGCCGGTGACGACGACTTCCTCAAGCACAAGGCCGCGCAGCATGGTGGTGATCGCGGGTGTGTTCGCGTCCCACATATCGGTGTCGCAAACGAGAGCGACGTCGGCCTTGAGCTCCTTCTTGTTCTTGTCGAGGAAGGGCTTGAGCGAGGGACTGCCGGTCTCCTCCTCGCCTTCCAGCATAATCGTGACCGGAAGCGGCAGCTTCTCTTCGGCCGCGATGAAGGCGCGGCAGGCCTCGACGAAAGTCATGAGCTGGCCTTTGTCGTCGGCGACGCCGCGGGCGACGATCCGCTTCACGCCGCCCTCTTCCGTCATGCGCGGCTCGAAAGGCGGCGACTTCCATTCTTCCAGCGGGTCCGGCGGCTGCACGTCATAGTGGCCATAAAAAAGAACATGCGGCTTGCCGCCCGCATCGTCTTTCGATCCGTAATGAGCGATCACCATGGGCTGGCCCCGGGTCGGCCGCACATCCGCCTTGAAACCGAGCGCGGCTAGCTCGCGCGCGAGCCACGCTGCCGCTTCCTCGCAGCTTTTCTTGTAGGCCGGATCGGTGGAGACGCTGGGGATTTTCAGAAGCGCGTAGAGCCGCTCGAGGCTTTGATCGAGCCCGCGGTCGATCGCGGTAAGCACATTATCGAGCGGCATCGCGTAGCTCCTTCCGGCTAAAGCAGAAGCTTATCCTAATTTCCGGCGGAACCGGCGCCGAGATCGTGCGCCGCGCCTTGCCGATGCATACGGCGCGCCTTTTGCAGGATCGAGCCGATGCGGCGATACAAAAGCCGCGGCGCAACCGGCAGGGCAACCACCGCGCGATAGCCGCTCGCATGCGCGGCTTGCACCATCGCGCGCGAAGTGTCGGAAGCGAGCAGAATTCCGGGCGTACCCTCCGTGATGAACGGATTGGGTAAAATTTTTTTGCCCTGTTCCCGCGCGAGATCCTGGAAGCCGCGCGTATCGACAATGGCGAGATCGATCGGGCGCTCGCGCGCGAAGGCTTTTGCATCGGGAAGCGTGCCCGCGGCGAGCACCTGGATCAGGCCGAGTTCGCTCAGGCCCGCGCAAATATTCTCGCGATGACGAGCATCGGCATCGAGTACGACAATGCGTGCAGCCGGAAGGAATCTCATCGCAGGCCACTTTCTACAGGCTTTGTGAAAAAAAATCACGCTGCAATTCGCGCTGTGAAATTTGCGATGCGAGATATGGTTCACAATGCGTAAGGCGAAAACCGCAAACAAGGCGCGTACCGCTGTGCGGAGCGCCGATCAGAATTTCCTATCGCTTGAGGCTGCCGAGCAGTCCACGCACCAGCGCTTTGCCGACTTGCGTGCCAATCTGGCTCGCGACCGAACGCGCGACCTGTTTGACCACGACTTCGCCCGTGGACATGCGGCGCGAATTACCGCCGCCGAAAATACCGCCGAGAACCCCGCCGATCATGCCACCCACGCCGCCGCTTTGCTGTTGCTGCGCCTCGGGCGCGGCGGCGGCTGCCTTCTTTTGCAGTACCTCGTAGGCGGACACGCGATCGATCGGCGTGTCATATTTACCCTGCACGGGGCTTGCAGCGATTATGGCTTTCCGCTCGGCATCGGTCACCGGACCTATGCGGCCGGAAGGCGGGCGGATCAGCGTCTGCTGCACCATTTCGGGCACGCCGTTTCCCTCCAGGAAGGAAACCAGCGCCTCGCCCTTCCCGAGTTCGGTGATGACGCGCTCGGTGTTGAGCTTCGGGTTCGGCCGGAAGGCTTGGGCCGCAGCCTTCACGCCTTTTTGTTCGGCAGGCGTATAGGCGCGGAGCGCATGCTGGACGCGGTTGCCGAGCTGGGCGAGCACGGTTTCGGGGACGTCGATCGGGTTTTGCGTCACGAAATAGACGCCGACGCCTTTCGAGCGGATCAGCCGCACGACCTGCTCGACCTTCTGCAAGAGCACCTTCGGTGCCTCGTTGAAGAGAAGATGCGCCTCGTCGAAGAAGAAGACGAGCTTGGGCTTGTCGGGGTCGCCCACTTCGGGAAGCTGCTCGAAGAGCTCCGACAAGAGCCACAGCAGGAACGTGGCGTAAAGCCGCGGATTGTTCATCAGCTTGTCGGCGGCGAGGATATTGATATAGCCGCGGCCGTTCCGGTCCGTCCGCATCAGATCCTTGATGTCGAGCGCGGGCTCGCCGAAAAATTTCTGGCCCGCCTGGTTTTCCAGAACCAGAAGCTGGCGCTGGATCGCGCCGACGGTGGCGGAGGAAATGTTGCCGTATTTCGTCGTGAACTCGGAAGCGTTGTCGGCGACATAGACGAGCAGCGATTGCAGGTCCTTCAGGTCGAGCAGCAGAAGGCCCTGGTCGTCGGCGATGCGGAAGGCGATGTTGAGCACCCCTTCCTGCGTGTCGTTCAGATCCATGATGCGTGCGAGCAGAAGCGGGCCCATTTCGGAAACCGTCGCGCGGATCGGATGGCCCTGCTCGCCGAAGAGATCCCAGAAAACGACCGGGAACTGATCCGGCTCGTAATCGATGCCGACGTCGGCGGCCCGCTTCAGAATGAAATCTTTTTTCTCGCCGGGCTCGGAAATTCCGGAGAGATCGCCCTTGATGTCGGCGGCGAAGACCGAAACGCCGGCGCGCGCGAGGCCCTCGGCGAGCACCTGCAGCGTGACCGTCTTGCCGGTGCCGGTCGCGCCGGTGACGAGGCCATGGCGGTTCGCGAGCTTGAGCGTGAGATATTCGGGCTGGACGCTTTGACCGACGAAAACCTTGTCGGCGGTGTCGCCATTCTTCTGCGCCGTTGCGGCAGCGGGCTTTGCCGCTTCCTTGCTGACAGGTTTTTTCTTAGCCATGGCCTATCGGTTATAGGCCGTCCCTTGGTTTCCTGCCACTCCTTTCAACCGCCAAGTTTGGCGGTCTGACAAGGCCAAAAAAGTTTTTTATTTTTCGCTTGAGATTTCGAAAAACGCCCGCTCATAATCATTCCCCCGGTCCTCGCGGCCGGTCTCTCTACCCGTTCGATGCGAGTTGCGTTTCGTTTCGCGTTCGTACCGCGTTCCGAATTGAGACCGTTTTCTGCGTGAGGCCGCCATGTCCTACCCCATCAGCAAAATTCCGGACATCGACGCCGCGACCGCGGCCAAGCTCAGGGCCCAGCGCATCCGCACCACCGCGAAGCTTCTGGAATCGGCGAAGGATCCACGCGGGCGGCAGCTGCTGGCCGAAAAGATCGGCGTCGACGAATGTACTGTGCTCGCTTGGGCGAACGCCGCCGACCGCATGCGGATCAAGGGCATCGGCGACGATTACGCGCGGCTCCTCGGCGAGGTCGGCGTCACGGTGCGCGAATTGAAATACCGGAATCCGAAAAATCTCGCGCAGGCGATGGCGAAGGCGAACAAGAACGGCGCGGTGCGCTTCCTGCCGAGCGAGAAGGCCGTCAAGAAATGGATCGAGCGGGCGAAAACACTGCCCCTGAAAATTTCCTATTGAACCGCCTTTTCTCACTTTCAGGCCGTTCTCAAAAACGCTTCAAAGCGTTGTAAATCCGGGCTATTCTGCCATTCCGGCGTCCCGTGACGGCACGCCTTTAGCGCGAACGGAATGCTCGACCCGTCCTACCATCGCAATCTCGACGCGCGCGGCGTCAGCCTTTCACTCGGCGGCCGCACGCTGATCATGGGTGTCGTGAACGTCACGCCCGACTCCTTCTATGCCGGCAGCCAATATCCCGCGACCCAGGCCGCGACGGAGGCGGCGCTCCGGCAGATCGCGGAAGGCGCGGACATCGTCGATTTCGGCGGCGAATCCACGCGGCCCGGCCACACGCCGGTGGGCGCCGAGGAAGAGCTTCGCCGCGTCATCCCGGTGATCGAGTCGATGGCGCGCGCGACGCGAGCACCCATCTCCATCGACACCTATAAGGCGCGGGTCGCGGAAGCGGCGCTCAAGGCCGGCGCGCATATCGTGAACGACGTTTGGGGGCTTTCGCGCGAGCCGGACATCGCGCGCGTCGCAGCCGCGCATGACGCGGCGGTTGTGATCATGCACAACCGGGAGACGATCGACGGCTCGCTCGACGTGATCGAAGAGTTCAGGCGTTTCTTCGGGATTGCGATCGAGCGGGCTTTGAAAGCCGGCATCCGCGAGAACCGGATCGTGCTCGATCCGGGCATCGGCTTCGGCAAGAGCTTCGAGCAGAACCTGGCTGCGATCGGACGGCTCAAGGAGCTCGTCGCCTTCGGCTACCCCGTCCTTCTCGGCGTGTCGCGGAAATCCTTCATCGGGAAGCTGTACTCCTCCGAGCCCCCCGAGCGCCTTCCCGGCACCATCGCCGCGAATACGATCGGGGTGCTGGCGGGCGCGTCGATCGTGCGTGTGCACGACGTCGCGGCGCACGCGCAGGCGATGCGGATCGCCGACCGCATCAAGGAAGAGCAATGCGGGGCATGATCGATATCAAAGGTCTTGTCCTGTTCGCGAAGCACGGCGTGCGCGAGGAAGAGGCGTCGCTCGGACAGCGTTTCGTGCTCGACATCGCGCTCGAGGTCGACATCAACGAGGCGGTGAAAAGCGACCGGCTCAATGCGACCGTCGATTACGGCGAGGCCGTCGCCGTCGCCGAAGCGGCGTTTCGCGCGAAGCGCTTTTATCTGATCGAGGCCGCCGCCGCGCATGTCGCGGGCGTCTTGCTCGCGCATTTTTCCAAGGTGAAATTCGTTCGCATTACCGTACGGAAGCCCTCCGCGCCGGTTCCCGCTGCGATCGACTATGTGGCCGCAACGGTGGAGCGAAAACGGGATGGCTGAAGTCTATATTGCGATCGGCGGCAATGTCGGCGATCGCGCGAAGAACATAGCGGACGGCTTGAAGGCGCTCGGCGAAGGCCCGGTAAAAATCACCAAGCGCTCGAAAATCTACGAGGCGGATTCCTGGGGACCGATCCCGCAAGGCCGCTATTACGACGCGGTGGTGAAAGGCGAGACCTCGCTTTCGCCGCGCGAGTTGCTGGAAGAGCTGAACAAAATCGAAGCGACTTTCGGCCGCGACCGGGAGAAAGAAATTCGCTATGGCCCGCGCACGCTCGATCTCGACATTCTCTTGTACGGCGATCTCGTGGTGGACGAGCCGGACCTCAAAATCCCGCACCCGCTGCTGCTCGAGCGCGCCTTTGTCGTCGTGCCGCTCCACGAGGTCGAGCCGGATCTCGTCGTCCAAGGGCGCTCGGTACGGTCGGCGCTGGAGAAGCTCAAGGACGAAGCCGCGACGATGGTCGCGGTGGGTTAGTTTTTTTGACCTTCTCTATTTTCGTCATTACCGGGCCGCCGGCCCCGGCGAGCTGAAAGCGAGCCGCGGCGCGGGCGAGTCCCGGTAATCCATGATGAATTTCAGAGCGCGCTGACAGTCCTCATGGATCACCGGGTCTCGCAGCGTCAGCCGCTCGCGCTCACGCGCTCGCGGGACGCTGCGGCCCGGTGATGACAGAGAAGAAGTACGAGGTGCGACGGCCCGGTAATGACAACCCTTTGAAGGGTTGGCGATTCTTATCTCGCCATGGCAGATTGCGAGCGATCACAACAGGTTGCTAGCCAAGATGAGCGATCTCAAGTTCGCCGCCGAATTTCCGCCCGTCAGCCACGAGGATTGGCTGAAGCTCGTCGAAAAAACGCTGAAAGGCGCTTCGTTCGAGAAGAAGCTCGCCGGCGAAACTTATGACGGGCTGAAAATCCAGCCGCTCTACGAACGCGCGAAAGACGCCGTTCCGGTCGAAAACCGCGCGGCGGGCACGCCCTGGCAGGTGATGGCGCGTATCGACCTGCCCAGTCCGAAAATGGCGAACACCGAAGCGCTGCATGAGCTGGAAAACGGTGCCACTAGCCTCGCACTCATCTTCGCCGGCGCGCCCTCGGCAAACGGTTACGGGCTTGCGGATGTTTCGGTCGAAGGACTCGCGCAAGTGCTCGAAAACGTATGGCTCGATGCCGCCGCGATCCGCCTCGACGCGCGCGGGCGCGGGCTTGCGACGGCGACGAATTTTCTGGCGCTTGCCGAACAACGCGACATCGACCTCGGGAAGCTCAACGTCTCGCTCGGCATCGATCCGATGAGCGCGCTGGCGGCGCTTGGCAGCACGCCGCAACCGCCGGAAGAGACGATTTCGAAACGTGCGAATTTCGCTGCCGGCCTCGTGAAGCGCGGCTTTCGCGGACAAGTATTCATGGCCGACGGGCGGCCCGTGCACGATGCGGGCGGCTCGGAAGCGCAGGAGCTCGCCTATGTGCTTTCCTGCGCGGTGACGTATTTGCGCGCGATCGAGGCCGCCGGACTTCCGTTCGATGCGGCGAGGAAGCAGATCGCGTTTATGCTCGCGGCCGACGCCGACCAGTTTCTCACCACCGCGAAATTCCGTGCCCTCCGGAAACTATGGGCGCGAATCGAGGAAGCAGCGAAAATCTCGCCCGCTCCGATCAAGCTGCATGCGGAGACCGCGTGGCGGATGATGACGCGCTACGAGCCCTCGGTGAACTGGCTGCGCGAGACGATCGCCGTGTTCGCGGCCGGCACCGGCGGCGCGGATACGATCACGGCGCTTCCGCATACGGCGGCGCTCGGCCTTCCCGACCGCTTCGCGCGGCGGATGGCGCGCAACCTGCAACTCATTTTGTTGGAAGAGTCGAACCTCTACCGCGTGAGCGATCCGAATGCAGGTTCGGGCGCGATCGAAACCTTGACGGACGAGCTCTGTGCTTTGGCGTGGAAGCTCTTTCAGGAAATCGAAGCAATGGGCGGCATAGCGAAGGCGCTGCTCTCCGGCTTCATTCAAAACAAAATCGAGGAGGTGCGGAAAACACGCGAGAAAAATATCGCGAGCCGCAAGGATCCGCTCACCGGCACCAGCGAATTCGCGGATATCGGCGGCGCTTCGCCCGCCGTGCTCGACGTGGCGAAACCTTCCTATCCGCCGCAAAAACCGGCGGTGCATGCAAAGATATTGCCGCGCATCAGACTCGCGGAGCCGTTCGAAAAGCTGCGGGATGCCGCTGAGCGCGCCGGAAAACGGCCAAGCGTTTTCCTCGCGAATCTCGGCACGCCCGCCGATTTCACCGTGCGTGCGACCTTCGCCAAGAATTTCTTCGAAGCGGGCGGGATCGCAGCGCCGTGGAATGACGGCTTCAAATCGGCCGACGCGCTTGCCGCTCCTTTCAAAAGCTCTGGCGCTTTCATCGCCTGTCTCTGCTCTTCGGACGAGATGTACGGCCGCGAAGGAGAAGCTGCCGCGCGCGTGTTGAAACAAGCAGGAGCAAAGGCCATTTACCTCGCAGGACGGCCGGGCGCACATGAGGCGGCGTTCAAAAAAGCGGGCATGGATGGCTTCATTTCCGCAGGTTCGGACGTTCTCGCCGCGTTGCAGCAAATTCATGCTACACTCGGTCTTAAGTGATCGGAGCGACGGTTTCGCAATGAGCAAGCTGCCGGATTTCGCAAAGCTCGATTGGCAAGCGCCGAAGGCAACGCCTCCGCGCGCCACGGGCGAGCCTTGGGAGACGCCGGAAGGCATTCCGGTGAAGCCGGTCTATTCCGAAGCTGACCTCAAAGGCATCGATTTCCTGAACACCTATCCCGGCTGCCCGCCCTATCTGCGTGGGCCGTACCCGACCATGTACGTCACGCAGCCATGGACGATCCGGCAATACGCCGGCTTCTCTACGGCGGAGGATTCCAACGCCTTCTATCGCCGCAACCTGGCGGCAGGGCAAAAGGGCCTGTCGGTCGCTTTCGATCTTGCCACCCACCGCGGCTACGACTCCGACCATCCGCGCGTCGTAGGCGACGTCGGCATGGCGGGCGTCGCGATCGACTCGATCTACGACATGCGCACGCTGTTCGCGGGCATCCCGCTCGACCAAATGTCGGTCTCCATGACCATGAACGGCGCGGTGCTTCCGGTGCTCGCGCTCTTCATCGTGGCGGGCGAGGAACAGGGCGTCCCGCACGAAAAACTTTCCGGCACCATCCAGAACGACATTCTGAAAGAGTTCATGGTGCGGAACACGTATATCTATCCGCCGCGCCCCTCGATGCGGATCGTGTCCGATATCTTCGGCTACACCTCGCAGCACATGCCGAAGTTCAACTCGATCTCGATCTCCGGCTATCACATGCAGGAAGCGGGCGCGACGCAGGATCTGGAACTTGCCTATACGCTCGCCGACGGCGTCGAATATGTACGCGCCGGTATCGCGGCCGGACTCGACATCGACAAGTTTGCCCCCCGCCTCTCCTTCTTCTGGGCGATCGGCATGAACTTCTTCATGGAAGTCGCCAAGATGCGCGCCGCGCGGCTCCTGTGGGCGAAGCTGATGAAGCCGTTCAATCCGAAGGACGCGCGCTCGCTCTCGCTCCGCACGCATTGCCAGACTTCCGGCTGGTCGCTCACCGCGCAGGACATCTACAACAACGTGATCCGCACCGCGATCGAGGCGATGGCGGCGACGCAGGGCCATACGCAATCGCTGCACACGAACGCGCTCGACGAAGCCTTGGCGCTTCCCACGGATTTCTCCGCGCGGATCGCGCGGAACACCCAGATTTTCCTGCAACAGGAGTCGGGCACGACGCGGATCGCCGATCCTTGGGGCGGCTCGTTCTTCGTCGAGAAGCTCACTTACGAGCTCGCGAAGAAAGCATGGGAGCACATCGATGAAGTCGAGAGCCTTGGCGGCATGGCGAAGGCGATCGAAGCCGGCATTCCGAAATTGCGTATCGAGGAAGCCGCCGCGAAGACGCAGGCGCGGATCGACTCCGGCCACCAGACCGTGGTCGGCGTCAACCGCTACAAGCCGGAGACCGAGAGCGAGATCGAAATCCTCAAGGTCGACAATTCGGCCGTGCGCAAGCTGCAAATCGACAAGCTGCGCGCGCTAAAGGCCGAGCGCGACCCGAAAAAGCTGGAAGCGGCGCTCGAAGCGCTCTCGAAAGCCGCCGCAAGCGGCGAAGGGAATCTTCTGGCGCTCGCGATCGATGCCGCCCGCGCCAAAGCGACGGTCGGCGAAATTTCCGGCGCACTGGAGAAGGTCTGGGGCCGCCACCGCGCCGAAACCCGTGCTATATCCGGCGTCTATAAACGTGAGGTCGGCGCGATGGCTGATTCCGTGCAGCGCGTGCAGCATCTGGTGGAGGCGTTCGAGGCCGAGGAAGGCCGCAGGCCGCGCATCCTGGTCGCCAAGCTCGGCCAGGACGGCCACGACCGCGGCCAGAAGGTGATCGCGTCCGCTTTCGCCGACCTCGGCTTCGACGTCGATATCGGGCCCCTGTTCGCGACCCCGCAGGAGGCCGCGCGCCAGGCGGTCGAGAACGACGTGCACATCATCGGTGTCTCTTCGCTCGCGGCCGGGCATCTCACGCTTGTGCCGGAGATCAAGGCCGCGCTCGAGAAGGAAGGCCGCAGCGACATCATGATCGTGGTGGGCGGCGTGGTGCCGCCGCAAGACTACGATGCGCTCAAGAAAGCGGGCGCGGAGGCGATCTTCCCGCCGGGCACGGTGATCGCGGAAGCCGCCGAGGATTTGCTGCGCAAGCTCTCGTCACGCCTCGGGCATTCGCGCGCGGCGGCGGAATAACTTTGCGCGCTTTCAAGGCCATTTTCGCAATCGCGCTGCTTGCGCTGCCGCTTTCATCCGCGCGCGCCGATGACGATGAGAACGTCATCTTTGAAACGAAGACGGCCTACGTCGAGATCGACGTGCGAATCCAGAAAAGCCTCGCGGCGTGGCCCGCGCTCTATCAGAGGCTTGTCGCCGACGGAAAGAAATTCGGCTCGGAGTCGAAGAGCGAGACGCTCGCGCAATGGCGCGAGGACAAGAGCCTGTTCCGCGGTCTCGCCTACAATTTCAGCCAGGTTTACCGCTTGCGTACGGCGGCCGGAAAATATGTGAGCGTGATCATCGACCAATCCATGTTCACCGGCGGCGCCCATCCCAATCACGGCTCGACGACGCTCTTGTGGGACACTGAGAAGAATGCCGAAGCCGATTTCGAGAAGCTGTTCAAGGACACCGCCGACAACAGCCCCGACATGAAGACCCTTTCGGAGCTTGTGCTCGATGCGCTTGAAGCCGAGAAGAAGGCGCGCGAGGTGCCGTTCGAGCGCGACGACATGTGGTTCAAGGACTGGAAGCCCGAGTTCAGCCAGTTCGGCTCGCCCTCGCTCGCGCCTTCGACCGAAGCCGGAAAATCCTCGGGCGTGACGTTTCACTTCTCGCCCTATGCGGTCGGCGCCTATGCGGAGGGCGATTACACGGCTTTCGTGCCCGCGTCCAAGCTGATGCCGCTTTTGACGCCCGAAGCGCGAGAGCTCTTCGGCGGCGAGCGGCCGGAAAGCGACAGGGACGAGTGACTCGTCAGGGCGCGCAAGCGCTCCCAGGATTTGTCCGCTTGACGCCCTTTTATTTATGGACTATATTCCTATCACCCTTTCCCGCCGAGGGGCGCGCTCATGAGGCGTCTTGGGTGCGGGGAAAGGTCCGGCGCCTGCTGCCGCGGCTCGCTGTCGCGGCACCGGGACGGCACGGGGCACCGCCTCCGGCTACTACGAGCCGGCGCGAGGAGCTCGCTGACGGAGAGGCTAGCCTCACGAAAAGCGCGGCCCATGCCGAGAAATCGCCGCACCGGAGCGCTGCGAAGCGCCCGCCTCCCGCAAGGGAGGCAACGACGGAAGGCCCGTGCGCCGAGCGGCGCTCCGGCCCCCTCGCTTTGCGAAGCGGGGAAAAAGCAATGCTCCGGACGGGCGAAAGCCCGGGCGCGGAGATGATGGCGTTTGGGTGAAAGGATTCAGGCAATGCGGTCATCCCGGAAGCCGAGCGAACGAAGTGAGCGAGGCTGTCCGGGATCCAGAAGCGCCGGCGTCTCTGGATCCCGGCTCGCGCGGCGCTACGCGCCGCTTGGCCGGGATGACGGAAGAATTAAGACCGCTCCACACCTTTTGGCCGGGCATTACAGATGTAGAGGCATGTGCAAGGACAAGGTAATCTCTTCCCGACTCGATGAACAAGCCCTTCAAACCATCCGATCTCGCAAAGGCTCTCCGTACCGGCGACCGCGCCGCGCTCGCGCGCGCGATCACGCTCGTCGAATCGAAGAGGCCGGAGCATCGCGCCGAGGCGCAGGAGCTATTGAAGCTCGTGCTGCCCGCGACCGGGAAGAGCGCGCGCATCGGGATTACCGGCGCGCCGGGGGTCGGGAAATCCACCACGATCGACGCGCTCGGGACGTATCTCACGGAAAACGGTCACCGCGTCGCGGTGCTCGCGGTCGACCCTTCGTCCGTCCGCACCGGCGGCTCGATCCTCGGCGACAAGACGCGCATGCAGAAGTTAGCTTCCGACGAGCGCGCTTTCGTGCGCCCCTCGCCTTCCGCCGGAACGCTCGGCGGCGTCGCGGTGCGGACACGCGAGACGATGCTCCTTTGCGAGGCCGCGGGCTACGACGTGGTGCTCGTCGAGACCGTCGGCATCGGGCAATCGGAAACCTCGGTCGCGGACATGACCGATACATTCCTCGCGCTGATGCTGCCGGGCGCGGGTGACGAACTGCAGGGGATCAAGAAAGGGCTCCTGGAGCTTGTCGACGTCGTCGCCGTGAACAAGGCCGACGGCGATAATCTTCCGCGCGCCCGCGCGGCGGCGTCCTCGCTGAAAGCGGCGCTGCATATCCTCGCCTCGAGCGCAGGCACGGAAGCGCCGCCGGTGCTCACATACTCGGCGCTCACCGGCGACGGCATCGGCGATTTGTGGAAGGCGCTCGAGGCGCACCGGAAGAAACTCGCCGCGAACGGGCAGCTCGCGAAGAAGCACAGCGAACAGCAGGTGCGCTGGATGTGGTCGCTCGTCGAAGACCGCATTCGCGACAAGCTGAAATCCGATCCGAAACTGAAATCGAAAATGCCGGCGCTCGAAAAAGCGGTCGCCGAGGGCAAGCAGCCGCCCGCACTCGCGGCCGAGGAAATTTTGAAGCTCCTCGGCATTTCATGAGTCTGCCGAAAATCCTCGTCACCGGCTTCGGCCCCTTCCCGGGCGCGCCGAACAATCCGAGCGCGGAGCTCGCGCTTTCGCTCGCGCGTTCGAAGCGCGTAGCGCGGTTCGCGCGCGTAAAAGCCGCCGTCATTCCGACCGTTTATGCCGAAATTTCCAAGCTTTCCCGCCTGATCGAGCAGGAAAAGCCGGATGCGGTCCTGATGTTCGGGCTCGCGGGCAAGGCGCCCTGGCTCCGGATCGAGACCCTCGGCCGGAACCGCGCGAGTCTCTTTCACGCCGACGCCGCACGCGAGAAAGCGGGCCAGGTTCTCGTGCGCGGCGAAGCGAGTGTGTTGCCGGTGCGGGCGCCGGTGCGGCGGCTCTTGCAGGCGGCCCGCAGCACGGGAGCGGAGGCGCGGCTATCGCGGGACGCGGGCGGCTATATCTGCAACGCGGCGATTTTTCATGCGCTCGTGTCGACGAAGGGGAAGAAGCCGCTTGTCGCTTTCGTTCATATTCCGCCGCCGCGCGGGCGCATAAAAAGCCGAGCCGGTTTTCGTTCGTCATTGCCGACCATGGCAGCGATGAAGCGCGCGGGAGAAGCGATCCTGATTGCGCTCGCGAGAGAAGCGGAAGCTAGCGCCTGAATTTCCGCCACAGCCATTCGGCCGCGCGCAACACGCGGAGATCGTCGCCCTTGCGGCCCACGATCTGCACACCGATCGGAAGCCCGTGCTCGCCTTTCAAAAGCGGGAGCGAAATCGAGGGCGTGCCGAGCAGCGACCACGCGGAACAGAAGACCGGATCGCCGGTCGTTTCGATCAGCGGCGCCTCGCCTTTCGCCGCGGGCGTGATCGCGACGTCGTAATCCTTGATCGCGTTCTCGAACATCGCGCGCAGCGCGGGGACGTTCGCGAGCACCTTTTCGTAGGCTTCCGCCGGAACGCTGCGGCCTTCGTCAAGCAGTTTCATCAGCATCTCGCTCGATTTTTCCGGTGCCTTCCGCGCTTCGTCCCCGAAATTCCGGTTCATCTCGACCGCCATCACGACGCGATGGCTGGGCCAGCAGTCGGCGAACTGGCTCGGCAGGCCCACAGGCATCGCGTTCTTGCCGATGTCGGCGACAAGCCGGTTGAACAACGAGCGCGTTTCGACATCGGCCTCGTCCCATTTCGGCGTGCGCACGAAGGCGAATTTCGGCGGCGTGTCCTCCGCTTTCTTCATCTCGGCGCGGAAATTCGGCATCGGCGTCTTTTCGGTGTCGGGATCGTCGGGGTCGGCGCCCGCGAGCACGTCATAGGCGAGCGCGATGTCCGCGACCGAGCGTGCGAACACGCCGACATGATCGAGACTCTTCGAAAGCGCGAGCACGCCCGCGCGCGAAATCGTGCCGTGGCTCGGCTTGCCGCCGATCACGCCGCAGAAAGAGGCGGGCCGGATCACCGAGCCGTTGGTCTGGCTGCCGAGTGCGAGCGGCACCATGTTCGCCGCGACTGCCGCCGCCGAGCCCGAGGACGACCCGCCCGGCGTGCGCGAGGAATCGTGCGGATTGCGCGTCTGGCCCGGATAATAATAGGCGGCCTCCGTGGTGACGGTTTTCCCGATGATCACCGCGCCCGCGCGGCGAAGTCGCGAGACGACGGCCGAGTCGCGGGCGGGTCTGCGGCCGCGATGCAGGCGCCAGCCGTTCTCCGTCGGAAAATCGCAGGTGTCGAAAATATCCTTGATCGCGACCGGCACGCCGTGCAGCGGCCCAAGCTTGCCTTGCGCCCGCTCGCGGTCGCGCTCGCGCGCTTGCTGGATCGCGTAATCGGGCGAAATATGGATGAAAGCGCGCACGTCCGCATCGCGCACCGCGATCCGGGTGAGGCAGGCGCGGGTCAATTCCTCGGCGGAAATTTCGCGGGCTGCAATTGCCGATGCCGCTTCGCTCGCGGTGAGCGAAGCGAGGTCTTCCTTGTTCACAGCTCCATGGGCGGCCGCGAGCGACATCCCGTATCCTTAGCACGATTTCAGGGTTTGCGCCGGACTGCGAAACAAAACATGAATCCGAGCAAAAGCAAAATCGTGCCCGAACCGACGAAGAGCGGGATTGCGCCCGCATAATCGAAAGCGGGCGCGGCGAGGCTCACCCCCGCCGATTGCCCCAGGAAGAAAGCGGTGGCGAAACAGGCGACCGCAAGCCCGCGCGCCTCGGGCGCCATTTGGGTGGCGTTCGTCTGCAGCGTGTTGTGCAGCATGTAAAAGCCGAGGCCCGCGATGACCGTGAGCGGCACCGCCGCAAACACCGCGGGCAGCTTCGCCATTGCGAAAAAAATCGCGGCGAGAATGACGCCGCCCCAGAGCGACAGGCCGCCCTCGCCGAGCCTCCGCACAAACAGGGGCGCCGCCACCGCGAATAAAAAGCCGCCCACGCCGAAGCCCGCGACGATGAGACCGATCGCGTCGTAGCTCGCGTCGAAACGGAGCTTCAGGAAGGAGCCGACGAAGGAATAGCCGCCGAACAGCGCCGCGCCCTCGACGAAAACTGTCACCAGCACGACCCAGACCCACCCGCTCTTGAGCATCCTGCCGAGCTGCCGGAGCGATTTTCCGACCGGCACCGGCTTCGGCGTATAGAACCTGTTCCGGAACAGCTCGCGCGCGAGCGCGGCGCCCGAGACCAGGAAGCAGGCCGCGAGCACGAAGAACACGGCGCGCCAGCCGATATGCTCGGCGACGATGCCGGAAATCGCCTGGCCCGCGGTGAGCCCGAGGATTTGCCCCATCAGATAGCGCGCGATCACCGGCTGGCGCTTTTCGTAGGGCACCTCGTCGCCGATCCAAGCCATCGAGAGCGGAATGATCGCGGCGGCCGACGCGCCCGCAAGCACGCGCGCAACGATCAGAAAGGAAAGCGTATTCGCGAAGGCGCAGAGCGCCGCAGTGAACACCGAAAGAATCGTCACCACCGCGATGGTTTCGAGCTTGCCGAAGCGGTCGCCGATAAAACCGAACAAGAGCTGCGCCGCGGCATACGTTCCCCCAAAAACCGTAATCACGCTCGAAGCGGCGCCGATACTGGTGCCGAAACTGTTCGCGAGTTCCGGCAAAATCGGATCGCAGACGCGCACCGAAGCCGCGCTCGCGAAGCTCGCGGCGGCAAGGAAGGCGATCGTGCGGTTCGGCGTCTTGTGCGGGCGCGTTTTTAACGTTTGGTGCATTGGCGCGGGTCAAAAAGCAGCCCGCTCCATGCCGGTTTTCACCCATGCGAGCAAGGCGGGAACCGGCAGCCCAGCGGCGCAGGGAGTGCATGGCTCTACTTGGTCATTCCGGGGCGCGGGCAAAGCCCGCGAACCCGGAATCCAGATACGCAAGCGTATGTTTCTGGATTCCGGACAGCCTCGCTTCGCTCGGCTTCCGGAATGACAGGAAATTACGTCGTCCTTAGCGGAACCGGGTCCATGCTCGCGTAAATGTCGCCGGAATTCGTCTCCACCGGGAGCTGCTCGATCCAGCGTGCGATGTTCTTCGCGTCCAGCGGATCGGGATGCACGAGCTTCTGGCTCTCGCCCACCGCCGCGTTGAACGAATAGAGCGACGAGCGTGCGAGGCGTTCGATCGCTTTCAGGGCTACGTTTCGTTGAATCGTCGTGAATTCGAAGGAAAGCATCGGCAGCGGATGGTGCAAGCCCGCCAGCACCTCGTCCTCGAAGCCTTCCACATCGATCTTTACGAAGCGCGGGATGCCGTACTTCGCCACGAGCTCGTCGAGCGTCTTCATGGTGACGATTTTTGTTTTCGTCCAATGCTGCCCTTCCCAGCCGGGAGCGCCCTCGGCGGCGGCGATGAAATCGGAGGATGCGGTCGCGACCGTCGGATTCGGCGGATTGAGCTTGAGCTCGATCGTCCCGCTTTTCGGCCCAAGCGCGACGGGCTCGATCGTCACCTGCCGGTCGAAGGCGTAGAGCAGCCGTAGCGTAAAGACGAGCGCCGGCTGCGGTTCGGCCGCGACCACCCGTGCGCCGAGGCGGCGGAAGGAAGCGACGCGGTCGCCGACATGCGCGCCGATATCGAAGGCGAGATCCCCCGGGCGCAGGAAGCGTTTGTAGAGCGCGTCCATCGCCGTCTTTTGCGCGGGATTGCCGTAATAAATCCGGAGCGAACGCAGAACGCCGCGGACGGTCGCGAAAAATCCCCCCATGCGAGCAACTTAATCCGGCGCGAGCAAAGTGGAAATCTCTGCGGGCGTCTCGAACTCCTCCGGGATCGCGCAGAATTTTGCGCGCACGGCGGCATCGCCGATTTCGGGCGAGGACGTGAAGACCGCGAAAGGAACGGAGAGAACGAGCCCGGTGAGAAACGGCAGGAACCACGGAATCGCCGCGGGCACGGCGAGCACGAGAAAGCCGAGCAAGAGAGCGCCGAACATGGTCACAGGGCCAAGCTCGCCCGCCGCCGCGCGCCACGGAACCTGATAGCCGTCGCGCTGCTGTGTGCCCCAGCCACTTGTCTTGCCGAATAAAAGCGCGGTCATGAACATGGTTTGATTGACCCAGGAAATCGGCACCAGGAAAAAGCTGAAAATCGTCTCCACGACGACGCCGGCGAAAATGCGCCGCCTGCCGCCGAACTGTTTCGGAAAACGCAACAGCGCCTCCGCCGCGCCGAACAATTTCGGCGAGAAGTACATGAACAGAAACAGAAGATAGAGCCCGAGCGCGGGCTTGACCGGAAACGGAACATCCGCGGGCCAGCGCACGGCGGCGATCGCCGCAAGCACCGCGAACAGAACGGTCGCGGGCGAAACGAGAAACATCTGGATCGCGAGCGCGATCTGCGTGCGGTTCGCAGGCAAAAGCGCGGGCAGTCCGAGAATTTTGAAATACTGCAGATTGCCGTTGCACCAGCGCAGATCCCGGCGGACGAAATCGAGCAGCGCCGGCGGATTTTCCTCGAAGCTTCCGTCCTCCTCGGGGAGCACCCTCACCTCGAAGCCGGCGCGGCGCATCAGGACGGCTTCCACCTGATCGTGCGAGAGAATATGCCCGCCGAAGGGCGGCTTCCCCGGCAGATCGGGAAGTTTGCAGAAATCCGTGAACGGCGCGATGCGCACGGCGGCGTTATGGCCCCAGAACGGGCCGCAGTCGGCGTGCCACCAGGCGCTGCCGCTCGTGAACGCGCGCATGCCGTGGCGCATGCCGAACTGGAAGACGCGCGCGAAGAAGCTCGATGTCGGAAGGCCGACGACGAGGCTTTGCAAAATCCCGAGCCGCGGATTGGCCTGCATGATGCGCACCATGCGGACGATCGCCTTGCCCGTCATCAGGCTGTCGGCGTCGAGTGGAATCATAATCTCGTATTGCCTGCCCCAGCGCTCGCAGAAATCGCGCACGTTCCCGGCCTTGAAGCTAGTATTGTCCTCGCGGTGGCGGTAGACGAGGCGATCGACATTCGGAAATTCGGGGAGCCACGCGGCATAGGCCGCGCGCTCGGCGGCGATCACGTCGGGCTTCGAGGAATCGCTCAGGACGTAATAGTCGAAATGCTGGCCCTGCCCGGTCGCGTCCAAACTCGATTTGATCGTGCGCAGGCGGCGAAAGGCGCGCGCCGGATTTTCGTTCCGGAGCGTCATCAAAATCGCGGTGCGGATAAAGATCGGATCGTCTTCGCGCGCGCGCGTCGCGACCGGGTTGATCGCCTCCATCGGATCGCGCGTGAACCAGAGCAAAAAACCGAGCAGCGAATTCCAAAAACCCAGAATCGACCACGGTACGAAAACGATGAACATCAGGATCATCAAAATCTCGACCGGGCCGAAGCCGCCGGGCGCGAGAATCTGCGCGAGCCGGTCGGTCATGAGGACGAGGGTCGCGAAGCAAACGAAGGCGAAGAGCCGGCGGCGCCACATCACCGTGACCGCCGACTGCGCCCCGGTGGGGGTGAATTTCCCCCGCGCCGGAACGGCGTCGGGCGCTTTCGCGACGGCGGGATCGAACGACAAGTAAAGCCCCTCCTGAAAGCCCGCGAGAGCGGGCCGAAACCGGCGGTTTCTAAGCGGATTCCGAGCGCTCCGCCATCCCCCGCTTGCCGTTCAGCATAAGCAGGACAAATGGCCGGATCGTGGTTTCAGCCCGCTTGGCGGGGACAACCCTCCATGCGATGAAGCGTTCCGTGAAAGCCGAAACGCGTCCTGTGCAAGCGATGGAAGCAGAAGCCCTTTGGTACACAGCGCCGGGGAAGGCCGAGTTGCGGCCGGCGGAGCTACGGGAGCCGCGCATCGGCGAGCTTCTGGTGCGCACGCTTTATTCGGGGCTTAGCCGCGGCACCGAACGCCTCGTCTTTCAAGGCGACGTGCCCGAGAGCGAATGGAAACGCATGCGGGCGCCCGCGCAGGAAGGCGAATTCCCTTTCCCGGTGAAATACGGCTATTGCGCCGTCGGCACGGTCGAAGCCGGGCCGTCGCCGCTTTTGAACCGCACGGTTTTTGCGCTCTACCCCCATCAGAGCCGGTTTGTGATTGCGGTCGAGCGCGCCGTTCTTATCCCCGAAAACATCCCGCCGCAGCGGGCGGTGTTGACGGCAAACCTGGAAACCGCGCTGAATGTGTTGTGGGACGGCAGCGCCGCGCCCGGCGACCGGATCGTGATTATCGGCGCGGGCATCGTCGGACTGCTCGTCGCCTCGCTCGCGGCAAAATTGCCGGGGGCGGAAGTGACGGTGGTCGATATCGACCCCGCGCGTAAAACGCTCGCCGAGAAAATGGGCGGGCGCTTTGCCGAGCCAAAAGACGCACCGCATGACGCCGATCTCGTGATTCATGCGAGTGCGAGCGAAAAGGGCCTCGCGCTCGCTTTTGATTGCGCAGGCACCGAGGCGACGATCGTGGAAGCGAGCTGGCACGGCGCCGGCGCCTGCCAGCTCCGGCTCGGCGGCGCGTTTCACTCGCGGCGGCTGAAGCTGATTTCGAGCCAGGTCGGGGAAATCGCAAGCTCGCGCAAGCCGCGCTGGAATCATCGCAGACGGCTTGAGGCCGCGGTACGGCTCCTCGCGGACGAGCGGCTCGACGCCCTTTTGGGCGAGGAAATTCCGTTCGAGCATCTGCCGAAAGAACTTCCCCGCCTGTTCGCGCCGGACGCGCCCGGGGTCGGCGCGCTCGTTCGTTATTGATCCACGGAAAGAGGTTTCGCATGTACGCCGTCGAAGTCCGCGACCACATCATGATCGCGCACAGTTTCAAGGGTGAGATGTTCGGCCCCGCGCAGGCGCTGCACGGCGCAACGTTCGTGGTCGATGTCGCGTTTTTTCGCGAGGAACTGAGCGCGAATTCGGTGGTGGTCGATATCGGGCGCGCAATCGACGAGCTGAAAGCGATCCTGAAACCGCTGAACTACAAGAACCTCGACGAGCTGCCGCAGTTCAAAGGCGTGCAGACCACGACGGAAACCTTGTCGCGTTACGTCTTCGACAAAATGCGCGAGGCGCTGAAAAAAGGCGCGCTTGGCGAAGAATCGAGCGGCGTTTCGCGCATCCGCGTGACGCTGCACGAATCCCACGTCGCGCGCGCATGGTTCGAGGGGCCGGTCGATCGTGCGTGACGCCTGGTTTGCAATACCGGGCGATCTTTCGACTCCCACCGGCGGTTATCGCTATGACCGGCGCGTGATGGAAGAACTGCGATCGCTCGGCTGGAAAATGCGGCACCTTGCCCTTCCCGGCGATTTTCCCTCGCCGTCTGAAGCGAGCCTGCGCGAGACGGAGCAGCTTTTGGCTACAACACCAAAGGACGCTTTGATCCTGTTCGACGGGCTTGCGCTCGGCGCGCTGCCGGCGGAAATCCTCGATCGCGTCCCTCGCCGGTATGTGGCGCTTGTGCATCATCCGCTCGCGCTCGAAACCGGAATCTCGGCGGAACGCGCGAAGGCGCTTGCGGCGAGCGAGCGCGAGGCACTCAAACGCGTGCGGCACGTCGTGGTGACGAGCAAACCGACAGCGGAGCTGCTCGCGGCGGATTTCGGCGTTGCGCGGGAGTGTGTCACCGTTGCCGAACCCGGAACGGAAAGCGCGCCGCGCGCCCGCGGCGACAAGCGAACGCGGCTGCTCGGCGTCGGTTCGATCACGCCGCGCAAGGGATTCGATACGCTCGCTACAGCGCTCTCGCAAATTTCCGATCTCGATTGGGAATGCCGGATCGCAGGAAGTCTCGACCGCGACCTCAAGGCGGCCGAAACGCTTCGCCGGCAAATCGCGCAGGCAAAGCTGGAGAGCCGCATTCACCTGCTCGGATCGCTCGGCGACGAAGACCTTGCGGACGAATATGATCGCGCGACACTCTTCGTTCTTCCCTCGCATTTCGAGGGCTATGGCATGGCTTTCACCGAAGCGATCGCGCGCGGCTTGCCTATCGTCGCGGGCGAAGGCGGCGCCGTGACCACGACCGTGCCCGCCGAAGCGGGCATGTTCGTAAAGCCGGGCGATGCGAAGGCGCTCGCGGAAAAATTGCGCTGGCTGCTCACGAATCCGGCTGAACTCAAAAAACGCGCGGACGCCTCCTGGAAACACGCGGCCCGGCTGCCGCGTTGGCAGGACACCGCGAAGAAAGTCGCTGGCGTTCTGCAAAGGGTCACGGCATGAGCGGCTTTTCCCCCGAGTGGCTCTCTTTGCGCGAACCCGCCGACCATCGCGCGCGCAATCTGGAACTGCTTGTGAGGCTTGGCGAATATTTCAAGGGCCGCGAATCGATCTCCGTTTTCGATCTCGGCGCCGGCACCGGCTCGAACTTGCGCGCGACCGCGCCATCGCTTCCGCACGCGCAGGAATGGACGCTTGTGGATCACGATCCGAAGCTGCTCGCGGCCGCGTGCGACGCGATCGCGGCCTGGGCCGATTCCTCGCGCGCGACCGTGAACGGAATCGGGGTGACGAAAGACGAGCGCACGATTCTTGTCGGCCTGAAGCGCGCCGATCTCGCGGCGGAGCCCGCCGCATGGTCGGGCGCAACCCCCGATCTCGTGACGGCGGCGGCGCTGTTCGACCTCGTTTCGGAAGAATGGATCGGGCGTTTTGTTGCGGCGGTTGCGCGCGCGAAGGCCGTTTTTTACACGGCACTTACGCATTCAGGCGCCGGCGTCTGGTCGCCGCCGCATTCCTTGGACGCCGCAATGACCGCGGCTTTCGAGCGCCATTTCGGCACCGACAAGGGCTTCGGCCCCTCCGCGGGATCGAAGGCGACCGCCCTCCTCGCGGATGCGTTTGCGCAGGCGGGTTACCAGGTCGAGCGGCGCGACAGCCCGTGGCGCCTTGGCGAAGGCGACCGCAAGCTGATCGCCGAGCTCGCGCAAGGCTGGGCGGATGCAGCCGTTGAAACAGGCACCGTCACATCCGGCGAGGCCGCCGGCTGGCTCGCCGCGCGCAAGGCGGCCGGAGTCACCTGCATCGTCGGCCACGAGGACTTGCTCGCAATCCCTCCGCGCTAATTGCCGCCCATGCCTCTTGGCAGCATCCGTTGCAGCACGCCGTCGCGGCGTATGAAATAGTGCCGCAGCGCCGCCGCGATGTGCATGGAGAACAGCGCGCCGACGGTCCAGCCCATCCAGGTGTGGACGTAAAAAATCTGCTCGGAGAGATGTTCGTTCTTCGAGGTGAAGGGTCCGATCTCGAAAATGCCGAAGAACGGGGCGGGCTGGCCGTAGAAAGAATAGGCGAGAAGCGCGACCAGGGGCGTCGCGAGCAGCATTGCATAGAGCGTCCAGTGCACGGTTTCGGAAGCCAGCACTTCCCAGCGCTGGAGGCTCGCCTCGGGCGGCGGCGCGCCCTTCGCGAAGCGATAGATCAGCCGCAGCGTCATCAAAAAGAGGACAAGCGCGCCTACCGATTTGTGGAGATAAAAGAAATTGTCCTTAAGGGATCCGTCCGGCATCCGGACCATCAACAGGCCCATGGGGACGATGGTGAGCACCAAAAACGCAACAGTCCAGTGGAAGAATTTTGCGGTCGTCGAATATCCGGCGGCCATGGATGGTTCCCTCCTTGCAAACCCGAAACATCCTGAATGCTTCCGCATTATCGTCAAGCGACGTATTCTTGACGCAACGCGGAGGTTCACATGACCGATCTCGCCGAAAAATCCTGCACCGCCTGCCGTGGCGGCGTCCCGCCGCTTTCGCGCGAGGGCGCCGAAACATGGCGCAAGCAGACGCCGGAGTGGAAACTGTCGGGGGATGCGCGCAAGATCGAGCGCACCTTCAAGTTCAAGAACTTCAAGCAGGCACTCGCCTTCGTGAATAAAGTCGGCGAAGTCGCCGAGGCCGAGCAACATCACCCCGACATCACGTTCGGCTGGGGCTACGCAAATATCGTGTTGCAGACGCACGCGATCGGCGGCCTGCACGAGAACGACTTCATCGTGGCGGCGAAAATCGACCGCTTAGGCTAATCCTTGGCTTCCTCTCCCCATTGCGGAGAGGGCTGGGGTGAGGGGAACTCTCGGAAAGCTCGATCCCCCTCACCCGCGCGCGCTTTTCGCGCGCGCGATCTCTCCCCGCTGGGGAGAGGTGAAAAAGGATGGGGGGCGGCGAAGATCGGCCGCTTAAGTTGAAGGAACGCCGTGCATCGCGGCGCGCTGCCGCTGCAGCGAAACGGGCTTGTTAGCCGCGCGGCTCGCGAGTCCCTCGATCCAGCGCGCGAATGCAGCCGAGCGGTCGACGACGAGGCTCCTCTGCTTGTCGATCGTAACGATGTGGTAGCTGTCATCGAGCACGAGCGTATCGACAAGTCCGCCGAGCTTGCGCTGAAGATAAATCGTGTTCGAAAGATCGCTGATATCGTCTTCGCGCGCATGCACAATCAGCGCGGGCGTCTTGATCGAAGGAAGCTCCGGCTTCACCACCGCCACGAGGTCCCACAACTCCTTCAGGGATTGCGAGGGCGTCGCCGCGAGCCCGGCTTCGGCGGAATTCCCCTGCCCCATCGCGCGCATGATGAGCTTCCGGATGCGCTCGTCCTTGATGCCGTAAGGCTCGCGCTCCTTGAAGCGATAACGCTGGCCCATCGGCGTATTGATCAGCCACTTCAGGAGAAACGCATACCAGGGGACGGAAAATCCGTCGTACCAGAGCGTCGGCGCATAGAGCAGCAGCCCTGAAATTTTTTCGGGCTGTTTGGCGGCGGCGTGCAGCGCGAGAATCGCTCCGAGCGAAAGGCCGCCGACCAGTACCGTGTCGCACTGTTTGCGAAGCTCGATGAGCGCGGCATCGGCGCTTGCCGCCCAGTCGCGCCAGCCGGTCTTGATCAGATCCTCTTCCGTGCCGCAGTGGCCCGCGAGCTCGCAACAGCTCACGGTGAAGCCTTCTTTCTGCAAACCGGTCGCGACCACTTTCAGCTCGGCAGGCGTTCCGCCGAGGCCGTGGATCAGCAAAATGCCGGTCTTGCCGCCGGGGAAAAACAGCGATTGATCTTCAGGCTTCACAACATTCATTTCTTGACCGCGCGGGTGAACAACTGGTCGAGGAGCGCCATCGCCATGTCGATTTCCTCGTAGGAAATTTCGAGCGACGGCGCGAACGTAATCACGTTCTTGTAGTAGCCGCCGATATCGAGCACGAGGCCGTATTTCCTGCCCTTGTATTCAAGATCGCCCTTCAGGCCCTCGTCCATCATTTTGTCGACGAGCGCCTTCGACGGGGTGAAGCTGTCATGCGGCTCGCAGATTTCCGCGCGCAGCGCGAGCCCTAGGCCGTCGACGTCGCCAACAATCTTGTGGCGGCGCTTCAGGTCTTCGAGGCCCTTGAGGAAATAGGCGCCCTTCTCCGGCACGGTTTCCGCGTAGTTTTCCTCTTCCATCATCTTCATGGCTTCGAGCGCCACGGCGGTGCCGAGCGGGTTCGAATTGAACGTAGAGTGTGTCGAGCCCGGCGGGAAAACGCGAGGGTTGATCAGCTCTTCGCGCGCCCAGATGCCGGAGAGCGGGTTCAAGCCGTTCGTGAGCGCCTTGCCGAAGACCAAAACGTCCGGTTCGACGCCGAAATGCTCGATCGACCAGAGCCTGCCGGTACGGAAGAAGCCCATCTGGATTTCGTCCACAACGAGCAGAATGCCGTGCTCGTCGAGCACTTTCTTCAGTCCTTTGAAGAAATTCTTCGGCGGAATGACGTAACCGCCCGTGCCCTGAATCGGCTCGACGTAAAACGCGGCATATTCGGCTTCGGAAGCCTTCGGGTCCCACACACCATTATATTCGCTCTCGAACAGGCGCGCGAATTGCTTCACGCATTCCTCGCCGTATTCTTCCTTCGTCATGCCTTTCGGCCCGCGGAAGTGGTACGGAAACGGCACGAATTGCGCGCGCTCGCCGAAATGGCCGTAGCGGCGGCGATAGCGATAGGACGAAGTGATCGCGGAGGCGCCGAGCGTGCGGCCATGATAGCCGCCCTCGAAAGCGAACATCAGGCTCTTGCCTTTTTTCGCATTGCGCACGAGCTTCAGCGAATCTTCCACCGCCTGCGCACCGCCGACGTTGAAATGTACGCGGCCCTTCCGGCCGAATTTCTTCTCGGCGTCTTGTGCGATCGTCGCGGCAAGCTCGATCTTCTCGCGGTGGAGATACTGGCTTGCGACCTGCGGCAGGCGGTCGATCTGGCTCTTCAGCGCATCGTTCAGCCGCGTGTTGGCGTAGCCGAAATTGACGGCCGAATACCACATCTGCAGGTCGAGGAATTTCCGGCCGTCCGTGTCGTACAAGAACGAGCCTTCGCAGCGGTCGAAAATTTTCGGCGGATCACTGTAATGAACCGTATCGCCGTAGGAGCAATATTGCGCTTCGAGCGCGAGCAATTCCTGCTCGCTCTTTTCGTTGCGGTCCGCGGCGGAGGCGGCCGGCTTCAAATTTCGCACATGCCTGTTCATGATATTCCCGGGCGCCTTTACGCGGCGCGTTTGGTATCTTTTTTGACGAGATAATCAGCAAGTAATTTTGCGGCGTCGGCAAGACCTTCGATCGGCCTGTAGGCGATCTTGTTTTCCTCGCAGTGGCGAACGAGCGAACCTTTCGCGAGCACGAAATCGGCCTTCCCTGCCACGCAGAAATCCGAGCGCCCGTCGCCGATGAGAATTTTGGGAACGCCAGCCTCCCCCACGGTCATGCATTTGCAGGTATTTCCGCCGGACACACAGTCGGGGCGGGAAGCCGGGCTTTGCAAACGCCAACGCCGCCTGCCGCGATATTCGAGAACGCCCGCATAGGCAGGAATGTCATGACCGGCACGCGCAAGCACGCGTTCGATCGAGCGGCGATAGCCGTCGGACACGATCGTCACGCCGGCATCAAAGCGCTCGCATGTTCGCATGAACTCGTCGAAGCCCGGATCGATTTCGATTTCGTCGACGAGCGAGTCGATCTCCTTCGGCGTAGCGTCGATGAGCGCCGTCTGCTTGGACAGGCATTCGCGCGAACCGATCTCGTCTCGCTTCCATGCTTCCTCGACGTCGCGCCACGCCGGCGCGGCGAAGCGCTCGAGGATCGCGTCGACGGAATCTTTTAAAGTGACGGTTCCATCAAAATCGAGAAGAACTTTTGCGCGCGCCATTTGATGCCCTAGGATGGATTGAAACATATTTGTAGGAAATCCAGAGAGGCTGCAAAGAGAACTGTGACCGAATTACGGCTAAAACGTCTTTAGTATCATGATGTTAACCACGGACGATTAGCCGCATATTAGCTAGGAAAGACAACGCGGGACCGCCAGCCCGGCTCCGCAACAAATTATTTATCAATTATTTTCGGCGCTTAGCTGCACATCTTGCAACGTCGGCACACACAACCGCCCAGAGGTAATTAGACGCCGCTGAAAACCGGCCTCCGCTTTTCCATGAAAGCGCGGCGGCCTTCCTGATAGTCGGCACTCTTGAAACAGCGGTCGACCGCCTCCTTGCAGCGCACGAGATTACGCTCCGATTCGTCCTTCAGCGTCTCGCCGACGATGAATTTCGTGCCTTCGATCGTGAGCGGAGCATTCTCCGCGATCATCCCGGCGTAGTTTTTCACGTAAGATTCGAGCTCCGCAGCCGGCACCACTCGGTTCGCAAGCCCCATCATCAGCGCTTCCCGCGCGTCGAACTGGCGCGCGGTGAAGAAAAATTCCTTGGTGAAGGACGGGCCGATCGTATCGACGAAACGCTTGATGCCGGAGAAGCCGTAGCCAAGACCGAGCTTTGCCGCCGGCAGCGCAAAGCGCGCATTGTCGGCGCAGATTCTGAGATCGCAACCGAGCGCGATCCCCAACCCCCCGCCCACGCAATAGCCGTGGATCATCGCGATCGTGGGCTTCGGAAAATTCTCGATCGCCTTGTTCGCGAGATCGACGGTCTCGTTGTAATGGGCGATGGCTTTTTCGTTCGCGCGCTCGTTCTCGAATTTTGAAATATCGGCGCCGGAGACGAATGCCTTGCCGCCTGCGCCGGAGAACACGACCACGCGAATTGCTTTGTCTTTCTCGAACGCCGCGAGGTTGTCGATGATCGCCTGCCACATGTCGAGCGAGAGCGCGTTCAAGCGGTTGGGGTTGTCGAAGATCAGGTGCCCAACGCCGTTCTCCTTGCGGACAACGATTTTTCCCGTCGAACTCATGATGCACTCCTCCAAATGACTTTTTAAATCACCTGCGCGCGGCGCAGCGCCGCGATTTCGTCCTGGCTAAATCCGAATTCCCGCAACACCTCGTCGGTGTGCTCGCCGAGCTCGGGCGTCGGCGCAACAATCTGGCTCGGCGTGCGGGAAAGCGAAATCGGCTGGCCGACGACCTGGAATGTATGCCCGTCCTTCGCCTTCACGTCCCTCGCCATGCCGAGATGCCGCACCTGCGGGTCGGCAAAGACGGCGTCGATCGTGTTGATCGGCCCGCAAGGAACGCCGGCCTTGTTCAACGCGGCGATCCATTCGGCACTTGTGCCGCGGGCGAGCGCCTGATCGATCTCCGCGTTCAGCTTGTCGCGATTCTTCGAGCGTGCGGCGGATGTCTTGTATTCCTCGCGCGCGAGCAATTCCTTCGCGCCGATCGCCTCGCAGAGCCGATTCCACATCTTGTCGCCGGTGGAGGCGATGTTGATGTAGCCGTCTTTCGTCTTGAACACGCCGGTCGGGATCGCGGTCGGATGATTGTTGCCCGCCTGCTGCGGCACCTCTTTTTTCATCAGCCAGCGCGCGGCCTGGAAATCGAGCATGAAAATCTGCGCCTGCAGGAGCGAAGTCTCGACCTTTTGACCGACGCCGGATTGCTCGCGCTCGAGAAGCGCGAGCAAGACGCCCATGGCGCAGAAGATTCCCGCGGAAAGATCGGCAACGGGAATGCCCACGCGCATCGGGCCGTCGCCGGGCTTGCCGGTGATCGACATCAGCCCGCCCATGCCTTGCGCGATCTGATCGAAGCCCGGGCGATCCTTGTAGGGCCCCGTCTGGCCGAAGCCGGAAATGCTCGCGCAAATGATGCGCGGGTTGATTTTCTTCAAGGTGTCGTAGTCGATCTTGAGACGCGATTTGACGTCGGGCCGGAAATTTTCGACCACGACGTCGGCCTGCTTCACCATCCGGTAAAAGGCCTCGAGCCCCTCCGGCGATTTCAGATTGAGCGTGATGCCGCGCTTGTTGCGGTGGATGTTCTGGAAATCGGGGCCCTCGCGGGGACCGCCGGGCCCCTCGCCCGGCGCCAGCGCCTCGGGCGGCTCGATCTTGATGACATTCGCGCCCCAGTCGGCGAGCTGCCGGACGCAGGTCGGACCCGAGCGGACTTGTGTCAGGTCCAGTACGGTGAAACGGGAAAGCGCGTCGGAAGCTTTGGGATGCGGCATATCGCGGATCGAGCGGCGAATTCGGTAGCGACTCTATATCAGCAATCGCCGGAATTTCACACTCGCGCCGGTCAGTTTTTCAGCCGGTAACCGGTGCGAAAAATCCACCACACCACCGCGAGACAAAACGCAAGGAAAACGAGCGTCATGCCGAGGCTGATTTCGACGTGGACGTCGGCGACCTCGAAAAAGCTCCAGCGAAAACCGCTGACCAGATAAACGACGGGATTCAGCAACGTGATCTTCTGCCAGACCGGCGGCAGCACGCTCACCGAATAGAAGCTTCCGCCCAGGAAGGTGAGCGGCGTGATGACGAGAAGCGGAATGATCTGCAGCTTTTCGAACCCGTCGGCCCAGATGCCAATGATAAATCCGAACAGGCTGAAGGTGAACGCGGTGAGCAAAAGGAAAGCGATCATCCAGAACGGGTGCGCGATGTGCAACGGCACGAAGAAGCCGGCGGTCGCGAGGATGATCAAGCCAATGATCAGCGATTTTGTCGCAGCCGCGCCAACATAGCCGAGAACAATCTCGAGATACGAGACTGGCGCCGAGAGAACCTCGTAAATCGTACCGACAAAGCGCGGGAAATAGATGCCGAAGGAAGCGTTCATGACGCTTTGCGTAAGCAGCGTCAGCATGATCAGCCCCGGCACGATGAACGAGCCGTAACTCACGCCTTCGATTTCGGTGATGCGCGAGCCGATCGCGGCGCCGAAGACGACGAAATAGAGCGAGGTGGAGATCACAGGCGATACGACGCTCTGAAAGAGCGTCCGGCGCGTGCGCGCCATCTCGAAATTGTAGATCGCCCAGACCGCATGCCAGTTCATTTCCCGCGCCCCACCAGATCGACGAAAATATCCTCGAGCGAAGTTTGAACCGTGTTCAGGTCCTTGAAGCGGACGCCGGCTTCGTTGATCGCGGCGAGCAGTGCTGTAATTCCGGTGCGCTCCGCCTGCGTATCGTAAGTGTAAATCAGTTCGGTACCGTCCGCCCCAAGCGTAAGATTGTACGGCCGAAGCGCGGGCGGGATTGCATCGAGCTTTTTCTGCAGCTGCAAATGCAACTGCTTTTTGCCCATCTTGCGCATGAGCTCGGTCTTTTCCTCAACCACGATCAACTCACCTTTATTGATGACGCCGACGCGGTCGGCCATTTCCTGCGCCTCTTCGATATAGTGCGTGGTCAGGATGATCGTGACGCCCGACTCCCGGAGTTTTCGTACGACATCCCACATCGCCTGCCGGAGTTCGACGTCGACGCCCGCGGTCGGCTCGTCGAGAAAGAGAATGCGCGGCTCATGCGAGAGCGCTTTCGCGATCAGGACGCGGCGCTTCATGCCGCCGGAGAGCGTCATGATCTTCGCGTCTTTCTTGTCCCAGAGCGAAAGCGCCTTCAGCACTTTTTCGAGATGCGCGGGGTCGGCGCCCTTGCCGAACAACCCGCGGCTAAAGGAGCAAGTCGCCCAAGGGCTTTCGAACGCATCGGTAGTGAGTTCCTGCGGCACGAGGCCGATCAGCGAGCGCGACTTGCGGTAGTCGCGCACGATGTCATAGCCGCCGACTTTGACCGAGCCTTCGGTGGGATTGACGATGCCGCAGATGATGCCGATCAGCGTGGTTTTCCCGGCGCCGTTCGGGCCCAAGAGCGCGAAAATCTCTCCCCGGCGGATGTCCAGGTTGATGTTTTTCAGCGCCTGGAAGCCGGTGGCGTAGGTCTTCGAGAGGTTCGAAACCGAAATGATGGGATCGGCGGGAATGGCGGGCCTCGGGGGAGGAATTTTGGGAACGCCGCAAATAGACGCGAAGCGTGGTCATTTCAAGGGGGCGACAATTTTCATTCTGCCATGCCCGGCCTTGTGCCGGGCATCCACGTCTTTCTTGCCGCGTTATTGTCAAGGCGTGGATGGCACTCGAACTCGGGCTTGCCCGAGTTCGATAAATCTAAAATCCAAGTCGGGTAAACCCGACTTGGATGACAAGCCCGGCCATGACGCGACTAGAGTCTAGGCCGCGCGTTTGGCGAGAAGCTCGCTCATGGTTTCGCCGACAAGATGCGCGCTTGATGCGATCACAACGCCCGCTTCCTTGAGCGTTGTCATTTTCGCCTCCGCATTGCCGGAAGCATGCATCGTCAGCGTGCCGGCGTGGCCCATGCGGCGCGCGGGCGGTGCGTATTTTCCCGCGACAAGCGCGACGACGGGCTTCTTCAAACCGGCCTTTTTCAGGTAATCGGCGGCGCTTTCTTCCTCGTTGCCGCCGATCTCGCCGATCAGCACCACACCTTTCGTTTCGGGATCGGCGAAGAAGAGCTCCAGGCAATCTACAAAACCGATGCCGTGCACGGCGTCGCCGCCGATGCCGACGGTGGTGGACTGACCGAGGCCGTGGGCCGTGAGCTGGGCGACGATTTCGCTCGTAAGCGATGCCGAGCGCGAGGCAACGCCGATGCCGCCCTTCTTGGAGCGGTCTGTCGCCATCACGCCGATCTGGCAAATCTCCGGCGCGAGCACGCCTTGCGAGTTTGGACCGACGAGTTTCGTCTTCGAGCCTTTCAGCACTTCGCGCACGCGCATCATATCGAGCACCGGAACGCGCTCGGTCACGACCACCACGAGCGGAAGCTCCGCCTCGATCGCCTCGATCATCGCCGCTGCGGCGTTCGCAGGCGGCACGAAAATGCAGCTCGCATTCGCTTTCGTTTCCGCCACCGCTTCTTTCACTGTGTTGAACACGGGCACGTCGAGATGCGGCTTACCGCCCTTGCCGGGGGTGACGCCCGCAACGACATTCGTGCCGTACTGGATCATCCGGTAGGTGTGATAGGTGCCGGCCCAGCCGGTCATGCCCTGGCAGAGAACACGGGTGTTCTGGTCGACAAGGATGGTCATTATGCCCTCCCCTGTGCGATGGCGACCGCGCGCGTCGCCGCCTGCCACATATCGGTGCTCTGCGTTTTCGGAAGCCCAAAGCTCTCGATGCGGACGCGTGCAATGTCTTCGTTATTTCCGGTGACGCGCAACACGAGCGGCAATATGCGGCCCTTGCGGCGGAAGGCGATGCCGAGGCCTTCGATGATGGTGTCGCAAGGCTGCATGCCGCCGCCATAGACGTTCACGAGGATCACTTTCACCTTCGGATTGTCGAGCACGAGGCCGATGCCTTGCGCGATGTCGAGGCTCCTTGCGGTGGTGCGGATATCCATGAAATTCGCGGGCTCGCCGCCCGCCGCGCGCACCATGTCGAGCGTCGCCAAGCCCAGCCCCGCACCGTTCACGACAATCCCGATATTGCCGTCCATCTGCATGAAATTAATCTGATGCTGCTGGGCTTTGAGCTCGATTGCATCGACTTCGTCTTCTTCGCGCAAGCCCGCGAGATCGGGATGGCGGAAGAGCGCGTTGTCATCGAGCACGATCTTGGCATCGAGCGCGACCATCTCGCCCTTCTCGTTGAACACAAGCGGATTGATCTCGATCAGGCTCGCGTCGAGTTCGATGAAGGCCCGGTGCATGTTTTTCACCGTAGCGGCGAGCTTTTCCGCCTCGGCACCCGTAAAACCCAACCGCTTGCAAAAACCCGCGATGTCGCCCGCCTTGCGTTCGCCGTTGAGGCCGAGATGCAATGATTCGAGACCCTTGCCGTGCGCGGCGCGATCCTCGATACCGGAGCCGCCCTTGCCGCCGAGCACGACAATCGAGGCGTCGAGCGCGTCGACCATCATGGAAAGATAAATTTCCTTCTGCGCACGAACGGCGCTTTCGATGAGAACGCGCTTGACGGCGTGGCCGGCCGGGCCGGTCTGCGGGGTGACCAGCTTTTTGCCGAGCAGTTCGTCCGCGATCTTGCGGGCTTCGGCGGGAGATTCCGCCTTTTTCACGCCGCCCGCCTTGGCGCGGTCGCCGGCATGGATTTGCGCTTTCACATAAACCGCGCCGCCGAGCTCCTTCGCCGCGCCCGCCGCTTCGTCGGCCGTGACCGCGACGCGGCCTTCGGGGCTTGCGATGCCGTAGCCCGAAAGCAGCCGTTTTGCCTTGAACTCATGCAGATCCATGACGGCTCCTCCTCCGCCTTAGACTACATCCGCGCCGGCCGCCCTCTTATTGTCCGACGATATTGGTCGGACGGCCCGCGTGAAAATTCTCGATGTGGCCGATGAGCTGCTTCCAGAGCGTCTGCATCGCTTCCTCGCTCGCCCAGGCCACATGCGGCGTCACAATGAAATTCGGACGATTCAGAATCTCATTGAACGGATGATCGGGCGGCGGCGGCTCCACGGTCAAAACGTCGAAACCGGCGCCCGCGATCAACCCCTCCTTGATAGCTTGAACGAGGTCTTTCTCCACCACAAGCCCGCCGCGCGCGGTGTTAATCAGGAGCGGCTTCTTTTTCATTTTTTTGAATTCGGCTATGCCGATCATGTTGCGCGTTCCGGGCAGGAGCGGGCTGTGAAGCGTGATGACGTCGCTCGTCTCCAGCACTTCGTCGAACGGCGTATAGAGCGGACCGAGGCCGGAAACGCCCTTATGCGCTGCAAAAAGCGTGTTCATGCCGAAGGCCTGGCCGAGCTTCGCCACCGACTGGCCGATCGCCCCCTCGCCGATGATGCCGAGGGTGGAGCCGGACAAATCCCTGATCGGCTGCGTGAAGAAGCAGAACTGCCCCGCCTTCTGCCATTCGCCGTCGATCACGTCCTGGCGATAGCCGACGATGGAGCGGCGGAGCGCGAGAATAAGCGCGAAAGTGTGCTCCGGCACGGTGTTCACCGCATAGCCGCGGATATTCGAGACGATAATGCCGCGTTTCTGCGCCGCCGCGATATCGATCACGTCATAGCCGGTCGCGGCGATCGCGATCATCTTCAGATCGGGAAGCTGCTCGATATCTTTCTCGCGGATCGGCGTCTTGTTGGTGATTGCGATCCTCGCGCCTTTCAGGCGCTCGACCACCTGTTCGTGCTTGCTTGCGCCGTGTTCGACCCACTCATGCGGAAACGACGGGCGCGAAAGCTCAACGCTCGGCCCAATCGTACCCCGATCCAAAAACACAATCTTCATGACACTTTCGGGAAGTTTCAGGCATGAACCGAATGGTTCTCCTGCATTCTAGAAGAATGTTCCGGTTTCGCCACCACATTCGGAAAAGTCGGATAGATTTGCAGCGAACGGCCGAGCTGCTGCACGAGCCCGAGCACCGCGTCGATATGGGGCGTGTTGACGTTCACCAGGCGCCCCATCTCCTGCACGGAGGTGAGCAGCGCGTCGATCTCGAGCGGCCGACCGTTCTCGAGGTCCTGCAGCATTGAAGTACGGTGCGCGCCGACCTTGGCGGCGCCGTTGATGCGCCGCTCGATATCGACGCGGAAGGAAGCGCCGAATTTCTCGGCGATCTCCTGCGCCTCTTTCATCATGCTGTAGGAGAGCGATCTAAGACTCGGCTCGGTCGCCACCACGTCAAGAGTCGTACGCGTGAGCGCCGAAATCGGATTGAAGCAGAGATTGCCCCAGAGCTTCAGCCAGATTTCGCTGCGGATGTCCGAAAGCACCGGCGCCTCGAAGCCCGCTTTTTCCAGCACCTCGGAGAGACGCTTCGCACGGTCAGAAATTCCGCCGTTCGGCTCGCCGAGTGCGAATTTCTTGCCGTAGGAGTGCTTGATGACCCCGGGCTCGACGATTTCGGTCGCGGGATAGACGACGCAGCCGATCGCGCGCTCGGGGCCGATCGTCCTCCACTGGCGGCCGTCGGGGTCGACGCTCGCGAGGCGCGTATTCTCGAACTTCTTGCCGAGACCGTAAGTGTACCACCAGGGCACGCCATTCTGGCCGGTGACGACCGCAGTGTCCGGCCCCAGAAGCGGCCGCATGTCCTCGGCCGACTCCCAGGCCTGATGCGCCTTGAGACAGACGATGACAAAATCCTGCTGACCGAGATCGACGGGGTATTTCGTCGCGCGCGGCTTGCAGACCTTCTCCTTGCCGCCGATCAAGAGCTTCAGCCCTTTCTCGCGGATCGCCGCAAGATGCGGTCCGCGCGCGATCAGCGACAACTCGACGCCTTCGACCTCGGAAAGGCCCGCCGCCAAGTAACCGCCAATCGCGCCTGCTCCGTAGATACAGACTTTCATGGCCGGGCTTCCTTTCAGGCGACTTTGGCGAGCTGAATCTGCGGCGCAGATTTGCGGAAATGCTGCTGGGCGGCGGCGACGCCGGAGCCGGCCTCGATCGGAACGCCGACATCCATCAGCGCCATTTCGACGCCCGCGAGCGCCTGGAGCGCCATGATCTCGTTGAAGCTGCCGAGATGGCCGATGCGGAAGGCGCGGCCGGCGATTTTGTTGAGGCCGACGCCGAGCGACATCTTGTAGCGATAGTAGGCGATCTTCACGAGGTCGTCGCTGTTGAAGCCTTTCGGGATGAGAATCGCGCTCACCGTGTCGGAATGCCACTTCGGCTCCTTGGCGCAGAGCGAAAGACCCCAGGCCGCGACACCCTTGCGCACGCCCTCGGCAAGGCGGTTGTGACGCGCAAAGACGTTCTCCAATCCTTCCGCAAACAGCATATCGAGCGAGGCGCGCAGGCCGCGCATCAGGGTTGTCGCCGGCGTGTAGGGGAAGAAGCCGTCCTTGTTGGTGCGGATCATGTCGGCGAAATCGAAGAAACAGCGCGGAAGCTTCGCCGTCTTGTGCGCCTCCAGCGCCTTCTGACTCACCGCGACGATCGCAAGACCCGTCGGCAGCATGAAGCCCTTCTGGGAGCCCGCGACCGCGACGTCGACGCCCCATTCGTCCATGCGGAAATCGATCGAGGCGATCGAGCTGATGCCGTCGACCATCAGCATCGCGGGATGGTTCGCTGCGTTCAGAACTTTGCGCACCCCGGCAACATCGCTGGTGACGCCGGTCGTGGTTTCGTTGTGGCAGACGAGCACGGCCTTGATCTCGTGCTTCTTGTCGGCTTCCAGCTTCTGCGCCGCGAGTTCAAGCGGGAAGCCTTCGCCCCATTCCACCTGCATGATGTCGACGTTCAGGCCCTTACGCTGACAAAGGTCCGCCCACAGGTGGGAAAACTGGCCGAAGACCGCGATCAGAACCTTATCATTGGGGGACAAAGTGTTCGTGATCGCGGCCTCCCAGCCGCCCGTCCCGGAGGACGGGAAGATGAAAACCTGGCCCTTCTCGGTCTTGAACGCCTTCTTCAGATCCTGAAAGAGCGGCAACGAAAATTGCGGGAAGTCAGGCGCGCGCTGGTCCTCCAGCGGAATATCCATGGCCTGACGGACCGCAAACGGCATGTTCGTCGGGCCGGGGATGAAGAGACCTTGAAATCCTGACATTTGTTTCTCCCAAAAGTTCGTTGCAGTCGTTCGGATGGATCAGGCGTAAATCGGAAATCGCTGGCAGAGCTGGATCGCGCGCGCTTTGACGGCGGCCTCGGTCGCGGCGTTCCCCGCCTCGCCGTTCTTGGCGAGGCCGTCGAGCACTTCGACAATCATGCGGCCGACCTCGCGGAATTCGGCGACGCCGAAGCCGCGCGACGTACCGGCGGCGGAGCCGAGGCGGATGCCGGAGGTGACAGTCGGCTTTTCGGGATCGAACGGCACGCCGTTCTTGTTGCAGGTGATATGCGCGCGGCCGAGGGCTTTCTCGGCGATATTGCCGGTGAGCTGCTTCGGGCGAAGATCGAGAAGAATAAGGTGGGTGTCGGTGCCCTTGGTCACGAGGTCGTAACCGGCTTCCAGCAGCACCTCGCCCATGACCTTGCAGTTATCGATCACAGAACGCGCGTAGAACTTGAAGTCCGGCCGCAGCGCCTCGCCAAAGGCCACCGCCTTCGCGGCGATGATGTGCATGAGCGGACCGCCCTGAAGGCCGGGAAAGACGGCGGAGTTGATCTTCTTTGCGATCTCTTCGTGGTTCGTGAGCACCATGCCGCCGCGCGGGCCGCGCAGCGTCTTGTGCGTCGTGGTGGTGACGACATGCGCATGCGGCAGGGGGCTGGGATGCGCGCCGCCGGCGACAAGCCCCGCAAAATGCGCCATGTCGACCATGAGATAAGCGCCGACCTCGTCGGCGACTTTGCGGAAGGCGGCGAAGTCGATCGTGCGCGGATAGGCGGAGCCGCCCGCGATGATGATTTTCGGCTTGTGCTCGCGTGCGAGCGCCGCGACTTCATCCATGTCGATGCGTTGAGTCTCCTTGCTCACGCCATAGGAATGCGCCTTGAACCATTTACCGGAGAGATTGGGCGGCGCGCCGTGGGTGAGATGCCCGCCCGCCGCGAGCGAAAGGCCGAGAATCGAATCGCCCGGCTGCGCAAGCGCGAGAAAGACCGACTGGTTGGCCTGGCTGCCGGAATTCGGCTGCACATTGGCGAAGCCGCAGTTGAAGAGTTTCTTCGCGCGCTCGATCGCGAGCGTTTCCGCTTCGTCGACGAACTGGCAGCCGCCGTAGTAGCGCTTGCCGGGATAGCCTTCGGCGTATTTGTTGGTGAGCACCGAGCCCGCGGCCTCGAGTACGGCGCGGCTCACGATATTTTCGGATGCAATCAGTTCGATTTCGTTCTGCTGGCGATGAAGCTCCCGGCCGATTGCGCCCGCCACTTCGGCATCGGCGTCAGACAGATCCGCCGAGAAAAAAGAATTCGTATCCGCTTTTTCTTTCAGCCCCACCGAAGTCTTCACAGCCGCCTCCCCTTGTCGGTGCCTTGGAAAGTTGTATTTATTGGCATAAGGTATTCCAGATTTTCCCCGATTTGCAATGGAAATATCTTCCATTTTCATAAGCTTGGATTACAGCCTATATCTGCCTAATATATCATAGTTCTGAGCTTAATTCCGTATCATGGAAATAGTTTCCATAATTATATGACGTTTGCAAGCTCGAATATGCGCCATGGGCGCGGCTTTTTGTGCTACGTCCTTGGCGAAGAAGGAGAGACTGGAATGGCGGGCCGCCCGAGACTAGTGAAAGAGGTAGCTGGTACGACCGAGAGCCCACTGCATCCGCATGCACATTCGGTGCAGGCGCTCGACCGCGGCCTCACGCTCCTTGGAATCATCGCCGAGGCGGACGGGCTGTCGCTGACCACCATCGCCCAGCGGGCGGGAATCGCCCCCTCCACCGCCCACCGCATTCTCAACACGCTAAAGGCGGCGGGCTTCGTTCAGTGCGTCGGCTCGCAGGGTCATTATTTGATCGGCGTGAAAGCCTTCAAAGTGGGCTCAGCCTTCTTGCGTAACCGCAAGCTTGTCGACACCGGGCGCAGCATCATCCGCCGCCTGATGGAAACGACGGGCGAAACCGCCTCGATCGGAATCGAGAAGGACGATTACATCGTTTTCATCTCGCAGATGGAGAGCCATCAGGCGATTCGCGCTTTCCACCGGCCCGGCTCGCGCGGCGCCTTGCACGCCTCCTCGATCGGCAAGGCGATACTGGCTTCGCTCACCGACGAGGAAGTGGCGCAGCGGCTGCACCGCGTCGGCATGCCGAAATTCACCGAGCGCACGATTGTCGATCCGGACGCGCTTTTGAAAGATCTCGAGGTCACGAGGCGGCGCGGCTGGGCGGTCGACGACCAGGAACGCGCGGAAGGCATGCGTTGCGTCGGCGCCGCCGTCTATAACGAGTACGGCGAAGTCATGGGCGGGATCTCGATCTCCGGCCCGATGGTGCGCATGAGCGACGAGCGGCTGGGCGAACTCGGTCCGATGGTAAAACGCGCCGCAGCCGAAATCACCGAAGCGATCGGCGGAAAACTTCCCAAAAATTGAGCAAGACGAAACGCGTCAGCGTTTCGGCAGCGCGAGCTTCTCGTATTCGAGCCGCTCGGTAGCCGGAATCGGCGCGGGTTTCGCCGGCGCAACGCTAGCGGGCTGCGGCGCGGAAGCGGACGGTGCGCTCACCGGCTGTGCAGCAGCGGGAGCGGCCGTTGCCGGCAAAGGCGAGCTCGCGGCCGCTGTCGAAACCGCCGGTACGACAGGCGCAGGCGACGGCGGTACCGTCTCCGACGGACGCAGCGCAGGCGCGGATTCGGGCTTCAGTGCTTCCTCTGCCGGTTTGGCGGTTACGGGTTTTCCCGAGGGTTCGGGTTTGGCCGCGAGTTCAGCCGGTGCGGGCTTGGGCGTGGGCGTCGCCCGTTCCTTCTCCTTCTCTTCCGCAGGAAGAGTTGCGAAAGAAGGCGGCACTTCGCCTTTCTTCACGACCGCCGCGATGTTGCTCAGTACCATCGCATGCAGCCGCGGCGATTTGTCGATGTTAATGTGATCAACGCCTTCGCCGCTGACATCGACATTTTTCAATTCGCCATGAAAACCGAAACCGCGGCGCACATAGGCGTAATCGCGCTGGGTCAAATTCAAAACGCGCACGACATTGCTTGAGGCAACCAAGGTCTGGGTGCCGTCAAAGGGCACGACGAGAGCGACCGGCACGCCATACTTGCCGAGCTTCTCGGCCATGAACATCACCGCATCGGCGCCGAGGGAATGGCCAATCAGGATGACAGGCCCGTGGTTGCCGTTCTTATAATTAGCCGCGATCTGGCCCGCGACCTCTTCCCATTCCGTATGATTGTAGACGGTCGCGGCAACTCCCGTAGCGCGAATCTTGTCGGCGAGTTCGTCCATGCCGAGCGAAAAGATATTCAACAGGCCGCGAAATAAATAGACATGCGCGCTGTCTTTCGCCGTCGTTCGGCGGGCGGCCGATTTGTGCGAAGCCGTTTTCTTCGCGGCATCGGGCGGCGCCATGACCGGCCTGACAGAAGCGCCGGGTTCCGGCGCGGCCGCAGGCTCGGCGGCCGCCATGAAGCAGCCGATGCCAAGAAACGCGGCCGCGATAGCGGCCAAGCTCGCCAGACGGAAGGCCTTCATGCGAGAGCGTAGCCCAGAATTATGAAATCCCGGTTCCCGGATGGGCACCGAGTCGAGGCACCATATCCGATATTGCGTTGCCGTATATGCGGGTTCCGCGTTTTTCCCGTAATGTGGCTTTGATACAACAGCGATTACCGGGCAGGGCACCCCCGCATTTTTTCGGCATCAAATAGCACGGTGGCACCCCTATAACGGCAGTTCCCGCCGCCGGATCATCACAGGACAGCCATGCGACACCGCTGCGCCATTCTCGACGATTACCAGAATGTGGCGCTTAGCGTCGCCGATTGGTCGAGCGTCAAAAGGGACGCCGATATCACCGTGTTCAACGAGCCGCTTGGCGGGAAGGTCACCGAGGCGCTGCGGGACTTCTCCATCCTTTGCCTGATGCGGGAGCGCACGCCGTTCGACCGCGCGACCATCGAAGCCCTCCCCCAGCTGAGGCTTATCGTCACCAGCGGGATGCGAAACGCCGCGATCGATATTAAGGCGGCAGCAAGCCGCAGTATTCCCGTCTGCGGTACCGAAGCGACCGGCACTCCGACGGCGGAATTGACCTTCGGCTTGATGCTGGAGCTCACGCGCAAGATCGGATTCGAACACGCGCGGCTGAAGGCGGGCGCGCCCTGGCAATCGACGCTCGGCATCGAGCTTGCCGGAAAGACGCTCGGCATTCTCGGCCTCGGCAAGCTCGGCAGCCGCGCCGCCGAAATCGGCAGGGCCTTCGGCATGAAGGTCATCGCCTGGAGCCAAAATCTGACCGACGAAAAGGCGGCGGCCGCAGGCGTAAAGCGCGTGAGCAAGGAGGATTTGTTCCGGCAGGCCGACTTCGTCACCATTCATACGCAGCTTTCCGACCGCACGCGCGGCGTGGTCGGGGCGGCTGAATTTTCGCTAATGAAGCCCACCGCCTATCTCATCAATACCTCGCGCGGCCCGATCGTGGAGGAAGCCGCTCTACTGTCCGCGCTGCGCGGGAATAAAATCGCGGGCGCCGGAGTCGATGTCTATGACATCGAACCATTGCCGCTCGATCATCCGCTGCGAAAGATGGAAAACGCCGTCATCACGCCGCATCTCGGTTATGTCACCGCCGAAGGTTACCGGCGCTTTTATTCGCAAATGGCCGAGGATGTGCGTGCCTGGTTCGACGGCAAGCCGATTAGAATGATTGCGCCTCCGGCGTAAGTCTTAAATCATATTTTGCGGGGCTGCGGCAACAAAACCTATCGGATCGGTGTTTACTACAAAGTTGCGATCGAAACGGGAGATCGTCTCATGAGATTGCTTTCTGCGATCGGTATCCTTGCAATCATCGCCGCGATTGCCCTGCCAATCTTTTTCTTCGGCGGATTTTACAATGTGGCGGCGACGGACCAGCACTTCGGCATCGTGAGCTGGGCGCTCGACCGTGTGCGCATGGCCTCGATCACACATCACGCGGCTGAAAAGCCGCCCGTATCGCTTGACGATCCCGCCGTCGTGCAGGCGGGTGCGAAGGAGTTTTCCGAGCACGGTTGCGTAAGTTGCCACGGCGCGCCGGGCGCGACATGGGCGAAATTCTCCGAGGCGCTCTATCCTTCGCCGCCAGACCTTTCCGAAATCGCCAAGGAGCGGACGCCCGAGCAGATTTTCTGGGTCGTGAAGCACGGCCTGAAGTTCACCGGCATGCCGGGGTTTTCCGCAATCGGCGTCAAGGATGACGAAATCTGGAAGATCGCCGCTTTCGTGAAAAAGCTTCCGAGCGTCTCGGAGGCCGATTACAAAGCCTGGACGGCGCGCTGAGAAAGCGCGCCGCTTCTTGCAATCGTCTAGGCCGCGCGCAGCCCGCGCAGGAAGGTTTCCGCCGCCGCGCCCAGATTCCGCGACTGCTCGTCGAGGGTTTTCACCGCGGTCAGCATGTCGCGGGACGCCTTGCCGGTGGCGGCGACGGCGATATCGAGCTCGCCGATATCGGCCGTCACCTGCTTCGCCGAGTTCGACGACGCTTCGATGCTGGTGGCGATGTCGCGGGTCACGGCATCCTGTTCCTCGACCGCGGAGGCGATCGCAACCGTGATCTCCGAAATTTTCGAGATATCGCCGACGATCGCTTCAGTCGACTGAACCGCTTCGTTCGTCGCCGTCTGGATCGCGGCGACCTGCGCGGAAATTTCCCCCGTCGCCTTCGCGGTTTGGGCTGCGAGCGCCTTCACCTCGGACGCGACGACGGCAAAACCCCGGCCCGCCTCGCCCGCGCGCGCCGCTTCGATCGTGGCGTTCAGCGCGAGCAAATTCGTCTGCTCGGCGATCTCGCTGATCAGCTTCACGACCTCGTTGATGCGCTGCGCCGATTCCGCCAAGCTCTTGATAATATTGCTCGATCCGCTCGCGTGCGTCACGGCTTCGCGGGAGAAATCGCGCGCGGTCCCGACCTGGCGGGAAATCTCGGCGATCGAGGAAGACATTTCCTCCGAAGACGCCGCGATGGTTTCCGCACCGGCAGAGGCGGTTTGCGCAGCATCCGCAACCGCCGAAGTGCGCGAGCCGGCTTGCGTTGCGATCGTCGCGACGTTGTTCGCGCTTTCGCTCACGAGCCGTGTCGCTTCCGCGACCGCGTCCATCACGCCCTTCATCTGTTCTTCGAATTCGGCCGCGAGCTGCTCGCGGGCGGTCCTCCGCTCGGCTTCGGCATGCGCCTTGGCGTCTTCCTGCTGCTGACGAAGCATCGCCGCTTCCTGGCTCGACTCTTTCAGCGAAACGACCGCGCCCGCGATCGAGCCGATTTCGTCGCGCTGGCCGGTCGCGGGGATTGCGACCTCGAAATCGCCACCGGCGATGCGCTGGATGACGCTTGCAAGCGAGATGATCGGTTTCGTGATCGCGCGGCTGACCAGGAACGAAACCGCGCAGCCGACAAGAAACGCGATTAAAACGAGCGCAGCGAGCACCCTGCCCTGCTGGTTCATGCTCTCGTCAACGCGAACGACTTCGCGATCGCGCGCCTGCTTGCTGAGCTGCATAAGCTCGTCGGTGAGGGACACGATTTCGGCGAAGCTGCGCTGCGCGCTCATCATGAACATGAGCGCCGAGCCGGCGTCGGCATCGGCCATGTCGATGACGCTGTTTGCCTGCTTGGTGTATTTGTTGACGGTTTCCTTGAGCTTTCCGAACGAACTCGACGTTTTGTTCGCCTTCAGCTGTTCCAGCGAAAGCATTTTGCCGGAAAGATCGATGATGCTCGAGCCGGTTTCCTCGGCGATGGAAGCGACCTTGGCCTTGTCGGTTTCGTTCGCGGCCGTCGCGGTCAAATGGTAGAGCCTGGTTTGCACGGCCCAGGCCGCTGCGTTGAAATCGGCGACGACTTCTGCCTGCCGCACCGGCCCGCTCATGAGGTTTTGCAGCGTAGCCTGGTTTTCCCACTGCGTCCTGAGCACATATCCGCCGAGCACCATCAGCGTCAAAATCAGGAATGCCGGCGCAAGCAGTACCTTCCAACGAATTCGCAGATTTCCGAACCAAGCCATCACAGTCACCAATCTCGGGCGGGAAAATCGCCCCGGTAGAAGAGCGGAGCCGCGCGCCGCGGCTCCGCCGAACGGTCAATTTATTGCTTGTAGACGCCGCCGCAGACGACGGTTTCCGATTCACGCTCGCAATACATTTCCTTCGGCTCGACCTTCTTGGTGACCGGATTGACGAACTTGTAGTCCTGCCAGAACGAAGCCTGCTTGCGGCCGAGCTCGGCGCGTTCCTTGACGAAATATTTTCCGTCGACGTCCTGCGCCTCGATCATGTCCTTACCGACGAGCTTCTGATTGGCGCCATGCGCCAGCACTTTGCCGTCGAGGCCATAGACAACGATGTATAAGTCGCGGTCCGTAAACTGTCCGCCCTTCGTGCTGATGACCGGATAGGCTTTCTCCGCGCCTTCGGCTTTGATGAAGGCCACGGCCTTCTTCACCATTGCCTGCGCTTCCTCCTTCGTGGCCGATTCCGCTGCAAAAGCGGCATTAACCGAGATGGCGGCGAACGCCATACCGGCGACAACTGTATTGATTCTCAGTTTCATGGATCTCTCATCCCTCACGCCGCCGTTCTGGCAGCGAACAGATAAAAGCTCCTGTAAGAAGGTTAAGAATCTGGACAAAAATACTAATGGTTGTGTATTTTACATATACATCTATAAATAGAGCAGCCTTCTAGAATTTGGGCAATGACTGCTTGAGCGAGCCGTATCCCTTCCATGGGTCGCCCGCGCGGACGAGTTTTGCGGCATCCGAGACACTATAAGGATGCGCATTTTTCAGAGTCGCAAGACTTCGCCAGGAAAACGGCGTGGCGATGAAGGCGCCCTTTCGCGCGCGGGTGGAATAGGGGCAGATCGCGGTGGAGCCGCGCTGGTTGCGCAGATAATCGACGAAAATCCGGCCGCGGCGCTTTTTCTTGGACATGTTGGCTACATATAAATCCGGATTGTCCTCCTCCATCAGGCGAGCAAGCGCCTCCGCAAACGCACGGTGCTCATCCCAGGAGTGCTTCGGCGCGAGGGGCACCACAACGTGGATTCCCTTGCCGCCGGTCGCCATCGGGAACGACTCGAGATCGTGCTGCCGAAGCCGTTCGCGCAATTCCTGCGCCGCCTGTTTTACTTTCCCGAACGGCAGATCTTCGTCGGGGTCGAGGTCGAACACCATGCGGTCCGGTTTTTCGACCGCGTCCACGCGCGATCCCCAGATGTGCAATTCCAGAACGCCCATCTGCACGGCGGCGACTACACCGGAAATATCCTCGATATACATGTATTCGTCGGAGCCGGATTTCTCCTTGATCCGAACCCGGCGCAGCTCTTCCGGCCAGCCCTCCGAAGCGTGCTTCTGGAAAAAGCATTCCTTTCCGCTTCCGTCGGGGCAGCGCACGAGCGCGAGCGGGCGTTCCGCGAGATGCGGAAGAATGAGCTTCGCGACTTTGGCGTAGTAGCCGACGAGGTCGTGTTTTGTGACGCCCTGATCGGGAAACACCACGCGGTCGGGGTGCGTGATCCGGACGCCCGCGACCTCATTGTTTTCCAGTTTCGACGAACTCACCGCTTGCGCTTTCGGCATTGGATTCTCCCTGACAACCTGGCGCGCGGGCTTGTCGGCCCGCAGACCCTTGAAACTTGCCTGGCGGACGAGCCCATCCTTCGTCCATCCGCGAAACGAAATTTCCGCAACGAGCACCGGATCGACGAAACGCGCATGCCGGACAATTTCCCGCGGCATATCCTCGAGGGGCGGGTCGCGGCGTGCATGTTTCTTGAACTGGTGCGCAAGCCTGTCGAGGCGCTCGCCGGTGTAGCCGGTGCCGACACGGCCGGCATAACGCAGCTTTCCGTCCTCGTGCACGGCGAGCAAGAGCGACGAGAACGGTCTTCCTTTCTTGTCGGAAGGGCGCCAGCCGATGATGACGAATTCCTGCTCCATACCGCATTTGATCTTGAGCCAGCTCTGGGTTCGGCCGGAGCGATAAGGATCGTTCTTTCTCTTTGATATGATGCCTTCGAGCTTCAAATCGCAGGCATTGGAGAAAATGCGCTGCCCGTCTCCTTCGAGATGCGAGGAGTAAACCAGGGGCGGGCGGATTCCTTCGAGCAGGGATTTCAGTTTCTCTTTTCGTTCGATCAGCGGAAGCGAGCGCAGATCTTCGCCATCGAGATGCAGAAGATCGAAGATGTAGTAGCCGAATCCGCCGCTTCCTTCCGACAGCGCCTCCTGCAGCGCGCCGAAATCGGTGTGGCCTTTCTTGTCGGCAACCGCGATTTCGCCGTCGAGTAGCGCCGCGCGGCAAGGAAGACGGGTCAGCGGTTCAACGAGGGGGGCGAATTTCCTTGTCCAATCAAGGGCATTGCGGGTGCGAATAACCACGCGTTCGCCCGCGACCGAGGTGACGGCGCGATAGCCGTCGAGTTTGATTTCATGCAGCCATTCGCCGCGAATGGGCGGAGCATCGACGAGGGTGGCGAGCTGCGGCTTTACGAAGGCGGGAAGCCTGAGCGGAGGAAGTTTCGAGTCTTTTTTTTTATCGGCCTCTCCGCTTCTTTCTTCGGCCGGCTCGAATGCCAAATTTTCTTGCCTCTGGCGATCTCTTCCATATCGCGGCCGCTCGCCACACTGTCGATTTCGCGATCGACGGCGAGTTTTCCTTCCGTCTTCGCGACGCCGTCCTTTTCTTTAATCAGCAGCCAGTTGTCCTTATCCTTCTTGCTGCGCCGCCGGAGCCGAACGAGCGCCCAATTGCCTTTCAGCCGCTTTCCGTGCAGCTCGAAACCGAGCTTGCCCTTTTCCATTGCTGTATCCGGATTTTCGTGCGGCTTCCACCAGCCGCGATCCCACACCATCACGGTGCCCGCGCCGTATTTGCCTTCCGGAATCGTGCCTTCGAAACTTCCGTATTCTACCGGATGATCCTCGACATGGACGGCAAGACGCTTGTCGTTCGGATTCTCGCTCGGCCCTTTGGGAACAGCCCAGCTCATCAGCGCGCCTTTCCACTCCAGGCGAAAATCATAATGCACCCGGCGCGCCGCGTGTTTCTGGATGACGTAGGAAAGTTTCTTCCCGGATTTGACCGGAGCGCCCGCCGGCTCCCTGGTGCGCGAGAAATCGCGCTTCTCGCGATAGCGCTTCAGCCGGTCGAGCATGGATCAAGCCGCCCGGCGGCGTGCGCTCTTCCTGCCGCGCTTCACGGATTTTTTCTCGCGGCCGCTGCCGCCCTTACCGACGCTCTTGCGGAGCGCGTCCATGAGGTCGATGACCTGCGCCGTCGGCCGTGTCTCCTCAATCTGGCGGATCTGGCGGTGCTCGGCTTTCGCCTCGATCAATTCGCGAAGCGCATCATCATATGTGTCTTTGAATACCGCCGGGTCGAATTTCCTGGTTTTCTTTTTGATCAACTCTTCCGCGAGATCGATCATGTCGTCGGCCGGTTTCTCGCCTTTGATGTCGGAAAACGCCGTATCCGGCTTCTTCACTTCGTCGGCGTAGCGGAGTGTCTCGAGCATCATTCCCTTACCGCACGCCCTGAGCGCCACGATCGTACCCTTGCCGCGGATTACGATCTGGCCGAGACCGACCTTTTTCGTTTTCTTCAAGGCCTCGCGCAACACGATGAAGGCTTCGTTGTCTTCCTCATCGTCAGGCAGGACAAAAAACGGACGCTCGAAATACATCGGATCGATCTCGTGAACGCCGACGAATTGCACGAGATCGAGCGTCTTCTTCGCTTCCAGCTTCAGCTTGTCGATCTCCTTATCCTCGAGAAGAACGTATTTTCCTTTTTCCAGCTCATAGCCCTTTACAATCTCATCGTTATCGACTGGGCCGATATCGGGCACGACTTTCTGATAGCGGATACGGGCCCCAGTCGGTTTGTGGATTTGGTGGAAGGAAATTTTCGCCCCCGTTTTGGTTGCGGGGACTACCTGAATCGGGATCGAGACGAGAGAAAGCCGGATATTGCCGGACCAGTACGCACGCGTCGGCATATGGGGACTCCCCTTACACAGACTCAAGAAACGCGGCGGCGAGTTTCCGGTTCCAAAACAGCCGATTTTCCGGCCCGGATCATGATCTATGTCAATTCAGATGTCCCTTCTTGTGCGAGAAAGTGACGCGTAAATCTGGGGGGCAAAAATGCAGGATTATTCAGATATTCCGACCATTTATGTGGGCTACGACCCTCGCGAGGATCTCGCGTATCGGGTACTCAAATACAGCGCACTCAAGCACGCTTCCGGTCCGCTAAATGTTTATCCGATCGTGCAGGATAAGCTTCGGCGTATCGGTCTCTATCGGCGAGCTTGGCTGCTCGGCAGTTCGCGGTTACCGGCACCGGAGAAACGCGACGATATCTGGCATCGCGATCTGTTCGATCAGAAAAATTTTTCGACCGATTTCAGCTTTTCGCGTTTTCTGGTGCCATTTTTGCACCGCCTCGAGGGGTGGGCGCTGTTCATGGATTGCGACATGTATTTCCGGTCCGATCCGCTGAAGCTGTTTCGCGAGCATCGCGATCCGAAATACGCGATCTATTGCGTGAAGCACCGGTACGACCCGACCGAACCGGTCAAGATGTACGGTAACCCGCAGACCCGCTATCCGAAGAAGAACTGGTCGAGCTTCGTGTTGTGGAATTGCGCACATCCGGCGCATGAATCCTTCACCGTCGACGATGTGAACACGAAGAGCGGCACCTGGCTGCACAATTTCATGTGGATCGACGAGAACGACATCGGCGCATTGCCGGAGGAATGGAACTGGCTCGACGGGCATTCGAGTCCCGCGATCGACGCGCGCAACGTGCACTTCACGCGCGGCGGACCGTGGTTCCGCGGCTCGGTTTGGCAGCCGCTCACCGAGCAGGATGAAATCTACGCGCAGGAATGGGAAGCGATACGGCGGGAGATGGAATCCGAAGGCGCGCTCGCGAAATCCGCGTAGCCCTATGCCTCGTCGAGCTTGAGCCCGAGCAAGAGATAGCTCCAGGATTTCCCGTGGGAGTCGAGGTTGAGCGAGCGGTTGACGCCGCCTTCAAGGGCGTCGTGCAGTACGAAGTTCAAGCCGTGCAGATGCTCGATCACGTAACGGTCCACGCGGCCATGAACGAGAGCGGGAAATTCGCGCTTGATGCGCTCGGGCGTGAGCGCGCGCTTCAGGAGATCGAAGTCCTCGGGGTCGTAGGCCCACACACTGACATTCGAGATATTTCCTTTATCGCCCGCGCGCGCATGCGCGATGTCACGCACAAAACGGGGCGTGTTCGGCCGCAGGGCACTCATGCGACGAGCACCTCCAGCGTCGGCTTCACCTGACTGCGGTCGATCAGCGCCGATTTCGTGATGACCCAAGGCGCGATCGCGCCGCGAAACCCCCCGCCGCCCGCCGGGCCGCAGCAGAGAAGCGACTCCACCTCCCACAGCATGAGCTCCGCGTCCTCGCGCGAGGTTGAGCGCACGGTGACGTGCAGCCGCACGTCCTCCGCATTGCTTGCGCGCAGGCCAGCGGTCGCGAACAGCGAGGCCGTGCCGATCAGATCGAAACGCCGGTCGGCTTGGGGGCTCAGCATCTTCGCGAGCCGCGCGCGGACGATCTCGGCGGCGAGCTCCCCGCGCGCCTGTGCGCCCGGCCCCGCATAGCTCACACCCGCCTCGCCCTGGAATCCGCCGTCGAAGCCGATCGTGACCTTCAGCTTGTCGGGGCGCGGCGCGCCGCTCGCACCGGAAACGCGAACGCGGTCGTGTCCCATGGAGGCGATCTGCACCTTGCTGAAATCGGCAGTCACGTCGGGCGTGAGATAGCGCGAGGGATCGTGCACTTCGTACAAGAGCTGCTCCTTGACCGTCGCAGGCGTCACGGCGCCCCCGGTGTCCGGAAGCTTGGTGATGACCGCGCTTCCGTCCGCTTCAACTTCCGCAATCGGAAATCCGCAGGCCGCAAGGTCCGGCACATCCTTCATGCCCGGATCGGCGAAATAGCCGCCCGTCACTTGCATGCCGCATTCCAGGAGATGACCGACCAGCGTACCCGCGCCCATGCGCGCTGTGTCGGCGGGATCCCACCCGAAGCGATGCGCGAGCGGCGCCAGGAACATCGAGGGATCGGCGAGCCGGCCGCCGATCACCACATCGGCGCCGGCCTTGAGCGCCGGCAGGATCGCGTCGATGCCAAGATAGGTGTTCATGCCGACCACCGTCAGACCGACGTCGGAGAGCTTTCCCGGCTCGTCCATGAAGGGTTGGTCCTTCGGCACGATGGCGGAGACATCGTCCCCTTCGATGCAGGCGACCTTGAGTCCTTTCAGGCCAAGACCGCGTGCGACCTCGACCGTGCGCTCGGCCGCCGCGCGCGGATTGGCGGCGCCCATATTGGTGACGATCACGGTGCCGGCCGCGCGACAGGGCGGCAGCAGCGCTCGCATACGGCGTTCAAGATGCGCGTTATAGCCGCGCTTCGGGTCGATCATGCGGTCGCGGTGGCCGAAGGCCACGGTGCGCTCGCCGAGGCACTCCAGCACCATGGCGTCGAGCCGGCCGCGCTCTGCGAGATCGACCGCTGGCTCAAGCCGGTCGGCGGAAAAACCGGCGCCGGTTCCGATGCGGAATGCCGTCATGGCCGCGTACGAGATTCGACTCAATCGCCGTTCAATCCCTCGATCCCGGGGAAGAACAGGTCGCCGACCGTTTTCGGCGTCTGCTTGATCGAGCCGATTTTCGCCATGAATTGTGCCGTCTTCAAAACTTTCTGCGGCTTCAGCGTATAGGCGTAATCCTTGTCGCTGATGATCTTCACGATGTCTTCTACTGTGTTTTTCTTGTCATTCGCGGCTTCAAGGTAGAGCTGTGCGGCCGCACGCTTGTCCTTGTTGATCATGTCGATCGCTTCGCCAAGCGCATCGACGAACGCCTTATAGGCCTTCGGATTTTCCTCGCGAAATTTTCCGCTTGCGGTCAGCACCACGGCCGTCGCAGGCCCCCCGAGGATTTCGTAATTCGTCGTCACAAGGTGCGCTCCCGGCGCCTTGATCTCCTGCTCATAGAAGGGCGACGACGAGAAATGCGCGTTCACGCCGCCGGTGTTGTTCAGGAAGGCAAGTGTGGCGTCTGGATGCGAAAGTGAGACGGTGAGCGGGTCGAGCTTCGCGTAGTCTTTCTCACCGAAGGCTTCGGCCGCCGCCATCTGCAGCATGATCGCCTGCGTCGAGATCTTGATCGAAGGCACGGCGATCTTGTCCTTGCCGCTGAAGTCCTTGACCGACTTCACGTCCGGATTGCGGCTGACGAGGTAGAGCGGATAGGTCGTCATGGCCGAAACGCCCCTGATCTGCCCGTGCGTCTTGTCCCAGAGCGTGATCATTGACGGCGCGCCCTGGGCCGCGAAATGGATCGTATTGGAGATCAGCCCGTCGTTCATTGCGCTCGGGCCTGCGGTCTTGGTCCAGGACGTCTTCAGCCCCGCGAGACCCGCGGCGGCGGCATGCTTCTCGATCAGTTTCTGCTTCTCCATCACCATCAGCGGAAGAAAGCTCACGCCATATTGCTGTGCGACGACGATCTCGTTCACCTCCGCCCTTGCCTGAAGCCCGGCAAGCAACAGCACTGCGGCAAGCGCAAGCGAAATCCGGCCTGTCTTCATGATCTTCCTCCCGAACCGGTTTGTTGTTTTGCGCTATATGAACACGATCCGGCGAATCGTAAAACTGCCTTTTCAGTTTCGCTTTCAATGCGCTGATTTCGAAAGATACTAGTGCGTCTTCGCGTCGAGGCGGCGGCCGTAATAAAGGGTGACGACGTGCTTCGCCTCGGCAAAAAACAGCCAGCGCTCGGTGAGCAGGCCGATCAGGGAGAGGCAGACGGCCGCGACCGATAGCCCCGTGCCGGTCACCCCGCCGCTCATATTGGCGGCGGCGAGCAACAAAAACGGCAGGACAAAACCGAACAAAACGGAAATGATTCTCAGCTTGCGGGCGTGTTTCCGCGCAATGCGAAAACCCATCTCCTTCATGAGATAGTTTTCCGATGTATGCGGCGCCTTGAACAGGCGGACAGTCCCCAAGGCGCCAAGGCCCGTCGCCGACTCGGGCGTGCTCGCGGCAGGTGTCGTGTCGATGAAACGCCAGTAAGCAAGCTTGCAGATAAGCGCGAGCGTGATCAGAGCGAGACTTGCGGCGTACATGGTTTTCGTCGCGTAGCCGAAGATTCCCGCGAGCGCAGTCAGGAGCAGGATTCCCGACATCGCCGACAAAGCGAGATAGTTCGGCAAGACCCAGTTATTGTGCCAAGCCGGAATGGGTTTGAGCGAATTATAAATGCCGGCGGTGCAGAGCACCGCGAGCATCGCGAGCACCGACATCAATAGTCCGCTGAGCGCGAAAATTCCGTCGGAACGGCCGAGGAGAACCCAGCCGCCCGCAAAAACGAGCGCCGGAAAATACGTCAGCATGGAAACGACGCCTTCGCGCGACAGCCATGACGACCGCCACTGCGAAAAAGCGCGCCATGCCCGCTCGGGATGACCAAGGTGAAAGGTCGAGGACAGGAGACCGATCGTGACCGCGCCCAGCGCAAGCACGATGGAGACAAACGCGAAGGGTTGATTGTCAGGAAGGCCGCCCGCGATCGCACAAAGACCAAGGCAAGCAAGCAGACCAAACCCCGCGCCCGAAAGAGTCGTAAAAATAATGACGGAGAATGCCGGATGCATGGCTACACAGACGACAACAAGCGATCGACCCAGCCAAGGAATCCTGCCTGCTGACTCTCCATGATGGGTGCGAGCGCAGGCGCTTCACCCGCTTCCTTCTTCCGCGGCGGCAGGTATTTATTGGTGGGCCTGTAACCCATCTCCGGCATCAGGTCGTAACCGCCGCGCTCGCGCACGAGTTTGGAGACGGCGGAATTCGGATCGGCAAAGTCGCCGAAGGTTCTCGCCGAGGTCGGGCAGGTCGCGACGCAAGCCGGCACGCGATCGGCCGGATCTAGATTTTCGTTATAAATCTTGTCGATGCAGAGCGTACATTTCTTCATGACGCCCGCGTCGTAATCGTATTCGCGCGCGCCATAGGGACAGGCCCAGGAGCAAAGCTTGCAGCCGATGCAGAGGTCTTCGTTCACGAGCACGATGCCGTCTTCCGCGCGCTTGTAGCTCGCGCCCGTCGGGCAAACCGTGACGCAAGCGGGCTCCGCGCAATGCAGGCAGGAGCGCGGAAAATGCACCGTCGTCCCCTTCCCTGCCTTGTTCGTCTCGTAGGAATGGATGCGATTGAACCAGACGCCGAGCGGATCTTCGCCGTAAGGATTGATGTCGGTGAGCGGCGCGGCAACGCCGCCCGTGTTCCATTCCTTGCAGTTGACGGCGCAGGCATGGCAGCCCACGCAAACGTCGAGGTCAATCACAAGGCCGAGCTGCTTGCCGGTCTGTTGCGGAAGAGAAGTCATTACACTTTTGCTTTCGGACGGAATCGCTTGCCGTAACGCAAAATATCCGGGCGCGGCGGCAGCGGCGGCGTTTCGACTTCGCTGATGCGCGGCTGGCTGCTTTCATGCGCGCCCGCCGCCTTCTCGATCCGCACGCGCAAATCGTACCAGGCCGCCTGCCCGGTCACGGGATCCGCGTTCGCGTAGCGATAGCCTCCGTCGCGCGGCGGCAATAGATCGCGGATGAGGTGGTTCAGAAGAAAGCCGCGTTTCGCTTCGCTCGCCTCGGGATCGAGATTCCACGCCCCCGAGCGTTTGCCGATCGCGTTCCAGGTCCAGACCGTGTTCGGGTTCACGCCGTCCATCAGCTTCGCCTGCACGACGATGGAACTGTGACTGCTCGTGACCTTCACCCAGTCGCCGTCCTTGATCTGCAATCGCGCGGCGGTGTCGCGGTGTATATGCAGATTGTTCTCGCCGTGAATCTGCCGCAGCCACGCGTTCTGCGATCCCCAGCTGTGATACATCGCCATCGGGCGTTGCGTGATCGCATGCAGCTCGTATTCGCTGCCGGCCTCTTCTTCCTCGAACGGCGTGTACCAGATCGGCAGCGGATCGAAATATTGCTCGACGCGCTTCCTGTGCCGCTCCGGAACCTTCACCGTTCCGTGGCCGCGCGAGGCGAGCCGGAATTTTTGCAGCGCTTCGCTATAAAGCTGGATGAAGATCGGCTCGGGCTTGTCGAGAAAGCCCATTTCCGTCGCCCATTTGAGATAAGCCGCGTTCCACGGCTTGAAATAATGCGACTCGTGCGGAATTTCGCTTTCCCAGAAGCATTCGTTCTCGATGTAGCGATCGAGCTGGTTCGGGTTGATCGGCCCGATGCCGCTCGATCCGCCATTCGCGCCGCGCCAGCCCGCGAGCATGCCCAAGCCCGGCTTGCGCTCGTGGTTGACCATGTAATCGGGGAAGAAGCCGGGATATTTCGGCGTTCCGTCTTCTTTCACAAAGCCAGGCAATTTCAACCGCGCGCCGAGATCGATCAGCACATCCTGGAACGGGCGCACGTCCCGATCGGGCTTCACGACCGGCTGGCGGATGGCGTCGGCCGCGCCCTCCGCATTGCTGATCGGGCGGTCGAGAAGCGAGATGCAATCGAAGCGTTCGAGATAGGTCGTGTCCGGCAGCACGAGGTCGGCATAGGCCACCATCTCGGAGTAATACGCGTCGGAATAGATGATACGCGGAATCCGGTACTCGCCCGTTTCCGGATTCTTGTCGGTCATCATCGTCATGGTTTCCGCGGTGTTCATCGCGGAGTTCCAGCCCATATTGGCCATGTACAAGAATAGCGTATCGACCGGATACGGGTCGGCGCGATGCGCGTTCGCGATCACCGTGTGCAGCATGCCGTGGGCGGCTAGCGGCGCTTCCCAGGAAAACGCCTTGTCGATGCGAAGCGGCTCGCCCCGCTCATCGACGAGCAAATCCTCCGGCCCTTGCGGGAAGCCGAGCGGCGAACCACGCAGCGACTCGCCGGAGCCGACCGGCCCTGCGGGTTTGATCGCGGGCGGAATCGGCTTCGGGTAAGGCGGCTCGTAGCGGAACGCGCCGGGCGTATCGATCGCGCCGAGTAACACCTGCAGGAAATGCAGCGCGCGGCAGGTGTGGAAGCCATTCGAATGCGCGGAGATTCCACGCATCGCATGAATGCTGATGGGACGCCCGATCATCTTGTCGTGCTGGCGCCCGGCCCAGTCGGTCCAAGGCTGCTCGACAACAACCGCCTGTTCGAATGCGGCATGCGCGAGCTCGGCCGCGATGCGCTTGATGGTCTCGGCAGGCACGCCGGCCTGCAAGGCGGCTACCTCGGGAGAGTATTGTTCGCCGAGATAGCGCTTCGCGATTAAGGTAAACGCCGGAACGGCGCGGCGCCCATCGGCGAGCGTGTACTCGCCGGCGAGGCTCGGATGTGCGGACGGCTCGAGTGCGTTGACAATTTTTTGCGCCTTGCGATCATAGACGAGCGGCGCTCCCTCAGCGTCACGGGCGAACAGGCCGTCGTCGGCCGCGCCTTCGTCCTGAATGACCAGCCAAGGCGAATTCGTGTAGCGCGCAAGATAATCGGCATCGATTTTTCCGGCGCACAGCAATTCGTGGATGATCGAAAGAATAAAGAGACCGTCGGTGCCGGGGCGAATGCCGACCCATTCGTCCGCGATCGCGGAATAGCCGGTTCGCACCGGATTGACCGAGACGACCTTCACGCCCCGCTTCTTCAGTTTGCCGAGGCCGATCTTGATCGGGTTGGAATCGTGATCCTCGGCGACGCCGAACAACATGAAATATTTCGTGCGATCCCAGTCGGGCTCGCCGAATTCCCAGAACGAACCTCCGACCGTGTAGAGCCCGCCCGCGGCCATGTTGACCGAGCAGAAGCCGCCATGGGCGGCGTAATTCGCCGTTCCGAATTGCGTCGCCCACCAGCTTGTCAACGCCTGCGACTGGTCGCGTCCGGTGAAAAAAGCGAGCTTCTTGGGATCGGTCGCGCGGATCTTTCCGAGCCAGCCGACGGCAATCCCGAGCGCCTCTTCCCACTCAATCTCGCGGAATTCGCCCTTGCCGCGCTCGCCCGTGCGCAACAGCGGTTTTCTCAGCCGCGCCGGCGAATAGTGCTGCATGATGCCGGCTGAGCCTTTGGCGCAGAGCACGCCGCGGTTCACCGGATGCCGGCGATTGCCCTCGATGTAGCGGATTGCGCCGTCGCGCAGGCTGACTTTGATGCCGCAGCGGCAGGCGCACATATAGCAGGTCGTATATTTGACCTCGTCCGCGATCAGCGCGTTTTTCGCAACCGGCGGGTCGTTATAGATCTTGAGTTTCGCCATCGCGATCTCCAAGCGCCCGAGGCAGCCAATTCGCGCCCCGAGCTCGAAACATCGCGAAAAACGAGCGCGACACCGGGCTGAATCGGCAGCAGCAATTGCCGAAGAATCAGCACGGGTGCCGTTCGCGTTCCAATCTTGTTTCTTGATGGAATTGTTCGGCGCGCCCGTTCATCGCGAGCGAGCCGCCGCGGGCTATTTCTTGTTTCCCGCCTCGTCGAACTGCTTGAGGTAAGCGATGATGTCCGCGCGTTTCGCCGCGTCCTTCACGCCGGCGAACGCCATCTTTCCGTTCGGCGCGAGATGTTTCGGATTTTCGAGATAGTCGTTAAGCGTAGCGTCATTCCAAACTTTTCCGGCGTCTCTCCCGGTGGCGAGATCAGGCGAGTAAGCAAATCCAGCGGTGCTTCCCCACTTCTTTCCCACGATACCGTTTAATGGAGGGCCGATTCTGTTCTTCGCATTCGGGCCGATCATGTGGCAGGCGGTGCAAACCTTGAACGCCTGTTCGCCGCTCGCAGGATCGACCGCTTTAACCGGCGTTGCCACTCCAACAAGAAGGGAAAGTGCGATGATAAAACGCATGGATAGCCTTCTTCCGCCGCGCTTCCTCCGCGCATTTAGCGCGGAGGAAGCGCGATGGGTGCCTTCTTCAATGATAAAGGTCAAGCTCCGGCCGGGGGTCCGGTACAAAGCCGTCGCGATTGGGCATTGCCACCTTCGGCAAGGTCTTCGCGTCCATCACGTCGGTCGGCTTGATGATCTTCGCCTCCGACAAAATATACGCGACGACGGCATAGACATCGTTGTCGCTTAAAGAGCCCGGCGCATTGAAGGGCATCGCCCGCTTGACATAGTCGAAGAGCGTCGTGCTGTAGGGCCAGTAGCTTTCGACCGTCTTGACCGGCGTCTTGGTCGCAAGTGAGCCGCGGCCGCCGATCAGCTTGTCGCCGCCGATTCCCTTCGCCGGATTGCCTTCCAGCTTCTCGCCGTGACAGACAGCGCAGCTATCGGCGTAGATTTTCGCGCCGTCTGCGGCTTTACCGCTGCCGGCAGGTAATCCCCGGCCGTCGGCAGGAATCGAAAAATATTTCGTGAGTTCTTCCTGCGTCACCGGCGTACCGAAGCCGTAGCGGGCGGGCTCCTGCCCGTAGGTTGCCGACAGCGAGGTTGCGAGCAGAAGACCGGCGATCGCCGAAAAAGTCTTATGCGTGAACATTGGATACATCCCCCGTTTCGCTAACCGCCCAGCTTTGGATTGCATTGAGGTGGTAGATCGAGCCGTACGGTCCGTTCGATCCGCGGATCGCGACGAGCTGCTTCAAGGTCGGCTGCACATAGCCGGTTTCGTCCGTGCAGCGGCTTTGCAGGATCGCTGCCTTGCCATCCCACATCCATGGATAGCTGAACCGAACCGTGCAAATCGGCTCAGGAGTGGATTCGAGCCGTGCCGGATACCAGTTCTTTCCGCCGTCGACCGAAACATCGACCGACTGCACACGCCCGCGTCCGCTCCAGGCGAAGCCCTGAATATTGTAGAAGCCGGCGCCCGGAAGCTTCATCTCCCCGGAGGGGAACGTGATCACGGATTTCGCTTCCATATCGAAGCTGAATTGCCGGGCTTTTCCGCTCGCGAGGAGATCGGTGTATTTCGACGTCTCCTCCCGCGTCATGAACGGTTTGTCGCTCACTTCGAGGCGACGCAGCCATTTGATATGCGTGTTGCCTTCATAGCCCGGCAGCACTAGACGAAGCGGATAACCCTGCTCCGGCCGGATTGCCTCACCGTTCTGGCCATATACGATGAGCGCGTCCTTCAGCATTTTTTCCATCGGTATGCTGCGCGTCATCACAGCGGCGTCGGCGCCTTCGGCGAGCACCCAGGCGGAGCCATCCTTCAGGCCAACTTCGCGCGCAATCGTCGAAAATTGCACGCCGGTCCATTCCGACGTGCTGAGCAGCCCATGCGTGCCCTGCACGGTTTTCAACGTTGGCTTGTTCCATTCGGTCAGGCCGTTGCCCGAACATTCGATGAAATATTTCCGCGTGACCGACGGAAAGCGTTTGAGATCGGCCATTGTATATTTCTTCGCTGTTCCGACCATGCCATGAACGATCAGCGTGTGCTTCGATGGATCAATGGTCGGGATACCGCCGTGATGGCGTTCGAAGTGCAGGCCCGACGGCGTCAAATTGCCGAGCATCTTGTCGAGCGGCGTCATGCTCCAGGAGGTGTATTCGTTGGCGGTCGGGAAGCGCCAGCGAACTTCGGTCTCGAATTGCGAGCGCGAACCGTAGCCGCCGTCGGCCGCGACCGCGCGCCCTTGCTCCTTGGTCGGGTCGGCTGGCACATCGAAGTGCACAGCGCCGGGAGGCGCTTTCTTGTCCTGTGCATAGGCGGCGGAGGCAAAAGCGCCGGCGAGCGATCCGGCGGCGAAAATGAACCGGCGGCGATTGGTCGTGTTCCCGCGCGGGAACATTCCTTCCTTGCAATCGCAGCCTTCCGCTTCGCTTCGGCGTTCCGCGATGTGACGTTTTTCGGCGAGGATCATCTCCTCGGCGAGGCGCTGGGCTTTCTCGTTGTAAAAGACGTTTTCTCGACGTTTCATTGGCGCACTCCCAGAACCGCATATCGGTTCGATCGCCGCGATTTTTTTGTCGTGGTTGCGGCACTCAAACGTTACGCCAGGGGAGAAATAAATCTCTCTTATCTGCTCTATAAACTAATCGACGCGGCCTTACGTCTGTCTGCGGGGCTTATTGGCCGTACGCAATGCAACAATGCCGGCTTGCTGGGTGCAGAATCGCTCTGTCGCTAAACGATTTCAGCGTGATGCTCGAACCGCTCGGTCTTCGCGATTTCCTCGGCGAGCGCGATTACGCGCAACCGGTCCTCGCGCGATTTGATGCGGGCAAAGGCGCAGAGCAGGCGCAAGCCGTCCTTCGCATTTTGCCGGGCCTGATGATCGCTCTCGTCCGGCGGAACTTTTCCGCCTGCGATAATTCTTGGCACAAATGCCATGGCAGAATCCTCTGCCGTTATCCTCAAACGAAAAATCGAAGCTGTATATTGGAAGGCACCTATTGATGAATAACCGCGGCGATAGCTTCTCTTCGATCCGGATCAGAACAACCCGACGATTTTTCCGTCTTTGACGTCGATGGCGTCGGCGGAGGGGATTTTGGGGAGGCCCGGCATGGTCATGATCTCGCCGCAGATCGCGACGATGAACTCCGCCCCGGCAGAGAGCCG
>Ga0209581_1000152_pt1 | contig 216843 bp, 205 predicted proteins | sample Coa_R2_FD_187160 | JGI IMG/M metagenome (GOLD analysis project Ga0209581, IMG submission 187160) | Surface soil microbial communities from Centralia Pennsylvania, which are recovering from an underground coalmine fire - Coalmine... | ecosystem: Environmental > Terrestrial > Soil > Unclassified...
CTTCTGATGCCCGAAGCCGCCCGGGAGCGGGTTGCAACGCCGCCCGCGGGCACCGCCCTCCCGCTCCCCGCGCCGACATGCCTTCGGCGCAGGCCCTTTGGCGAGCGGGATTGGCGGCTCATGTAACGCAACCGGTGACCAATGTCAACACCACGGTGACATCACGATTGCGTGTATTCCCGGGCGCAGCGCGGCGCCGTATCTGCGTTTCCCGGACGCAGCGCAGCGCGCAGCGGATCCGCAGTGGTGCGCTGCCGACCCGGGACCGTCACAGGCTCGAACCCGCCAGCCACGCTTGCGCAGGCCCGGGATCAGCGGTGGCACCGTCCCGCTTCGCTCCACGCTGCACCGCGTCCGGGGAACGTCACGTTGTTTGTTTCCCGGGCGCGGCGTCGTATCTACGTTTCCCGGGCGCGGCGCGGCGCCGTATCTGCGTTTCCCGGGCGCAGCGCAGCATCGATCCGCGTTTCCCGGGCGCAGCGCAGCGCGGAACGAAGTGGAGCAGTGCGCTGCCGACCCGGGATCGTCACAGGCTCCGCGCTCTTGGCACGCGCCACGCTTGCGCAGGCCCCGGATCAGCGGTGCACCGTTCCGCTTCGCTCCACGCTGCACCGCGTCCGGGGAACGTCACGTTGTTTGTTTCCCGGGCGCAGCGCGCAGCATCGATCCGCGTTTCCCGGGCGCAGCGCCGTATCTGCGTTTCCCGGGCGCGGCGCCGTATCTGCGTTTCCCGGGCGCAGCGCAGCGCGGAACGAAGTGGAGCGGTGCGCTGCCGACCCGGGATCGTCACAGGCTCCGCGCTCTTGGCACGCGCCACGCTTGCGCAGGCCCCGGATCAGCGGTGCACCGTTCCGCTTCGCTCCACGCTGCACCGCGTCCGGGGAACGTGATTTGAGCATGCAAGGGCTACCACCGCTCAGGCTTTCTTAATCCTTGCGCGCAACGATGCGGCGCCGCGTCGGGGTCAATGCGGCTTGAGCCGCGCAAAGCGCGAGCTTCCCAAGCAAAAGAGTGGCAGTCAATGCGTATGTTGGGTGTGTGTGGGTTCGCCTTTGCCACGGCGCTGATCGCCGGCGGCGCTTGGGCGCAGGAGGTGACCGGGACGATAAGCAAGACATCGGCGGACTGTGCAGGAAATCCAAATGCTCTGGGCGTGTCCCGCACCGTCGAAATTGACACCAGCGGCGGCCCCGACTTCGGCTCGCAACAATTCAAGGCCTATGATTTTCTGCAAGCGGGCGAGGCCGTCTTGACCTTCGACGACGGGCCGTGGCCGGGCAACACGCCAGCCGTGCTCAAGGCGCTTGCAGACCAATGCACCAACGCCATCTTCTTCCCGATCGGAAAGCATGCGCTGTGGCATCCCGAGCTGCTCAAGCAGGTGGCGGCGGCGGGGCATACGATCGGATCGCACACTTTCTCGCATGCCGACCTGGCAAAGCTTCCCGCCGACGCGGCTGAAGGCGAGGTCGAGAAAGGCGTCAGCGCGGTACGCGCGGCGCTCGGAGCGCCCGAGGCCCCGTTCTTTCGCTTTCCGGAATTGCGATATACGCCGGACCTGGTCGCGTATCTCGCAAGGCGCAATATCAGCGCCTTCTCCGCCGATTTCGATTCACAGGACTTTCGCCTGCACAAGCCCGAGCAGGTCATTGCGTCGGTCATGACCAAGCTCTCACAGTACGGCAAAGGCATCATCCTCATGCATGACTTCCAACACGCAACCGCGCTCGCGCTGCCGGAGCTGCTCACGCAGCTGAAAGCGAACAATTACCGGATCGTGCAGGTGCGGGCGAAAGCGCCGGTGATCACGCTCGCCCAATACGACGAACAGGTCGGCAGCCAACTCGGCGGCGCAGCCGCCGATGCGCGCCCGCTGGCGAGCGTGGTGCGTACGATCGACAGCGTCACGTTCGACGATCGCTTCTCGGCGATGCGCTAAAGCGTTTTTCCGATTCGATAGAAGCGGAAAATGCTCCAAAGTGTTTTGTTTGGTCGCAATTTCTTGCGAAAACCGTACCCGGTCTTCCGGAAAATGCTCCAAGTGCTCGGCCTGGGAGATGCAGACCGCGGCGCGGCCGTGATAGGCATTGGTCCGAGCGGCTGCGCCCGCAGCAGTGCTAGCCCGCGAGCTTGAAGCGGTCCGCTTTCGGCTCGAAGCGGGCGCGGAAGATTTCGGCGTCCATCGGGTCTTCGAAGCAGTAGCGCACGAAGGCGGCGTAATCGTCCTCGACATACATGTCGAACTTGCCGACATGATCGATCAGAAAGTTTAAGATCTCGCTGTCGTCGGAGAGCTGCCGGCGTGGCAGCACCACTTGATAGGGACATTCCTCGTCAAGCTTTTGCAGCCAGGCGCTGCGCGCGTCCGAATCCATCATGCGTCACCTCTTGATCCGAACTTATAATTGTTCTCTATTTGTTCTTCCCAGTCAAGCGCGGTCGCGGGCTGGGGGCTTGCGGGACGGAAAGCACAGTCAATCAAGGATTAAACGTCGCTTAGTCGACATCGAGCGGCGTCGTGCCGGTCGGCTTGCCGGCGGCGTCCAGCGTGATCTTTTCGACGCGCGCCTCGGCCTGCCGCAACAGGTCCTCGCAGCGCCGCTTGAGCGCTTCGCCCCGCTCGTAGATGGCGACCGATTCTTCGAGGGGCACCTTGCCCTCTTCGAGCCGTTTGACGATCGATTCCAGCTCCTCGATCGCCCGCTCGAATGGCAATTGGCTGACGTCTTCGTTGCTCGTCATCTTCGGTACTCGCTTGCGCGGCCCGCTCGTCGTCGCGAAAGCGGGACCGGACCGCCTGCAGCAATTCTCGCGTCCCGCTTGCGCGGGAACGCGCGCAATGTCAATGCGCGCGCACCAGTTACCCACGTCGCAACGCGCTGACATTGTCATCCGTGCATCGGCATCATCCGTGCATCAGCGCGATGACATGCGCCGCGACCGAATTGCCCAGCGCCTGCAGATCATAGCCGCCTTCGAGCAGTGAGACGAGGCGGCCGGAGGCATGGCGTTCGGCGACGTCCATGATCTTCTTTGTCGCCCAGGCGAAATCCTCTTCGGCAAGATTGATGTTGGCGAGCGGATCGCGGTAATGCGCATCAAAGCCCGCCGAGATGATGATCAGTTCCGGCTTGAAGTCCTCGAGCCGCGGCAGGATGCGCTCGACGAAGGCGGCTTTGAATTTCTCAGCGCCGTCGCCGGGACGCAGCGGCGCATTGACCACGGTGTTGAATTCGCCGCTCTCGCCGACCGCGCCGGTGCCCGGGAACAGCGGCATCTGATGTGTCGAGCAATACATCACGGTCTTGTCGGCCCAGAAAATCTCCTGCGAGCCGTTACCGTGATGCACGTCGAAATCGACGATGGCCGCGCGGGCGACGCCGTGATGATTTTGCGCGTGGCGGGCGGCGATGGCGGCATTGTCAAACAGGCAAAAACCCATCGGCCGCGCGGTCTCGGCGTGATGCCCGGGCGGCCGGGTGGCGACGAAAGCGTTCTGCGCCCTCTGTTCCAGCACCTCGTCGACGGCACGCACAGCGCCGCCGGCCGCGCGCAGGGCCGCCTCGAAAGTGCCCGGCGACATTGCGGTGTCGGCGTCGAGATGAATGAGGCCAGCGTCGGGCGCGGCGTCCCGCAGCGCGGTGATGTAGTCCATCGGATGACACAGCGCGATGGTTTCCAAGGCGGCAAGCGGGGCGGCCTCGCGCGCCAGCGTCTGGAATTTTTCCGCTTCCAGCGCCGCTTCGATCGCGCGCAGCCGATCCGGCCGTTCAGGATGGCCGCGCGGGGTGAGATGATCGAGACAGGCCGGATGCGTGATCAAAAGTGTGGGCATGGATAGCCGCCGCCATTTCGCTCCTCAGACACTTAGGCCGAAACGGGCGGTTGGGGAAGACGGAGAGGCCGGAGCGACACTCCCGCCCCACCGTGCCAAATACATCTGGAAATGCCTGCAAGAACGGACTTCTTCAATGATTGCACGCCCGCGATTTTGCCTGAGAAGAATTGGCGCTGCGAGCCCAATGGACCCTCATAATCTGCGCAAACACTGTGCCGCAGAAACGCGTGGCGCCGAAGCGCGCGCTGACTTCGCAGGCAACTATGCGGACAGCGCCGCATCCGCGTCCATGACGCCGGCGGCGCATTCGACCACGGTGCGCTCGATCGCACCGGCATGAACGGCGCAATTTTCGGCGAAGAACCGCGTCACCGCGACGCGCGCTGGCGCGTCGGCGCCGAGCCGCAGGGCGGCCAGCGCCTCCTTGGCGAGCAGGCAGCCGCCGGTCGCAAGGCCGAACAGCCGCAGATAGGGCGTGGCGCCGGCCAGTGCCGCATTCGGTTCCGTACCGAGGCGCTTCAGGAGCCAATGGGTCGCGCGCTCCAGGCTTGCCACCGCATCAGCGAGCCGCGCCGCCGCGCAGCCGAGGCCCGGATCGTTGCTTGCGGCGAGCGCGCGCGCGATGCCGCGCATCTCGTCGATATGCGCGGCGACCGCCGCGCCGCCGGCGAGCGGCAGCTTACGGGTGACGAGGTCGATCGCCTGGATGCCGTTGGTGCCCTCATAGATCGGCGCGATCCGCGCATCGCGAAAATGCTGCGCGGCGCCGGTCTCCTCGATGAAGCCCATACCGCCGTGCACCTGCACGCCGAGCGAAGCAACCTCGTTGCCGATATCGGTCGAGAACGCCTTGGCGACCGGTGTGAGCAGCGAAGCGCGCTGATGCGCCGCCTTGCGCGCCGCCTCGTCCCGGCCGCGCTCGCTGCAGTCGATCGCCATTGCGGTGGTGTAGCAGACGGCGCGCGCGGCCTGCGTCAGTGCGCGCATGGTGAGCAGCATGCGCCGCACATCGGGATGCGCGATGATCGGCGACATCTCGCCGGGCTTTGCGCCTTCGGCGCGGCCTTGCCGGCGCTCGCGCGCATAGGCCAGCGCCTGCTGCGTGGCGCGCTCGGCGAGACCAACGCCCTGCAGACCCACCGCAAGCCGGGCGCGGTTCATCATGGTGAACATGCAGGCCATGCCGGCATTTTCCGCCCCGATCAGATAGCCGGTGGCGCCGCCCTTGTCGCCGAAGATCATGGTGCAGGTCGGCGAGCCGTGAATGCCGAGCTTGTGCTCGACCGAATGCGCGCGCACGTCGTTGCGTGCGCCGAGCGAGCCGTCAGGATTGAGCAGAAATTTCGGCACCAGGAACAGCGAAATGCCGCGCGTGCCGGCGGGCGCATCGGGCAGCCGCGCGAGCACGAAATGGATTATATTGTCGGTGAGATCGTGCTCGCCATAAGTGATGAAGATTTTTTGTCCGGTGAGACGATAGGCGCCCGCGGCGGTGCGCTCGGCACGGGTGCGCAGCGCGCCGACGTCGGAGCCGGCCTGCGGTTCGGTCAGCTGCATCGTGCCCATCCATTCGCCGGACACGAGCTTCTCGAGATAGGTCTTTTTCAGCTCCGCGCTGCCATGCGCATTGAGCGCATCGATTGCCGCCATGGTCAGCATCGGCCCGTTGGCGAAGGCGACCGAGGCCGAATGCCACATCTCGGTGCAGGCGGCATTGACGATTTGCGGCAGCGCCTGGCCGCCCCATTCGAGCGGCGCGGCGAGGCTGTTCCAGCCGCCCTCGCGCCAGCCGCGATAAGCTTCCTTGTAGCCGGGCGGGGTGGTGACGGCGCCGTCCTTGAACGGCGTGCCAAAGGTGTCGCCGATGCGGTTGAGCGGCGCGATGACCTCGCCGGCGAAACGCCCGGCCTCGGCGAGCACGGCGTCGACATCGTCGAGCGTCAGTTCGCCGAACAGCCCTTCGGTAATGGCGGCTTGCAACGAAGCGCCGTGCCTGAGGGCGAAGCCGATCTCGGCGAGGGGGGCCTTGTAGGTCATGGGAAGCGACTCTGTTCGGCGCGCCGAACGGGGGCGCGATCGGAGACATTATTATAGGGGGCGGATGGATTATAGGGGGCGGATGGCCTTGCCTATCGCCTTCATTGATGCACGCCCGTCATTTTGCCTCTGAGGAACTCCAACTCAAGGGCGACTGCGAAGCAGTCGCCCCCGCGGCGTCCCCGACCGCAAACTCCTCAGGCGCCGTGCAGGCGTGCAACAATGGACACCGGCGCCGAACAGCGCGGCACCGGGGTCATTTTGACCGCGGCGCGGCCCGGCTTTGAGAGCGCTCTGCGCAACTCACGGCGGCGCAATGTCATCCGGCACGAAGAAGTCGTAGGCGAGCTCCTGGGTCGGATCGACACGGTAGCGCTCGAAGTCGGTGACGCCGTTTTGGCCGAGAAACGTGTCGTCGATCAGAAAATTTCCGGTAAATTCCCGAGCTGATTTTGAGAAGACGGCACAGGCCGCGTCGGCGACGATCTCCGGCTTGCGCGCGCGCCGCATCATGGCTTCGCCGCCGAGCAAATTCTGCACGGCGGCGGTAGCAATGAGCGTGCGCGGCCACAGCGCGTTCACCGCAACGCCCTGCGCGCGCAATTCGCCGGCGAGCCCGAGCACGACCATGCTCATGCCGAACTTGGCCATCGAATAGGCGGTGTGCGGCGCAAACCACTTTGCCTTCATGTCGAGCGGCGGCGACAGCATCAGGATGTGCGGATTGGCCGCCTTCGCCAGATAGGGAATCGCGAGCTTGGAGACGACAAAGGTGCCGCGCGCATTGACCTGATGCATCAGATCGAACCGCTTGATGTCGGTCTGCGCCACCGGCGTAAGCGAAATGGCGCTGGCATTGTTGACCACGATGTCGATGCCGCCGAAATGCGCCGCGGTCTTGGCGAGCGCCTCGGCGACCAAAACCTCATCGCGGATGTCGACGGCAAGCGGCAGCGCCCGGCCGCCGACGCGCCCGATCGCTTCGGCCGCGGTATGGATGGTGCCGGCGAGTTTCGGGTGCGGCGTCTCGGTTTTTGCGGCGATCGCGATATTGGCGCCGTCGCGCGCGGCGCGCAGCGCGATCGCAAGCCCGATGCCGCGCGAGGCGCCGGTGATGAACATCGTTTTTCCAGCAAGCGACATCGGCTTTCACTTTTTGCGCGTGAAAAACGCCGCGAAGGCGGCTTTTGCCGCATCGGACTTCAGGAGCTCCTTGAAATGGGCCGCTTCGATCTCGATCCGCTCGGCAACACCTTCATATTGGCCGCGCATCAGCTTGCGCGCGAGCTTGACGGCATGCGGCGGCAGCGCCGCGATCTCCTGCGCCGCCTCGAGCGCCGTCGCCTCGACCGCGGCGGCATCGACGACGGCGTTGACCAGCCCCGCTTCCTTCGCCTCCACGGCGGTCATTGGCCGGCCCATCACCAAAAGCGAGAAGGCGCGCGCATAGCCGAGCCGCAGCGGTGCCAACAGGCTCGACGCCGCTTCCGGAATGAGTCCGAGCTTCAGAAACGGCGTGGCGAAGCTTGCGCCGCTGGCAGCGACGACATGATCGCAGTGCAAGAGCATGGTCGTGCCGATGCCGACGGCGACACCGTTGACCGCGGCGACCAAGGGCTTCTCGTTGCGCGCCAGCGCATGCAGGAAATCGACGGTCACCGGCTCGAGACCGCCATCGGCGCGTTTCTGGAAATCGCCGATATCGCTGCCGGCACAGAACGCCTGCGGCGCGCCGGCGAGCATGATGCAGCGGATCACAGGGTCGGTCCCGGCCTCGCGCAGCGCGCATGTCATCGCCGCGTACATCGGTTGCGTCAACGCGTTCTTCTTGTCCGGCCGGTTCATGCGGATGATGCGCACGGTGCCTTGGTCCTGCACCGTGACCGTCGCACCTGGATTGTGCTCACGCATGTTTCGTCCTGTGGCGTCGCACCGAAGCGGGCCGGCTGATCTTACGCCGAAGACATTGTAATCGGGAACAGGCGCCATAACGGCATTAGACGCGGTGGGCGGGAACAGGCGCCGAGCCTGCCCGAACCGGGCCTAACGGCAGTTGCATGATAAGATTGATCCGCCGGAACTGTGTCGCTATGGTCCGGCCGCCGGCGGCGGCCTGGACAGCGCGGCCGCGACGGCCGCCTGACCGCGGTTAATCCGACGGCATATAATCCGACGGCGTTTGGGGCGTAGCCAAGTGGTAAGGCAGCGGATTTTGATTCCGCCATGCGGAGGTTCGAATCCTCCCGCCCCAGCCAGCGCTCAGATGCTGAATTGCCTACGGAAGCGGCTTTGGTTCGCACGTGTTCTTGGATGCATTTGGAAATGCGGATTCCACTGCCCTTAACAGCAATTGTGATCAATGGCGCCCCAACTACGGAAGTGAGCCGCTGTACTGCTATTTCAAAAACTAAGGGCGATTGGCTGCAAGCGCTGCGGACGCGTTTCGCCGAAGCGATTCTGTGGGCGTCTCCGAGGGACGAGTCGCTGATTGACAGGTTATGGAGCCGGTGACAGATGGCGCCACCACCGATTTCTATCCTTCGACATAAGTCTGCTCGGTGCGTTGGCGAGACGCATCATCAACGAGGTCAAAGGCATCAATCACGCCATCTATGACGAACAGGCCGCCCGGCGCAAACGAATGGGAGTGAGTGGAACCGGAAATACGCTGGAGGACTCTGTCGCCAGGGACATTTCTGAATGCTGCATCCGGACGTTGCTGAATCTGGCCACTCACTCTTGTCACGTTCTAATGGACCTTGCGGCGACCTGCACGATCGCGATCATGCGCTCGATGACATCGTCGACCACCGCCCCCGCAGGAAAAGTGATTGTCTGCTCTAGATCGTTTTTCCACGTTCCGTCAGATCGTTTTCTCTTGCCGACAATCTGGAAACGACCGGCTTCTTCCTCGATGCTCCAAGGCAGCATGCCGCGTTCAAATGCCGACCACGTTTTCACGCCTGCATATTTCAATACGACGGGAGCTGGCCATTCACGACGGCTCAACATTGGCACGTCTGGATTGCCACGCGTAATTGTCGCCCTCAATGCTTGGTGAAGCGCTTCGCCATTCCACGCTGATACGACAGCGACCGGCTCGATGGCGCGATAGAACCCTTTGCCCATTTTCCCCATCGTGGGTACGTAGACGGTCCCATTTCTGAGAAAGACCTGACAGTACATGATCGCTCCTAGAAAGGGGTCACTACGAGTTCGATATCAAATGCGTATGCCCGCAAACGCGCTGTTTCAATTGCGGCCCGTTGAGCTGCGGTCATGGAACCTTTAGGGATCGCCAAGCTCAGGACGCGCTGGCTTATGTCGGAGGAATTAATGATGATTGCGCCCGCATCATTGCCTTCATACAGAGCCAACTTGTCAGTGTAGTAATTGAGCCTGTACATCAAATTGGTCGTGTTTTGATACTGCTGCCGATCAGCAGGTCCGTCGACGGATCGCTCTCCGAACCGGATATTGAATAAGGTCCAATGCTGTCGAGGATCCGTTGACGATCCTTGTATGCGACGCTTGGCCCGAGGACGTTGCCTAAGGCGGCGCTGAGGGCATCACCGCCGCTGGTATCGCCAACGTCATAGTAGTGCCGTTTGATCTCGGCCCTGATGCCCTTTTCGTCGGCCGGTTTGGCATTGGCGATCCATTGCAGCAGGTCGGCCAGTTCGTCGTTGCGCTCTCCCGGTGGAAGCACCACTCGGTTTTCGCCAATGCTTTGCGCGGCATCTGACCGCGATGCCGGATTGTCGTTTTGTGCAATTTGGATCGGTGATGATTCGTCACCGGAAGCTCCCGTCGGCGCAAACCATCCGGGATTGGGCGGCGTCCCCGATGCGCGGATGCAGCGCGGGATTCCAGTCGCCCAACTTGATGAGACTGTCCTCAGCCTCCATGCTGTCGCGCGCCGCCCGATCGGGCAGGTCTGGAAGCTGCAAATGGACGGCGGCGATCCGTGCCAGGCATTGATCATCAGCCTCCAAAGCCGAGGCCACGCTTGCAAGTCCGGACATGAGCCGATCGACGGTCGCTTCGGTTCGATAGGCGCGGCTGAGCAAGCGTTGGATTTCGCCGCTATCGCGCACCACAAAATTCGAGCCGCGCCGCTCGATCAGCGGCGTGCGGCCGAGAGATAGGCCATCATCTGTGCAAGCGAGGCCGAGATTGTCCTCGCCCGCGTCGGTCAATCGCCACATGCGAATCATACTGCGCGATGTAACGTAAATGGAGACATATGTCAATATATCGGTGACGCCTTGAATTTGACTCCGCCAGGTAAGACGTTATCTTACATTCATGAAAACGATTGTTTCTTCCAAAGGCCAAATTGTCTTGCCGGCTGAGATACGCAAGCAAGACCGCATCGAGGCGGGCCAGGAGTTTGAAATCGAACGCCTCGACCGCGGCGACTACCGGCTAAGGCGCCGTTCGGCGGCGCCAAATGATGGTTTGGTCGATTGGCTTCTGTCCTGTCCGCATAAAGGCTTCTTTGTTCCGATTGAATCCGAGTCGACGGATGTGCTGTGAGGTTTCTGGTCGACGCCAATGTGCTGAGCGAACCGACCAAGCCGATACCGAATTCGAGGGTCGTCAACTGGCTGCGAGCCAATGAGAGCGATATCACCGTCGACCCGATTATTCTCGGTGAGTTGCGCTTCGGCATTCTCCTGCTGCGCAGGGGCAAAAAGCGTTCCGAGCTCGAGCATTGGTTTGATGCGATCGTTCGGCGATTGCATTGTCTATCGTGGGAGGGTGAAACGGGGCTGAGATGGGCGCAGCTGCTCGCCGAACTTCGCGGCTCTGGCCGCGCCATGCCAATAAAGGACAGCCTGATCGCCGCCACCGCTCTTGTCCACAACCTGATCATCGTGTCCCGCAACCGTGCCGATTTCGAAAAGGCCGGCGTCCGCATCGTTAATCCCTTCGCAGACTGAGCGGCGAGAATTTGCGTGCTGTGGCGCGCATGTCGAGCATCGGCGCCCGCCGCGGGTTTCCTGCGCGGCTGTCTCTCGTTTGGAAAAGACTGCCAAGTTATTGAATTTGCTTGAGCGGATTTTGACCGATTTTTTCCAAATGCACGTTGAAATGATTGGATAATAAAACTGATTTTGATTCCGCCATGCGGAGGTTCGAATCCTCCGCCCCAGCCAGCGCTAGCCTCAGCATTGGCGAGAGAAATCGGTATGTTCCGATCGCGCAATTCAGTTCATTTCGGAATGCAATTTCACCGTCCATTTCCAAATTCTGTGCGGCGTTTGTTCACGGCTTCGTCTTTCTCTCGGCGGCCTTCCTGTTGCTGTTCATCGATTTGCCGTTGCATCAGCAGATGGGCGTGACGCTTGCGCGTGACCGCGAGCGCGCGCTGCATCGCTTCTTTGGCGTAGCCCTTGTACGCTTGCACCGTCCTGTGACCCGAGAGCGCACAGCCCTGTCCATCAGTCAGTTCCGCCTCTTCGAGTTCAGTCATGCTGCCGTGCCGGGAACCGTGGAGGGTGAACAGCGATGAGACGCCCTCAATCTGCTTGCGACTAGTTGTGTTTCGGCGTGCAAATTTTGGATGAAAACTGGGGTCCCGCTTCAACGCTCATTGACACCCAGGTGACCATGGTGCGGCACGCGGCGCTTGGCCCGAATGCCCGGAATTTCAGCAATTGCCGCCTTTGTCGGTTCGCCGTAGAAAGTTCGCGGCGGTGGAGTTCGCCATCAATCGCCCCGACGGGCCAATGACTCCTGGCGAAGCTCTGGCTCCAGGAGGGCCGTCGCGCGCGCGCAATGGCCGAGGACCAAGGACTGAAGCTGCACACCCACGTGCTTGCCGGACACCCTGTCCGTGATATCGTCGAACTCGCAGCAGAATTGAAGGTTGACCTCCTCGTGATCGGTTCAGCAGGTCATTCAGAGCTTTACGAGCGCATGCTGGGCAGTCGAGCCGACCGGCTTGTTCATCTCGCTCCTTGCCCAGTCCTGGTTGTTCGATAGCCTCAGGTGCTCAGCATACCTCATTGCATTTTGTCGGAGGTTGCCGCACGATCTGTCCTCCCTGGCCTTTGCGCAAGGGCAAGAACAAGCAAGTCCGGTCAGCGGGAGGACGCCGCGATGTTCACGCGAATCCTGCATGCTAACGACGGTTCCGATCACGCCTTCAACGCTCTGAAACTGGCGCTGCAAATCGCAAAGAGCGATTCGGCCGAGCTGCATATGGTCTCTGTCGAAGAGCGAGGCCATATGCCGGAGCTTGCTGAAGAGAGCGGGCGCCAATCCGAGACGACAACTTTACGCTTCACCAAGATCCTTGAGCAGGCACGCGCTCTAGCCGAAGCGAATCAAGTCAAGTTGCACACACATGTTCTAGCTGGACACCCAGTGCGCGACATCGTCAAGCTCGCGACAGATCTGGAGTCGGACTTGATTGTCGTCGGCGCCAGTGGCCACTCGACGCTCTATGACCGCATGATTGGGAGTAGGGCGCAAAAAATTCTGCACCACGCAAGTTGTCCGGTGCTAGTTGTGAAATAGCAGGATCAGGGATCCGATGGGCGAGCGGACCGCCAATTCCTGGCAGCGGATCTGAATGGCGAAACCTACGAATTCGCAAGGGCACCCGTGCTTCCGGTTGCCGCAAAACGTCAACGTGCTGCCGAGGAAACTGCCGCAGCACCGGCATGGGCAATCAGATATTGAATCAGGACGCCGAAGCAGGCGACGACGATGAGCAAATCAAACAGGATGACGATCTCGATGAGTACTGGCATGCCTGGGACGAGAATCTGGGCGCCCAGGAAAATCCCGTTCTCCAATACGAGCAGGCCAAGGATCTGGCTGAGAGCTTCGTGGCGCACGGTGAGCATTAAGAAACCGATCAGCTTCATCGACAGCATGATCGTCAGCGCGAGTACAGCAACAGTTGCGGCAAGCCCGAGCGATTGGCCGACCCGGTATCCAACCATGAGCGAGAACACGACGCAAAATGCGCCGGCAACTAATAGATGTCTCCTCGGCTTTCCGCGCCAAGCTGATGACGCTGATCTGTATTAGCCGCAACTCGATCTGACAGCTGGTGCCTGGTTGAGCGGTCGGATTTTGTTGTCCGAGGTGATCAGGCTGCGATCATTTTCTCCTTTGCGACAGGCCTGGCGTCCAGGAAGGTTTGCATTGGCGTTTTGCCAAAGCACCAGCGTCCCTGATGTAGCCGCTGTTCATTGTACTCGCGGACCCACAGATCGAGGCGGTCTGCAACTCGTCGATCGAACGATACACCTTTTTGCGGAACGCGACACGGTAAAACTCGTTGAGCACCGTTCTGTGGAAGCGCTCGCAGATGCCGTTGGTTTGTGGACTCTTGGTCTTGGTGCGTGAGTGATCGACGTCCTCGACCGCAAGGTAAAGCTCGTATTCGTGTCGCTCCGGGTTGCCACAATACTCGCTGCCGCCCTGCTCGCGTTGGCCGCCTAGGATATTTTCGATGCGAGGATGAGCGCGTAGCTCATCATGCCGAGCACGATCAGCGAGGCAGACACTGCGAGTGTCACGCGAATACCAGTTCGGGCGACGACGCGTACATCGACACCTAAGCCGAGCCCGGCCATCGCGACGGTTGTGAGCAACGCCGCCGTGCGCGTCAGCGGCGCCAAAACGCTCGGAGGGATCAAGCCGAGCGAACGCGCCGCCATCAAGGCCAGGAAGCCGGCGATGAACCACGGCACTATTTCATGCAGTGCCGGCCGACGGTGGTTCGGCCGCAAATGCGCTGGACGCAAGCTGCTGGCGAACAGCGAAAATCCGAGCACGACCGGCCCCAGCATCAGGACCCGCACGAGCTTGATCACCGTGCCGACCTGATTGCTCAACGCGCCGATCGGCAAGGTCGCCGCCAACACTTGCGGCACGGCATATACGGTCAGACCTGCCAATACGCCGTATTGCGTGAGCGAAAGATGCAGGAGCGGCGCCAGAAGCGGCAGCGTGAGGACGACGATTACTCCGAGTACGGCGGTGAAAGAGATCGAAGAGGCGATATCGTCGCCGTCCGCGCCGATCACCGGCGCTACCGCCGCGATCGCTGAGTTCCCGCAAATCGAATTGCCGCAAGCGATCAGTACCGACAGCCGCGGCGGCAAGCCCAGGGCGCGGCAAATCATGTAACTGACCCCGATCGCGACCGCGACGATGCCGGCAATGCCAAAGATTAAACGCGGGCCAAGCGCCATCACGGTGCCGACGCTCACCGAAGCACCCAACATCACTATGGCGCATTCCAGCACGAATTTGGTGCTGACATAGATCCCTGGATTCCATCTCGCTCCCGGCTTCCATGCCGTGCGGACCGCAACACCAAGCACGATCGCAAGCACAATTGCCTCAAGATAGGGCTGTCCGGCCATATCTACCTCGATCGCCTCAACGAACAGTGCGGCGATCGTAATCGCGATACAGAGAAGAATTCCCGGCAAGAGCCTCCGCATAGGGTGGACCTCATTATATGTCTCTGACCATCTTCGGCGGCCAAGCAGTCGTCGGCGGTCATCAATCCATGAAGAATGGTTTGCTCAGTTCGAGCGTGCGCTCAGCGCGAGCATACCAGCCTTCAGGAGCATAACTGTCGTCGTGCAAATAGCATTGTACTCGCACCGGCGGCGACCCTACGGCAGATTATTTCCGTCGATACGCCCCGGCCCTCCGCGCGGACCGTTGCTGGGGTTGTCGCCGCCAGCCGGGCGGTCTTGTCGGCGCGCGACCAGGCGAGGACCGGCTTGTTCATGAGGTCCGGCTCGTGTACGTCGCCGTCGAGAAGTTCATCATTGACATCAGATCATCTCGCTCAGCGCGTGCCCATGGGTGTCGATGGTTAGACCCTGGAGCGCGTCGTCGTTCACCTCGCCGCTCATGGCTTTGAGGCTCTCCTCGCTGATCAAGGACATCAAACCGCGGCGCAGCGCGAGAAATTCCGAGGACATCATCATCGACTGTTGGCGTGGCCGCGGCAGCGGGATCGTGATTTCGGCTTTGATGGTGCCCGGGCGGGCCGTCATGCAATAGACCCGATCGGACAGGAAGATCGCCTCGTCAATATCATGGGTGACGAACAAGACAGAAATCTTCAAGCGCTGCCACATATTGGTGAGGATCTGTTGCATGATGATGCGCGTCTGTGCGTCGAGGGCACCGAACGGCTCATCGAGCAAAAGAACTTTCGGCCCGGTCGCAAGGGCGCGCACGATGCCAACGCGCTGCTTCATGCCACCCGACAGCCGATCCGGATATTGGTTCTCGAAAGCGAGGAGGCCGGCGAGTCCGAGAAGGGTGCGCGCCGCGCTTTCGCGCCGGCTGCGCTCCATGCCCTTCATCTTCAGGCCGAACTCGACATTTTCGCGCACTGTCTTCCAGGGAAACAGCGAATATTGCTGAAACACCATTCCGCGATCGGCACTGGGCCTGTTGACCGGCTCGTCATCCACCCGCACGGTGCCGCGCGTAGGCTTGAGGAAGCCGGCGACGGCGTTGAGCAACGTCGATTTCCCGCATCCCGACGGCCCAATAATCGAGACAAACTCTCCCGGCTCGACCACGATGCCGGCATCGGCGACGGCCTCAATCGGACCTTCGGCTGACGCGTAACTGAGCCCAAAGTGGCTGACCTCGATGCGGCCCTTACCACTTGCAACGCTGGCATCAGCAATGTTGTCGATTACGCCGGCAGTCTGCTCGCTCATGTATTGGTTTTCCACGGCATGACGATGCGCCCGATCCCCCGGATGATCGCGCTTGAGCTCAAGCCCAATACGCCGATGCAAATCATGCCGAGCGCAATGTCGGAATATTGGACCAGCGAATAAGCCTCCCATGTGAAGTAGCCGATGCCGAACTGGCCGGAGATCATTTCCGCGGCGATCAGCGAAACCCAGGCCACGCCCATGCCGACGGTGAGACCGGTGAAGATGCTCGGCAACGAAGCAGGGAAATAGACTTCTCGGAAGATTGCGAACTCATTGGCGCCGAGAGATTGGGAGGCGCGCACGAGTACCGGGTCGACGCTGGCCATGCCGTGAAGGGTGTTCAACAGGATTGGAAAGAACGAGCCGATGAACGTGATGAAAACGATGCTTTCTTCGTTCGATGGCCATAACATGATGGACATCGGCACCCAGGCGATCGCTGGTATCGGCCGCAGCACCTCGGAGATCGGAAAGATGACGTCACGCGCGAAGCGGAAGCGGCCCATCACAAGCCCCAGCGGCACCGCGATCAGTGTTGCGATGATGAAGCCGAGTGCGATGCGACGGCAACTCAGAACAACGTGCTGGAGCAGTCTTCCGTTATGCGCCGCGCGCGCAAGACTCTGAAAGACCTGGACCGGCGTAGGGACATTGGTAAACCGGACATGGAAGCTCACGCGATAAGTCGCCAAGAAATGCCAGCTCAACAGAAAGAGAGCCAGCGACACGGCGCCGATGGCGAGGGTACGTATTTGGTCGCGATGTTGTAAAAGCCAATGCCTGACGATGGCGTTTATGCGAAAGAGCGATTGCTCGGAAGCGACGTTTGGCGCAGGCGGTTGCATTTGCGGCGCCAGCACAGGGGAGGGAAGTGCTGCCGGAGCGGGCGCCGGTAGTGACCGCATCAGAACGGCACGTTTCACGTCTCAACCTCCGCTGCCGACGGCTTTCAGCGCCTCTTCGAAGCTCAGGACCTTGCCGCCGTTCTTGGCCGCAAAGTCCTCCGCGTCTTTCTTCAGCAGAAACGGCGCGATTGCATTACCGCCCGAGCCGGTGGCGTAGAAGGCAAGATTGGCGAACAGTTTTATGCCGCGTGCCGTATCAAACACGTAGGCCACATCGATCTTCTTGCCTTTGGCAACGAAGTCAGCATAGGCGCCAAGCGTGCAGGCAGCACTGGAGAACGGCATGATGCCTTCGCCATCCACCCACACCTCGCCGGCTTTGCGCGGCTCGGTGATCGGCTTTTTGCAGAATGCGTCGTGGCCCGTAACTTCATAGTTGTCCGTCTTCTTCAGCTCTGCATCGTAATCAAGCCTCAGTTCGCCATAGGCCTTGCGGATGTAGCTGTCGTCGACCCATTTGTTGACGTCGAAGTCCTGCATGCGGCCCAAATTCTGCAGAACCTTGGCGTCCCGCGCGGCAGCCTGGATCAAGACCGGCTTTATGGTCGGATCCATGGTCATGACGCCGCCAGGGCCGAGAAAGATGTAGACGACCTCTTTATTGATGCCGGTCCACTGCTCGATCTTTTCGGCCGCGGTCTTCGGATCCGAGCGCACCCACTTGTCGGCCGCAATGATCGCCTTGATATAGGCCACAACCACCTCTGGATACTTTTCCGCAAAATCGGTGCGGACCACGACGCCATGCCAGGTCGGCAGATTGGTCTCTGCGCCGTCGAAAATTTTGCGCGCGAAGCCGCGGAACGGCAGCAACTCCGCGAACGGCACGAAGTCCGCGTGAGCATCGATTTTTTGTTCTTGGAGATTGGTCGAACCGACTTCAGGACTCTGATTGACGAGCTGAAAGTAATCGGCCGGCCACCCGCGGTCCTGCATGGCCTTCAGCAGCATGCCGTGCGCAGCGGACCCGAAGGGGACGCTGACGACCTTTCCTTTGAGATCTGACAGCTGATAATAGGCTGAATCCTTGTGAACGACCACGCCATTGCCGGAGCCGAACAGATTATATGCGTCGACGGCAATCAAGCGGCTCTTGCTGTCCGGATTGTTCTGGAAGGTGAAGCCGTTCACGATAAGAGGATAATCGCCCATCGTGCCGAACTGCAGCTTGTTCGCCATCATGGCGTTGGTCACGGGCGGACCGGATGTGAAATTCTCCCAATCGAGCTGGAAACGAATGTTGGCGTATTTGCCGTCCTTCGGCAGATATTGATCAAAGAGATTCAGCTGACGAATGACGGCTCCCGTCGTCACGGTGTTGGTCGTCGTGTTCTGTATTCCCATGCCAACCGTGACGACCTGCTGCGCCCGCAAGGTGCCGGTGCTCAAGCCGCCAATCAGAGCAATAATTGGCAGGACGAAGAGGCGACGGTGTGAAAGGAGGTCCATTGCTGATCCCTTGCTGCTGTGTTGGCCCGGGCGCTTCTCCCGCGCGCATTCTCGGACATGTCGTCTCGTAAGCAATTTTGGCTCTGGTCGGTCGGTCGATTAGTTGCCGCAAAAGCTCGCCTGCCCACAAGTTGTGCAACGTCCTGTGCAATTGGCTTGGCATGAGCCGCCGTCTTAGGCAGAGATCAATTAATCGCCTTGTCCGCGCATCTCTTTCAGCACGTCCGGCCGGCGGATGATGATTCGCGACTTGTCGGAGATCAGCACATCTTTGTCTTGCAAGCGCTTAAGACTGATGGTGACCCATTGCCGGGTTGCACCGACCATGTGCGCGAGATCGGCATGGGTGAACGCACCGCTGATCAAAGCGCCCTTGTCATCCTCGACGCCATAGAGATCGACCAGGTGCAGCAGGAGCTGAGCAAGACGTTCAGTAACGGAGCGCGTGCCGAGCATCTGGGCCAGCGCCGAATAGCATTTGCCCTTGAAGGTCAGTCCCTCAATCAGACCGATGGCAAGGCGTGGCACTTCCACTACGAGTTGGCGCAAGGTCTTGCCTGGAAGATGCACGACGCTACTGTTGCTGCTGGCGACGCCGGACCATTGGTGCATGCCGCCGCCGAATATTTCGGGGCCGCCGACGAAATGCCCAGGAAGCCAATAGGCCAAGGTGATCTCGCGCTGCGACGGCGCGGTATAGAATACGCGGATACGTCCGGTTTCGATCAGAAAAATACCGTCGTGACGCGAGCCCTGACTGAATAGCGTCTGGCCACGATAGAATACGCGCCGACGCCCCTGCCGCAGCACAATTTCGCGCTCAACAGCAGACAGATGTTGAAGAAGCGATGGCGGTCCGCCAAGCGCGCGCGGGCTTTCCGTGAGCATCAGCGCGCGGCTGGCTTTGCCCGGGGATTCGGCAGATCGCCCTTGCGTGGTTCCCTTGAGATCGGACGCTGAAGCAGCCGTCAAGACCGTCATCCGGAACTCCGACGTGAGAAGGCGCCTTGAAAAATGCAAGCTCCGTGCCACCCCCCTTCGTAAATTGCTGATTGAGATCAAACGTTTACGGCTTCAACCGTGCGACGTCCGGATCAATGCGGTAAGTCGGCCGCAAGCTCTGCCAGATAGGACCACGGATAGATGCCGCGGGCGTGACCGTCGGAAAATTCAATATTCACGGCGTAATTTCCGATTGATGCGACACGCACAATGCTGACCGATCGAAATTCCGAGGTGAAGACGCCATCGATCTGCGCGCGCCGGCAATGCGCACAACGGCACGCCGCGCGCAGTTGCTCGGCGGGTAGGCTGCAGACGGCGCCCGTGTCGAGCTTCAAATGAAGCGTTGTGCCGTCAGGCGAAGGCGCGGCTTCATTTGCCGGCCCGTTGACGAAAGGACGTGGGTGAATCTGGTCTGACAGCAGACACTCCGAGCCGATTCGCGGCGATGGTTTTAGGCGCCCAATAAAGGAAAACGAATCCTCCGCGGCGCAATTAATTGCGCGCCTAGATCTGTTTGACGCGGAGCGAGGATAGATTTTGGAAACTAATCGACCAAGTGTTCGTGCTTTCGATTGGATCGGGCAATCGGCCAGTGCATCTCCGTGCCAACGTGGAATCGATCGGAGCACGGAAAGACGATGACGGCGTTCAACAAAGAACAAGTTCTGGAGGTGCGGCATTGGACGCCGACGCTGTTCAGCTTCAAGACGACGCGCGATGCCGGCTTTCGCTTTCAGTCCGGCCAGTTCACCATGATGGGGCTCGAGCTCGACGGCCGGCCGCTGTTGCGCGCCTATAGCATGGCGAGCGCCAATCACGAGGACAATCTCGAATTCTTCAGCATCAAGGTGCAGGACGGACCGCTGACCTCAAGGCTGCAGCGGATCCGGCACGGCGACATCGTCCTGGTCGGGCGCAAGCCGACCGGGACGCTGATCACCGATAACCTGTTGCCGGGAAAGCGGCTGCTGCTGCTCTCGACCGGCACCGGGCTTGCGCCATTTGCCAGCATCGTCAAGGACCCCGACGTCTATGAGCGCTACGGGCAGATTGTCCTGGTGCACGGCTGCCGGCAGGTCGCCGAACTCGCCTACGGCGAGCAGATCGTTGACGCGCTGCGCCATGACGAGCTGTTCGGCGCGATCATCGGCGACAAGCTCACCTATTATCCGACCGTGACGCGCGAGCCGTTCCGCAACCGCGGCCGCATCACCGCTCTCATCGCGTCAGGAAAGCTGTTTGCCGATATCGACCAGCGGCCGCTCGATATCGAAACCGACCGCGCCATGCTGTGCGGCAGCCCGACCATGCTCGACGATCTGCGCGGCATGTTCCGCGACCTCGGCTTCGCCGAAGGTAGTCACAGCGAGCCGGGACATTTCGTGATCGAGAGGGCGTTTGTCGAACGTTAAAAGCCGTCAATGGGGCCGTCGGCTGCCACGCGGTTGAGCAGATTCTGCACAGAAAAGAGGCCGCCCGGTTTCCTGAAGCCTCAGTCAACTAATTGCTCGGCGAACGGGCGCACCGGGACGATGCTCAGGCTAGCACGGCAAGGATTTTAGGCCGCACATAGGGAACTGCAATGGACGAGATCGTCGACGGTCTTTTCGAAGCATCTTGCGATGTATTGGTGATCGGCGGCGGCACCGCAGGACCAATGGCAGCGCTCAAAGCCAAGCTTAAAAGTCCAAAGGCTAACGTTGTCTTGATGGAGAAAGCCAATGTCAAACGCTCCGGCGCCATTTCGATGGGCATGGATGGGCTGAACAACGCCGTAATCCCCGGCTATGCAACGCCGGAGCAATACACCAAAGAAATCACGATCGCCAACGATGGCATCGTTGATCAGAAGCCGGTCTACAAATACGCACAAAAGTGCTATTCGATCATCGAGGAACTTGACAGTTTTGGCATTCGTTTTCTCAAAAACGAGAACGGCGATTTTGCCGTAAAGAAGGTCCATCACATCGGTACCTATGTGTTGCCGATGCCGAATGGCGAGACCGTCAAGAAGGCGATCTACAGGCAGCTCCGCCGCGCTCACATCCTGATTTCCAACCGCTATATGGCGACACGCCTGCTTACCGGCAACGATGGCCGTGCGGCGGGAGTTGTTGCCGTCAATACTCGCACTGCCGAGTTTCTGGTGATGCGGGCCAAGGCGATAATCCTGTGCATGGGCGCCGCCGGACGCCTCGGGCTACCAACATCAGGCTATATGTTCGGGACTTACGAGAATGCCGCCAATTCGGGTGACGGCTACGCCATGGCGTATCATGCGGGCGCGGCGCTGGCGAACCTCGAATGCTTTCAGATCAATCCGCTGATCAAGGACTATAACGGGCCCGCCTGCGCCTATGTCGCCGGCCCTTACGGCGCTTACACTGCCAATAATCAGGGCGCCCGTTTCATCGAATGCGATTATTGGTCTGGCCAGATGATGCTCGAGTTTTTTACCGAGCTGCAGTCAGGGAAGGGACCGGTCTTTCTCAAGCTTGACCATTTACATGTCGACACAATTAAGGAAATCGAGTCGACGCTGCATCGGGTCGAACGGCCGACACGCGGCCTGTTCCATCAGGGTCGCGGCACCGACTATCGCGAGCAGATGATCGAGATGCACATTTCCGAGATCGGATTCTGCTCGGGGCACAGCGCTTCAGGTGTTTATGTTGACGAATTCGCCCGCACTACGGTGCCCGGTCTCTACGCGGCCGGCGACATGGCGAGCGTACCGCACAACTACATGCTGGGTGCATTCACCAATGGCTCCGTGGCTGGCGAGGACGCCATGATGTATGCAGAAAGCGTCGATTTTGCCGCCATCGACGCCTGCGAGATTGCGAAAGAGCGTGCGCGTGTTCTGGCACCCACGCAGCGCGAGGACGGCATTCCACCGAACCAGATTGAGTTCAAGACGCGTCGCCTGGTCAACGACTATTTCCAGCCGCCGAAAGTTACGCGCAAATATGAGATCGGCCAAAAACGGCTTGCCGAGCTGCGCGAGGATCTTGAGAAGCGCATGATCGCCCGCAATGCGCATGAATTGCTCCGTGCCCTCGAAGCAAGCTCGATTCTCGACTGCGCCGACATGGCTGCGCATGCCTCGCTGTACAGGACTGAGAGCCGCTGGGGGCTCTACCACCTTCGCACCGATTACCCCGAGAAGAACAATGAAGACTGGTTCTGTCACACACTCCTGCGCAAACAGAACGGCCGCATGGTGAGCGAAAAGCGCTCGGTGCAACCCTATGTGGTCCCGATCGCCGAGAGTGAAAAGGATCTTTATGACAGGCAGCGCGTCCGGTTGAGCGGGTAACGCGCAGGTGCGAAAGGAATTTTCATGCCCCTTGCCACGACCAATACAACAGTTCCAGTCGTCGTCGACGACGCCAAATGCATCGCCGACAAAGGCTGCACCGTCTGCGTCGACGTATGCCCGCTTGATGTGCTGCGCATCAGCGATATGACAAAAAAGGCCTATATGGCCTACGACGAGTGCTGGTATTGCATGCCCTGCGAGGCCGACTGTCCGACCGGAGCGGTGAAAGTGAACATTCCATATCTGCTGCGGTGAGACATGCCGGAATTGTTCGAGGCCTACGAGGATCTTGATGATCTTGCGGAGCGATTGCGGGTTGCCGAGCCCGGCGCGCGGCGCGTAGCGGTCATCGAGCTTGGCAATTCCGGCGACCCCGCCGCCGTGTCATATCTCGCGCCACTGATTTCCGATCCCGATGCAGGTGTCCGCCAGCAGGTGGCGCTCGCACTTGGCGAATTCGATGGGCCTGCTGCGGCCAAAGCGTTATGCGGGCTGCTCGTCGATCCGGATCAGGTGGTCGCCTCGGCCGCGGCCGACAGCCTAGCGGAGCTGAAAGACCCGGAGAGCGCGGACCTGCTTCTGCCGCTGGTCGGCAATCCGAGCGCCTTCGTTCGCGCTTCGACGCTGCGAGCGCTCAAGGAGCTTCGTCGCCGTGACGCGCTCAGACCGGCGCTCGACGCGCTGCGCGATGCGGCGCCAGCCGTGCGTGTCCAGGCCATCGGTGTTATCGGCTTTCTGAAAATCGAAGAAGCGGTGCCAGCCTTGACCGCAGCGACCACGGACCCGGATGCGCAAGTTCGCCGCGCCGCGGTGAGCGCGCTGGCATTTTCGAATCTGAGGCCGGCCGCCGATTCCGTCACGCGCGCTTTGAGCGACAAGGAGTGGCTGGTGCGTGAGACCGCCGCCGAGACGCTTGGCTTCATGAAAAATGGCCAGCAGGCTGTATCTATGCTCGTTGCCGCACTGGCGGACGAATTTTGGCAGGTCCGACTCAAAGCGGTGCGCAGCCTCGGCAAGATGAAAGTGAAACAGGCTGTTGTCGCTATTGCTACCAACCTCACTCACGAGCAGGCCAACCTGCGCAAGGAAGCCGCTGCGGCGCTTGGGGAGATCGCCGATCCTGAGGCTGCACCTTACCTGGAGCAGGCGCAGAATGACCCGGATCCGGAAGTGCGCAAGAACGCGCGATGGGCCATCCAGCAAATATTGCTGAGGAATTCAGATTAGCGGCATGGCTTGCCGGCTGACGGCTTTTGCCAATCAAGTCATATGCTTTTCAAGCGCGCTGCAACGTTTACCGGCACAGATTGAACTCGGCACCGCCATAGACCTCGCGCGGTCTCTTTCGAGACTTTTCCGGCGGCCAAATCGCCGTCAACAAAAAGCGATGGTTTATGGCGTCAGGAATTCCCTGTTTTCTTGAATGCGGAATCCCGCTGCGGGGGGCAACCCCAGGCTCTGACCGTTACTTCGTTTTCTTCGCATCGCCCTTTTTCCCGCCGGCTTCGGGGAAAATCCACATGGCCACCACCATGAAGACGGCGGTGGCCATCACATAGGTCGAAAAACCGGGACGGATGGGCGAGCCGCTCCAATAGGCAAGAACGGCCGCGACGATCAGCGCGACGGCTGAGACGATCGCCTTAACGTCGGTCGGCATTGTCTGCCTCGCTGCGATTACGCAATCCCGCGGCGCACCGCTCGCGCCGCGGACGTTCGGAAAATTCAATAGGATCCCACCGGCACTGCCGCCGCTTCGTCCGGCCGTCGCGGATGGCCGCGCAGATTCCGCTTCAGGTAACGCGTGTCATAGCCGTTGAGGAGCGTCCCGATCAGGCCGCGATCGAGGTCCGACGTGCCGAACAGCCAATCCGCGATCGGAAAGGTCAGATTCATATTCGTCTCCATCATCAGCCTTGCATTGTGGTGCGCGGTGTGATGGCGGCGCAGCGTGTTGACAAACGGGCAATTGCGCACGAACCAGTTCTCGTCGACGTGACAGCAAAAATGCATGAACTCGTAGATGAGATACATGCCGGTAGTCACGCACATGAACAGCCAGCCCACATTGGGCGAGAACAGAAGGCCGAGAATGACGGCAAGCGGAATCGACATCAGAATGAATACGACCAGGGCGTAAGGCGGAAATACGGTCACGCGCCAATCCTTGTGATCGCGAAAACGCATTTCCTCATCGGTAAAGAATTGATGATGATTGAGCGTATGACGCTCATAGATGGCGCGCAGACCTTTGATGTTGATTGGCCGGTGCATGACATATTTGTGCACAGCCCACTCGAACACGTTGGTGAACAGGAACGTGAACGGCACGGTCAGCCATTCGAGCAAGGTCACGCCGTGGATGTGCTCGACATAGATGTAGAATGCGGCCGCGCCCATGGCATAGATGAGCACGACATGGAAATAGCCGTCATACCACCCGATGATGCGCGAGCGATACTCTTGGCGAAAATCAATCTGCCGCTGACTGATCATGGTTGCTTCTCCTCAGGCCAGATCCGCACGCCGCCACTCTGATATATCACACATCTATCACAGCCAGACGCTCCACTCAATCAGCTTTTTGCCGCGTGTGCCACCCCCTCAATGACACGCGCGACCGCGCGGTCCCGACGCGCCTCGGTCGGCTTGCCGGCAAAGATTATCTCACCGCGTTCAATGACATAGAGCCGATCGGCAAAATCCGGCACGTGGTGGATATTCGACTCGGCGATGAAGACCGCGCGGCCGGATGATCGAACATTGGCGAGGCCTTCGACGATCGAAGGCACAATGATCGGTGAGAGACCCTCGGTTGGCTCATCCAGCAGCAGCAGTCGCGGTCCAAGCGCAAGCGCTCGCGCGATGGAAACCATCTTGCGTTCTCCGCCGGACAAGGCCTGCCCGTCGCGTTGCCGGTAGCGTTCGAGCTTTGGGAACACCTTATAGGCTTCCGCGATACGCGCCTCGGCCGGCCGCGGATCGGGGCAGGCCCAGGTCGGCATGGCGATGTTCTCGGCCACCGTCAACTCGCCGAACACCTCACTCTCCTCTGGCGCGAAGCCGATGCCCATTCGCGCGATCTGAAAGGGGCGCAAAGCGCAAATGTTCTGACCGTCAAGCTCGATTGTGCCCGACACCGGCGTGCGGAAGCCCATGATGGTTCGCAACGTGGTCGTCTTGCCGGCGCCGTTACGGCCAACAAGACACGCGAACTCGCCGTAACTCACATCGAACGAGATTCGCCGCAGTACGCGGCTTCCCTGGATGTCGACAACGAGGTCTCGAACCTTGAGCATCAATGCCCTCGTCGCTTGCCGATCACAGTTTCGATCAGGTCCCGATCAGAGAAGAACTCGCCGGGCGGCAGATCAGCAAGAACCCGTCCCTCCGACAGCGCGATGATGCGGGTGGAATAGGCCGCCACCAAATCCATGTCGTGTTCGACGAGAACGATGCCTTTCACCCGCACACGCTCAGCCGCCGTTATCAGCGTTTTCATGATAAGATGTTTGTCGGCGGTGGAAACCCCTGATGTCGGCTCGTCGAGCAGGATTACTTGTGGGTCAAGTGCAAAGGCCGACGCGACATCGAGCAGTTTTTTCTCTCCTTGTGACAGTGTCGCGGCAATTGTATCGAGCCGGCGAGCAAGACCAAAGATTTCGGCAACCTCGCGCACGCGAGCGCCAATCTCGCGGTCGGCGGCAAGGCGCGCAAAGAGGACCCAACGCTTCTTCTGGCGCGAGACCACCGCCGCCGCGATCGTCTCCCAGACGGTGAGCCTGGGAAAAATCTGAATGAGCTGGAATGCGCGCGCGAGGCCCTGATCAGCGAGCGTCACCGGTCCGAAGCCCGCGATGTTCTTACCCATGAACAAAACTTCGCCGGAGGTCGGCTCAAGGAGCCCGGTGAGGAGGTTGAGGAGCGTGGTCTTGCCGGCGCCGTTCGGCCCTACCACCGATACCAGTTCGCCCTGATGCACCGCCATGCTCACGCCCTCCAGCGCGGAGAAGGTGCCGTAGGATTTGCTGACATCGCGTGTCTCCAGCAGCAACGTCATGCGGCCCTCCGCGCCAAACGGCGCCGCAGGTCCACCGCCAATCCGGCAATGCCGTCCGGGAATCCAATGACGATGAGCGCCAAAATGGCGCCGAGTACGAAACGCCAATATTCCGTCAGCGACTGCAGCTGGTCCTGCAGCAAGGTGAACGCGAAGGCGCCGACAATCGGGCCGAAAAAATTCGAACAGCCGCCGAGAACTGCCATGAACACGAGCTGACCGGACTGCGTCCAATAGACCAGCTCCGGATCCGCAAGCCCGACGCGAAAGCCAAGGATCGCACCGCCAGCCCCGCCGAATGCTGCAGAAATCACAAAGGCCGCCAGGCGGAGCCTGTGAACGTGCGCGCCCAGATATTCAGCCTTACATGCGTTGTCACGAACGGTCTTGAGGTGCAGCCCGAACGGCGAATTGACGATCCGCCACATGACCAAGCCGGCGACGATCAGCAGACCCAGACAATAATAGTAGAACGGACCGGCCAAGAACTCGATCTTGTTATAGCGCGCGAAGTCGAGACCAAGAATGTTCATGCGCGCAATGCGCATCCCGCTGTCGCCGCCGGTCAAGTAATAGAACTTGAACAGGAACGAGTGGAACAGCATGCCGAAGGCAAGTGTCAGCATGCCAAAGAAAATGCCGGTATAGCGCACACAGAGTGCGCCCATGGGCAGCGCAATCACGCAAGATGCAAGTATCGCCGCGATCAGCACCAGCTCGAAGGATTTCACCCCTATGAGACCCGACATAATCGCCGCGCCATAGGCACCAATGCCAATGAACATCGCATGCCCGAACGACAGCAAGCCCGTGTAGCCGAACAGCAGGTTGAAACCGAGCAAGGCGATCGCATAGCCGTAAATTGGAATCATCAGCCCGACGTAATAGGGCGGCACTGCCAGCGGCAGCAGCGCCAGGCCAACCGTACCGCAAACGGAGACGATCGCAGCGGGCGAAAACATCATACCATCGATCTGCCGAACAACCCCGCGGGGCGGAAGATCAGCACGGCAACTACAATCAGGTAGATCGCGAGCACTTCAAGCTCGGGATAGAGCAGGATTGCCAAGGCTCGCATCAAGCCGACGATAAGCGCTCCGGCGAGCGCGCCGCGCATCGAGCCGAGGCCCCCTATGACGACGACGGCGAAGGCCTCAATCACGAATTCGATCGCCATATCCAGCGACGCTGCGGCAGTCGGAACCACCAGCGCGCCCGCCGTCGTGCCGAGCACGGTGCCAAGCGTAAAGACCACCGAATAGATGCGTCGGACATCGACACCGAGCGCCTCCGCCATAGCACGGTTTTCGGCGGTCGCTCGCAGGACGCGACCGTAATTGGTTCGTTGAAGGAAGCTGCCGAGACCCGCCGCGACGGCAATCGCTGCCACGACCACAAGCAGGTTATAGACAGGAACGCTAAAGTCACCGCTATTTATGGTGCCGTAGATCAAATAGCCGCTGTTGAGCGATCGCGGGTTGGCACCCCAAATGAACTTGAACACGTCCTGGAACATCAGCACGAGCGCAAAAGTCAGGAGAAGCTGGAAGCTTTCGTCGCGGTCATAGATCGCGCGCAGCAGGCGTTCGATCGGCGACCCGATGAAGCCGAGCAGCACGCCGGACACAAGCAGGCCCGGTAGGATCAGCCAATCCGAGATGCCGAATTCTTGCGCGTAACCAATGAAGGTGATGCCGAAATAGGCGCCAAGCGCGTAGAACGAGCCGCAGGCCAGATTGACAATCTTTTGCACGCCGAACACAAGCTGGAGCCCGGCGGCGACCAGGAACAAAACGGCGGCGTGGAATACGCCGCCGATCAGGATATTCGCGAACGCAGACATTCAATCCGGTCTATCGGATCAGACATTAAAATGGGCGGTCTTGATCCACTCCCAGAAATTCGCTCCCGGCGGCTTCTGTAGTTCGGTTGAGTAGCGGGTCTCGAACGTCCCCAACGTCACGAAATCGTACTTGTTATTGTGTGTCGTGAAGCCCTGCACAAAGGTCTGGTCGGCGATATGGTCTTTGCGCCAGCCGCTCTTGCCGCCGAGGCTTTCGATCGACAGACCCTCCAATGCGTCGATAATATCGTCCTGGGAAGGCCAACTGCCGCCCTTCGCCTTCATAGCCTTTTCGACTGCCTCCTTGTATGACGCGATAGCGAAGTAGGCGCGGTCTGCTTCCCACTCCGGATAGTCGTCATAGGTTTTCTCGTACCAGGCGACGAATTCCTTGGCCAAGGCCGACGCGTTCGGATTCGCAAAGTAGAGCGTGTTGTGCCCGAACAGCATGCCTTCCGGCGTAAATTCCTTTTTCATGAGCGTATGCTGCCATCCGGCAGCCGGGAAGACGAGCTTGGTGCCTTCGGTCAGGCCCGCAGCATGCGCCTGCTTCATGAATACGGGCAGATCCGCGAACAACAGCGAAGAGAAGATAAGGTCAGGTTTCGCCGCTTTGAGTGCAGCCACGTGGCTCGTCAAGTCCATCGTGCCGACCTTGGGCCACTGTTCGGTGACAACCTTATGCTCCAAACCGAAGCGGTCGAGGATCGCGATGAATGCCGCCATGTTATTGCGGCCGTAGGAATAGTCAGGATTGATGCCGGCGACCGTGACGAACTTGCCCTTCCAGTATTTGATGGTGAGCAGCGAGGACATGACCGCCTCGCACTCGTTGTCAGTCGAACGGAAGAGATAGCGCGGGTTGGGGATCTTCTCGTCGACACCGTCCTGCGTGGTGCCGTCCCAATAGAGCGTAAGCGCGCGCGCTTCCTCGACCACTGGACCGAGTGCGAGGCCGACGCCGGTCGAAATGATGCCCTGCACACAGTCGACACTCTCCTGCTGTACGAGCTTGCTGAAGCGCTCAATCGTGTCCTTCGGCGAGGACTCGTCGTCGATCACCAACTCGACCTTGCGACCGCCAATGCCGCCCTGTGCGTTGTAGCGATCGACGGCCCACTGTGTCGCGCGGATGCCGTTGAGACCCGGAGCCGCGGCGATGCCAGAGCGGGGCGCCAAAATGCCGATGCGTAGCGGCTTGTTCTGCGCGATAGCCGGAGCGAACACAGTACCCGACACTGCGAGAGCGCCGGCGGCGGCCCCAGACTTCAGTAACGTGCGGCGAGACAGTTCCATGACATCCCTCCCTTGCGACGCACCTGGGTGCCTAACTTATCATTGCTATTGGCGATGATATATCAGACGCATGTCAGCAACAAGCGCAGATGGCGGCTCCCTGCATGAATCCCTCATATCCTGCTAAGCCGCTGCGCTGGTGCGCAGAAACGCGTCGATCTCAGCGCCGCTCAGCGTCCAGTCGTTGTCGAAATTGGCGACGACGGCCCTCATAAATGGCTCCGAAAACGCAATCGCGCGCTGCTTGTCGCCGAGGTAGTCGAACAGGATGGCGAGTGCCAATTGTTGAGGGCTTTCGCCCTCATACGTCCATTCGAAGCCGAACTTCGTGAAGCGCTTGACCTCGTAATGCTCGCTGAGCGGCTTGCCGTCAACCGTGACAACCAATCCGTCGATCGTGCGCTTCCCCTGGAATGTCTTCATGAGTCAGACCGATACAGTTGTGCGCGTAAAGCTCTCCACATAGTCCATCAGCTTTTCGCTGGCGCGGGCCGCCGCCTCGCCATCTCCTTGCGCGATCGCGCGCGCCTGATTGGCGTGCAGTCGCGCGCATAGCGGCAAATCGGCGGCCTCGCGATAGTGCATGTACCAGAATCGACGCGACAGCCCTTGCAACAGCTTCATTGAGCGCGCGGCGTAGTCGTTGTGCGCAGCCTCTATCAGCAGGGCGTTGAACTCGCGGTCGAGCCGCATGAATAAGATAGCGTCGTTGGTCTTGGCGGTACGGTCCATGCCGCGAGCGATCTCCTCCAGTCGGTCGCGCTGTTCGGCGGTCGCGCGTGCGGCGCCAGCGCGGCTCAACAGCCGTTCGAGCTCGCGCCGCACTTCGAGCACTAAGAGCTGATTGCGCGGGTTGATATCGGAAACCAACACTCCCTTGCGCGGCAGGATGGTGATCAGGCCCTCGCGCGCAAGGCGCTGCAGAGCCTCACGGATCGGCGTGCGGCCGATTTTGAGCGATGCCGACAGCATTTGCTCGGATAGCACATCGCCCGGCTTGAGACGCAGCGTGACGATCTGCTCTTCGATCAGGCGATAAGCCTGATCGGTCAGAGTTTGCGTGCGCGAAAGCTGCGGTTGACGCGGATGGCGCAGCGCGCTCGTGGGTGATCGCGCCACCTCAGATCTGCCTTCGTTTCGCGCGGCCGCGCACCGCCTGTCCATGCACGACCATCATGTCGATGGCCGCCGGTATCGCGGTGCGATGGCCATGCGCAATCATCGCCAGGCTGTCGCCCAACACAGCAACGTTGACGCCGGCCATCTCCGCCCATCGCGCGGAGCTGTGGTGCGACACGGGCATGTGAGCCATCTTTTCTCCGGTGCGTTTCGACTCGCGAACTTCCGTGATGGTGCGCTTCTCGCGCTTGCCCTTGATCTTCTTTGCTTCGAACGCCGACTCGGCGGTCGCCATGGCCGACATGGGCTCACGCGGCGTCTCCGCTGTCGACATTTCGCTCGCCTTCGAACACGCCGCTATTGCGCAAAGTTCTGATATATGTCTCGTATGTTACGGATAATTCTTTCGGAAGGTCAAGAGCGACCGAGCCCGGGGGTCCGGGAAGCGCGCACACATGCTGTCCATCGAGGGTGCAATTCCGCTCATCCTGTTCGCAGCACTTCTGCTGGTTCTTTCTCTGCATGGACTGGCCGCGAGTGGCCAGTTTCCGCGCGAGCAGCGCAAACCGGCGGCATCCACGGCACTTGGCGCCACCGTCCTCTACGGCAGCATTGCTCTGGCGATCGTCAGCCTTGGCGTGGCACTGATGACGGCTTGGCGGCTGATTCCCTGGTATGCAGCCGTCATCGGCGGCGGTCTGGCCATATTGGTCGCGCCATTGGTGTTGCGGCAGTTTCCAGATCGCTTCATCGACGGTCGCGCCTCGCTGCTAGGTTTTGCAGGTGCAGGTGGCCTGCTGGCGCTCGTGCTGCTCTGGCTCGCCATGAGACACGGTGCCGCAATGCTCCGCTAATACGGGACGTGGCGACCGCACACGACCTTAGCTTGGGAGGAAGGCATGATCACAGTCATCTTCGAAGTCTGGCCGAAGCCTGAACGAAAGAAGGACTATCTTAATCTTGCCGCCGAGCTTCGGCCGCTGCTCGAAAGCATCGACGGCTTCATATCGGTCGAACGCTTCGAAAGTCTTAGCGAGCCGGGCAAGATGCTTTCGCTTTCCTTTTTCAGAGACGAAGCGGCGGTCCAGAATTGGCGCCGCACAAACGAGCATCGGATTGCACAGGCAAAAGGCCGCGGCGAGATTTTTGCCGATTATCGGCTGCGGGTCGCCTCGGTCATCAGGGACTATGGCATGAACGAGCGCGCACAGGTGCCGAGCGACAGCCGCGTCGTTCACGACGGCGCTTCATAGAAATCGTTCCAGCACCACCGCCGACGAGATGCCGGATAAGATGTTGTCGGGCACGTGGGGGCGTATCGCGGCCTTTTTCTCGGAGCTTCTCGTATTGACCTTGCACGTTGTAATCCAAAGTATAAGCTTTCGCGATCTGCGGCGCGTCAGATTGCCAAGGAACTCTGTTTGATGATCGGCGGCACGGAAAATCGCGCGACCCCGCCCATGCCTCGGCCGGCCGGCGAGCAAGGCGAGAAGATCATTCATCGGCCCATCGGCCTTTTGGCGGAGCTGACACACCGCTGCCCGCTTGGTTGCCCTTACTGCTCCAACCCGCTGGTGCTTGATCCCCGCCAGGCCGAGCTCGACACGCAGACCTGGGCGCGTGTTTTTGCCGAGGCTGCGGCGCTCGGCGTCTTGCAGGTGCACCTCTCGGGCGGCGAGCCCGGCGCCAGGCGTGATTTGGTCGAAATCACCGAAGCGGCTCATCGCTGCGGCCTCTACACCAACCTGATCACCTCCGCGGTTGGCATCGCAACGAGCACCCTTCTGCGGCTCGCCGAAATCGGGCTCGACCACGTCCAGATCTCGATCCAGGACAGTGAACCGGCATCCGCCGACCACATCGCCGGCTACCGAGGCGCATTTGCCCGCAAAAGAGCGCTGGCCTTGGAAGTCGTGCGCTTGAAAATTCTGCTGACAGTCAACGTCGTTGTTCACCGCTCCAATATCGACCGGATCGGCGAGATGGTCGCGCTGGCACGGGATCTTGGCGCAAGCCGTGTCGAGATTGCGCACGTGCAATATTACGGCTGGGCCTTGCGCAACCGAGCGGCGCTGATGCCAAGCGCCGAGCAAGTCGCGCGCGCGCTGAAGGCAGTCGACGAGTTGCGACGGCGGTATCAGGGAGAGCTGGTCATCGATGCCGTGGCGCCAGATTATTATGCGCGATTTCCGAAACCTTGCGTCGGCGGCTGGGGCCAGCGCTCGCTCAACGTGACGCCGGCCGGGAAGGTCTTGCCCTGTCACGCCGCCGAATCCATCCCGGGCTTGGAGTTCTGGTCTGTCAGGGAACACTCCCTTGCCGATATCTGGACGAGTTCACCCGCCTTTAATGCCTTCCGCGGCACAGACTGGATGCAGGAGCCATGTCGAACCTGTGCACGGCGTGATATCGACTTCGGCGGCTGCCGCTGCCAGGCTTTTGCACTGACCGGCGACGCACGCGCTGCCGATCCGGTTTGTCATCTCTCGCCAAGCCATGAACAGGTCATCGCGCTGGCAGCCATGCAACACGGTGCGCCTTACCTCTATCGCACCAGTGCCGGCGCCGCCGCTTAAGCGGGCGCGCGCCGTCGATCTGGCGGTTCCGTCATCAAATGCAGAGGGTGTTGTCGTCAAGACGCAAGATAGCGCTCAATTTTCTTAAGCGTTGGAGCGGATATGGTGCCAGAGCTCATCCGTTTCCGCGTCGCAGAGGACACCTTGCCATGGCGGTCTGCCGATTGGCGAAACTGGGATTGGACGATCACGACGGCCGATCGTAACGGGCGACTTGCGGAAGTTGGTCCGGCTTTTCTGCGGTGCCGGGTTGTGCCAGTGTCTATGCAAGAACATGTCCTGCCGGTTGGGCGGAACGCCTCGGGAGGAGGAGTCGAGCCATGTGGCGGACGACTCGGCGTGCCCTCTTGCTGCAGATCGCGCTCGGCGCCGCGCTTGCCGCGCCGCGCGCCGATGCGGCGGAAAAGATTCGCGTTACGGCGCAAAAGACCGGCACGTTTGCATGGGAGCTCGAAGTCATCCGCAGCCACGGCCTCGACCTCAAGCACGATCTCACTATCGAGACCACGGCGCTTGCCAGCACCGAGGCCGGACAAATAGCGCTCAGGGGAGGCTCCGCCGACCTGATCCTGTCCGATTGGCTGTGGGTCGCGCGAGAGCGCGCGCTTGGCGACGATCTTGTCTTTTATCCCTATTCGAGTGCGCTGGGCGGCGTCATGGTGCCGGCGAACTCGCCGATCCACGGCCTTGCCGACCTGAAGGGCAAAAAGCTTGGCGTTGCCGGCGGCCCCCTCGACAAGAGCTGGCTGCTGCTGCAGGCGTTGGCGCGCCGATCAGGGATCGATCTGAAGGCACAGACCGAGATTGCGTACGGCGCCCCGCCGCTGCTGACGCAAAAGGCGCTGCAGGGCGAGACCGACGCCACGCTGACCTTTTGGAATTTTTGCGCCGCACTCGAAGCCAAGGGTATGCGGCAGGCAATCGCCATGTCCGACGTCATGCGGCAGCTTGGCGCAAGCGGGCCGGTCGCCATGGTCGGCTACGTGTTCGAGAATCGGTGGGCGGAACATCACCACGAGCTGCTCGATCGATTCTTCGCCGCCGCCGAGGAGGCGAAAGAGATTCTCGGCAGCGCGCCAGGGGAATGGCAGCGGCTTGCCGGCCGGATCGGAGTGAGCGACGCGGCGGCGATCGAGGTCTATCGACGGCGTTATCTCGAGGGCATTCCGCGCCGCTCCGTGGGCGAGGAGTTTGCCGATGCGCGGGCGCTCTATCGCGTGCTGGCTGCGATCGGCGGCGCGGATCTCGTCGGCCCGGCCCGCGAACTCGACCCTGGCACCTATTACATCGCGGGACCGAGTGAATGAATCTCGTCATGCGGCTGGGCTCGCTGGCGCTGCTGCTCGGGCTGTGGCTGTTAGGTTCGCACCTTGTCGGCGCGCGACTTTTGCCCGAGCCGCAAGCCGTCGGCCTTGCGATTGTTCAAGAGGCACGCTCCGGAGCGCTCGAATTCAATCTCGCCGTGACGCTGGCGCGCGTTGCCGTCTCGTTCGCGATCGCGATGCTATTGGGAACCGTGATCGGACTGGCGATGGGCCGCATTCCTCTTTTCGATCAGTTCGCGGACCCTTGGCTGGTCGTTCTCCTCAATCTGCCCGCGCTGGTCATCATCGTCCTCGCTTATATATGGGCCGGTTTGACGGAGACCGCTGCAATCGCGGCAGTCGCCTTAAACAAGCTGCCGGTTGCAATCGTCACGGTGCGCGAAGGGGCGCGAGCGCTCGATCGTACACTGGACGAAATGGCGACGGTGTTCCGCATGAGCAAATGGGCGCGGCTGCGTCACGTGGTGCTGCCGCAGCTTGCGCCGTATCTGGCCGCGGCCGCGCGTTCCGGACTGTCACTGGTGTGGAAGATCGTGTTGATCGTCGAGCTGCTTGGCCGGCCCAATGGCGTCGGATTCGAAATCGGCGTTGCGTTCCAACTATTCGACGTCACGCGTATCCTCGGCTATGCTCTGGCGTTCGTAATTGTTATGCTCGCCATCGAAACACTCCTGGTGCAGCCGCTTGAACGATACGTCTCCCGCTGGCGTAGCAAGCCGGCTTGATGTGCATATCAAGCACAAGTCCTATCGCACCGCCTCCGGCGGCAGGCTGCATGTGCTTGACGATCTTTTCATCACTCTGGCGAACGGGGAGGTCGTGGCGCTTGTCGGGCCGTCCGGCTGCGGCAAAACAACGTTGCTGCGCATCATCGTCGGGCTGGAGCGCGATTTCGAAGGCAGCGTGCACCTGCGAGCGTGCGGGAGTGTTGGCTTCGTCTTTCAGGAGCCGCGTCTGCTGCCGTGGCGCACCGTTGAAGAGAACGTGCGGCTTGCGGCGCCGGCGGCGAGCGAGGCGGTGCTGGGCGCGCTGTTCGCAGCGCTCGGGTTGACCGCACATTGCCGCCATTATCCGGGCGAACTTTCGCTTGGCCTTGCCCGCCGGGTCGCCTTAGCCCGTGCATTGGCGGTCGAGCCCGATCTGCTCGTACTCGATGAGCCATTTGTTTCACTTGACGCCGAACTGGCGGCGCGACTGCGTACCGAACTCGTCGAACTGGTCGCACGCCGGCCGGTGACAACGCTTCTCGTCACACATGACCTCGATGAGGCCGTGCTGCTGGCCGACCGCGTTATTTTGCTCTCCGCGTCGCCGGCGCGTGTCATGGCCGACGTGCCGATCGCGAATCCGCGCCGCACGCGTTCGGCCGATGAGCTCGCCGCTATTCGCAACCAGATCACGCGCAGCAGCAAGCAGGCCTGACGCTACGCTGGCTGCGGGGCCGGCCCGGTCCGGCGGATCATGCCGCGTTGTGGGTTGTAGCCGAGCACTGCAAGCAGAAAGAACAGCACGGTGGCGCCTGTCACGACGGCGGCTGAAACCGGCTCAAACTGGCTGTAGAGGGCAAAGCGAATAAGCTCGACCGCGTAGGTGAAAGGATTTGCGAGCGCCACGTAGTAAATGAGTTCTGAGCCGCCCTCGCGCAGCTTCCACAGCGGATAGAGCGCGGAGGAGAAAAAGAACATCGGGAACATCACGAAGTTCATTGCGCCTGCGAAATTCTCAACCTGTCGAATGTAGACGGACAGAAACAGCCAAAGCGCACCGAGCATAAGCCCCGACATGATCAGCGCCGGCAGCACTTCGAGCCAGGCGATCGGGTCGAACGTCACGTCGAAGAAAATGCAGATCGCAAGGAAAACGTAGCAAGTGATCACAGAGAGCGCGGTTCCGGCCGCGAGCTTGCATCCCAGCAGAACCCATCGCGGCAGCGGCGCAGTCAGAAGAAGGCGCATCACCCCCATCTCGCGGTCGTAGACCATCGAGAGCGAGGATTGCATGCCGTGAAACAGAAGGATGATGCCGAGCAGCCCAGGCACGATATAGACCTGGTAGGTGATGTACACCTTATAAGGCGGGATGATCGAGACACCGAAGACGTTGTAAAAGCCGGCGGCGAACACCGCGAGCCACATCAGCGGACGCACCAAAGCAGAAAGGAGCCGTCCACGCTGTTGCACGAATTTGAGGATCTCGCGCGTGGTCACCGCGCGCAGCGCGCGCAGTGTGTGAGTAACCTGTCCAGGCGCCGCCGGGGTTTTTGCCATGATCGACCTGCTGGCGATCGTTTATTGCATCCGCTTAAGCCTAAGTCTTAATTAGGACGGCTTGCAAGCCAGGGGCTCTAACGAGATGGCCACCGAACAGCTCGCGCCGGCGCTTCTTCTCGATGGCGTTGTAAAGACCTATGGCGCTATTCGCGCGGTGGACGGCGTCAGCCTGCGCGCATTCGCCGGCGAGTTCATCGCCCTTCTTGGTCCAAACGGCGCCGGCAAGACCACGCTGTTTCAGATGCTATCTGGTCTGTTTGTGCCGGATTCCGGTCGCATCGAGATCGTCGGCCAAGATATGCTGCGTAACCCGGTGCCGGCTTTGGCAAAGCTGGGCATCGTCTTCCAGCAGCCGACGCTCGACCTCGAATTGAGCGTTACCGGCAATCTCTTGTTCCACGCCGGGTTGCACGGAATTCCGCGCGCCATGGCCAAGCAACGCATCGAGAAGGAGCTAGCGCGGCTTGGGCTCGCCGAACGTGCTCACGACAAGACGGCGCACCTGAGCGGCGGCAACCGCCGTCGGGTCGAACTCGCGCGCGCCCTGTTGCACGATCCACGGGTGCTGCTGATGGACGAGCCGACCGTCGGTCTCGATCCGGCGAGCCGCAGCGATCTTCTCAAGTTGATGTTGAGCATGCGCACCGACCGCTCGGTCGCCGTGCTATGGGCCACCCACCTTTGCGACGAGGTAGCCGGAGCTGATCGCGTCATTGTGCTGCATCATGGCAAGGTGCTCGCCGATACGACTCCGGCCCGGCTTGTTGCGGACTGCGGCGCGAGCACGATCGAGCAGGCTTTCCTGGCGATGACGGGCCCGCAATAGACCGGCGCAATCAGAGCTTAATCGAGCAACCGGAGCAAGGCCCGCCCGGCGGGCGTACGAAACTCGGCCGCGCTGATGCTGCCGTCATTGTCGCCGTCGGCAGCTTTGAAGCGCTGCTCGACAATCGCGAAATATTCGTCCTTGCTCAAGGTCTTGTCCTTGTCCGGATCGGCGGCCGCAAAGTCCTTGCGGCTCAGCCTGCCGCGCAATTCCCTGACATCGAGAGTGCCGTCCTTGTCGGTGTCGAGCCTGTCGAACAGATTGCCGGCAGCCTTCTTGGCCTCGGCGAGGTCGACAGTATTGTCCTTGTCGGTGTCGAAGCGCGCGACCGGCGACGCCCATTTCGCCCATGCACGGGCCGCGGTAGCCGCGGTGATTAGACCCGTGATTGCTACCGCGATTACCTTGCGTCGGGAAACCATAGGGGATCCTCGTCAATAAGAGTTTTGTTGTCAGGTATGTTGCTAAAGATGCCTCCGCAAGGCATCCTACCACCTACCGCGCAACCCGGCGTAAACGGCGAGCGGCATGCCCGGAAGGAAGGTGCGCGGATCGGTCAGGTTGAGATAGGGAAATGAATTGGTATCGAAGAATGTACCGGACACGTAGTAGTGGCGATTGAACAGGTTTTTCACAAGGCCAAACAGTTCGACATTCTTCGACAGTTGATAAGACGAATGCAGGTTCGCGATCCAATAGGCCGGTACCTTCGGGTTCAGGTTTGAGCTGTCGCCGACCAGCCATTGGCTGCCGATCGCATAGATGTCCGCGCCAAACTTCCAAGAATCGGTGATCTGATAATTGAAGCCGGTCTTGAACCGGTAGTTCGGAATCCCGGGGATATGATCTCCGGGAGTGACCTGAATGTTGCCATTGGCATCGGCAAAGGGATTGTTCGGTGACGACAACGTCAACGCGCTCAGATAGGTCGCGTCGACCCAGATGTAGTTGGCGTAAAGGTTCCAGCGATTCCATTTGTAGGACAGGCTGGCTTCGATTCCCTTCCGCAGCGTCGGGCCGCCATTCTGGAAGAACTCGTGACCGGGCAGGGGGCTTGCAACATCGATGATGTCGTTGGTGTTCAGCGCGTGAAATGCGCCGATCGTCCAGGCGAGCGAGCTGTTCGCCGTATCATGGTGTCCGCGCAAGCCCGCCTCGAATGTATGCGACACCACTTGTTGAAGCGGTGGATCGCCGACCAGTGCATTGTCGATCAAGCAGGGCCGTGTCGGGTCAGAGCAGGAGAGCTCAAGCGGCGTCGGGGCACGGTTTGCTTCCGAATAGCCGCCATAGACGATGAGGTCGGGCGTCAGCTTATACGTCGCGCCGACTGTGGGGTTGAGGCGGCTATAGGCGTGGCTGCCGTTAAGGCCGGGATTGTCGCCGAATTCGTCCTGCAAACCGATCTGCGCGAGGTTGAATCGCGCGCCAGTAGTCAGGGAAAGGCGCGGCGTGACATCGAACGTATCCGTCGCGTAGACGCCGGTATAGAGCGTCTTGCCGCCCAGCCTGACTGGCGCCACGTCGCCCGAGGGCTGGTCGATGAAAAGGCCGCTGCGGACTACGAACGGAAACGTGTCGGCGTTGAGTGTGCCAAGCTCGCTCAGGGTCGTGAACTGCACAAGGCCGCGGTCGACGCTCACCCCGATGGTGAGGTTGTTGTCGTGATCGAACAGCCGCGCCGAGGAACTCGCCTGTACCGAACCGCCGAAGCTATTGGCGGAGGTCCAAGTGCGATCGATCTCCGCCAAAATACTGGGCGGCCCGAGACTGCCGGTCGCCGGGACCGTGCCGCCACCGATTGTCGTAAGATTGGACAAGGTGCCGTCGAGATTGGGAAAGCACAGCAGCGCCGGATCCGGGCATCCGCTATTCTGCGCAGCCGTGCCATTGCCATCGATGTGGCGCTGCCAAAATCCGCGATAGTAGAGATTGGTTTGGAACGTAAGCGCATCGGTCGGCGTCCAGCTTCCGCTCGCGGTGAGGAAGGCCAATTGATTGTGCGTTGTCTGCGGAGCGGTGTAGATGCTCGCCCAGTCCCGCTGCAGCATCTGCACCGGGGTCGCGACGAGCGCGCCAAATCCGTTGTCGGCGCCGGTGAAGGCGACATGAAATTCGGTCTGGTCGGTGCGCGCGCCGACGTCGGCATAAACGCGCCGCAGGTACGATGGCGAGTCGTTGCGCCAGCCGGCATCATTGATCGCATCGGCTGTGATGTAGCCGGATAAATTTCCAGCCTGGCCGCCGGCCTGGACCGAGGTGCCAATCCGGCCGAACGCGCCGCCCATCACCTCTCCCTCCGTGCCGTGATAGGTGAAGCCATTCTTCATCTCGAGCGAGAGTGCGCCACCGATGGCATTGAGCCCATAGATCGGGTTGCTCGGAACCAGGGTCATGCCATTGACGGCGTTCTCTGGCAGGAGGTCCCAATTGACGATGTCGCCAAAGACCTCATTGATGCGGACCCCGTTCTGATAGACCGCGAGTCCTTGCGGTGTTCCGATGACCGGCGAGGCGATGTAGCCGCGATAATTGAGATCGCGCTGGAATTCATTGCCGGTCTGGTCGCCGAGCGCCACGCCGGGCAATCCACGCGCAATGGCGTCCAGCAGGCTCGGGGCCTGGGCATGGTCGAAATCGGGCGCGGAGAGCGTCTGGACATTCGCCGGAACTTTGTCGCGATCGATGGCTCCGGGCTGCGGCGCGGCGGTACTGGCGGCGGCTTCCGGGGCGGTAACCGGGGCCGCTGCCGGAGCTCTTGCCGCAGCCGGGCGTGCGGCGGCCCGGCGCGGCGGCGGTACCGGCGTGGTGCCGATGACGCGGATTTCTGGAAGCTTAACGGTGCTCGGCTTTGTGCCCGCGTTGTCCTGTGCGGCCGCGATCCCCGCCGTCGCAAGCACGCCGGCGACAGCGAACGTCACTACTCGGCAAAACGCTGCCCGAACCCCCCACAAGCGTACACCAGCAACACCAATGATATTGCGCACGGGCGACCGGTCCCCACGGCCGACCGAATTCTGGGGCTATTTCCTCGCGCCGTCACGGAAGGTTTTTCCAAATGGAACCGGGAACTTTTGGCAACCGGGCAGGTCTCCGTCCAGACGGCGTTCGCAGCCCAAATCATCGGGCCGCCGACAACAATTGCACGGCGGTGCGTATCAGTTCCGGTAGATTCTGAGCATCAAGCTTCTGCTTCAGCTGCGAACTGACGTTGACCACTGTCTTGTAGCTAACATTAAGCTCTTCGGCGATGCGGCTGTAAGGCCTGCCCTTGGCCAGGAGCGAGAGGGTTTGCAGCTCCCGCGGCGTCAGCTCGGCGAGCGGATTATGCCGCGCTGGCGCGTGTGCAAGCGCCACCTGCATGGCGAGCTCGTTGCTCAAATACGGCTCCCCGGCGCGGACCTTCTCGAATGCGTCTCGGAATCTATCCGCCGAGGTGTCTTTGACCACGTAGCCCATTGCGCCAGCCTGGAGCGCGCGCGTCACGATAATAGGATCGCTGTGCATGCTGAATACGAGAATTCGCACGCGCCGGTCGTGCGCGGCGATCCGCCGGATCAATTGGAGGCCGCCAAGCCCGTTGTCCCGCATGGCGAGATCGACGATCACCATTTCGGGATGATGGCGGCGGTAGAGCCGGTAGCCCGAGACGACGTCGCGCGCCTCGAGTACATCAGTTACGCCAGCGTCTTCCAGCATGCGCCGGCAGCCTTGCAGCACAATAGGGTGGTCGTCGATGACAAGGACGCGGCTCATGCCTGCGTACCGTTCCATGGCTTCATGTCCGTCCCGCCGTCTTGCGGTTCGGCCAAAGGAATAGTGATGCGCAGACATGTGCCGCGGCCGGGCCCGCTGTCGACGACATAGCGGCCGCCCAAGCCTTCGACCCGTTCGCGCATGCCGCGCATGCCAAGCCCGGCCGGCGCGTCAGGGCTGATCCCGCACCCATCGTCGCTCACAGTCAATGCGAGCGGACCCTCGGGCTGTTCGCAGCCAAGCTTGACTGAGACGGTGCTCGCCTGCCCGTGGCGAATGGCATTGGTCAGCCCTTCCTGGATGCAGCGATAGAGGGTGAGGTCGATCGAATCGCCGTAGCTGTGCAAGAGCTCGTCGGCAATGAAGGCGAACGACATCTGCGGATTTTGGCGTGCCCGATCATGTACGAGCTGGCGGAGAACCTCCTTGAGCGGGACATGGCCAAGCGCCATCGGCCGTAGCCGGTCAAGCATACTGCGATTGATGGCCTGTAAATGATCAACGATGGTCAGCATCTCGCGCAGGCGTTCCGACACGGTCTGCCTTGGTTTGTCGGGGAGCTGCCTGGCGGTGCTCGCAATCGACGATGCGTTAGCCTTAAGCCCGAACAGGCAAGGCCCGACTTCGTCGTGCAGCTCGAGCGCGGTACGCCTTCGCTCGTCGTCCTGAGCGGTAATCAGCCGACGATTGAGTTGCAGGTTTTCTGTGCGCGCCGTTTCAAGTGCGACGGCGAGCGAATTGAAGTGACTGGTAAGGACGAAAAGTTCGCGCGCCTGCGGCGGCGGCAATCGCACATTGTAGCTCTGGCGCTCGAGATCGGAGAGGGCGCTTGCAAGCGCAGTCAGCGGATTGAGCACGCGCCCAAACAGAACGTAGAGAATGCCGACAACCGCAACGTTTAGCGCAACGGCCACCCCGCCGATCACGACCATGTTTTGCCAGACTTCGGCGATTTCATCCGCTGGCTCGCCGACGATTTCGACTTCGCCGAGCTTCTCGCCCTCAACCATTACCGGCACGTCCACAATCTCGGTCGGCGGGGCGACCAGGGCCGCAAACCACGCGGGCGCAGGTGCGTGAATGTCAGGGCCTTGACCGGCGGCACCGGACAGCGGCGCGAGGATGGGGTCGCTCTTGCCGTCCTTCACTGTGATCCGAACGTGGCGCATCGACCGCAGTTGTGCCGGCAAGACCGTCAAGAACTGCTCGGCCGGAAGCGCCTGACGGAGCAGAGTGACAGCGTCGCCCACCAAAAGCCCGGCAAGACGCATCGACGCGGCCATTTCGACCCGCGTTTGGGCGCGGGCCCGCAGGATGGCGACAGCACCGGCAATGAACACCGCGACAAGGTCAATGAGCACAAACACGAGCAGCAGCTGCACGCGGACCGAACGGCTCTGCCAAAGTCCGCGCCAACCCTGTCGTCGCGACCGCGACGGAACAGGCAGTGCCGCGAGAGCAGCTGCAGGCTGTGCGCTGATGATCGTCCCCCCTCTACAACAGTAGGCCGCGTCGAAACCGGCAGCGCGCCCGCGCTGATGGTGCCTTCCCCTTGACCGGCAAGCACACACTGGGCCCGGGGCAATCCTCTCAGCCGCGGCCGATTTTTTCAATCCGCCGATCGGGCATGGAGGCGGTATCCCACTTTTCGGAAAAGCTGCTATGGTGGGAGGTCGTTGCCAGTCGCGCCAAATCTGAGCAATTATGGCTTGCGCCGCGCTTTCCACGGTATATGCTGATGTCAGCACCGCCGTCGCAAAGAGCGGTAGACGTGAACGGAGGATTCTATGGCCTGGACGACGCCTGTTCTCGTGGAGATTTGCATCGGCCTTGAGATCAACGGCTACCTGCCGCCGGAATTCTGATCGACCTAGCTCACCTCTACGAACCCTGTGAAAGGGCGCCTGACCGCCATCGTTCTCGGTGCCGCGGCGGGAGGTGGGTTTCCGCAATGGAACTGCCGGTGTGCGGTGTGCCGGCTCGCGTGGGCCGGCGACGCACGTGTTAAGCCGCGCACCCAGGCCAGCCTCGCAGTCTCGGCGGACGGCGAACATTGGACATTGCTCAATGCTTCGCCGGATTTGCGCGCACAGGTGCAGGCGACCTCCGCACTATGGCCGCGCTGTGGGGTGCGCGGCAGTCCCATATCGGCCGTTGTTCTCACCGGTGCCGAGGTCGACCAGACCGCCGGCTTGCTTACATTGCGCGAGCGGCAAGGCTTTGCGTTGCACGGCACCGCCGAAACCCTCGCGGCGCTCGACGCCAATCCAATCTTTGGAGTTCTCGCCGCTGATGTGGTGACGCGAAAAGCGGTTGCGCTCGGCGAGCGGTTCGGGCTGCGCGGCGATCTTGAAGCGGAGCTGTTTGCCGTTCCCGGCAAAGTCGCTCTCTATCTCGAAGGCGCCGCCCCGGCGCTCGCTGCGGGAGACGGCGCTAACGTAGGTGTCGAGCTGGTTTATGGCCCAAAGCGGATCGCTTACGTGCCGGGCGCAGCGAGCGTGACGGCAGCCATGCGCGAGCGGTTCGCGCATGCCGACGTGGTGCTGTTCGACGGCACGCTTTTTGTCGACGACGAAATGATAGCGAGCGGCACCGGCATCAAGTCTGGCCGGCGCATGGGTCATATGCCGCTTGACGGGGAAGACGGTACGATCGCCGCGCTCGCAGACCTCAAGGCGCGGCGCATTTTGACTCATATCAACAATACCAATCCGATCCTCATTGAAGGCTCCGCGGAACGCCGCAAGGTCGAGCAAGCCGGGTTCGAGGTTGCGGAGGATGGCATGGAGATCGTGCTGTGAACGCACTGAGCGCCGACGAACTCGAAGCGCGGCTGCGCGACATCGGTGCTCGGCGCTACCATAGGCTCCATCCATTCCACAAGCTTCTGCATGGCGGTCAATGCACCAAGGGACAGGTGCAAGCCTGGGCGCTCAACCGCTACTACTATCAGGCGATGATACCGGTGAAGGACGCGAGCCTGATCGCGCGATGTGAAGACCAGTCGACGCGCCGCGAATGGCGCAGCCGTCTCGTCGATCACGACGGTGAGCGCGAGGGCGAAGGTGGCATTGCGCGCTGGCTCAAGCTCACCAGCGGTCTCGGGCTTGAGCGAGACTACGTCGTATCGCTGCGCGGCCTGTTGCCGGCAACCCGGTTTGCTGTCGACGCTTACGTGCATTTCGTGCGTGAGAAATCGCTCATCGAAGCGATTGCATCGTCGCTCACCGAGCTGTTCTCGCCGGGGATTATCAGCGAACGAATCGAAGGCATGCTGAAGAGCTACGATTTCGTGACGCCGGAAACGCTTGCTTATTTCTCACAACGTCCGCCGCAGGCCGAGCGCGACTCCCGATTTGCGCTGGACTATGTCAAGAAGTATGCGCGTACGCCCGAGACGCAACACAGCGTGCTCAGAGCGCTCGAATTCAAGTGCGATGTATTGTGGGCGATGCTCGACGCGCTTTATCATGCTTATGTCGCGCCCGGGCATATTCCGCCTGGCGCCTTCGTGCCGAGGGACTAGCGAGGAGCGCTCGATGAGCAATGTCCCGTCCGCCATTGCCGACGAGGCGCGGCCGCGGCTGCCGCGCGGCGTGCGGCTTGTGCACAATGAAGCGCAGGGCGGTTGGGTGCTGCTCGCGCCGGAACGGGTATTCAAGGCCGATGCCATAGCCGCCGAGATCGTGAAGCGCTGTACCGGCGAAGCGACCTTCGCCGACATCGTGGACGATCTGGTCCGAACCTATTCAGCGCCGCGCGAACGCATTCTCGCCGACGTAACAGCGCTCTTGCGCGGGCTAGCCGACAAGAAGCTGCTGGAATTGTAGGCATTAGCCCCGGCGGGGGCAGGCGTGCAGGTTCCCTGATGTCTCTCGCGCAAATTTCCGTCGCCAAGGTGATCAGGATCATCGCTCCGTGGCCGCGTAGAATTTCCGGACGGCCTCCATCAACCAAGACCATGCCTCTTCCTCGGCGGCAGATGCCGTTTTGCTGATTGCAATCTCCAAATAGGAAATCTCGCGCTCGACTTTTTCGCGCGGCAGCATGCCGAGGCGGCTCACCAAAATGGCTGCCTCAACCACGGCCGCCTGCGCGCGATTGAAGCCCTTGAACGGAGCATGCATCACAGTGCGCAACACGCGGCAGTGGAAGCGCGGCCGCTGCGCATCCTCCGTGACATGCGTGACCGCGAGTTCTGCATGGGCCAGCGCACTGGCGAAGCGCGGCACAATGAATTCATCGCAGGGCGTCGTCGGCCATTGGCGGCGGCCTGTCAGGCAACCCGCGAAAACACGGACATCATCGGTAAAATTGGCGACCGCAAACGGTGTGCTGCGCAGGTTGTCGAGCGTAGTGGAAGGATGAAACGGCGCAACGATCCATCCGTCACCTTCGGCAACGATGCCGATTGGCGCCAGATGAACCCGGCCCGCCTGATCCACCGTTGAGACGATGGTCTCGCGAATCATCGGCATCGGTCATCTCTTACCGGTCATCGCTTGGTTGCACGCAACGTGTGACCTGCCTCTGCGAGGTGGGTGAGATCTTCGGTTGGCGGGTCGGCGGCGCAGCCCCAATCGAGCGGGGAATCCTGTGCGTAGCGCTTGCCAAGCCGCCACGCTATCTCCGCTTTCATCAACTCTGTGCCGAGATAGAACGCGTGCGGGCCGTCTCGCTCGACGCCGAGCCTGGAGAACAAGGACATGGCGTCCTGCGCCACGTAGTGCCCGTCTCGATTGTAGATGTGAATGCCGTCCTCGGCAATTTCGATGCGGAAGTTGAGATCTTTGACCTCGGCGGCAAGCTCGGCGATCTCATGCGGCGTATTGGGAAACGGTTTGCGATCGTGCAGCGCGAGCAGGGCGCGACTGTAATCCTTCGGCAGGCTCGCGTCCTCCCGCGCCGCGAACATGATGCGCCGGGCTGCATCGTGCTCTTGGATCGTACGCCGCGTGTGGGGACTGACCTGAACAACAAGCAGATTGCGGATATAGAGTTCTGAGCAGATGCCAAGCAGAGTTGCCGTTACGCCGTCGGAATCGGCATCGGTCAATTCCGTCAGATTTCCCGTTCCCATGAGAATTTCCGCGGCCGGAAGACGGCGCCGCAATTCCGCGTAACGCGCGAGCGAGCTCATGAATCCGAAATGGATCGGATCAAGCACCGGATCCAGTATTGCCGATATGCCGCGCTTGTCGGCCGCTTCCGCAGCCCGCATCAAGGATGACAGGTCGCCGTGAGTTGCAGGGGTCAGAATAGGGGTCGTCCCTGTATCGCCGGCGAGAGAGAGCGTCGCTTCGGTCAGGCTCAACAGGAATCGCGCACCGGCTTTGGCGCCACGGCACAATTCGCCGACATCGGCAGAGTCGACGCTCACCTCATAGCCGCTCGACCGTAATGCAAGCACGGCATCTTCGAGATGCGGAAACGGCGTATCCGGCAGGCAGCCGAGATCGATGACGTCGGCGCCGGCCGCTCGCAGCGTGGCCGCGCGCGAAAGTATTTTCTCGACATCAAGAACAGGCGCATCGACGATCTCGGCGAAGATCCGCATGTCGTGGTGCGACAGATCGGCACGCTGAGCGCGCTTTCCGAAAAAAGCGGGCAAGTCCTTCAGTTCATCGGGGCCGCGCACGAAGGGCAGGCCGAATTCGGCGCTCAGCCGTGCGAGGTCGGCCCGACAGCGACCGGGCAGCATGACCCGGCTTGCTTTGACCGGCCGCGGCAGGCGTCGCGTAATGATCGCTTCCGTCATTAGCGCGGCAACCTTTACTCCGACGTCGACCACTGACCACTCGAAATCGAGATCGCCGATCCCGCTGAGGACCTTTTCCAGTCGGGCGCGGGCGAGATGGCCGGTCAGGAAGATCGTTCGCTGGGTCATGCAGAATGCGCTTGCAGTTCGCGCTTGCGCCTCGCCAGACTGGTCTCCAGCTGCTCGAGCGTTTCGACCACGAGGGTATCGGCAAATGATTTCAAACGCTCGGTATTCTTCAGATCGATGTCGCGCGGATAGACCTTGACCATGCCCTTGGGGGCTTCAGTCTCGAGCTCGGGCGCCGTGTCGCAAGCGAAAACGATCGCGGGCACACGGCATTTGCCGGCCTGGGCGAACACGTTCGTGACAAGTGTATCGGAAATTCCGAACACGCATTTCGCCACGGTGTTCGATGTGGCCGGCGCCAAAATCAGCGTATGATAAACGCCATAATAGAAGAATCCGACCGGTGCCGCGCTTGCGGTGGTATCACGAAAAACCCGCGCCGTTTTCGGCAGCTTTAATCCCTGCCGGTACATGCGGATGACTTCGCTGGCGGCTTTGCTGACGAACAGATCGACCTCGTCGAGTTCACCAATCATCCGCAGACATTCCTTGAAGAAATGTCCCGAACCTGTCAGGGCCCAGCCCCATCGCGGTGTTTTGACCTTGGGCATGGTTTCCTATTCTAACCCATCGGACCTGAGCCGGCACTATTCAATCTCGATTCCGGCGTGGCCGACGCCTTGAATTGCGTCAAGCAGCGCGTTCTGATCAGTGGGGCCAAAGAGAAATGCGGCGGCGTTGCCGGATCTGAGTTGCCGTGCAAGCCCTTTATCGACGACGTGTTTCGCGGCCAGCTCGTCACATTGTACTCGGGTCGACGAAAACTCCACGTGCTTGACGAGAAACAGCCGGCGCGCGCCAATCGTGGCAGCAAGCCAAGCCGCCAAAGTGTCGGAGGTTACGTCCCATGATGCCGCAAGGTCGGCTGCATTGAGCACCATGCGCGTGGGCATCCATACCGGAACATGCTCCGCCGCAAGTTCTCGGTGAATGCCATCTGTCGAATCCGCCGCTGCCAGCGTTCCATCGAGGCTCGCCAGCGCCCGGCCAAATTGTTCCATCGCGAGCAGGGCCATGTGATGAGCGGCACGGTTGTCAAATCCCATTTCGGATTGTGCCGATCGCACCGCGTCAGCGAACGGTCCACCGCCGGGCACAAGCACGATGCGGCCGGCGCACGCGGCAAAGGCCTTTACCCAATGGCGCAAATGCACAGAGCGGGCGAAACTGCCGCCAAACTTGACGACAACAGGGCCGTTGCCGCTGCCCATTCACGTTCCGACTTTGGGACCAGTATCCGCTGCTGCAGCGGGATAAAGGTGGTGCACCTTGGCGATCTCGCTGGGTCGGCGGCGCGTGATCTCCGCGCCGGCCCCGACTTCGAGCTTCTCGACGCGAACCGTCACGGCTGCGACCCGAGGATGAGTCAGGATGACGGCTGCGATCCGTTCGGCGAGCGTTTCGGCCAGCGCTATATGCTCCTGCGCGACGATCACTCGGATCGAATCGGTGATCACGTCATAGGAGAACACGTCGCGAATGTCCTCTGGCACGTGCTCGGGGCGGAGCACCTTCACGTCCACATTGAACCGGACATTTTGCGGTCTGCTTCGTTCATGAATATAGGCCCCGATGCGAACCGGCAGGACGAAATCGCGCACGAAAATGCCATCGGTCTCGCCATCGTCCTTGCGCGGGTCGGCTGAATATCCGCGCGCCGCCAGCAAGCGGTAATCGACATTGGCGATGGTCGCCGGCGCCTTGTCGAGCTTCCGCTGATCCGGCGGTATCAGCGCCCGTACGACATCGACTGCGTCGGCATTGATTTGCGACGCCCGATCCGCGCCGGCGCACAGCGCGCGGCGGAATCCGAGCACATCCGGCGACAGCAACAACAGACGGGGGATATCCGGTGCTTCGAGAGATCCTGCAAGACCCGTCATCAAGCTGTGTAAACGCATCGTGTCGACGAAATGTCCGATCGCTGCAATATCCATATGATCGAACAAGCGGCCGCCGCTCTTATGAGCGGTATCGATCATCGCGCCAGCGAAGCCGCTGCGCGCCAAGAGCGGCAGCAGAGCTTTGTCGGCCCCGTGGTCGGCAAACATCACACCGATCAGGCTGACCCGGTGAGCTAGCGATGACAGCGCGCGGATGCAATCGTTGCGTCTCTCATCCGGATACAATCCGACTTTGACATAGCTTGCACCTGCATCGGCAAGCTCGGTGACCCGTCGCGCAATCGCGCCAGGCTCCATCGCAAGTTCGCCGGCGACCGCGCTGACGGGGCGCCGTCGTGCCAACGCGGCGATCGTCGCCCGCACCACAGCGGTCGGAACGGCACCGAAAGCGGTGTTGGCGTCCTTGAGATCGATGATATCGGCACCATGCCGAATCGCAATTTCGGCTTCCTCAGGACCGCCTACGCTCGCAAGCATGAAAGTCATCAATAAACTCCACCCCTAAAGAATAAGGACGTGCGCACCTATTTCAGCCGGCAAGTGGCGCAATTTGCCGCCGACAATTTGGGCGCTACCGCCCCAGGGGAAGACGCGGGCCAATGCCGACGATTGTTTTTTTGGCAGCGATGCATGCGGCTCTTGTTGCACGTGTTGACGCGTTCAAATCGTCTTGGGTGGCCGCCTCGCAGCCCTCCGGATAGTATGTGAGACAAACCAGAATTCCAAGTATTATAATGGGTTAGTGCGGGGCGCGAAGACGGGAGTGGACGCTTGATCCGAGCTATTTGCGCGACCGTAGTTGCATGCGGCGCAATTTCCCTGCCTGCCGGCGCGGCACCCCTCGATGTCAAGATCGGCTATCTCGGCCGTGCCGACAGAACGGAGACGATTTCGCTCGTCGAAATGCCGCCGGGCAATGACGGCATCGCCGGCGCCCAGCTCGCGATCGACGACAACAATACGACCGGCAAATTCCTCAATCAGTCGTTTTCCGTTGAGGACGTGCGACTGAAAGACCAAGACGATCCCGCGGCCGCGACAATGCAACTCGCCGATCGCGGTATCTCCCTTTTCCTCTCCGACCTTCGCGCGGACATGTTGCTCAAGGCCAGTGACGCTGGGCGCGCGCGCGGCCTCATTTTCTTCAATGCCGGCGCAATCGATGATCGTCTGCGTCAGCAAGACTGCCGTGCCAATGTGATTCACACCGCACCGAGCCGCGCCATGCTTGCGGACGGCCTCGCGCAGTATCTGGTGTGGAAACACTGGACGCGATGGCTCCTTGTCGTGGGTTCCCACGCGCCGGACAAGCTCTATGCCGATGCGCTGCGCCGATCGGCCACCAGGTTCGGCGCCAAGATCGTTCAGGAGCGCGTGTTCGAAGATACCGGCGGTGCCCGGCGCACAGACAGCGGCCTTGTGCAGATTCAAAGCCAGATACCGCTCTTCACGCAGTCGGCACCCGATTATGATGTGCTGGTCGCCGCTGACGAAAGTCAAGTCTTCGCCGATTATCTGCCATATCGAACACGCGATCCGCGACCCGTAGCAGGGTCTGCGGGTCTTGAGCCGACCAGCTGGGACGCCGCGCTGGATCAATGGGGTGCGATCCAGCTGCAGGATCGGTTTGAACGAAAATTTTCCCGGCGCATGACCCCTCTCGACATGCAGGCGTGGACCGCAGTGCGCATGATCGGCGAGGCGGTGGGAAGGATCGGCACCGCCGATCCCGAGAGGATCCTCGACTATATGAAGGGGCCGGACTTTTCGATCGCCGCGTTCAAGGGCCGCAAATTGACGGTCCGGGACTGGGACCTGCAACTTCGTCAGCCGATCCTGCTTGCCGACGGGCGTACAGTCGTTTCAGTGTCGCCGCAGGAAGGATTTCTGCATCAATTTTCGGAACTCGACACGTTGGGCATTGATCGCCCGGAAACCAAATGCCAGCTGAAGTGATCATGCGGGAGATCGGAACGATGTGGCTTCGGCTTGTACTCGGTATGGCACTCAGCGCGCTGCTTGCGGGCGAGGCCGGCGCCTTCACCGCCTATGTCTCGAACGAGAAGAGCAACACGGTGTCCGTCATCGATACCGAGAAATGGGCCGTGACGAAGACTATCAAAGTCGGCCAGCGGCCGCGCGGCATCGCCTATACCAAGGATCAGAAATACGTGCTCGTCGCGGTCGGCGACGACGACACGATTCAGATGATCGATACCACAACGAATGAAGTAGTCGACAAGCTGCCGTCTGGCCCCGATCCGGAATTTTTTACTCAGGGTCCGGACGGAAAATTCCTTTACGTCGCGAATGAGGACGACAACACTGTCACCATCATCGACATCGCCCGCCGCGCGCAGGTTGGTGATGTACAAGTCGGCGTCGAGCCAGAGGGCATGGCAGTAAGTCCTGACGGCAAGATCCTCATCAATACGTCCGAAACCACAAACATGGCGCATTTTATCGACACAGCCACGCGCCAAGTAGTGGCGAGCGTGCTGGTCGACGCGCGCCCGCGGTTCGCTGCCTTCAAGCAGGACGGCTCGGAGCTTTGGGTATCGTCTGAGATCGGCGGAACTGTCAGCGTTATCGATCCGGTCAAGCATGCGATCAAAAAGAAGATTTCCTTTGCGATCGCCGGCATGCGCCCGGAGCCGATCCAGGCGGTTGGCATAAACCTGACCCGCGATGGCAAGATCGGTTTTGTTGCGCTCGGGCCGTCGAACCATGTCGCGGTGGTCGACGGCACGACACATGAAGTCAAGAAATATCTCCTGGTCGGAGAGCGCGTCTGGCACATGGCATTCACGCCTGACGAGAAATATCTGCTGACGACCAACGGCGTGTCGAACGATGTTTCGGTCATCGATGTCGGGGCTTTGAAGGTGGTGAACACGATCCAGGTCGGCGAGCAGCCTTGGGGAGTCACGATCTCCGACCGCTGACGAGTGCCGCGCTTTCTGGAGTGGACGATGAATCGCCTCGGCGTTCTTTTCGTTTCGGCCATATTCGCGACGGCAATGCCGTCAGCCGCGCGCGCCGCCGATCCACGTTATCCTGACTGGCCTTGTGTGCAGGCCAAAGTGCCGGAGCTGTCGGTCGGGGCGATGTGGGACGGTCCGTCAATCGCTGATGTCGGCAACAGCTGGCAGGACGATCCCAAGATCAAGGATCTTGTCGCCCTGTTGGCCGCGCGCCGGACCCCGCTCGATGCCGCCAAAAAGGCAATCGACGAGTTTTTGGCCGCAATCGCTCCCAGTGACAAACAGAGCGCTGCGACAAAGCTCTTCGCGGGATTGTTCGACACTTTGAACCAGCAGCGCAGCGAGATCATGGACGGAATCGAACGGGTGTCGCGGAACGAGAAGGAGCTTGCGGACAAGATCAAATCGGACGTGGAGAGCCTGCACCGGCTCGAGGACAAGCCGAACCAGGACCCGTCAAAGGTCAACGACCTTGCCAGTCGGGTCGAATGGAGCACGCGCATATTCGAAGATCGACGCAAGACCATCCGCTATGTGTGTGAAGTGCCGACCACGATCGAGCAGCGCCTGTTCGCGCTGGCGCGAGCGATCCGACAAAATCTGAACTAAGACGGAACTCTACTCGAGATCGGCCGGTTTGGCTTGTTGCAGCGGAAGTCCTGCGGCCTGCCAGCCGTCGGTACCGTCCGGATACCAAGCGACATTTTCATAACCCATGGTCAGAGCCCGCTTGGCGGCGTTCCAAGACATCCAGCAGTCCCTGAGGCAATAGAAGACCAGCCACCTCGCGTGGTCGCCGTTGCTAAGGCGTTCAAGACCTTTGCGCAGGTAATTCTCAGTCGCTGCTGCCAGCGCACCGTATCCGGTATCCGGCAGCCAAATGCTCCCAGGAATATCGAGCCGCACTTTTTCCTGCCAGATCGTGCCGGACGGCAAACTGGCTGGGCGCGGCGCGTGCGGCAGAACGTCGATGAAACCTGCGCCAGCCTGCCACAGCCTCTCGGCCTCTGCCGTCGAGACCACGCGGGCGCCGCGCAACGTTGCCGGCGTCGGCGCGCGGTAATTCTGCATGCGATACTCGGACGGCTCTTGCGGCGCGCCTTGACCGAGTGCGTGTGTACCGGCAATCGCGACAATGCACGTTCCCACCACGATAGATCCGACCAGCGCGACGGCGTGGCGCGTCATGGCTTTTGATTCAGTGAATGGCCGCTGATCGGCTGCTCATGCTCGTCAAGGATGGGCACGCCGAAATCCAACAGTATCTTGTTGATGGCGGGTTGGTTCTCGGCGATCAGCCGGTTCAGCTGTCTCTTCCAATTCTGATCGGATGGTCGGACGCCCATGGTGATGTGGTAAACGAGATGCGGCCCGCCGGTGTCCTTGAGAAGCAGCGCCACATGCAGCGGAGGATTTGCGCGGGCGGCATAATATCCTGCGATTGGTCCCCACAGCACGCCGGCATCGATGTCGCCTGAGGCGAGATCGTTCATCATGGTTACGGCCGAGGAGTCGAACCGGGTGTCGACCATGAGCGGATACGGCTTGGCCTTCGCCATCAACCCGTCGGCAACAAGATACGTGGCTGGCGGCGTGCCGGCAATGATGCCGAGTCGTTTGTCCTTGAGCCGCGCATCAGCCAAGGTACTCACCCCGTCGAGCGGACCGCCCGCCTTGGCGACGAGTGCATAAGCCGTCTCGTAATAGGGATTCGTATTTTGCACCAGCTCGCCGCCTTGCGGGTAACCCATGATGACGTCGCACCGATGCGAACCAAGAGTCATGCGCACGAAGCCCGTGGCCTGTGGAAAATACGTGTAGGCGAGCCGCTTGTTGAGCTTGGCCGCGAACAACTCGGCGAGCTTGTTTTCAAAGCCTTCGCCCTTCTCATTGGAGAACGGCAGATTGTTCGGGTCGGCGCATACCCGCAGCACGTCCGGATCGATCAATTCCAGCGCTTCACCCGGCCCCCCCTGCTGAGCTGCCGAAGGGAGCGGCACGGCGATGACGGTCGCCGCTGCGCAGGCCACCGCGGCGCAGATCGAGATGCGATGCCGGGCTGTTCTCGCCATCGCGCGTGCCTTTCACTGGGTTCCGAAGCAGGCGTCCTGTGCCTCCGCCGCCGACTTCGGCTTGTCGTCATGTTTCTCGGGCCGTCCGCGGCCGACCGCATTGTTAGCGCGGGCTCGCAGATAAACATAGATGTCGTCGATGACGCACATCACGTTCTTGCTGGTGCCAAACGCAGGCATCACATTTTCGTTCGCGGTATTCACGTTCTTGCGACCATTGGCAACAATGCTCAGAAAATCGGTGTAGCCGATCGTCTTGAGCGAGTCGGCCAGCGCCGGCGCGTAGGACGAGCCCAGTCCGTCCGGCCCGTGGCAGACGTGACACTCAGAATGGTACCGGATGAAGCCGGAATAGGTGTACCAGTCAACCGTGCCGTCGGGCTTTACGTTGTAGGTGGGATTGCCGTCCTTGTCGTAGTACTTGCCATCCTCCTGCTTGACCGCCTTTGGATCGCCTGATCCGTCCGCACGCGCTACTCCCGTCCAAAGCAATATTGCGGCCAGCACGAATGCGGCCGCGCCGAAAAATGATTTCACGGAGGGTTCCTTACGCAGCTAGCGGTTAATCAGATTAATCTCCGGCACGCCGTCTTTGACGGCGTGCCGGAACGGATTTTTCTCTCAGCTTCGCGTAATCTCAAGGCAACGCGAAGACTGTGAGTTGCCCGCCAAGCGCCGTGTAGTTGCTCAACGCCGCATAGCCGCCTACCGCGCCCAAGCCGGCGTGCGGGTCCGTCAGGCCAGCCGCAAGACCGATGCCGGCCCAGCCGCCGACACCCGACAGCACGGCAATGTACTGCTTGCCGTTGTGCATATAGGTCATGACGTTGCCGATGATGCCAGACGGAGTCTTGAACTTGTAGAGTTCCTTGCCCGTCTTGGCGTCGACCGCTTTCAGGTAGCCCTCCAGCGTGCCGTAGAACACCACGCCGCCCGCGGTCGCAAGCGCGCCGGACCACACCGAGAACAGCTCAGGATCGGACCAGACGATCTTTCCCGTCTTGCCGTCCCAGGCAATGAAATTGCCCATGTTCGAGTCACCGGGGGGCGGGTACATCGAGAGCGTGGCTCCGACATAGGGCTGTCCCGCCGTGTAGCTCACCTTAAACGGCTCGTAGTCCATGCAGACGTGGTTGGTCGGCACGTAGAACAGCTGCGTTTCCGGCGAATAAGCGGCCGGCTGCTCGTCCTTCGATCCGAGTGCGGCCGGGCAGATGCCTTTGGTGTTGTGGTCTTCGCCGTTCTGGTCGGTTGAATATTGCGACACGACAGTGGGCCGGCCGTAGGTCGGCGAGTTCTTGTTCATGTCGACGCCAGTGGTCCAGTTCACCTTCGGATCGTATTTCTGCGCGACGAGAAGCTCGCCGGTTTCGCGATCCAGAGTATAGCCGAGACCATTGCGATCGAAGTGCGTCAGCAGCTTGCGCTGCCGGCCGTTGATTTGCTGATCGGTGAGGATCATCTCGTTGACGCCGTCGTAATCCCACTCGTCGTGCGGCGTCATCTGATAGACCCATTTGGCCATGCCGGTATCCGGATTACGCGCCCAGATGGTCATCGACCATTTGTTGTCGCCGGGGCGCTGCTTCGGATTCCAAGTCGAAGGATTGCCGGAACCGTAATAGACCAGGTTCAACTGCGGATCGTAGGCCATCCAGCCCCAGGTGCAGCCGCCGCCGATCTTCCACTGATCGCCTTGCCAGGTCTTGATGCTCGAATCCTTGCCAATCGGCTTGCCGAGCGCGGTGGTCTTCTCGGGATCGACCAGAATTTGATCGTCCGGTCCTTCCGAGAAGGCGCGCCAGACCTGCTTGCCGGTATTGATGTCATATGCGGTGACGTGGCATTGCACGCCGAACTCGCCGCCAGAAATGCCGACAAGTACCTTGTCCTTGATCACAAAGGGCGCCGACGTGCCGGTCTGCGCCTTCGTTGGATCGCCATTTTTCGCGGTCCAGGCGACTTTGCCGGTTTTGGCGTCGAGTGCAACCAAGGTAGTGTCGGCCTGGTAAAGGAAAATCTTGCCGGCACCATAGGATAGTCCACGATTGACCGTGTCACAGCACATGACCGGGATGACGTTCGGATCCTGCTTTGGCTCGTACTTCCAGAGGATCTTGCCGTCGTTGTTCAGATCCAGAGCAAAAACATTATTGGGAAACGGCGTATGGACGTACATGACGTTGCCGATAACCAGCGGAGCGCCTTCATGGCCGCGAAGTACGCCGGTCGAGAACGTCCATGCCACCTGCAGCTTGCCGACGTTGCCGGTATTAATCTGCTTGAGTGTCGAGTAGCGTTGAGCATCGTAGGTGAGTGAGGGCATCGCCCAGTTGTTTGGGTTTTGTGCCGCCTTGTCGAGATCACTGTCGGCATAGACGTGACCTGCGGCGAGCGCCGCAAGCATGCCTATGCAGGTGCCAAGCGGAAGTGAAACATAACGCATCGTGCGTCCTCCCTTCGACTTTCTCTGGGAATGCACCGACGCGAATAAGCCCACAGCAAGCTCGGCCTCGCGGCGCAAACCCATGCCTGGGGAAGCATTTCCGGCAGCGTGTCACGGCTTCAGCCTGTTGCGAGGAATGGTTTTTCTCTCGTAACGCGACTGAGCCTTCGAAGAAACGTCAGCCCTCCCTAAAAAGCTGGCGTCCTTGAAGCCGAAAACCTCCGCAAATAGTATGCCCGCGTTTTTTTGCAGGCAATAGCAATTCGCAGTGGCCGGCGGTCCCGACATTCCGCCGCGTTGTCGCATTCGGAGTGTTGCACCGTGGGCAGCGACCGCCAGCGCAGAAGGCTCGTCCAATCGTCATATGGCCGCCTGGCGCGGGTAGCGGTCGCGATCGTGATAATCGCATTGGTCGGGACAGCAACGCTGACCTATTCGCAGGATCAAGCCGAGCCGCTGCGTGTCGTTGAAGTCGCTGACGGCGATTACGTGCATTTTGGCGCGATCGCGCTAATGACTGCGGAGAACGAGGGCGCGATCGCCAACGTCGGTTTTGTGATCGGTGACGACGCGGTCGCGGTCGTTGACACCGGCGGCAGCGTGCGGGAGGGGCGCCAGCTCCTGGCCGCCATCCGTCACGTGACGCATAAGCCCATCAAATACGTCATCAATACCCACGCTCATCCGGATCACGTGTTCGGCAATGCAGCATTCGCACCGCGCGCGGTCTTTATCGGTCACGTCAACTTGCCACGGGCGCTCGCGCAGCGCGGGCCATACTATCTCGATGCGTTTCGCCGCAGCATGGGAGGCCTGCTTGATGAGGTCAAAGTCGTCCCTCCGACATTGACGGTTGAAAGCGAAATGCGACTCGATCTGGGGCACAGAAGTCTTGCACTGAAAGCGTGGCGTGCAGCGCACAGTGACAGCGACCTCACGGTCCTCGATGAGACCAGCGGAACCCTGTTCGCCGGCGATTTGGTATTCTTGCAGCACGTACCTGTTCTCGATGGCAGCATTCGCGGCTGGCTCAAGACCATCGATGATTTGAAGGCAATTGGCGCAAAACGGGTCATCCCAGGACACGGACCGATGGCCGAATGGCCGGCCGCACTCGCCCCAGAACAGGGTTATCTCGAGCATCTGGCCAGCGATTGTCGCGATTTGATCAAGCGCGGAGTCCCGCTGGCCGCCGCCGCGCAGACGGCCGGGCTTTCGGAAAAATCCCTCTGGCAGCTGTTCGACGACTATAATGCGCGCAATGCTACGGCGGCCTATTCCGAATTGGAGTGGGAGTAAGGGATGCGGCGTCGGCCTGCGGAAAGTGGAGAAGGGGCGATGAATCGCACGCGCTTGCAAACTGTCGTGATGATTGGCCTTGCGGTCGCTCTTGCGGTCGGTGCTGCGCGATCTGTCCCGGCGGCCGAAGCTGACGACCCTTGGCCGGATCTCGCGCGCGACGTCTTCGACGGTCGCCCGCTCGCCGATGGCACAGGTCTCACTGCAATCGAGATGCCGGCGCGCGCCGAAGATGCCGCGATCGTGCCGGTCACGTTGCGCGCAACGCTGCCGGCCGGTGACACGCGCGTGCCCAAGGCCTTCACATTGGTGATTGACGAAAATCCAGCGCCTGTCGCGGCGACGTTCAAGGTGGGCCCCGGTGTGACGATGATCTCGACGCGCGTGCGGGTGAACTCCTACACCAATGTCCACGCTGTCGCGGAGCTGAGCGACGGAAAGCTTTACATGGTGCAGACCTACGTCAAAGCTTCCGGCGGCTGCTCGGCGCCCATGGCAAAGAACGGCGACGGGGACAAGGCCAATATCGGCCAAATGCGTTTCCGGCAATTTGCGCGACCAACCGGCGCGGAACCGGCCAACGGCCTGCGCGAAGCGCAGATCATGATCCGCCATCCCAACAATTCCGGCCTGCAGCGTGATCCGGTGTCGCTGCTCTACATACCGCTGTATATCGTTCGCGACCTGCGGATCTGGCAGGGCGATCAACTGCTGCTCGAGATGGACGGAGGCATATCAATCTCTGAAGATCCGAACATCCGGTTTTCGTATATGCCAAATGGCGCCGCCAGTTTCCGCGCCGAGGCGATCGACACCGAAGGTCATGTCTTCAAAGGCGAGTGGCCGGCTGAACCGGCAATGTAAGCCTTCGTTTTCCGATTCGATGGATTCTGAAAACGTCCCAGCTCTTTGTTTTGTCGCATTTTCTTAGGGAAGACCGGTATTCACTTTTCCGGAAAATGCTCTGGCGCGGGCCGTCGCATTCAGAAGCAGCGTACTTCCGCTTCCGCCTGCGCGCGGCGCAGATCCTCGACAGCGTTTCTGGCGATGTCCGTCGAGCGGAACTCGCCGCCGAGCATTCCTGGTACCTGTACCATCCGCAGCACGGTTTCCGCAGCGACGTAGCGATCATATGGCAGGATCGATGCGATGACGTCGATCGAGCACGAGCACTGTTCGAGCGAACGCCGGGTCTCGCCGTTGGCCTTCATGCAGCCGAACACGTAGTCGACGCGCGCGGAGGTCGGATAATCGTTGAGTTCGGCCGCCTGCGGCGATGCGTCGACCGCGCAGGCAAAGATCAGCGCCGCGCCGGATGCGAGCGTTTTGGCAAGCCGAGCCATGCATTCCTCCACGCCGGGCGATTTCGTAGCCGCCTGGATTCTGAACTATGATTATCCGCATGGCGCGGACAACGGCAACGGGCGTTGCGTCGCGCAACTGGCGGTTCCGAATGGCGGCTCCATGGCTCTGGCTATTTTCGACTGCGACGGCGTGCTGGTCGATTCCGAAATTCTCGCCAACGCGCTGCTCGCAGAGATGATGACCGAACTGGGTCGCGCAATGACTGCCGAACAGGCGCTGCAGATATTTGGCGGTCGAAGCCTGTCGGATGTTCTGGCGCTCGCTGAAGACATCTTGGGCCGGAAAATCCCCGACAATGTGGGGCTGCGCTACGCGCAGCGCCTGTCGAAACGGTTGCGCTACGAACTCAAACCCGTTTTCGGCGTCCAGGAGGCAATCGCCGCATTGACCTGCCGGCGGTGTGTGGCGTCCTCGTCGACATTCGAGCGCATCCGGCTGTCGCTCGAGGTGACCGGGCTTGCACCATTTTTCGGCGATCACATCTTCAGCGCCACGCAGGTGGCGCACGGCAAGCCCGCGCCCGACCTCTATCTGCTCGCGGCCAGAACCATGGCTGCGGCGCCGGGCGACTGCGTCGTTGTCGAGGATTCGCCACTTGGCGTCGCCGCGGCGGTTGCGGCTGGCATGATCGCGATCGGCTTCACCGGTGCCAGCCATGGGACTGCCGATCTCGCGCAGCGTCTTGCGGCGGTCGGCGCGAGACGGGTAATCGCTGCCATGAACGAGTTGCCGTTGGCGATTGCGACATTCGTTTCATAAAAAGGCGGTCATTGCCCCGGCGCAGAGCGGATGGTGTTAAAGACTTGCAGCGCAGCGACATGTTCAGCGACATCGTGAACGCGGAACAGCGAAGCACCGGCGGCATACGCGGCAAGGCTGGCTGCGATCGTGCCGATCAGCTGCGCCTCGACCTTGTTGCCGGTGAGCGACCCAAGAAACGCCTTGCGCGAGGCGCCGACCAGAATTGGGCAACCGAAGTCCAATAGCTCGGCCAGGCGGGCAATGACCTCGGCATTCTGGCGCGCTGTCTTTCCGAATGCTACGCCAGGATCGAGGATGATGTGCGACCGCGGAATTCCCGCGTTCTTTGCGAGCATCAGCGAGCGGGCAAAGAAGCGTCTAATATCGGCGATGATGTCGACGGCGGGATCCTTGTCAGCGCGATTGTGCATCACCACGACGGCCGCTTCGCCGGCGGCCACGACTTGGGCCATCGCCGGATCCCGCTGCAGGCCCCAAACGTCATTGACCACGACGGCGCCGCGCTCAATCGCCCGTGCGGCAACATTCGCTTTGTAGGTGTCAATGGAGAGCGGGACGTCGAGCGAACCGGCGAGTTCGCTCAAAACGGATTCGACGCGAGCGAGCTCTTCAGCTTCTGATATCGGCACCGCCCCCGGACGCGTCGACTCGCCGCCGACATCGATGATGTCGCAGCCTTCTGCCGCCATCTGTTTTGCATGCGACAATGCCGCTTCCGCCGTAACGAACCGGCCGCCATCCCAAAACGAGTCCGGCGTCAGATTCAGTATTCCCATGACGACCGGGCGCGTCCCGATCTTGCCGAGAAATGCGTCACGCCGGGCGCGCTGATCCGCGCGCATCGGTCTTCTCTTCCCTGTGCGGATATTCGCAATGGTAGTTCTTGACGCTCCACTTCGGATGCTCGCCAATCCATTGCGCGATATAGGGCTGCGCCGAAACCAGGCACTCGCGCAGCGAGCCTCCCGATAGATAGTCGAGGCGCTCCTGCTGGCAGTCATTTGGCTGCGCCAGCGCGCATACAGTGAAAACGATTGCTATCAGGTCCATCGGTGGCTCCGTGGCGAACAAATTAAGGTGCCTGCATGCAATTTTCATGCAAACCAGGTCTGACGGCGCTTAGTTCCGTTTGCCAATGAATATCTCGCCCTTTCCGAGAACGGCCATATCGCCGGCCAGGCGTCGCAGTGATCGCTTTAGAAGCGAGGCTGCACGCTTGCTATAAGGACGGATAAATTCCGACCACAATTTCATGGCGAGAAGCTGGTGCTGTCCACAGTCCAGGAAGGTCGGTGACAGCTCGCCGGAGCCTTCGGCCAGGACAATGGTGCCACGCTTCATCAGAAAGCCGGGGAGGGGGCCGGCCTGATCCAATACCAGTAGCGTGCCGGCAATCATCCGGCTTCCCGTATAGGCGCCGGATTTACCTTCGATGATCATCGTGCCCCGCCGCATGCGATCACCGGCGCGCTCGCCCGCGGGACCGCGCACCACGACCACACCACCTCGCATGCCCGTCATCTCGCCTGCCAATGGGGCGCCAAGATGGTCGCCCGCGCCGCCGAGGATTTGGAATTCGCCGCCCCTCATGCCGGACGCAGCCCACGGACCGGCGTTGCCCCGGATCACGAGCCGCCCGCCTGCCATCAGGCGGCCTGCTTGGGTGCCGACATCGCCGTCGACGCGTATCTCGCCGCCGGTCATGGACTGGCCGACGTGGTCAAATCTCTCACAGGCGCCCTCGATAAGGATTCTTTCGACGTCGCCCATGCGCACGCGAAATATCTCGGCCACGTCGACAGACTGGCGCGTCGTCTGCAGCGCGATGCGCTCGATTTGCGAGGCGGTTTTGCCGGCGAGCAGATGCGGCACCAGCGGCGACAAATCGAGCCGCTGTTTCGGCCGCTGGCGTAAGGTGAGGACAAGCGGCTTCATCGCGCCAGATGTCGCAAATGATAGTGATGCGGGCCGAGCTTGCCGCCGTAATTGCCGGCGCTGATCCGCGTCGCGCCGCGCTTGGGACCAAGCTTGACGATTGCGGCGATGCCCGCCCGCATCGCCGCAGCCACCGCCTCCGAGGTGAGTCCGTCGATGACGATCTCGAGAACCGAGCCCGCCTCTCCATCGAGCGCGCTGTTCACCGCGCCGCGCAAGGTCGGGCAATAGGCATCATTGGTCGACGCCTGCACGCCCTTGTATTTCGACCCGACCTTGGACCCGGAGCGGACGATCCCTCCTGGAAACGGCGCGATCACGTCGGGCACCTTGGCGATTGCTGCCGCGGCGGCCTCGGCGGCCGCAAGCGCCGCCTTCGCGGTGCGGCCGATCACGAGAAGATTGCCCCCGCCGACGGCCTTTTTCCGAAGGCCGGTCGTGGCCTCGCAGACAAATTCTCCATCCATGACCGGGATCCGCCAGAAATGCTTCTTGCCGAAGCGCTTGGAAATCTGCCAGCCGTCGCCGAAATAGCGCAGGCCATTGCCGAGCTTGAGTGTTTCCTCGCCGTCAAGCCCGGCGTAGCAGGCCGAGCCCACGCTGGTGAGCACGCATTGCGCCACGCGCGACAGCAGTTGCTTCTGCAGTTCCGTCGTCGATACCGCAAACAACAGAACGCGCATGCCGGGCCGCCCGTCCGGCGTTTGCTTGGCAGTGAGTTCGCGATCAATGCCGGCTTCGCAGCCGCATCCGATTACCGATGTGGCAAAGCCGGTCATGCTCAGCGCTGCCTGACGCGCCCACCGCGCGCTGTCAGCGGTAACAACCACGGCGGTTGCGCGCATGTCGAAGGCCTCGGCGAACGTGTCGTCAATCCGTACGTCGTTGACGGTCAGGACACGCATGGCACGCGCTCGAACGGGTCCGGGCGCCCGAGCACGTGCTCTGGGACTTTGACGAAGTCATCGGATAGCCCGTAGCGATCCTCATAATAGGCTTTCATGCGACGATCGATAGCGGCATCACGTTCCGGTCGTACTGTCAGAGCGCGACCCCAGCGATGTTGCGTGACGCGACCGTCACGCACGACCAGCTCGCCGTCTTTGAAGACCAGCGCAGCAGCACGGAACATTTTGGCGCGATCGGCATCATCCTCGTAGACCGCGACGTCGGCGACGGCGCCCGCTCCGAGATGTCCGCGGTCGCGCAACCCAAGGAGACGCCCCGGCGCGGCACGCGTCATCGTCGCGATCTCACCCAGGGAATATTCGCGCGTGATGGCTGGCAGCGTGGTGACCGCCAGCGCCTCGGGCGGCAGTTCGGCCAGCCACTGTGCGCGTCGTTCGCGGCTCATTAGCAATGCGAAAATTTCCGGGTATGCCGTAAACGGCGCTCCGTTCGGGTGATCGGTTGTGAAGAAAACGCGCCGGGGATCCTCGATCAACAAAAACAATTCGAGCCCGACCGCCCACTGCACGGCGTTGTAGAAATTGTTGCGCCGGTAATCATATGGAACGATACCAGCGCCGTTGGCATCACTGTCGAGAATCACCCACTTTCGCGGGCTGGCCTGTTTGCGTGCATTGAATTGACGCAGGACATCGGATGAAATGGTAACGGTCTGGCCGAACATGACCTGACCGACGTCGGCGGTCACGGTGTTGGCTGCGTTTACGGCTGCGGCGAGCGGCGCAGCCGCCGAAGAGAATCCGCGATCGCCTTCCTTACCATAACCGTAGAACTGCAAATGCGCGAGGTGAAGGGGGAGGTCCTCCGCGGCGGCTATCGTGGTCAGCGCTGTCTCGAAATTTCCGGCCAGTCCAAGATTGTTGCAGTGAACATGAAGGGGATGCGGAACGCCAAGCGCGGTCACGGCATGCTGCAATGCTTTGACGATCCGCCGCGACGATACGCCATAAGAGGGAACGACATCGTCGAACGAAAACGCGCGCACATTCTCCTTGAAGGCGGCCGCGCCGCCGGCATTGACGACCTTGACGCCGAGCGAGCGCGACATTTCGAGCGTCCACGCGACGTAATCGCTAATTGCCGCATCGCTCTCGTTGGCCTGCAAAAGCCTAAGCAGATAATCATCATTGCCGAGTATTACCAATATTGCCTTGTCGATGATCGGGACATCGGCAAGCTCAAGATGGGCATGCAGCGCGTAGTGCGGCGAAACCGCCGGCTCGACCACCGTCGTGAAACCCATCTCCGCGTATCGGCATCCCGTCTCGAAAGTCGACCATCCGGCCTTTGACAAGGGCGTCGCGATCGGGCGCGGTGCAGCGGCACGATGATATTCCGGCAGCAGAAGCCGCGCCGTATTCACGTTCCAGCCCGCTATGTGGGAGTGAATGTCTATGGCGCCGGCCATGACGATCTTTCCGGTCGCATCGTAGGTCGCGTCGGGACGATCACCCGGCGGCACCTCGATGATCCTGCCGTCGCGTATCCAGAGATCGCCAACGGCGTCACGATTGTTGGCCGGATCGATGACCCGGCCGTTCGCAATGCGCGTCAACACGGAGGCTCTCCGGGCAACGCAGCGCAAATGCGCCTGATCGCTTCGGCAGTCGAAATCGCGCCGCTCGGCTGCGTCGCTTCCACCGTTGCCAGCGTTCCCGTCAGCGACACATGCTCTACGGCAATGTGGTCCACTCCGGGGCGGCCTACCGCGATGTGAACACGCGGCCGCGAGCGAAAGCCTGCATCGCGACCGGTCAGTGCAATGGTTGGCGGCAGACCGCGCCACCGCGGCGCTTGCGCGCGATAGGCCGATATCCAAACAACGCAATCCGTTTCGCCGCTCTCGACCAGTCGCGTGCTGTCAAACAGCCACGGATCGTGCTCCGCGAAGCCTCTGCCGAGGCCAGTTCGCATGGGCATCCCCGTCATCCAGCCGCAGGTTTGCAGGACGCCGATCGCGTTGTCGCCAGGAGTGAGCGGCAGCGCGCAAAAGCGTGTCGTTGCGTTCAGATCGCTGATCAGGCCGCACAACATTTCAATGGTAAGCGCATCAAGCGCTTGCGGACTCCAGATTGCGACACCGAATTGCGCCGCTTGCAAACCGGTTGCAGCTTCATCGAGAATTTTTTGCGAAGCGGCGGCGCCGGTCGTGGGCCGGCCGGCAACGCGCGCGCGCAGCGCTGCGAGCACCGCTGGTAAGGCCCTTGGCTGCTTGCCGACGAATGTTAGGCTGATTTCATTTGGCGCGCGTTTTGCCAACTCGCCGCCGGGACAAAGCCAATAAACGCGGCGCGCGGTCCCGTGCTGGCCTTGGCGGCGTGCCAACTGATCGAATAGGCGTTTTGTCGACCCGATCTCGCCGGCGCCGAAGATTTCTCCGGCCAGCAAAAGCGTGTCAGCTCGGGCATAGGCTTCGCTTGGCGTCGTCAACATGACGCCGGACGAACGCATGACGTCAAGACCACGCAGCACCGCGTCTGAATTCATGTGGTCGATAATTGCGCCGGTTCGCTCCGCCAGGGCGATCGCTGCACGTGCGCCTGCGACGTCTGTTCCGAGACCAGCGATGAGAGGCTGGCGGCTTGCGGCGAGGAGTTTTGCCGCCGCGGCAACAGCGCTGTCGAGCGTTGCCGGCTTACCGGCAATCCACGCCTGCTCCATGCACGGTCCCCCCCATCACAGCCGACAAATGACGATCCGGTGTTCAGGTGTCGTACTTGATGTAAGCAAAACGCTGATCCTTCTCAGGCGTGCCCTCAAGTGCGCCCCCTTCTTTCGCGGGCTGCCACTGCACAACGTCCTCGATCTTCTTTGCCAGTTGGAAATCCTTGTCGGTGATGCCCTTGGCGGCATGGTTTTGCAGCCGCACCTCGACCCAGGCATAGGAGGCCGTGATGTCGGGATGATGCCACGCCGCCTCCGCCAGATGCCCGACGGTATTGATCACCATCAAGGTACCCTTCCAGCTGTTGGTGCGGTACTTGCGGCGAATCCAGCCATTTTCGAGATACCAGTGCGGCAGCTCACGCTGCAGCCGCTGTCTGATCTCTTCGTCCGAATAGGTTCGCTCTGTTTTGACTTCGGTCATGGACGTCCCCAGAGTGTAATTGGCTGCGCCCCGATTGCCATCGGGGGCGAGATGCAGCAGTGTAGACCCGTATCGTTGTTCAAAAAACCCACGCGTGGCAACTTGGGGAACTCGCGCTTGCACGACAGCGTCTCGCAGGCGGTACGGGTTACGGTTACCGCCCCGGCGCGGTTGCATCTCGGCTTTTTTGATCTGAATGGCGGCCTCGGCCGCCGTTTCGGTAGCGTAGGCCTCGCGCTCAGCGAGCTAAAGACCAGGCTGACAATTCGAAAAACCAAGACTACCGAAGTGGCGGGACCGGAAAGCGATCGCGTACGACGCGTGCTCGATGCCACTGTCGCATTGCTGGCACTCGATAGCGGCCACAGTGTAAAGATCGCCGAAATCGTTCCTGCACATTCCGGCCTTGGCTCCGGAACCCAGCTTGCGCTCGCTGTGGCAGGCGCGATACGCCGCCTGCACGGCCGACCTCTCGACGTTGAAGGCGATGCACTGAGATTGGGGCGGGGCGCGCGTTCGGGTATCGGTATCGGTCTGTTTCATCATGGCGGTTTGCTCGTCGATGGCGGTCGCGGCGATGAGCCAAGGCCGGCGCCGATTATCAGCCGATTGCCATTCCCGGATCGTTGGCGTGTTCTTGTTATTCTTGACCCGACGCGCCGCGGCCTGCACGGCGCTGAAGAGACCAGCGCATTCGCGGCACTTCCACGCATGCCCGAAGCCGACGCGGCGCGCATGTGCCGTCTCATTCTGATGAAGGCGTTGCCGGCACTCGCCGATCATGACATCACGAACTTTGGAGCTGCCATCAAGGAATTGCAGATGTTTATAGGCGACTACTTTGCGCAGGCGCAGGGCGGATTGCGGTTCAGTAGTCCGGCCGTTGCCGCTGTCTTAGACACGCTTGATCGCGCCGGCGCCTATGGCATCGGCCAAAGCTCCTGGGGACCCACCGGCTTTGCCTTTGCGCCATCGCCGGACGATGCACTGCGCCTTGCAACCATCGCCCGAGAAGATCCGAGCAGCCAAAGCCTGGACATCCGAATTTGCAGAGGCCTCAATCGCGGCGCCGAGATTGTCGCCAAGTCGCAGTGCGTCGGCGAATAGCCAATTGTAAGCGGGAGACGATTATGGCGGAAAAGAACATCCTTCATATGGTCACCCCGACCAAGCATGCGAGCCCTTTTGACGTGAACATGGCGCTCGATGCCGGCTACGACGCGGTTCTTACCTACACCAATGTGACTGTCGACGAAGTGACGGGGCTGGTGCAGGACGCGATATTCTCGCGTCCTCCGAAGGTCGGCGCTAGGACCGGGATGTTCTTTGGTGGAAAGAATGCAAGTGTCGCGTTGGATATGTTGGCCAAGGCCAAGAAGGCTCTGATTCCCCCGTTCGGTATTTCGCTTTTCGCCGATCCCGCCGGATCGTTCACGACCGCCGCCGCTATGGTGGCCTGTGTCGAAAAAATTCTTAAGGACAAAAGGCAGCGCAGCCTCAGGGGACTTCGGGTGGCAGTCTTCGGAGCGACCGGCGTGGTCGGCTTCGCGGCTGCCGTGATCGCCGCGATCGAGGGCAGCGAGGTGACGCTGGTCGGCTATGACGGGATCAAACGTGTCAGCGACAGTGCCAGCGAAATCAAAAGCCGCTTCAATGTCGGCGTGCAAGCGGCGGACGGCAGCGACGATAACAAGAAGGCAGCGATCTTGGCGGCGACCGAGGCGGCATTCTGCGCTGGTCGTGCCGGCGTCACAATTCTGTCCAAGGCGCAGATTGCGGCGGCGACTCAGCTGCTCGTCGCCGCCGACGTCAATGCAGTTCCGCCACCTGGCATCGAGGGGCTGGACATGCAGGCAAACGGGCAAGAGCTTGCGCCTCATGGCGCGTTGGGACTGGGACCCTTGGCAATAGGCAACATCAAGTACAAGACAGAATCTGGCTTGTTCCGGAAAATGATCGAGGCGTCCAAGCCAGTGCAATTTGATTTTCGCGACGCTTTTGCGCTCGCCCGCGAACTCAATGGTTGACCAGACTGCGATCCTGATTGCCGCAATTTCTGGTCGAGCGCTGGCGGCATCCGCGCGCCGCGGCGGCTATCTACCCTTGGTGACAGACTTCTTCGGCGATCAAGATACCTTGCATGCGGCGCATGGCCATGTCCGCCTGGCCGGCAATCTTGCGCGCGGCATCGAGGAGCAAGCCCTTCTTGATGCTTTGGCCGAGCTGAGCGAGCGACATCGGCCATTGGGCGTCGTGTATGGCAGCGGATTTGAGGACAGGGCGCAGATCCTGCGGCGCATCGCCCAGCGCTGGCGGCTGTTTGGCAATGATGCGGAGACCGTGACGAGGATCAAAAGTCCGGAATTCCTTGCAAAAATGTGTGGCACCCTGGAAATACCGATCCCCGAATTGTCGTTGATCAAGCCGACGTCACCCGCCGGCTGGCTTGCCAAGCGCAAGGGGGGTGCTGGCGGCGCCCATATTGGAGCGGCGCGGTACGCGGATCCATCGCGGCGCGAGATCTATTATCAGAGGAAAGTGCCGGGGACCTCGATATCGGCGCTGTTTCTTTCCGACGGCGCACGCGCGACTGTGCTCGGACTCAGTGAGCAGTGGTCTTTGCCCGCATCGCGCCGGCCATACCGCTATGGTGGCGCCGTGCGGCCGGCGAATATCACGCCCCATGCTAGCGAGTTGCTGATCGCTGCCATTCAGCGGCTAGCCGCCGCGATCCCGCTCTTTGGATTGAACAGTGCTGATTTTATTGTCGATGGAGAACGCTTCTGGCTCTTGGAGATCAATCCGCGGCCTGGTGCGACGCTCGACCTTTTTGAGCCGCCGAGGGAATCGCTGTTTGGACTACACGTCGCCGCTTGCTCGGGCAAATTGAATGCCGTCGCCCACGATTCCAATGGCGCAAAGGCAGCCGCGATCGTTTATGCTGAGCGCAATATTCGGGCGGTACCGATGTTGGACTGGCCGGATTGGACCGCGGATCGGCCCCTTGCCGGAAGTACGGTAAAGGCAGGCGAGCCGCTGTGCACGGTTTATGCCGACGAGGCGACGACGACCGGTGCGCGCGAGCTCGTGAAGAAGCGGCGCGCATTGGTACTTGCTTGGATGCAGGCCGGCCAAAGATGACACCAATTCAGCCGATAAGCGTGAATAAGGCCGCGGCTAGACTCGTTGCGCGACTCATTGCCGATGCGTCCGAGTTGCGAATTGGGGTTACGCGGGGCGAACTCGGCGAAACGCTAATCGATGCCGGCAGCAAGAGCCTCGGCAGCATCGCGGCGGGTCTTCGCATTGCTGAAATCTGCATGGGTGGGCTAGGCAATATTCGTCTCGTGCCGTCGGCGGCGGCGCCGCGCTGGCCATGGACGCTTGTGGTGCAATCTTCTAACCCGGTCGTTGCATGCCTCGCCAGCCAATACGCCGGCTGGCGTCTCACTGACGATGAACCGAAGCGGCCTTTTGTTGCGCTAGGCTCTGGACCGGCGCGCGCGCTCGCCCGACGTGAGAAGCTGTTTGAAGCATTGTCTTACGCAGATGACGCCGCGACGGCCACGCTGATCATTGAAGGCGATCGGCCGCCGCCGGCGAAAGTCGTGGCCAAAGTGGCCGCGGATTGTCGGGTCAAGGCCGAAGATCTGACGATCATTTTCGCCCGCACGCAGAGCCTCGCCGGCGGAACCCAGATCGTCGCGCGTTCCCTCGAAGTCGCTCTCCACAAGGCGCATGAGCTAGCCTTTCCGCTTGAACGCATCATCGAAGGCGTCGGGGCGGCGCCCCTTTGTCCGCCGCATCCGGATCTTGTCACTGCGATGGGCCGAACCAACGACGCGATCATCTTTGCCGGCCAAGTTCAACTCTTCGTGACCGGTCCGGCGGCCGAAGCACGAACGCTGGCGGAGCGCCTTCCCAGCAAGGCATCGCGCGACTACGGTCGCCCCTTTGCGGAAATTTTCAAACAAGTCAAAGGTGACTTCTACGCCATAGACCCGATGCTATTTAGTCCCGCCGAGATCATTGTCACCGCGCTGGAAACGGGCGAAAGCTTTCACTCCGGAGACCTTGATTTGGACCTGCTTGATGCGTCCTTCGCCTGAACGGCTCGGCAGCGGAAGTCTGAGACCACAGCCGATTGTCGGTCTTGTAGTCGACAACTGGGATTGGCACGCACGGCAGCTTGCGGACGCGTTCGCCGCGCGAGGCATCGGTACGGCACCTATTCGTTTGTCTTTGTGCGCCTTTCGCACGCAGGCTCGCAGCGGACTCCACATCGATGGATTTGGCGAAAGTCTGCCCGATGCCGTCGTGGTGCGTACAATGTCAGGCGGGACCTTCGAAGTGGTCACGCTTCGTTTGGGTATTCTTCATGCCTTGCGCGAACTCGGCGTCATTGTTTGGAACGACGCGCGGGCTATTGAGCGCTGCGTCGATAAATCAATGACCAGTTTTCTGCTGGCTCGTGCCGGAATCGCGACTCCGGATACTTGGGTGACGGAGTCATTCGAGCATGCTCGCGCGATTGTGCAACGCGAGGCTGGAGCCGGCGGACTTGTCCTGAAACCGCTGTTCGGATCTCAGGGACGCGGCTTGCGGTTGATTCACAAACCCGACGACATGTCGCGCGACGGGAACGGGACAGGTGTCTATTATCTTCAGCGATTCGTCGGTGTCGAGCGCGACGGCTATCACGACTTCAGGCTGCTCGTCGTGCGGGGCCGGGTGATCGCGGCGATGCAGCGGCGTTCGTCACATTGGATCACCAACGTGAAACGCGGCGGGCGTCCGGTCGCCGTCGTCGTCAACGACGAGATGAACGCGCTCGCGGTACGTGCTGCAGCGGCGGTCGGCGCCGACTTCGCCGGTGTTGATATCGTTTATACTGCGGATCAGCAGCCGACCGTCCTCGAGGTCAATAGCATGCCGGCTTGGTCGGGACTGCAGAAAGTCACCTCTGCCAACATCGCCGGTATCTTCGTTGATGCGCTCAAGTCGGCTCTCGCGGCCCGGGCCAGGCAGGGGGCGATAACTTGACTTTGTATGCCGAGCAGATTCCGGCAGCCTTCGAATGGGCGTGCCTCGTCGAGCTCGATGCGCCCAAGCCCGGCAATGTCCACGTCTTTTCGGCGGGTCATCGCATGTCGGCGGAGCAATTTGTCCGCAGCGCCGCTGTGGCTGCAAATCCGTTGTCCGCGCCCGCGGCACGCATCGGCGTTCGTATCTTGGGTGCTGTCGAAGCGACCTTCGCAGCCGTCGGCGCCAACACCAACCTTGGCATTATCTTGCTCTGCGCACCTCTTGCCGCCGCAGCCGAAGCGGCGAGCTTTGATCTCCGGGCGGCTCTGGTCGAAATCCTTCACGACCTTGATAAGGACGATGCGGCATTGGCGTTTCGCGCCATAGTCCGCGCCGCCCCCGCCGGGCTTGGGCACAGCCCCCGCCATGACGTGTTCGAGCCGGCGACGGTCAGCCTGCTTCAGGCCATGATTGAAGCGGCCGATCGCGATCGCATTGCCCGACAGTACGCGACCGATTTTGCGGATGTGTTCGAAATCGGCCTGCCCAGCTTGGAGGCGGCCATGCGACGCCGCTGTGACGTGAAATGGGCGACGCTTGAGACCTATCTGGGCTTCCTGTCGGCGTTCCCAGACACTCATGTTTCGCGGAAACTTGGCATCCGAACTGCCGCCGAGGTCATGCAAAAGGCCTCGAAATTTCGAGCATTGCTGCGAAACGCGTCGGATCCGGAGCAGCTTCTTCCCGAGCTTTTGGATTGGGACACTGCGCTCAAGTCCGATGGGGTCAATCCGGGCACCAGCGCCGACCTCACGGTGGCTACCCTCTTTGCGCATCGGCTGCGAACCATCTTGCCGTCACTGCGCAACGGTGGTTGACTTTGCGAAGCGGGGACGAAGCCCCGCTGCTATCTGGCTAACCGGTCCGGTCCACCCACGCCGGGCGCTGACAACAAGGATAGATGTTACCCGGACGACGGAGGCCTGAGCCTCCGCGCGTTATGATTTCCTTGGGAGGAGATGGCGATGGCAAAGATTAATGGACTCTGTGTCGGTGAATCGCTCGTCGGTGACGGCAACGAAGTTGCTCACATCGATCTCATTATGGGCCCGCGCGGCAGCGCGGCCGAAACCGCATTCGCGAACTGCCTGACGAACAATAAGGATGGATTTACGTCGCTGCTCGCGGTGGTGGCGCCGAATTTGATGGCCAAGCCGGCCACGGTTATGTTCAACAAGGTCACTATTAAGGGTGCCAAGCAGGCGGTCCAGATGTTCGGCCCCGCTCAGCACGCCGTCGCCAAAGCAGTCGCTGACAGTGTGGCCGAAGGCGTCATCCCGCAGGACGAAGCCGACAACCTCTTCATCTGCGTCGGCGTGTTCATCCACTGGGACGCGGCCGACGATAAGAAAATCCAAGACTTCAATTATCGTGCCGTGAAGGAATCGATCGCGCGTGCCGTCAGCGGCGAACCTAAGGCGGGCGAGGTCGTCGCCAAGCGCAACCAAGTCAAGCACCCGTTCGCTGCAGCGTAGCGCGTTGGCTATGATCAGCGCTCACAGGCGTGCGATTTGTGGGCCTGTGAGCGTGCCCTTGTGCAGGCTGGTGGCGACCAGTGCGCCGGCCATTCCAATTTCGGCAAGCGCAGCAACGTCGGCGGCGTTGCGGAGGCCGCCGGCGGCGTAAACCTGCTTTTCGCGCGCCTTGGACTTGATCGCTGCCAATCTGCGCAGATCGGGACCCGCCGCGCTGCCAACGCGGGCAAGACTCATGACGATGACCCTTTTTGGCCAGGTATCCACAGCATCCGCTATGGCGGCTGGTCCTAAGAATGTGTCGTCTCGATAATCGAGCGATAGAATAACGTCATCATTGTCGCGGCAGTGGTACACAAGCCGGTCGTTTTTCTGTGTTTCGCTGCCCAGGACAAGACAACCAAGCTTGGCGCCGAGCCACTGCCGTGCGCGATGCAAATCGGCAATGCCATTGTCGACCCAAAATGCAAGAGAAGGAAATTCAGCCCTTAGATGCGCCAGCGCGTCATTGTTGTCGCCCGAACCCTCGATCGCATCGAGATCGGCGACGTAGAAGGTCTCAAACGGATGAATCGACAGCAGACCACGAGCGACGTCGGCCGGCTTACTGGATGAGGATAGCGGCGTTTCAATAGGGCGATATTGGTCGCGGTGTCCCATTCGTGCATGGACGACAACCCCATCTCTGAGATCGAGAACGGGAATAACTTCCATGTGCAGAACCCGCGCGGTACGTGGTTGAGTTACTTCAGTATTGTGCATGAGGCAATATGAGCAGCGTTGTCGGCTGGGATATTGGCGGCGTTCATCTCAAGGCGGCGCGCGCGGAAATTGGCCGTATCGTCAAAGTCGCACAATATGCATCACCGCTGCGCGCCGGAATGCAGCCATTGGAACGCGCCTTTGCGCAGGCCCGAGCGGACATGGGGCAGGCCGATCACAACGTCATCACAATGACGGGTGAGCTGGCCGATACTTTTTCCTCCCGCAAGGAAGGCGTGGAGCGCCTTACCGCGCTTGCTAAAAGCGAGCTTGGAGCTATTTCGGTCTATGCGGGTAGGGCGGGCTATGTTCAAGCGGACAAGGCGGTAGCGCACGCTGCCGATATCGCCTCGGCCAATTGGCATGCTTGCGCGACGCTGATCGCGCGCAAATGCCCTGACGCGCTCCTCATCGATATGGGATCGACCACGACCGACATCGTTCCGATTGCAGCCGGTCAGGTGGCGGCGCGCGGCTATACTGATGCCGAACGACTGGCTGCCGGCGAGCTGGTCTATTCCGGTCTGGTACGGGGCTTCGTCATGGCGACAGCGTATCGAGCGCCTTTGCGCGGCACGTGGACGCCGCTGATCAATGAGAATTTCGCCACGATGGCCGACGTTCACCGCATCCTCGGGTCGCTCCCAAAAGGTGTGGACGTCATGGCGACCGCCGATGGACGCGAAAAGTCCGTTGAAGCTTCGCGCGGTCGCCTTGCCCGCATGCTCGGATGCGATGCCGCGGATCTTGACAATCGAAGCTGGCTGCTGGTCGCAAGATGGTTTGCCGAAGCACAGGTCCGCGCCATCGCCGACGCCGCGTCGCTCGTGTTGTCGAACAATACAGCCAGTCCGGCACCCCCCATCATTGCCGCAGGCATAGGTCTGACGGTAATCGAGGAAATTGCGCGAAGATTGGCGTGTAGATACGTCAAGTTCGATGAATTGCTCGACGTCGTACCGCAAATGCGCGCTGCGGTTTGCTATTGCGCGCCGGCAGCCGCGCTGGCCGCGCTGTCGTCGTAACTCTTCTGGGCAGAGGAGCTACTGGAGCTCGACGGCAACCGTGTAGAAATTATCGTGCGAGCAAATTACTTTGGCGTTGCGCCGATAGCTTGAGAGGTAGTCATTGGCCGCGCGAAACTCGTGCAGCAACTCGCCGAATTCGTCAAATATCAGAATTGCCCCCTTGGGCAGTATCGGATCGAGCTTAGTCAGGCAATAGAGCGCCGACGTGTACAGATCGCAGTCGATGTTTACAATCAACCTGTTGACGGGCTTGAATGCCGAGAGGAATCTCGGAAGGGTATCCTGAAACAAACCAGCGATGAATTTGATGCGAACATCGCTCGTTTCGGGAATGCGACCGCCGGTATCGAAGTGGCCGCGCTTGAAGTCGCTGTTCCAATCCTCCGGCAGACCCCTGAAACTGTCAAACCCGAAAAATCTGCTGTCGGCCGATCTGTTCTGGGCGGCAAAATAAAGAATGCTGTGCCCTTCGTGCACGCCGAATTCGAGATAGTCGATGGCCCCGGGCAAACGGTCGACAATAAACGACCACATAGACTGGCGTGTGGCAAAGGAGGGTGCGTCGTGATGCTTCTCGACAAAGTCTTGCAGGAGCGGGCGCCGATTTATTCGGTCGATCGTGGGGCTGTACGGCATGTATCGCCCGTAGTTGACCACAAGCGCATGGGTCAAAGCGCGCCTTGTCCGCTTGGCGTGTTGGTAGAACGACATTGACGACTCCTCGTCGTTGATCCCTGGAACCGCGGAGCCCTGCCTCGGACGGGCATCAGCGAAGTAGGTATCACGGCAGGTTAACCCTTGGCGTTCGAACTAATGTTAAGCTTAACCTCGCGGGCGAGTTATACTGCAGCCTGCACGAGCGTGTTTGCCGGGTTGGACCGCCGGCCTAAGGGAGCGCGGTCATGCGCTTGCTGATGCGGCTGCTATGGATCATTGCGCAGGTACTGCTGATATCGCGCGCCTCGGCTGCCGACCTTACGCGAGCCGAAGTCCAATCGATGCTCTCAGCCGCGCCCGCCGCCGAGAAGGCGAACTTCGCCGGCCGGTCACTCGCCGGTCTCGACCTTGCCGATCTCGATTTCAGCGGCGCCGATCTGTCAGGCGTCGATCTATCGGGCGCCGATCTGTCAGGCGCCGATCTGTCGGGCGCCGACCTCCGCGGCGCCAAGCTCGTCGGGGCGAAGCTGGTCGGGGCCAGGCTGCCGAACGCGCGGCTGAATCTGGCCTGGATCATCCGCGCTGATTTTTCTCATGCCGATCTCTCTGGCGCCGATTTGGAAACACTTATCGTTTCGACCGGGCTAGAGACTCTTCCGGCCGAAGCGGCGAGCTTTGTCGGCGCGAACCTCACCGGAGCCAAGGTGATGGCCCGCTTGAGCCTCGCCGACATGCGCGGTGCGAATCTCTCTTATTTGCATGCCAGCGCCGACATGCGCAATCAGTCCATGGGCTTGATCCGCGCCGATTTCTCGCGAGCTAATCTGGACGCTGCAAATTTCAGCGGTGCTGCTCTTGGGCATTCCAATTTTGAATTTGCGAAGCTTCAGCACGCCAATTTTTCGGGGGCTGACTTGAGCGATGCTGATTTCGCCGGCGCCGACCTCACTGAAGCGGATCTCTCTGACGCCAAAACCGCCGGGGCAAATTTTGCTAGCGCGGTGCTCACGTCGGTCAGAGGCTTGTCATCTTCGGACGGAAAGCGATGAGCAGCAGAAGGTTATGATTTTAGCTCAGCACATTTTTTTGCGGTCTAAGTGCTTCTTTCTGCGGCTGCCGAGCAGCAAGGACGACCCACAAACTGATCGAGCCCGACTCGACAATGGCTCTGGCAGTGCCCTTGTCGTCGCGAGTCGCCCTGTGGGCAAATTTTTGGCTTGTCCAGCGGCCGCTTCATGTGTTCACTGCCAATGATAGAAGCTTCCAGCCGTCGGTGCGGAGCGAAATGCCTCGCGACACCGCAACGCACGGATCGGGGGGGTGCCGCGCCTAGGCTCTCGAAGCAATGGGTGTGCAAGGAGGGCCTCAGGCGGTCATCGCACCGGTCGTCGATGTAGTCGAGACGGCCGATTTCGCAGCTTCTTAAAGCCACCGGAGTGACAGCGCATGGAAGAACTGATCGTTGCTATTGTTGTGCTTGCAGTCTCGACAGCAGCGGCTTTCGGCCAAGATGTGCAAAAGGGCCAAAGCCTGTTCAACCAGTGCATGGTTTGCCACGCGATCGGGCCGGGTGCGCAAAACAAGATTGGCCCCGAGTTGAACGGGCTCGACGGCCGTCCCGCCGGCACCGCACCCAATTTCGCCTATTCCGACGCCAACAAGAATTCTGGCATCGTCTGGAATGAGACGAACTTTAAGGAGTACATCAAGGATCCCCGTGCCAAGGTGCCAGGCACCAAGATGATCTTCCCCGGCATCAAGAACGAGCAGCAGGTCGATGACCTCTGGTCCTATGTCAGGCAGTTCGACTCCAGCGGCAACATTAAGAAGTAACGGCCGTTCGGCATTCCAGAAAACGGCAAAGCTTTTGCGCAATTATTTTTTATGATGGCGGGGTTGACCTGCCCCGTGGCGGGAATTTGATTCCGCGTGCGGAGGCCCGAATTATCCCGCCTATGTTCAGCCAGTACGGATCTCACACCGAAATTCAGCTTATCGCTCGGTCATGCGATGCCGAATTCACCCACACCGTTGCTTGAATCTCGCGTGGTGCGATTGCCGTTTGCCCATCTACTCCTTTGCCATCTGCTTCAACGTGGACAATTTTTCACCCGGCGATAACATCCAGTCTTGTTGGACCCCGAGAACCGGCCCAGCACACATGCAAAAAATCAACGGGGAGAGCGCCTGTGAAGACGATCGTACACGTCTTGATAACGGCTGCGATTGCATTTGGCGTTCCGGCTTCCAGCTACGGGCAGACCTATCCTGCCAAGCCGATCAAGATCATCGTGCCGTCGCCCGGAGGTGCCACGACAGACGCCTTGGCACGCATCATTGCCGAGAAGCTTCAAGAGAAATGGCGCCAGCCGGTGATCGTCGACGATCGCGGTGGTGCCGGCGGCAATATCGGGGCCGAAGAGGCGAGCAAGTCCGCACCCGACGGCTACAATCTGCTTTTTTCCTACCCGGCACCCCTGGTCGTGAATGCGACTCTGTACTCCAGGCTCGCTTATGATCCCGACCGCTTCGTTCCGATCTCACTCGTGGCGATCGTGCCGCTTGTGCTTGCCGTCAATCCAAATTTGGCGGTGACTGACGTCCGACAGTTGATCGAATTCGCAAAGACGCATCCCAACCAGCTGAATTATGCCTCACAGGGCTATGGCACGACGGGTCATCTCGCCGGCGAACTGTTCAAATCCCTGGCAGGTGTTGAGATCGTTCACGTCCCCTATAAGGGCAGCACGCCCGCACTTACCGATCTCCTTGGCGGTCAAGTGCAGATGATGTTCATCGAGCTCAGCACCGTGATCAGCCAGATCAGGGCGGGAAAGCTGCGTGCCCTCGCCGTAGGTAGTGAAAGTCGCAACCGCTTCCTGCCCGACGTACCGGCAATGTCTGAGGTGCTGCCCGGATTTCAGGCGTCAACCTGGTTCGGCATGGTCGCTCCGGCGGGCACGCCGTCAGAGATCGTCGACAAGCTTGCGTCAGCTGTTTCCGAAGCGATCCATGAACCGGATGTGGCCAATCGGTTCGCCGGCATGAGTGCTGCGGTCGTGGGCGACACACCCGCCGAGATGGCCGACTTTCTCCGCAGGGAGCGCGAACGTTGGGGTAAGGTCATCCGCGCGAGCGGAGCCAAAGCGGAATAAGGCTCCACTGACTGCCGACCGCGCCTAATTCGATCTGAGCCCCAGCCGTGCCAAGCGGGGCAGCACCTCGGCGCAGAAATAGGGCGCCTCCTTGAGGTAGTTCACGAAAGAGATCGCGATGCCGCGCAAGCCGGCGCGGCTGATGGCGGCAAACTCCTCGGCGACCTTGTCCGGCGTTCCAACAAAGGGATAGCCGCCGATCCCGCTCTCCGCTTGCAACGACCGTTTGGCCAAATATTCGCGAGCCTCGGTGTTTTGCCGGGTGATGTTCTTAAGCGCGAGCATTTGCTCGATGGCAGCCCAGTCTGCGTTCTCGACATTCGCATAGCGATAGTAGTCTTCAGCCTCCCGTTGCGTGGGCCGACAGATCACCTGGCCCTGAGTAAAGACGTCGATCTCCCGACCAAGCTGACGCGCCTCGTTCTTGATGCCGCGGACGTGCTGGACAATGCGATCGTACGCAGTCACATCGGCCCTGTCGTCTGCGGTACCGGCAAGTGCAAGGCGCAGCGCTCCGGTCGATGTGAAAAAGGCGTCGCAATTACGCAATGCGAAAGCCTGGCCGGCGCCGGACCTGCCGGCGTTCATGATGACCGGACGGGTGTCGCCAAAGGGCTTCGGCTTGGCGCGCACTCCGGAAAGCTTGAAAAATTTGCCGTCGAAATCGAATTCATCTTCCGACCAGGCGCGCTTGACTATATCGATCCACTCTTGGGTAAATTCGTAGCGATCGGGGTGCTCGCGCTGCGGCACGCCAAACATCGCGAATTCATCTTCGTTCCAGCCGGCGACGATGTTCAGTCCGAAGCGGCCTTCACCGATGTGATCGGCCGTGACAAACTCCTTGGCAGCGATAAGCGGGTGGAACAGTGGCGCATGCACCGTTCCGAAGACTGTGATCCGCTGCGTCACCGCAAGCAGGCCGCAAGCCCAGGTCACAGTCTCGAGCGTTGTGCCGTGGAAGTCGCTGCTTCCGCCATAGCCCTTCCAGCGACCGATCGGCAAGAGAAAGTCAATGCCAGCTTCATCCGCAATGCGCGCGAGCTTGAGACAGTCCGGCCAATTCGCGAGCCAGCGCTCCGGCACCAACGTCGCCGTGCGTGCCGACGAGCAATTCGCCCCGAAGAAGCCAATTTTGAGCGCATTGGCGTTGTGCATCTCGCGGCGATCGCGCAACGATTCGTTTCGAGCAGGCAATGATGTGGACCTCCCTCGTCAATGCCATTTCAGGATTTTTGCAGCGCTCAGGCAAGATGGTAGAGGGAGGCGGGCCCAGCCTCAGCCGCCTGTGGCTGGCAAATTATGTCCACTAAGCGCTTCAAATATGTTTACCCGAAAGGACTCTGCGCCCGTATTTCATTTTCGCATCTGCGGCCGATGTAGATATTTGCCTCGAGGCGGACCCACGACCTTCCCATTCTCATAAACCAAGGACCCGCGGAGAAAGGTACTCTTGACCCTTCCGGTAAGTTCGACCCCTTCAAACGGCGAGTAGCCTTGATGCGATTCCGATTCGGAGGCACGCACGACAAAGCTCGCCTGGGGGTCGACAAGCACAATATCAGCATCATAGCCCGGCGCGATGTCGCCCTTGTCCAGCAAGCCGAATCGCTGGGCGGGGTTGAAGCTCAGCAATTCCGCCATGTGGTTGTAAGACATGCCGCGCTTACTGCCTTCGCTAATCACGCCCGAAAGCAGATATTCCGTGCCGCCGAAGCCCGATTTGGCCAGCCAAATATTGTCTGGGTCGTCCTTTGACCATTTCTGTTCTGCGGAACAACACGCGTGATCGCTGACGATCCAATCGACCTTGCGGTCGAGCACGGCTTGCCATAGGGCCTCGACATCCTCGCGCGGTCGAATCGGCGGATTGACTTTGGCGTGAACGGCGCAGTCGCAGCTCGTATCCAGCAGCAAGTGCCCCACCGTGACTTCGCGGCGGAATGCGACATGCGGAAAGACCTGCTGCATGATCCACGCCGCATCGATCGCCTTGCGCGAGCTCAGATGCAGCAGATTGATATTCAGGCAATTTGTCTCGTTGGCGAGATAGGACGCGATCCAGATCGCGAGACCTTCGGAGTGTGGCGGACGAGCAGCGCTGTAAGCGGCAAGACCCGTCAGCTTGCCCTCGCGTTCGACGATTTTTGTATACGCATTGAGGATGTCCGCCAATTCGCAGTGCAGGCTGACGCTGATGTAAGGTGCCTTGTCCGGAAACTTCTCCATCAGGCGCTGCGCCGATCGCATGATGAATTCGAAATGCGCGATGTCGTAGCGCTCATCCGGACTGATCATCAGAAATTCGTTCTGGTGCGAAGAGCGGCCGTGCAGCCCGTAGCCGCCATAGAACATGAAGATCTTGAACGACGTGATGCCGTGATCGCGAACTAGATCCTCCATTTCATCGATATGCGCCGCCTCGATCGGCGCGATGTGATAACCGTAATCGACCCAGAACCGCCCGGTGGATTGCCTAAAGACTTCGGGCATGAAATCGCGATAGGGGCCGCCACGATTCAAGTAATAATGACCTGTCCGCATGTAATTGAGACTCGTGGTAACGCCGCCCATGGCCGCGGCCTTGCTTTCCGTGATTGCGTCCTCGGCAAGCGGCGAATAGATGCCGATATGCATGTGGGCGTCGACACAGCCCGGGAAGGCGAGATGGTTCCTGCCATCGAAAGCCTGTCCGGCTTGATCGGGCTGCAGGTTGGGTGCGAGCTGGCTGATCTTGCCGTCCTTGATGCCGATATCGAGGCAGTCGACCGATGTTTTTTTTGGACGCACGACACGGACATTTTTGATTACAAGGTCGAATGGTTTCGACATGCAGTTTCCCTCATTCCGTAATGCCGGCTCGCATCAAGGTTTTAATCTGCCGCGACTGGTCTACGCGTCATAACGTTTGCCCAGGGCGAGCATTTCCGGTGTGCCGATCAGATCGTTGAGACTGTTAAAGTCGAGCATGCGGTTGCTGAACGGCTCGGATGTGCCATGCGCCGCCAGGGATGCGTAGTAGTCGCTGGCCAGCCGACCAAGGGCACGGACGATGCCGCCCGGAAAAATCACCAACGCGAAGCCCATGGCGTCAAGCTCCGCGGCCGGCACTAGCGGCGTCTTGCCGCCTTCCACCATATTCGCCATGAGCGGCACCTTGCCGCTGAAGGTGTCAGCCACCCGGCGCAGATCATCGCGCGTCTTCGGCGCCTCGACAAACAGGATGTCGGCTCCGGCTGCGCGGTACATATCGGCGCGTTCGATTGCCGGTTCGAAGCCTTCGGCGGCAAGCGCGTCGGTCCGTGCGATGATGAGCGTCTCGCGCTTGCGCCGGGCATCCAGCGCTGCACGGATCTTGCCGCACATCTCGGACGCCGGGATCACCGTCTTATCGTCGAGATGGCCGCAGCGCTTGGGAAAATCCTGATCCTCGATCTGGATGGCATTGGCGCCCGCCCGCTCGAATTCTTGCACCGTGCGCCTCACATTGAGTGCGTTGCCATAGCCGGTGTCGGCGTCAACAATCAGATGGGCCGTAACGCGCTCACGGATCAGGGCCAGGGTCTGCGCAACTTCCGACATGCTGACCAGGCCGATATCGGGCCGGCCGAGCCGCGTATAGGCAATCGCGGCGCCGGATACATAAAGCGTTGAGAACCCCGCCTGCTGCGCCAGCAGCGCCGTGAAGGCATCATAAATTCCAGGTGCGACGATGATCGGCTTGCGCGCAAGACGCGAGTTCAGGGTTTCGGGCTCAGCCATCTTCATAACCCCAAATAGGCGCGTCTGAGCGCGGGATCCTTTTCAATGTCGGTCGCGGGGCCCTCGAGCACGACGCAGCCATTGTCGAGAATATAGGCGCGCTGCGCCACTTCGAGGCTTTGCACCACATTCTGCTCGATCAGCAAAAGCGCGATGCCTTGCGCGTGAATGCCTTTGATCAGCGCGAACAATTCTTCGACAAGAAGCGGTGATAGGCCGAGCGACGGTTCGTCCAGCAGCAACAATTCGGGCTCCGCCATGAGACCCCGGCCGATGGCAAGCATTTGCTGCTCGCCGCCGGACAGCGTACCGGCGCGCTGCGACTGTCGCTCGGCGAGACGTGGGAAAGCAGCAAAAACCCTGTCGCGATTGGCGGCGCGGCGGCTGCGGGCGCGGCGATAGGTTCCGAGATCCAGGTTCTCGCGTACCGTCATGTTCGGGAAGATTCGGCGGCCTTCAGGGACATGGATAAGACCTTGCGCGACAATATCCGCTGGCGGCTTGCGCTCGATGGCCGCGCCCTTGAAGCGAATGCTGCCTTGCCACGACTTGATCACGCCGGAAATGGTCATGCTGAGGGTCGATTTTCCCGCGCCGTTTGCGCCCAGCACTGTGACGATCTCGCCGGCATACACGGCAAAGTCGACCCCGCGTAGGACTTCGCTGCCGCCGTAGCCTGCGTGCACGCCGTTCACGGCCAGAAGCGGCTCGGATGCCGGCGGTTCAATCATGACCGGCTCCAACCGCCATCCGCCGCGCGGCTCCATGACCGAGATAGGCCTCGATAACGCGCTGGTCGGCAGCGACTTGCTGCGGCGTGCCTTGCGCGATGATGCGACCTTCTGCCAGAACAAGCACTTGCTCGGCGAGGCGCATGACCGCTTGCATGACATGCTCGGTCATCAGCACCGTTACGCCGGCATCGGCAATGCCGCGGATGACCGGGATCATGTCGCGGATCTCCGACGGGTTCAGTCCGGCCAGCACTTCATCAAGCAGAAGAAGCCGGGGCATGATTGCAAGCGCGCGGGCGAGCTCCAGTCGCTTACGGCCCGCGACCGTCAGTGCCGCCGCCGGGGCTTCGAGTTGTGCGCCAAGTCCGACCGACCGGGCAACTTCACCGGCTGCACTAAGCGCTTCGCTGCGGCCGCGGCGCGACAAATGCGCGCCGATTGCGATGTTCTCACGCACAGTGAGACCGGCGAATGGCTGAACGATCTGGAAGGTCCGCGCGATGCCGCGCCGGGCGAGCCGGTGCGGCGCCTCGCCCGTAATGTCAGTGCCGTCATAAACGACACGGCCGCCGTCCGGCAATAGAAATCCGGCGATGATCGAGAACAGTGTGGTTTTGCCAGCGCCGTTCGGTCCGATCAACGCGGTAATGCGACCGACTGCGACGCTGAATGATGCTTCGTTTACGGCGAGCAGGCCGCCGAAACGTTTCGAGATATTGTCGACCTTCAAAAGCGTCTCAGCCACGGCTACCGTCCGGCGTCGAGATGCTTGAGCGGCGCGGCCGAGAGATCGCTCTCGACAGCCCGGCGATGCCGCGCGGCGCCAGTCCGACGATGCCGACCAAAAGCAGACCATAAAACATGAGGTCGAGGCCGGGTGCGTCAGCTGCTATCAGCTTGGTCGTCTCGCCAAGCGTCTTGATGGCGAGCGCACCGAGGAGCGGCCCGAAGACAGTGCCGGCGCCGCCGACGATCGGAGCGAGCAGGGCGTCGATCGAGATCCACGGGCCATAGGCGATCCCCGCATCGATAAACAAGAAATACTGCGCGTAGAAACACCCCGCTGCCGCCGTGATCGCCGCAGAGATGGTGATGGCGCAGAGCTTGACCGAGAAGGCATCAACGCCGAGTGCGCTCGCTGCGTCTTCGTTTTCACGCACGGCGACAAGGTACGCGCCAAAGCGGCTGTTCTCTATGGCGCGAATGACCGTCAAGGACACTGCGACCAGTGCCAATGCGATGAAATAAAACGGTGTGCGGCTTTGAAACTGAAAGGCGCGTGCATGCAAATCGAGCGGGATCAAAGTACCAACTCCGGCACCGGTGATCGGAGCGACACTGGCGATGATGCGCAGCACCTCGGCAAACGCAAGCGTGACCAGGGAAAAATATGAGCCTCTCAGCCCGGAGCGAAAGGTCAGCGCGCCGATAACCGCGCCGACGAGAGCGCCCGCCGCCATGCCGATGAACGAGCCGACCCAGGCGTTGAGGCCGTAGCGCACTTGCAGGATGGCGGTCGCATAGGCAGCGGTGCCAAAGAACGCGGCGTGTCCGAACGAATATTGCCCGCCATACCCGCCCAGCAAATTCCAGCCCTGGCCGGCGAGCGCGATCAGTAATGCCGTGACCAGAAAATTCAGGACGACATTCGACGTCGTGACCATTGGCACCGCGGCAAGCAGCGCGACAACGACAATGATGGACAGATAGGTTTTCACGCCCGTGCGCCGAACAGGCCGCTCGGCCGCACGAGCAGCGTCACGATAAATGATGCAAATATGCCGATCTGCCCCAATGACTCGCCGAAAAACACGCTGGACAGGCTTTCAATGACGCCGACACATAAGCCGCCGATGAGCGCGCCCGCGACCGAACCCATGCCGCCGAGCACAACGACAGTAAATGCGATGAGCACGAAGGCTTCACCCGCCGTCGGATTGACGTAGTAGGTTGGGATCAGGAGACAGGCAGCGACGGCGACGCAAGCGGTGCCGAGACCGAATGTAATGGCGAAGATATGTGTGACATTAATGCCGCAGAGTTCAGCGCCGAGCTTCTCTCTGGCCACCGCGCGGATCGCTTTGCCGGTGTCCGTCCATTGCATGATTGCCCACAGCGCCAGCGCAACGACAATGACCGTGACGAACGCAACAATGCGCGGCACGGCGATAAAGGCTGGACCGAGTTCGATTACGTTGAAGGCATAGGGCAAATCGATGGTGCGCGTATCGGCTCGGAAGAAATAGAGCAGGGCATTCTCGATCAGTACCGCCAGCCCAAGCGTGACCAGGAGAAAATTGCGGTCTTCGCCATGTGCCGCAGGCCCGATGACAAAGCGCTGCAGGGCGTAACCGGCCACAAAAAACAGCGGGGCGAGGACAAAGACGGCAAGATAAGGATCGAGGCCGAGCAGCGTATACGCAAAGAACGCGGCGAACATGGCGGCCGTCAACAGTGCGCCATGAGCAAAATTGATGATGTGCAACACGCCGTAGATCAGCGTGAGGCCGAGCGCCACCAACGCATAGATGGCACCGGTCATCAGGCCATTGAGTATGGCGGGCAACAAAATGACCGGAGACAGCATGGCGGCGATCGGCACTCCGACACGGTCAGCGCTCAGGCGGGCGGCATCGGGAACACCGGCTTCGCTGAGGCGAACTGTGCCGGCAGGATTACCTGGATGTCGTTGTCGAGCACCTGAGTATTTACCGGCGCCGCACCCTGGTTCTGGCCGTTGACGAACTTGGTCGGCCCGTAGGGCATCAGATGGCCGCTGAAGGTCGAGGTTGCGAGCGCATCGGTGATTTTCGCGCGATCGGTGCTCGCGGCGCGCTCAAGCGCATCGGCAAGCAGCAGCATGCAGGAATAGTTCATGTAGACTTCATAGGTATAGAACTGGCCCTTGTCCTCGACCCGCTTCTTGAGGGCCAGAGCCTTGGGATTTTTGGGATCGAACCAATGATTGCAGTCCATGATGTATTTGGCCGCCTCGGGAAATTCCTTGACGAATTTGTAGGATGAGGCGGCACCGCCGAGCACGGAATAGATGCCTTTCGGGCGCACACGCTGCTGCTGTAGCGTGCGGGCGAGCAGGACATATTCATTATAGTAGTTCGCCGGGATGATGATGTCGGGGTTCTGTGCCTTGATTTTGAGCACTACGCTTTCGAATTCGCGCATCGGGGTCGGGTGCGGGATGGTCTCCAAGACCTGGAAACCGCGGTCCGGCAGCTGTGCGTTCAGAAGCTTGGCCAAGCCCGCGCCAAAGGCAGAATCCTCGTGCACGATCATGACGGTCTTTGCCGGCTTGCCGGCCTGATCATTGATCGTCACCAAATTCTCGAGCGCGGTCTTGGCAATCACGCCAAAGCCTGGTCCGAAGCGGAATGTGTTCTTCAAGCCGCGGGTGACAATGCTGTCTACGACGCCGACATCGACCACATAGGGCAGGTCGTAACGCGCCGCGGTCTGGGTCGCCGACAGGCAGATGGCGCTGGCATAGCCGCCGACCACCGCGCACACGCCGGCGGCGTTCATCTTTTCGACTTCGGCATTGCCGCCGTCCGGTGTCGATTGCGCATCACCGAGCATGGGGTCAATCTTGGCGCCGCCCAACGCCTTGATGCCGCCGGCAGCGTTGATGTCGTCGATGGCCATGGTGGCGCCGAGGCGGCCCTGCTGCCCCGAATAGGAGAGCGCACCCGACACGGGATGAAGCACACCGATTTTCACTGCAGCTCCTTGCGCGCGCAGCACGGCCGGTGAATGCAAGAGGCCGATTGATGCCGTCGCGCCCAGCGCGGTGCTGCGTAAGAATGTGCGGCGACTCAGATGCAACGATCGACGAGACATGTGCCCCTCCTGATCGGTCAAGCCTAACATTGGTCCAAAGCGGTAGCTATACTATCCTGATTGTGCAGGGAGCGTATGGTCCTACGGGCATGAGCCAGCCGCAGACCATCATCGACAAGTTGTGGAGCAGCCATGAAATTGTACGGCGCCACGACGGCGAGTCCCTCCTGTGGGTAGATCGCCACTATGTCCATGAGGGCTCGTTTCACGCCTTCGCCAAGCTCGACCAGCGCGGTGCCAAGGTCGCCGAACCGGGGCTGACTTTCGGGGTGGCAGACCACTATGTGCCGACGCGCGGTTCGCGCTATGATATCGCCAATTCCGAAATCGCGCGCATGGTGCGCCAGGTTGAGAGCAACACCAAAAAGCACGACATCAGGCTATTCGGCCTCGATGACCCTCGCCAAGGTATCGTGCATGTTGTCGGGCCGGAGCAGGGGTTGAGCTTGCCCGGGCTGCTGATCGTCTGCGGCGACAGCCACACGTCGACCCACGGCGCGCTCGGCGCTTATGCCTTCGGCATCGGCGCTTCCGAGGTGGCGCACGTGCTGATGACGCAGACGATTTGGCAAAAGAAGCCGCAACGCATGCGCATCACTGTGACCGGCAAGACGGCGCCCGGAATCTCCGCCAAGGACATCGTACTGTCGATCATCAGCCAGATCGGCGCCGACGGCGCGACGGGATGTGCGGTCGAGTTTGCCGGTTCGGCGATCCGCGCTCTTTCGATGGAAGGGCGGCTCACACTTTGCAACATGTCAATCGAAGCGGGCGCACGCTGCGGGCTGATTGCGCCCGACGCTGCGGCCTTCGCCTATGTGAAGGGTCGGCCTTATGCCCCGGCAGGCGCAGAATTCGACCGCGCCGTCGAGGTCTGGTCGAAACTTGCAAGCGATGAAAACGCCGAATTCGATCGTGAGGTCAGTCTCGACGGCGGCCAGATCGCGCCGATCGTCACCTGGGGCATAAGCCCGCAAGATGCGCTGCCGATCGATGCCAGCGCGCCGGATCCGGCACGCGAGCCCAATACCGAGCGCGCCAAATATTTGCGCGATGCGCTCGACTATATGGGGATAGCCCCCGGAAAAAGGCTGACCGACATTGCTGTCGATCGTGTGTTTATTGGTTCGTGCACCAACGCCCGCATTGAGGATCTACGCGCCGCCGCCGCCGTGCTGGCGGGCCGCACCAGCAAGGTTCCGGGCCTGGTTTCGGCCGGGTCCTCGCTGGTCAAGCGGCAGGCGGAGCAGGAGGGGCTCGATCGCATCTTCCGCGATGCCGGCCTCGAGTGGGGTGAATCGGGTTGCTCCATGTGCGTCGGCATCAACGGCGATCTGGTGGCACCGGGCGAGCGCTGCGCTTCTACGACCAACCGCAATTTTCGCGGACGCCAAGGTCCGGGCGCGCGCACGCACCTGATGTCGCCGGCCATGGTGGCGGCGGCTGCCGTCGCCGGACATCTTGCGGATGTTCGTAAGCTGCTTGGCAGCCGGACGGTGTGAGTCATCATGGAAAAGTTTACGACACTTACCGGCCCGGCGTGCCCGATCAATCAAAGCAATGTGAATACCGACCAGATTCTTCCGGCACGCTATCTGAAATGGACGCGCGGGATGGGGCTCGGCAAGGTTTTGTTTCACGACCTGCGCTTCCGTGCCGCCGAGGACGAGAACCCGGACTTTCCGCTCAACAAACCAGCATGGCGCGATGCCAAGATCCTGGTCGCCGCGCGCAATTTCGGCTGCGGCTCCTCGCGGGAGGCCGCCGTCTATGCGCTTTGCGATTATGGTATCCGCTGCGTGATTGCGCCGTCCTTTGGCGACATCTTTGCCGGCAACGCCGTACAGAATGGCCTGCTCACCGCTGCGGTGACCGACGACGAAGCAGCCGAGATAATCGTCTTGTTGACACAGATGCCGACCTTGCACGTCAGGGTCGACCTGGAACATCAGGACATCGTCTGCGGCGATCGGACGTATCGTTTCACGGTCGATCCGGTTCGGCGCGCACGTCTTCTCAACGGCTGGGACGATATTGACCTTACAGAGAGCTATCGCGCGCAGATTGCCGCTTTCAGAGTGAAGGACAGAGAAGAGCGAGCGTGGGCGACCCCGGCTGCGGGCGGCTAGGGACCGCAACCACGGGAACCCGCCCGCCACCGAGTGTGCAGCCGGTCACAATCGACCTGACAGCGAGCGTCGCCTGGCCCGACCGGCTTTCGATCCGGCCGGGCGCATTGACGCAGGCATCGGCCGTTGCTTCCCGTGCTAAGCTGCGTCTGGGGTGCGTCCCGGACCTGGAGGGAGCATGAACGCCTTGCTCGGCCGCTTGTTTCTGCTCGCCTGCCTGCTCGGGAGCTCCGCCGTCCTGGGACAGACCTATCCGGACCGCAATGTGACCATCGTTGTGACCTCGGCAGCCGGCGCCTTGACCGACGTGCTTACTCGCGCGATCGCGCAGCGGCTGTCCGATATTTGGAAGAAGGGCGTCATCGTCGAAAACCGGGGCGGCGCCGGCTACTCGATCGCGGCGCAGTTCGTGATGCGCGCCGAGCACGACGGCTACACATTGCTCGCTTCCGAGACCGGCTTCTACACGACCCAACCGTATCTCTATTCTCCGGGCAAGCTGACCTACGATGCGGAAAAGGACTTTGTCCCCGTCGCCGGCTATGGCACCATTCCGGCTGCGCTCCTGGTCAATCCATCAGTGCCGGCGAATTCGGTCGGCGACCTCATCGCGCTTGCCAAGAAGAAGCCTGGCGATGTGACGTTCGGCACGGCCGGCGTCGGTACCGCGCTCCATATCGCGGGACTCGAGCTTGAGAATCTTGCCGGTATCAAGATGACAGCAGTGCATTATCGGGGCGCGGCGCCTGCGCTGACTGATCTGATCGCCGGACACATCGATGCGGTTATCATGGGTCCGTCGGTGGCGTTGAGCTCGGTGAAGGACGGAAAGCTGAAGATGCTGGCCTTCGGCAGCGACAAGCGGGTGCCGCAATTTCCCGATGTGCCGACCATCGCGGAGACCGTGCCGGGATACGAGGCGAGCGTATCATTCGGGCTGTTTGCCGCAGCCGACACGCCGCCTGAGATCGTAAAGAAGGTCAACGCCGACGTCGAAGGGATTGTCAACGATCCGGAATTCCAGAAGAAGTATCTTGAGCGCTTTGCGGTGCAGCCGCTTCCCGGACCGCTCGACGCATTTGCCGAATTTCTGCACAACGATTCGGCCAAATGGCGCGCGGTCATCAAGGCGGCGCAAGTGAAGATCGAATGAGCCCCGTGAACACCGTCCGTCGAAGGATGTGCAGCATATTACAGAGCACCAAGCTGAGCACGGATGGGAGGCGGAAACCAATCCGCTTTGATTCCCAGATCGGCGAGAATGATTTGCGCGGCGTTGTAGCCCGGCAGGCCGGTGATGTTGCCGCCCGGATGGCTGCTTGATCCACAAAGATAGAGACCGGGCAAATGAGCACGATAGTGCCCGGCGCCGGGGAAAGGCCGGTTGTAGCCGATCTGATCATTGGTAAAGGCGCCGACAAGCAGATCGCCTTCGCGCATGTTCGGCAGCGATCGCTCCACGTCCAGTGGCGAGCGCGTAAAGGAATCGATCACCGCAGCGGCGAGATTTGGCGCATGGCGACACCAGAGGTCCAGCATCGCGCGGCCGTGCTCGCCGCGCGCGCTGTCCCAGTTGAGTGGATCGCCGTTGAGCCGATACGGCAGCTTCTCCCACATGAATCCGGTATGCCGATCGGGCGGCGCCTGGCTCGGATCGAAGCGGGTTGGACAGGATCCCCACATGATGGTGGACGGTATCGTGCCGGCCTCATGATGACGAATCACCTCAACGAACTGGTCGACGTGATCGAGACCCATCACCACCATGAATGCCTGATCCAGCTCGGGCCGTTTTGCGGCGACGGTGTAATGAGGTGCCTCGCGTAAATTGAGGTTGAGCGCAAAGAGCGGCGCCAGAAGATTATATTGAAAGCGATCCGCGCGGCTTCGAACCTCCGCCGGAAGCTGCTCCGCGTCCAGCAGTTCAAGAAATGTCTGCTGCGGATTGAGCGAGGAGACCACGCCACGGCGCGCGCGAATGACTTCGCCGACCGCCGTTTCCACGCCGACGGCACGGTTGTTCTCCACGATGATCCGCCGCGGCGTGGTCATGGTGCGAATCACGCCGCCGGCTTCGCGGACGGCGCTTTCGAGCGCGCGCGCCAAGGTAGCGGAGCCGCCGAGCGACATCTGAGCCTTCGACGGCTGTGCCAGCAGCGCCGCGATGTGATGACCGAAGCCGCGCACGCGCAAATCGACCTCGCGTAGGCCGTTGAAAAATAGCAGGCCGGCTTGAATGGTCGGATTTTCGAACTCCTGTTGCACGAACTCCAGCGGTGACAGCGCGCTGACCTCAAGGAGACGGCGACCAGCGGCGCTGCGTTCGAGAAGCGCGCGGCGCTCCGCGGGCGGCAGAGGAGGGGAAGCGGCTTCCGGACGGATGATTTTCGTTACAATCGGTGCGAATTCCTCACACCAGCGCCGCAGAGTAGCGGCATCGCGCGCGCTGAACTGAGCAAATGAAGCGGCGGTGCGCTCGGAATCAGTCCACCATTCGAGCGTGCGGCCATCATTGGTGAGCAGCAGCACGTTGAGCTCGGGCTCGAGATACACCGCGCCATGGCGTTTCAGCTCGAGATCGGCATACCACGGCATCGCAGTGATCGCGCGCTGGAAGAAGGCGTGAGTATTGTGCAGAAAGCCGGGGTAGCGCGGGTCCTCGAGTGTGGTCAGTCCACCGCCAGCCGTGGCTGCGCGATCGACCGACAGCACCTTCAGGCCGGCCTTGCAGAGATAGGCCTGCAGAATAAGGCCGTTGTGACCCGCGCCGAGCACTACAAAATCAAAATCGTCCGTCATGCAACGGCCTGGGGTCCGGTCCGGTCAGTGCCGGCCTTCGTAGAGATCGCGCCCGGCGACGAGCGCGCGAATTTTCCCGTCGGCGATCGAGCGCTTGAGCATCCAGAAGCCGCAGTCCGGATTGATGTATTTGATCCGCCCGGGTCCCAGGACGCCTTCCGCCCGCTCGATCGAGCGCGCGACAGCATCGGCGGATTCGACTTCCGTGGATTTGATGTCGATGACGCCCAATCCGATGCCGATCTGCGGCCGCAGATCACGCAAGACCTTCAGCTCCTCAAATGGCCGGTGCGCCGTCTCCAGCACGACATGGTCGGCATGGAGCGCATCGAGATACGACAGCAGATGCGCCCAGCCGCCCTTCTGAATCGACTGCCCACCGTAATTGCCGAAGCAGAGGTGCACGGAGGGCGTGGCTTTGACCGCATCGAGCACGCAATTGATGGCCTCTGCGGCCCACGGCCATTCTTCGGGACTTCCCGGCAGATTGGCTTCATCGATTTGGACGACATCGGCGTCAAGGTACCGGACCTGCTCGGCAAGCACGCCGGCGATCGCCATCGCCAGATCGGACGTGCGTCCGTAGTGCTTGTCGAGGAGGGTTTTCGCCAGCATGTGCGGACCGGTCAGCGTAAACTTGAAAGGCCGGCTGGCGAGCCGCTTGGCGCGGCTGCAGGCGCGCGGTAGATCGAGCATGCCGGCGGTAACCGGCGCATCGACAACGGCGGGCGGACGCGTGCGAAAGCCCATGCCACGCTGCGCCCTGTATGCGACAAGCTCGTCGAAGGTCACAGCGGTGCGAACGCCGCCCAGCGGACGCACGAAGTACTCGATCATGCCGTTGGTCTCGGGGTGATCGATATCGAAGCGGTAAAGCTCTCCATCGCAAACCAGATCGATGCCGGCGCTCTCCTGGATGTGCAGAACCACGCGCGTTGCGTCGGTCAGCGCCTGTTCCGACGGAAGCAGCGCAAGCCAATCCGGGATCGGATAGGAGCCGACAACGGTCGTCTTAATGCGGGGTTCCGCCATGTTAATTTCTTCTCCATCCGTGTTCTGTCCGATCCGCGCCGCCGGGCCGCTGCTTGTATTGATGCGGGCGCGGCGCAGCGATACTATCGCTCGACGCCGTAAGTATCCATCCGGTTACTTCCGGCGTCAAATCGACCGGCGACTGGCCCTGGAAGCATTCGTCCTTTATGGAATTGACCTGCTGCATGTCCGTACAAACTGCCGCTGACGCGGCCGCGTGTCCCGCCTGGCCGGATCGTTTCGCCGACGAGGCCCATCTCGAAGACTACATGACTGCGCCGTCGCCGGCATTGATCGGGGCGCTTCGCGACGTACCGGGCGATATCTTGATCCTCGGCGTCGGCGGCAAGATGGGACCCACCCTGGCGCGACTGGCGCGTCGCGCGGCGCCGAATCGCCGCGTCATTGGCGTCGCCCGCTTCAGCGAAACGGGATTGCGCGAGAAGCTTGAGACCTGGGATATCGAATGCATTGTCGCCGATCTGCTCGATCGCGATGCAATCGAACGCCTGCCAAAGGCGCCCAATGTCGTGTTCATGGCCGGCCGAAAATTCGGCACGACCGGCCGCGAAGATTTGACCTGGGCGATGAACACGCTGGTGCCCTCAATGGTGGCGGAGGCGTTCAAGGAATCGCGCATCGTGGCGTTCTCGACCGGCAACGTCTATCCGTTCGTCAATATATTGCACGGCGGCGCCACGGAATCTGTCGCGCCGGATCCGCGCGGCACCTATGCCGTCTCCTGCGTCGGACGTGAGCGCATGTTCGAATATTTCTCGCGCAAGCACGGCACGCCGGGGCGTTTGATCCGCCTCAATTATGCGGTCGACATGCGCTACGGCGTGCTGCACGAGGTTGCGCAAAAGGTGCTGAACGACCGGGAGATCGACGTCACCGCCGGGCACGTCAATGTCATTTGGCAGGGCGACGCCAACAGCATGGTTTTGCGCGCTCTGGGTCACTGCGTGGTGCCGACGCAACCGCTCAACGTAAGTGGTCCCGAGACGGTCAGCATTCGCGCGCTGGCCGCCGCGTTCGGCGAGCGGTTTGGCAAGGTGCCGCGCCTGAGCGGCGCCGAGGCGACCATGGGCTGGCTTGCCAATTCAGGTGAGGCGCATCGGCTGTTTGGCTACCCGACCGTGCCGCTGGGTCGCATGATCGACTGGGTTGCCGACTGGGTCAGCCGCGGCATGCCGAATCTCGGCAAAGAGACCCATTATGACAGCCGCGATGGGAACTTCTGACCACGCTTTGCCTGCCGGCCTGTCGGTGCGTCCGCTCACCGAGGCTGATTTGGAAGCGGCAGCCGCGCTCTCTGCGGAGGCAGGATGGAATCAAACGATCGCCGACTGGCGTCTGTTTCTGCAGTTCGGCAGCGCGATCTGCCTTGCGCGCAACAGCAGACCCATCGCGACCGCGGCAAGCTTGCCCTACGCGTCGCGGTTTGCCTGGATCAGCATGGTACTGGTCACGGCGGCGGAGCGACGCCAGGGATTGGCGCGCTGGCTCCTGCGCCACCGCGTCGAGGACATTCTTGGTCGCGGTCTTGTTCCCGTTCTTGATGCAACCCCTGCCGGCCGCGCCGTCTATCTGGGGCTCGGCTTCCGCGATACGTGGGACCTGCGCCGATGGACCGGATCTTGCGGCCAGTTCACTGCCGGCGCTTGCGATGGGATTCTGGTACGCCCTCTGCAGGAAAGCGATTGGGCGCAGCTCATCGCCCTTGACAAGGACGTGTTTGGCGCCGCGCGCGGCGCGCTGCTTCGCTCGCTGGCGCAGCGCCTGCCGCAGGCGGCGCTGGTCGCCATTCGGCACGAGAGGATTGTTGGCTTTTCTCTCGGCCGCGACGGCCGCGTCATGACGCAACTCGGGCCTGTTGCGGCCGTCGATGCAGATACGGCAATCGCGCTCGCGGCGGCAGCGCTGTCGAGCATTTCCGGGCGGGTGGCCGTCGATGTGCCCGATCGTCACCTGCCGTTGATCCAGTGGCTCGGCGAACGCGGATTCTCAGCCGAACGGCCGCTGACCAGAATGGTCTATCAACGCTCTTCGTCGTTCGATGATTCCGCGCGCCTGTTCGCGATTGCCGGTCCGGAGCTCGGCTGAGGCGTCGTCTCGCTGCCGCCCTCACCGGTCATTCGGTGGATGGCACCGACTTCATTTTGACCGACTTGTCCAGAAACGCATTGGTGTAGACATTGGTCACCTGGAACGGCTTTTCCAGCCCGACATAAGTCTTGACCAGATCGTAGGTCTGCTCCATCCGCTGCGGATCGAACCAGCCAAGCGCAACCGTCTGCGAGGTCTTGTCGCTCATCAGTTCTTCCACTTCGTGCCAATTGACCATTTGGCTATCGAATTGAAGCCCTGAATTCGCCTCGATGAGCGCGTGAATGCAGGGATCGGCGGCGGCGACGCATGCGCCGAATGCTTTTTGCGTCACTTTGACGAAGGCCGCGACCGTATCGCGATGAGCCTTGAGGAATGCGCCGTTTACCGCAATCGAATTGCCGTAGGGATTGAGGCCGGCATCCTTCCAGGCCAGGTACCCCATGTCACCGCCCAGCTGCTGTTTATAGGTGTGATGCTCGTTGTAGAATTCGGTCACGGCATCGACCGAGCCGGCCTTCAGCGCGGCAAGCTTCGCGCCGGGCCCCACATTCACCCATGTCACCGAATTCGGATCGATGCCGTTGGCCTTGGCCAGCGCCGGCCACAGCGCGCGAGCCGCATCCCCAGGCGGGTTTCCGATCCTTTTGCCGGCCAGATCTTTGATGGATTTGATGCCGGAGCTTTTCAGCCAATAAAATCCGCCCGGATAATTGGCATAGACGTTCATCACCGCGACCTCATCGGCGCCTTTGCCGATCGCCACCAGGATTGTTGTCATGTCGGCGAGACCGAAGGTGTTGGCGCCGGCGCCGGCGGCTTGGGCTGCGACCATCGAGCCTTTGCCCTGAAGCAGCGTGAGGTCGATGCCGGCATCTTTGTACCAGCCCATCTTTTGCGCATAGTAGTAGGGCGCGTGATCACCGCCCGCGACCCAGTTGAGGAGAAAGCTTACGGACTCGTTGGCGTGCGCGGGGACTGCAAATCCCAGGAGCGCCACTGCGACAGTCGAAAACAACTTCATGAGATCCTCCCGCTCAGCCACCAATAGCTCTGACTCTTCGCTCATTGCGGAAGAGCAGGGTTTCTTGTAACTGGCTGGTTACCCGTCTATCAGCAAGGTGTCTATGAAGGCTATCAACCCGCGCAGCCCGTGGTCAAGCACACGAATGCGCCGTCGCCGCCCCGACGCAACCCGACGCCGCATCCTCGATGCGGCGACCAGCGAATTTGCCGCAAAGGGCCTGGCCGGCAGCCGCGTCAATGAAATCGCCAGGCGAGCCCGTATCAACAAGCGGATGCTCTATCATTATTTTGGGGACAAAGAAGCGCTTTGGCTCGCGGTGCTGGAGGAAGCCTATCTGAACATCCGCAGCAGCGAGCAGAAGCTCGATGTCAGCCGCTTTGCGCCGAGGCTTGCCATGCGACGCCTGATCGAATTCAACCTCAGCTACGTCCAGTCGCACCCGGAGTTCATATCGCTGCTGCTGACCGAAAATGTGCACCGCGCGCGTTATCTGCGGCGATCACGCAAAGTGCGCGCGCTGCATACATCGCTGTTGGACGTGATCGGTGATCTTTTGGCACGTGGCCGAAACGCTGGCATTTTCCGCAAAGGCGTGGATGCAGCGGAACTCTACATCACCATAGCGGCGCTCTCGTTCTTTTATTTCTCCAACATTCACACGCTATCGACCATCTTCGGCCGCAACTTCAACGCGGCCGCCGCGCGCCGCAAACATCGCAAGCATGTGGTCAACGTGGTCTTGGGCTTTCTGAGGCCGGACGACTGAGTTGGTGGTGGAAACCGGGCAGGGACCGAAGATGCCGCTCAATCCCGTGGAGACATAGCATGCCCTTGAGATGGCAAGACTGGCCCAGCGAGATCTCGCGCATCCTTCGCAATGGCACGGTCATTCCGGCGCATCTTTTGGCGCTCGACGCAAACCGCAGGCTCGATGCGCGGCGCCAGCGCGCGCTCACCCGCTATTACATCGACGCGGGTGCGGGTGGGCTCGCCGTCGGCGTCCACTCCACGCAATTTGCAATTCGGGAGTGTGGCCTGTACGAGCCCGTGCTGCGGCTTGCCGCCGAGACCGCCAGAGACTGGACGAGGCGGCCGCTCGTGCTGATTGCCGGCTTGGTCGGACGGACTGACCAGGCGCGGCACGAGGCGCACACAGCGCTGGACCTGGGCTATCATGCCGGGCTCTTGAGCCTCGCGGCGCTGCAAGGCGCAAGCGAGGACGATCTTATTGCGCATTGCCGCGCCGTGGCTTCGGTCATCCCGCTCGTTGGATTCTATCTGCAGCCTGCCGTCGGCGGCATCGCGCTATCGCGAAGTTTTTGGCGGCGCTTCGCCGAGATCGAGCAGGTGACGGCGATCAAGATCGCGCCATTCGACCGCTACAAGACACTGGATGTCGTGCAGGGGGTCGCCGCGGCGCGGGCTGAGGATCGCGTTGCGCTTTATACCGGCAACGACGACAACATCGTGTTCGACCTGATAACGCCTTTCCTCGTGCGCCGCGATGGCGAGGACGTGACCATCCGCATCAAGGGCGGCCTGCTTGGTCACTGGAGCGTCTGGACCAAGGGCGCCGTCGACATGTTTGCGCGGCTTCGCGCGTCGCTCGACCGCGGTGTCGTGGATCGCGACATGCTCACGCTCGCCGCCAAAGTCACCGACTGCAACGCGGCCTTCTTCGACGTCGCCAACGGCTTTCGCGGCTGCATCGCGGGCTGCCACGAGGTTTTGCGCCGCCAGGGCCTGTTCGAAGGCATCTGGTGCCTCGATCCGCAGGAAGGTTTAAGCGCAGGTCAGGCCGCCGCGATCGAGCGGGTGATGCGGCTTTATCCTGAACTTGGCGATGACGAATTCGTCAAAAGCAATCGCGAACGGTGGCTGGCATGAGCGTCGAATCAATCAGTGCAGCAGAGACGAAGCGCGCGAGCGAGCGCCTGCGCAAGTACTTGCCGGGCATTCTCTCGCACGCGGCCTTGATAGTGGTGTGGTATCTGTTCGTCACCTACGGCCATATCCCGTCATTCGTCATGCCGTCGCCGGTCGCCACCGTCGCCACGCTGGGCGGCAAGAATTACGACTGGATCGGCAATGCCCTGGTCACCGCAAGCGAAATTTTTTCCGGATATCTTCTTGCCGTTGTCGTCGGCGTGATACTCGCGATCGCTTTTTCGTGGTCAAGGACCACCGAAAGCGCCGTCATGCCGCTGCTTGTGAGCCTGAACATGATACCCAAGGTTGCCCTTGGGCCGCTGTTCATCGTGTGGTTCTCATATGGAATATTTCCCAACGCAATCATCGCGTTTTCGATCAGCTTTTTTCCCATTCTGCTGAACACGGCGAGGGGATTTCGCGAGGTGGAGCCGGAACTGCTTGAGCTTGTGCGTTCCTTGAAGAGCTCCAAATGGCAGACCTTCACGAAGATTCAGCTGCCCAGCGCTTTCCCGTATATTTTCTCCGGCATGAAGATCGGCGCGATTCTGGCCGTGGCGGGGGCGCTAGTGGGCGAATTCCTGGGCTCATCGCGCGGCCTCGGCTATCTGATGCTGCAGGTTCAAGTGACCCTCGACACGGCCGCGATGTTCATGGCGGTCATCTTGATAACGTTCATCGGGGTCGTGTTGTACGGTCTGGTGATCGGGCTCGAGCGGCTCATGATCGTCCGCGATGCCCGGATTCAATGAGCCGTGCCGTGACCGAGCCGTTCATTCACGTCCGGGCCTTGCGCAAGACCTATCGCAAGGGTGACCGGCAGTTCCTCGCCATCTCCGACGCTACCTTCGATGTTGCAGCTGGCGAACTTGTCGCGTTGGTGGGCCCGTCCGGTTGCGGCAAGACGACCCTGCTCAAGATTCTGGCCGGCCTGCAAGGCTATGATTCGGGAGAAGCCCGTATCGGATCGGCGTCGCATCCATTCGATCCCTCGCGCGACGTCGGCATGGTTTTCCAGCAGGCGTTGTTGCTGAAATGGCGTCGGATTCTGCAGAATGTTTTGCTGCCGGCGGAGATCCTCGGACTGCCTATGGCGGAGAGCCGCGCGCGGGCGCGCGAGCTTCTGGCCATGGTCGGCCTGTCGGGCTCCGAAGACAAATACCCGTACGAATTGTCCGGCGGCATGCAGCAACGCGCGGCGATCGCGCGGGCGCTGATTCACGATCCCAAGCTCATCCTCATGGATGAGCCGTTTGGCGCGCTCGACGCGCTCACGCGGGAGAAAATGAATTTGGAGCTCCTCAATATCTGGAAAAAGAGCGGCAAGACCATCGTCTTTGTCACGCACGGGATTGCCGAAGCCGTGTTTCTCGGCACGCGCGTCGTCGTGCTGACGGCGGGCCCGGCGAGAATGGCCGATAACATAAAGATCGATTTACCCGAGCCGCGCGTCTTGGACGTCAAGACGACCGAAGCCTTCGGTGAATACAGCCGGCGGATCTATCACCTCTTGGGCCTTGGGTGAGGTCCGACTTCGTTCGGCATGGCCGACCAGCCAACACGTGGCTTGCCCGCAGTCGGCATCGTCGGCCCGTTACCGGGCGAGGGCGCACCAATCGGAAGCGCGTTATCAGGATCTTTGGCCGGAATCCGGAAAATTAACCATTCGTTAACCAGATTTCCGCAGATTTTTAACCAATCAGAATCACGCGAATCAGGAGAAACGGGTGTCCGGCGCGCTAGAGCAACGCAAATTGCTGACGTTTCGGGCGCGCACCTATATGGCTTTCGTTTTGACCCCGCGGGCGCCGATCGCGGACTGGCTTGCCGACCTCGATGCGACGCTTGAGCGCTCCAACCGCTTCTTTGCCGGACATCCGATCGCGCTTGACCTTTCGGCGGTTCGCCTGAGCGCCAATGGGATCGCGCACCTTGTCGCGAATCTCGAGGAGCGCGGCATCCGCGTGCTCGGGCTCGAGGGTGTCGACGTTAGCGAGACGACCACGAAGCTTCCACCGAGGCTCCGCAGCGCACATTGCGCGGAGACTTCAGTGAGACCCGATCCGCAGCCCAGACCGCCGGCCAATCCGGCTCCGCCGTCGGCCAGTCCGGCGCCGATACCAAAAAAAGCGGCATCTTTGCTGATCGACAATCCAGTGCGTTCCGGGCAATCGGTCGTTTTTCCGGACGGCGATGTCACCGTGCTGGGCTCGGTTGCATCGGGCGCCGAAATCATCGCCGGCGGATCCATCCACGTTTATGGCGCCTTGCGCGGCCAAGCCATGGCGGGCGCCGCCGACAATCCGCGCGCACGAATCTTTTGCCACAGATTTGAGGCCGAGCTGCTCGCCATCGGCGGCTACTACAAGACTGCGGACGAAATCGAGGACAGCCTGCGTAGCGGGCCGGTGCAGGCCTGGCTCGAAGGCAGCACATTGAAAATTTCGGCGATGAACTCGTAACGAAAGGTCAGGAACAATGGACAAGAAAAGCGCGGCGCGCGTCGTGGTCGTTACCTCGGGCAAGGGCGGAGTGGGCAAGACCACTACGACGGCTGCGCTCGGGGCCGCTCTTGCACAGGGTGGCGACAAGGTCGCGGTCATCGACTTCGACGTGGGGCTGCGCAACCTCGACCTTGTGCTGGGCGCCGAGCGTCGCGTGGTCTTTGACCTCATCAATGTGATCCACGGCGTGGCGAAGCTGCCGCAGGCGCTGATCCGCGATAAGAGGCTCGAGACTCTATATCTGCTGCCCGCGTCGCAGACCCGCGACAAGGATGCGCTCACCGAGGACGGCGTCGCCAAGGTAATTGCCGAGCTGCGCACAAGGTTCGACTGGATCATTTGCGACAGCCCGGCCGGGATTGAGCGCGGCGCGACCTTGGCGATGCGGCACGCCGACGCCGCGATCATCGTCACCAATCCCGAAGTGTCCTCGGTGCGCGATTCCGACCGCATCATCGGGCTTCTCGATTCAAAAACCGAGAAAGCCGAGCGGGGCGAATGTGTCGACAAGCAGCTGCTCATCACGCGCTACCATCCCTGGCGGGCGGCACGTGGCGAAATGCTGTCGATCGATGACGTGCTGGAGATCCTTTCGATACCCTTGCTCGGCATCATCCCGGAGAGCGAGGAGGTGCTGCGCGCTTCCAATCTTGGCTCGCCGGTGACGCTGAACAACGCGTCGAGCGCCCCGGCCCGTGCCTATTTCGACGCCGCGCGACGGCTCACGGGAGAAACGGTGCCCATGCAGGTTCCGAGCGAAAGCCGCCGCATTCTCGACAAGCTGTTCGGACGGAAGGCAGCATGAACCCGTTCAGCCTGTTCCGCCGCGGCTCCGCGCCGATTGCGCGCGAGCGGCTGCAAATTCTGCTTGCACACGAACGCAACGCGCAAAATCAGCCCGATCTGCTCGGCATTCTGCGCGAGGAGATCCTCGCATTGATCAGCCGGCACGTCTGCTTTGACCCCGAAAAGGTGCAGATCAAGATGGATCGCGGCAAATCCGTATCGACACTTGCCGTCGACATCGAGATCCCGAACAGTGCGCCGGTCGTGCTGCAAAGGGCCGTGTGATGCGCAGCATGGCATTGCTCACGCAAAAGGGCGGCAGCGGGAAAACAACGCTTGCGGCATCGCTCGCAGCCGCTGCGGCAGATGCGGGCGAGAGGGTGATTGCGCTCGATCTTGATCCGCAAGGATCGCTCTGGGCCTGGGGAAAACGTCGCGCGACCGCCAAGGTGCGGGCCCATATCATTGTCGAGCCGCTCGAGGCAGAGCGGCTCTCGCGGCTTGCCTCAATTGTTGCAGGCCTTGCCGATTCAGGCTTCACGCTCGTCATTTTCGATACGCCTTGCAATGGCGCGACCATGCGGCTGGTCGGCGATGTCGTGGATATTTGTCTGCTGCCGGCACGCCCGACATGCTTGGACGTCGAGGCGACCGGCGCGACCTTCCGAGCCGCGTTCCTGGCAAAGCGAAAGGCCGCCTTCGTCCTGAACCAATGCCCGCCGATGTATCGCAGCACACGCGCGAGCACCGCGGCAAAGAGCCTCAATCGCCTCGGCGTCCTGGCCGAGCCGATGTTGTCCGCGCGCATGGATTATCAGGACGCGATGGCTGCAGGTCTTGGGGTCACTGAATATGCCATGGGCAGCAGGGCGGCGCAGGAGATCGCCACGCTCTGGCGCTGGACTGAAGCCCAAATCGCCGGCACCGGCGCTGCATCGCCGACGGATAACAAAATCGGCAAGAAAGCTGCGGCTTAACTTCCTTTCCCTTCATGGGCGGGCGCTTCGCCGGCAATTCGAACGGCCGCGAGGGTGGGTCTCGCAGTATCAGTGCTCATAAGCTCAGTCTTACGGGACGGCACTCGCCATCCTGCGCCCCTGAATGGATGGCATGAGCCATGCCACGGCCCGGCTGATGCACGTCGCGCCGTCATCGACCCGGTCGGCCGCCGGCAAGAATGGATCTGCAAAGCACGCTGCTCTACATGCCTGCGCCGCGCGCGATACGGCTTGAACCAGGGCGGGAGCGCCGGCCACGTAGACAAGATCGTCCGCAAAGAGCGGCGGCAGATATTTGGTCGGCTGACCCTGCCGAATGGCGGCGCTCATGCTCTGCGGAGCGGCAACTGTCGGAATAATGGTCACGCCCGGAAAGAGAGCCAATCTGCAGAGAGCCGGAATCATGTAGAGCGATTCAACCGTGCGAGCGCCGACAATCAGCACGAGTTCGCGGACCGGATTCTCGCGGATGGCGGCTTCGGCAATGGCCCAGATCGGCGCGAAGCCAGTGCCGCTTGACACCAGTACAAGGCGTTCCCGCCTGTTGGCCCGAAAATATGCGGCGCCGAACGGACCCGTCATCTTCACGCGGTGACCCTTCTTGACGCCTGATCCAAGCTGCGAAGAAACGCGTCCTTTCGCGATACGCCGCACGTGAAAGCGAATGAGATCCGGATCGCCCGGCCAATCCAGCAGCGCCGTGGGGCTGTAACAGCGCGCCGGGAAACCACGAAACCGGACCGCGAGATATTGGCCCGGTATGTAATGGATCGGTCGCGAGCTCGCGACGCAGACTTCGACGACGTCGGGTGCGACATCAATCACGTCGGCTACTCGACCCGGCACCTCCACGATACCGGGAACATGCTCCACGGCGATTTGCAGATCAGAAAGGATGCGCGCCTGACATGCACGGACAATGCTCGGATCATCGGCGGCGTCGCCGAAACAACGTCCGGCAACGACGCGCACGCGACATGTGCCGCATTGCCCGGCCCGGCATTCATAGGGCAATTCGATGCCGTGCAGCAAAGCGGCATCGAGCAATAGATCCCCGCGATTGGCGAAAAACGCTTCCCCGTTGATCGATACCTTGCACGGTTGCGACATTACTGCACCTCCAGCCGTATCGGACGCACATGTCTGGTGTGGCGGATCTGCGTGTGATCGAAGGCGGCGACCCGCATGAATGTTCCGGACCGGATCGGCACGTCGTAAGGGCTGGCGGCATCCAGGCGGCGCGTGACCTCAAGCGCCCACCGGCCCGCGGCCCACTGTCCGGCGCAAATCACCTCTGCGCGATCGCCCGAATATTTTCCTGAAATGATCACGCCCGGTATGACCGTGCCGTCCGGAATGAATTGATCAAGGCCCGGCGAATAGGGCGCGGAGTCTTGGTCGGTCATGTACCAGCGTGCGTGCTCGCTTTCGCCGTGATTGGGATCGAGATCGACACGGCCGAGCGCGGCATTCATGTGGCTGAGGCTTTTGGGCAATCGGCGTGGAACAATGCCCTCGGCGTAGCTGCCGGCCGAAGTCGTTGTGAAGTTGTCCTGGTAATCGGCGGTGCCGGGATCGTGCGCGAACCCGCCGCGATAGGGTGCCAGCCCCTGAACCTGCGCCGGCGTGGCCTTGACTGGCGGTCCAAAATAATCATTGTCGCAATGGCGTGAGACATTTGTGCTGGTCGCCCGCCAATCCCACACGTCAGCAAAAATTCCCTCGCCGCCGGTATAATGGAGGCCGCGTCCCGACGCGGAGCGCGGCTCGCCCGCGATCGGGGCGACGCCGGCGTGAAAGGTCGTATCGCCGGCAAGAACGGCGTTGAAACTTGTCAAAAGGACCGAGAATTTGTCCTCGCTGTAGGCGTGCTCATCGCCGCTTTCGTAGCCGTCATGCAGCAGATTCCAGCCGGCGGATGTTTTGCGCAGCGGAAGCTGCTTCAATGAGCGGGTCGGATCATCCCAAATAAACAGAAAATACGCCTGTACCCCGTCGTGAACGGCTTGGATTGAGACGGTGGTCTCGCCGGCGCCGCCGAAATTGCCGCCGTGTTCGGTCAGCACGTAGAGCGACGGAATTTTGCGCCATATCGGATCCGAGGTTTCGCCATCAATAACGGGCACATCGGCGGCGCTTACGCGGTAGACACGAAGCTGATCGATGAGCTGCCACTGCGACTTGAGCATGATCAGCACGACGGTGCCTGCGACGGCACAGGCGATCATGAATGAGTAGGTCCCGCTCGGCGCCTGTTTATGAAAGGGCGCGCCGGCCAAAACCGGCTGTGGCCGAGGTCGCAGCCGGTCCCGCGCCAGATATTCTGGATCACGGTATTCTGGATCACGGCCGTGCTGCGCGACATCCGTTGCAGGCGCTTGCCGCCGTGCATTGATCTGATAAACGCGCCTCGGCGATAGTTGAGCAGCGGCCCCGGCCGCGACGGGCCGGCTCATTTGCTCATCGAGCAAGGCCAAAATATCGGCCATTTCGAATTGACGCGGCGGCGCAACCGGCTGCGCCGGTCGGAAAATACGGAGCAGTTGCACCACGCCGCCGTAGCGCCACTGCGAATAGAGATGGGCGGCAATATAGGCGATGATCACCCACATGCCGAGCCAGTGGACGCGAATCATGATGCTTCTAGCGTAGCCGAAGTAGAGAAGTCCGCCGGTCAACAGCTGAGACAGCATCGCTGCAAAAAAGATCCAATAGAGGATGATATTTATGGTCCCCCACCTGGCGAAGGGACGTCCGGCGAGTCCCCGCAATCGCACGCGATCGAGCCGAAGACGCCGTCCCAGACGGAGCCGCCACATATAGACCACATAGCCGGCTGCAACGGCTACGAGGGCGACGGCTGCTTGAAGATGCCCGGTCCAGACTGCCGCTTGGGGCAGAAGAGCATCGAAGATGATAATCCAGGCGTGATCTGCGGACTCGGCCGCGATTCTCAGGCCCGTTCCGATCGCGATGACGAGCGAAGCCGCCAGTAACCAGTGAAAAATGATAGTGCCGTAATCAGTTCTCTTGGTCGGTCCTGTATGACGCACTCCACCCCCCGAAGCCTAACGATCACGGAAAATATTTTGCTCCCTCCCATGGCAGCGAGCGGCCGGGAGAATGCCGTCTCCGGCCGCGTTCGACGGCTGCTTGCAAAATGACCCCACCAGCGAAATCGCGGCGCGCCAGCATCACCATCCCCATCAGATGGTGCCGGTAGCTTCCACGATTTTGCAAACACTCGCCCCGCAATTGGGCCACGGGCTGACTGAATTGCGAGATCGGTTGGAAAAATATGTGATCATTCGCGGGTGGATTGATGGCACTCAGATTGGCATGACAAAAGCTGCGCGGAATACATTCTCAACCTTTTTTGCGTGTTGGCAGTGCAGTTGGGTACGCAACACGTTCAAAAATGCATTCCCGACCTCGACCGCGCGTTGGTGACGCCTCTTGCGCCCGAAATGCACTACCGGCCTGATTGAGCAGGGCGGTGCAGCTGCTGCGACTGGAATAATCTCTCAATAATTGTCGCTTGCGCGTTGCGCTGTGCAAACCCATGGGCGCGCCTGAACGGATAGATTCGTCGTTGCACGCAAGATGCGGTCCATGTTTCGTCGAAATTCCGTCTGAATCCACGGCAAGCCTTGCTATCGGCAGCGCGCCATCCCGCTCACGCGCTTCGCTTGGGGCGTTTCGTCGTCGCATCATTGAGGCAACGCCTATGTTGAGTCCTGCGTCGGACGATCCTGTGGCGCTGGAATTGCGCGCGAGCGCACAGCGGCTGGGCGCCGTGGCTGTCTTTAGCGGCGTTGTCAACCTGCTGATGCTCTCCGGATCCATCTACATGTTGCAGGTGTACGATCGCGTGCTGCCGAGCCGCAATGTCGCGACGCTTTTTGGATTATCGGCGATTGTGCTCATTGCCTATGTCTTTCAAGCTTATTTCGAGGCGGCGCGCGCGCGGATGTTGTCGCGCATCGCTACGCTCTTCGACATCGGTCTGCAAAAGCGAATTTATCTGGCAATCGCCAGCCTGCCTTTGCAGGGCGCCCGAGCCGTCGTAGCACAGCAGCCGTTGCGCGATCTCGACCAGATCCGTGCATTCATGTCAGGCGTCGGGCCGACGGCCTTTCTCGACATTCCGTGGACTCCGCTCTTTCTGATCGGGCTTTTTGTCTTTCACCCGGCGATCGGCTTTGTCGCCGTCCTCGGCGCCGCGGTAATCGTCGTATTGACAGTGGCGACGGAACGCCTGGCGCGCAAAGCGGCCAAATCCGCAATGCAGCTCGGTGAGCAACGGCAGGCGCTTGCCGATGCGACGTCGCAGAACGCTGAAGTGATCCGGGCGCTGGGCATGACGCGGCAGCTCACCGGGCGGTGGCTGCACGCCAATGAGGAGTACCTGCGCCACAATTTGGATGTCGCCGCCATCCACGCCAATATTGGCGCCAGCGCCAAGGCTGTACGTTTCATCCTGCAGTCGGCGATCCTCGGCGTGGGCGCCTATTTGGTGATAATCGAGCAGGCATCCGGCGGCATCATGATCGCCTCGTCGATCATGATGGGCCGCGCGCTTGCGCCGGTCGAGATTGCGCTGTCCAACTGGAAACAGCTGGTTGCCGCCCGGCAAGGCATGAAACGGCTTCGCAAGAGCCTGACAGCCGCGGCGCCGCCTGTGCCGGCTGCCGTCTTGCTGCCGCGTCCGAAGAAGAGCCTTTCCGTCGAGAACATTACGGTAGCCGTGCCGGGCACCGACCGCGTCATCCTGGCCGACATTTCGTTCAAGCTGACGGCCGGGACCGGTTTGGCGCTGCTCGGCGCCAGTGCCGCGGGCAAGTCGACCTTGGCGCGAACGCTCGTCGGGACCTGGCCTCCCGCGAAAGGCGTCATCCGTCTCGACGATGCGTCGTTGCGCAATTGGAGTCCGGACGAACTCGGCAAGTTTGTCGGCTATCTGCCGCAGGATGTGGCACTGTTTGACGGCACGGTGGCCGAAAACATCGCCCGCTTTGATGGCGACGCCGCGTCGGACACGGTTCTCGCCGCAGCGCAGCTCGCCGGCGCGCATGAGATGATTTTGTCTTTGCCGGACGGTTACGCCACCCGGATCGGCGACCGTGGCTCCTGCATATCGGCCGGACAACGTCAGCGCATCGGACTGGCGCGCGCGGTGTTCGGCAATCCGTTTCTTGTCGTGCTTGATGAGCCTAACGCAAATCTGGATCACGACGGCGAACGCGCGCTGATCAAGGCGATCGAACAGCTTCGCGTCAACCAGAGCATCGTCGTCCTCGTCTCGCATCGGCCGGAAACGTTGGCTGCGCTCAACCTCACGATGGTGCTGCGCGAGGGACGCATGGTCGCGTTTGGGCCGCGGGATGAGCTGTTTGCCCGGGTGGCGCGGGCGGTCAATCCGGGCGGCTCGAGCGGCAGCCCGGCCTTTACGCAGGCTCACGGCAACAACGCTCAGGCCGTCAAGGATCGCGCCGTACGCGGTGCCCCGCCATGACCGCGAATCATTTTCGCCGGCGCGGCGCCTCATCGGCAGAGTGGAATTTTGCCGTCGGACCGCAGGGCGAAGCTCTGATCGTAGAACTGCGATCGGTAAGAGCTGTGCTTGATCGCGCGCGCCCCGCTCCCGCGCGTGAGGAGGCTCGGCCGAGCCGCGCTTGCGCGCGTGAAGAGGGGCGACCGAGCCATGCCGAACGGGCTTCGCCCGGGGCGATGTTGCGCGCCGTGCCTAATGCGCCGGAGCGACTTAATGATTTCGACCATGCATCGTTGCGGGACTCCGTGCAGTCCAAGGAGAAAGCCGCTACCGAACGCCTGCGCGCGTCCGTCGCCAAGATCCTGCAATGGCGTGCATCGGCCAACTTCAACGTTCTCACCAGCGCGCTGCGAAGCAAAATCGAATGGCTCTTCAGCGATGCGCCGGCCGCCGGCGATGCGACCCGCGATTTTGCCGGCTACCTCGTTCGCGCGCATGAGCTGCATCTCAAAGTGTCGGCGCGAGTGCTTCTTATCAGTGCGGCCGTTGCCGGAGGCTGGGCCACGCTGATCCCGCTGTCCGGCGCGGTCGTGCTGCCCGGCTCGCTCGTCGTCGAATCGAGCATCAAGAAAATCCAGCACCCGACCGGCGGCGTAGTTGCGGAAATCGCCGTGCAAGACGGAATGCATGTACAGGCCGGCTCGCTTCTCATCCGGCTCGATCGGACGCAGCTACAGGCGAACCAGCAGGTGATTGCCAATCAGCTTGATCAGGTGCAGATGCGCATCGCGCGGCTGACCAGCGAGCGCGACGGCCTGGATCAAATTCAGCTTCCGGCGCAGCTCGCGAGCCGCCTGAACGATCCCGGCGTCGCGCATCTGGTGGCGTCGGAAACAGCATTGTTTCGTGCCCGCGCCGGGGCGCAGCGGGGCCAGAAGGATCTGTATGCGAGCAATATTCGCCAGTTCGAGCAGCAGATCGACGGCCTCGCGGCGGAAATCCAGTCGAAATCATCGCAGCTCGATCTGATCAACAAAGAATTGGCCGGGGTCCAGCAGCTCTATGCCAAGGGTCTCGTTCCCTTGACGCGCATGACGGCACTGCAACGTGATTCCGCCCAGCTCGAGGGCGAGCGCGCGCAATTGTCGGCGAGCATTGCCGAGACGAAAGTCAAAATCGGCCAGGCGCAGTTGCAAATCGCGCAGGTCGATCAGGATTTCCGTTCAGAAGTCATCAAGGACCTTCGCGAAGCGCAAGACAAGGAGGCGGATCTGACAGAGCGAAATGTGGCGGCGAAGGATCAGCTCGACCGCGTCGAGATTCGATCGCCGGTGTCCGGCGTTGTCCATCAGCTGGCGGTACATACGGTCGGAGGCGTGATTCGGCCGGGTGACGTTATCATGCAGATTGTGCCCGATAGCGACGACCTCGAGATTGAAGGTCACCTGCCGCCCAACGAAATCGATCAAGTCGCGCGGAATCAGCAGGCCTATTTGCGATTTTCCACTCTTGATCGGCGAACAATGCCCGCGGTCAAAGGCGTCGTGACATATGTCTCAGCCGACCTAACGCGTGACGAGCAAGGCGGCAGCGGCTTTTACACCGTGAAAATTGATCTTCCCGAGGGCGAGCGGCGTCAGCTCAACGGCATGACGCTAGTCTCTGGCATGCCCGTCGAGATTTTTCTGCAAACCGGCAGCCGGACGATGCTGAGCTATCTGTTCAAGCCGATCACCAATCAACTGCATCGCATGTTCAATGAGCCGTGAGGAATTGAAGCCTCGATGTGTTGACTGAAATCCTTGCACCGATGCGCCGTGCAAGCGGGCAGCGTAGACAGCATCAAGCTGCCTTCGAGTTTCCTTCATACGGCCAAGTTTCACAGGTCTCGTCGGATTATTGGAAGTTTGACAGGCGGAGGGACGACGAATGAGTACATCACCGACAACCGTACGTGATGATGCGTTAAATCTCTCGACCGATCTTGCTCAAGCTGGGGCGGTTTTCAACGATTCGACGCGGCTGCTCGACGGCGGCCTGTGGAGCACGCCGGCCGACAGCAACAATCAGGCCGCTTATCTTGGCATGTACACGACCGATATTCACGCGGTACTCGCCGACATCAATGCGGCCCTGGGCAATCCGGGCGACGTCACCGTGGGTGGAAATGCTTACACGCTGTCGAGCGCCGATACGGCTGTCCTCACCGAGGTGCAGGGCCAGCTGCAGACGCTGCTCAATGAAGCGCCGCTCTCGGTCGGCAACACGCACGCTGCTGCTGCGGCACAAGAGCTCATACACACCACACAAACGAGTGTTCTCAGCGAGATCAACGGCGACGCCGGATTGTCCGCGGCGCTGAGCGCAGCTTCCTATCCGAGCGACACCGGGGCGAGCAATGTCGGCTTTGAGAGCCTACCGACGGGGGCGGACGATTCCGCTGCGCGCGCGGCCGCGAGCGGTCCCAACGCGACGCTTGCGCAGATCGGCAATGTCTTCGACGCGGCCGCCGATCTTGCGGTAGGCGGCCTTAACCACTCGAATCTTGGCGAATTCAACGCCGACATGAAGGCGGTTGCGGCCGGTTTGACACACCTCATAAACGATCCAACTGCGCTTTCGACAATAGAAGCAGCGGCCGGCGAAAGCGGATCCGCCGCGGCGCTCACCACGATCCACCTGGAGACCGTGCTCAATCAGGTGAACCTGCAGATCAACGATTTCGACAAGGAATATGCCGGCAACCCAAACGTCGCCGCGCGTTCGACCAACGACAACATCTTGGACATCATCGACATTGTGCAAAACGACGCCGCGCTCAATACTGCGGCCGGCGGCAACGGAAGTCCAGGCACGGTCGGCGGCTTTGCCGAGTTTCCGTCCTATCTGAACGGAACCATCACGCATTATCAGGATAATCAGGCGCAGACGAACTTTTGGGCTCAGTTCATCGCCGAAGCCAATCAGATCAACAATCAACTGAACGATGTCGCCGCAGGAAACAATACGACGCCTGGCGAGCTTCACTCGCTGATCACTGAGATCCAGAATTATGAGAAATTCGGCTTCTCGTTTGCCGCGAGCCAGGGCGGCATATTCGGCGCGCGTTTCGATAACGAGCTGCAGGGTGGCACGCTGCTTGCCGATACCAAGAACGCAGTCCAGGGGCTCGAGGGCATATTGCACGGCGACACCGGCGCCGCGCTGGCCGCCGATCAGGCGCAGATCCAGGCGGCCGGAACGGGATTTGTCGCAGACGCCAATGACGTCTCCGGCAACAATGTTCCGATTGGCGGCGGCACCTATGTCGGCACATCAACTACGGTTGAGGGCGCCACATCGGTGCCTGGTGTTGCCCAAGGCACAGTTCCGGTGGCGGGCATCGCCTCGGGGAAGACCGGGATCGCCATCGCGCAAGGGGGCGGCTCGCCGTCCGGCAACAATGGCGGGCATGGACCGGGCGGCGGACACGATGACGATGGCGCAGCCGGCGGCGCGCACAACGCGGCCGGCGGCGACCATCACTTCCCGGTCGCGGCGCAGAATCACTTCGAGCTTCTGTGGCATCACGGTTGACGCCGCGACGGTTTAGGCGGGTCGTCGTTCGCGCGGCGGCCTGCCCCGCCGCGTTGAACCGTTGTTCCGAAGTCACGCGCGCCGGCGACGAGAACCTGATCGTCGGCCAGGGTATGCCTGGCAAAGCAGCGAAATTCGTGGGCATGCCGCGGATTGGCGGACGGCAAAACAAAGCCGCCGACCGTGGCCTCCGAGAATACCGAAGCGCACACCACAAAACCCCGCGCCAAGAGCCGCGCCGTTCGAGCCAAAGTCCGAGCTGTTTTCAATGTGCCTTTGCCTCCTGCCACAAGCTTGCATCAATAAGCACAGCGATCGCTTCTTTCGGGCGCGGTGCTCTGTTCTGTTTCTGCGCCATCCACGGCTCCTGCTCGATCATGGTCGTCAGGAGATCGTCGGGAATGGAGGCCGGGAATTGGAACAGGGCCCACACTTGCGCGACGAGTTGTTGCGGCAAGTTCAGCTTTGCCGCGATCAGGGGCTGGACATGATCGGGATGCGCCCGGACTTCGCCCGAGGCGCGGATAATGCCACGCAGAAAGTCGACGAGTTTTGCCCGTCGCACCGGGTCGGCGACAACTTCGGAGGTGGTATTGAGATTAAAACGCTCGCGATAAGGGGGACCTTGGATGATCACCGCATCGGCGCCGAGTGCGCCCGCGGATTTTTGCGCGGCGGGTTCCCAGATCGAAATCGCATCGATATCGCCGTGTGCCAAGGATGACGGCATGTCGGGCGGCGACAGGCCGACGACCGTCACGTCCGCTTCCGACATGCCGGCATCGCGCAAAGTCTTTGCGATGTAAAAATGCGCCGAGCTGTTAAGCGAGGTTGCGATCTTCTTGCCGCGGAGGTCTGACGCTTTTTGGATGCCGGACGACCGGCGTGCGATGATGTGATAGCTGTACTCGGCAACGGTCAGGATGACGCGGATGTCCGGACTGGCGCTGGACCGTAGCAGCGCCTGCGTCTCAGCATTGGTCGCCGCCTCGACCTTGCCTGCCGTCAGGGCCGGAATGGCGCCGCCTGTCAACTCGACGGCATCGCCCGCGGTATCGGCGGCAACATAGATCGGCAGCGTTTCGATCGTGGTCAGATTGACGCCGATCCGCAATTTGTCGGCGGTCCATGCCGCAGCATGCGGCATGAGCAGGAAGCCGCAAGCACCCGCGAACGCTAAAACCGTCCGGGCGAACTTGCGCGAGCTTGGCGGGCTTCTCATCTCGGACTTGTCCGCATTGATCGCCTCACAGGCGCAGAAAGAAATCGCCGACTTTCAGGAATGCACTGCACGCCGCTTGCGCTTGTGTGCACCGACATTCTCGCTGGCGAGCCCTTGCTTGACCAGCCAGTCCTGGATCACGTCGGCGATCACGGCATTGTTCTTGTCCATCATCATCATGTGGGAATTGCCCTTGATGCCGAGGTCGGGAAGATAGACGACATCGAACTTGCCGCCAGCGGCGCGCACGGCATCGGCATAAGCGAGATCGAGCTTGCGATAGGCGACCCAGCGCGGATGCAGGTCGACATTGTCGCCGAAGATCATGAGCACCGGGATATTTTTGAGCGCGGCCGCCTTGTCGAGACTGCCGGCGCTTGCCGATTCCACGGCGACGATCGCCTTGATCTTGTCGGGCCGGAGCTCCGCAACCTTGAATGCGAACGAGCCGCCCTGGCTGTGGGCGAGCACCACGCAGGGGCAAACCTTGTCGACCAGCGCCACATAGGCGGCGATCACGGCATCGTCGGTTGAGAGCCAGCGCGGCACGATTTGCTTCATGTAGTTGGCGTAGGCCTCGACCGGAAACTGCAGGTTTGGCATCAGCTTCTGCTTGGCCGGATCGGGGTTCCACGAACCCTCGCCGGCACCGATGCGAAACCGCTCGAACGGATCGGCATAAGTGATGAAGATGGGCTCGCCCGGCCAGACGTCAGCGCTGGCAAAACCCGCCCGACCGCGCTCCACGGCATCGGAGACATAGGTATCCCAGCCCTTGCGGATGAACATGTTGAGCCAGCCTTCGCGTCCATCCGGCGTGGTTTCGTAGGTGACACCGGTAAGCCCGCCACCGTGCCACATCAGCAAGGGAACTTTGCCCCTGCGGTTCTTCGGCAGGAAGTACTGGGCATACATCTGCTCGACCTGATATTGGCCGTTAGGATCGAGCTTCGACGGCGGTCCGCCCGGCACGCGCACGATCTCGCGCACCGGCTTGCCGGATATTCCGACAATGCGGCCGCCCACGTGGAACGAGCCCATCCCGCGCAACACGATGTCGTCGTTGGCGCAGGCCATCGCCCATGCTGCGATGACAAACACCGGCGCTACTGCCAATCGGGCCACTAATCGAGCCACTGATCGAGCCACTGATCGAGCCATGGCTGCCCTCCAAGGCACGGATTGAGTGTTACGGAGCGATCAATCCATTTTGTTTGCGGCGCGCACGAAGGCGGCAAGCTCGCCGTTGAATCGCGGCGCGTCCTCGTAGAAGGGCGAATGGCCGATGCCGTCGTAGACCGACAGCTTGGCGCTCGGAATCACAGAAGCCGTATATTGCGCGACGCCGAGCTTGGCGTTGCGGTCCTCGGCCCCATGCGTGACCAACACGGGCAGTTTCAATTTCGACATCATCTCAGTCGCATCGAGCGGCCGCCCCGAGAGCCCGGCACGCACTTTGGGCGGCACCATCATGTTGAAGGCGAGCATGGTCTCGAAATCATCGGCGCTCGGCTGGCGCGAGAAGCAGCCGTGTAGGAAGGTGCGCGTGGCCGCAATATTGGTTGCGAGATCCTCGGATGCCATCAGCGGCAAGTTCTTGAGATTGTCGCCGACCAGCGCCGGATCGAACTTGATTGATGCGTCGACAAAGTTGATGCCGGCGATTTTGCCGGCGCCTTCGGTGGCGATGTAGTCGGAAATCACGCGGCCGGCATAAGACCAGCCGACCAAAACCGGCCGCCGGAGGCCCGTCGCATCGATCACGGCCTGGACTTCCTCGCCCCACGCCTTGGAATCGCGATATGTGGCCGGATCGAGCGGCTTGTCGGAATTGCCGTGACCGCGCAGGTCATAAGTGACGACGTGGAATTCCCTGATCAGATCGCTGTCGGTCTGACGCATCCACGACATCCCGCTCTGCGAGAAGCCGTGAATGAGCAGAATGCCGGGCGCGGCCGGATTGCCCCAATCCTGCGCCGCAATGGTCAATCCGTCTGGCGTCTTCACCGTGACAGGCTTGTATTTCAGATCATCGGCGAAGAGCGGCGCAGCGAACCAAAGTGCGCCGGCGAGGATCATCGCGAACAGGCAGCAATTTCGCAGCGACGGCCTCATTGCAAATCCTCCCTTGTGTTGTCCTTATTTGGAATAGCGGTTTATTTGGAACAGCGGTCGATGCCGCGGCCGGGCGCGACCTCCCTTTTCGTCGGCGCGGCGTTGCGCAGTTGCGGAGCTCGTCATTCAGATTGACGGTCAATCTGAATGACTGTCAATATTGCCGGGCGCAGTGGACATGCGCGTGCGGTGCGTGGGTGGCTTCCCACTGGTGTTGTGGTCTCTAAGACGGTGCATGCCGCGCTGGCTACCGCGATGACTGCCGAGACGCCTCTATGCCCGACGAGCAAGACTACGAAATATACGCCGTCCATTACGGGCATCACGATCGTCAATCACCGGCGAATTATATCGGCGGCGATGCCCACGATATTCTGCAGCCGCTCGACTATTACATCTGGGCCGTCGTCGGCGAAGAAGCGACCTACATTCTCGATACCGGTTTTGATGCCGCGATGGGCAGGAAGCGCAAGCGCGTCCTGGTCCGGCCCATTGACGATGGCCTGAAGGCGTTGGCTATCGCGCCTGATCGCGTCGAAGACGTGATCGTGTCGCACCTGCATTACGACCACGCCGGCAATCACGACATTTTCCCGCGCGCGAAATATCATCTGCAGGATGCCGAGATGGCTTATGCGACGGGACGCTGCATGTGCCACGGCTTCCTGAAAACGCCGTTCGAAGTGGAGGACGTGGTCGCGATGTTACGCAAAGTGTTTGCCGGCCGCGTCGTCTTTCACGACGGCGCCGATGAGATTGCGCCCGGCATTACGGTGCACAGGATCGGCGGCCATTCGAAGGGGCTGCAATGCCTGCGGGTCAAGACCCGCCGCGGCTATGTCGTGCTGGCCGCCGATGCGACGCATCTTTACAATCATTTCGAGGAGGGGCGCGTCTTTCCGACCACCTATAATCCCGCCGAAGTGCTCGAAGGCTACGAGATGTTGCGCAAGCTCGCGAGCTCGACCGCGCACATTATTCCCGGTCATGATCCGGACGTGCTCAGGCGCTACCCCGCCGCCAAACCCGGCCTGGAGGGCTGGGTGGTACGGCTCGACGCCGATCCGCGAAGCTGAGGGAGCGTTTCATGCGCGGTAAATGTGCGCTCATAACCGGCTCCACCGCGGGACTGGGCTACGCGATTGCCGGCCGATTGGCCGCGGAAGGGTGCCGGATCATTCTCAATGGGATTGCTTCGGCCGATGACGCCGAGCGAGTGCGCAGCGAGCTCGCGCGCAAACACGACGTCGACGTTCGCTTCCACGGTGCCGATCTCACCAAGCCCGAGCGCATTGCCGATTTGATCCGATTTGCGACCGATGCATTCGGCGGCGTCGATATCCTGGTCAACAATGCCGTGGTGCGCCATTTCGCGCCGATCGAGCAGTTTCCGGTGGAAAGCTGGAATGAGGCGCTTGCCGTCAATCTGTCAGCGACGTTCCACACCGTGCGCCTGGCGCTGCCCGGCATGCGGCAGCGCGGCTGGGGCCGGATCATCAATCTTGCCTCGGTCTACAGTTTTGTCGCGGTCGCCAACCGCATTGATTATGTGACGACGAAGACGGCCATTCTCGGCCTGACCCGGGCCATTGCGCTGGAAACCGCGGGCACCGAGATCACCTGCAATGCGATTGCGCCCGGCGTGCTGCCAACGCCGGCAATCCTTAGCCGCCTGGCGACCGTCGCACGGGAGCAGGGGATCTCCACCGAGCAAGCGACCCGCGATTACCTTGCCGCGAACCAGCCTGGTGGCAAATTCATCCCAATCGAGAGCGTCGCCGGCCTGATTGCATTTCTTTGCGGCCCAACCAGTCAAGGCATGACCGGTGCCGTCTATCCGGTCGATGGCGGATGGACGATCGTGTGACCTCGCATCCGAGCGCGCAGGACAAATCCGGGATACCGGCTGCGAATATCGCATTGCAAGATGTCACACGCGTTTATGCCGGCGCTGCCGGCGAGAAGGTGCACGCAGTCGGGCCGTTGACGCTCGAATTGCGCAGGGGCGAGTTTTTTGCCGTTGTCGGTCCATCCGGTTGCGCGGGCGGCATGCGCCAGCGTGTTTGCATTGCCCGCACGCTTGTCCTGCGGCCGCGGCTCATTCTTCTCGACGAGCCTTTTGCGGCGCTCGATCAGCAGACCCGACTTCTGATGGGCGACGAGCTGCTTCGGGTCTGGCGCGATAGCGGCGCCACGATACTCTTGATCACCCATGCGCTCGACGAAGCGGCGATGCTGGCTGACCGCATTGCAGTGATGTCGGCACGCCCCGGACGCATCCTGGAAATTGTCGAAACCCGCTGGCCGCGCGATCGCGACAGCCAGATCGTCGCCGCGCCATCGTTCGGTGAAATTACCGGAAGGCTGTGGCGATTGCTGCGCGGCGAATCGCTCAAGGCGCTCGGCAAGAAGGCGGGCGAGCCATGAAGCTTACGCGCTCCGTCTATTACCGTTTCGTCTTAATCGGCGGCTTCGTCCTGCTGCTCGAATTGCTGTGCCGGTCGGGCGTGATTGATCGCCTCACCATGCAGCCGCCGACCGACATGGTACGCGACCTCGTCCTGCTGTTGATTTCGGGCAAAATGAATGCCGCGATGCTCAAGACTTTTGTGAATGTCGCCGTTGCCAGCGGATTGGCGGTGATTGCCGGGATCGCGCTTGGCGTCGCCTTGCACGGCTGGCATGCGGCGCGACAGGTGCTGGAGCCGCTGTTTGCGACTTATTACGCAATTCCGATCTACGCGTTCTATCCGCTGCTCATCATCATGTTCGGCCTCGGCGACGTGCCGCAAGTTCTGACCGGGTTCATGCTCGCCGTGGTGGCGGTGATCGTCAACACGCTGAACGGACTCGACCGCGTCTCGCGCGTGCTCATGAAGACGGCGCGGGTCTATCGGCTGGGACCCATCGCGACCGCGCTGAAGGTCACGCTGCCGTCGGCTGCGCCCTACCTCCTGACCGGCGTGCGGCTTGCGGTCGCTTACGCCTTTATCGGCGTAATCGGAGCGGAATTCATCATGTCACGAACCGGGATCGGCTACGAGATCAGCTTCGCTTACAACAATTTCGACAACAGGGTTATGTACCCGCTGATTCTTCTGATTCTGATCACGTCGATTGCGCTCAACGCGGCGCTATCGCATTGGGAGCGCGTCATCGCGCGGCGGCGGAGCCGGTCATGAACGCGCAAGGATGGCGGCTCGCTCTCAATGCGCTCGTTCTTATCGTCTCGCTTCTTCTCGCCTGGGAGGCGCTGTTCGCGGTTGTCGGCAGCCAGGCCATGACTTCGCCACTCGCAACCTTTCGCTACCTCGCGCAGTTACTAGCGACGCCGACTTTCTGGGACCATGTGGAAGAAACCTCGCGCGCCTTCTTCTTCGCGCTCGCGATCGCCATCCTTTCAGGCTTGGCGATCGGATTTCTGCTGGGCGCGCATCGGCTGTCCGGCGACATTTTTGAACCCGTGCTGGTGTCATTCTATTCCATTCCCAAGATCACGCTCTATCCGATCATTCTCCTGGCCTTCGGCCTCAGCTTGCCGGCCAAGATCGCCTTCGGGGCCATTCACGGCGTTGTCCCGATCGCGATCTTCACGATGACCGCCGTGCGCAATCTCAATCCGATCCTGCTCAAGACCGCGCGCGTGCTGCGACTGAAGCCGGGCAAGATCATCGTCTCGGTGCTGCTGCCCGCCGCGCTGCCAGAAGTCTTTACCGGGCTTCGCCTCGGCTTCGCGCTGACATTGATCGGCACGCTGCTCGGCGAGATGTTCGGTTCGCAACGCGGCCTCGGCTATCTATTGATGACCGCGATCGGCTTGCAAAACGTGCCGCTGATTATGGCGATAACGCTGCTGATTGTTCTGTTCGCTGCCTCGGTAAGCACCGTGCTGATCGTTGTCGACCACCGGCTGCACCGACGCATGCCGTAAGATGCCGCCACCAACAAGAACCGTTCGGGAGGAGAAAATGCCAACAATGAGGACATGTAGCATCTTTGTCGCCGCTCTCGCCTTTGTCGCGCTGCTTTCGCCGCGCGCCTTCGCGCAGGAGCAGATCGTGGTCAGCAATTACGGCGTGGCCGCCAATGGCATGCCCTATGCGGTCGCGATGGCGAAAGGGTTCTTCAAGGACGAGGGTGCCAATGTCAGCGGCATCCTGTCTTCGGCAGGCGGCGGCACGACTGTGCGCAATCTGATGACCGGCCATCTCTCGTACGGCGAGGTCGACCTTGCCGGCACGGTCGCCGCGATTCAGCAGGGCGCGGACCTCAAGATTATCAGCGACAATGTGCTCACCGTCAATGAATTCGTCTGGGCGGTGAAGCCCGAATCGCCGATCAAGGCTATCAAGGACCTTGCCGGCAAGAAGATCGGCTATACCAATCCGCGCTCGACCAGCCAGGCGCTGGATATTCTCTTGCTCGAAGCGGCGGGGCTCAAGCCCGACCAGGCCGAACTGGTCAAGACCGGCGGTTTTGGCGAAGCGGTCGTGGCGCTCAATCTGGGCCTGATCGATGCTTCGGCGATTGCCGATCCGGTCTGGTCGAAGAACAAATCGCGGTTCCGCGTTCTGGTGTCGGCCAGCGACGTGCTGCCGCCGCTTTGCAACGTCGTCGGCGTTACCACCGGCGAGGCTGCCGCCAGCAAGGGCGACTTCATCCGCGCCATCCTGCGCGGGCGTCGCAAGGCCGTCGCCTTCATGGTGGCGCATCCGGACGAGGCGGCCGACATTGTCGCCAAGGCCTACAACCTCGATCTCGACGTCGCCAAGAGCACGATCAACAATCTGATCGCGCCAAGCAAATCCGGCGTAGCCTACTGGGGACCGGGCAATTTCGACCTCGCCGGCATGGACGCCATGCTGCGCGCGCAAAAGCTGGTCGGCGCGCTGAGCGGTGACGTGGACTGGTCGAAGATCATGGACACAAGTTTCCTCGCCGATGATCTCAAGCCGAAGAAATGAATGCGCTGCTCAAGCGGTCAAGCGCAGCACGTCAGCGCTTTCGTCGAGCCAACATGCCGCGCCACTGCGCAGCATGAAGTTCACATGCGCCAACACTTCGCTGAATGCAAAGCTCATCTGGTGCGGATCAAGCGACAGGTGAGAAAAAAGCACGGGCACAAGCTCGGCTGCCGATTTCGGCGCAATGCGGCACGCATCGGCGATTGCCCGACAGCGCCGCGCGTGATGATCGGTCAGCTCGTCTGCACGCGTGACAAGACCATAGAACGGCAGCTGATGTCCCGACAGAACGAGACTGTTCGCGGCAATCTGCGCCTTCAATGAGGTGAGCGAGCGCAGATAGAGTCCGAGCGGGTCGCCGTCCGGCTCGACCGCCCAGACGCTGACATTCGGCGAGATCTTGGCAATGACTTGATCGGCGGCGAGAAGAAGCTCTTCCTCGGCACAGTAGAGCATCAGTTGCTCGGGGGCGTGGCCATCGCCGGACAGGACGGAGAAGGCCCGCCCGCCGAGTGCAATGGCATCGCCAGCGGCGCGGCGAAAGAATGTTTGCGGCAATGGCGATACCATCCTCAGATAGTCATGGCCGCGCGTGCACACGACTTGGGTCGCTTCCGCGCCGAGCCCGTGCCTGAGATAAAAGTCTCGGTAAAACTGGGCGTCCAGGGCGCCCGGGCTGAGCGACGTATTGAGGCACAACAGATACGAGGTCTGTGTCGTCACGAGCGGAACGTCGAAGCGCTGCGTCAGCCATCCCGCCAGCCCGATATGATCAGGATGAAAATGCGACACGATGAGGCGCGTGATGCGTCGTCCGTATAATGGGCCGGCAAGCAAATGTTCCCACACATTGCGTGTCGTGGCGTCGTCAATTCCGGTATCGAAGATGGCCCAGCCGTCGCCGTCATCGATCATGTAGACATTCACATGATTGAGCCGAAATGGCAGCGGAATGCGCGCCCACAGAATGCCGGGCGCCACTTGCAGGACCTGGCCCGGTGCGGGCGGTGCCGGAAATGGAAAGACGAGCCCGGGTCCAGTTGTGCTCGCTAAGGGACGCAAAGTTTGGTCCAAAACACTTGATCCTTGCGCTCTTGGTGCTGGCAAGCGGCGGGACCGCCTTAATCCGGCACCACGGCGGTCGCCTCGATTTCAACCCTGGCCTCGTCCTCGACCAGCGCCACGACTTGCACCAGCGACATGGCCGGAAAGTGCTCGCCCATGATGCTGCGATAGGCTTTGCCGAGGTCGCCCAGTCGCGACAGATACTCCGCCTTGTCGACGACGAACCAGGTCAGGCGCGTGATATTTTCCGCGCTGCCGCCAGCTTCGGCGATCAGGGCGACGATATTGGCGAGCGCCTGGCGCGCTTGCGCGACGAAATCCCTGCTCTCGAATTTCTGCTCGGCGTTCCAGCCGACTTGGCCGGCAAGAAAAACGATGCGGCCTTTGGCGGCGATGCCGTTGGTGTAACCGCTCGGCCGCTTCCAGCTCCGCGGATGGAGAAACGTCATTGTCATTATCGGCCCTCGTTTACGGCGCGCCCGATCGCAGGCGGAAGCGCTGTATCTTGCCGGTCTGAGTCTTGGGCAGCGCGTCGACGAATTTGACGGAGCGCGGATATTTGAATGGCGCAATCGTCGCCTTGACATGCTCCTGCAGGCGTTTGATCGTGTCGACGCCGGCTAGGACGCCTTCTTGCAGCACGACATAGGCTTCGACGATCTGGCCGCGGCCTTCATCCGGCGCGCCGATTACCGCGCATTCCCGGACGTCGGGATGCGACAGCAGCGCCGCCTCGACTTCGGGGCCGGCGATGTTGTAGCCGGCCGAGATGATCATGTCGTCACTGCGCGCGGCGAAATGGAAATAGCCGGTTTCGTCCTGCGAGAACGAATCACCGGTCAGATTCCAGCCGTCGCGCACATAGCTCGTCTGCCGCTTGTCGGCGAGATAGCGGCAGCCGGTCGGACCACGCACCGCAAGGCGCCCAATTTCGCCACGCGGCTTTTCGTTCATGTCATCGTCGACGATCTTGGCTTCGTAGCCGGTCACCGGCTTGCCGGTCGTGCCAGGCGCGGCATCGCCGAAACGGTTGGAGATGAAAATGTGCAGCATTTCGGTCGAGCCGATGCCGTCGAGAATGGGCTTGCCGGTCCTGGCGACCCAGTCCTTGAAGACGGGGGCCGGCAAAGTCTCGCCGGCCGACACGGCGGCGCGCAATGACGAAAGATTGGCGCCCTGATCCATCGCCGCCAGCATGACGCGATAGGCGGTCGGGGCGGTGAATGAGATTGTCGCCTTGTAGCGCTCGATGATCTCGATCATGTTGGCGGGCGAAGCGTTTTCCAGAAGCGTCGCGGTGGCTCCGAAACGCAGCGGGAAGACCGCCAGGCCGCCCAGACCGAAGGTGAAGGCGAGCGGCGGCGAGCCGACAAAGATGTCGTTCGGCGTCACGCCGAGAATTTCTTTGGCATAGCCGTCGGCGATGATCAGAAGATCGCGATGAAAATGCATGGTCGCCTTGGGCTCGCCGGTGGTGCCCGAGGTGAAGCCCAACAGTGCGACGTCGTCGCGGCCGGTCTTGACCGCCTCGAATGTCACCGGCTTGCTGAGCGCGACGCGGTCGAGCTCGGCATCGTGATTGGCGGTGCCGTCGAAGCCGATCACCTGTTTGAGATATTTGCTGGTCTTGGCGCAGGTGACGAGCTCGTCCGTCAGCCGCGTATCGCAGAGCGCAAGCCCGACCTCCGCCTTATCGACGATCTTGCTGAGCTCGCCGGCACGCAGCATCGGCATCGTGTTGACCACGACGGCGCCGGCTTTGGTCGCGGCAAGCCAGCATGCGACCACCGCGGGATTGTTGGCGGCGCGAATAAGAATGCGATTGCCGGGCTTGATGCCAAAGTCCTCGACCAGCGCATGCGCGATGCGATTGGTCCAGTCGGAGAGCTCCTTGTAGGTACGCTGCCGGCCGTTGCCGATGAGCGCGACGTGATCGCCAAAGCCGCGCGCCACCATGCGATCGGTGAGCTCAACGCCGGCGTTGAGCACCTCCGGATAATCGAAGCCTGCAAGCGAGATATGCGGCCATTGCTCCGGCGGCGGAAGATTGTCGCGGGTGAACGTATCCTGGTGCGCCGTATAGCCGAGCGTTTGCGATGGCCGTTGCAGAGTCGATTGCAGAGTCATGGATCATGCCCCTGAAAGCGCCTGGCGCGCGATGACGATTTTCTGAACTTCGGACGCACCCTCATAAATGCGCAGCGCTCTGATCTCGCGATACAGGCGCTCGACGGTCGCGCCGTGGCGGACGCCGTCGCCGCCGTGAAGCTGCACCGCCTTGTCGATGACGCGCTGCGCCCGCTCGGTGGCAAAAAGCTTTGCCATCGACGCTTCGCGCGTGACGCGAGCGGCGCCCGAGTCCTTGGTCCAGGCCGCACGATAGACCAGCAGCGCCGCGGCGTCGATGTCGAGCGCCATCTCGGCGATATAGCCTTGCACCATCTGCAACTCGGCCATGGGTCCGCCGAACAGCGCGCGGCCGCGCACGCGCGCCGCTGCCTCGTCGAGCGCGCGCCGGGCGAAGCCGAGCGCTGCGGCGCCAACCGTGGCGCGGAACACATCGAGCGTCGCCATGGCGGTCTTAAAGCCACCGCCGGGCGCGCCGATCAAGGCGGATGCCGGCACGCGCACGCGATCAAATTGCAATCGCGCCAGCGGATGCGGAGCAATGACGTCGAGCCGTTCGGCAACCGAAAGCCCGTTCGTGTCGCCGGGCACCAGAAAGGCGGAAAGGCCTTTGGCGCCGGGTGCTTCGCCCGTGCGGGCGAAGACCACGTAGATGTCGGCGATGCCGCCGTTCGAAATCCAGGTCTTCTCGCCGTCAAGAACGTAATGCTCGCCCTCGCGGCGCGCCGTCATGGCGATATTGGCGACATCGGACCCGGACTTCTGCTCGGTAAGCGCAAAGGCGGCAATCGCTTCGCCGGTCCGCGTGCGCCGCAGCCACTGCCGCTGCGCGGCATTGCCGAACAGGCTGATCGGGCCGGCGCCCAGGCCCTGCATGGCGAAAGCGAAATCGGCAAGGCCGTCGTGACGCGCCAGCGTCTCGCGGATCAGACAGAGCGCGCGAACATCGATCGGCTCGGGCGCGTCGGGATCGGGCGCCGTGTGCTTGAGAAAACCGTCGCGGCCGAGTCTTGCGACGAGATCACGGCATGCGGCATCGACATCGCGATGCGCGACCGGCAGATTGGCCGCGCTCCAGCGCTCGATCGTCTCGGCAAGCGCGCGATGGCGATCGGCAAAGAACGGCCAACTGAGAAAGCTCTTATCAGCCACTAGTCGCCCTCGAAGACCGGTTTCTGCTTGACGGCGAAGGCGCGATAGGCGCGCTCGAAGTCTTTGGTCTGCATGCAGATCGCCTGCGCCTGCGCTTCCGCCTCGATCGCCTGATCGAGGCTCATCGACCATTCCTGATTGAGCTGCGTCTTGGTGATGCCATTGGCGAAAGTCGGGCCCGAAGCAATGCGATGCGCCAGCGAGAGAGCCTCCTGCTCCAAGGCGTCGGCGGCGACCAGCTTGTTGAAGAATCCCCAGGCTTCACCCTCCCGCGCCGTCATGGAACGCCCGGTAAAGAGCAGCTCGGCGGCGCGGCCCTGACCGATGATCCGCGGCAGGATCGCGCAGGCGCCCATGTCGCAACCGGCAAGCCCGACACGATTGAACAGAAACGCGGTCTGCGCCTGCGGCGTTGCGATGCGGATGTCCGACGCCATGGCAATGATGGCGCCGGCGCCGGCGGCAACGCCGTCGATCGCGGCGATGATCGGCTTGCCACAGTGGAGCATTGCCTTGACCAGGTCGCCGGTCATGCGCGTGAAGGCCAAAAGATCTTTCATCGCCATGGCAATAAGCGGCGCGATAATCTCGTGCACATCGCCGCCAGAACAAAAATTGCCGCCGTTCGGGAGAAACACGACCGCATCGACGTCGCCGGCATAGGGCATGGCGCGAAATGCATCGCGCAGCTCGGCATAGGAGTCGAAGGTGAGCGGATTTTTGCGCTCCGGCCGATTGAGCTTGATCGCGGCAACCCGGCCGTCCATGCGCCAGAGAAAATGTTTGGGCCGGAACTCGGCCATGCTGGTCGTGACGGTGCTCACGCTTCGCCCTCCCAGCCGCTCTTGAATAGCTTCAGCTTGGCCGACAGTTGCTCGGCCTCGCGCACCGGGATGCCGCCGAGCAGTTCGTCGATCCAGCCCTCATGCGCCGCCGCCATTTCGGCAAAGGCAGCGCGGCCTTTTCGCGTCAGCCGCACGAAAGAGGTGCGGCGGTCGCCGTCGCGTTGCGAGCGCGCGACAAAACCGTCGCACACCAGCCGGTCGACAATGCCGGTGACATTGCCGTTCGAGACCATGAGAAACCGCGATATCTCGCTCATCAGCATGCCGTTGGGCCGGCGATAGAGCGCAGCCATCACGTCGAAGCGCGGCAGCGTCGCATTGAATTGCGATTTGAGGCGCTCGCGCGTGATCTTCTCGATCTGACGGCTGGCGCGTAGCAGCCTGATCCACAGGCGCAGCCGCGCTTTGCTCTCGGCCTCGCGGCCCTCCGCCGGCAACGGCGCACTTACCATGTTTCACCTCCTGATACGGAAATCGCCTGGCCGGTAATGGCGGCGCTCTCGGCGGCGCAGAGCCAGAGCACGACATTGGCAATCTCTTGCGGGGCAATGATGCGGCCTTGCGGGTTGCTGGCCATAACGGCATGGCGGGCCTCGGCCTCGCTGCGCCCGGTCTTCAGCGCGATGCGGCGCACCGCTTGCTCGAGCAACGGCGTTTCGGTGTAGCCGGGGCAGACAGCATTGACGGTGATGCCGTCCTTTGCGGTCTCCACCGCCAAAGCGCGGGCGAGACCGACCACGCCATGCTTGGCCGCGACATAGGCGGCGACATACGCATAGCCTTTCAGGCCGGCGGTCGAGGCAATGAAGATGATACGCCCCCAGCCGCGGGCACGCATACCGGCAAGCGCCGGCTTTACCGAAAAGAAGGCGCCGGTGAGATTGACGTCGAGCGTCTTGCTCCAACGGGCGGGCGTGATCTGTTCCGCCGGCGCGCTCTCGGCACTGCCTGCATTGGCGACGACGATATCGAAGGCTCCATGCACGGTCTCCGCGTATCGGTACAGCTTTGCGATCGAATCCTGATCGGTGACGTCGGCGACGATGGCGGACATATTGGCGGCGCAGGCTGCCGTTTGCTCAAGCGCCTCCTTGCGCCGGCCGGCGATCATGACCTGGGCGCCGGCGCGCGCCAGCGTCTTGGCGATGCTCGCGCCTATGCCGCTGCCGCCTCCTGTCACCAGCGCGTGTTTCCCGGCAAGGTCTGTCATCTCATACCGTGCTTGGCGTCGGCTCCGGATTGCCTGAAAGGCGGTAAAGCTGATCGCGTCCCGCGAGATAGGGCAGCGGCCAGGCCTCGCAGCGTTCGCCGAGCCTTGCCGCGGCGTGTAGCGTCCAGTACGGATCGGCGAGATGCGGCCGCGCCAGGCACACCAGATCGGCGCGGCCGGCCATCAGGATCGAGTTGACGTGATCCGGATCGAAGATATTGCCGACCGCCATGGTCGCCATGCCGGTCTCGTTGCGGATACGATCGGAGAACGGCGTCTGAAACATGCGGCCATAGACCGGGCGCGCATGGATCGAGGTCTGCCCGGCGGACACGTCGCAAATGTCGACACCGGCCTCCTGCAGCATGCGCGCGATGGCGACTGCGTCCGGCGGCTGGATGCCGCTTTCGCCGACCCAGTCGTTCGCGGAGATACGGACGGAGATCGGTTTCTCTGCCGGCCACACTTCGCGCACCGCATGGAAGATTTCAAGCGGATAGCGCATGCGATTCTCGAGCGAGCCGCCATATTCGTCAGTGCGCAAATTGGTCAGCGGCGTGATGAAAGAAGAGAGCAGATAGCCGTGCGCGCAATGAATTTCGAGCATGTCGAAACCGGCGCGCTGCGCCATTTTCGCAGCCGACACGAATTGCTCGCGCACGCAGTCCATATCGGCGCGCGTCATCGCGCGCGCGCGCTGGTTGCGATCCGACCATGCGGTGGCAGAGGCCGACATCAGCGGCCAGTTGCCGTCCTTCAGTGGCGCGTCCATTTCCTCCCAGCCGAGCTGGGTCGAGCCCTTGGCGCCCGAATGGCCGAGCTGGCAACAGATTTTTGCATCAGTCTCGGCATGGACAAAGTCGACAATGCGCTTCCAGGCCGCCTCATGTTTCGGCGCGTACATGCCGGTGCAGCCGGGCGTGATGCGGCCTTCCGCGCTCACGCAGGTCATCTCGATGCAGACCAGACCCGCGCCGCCCTTGGCGCGCTCGCCATAGTGTACCAAATGCCAATCGGTCGGGCAGCCATCGACCGCCTTGTATTGCGCCATCGGCGAGACGACGACGCGGTTCTTCAGCCGCAGATCGCGCAGCCGAAACGGCGCGAACATCGGCCGCCGCACGACATTGTCGCTTGCGCCGGCGAGCCGCTGAAACCAGGCTTCGGCGCCTTCGAGCCATTTCTTGTCGCGCAGCCGCAAGTTTTCGTGGCTGATGCGCTGCGAGCGCGTCAGCAGCGAATAGTTGAACTGAATCGGGTCGAGATGCAGATAGCGCTCGACATCCTCGAACCATTCCAGCGAATTGCGCGCCGCGGACTGCAGACGCAGCACTTCGGTGCGGCGCGCCTCCTCATATTTCGAAAATGCAGCGTGCAATGTCGGCTCGCTGTGCAGATAATTCGCCATCGCGACTGCGCTCTCCATGGCAAGCTTGGTGCCCGAACCGATGGAAAAATGCGCCGTGGCGGCGGCGTCGCCCATCAGCGCGATGTTGCGGTACGACCACTTCTCGCACAGCACGCGGGGAAAATTCAGCCAGGCCGAGCCGCGCAGATGCGCCGCATTCGACATCAGCCGATGACCGCCGAGATATTTTGCAAAGATGCGTTCGCAGGCGCGGCAGCTTTCCTCCTGGCTCATCGCGCCGAAGCCGAATTTGTCCCAGGTCGCAGGCGAGCATTCGACGATGAAGGTGGCGGTACCGGTATCGAACTGGTAGGCGTGCGCCCAGATCCAGCCGTTCTCGGTTTCTTCGAAGATGAAGGTGAAGGCGTCGTCGAATTTTTGATTCGTGCCGAGCCAGACAAATTTGTTCTTGCGGGTGTCGACGGCGGGCTTGAAATGTTCGGCGAATTCGCTGCGTGTCCTTGAATTCAGCCCGTCCGCGGCGATCACGAGATCATGGTCTTTGGCCAGCGCGCCGGCGCTTGCGATCTCAGTCTGGAAACGAAGGTCCACGCCGAGCGCCCGCGCGCGCTCCTGCAGCAGCATCAACAGCTTTTTGCGAGCGATGCCGGAGAAGCCGTGGCCGCCCGAGACGATGCGCTGTCCGCGATAATGCACGGCGATGTCGTCCCAATAGGCGAAATGGGAACGGATCATTTCGGCGCTGAGCGGGTCGTTGGCGGTGATGTTGTCAAACGTCTCGTCGGAAAACACCACGCCCCAGCCGAACGTATCGTCGGGCCGGTTGCGCTCGAACACGGTGATGTCGTGGGCGGCGTCGCGCAGCTTCATGCTGATCGCGAAATAAAGGCCAGCCGGGCCGCCGCCGAGGCAAGCGATCTTCATGCGATGCCGCCCTTGGGTTGAGCCATGTGAGTCGCGGAGCATGGCACCCACGGCCAAATATTTCAAGCTTGAACGTTCAAGTTTGAAGCGATTTTCAAAGGCCGCGGGGCAGCGTGGAACTTTGATGCCGGCGCATGATAAAAGCCGAGAGAAAACAATACCTTGAGTTATCAATCCCAAGAAACGGCAGGCCGGCAGGACGGCATAGAAGGAACTAAAGGCCCCGGTTCGCCGACCGCGCCGGCAGATAGTGCAGCACACGCCGTTCCACCAGGATGACGCCGAGATAGGCGACGCCGCCGACGAGCGTGAGCATCACAATGGACACGAACACCATCGGCGTATTGGCCTGGCCCTCGCCGAAGGTCAGAAGATAGCCAAGTCCGGTATTGCCGCCGACCAGTTCGCCGACCACCACGCCGACCACAGCCAGCGTCGAGCCGATGCGCAGTCCCGCAAACATCGGCGGCATTGAGGTCGGGAACTCGATCAACCAAAAAATCTGCGCGCGCGTCGCTTTGAAGGAGCGCGCGAGATTGATCAGGTCGGGGTCGACGCCGCGGATCGCGGTCAGCACGTTGACCATGACCGGAAAGAACACGATCAGAACCGCAACCAGAATTTTTGGATAGACGGTGAAACCCATCCACAGGATGAACAGCGGCGCGAAGGCGACTTTTGGCGCAATCTGCAGCGCCAGCAGATAAGGGGAAAGCACGAATTCTGCCGTCGGCGACATGCCGAGCAGATATCCGACGAAAGCACCGAACAGGCTGCCGAGCGCGAAGCCGACCAGGACTTCGGCCACGGTGACGCCGGTATGGAACAACAGATGGTCGAATTGCCAGGCATGCACGAATTCGCGGGCGACCATGGTCAGCGGTGGCACGATAAAGCTTGGAATGCCGAACAGGCTTGGCCCCCATTGCCAGGCGGCAAAAAACGCCGCGAGCAGCGCCAGGCTTGCAGGTGCGCCGCGGCGAACCTGCGAGACGCGCGTGTGCCCGCTCATGCTGCACCTTCCGCCGCTTGGCTTTCGATCGCAACGCGACTGATCTCAAGGCGATCCATCAGCCGGGCGGCGTAGTCGTTCACCTTGGGATCATGACGTCGCGCGAATGGATCGTCGCGGTGCGGCAGATCGATCGCGATTTCGTCGATGATGGTCCCGGGCCGCGCGCTCATGACCAGAACGCGATCGGACAGCGTCACTGCCTCGAGCAAATCGTGCGTAATCAGGAGCGCGGTCTTGCGCGCTTTGCTGAGCGTCTGCGCGAGATCGCGCTGCAGAACCATCCTCGTTTGCGCATCGACTGCCGAAAATGGTTCGTCGAGCAGGAGCACGTGCGGGTCGACGGCCAGCGTGCGCGCGAGCGCTATGCGCTGGCGCATGCCGCCGGACAATTGGTGCGGATAGTGGGCCGAGAACTCGGCGAGGTTGAAACTGGCGAGGAGCTTTTCGGCGCGTTTCTTGCGCTCCGCCAAGGGCAGGCGCTGAATCTCGACGCCCAACATGACGTTCTCGGCAACCGTGCGCCACGGCAACAGCAGATCCTTTTGCAGCATGAAGGCGACATGGGCATTGGCGCCTTCGACGCGTTCGCCGTCGACCAGCGCGATGCCCGCGCTGGGCGCGGTCAGGCCGGAGCCGATATTGAGAAGCGTGCTTTTGCCGCAACCGCTCGGCCCGATTAGCGAGACAACCTCGCCATCGTGGACCGCAAAGCTCACGTCGCGCACTGCCGTCAGTGTGCCGCGGCCGCTTTGCGCAAAGCGCATCGTCACATTGCTATATTCGAGACGGACGACGGACAATTCGACCATCCAGGCTGATTGTTTGGGCCGATTGCGCGCGTGTCGCCGCCCAGATTAGACAAGTATACAAGTATAGTGCCAAGATCGGTGCAAGACGGAGTGCAAAGACCGGGGTCGCTTTAGGGCAGATCGCTGTGTCTTCCGCCGCCTTCCTGCCCATGAAGGAGCCAATCATGTTCGATCCCAGATTTTCTCGCCGCACCGTTCTGGGGAGCCTGTCCGGTATCGGGCTGGGTCTTGGCGCTGGCTTCGGCGCCGGCCTTGGCATCTTGGACTCTGCATCGCCGGCGCGGGCGGATGAAAAGATCACCTATTTGTTCCCCGCACCCCCGCTGCTGCCGGCCTTCGGCCCGATCCAGCTGGCCAAGGGCAAGGGCTATTTCGCGCAGGCCGGGCTTGACGTGACTTACGCGGTCGGGCGCGGCGGCGTCGACGTCGCCAAGGAAGTTGGTGCCGGCAATGTGCCGCTCGGCGGCATCGTCGCCGACGCGCCGATCATCGTGCGGCAGAACGGGGTGCCGGTGAAAATGGTCGCGGTGTTCGGCGGCAAGGGTTTCATGCAGCTCGTCGTCCGCGCCGATTCCGGCATCAGCAAGCCGGCTGATCTGAAAGGCAAGACGATCACTGTGATGTCCTACCAGGACACGACCTTCTATGCGCTGCTCGGCTTGCTGGCGAGCGCGGGCCTGAGCAAGGACGACGTCGATATTCAGGCGGCCGGTCCGGTGGGCGTCTGGCAAATGGTCGCCACCGGCAAGTCGGTCGGCATGGCCGGCGTGCCGGACTGGATTCCGCCGGTCGAGGCCGCGGGTGTTTCCATCAAAGTGCTGCCGACCGACGAATTTTTTCCGCACATGGCGCAGGCAATCGCCGCCTCCGATCAGATCATCAGGGACAAGCCGGACATGGTGCGCGCCTTCGTCAAGGCGGCGCTGCACGGCATGAAGGACATCATGGACGATCCGGCGGCGGCCGCGACCGACTTCGTGAGATTCGTGCCTGAGTGGAACGGCAAGGAAGGCCAGGTGAAGGAGGCGTTTTCCTATTACGACCGTCTGGTCTATCCGGGTCAGAAAGTGCTCGGCGCGATCGATCCGCAGCGGCTCGCCAATCTGCAGGACTTCTATCTCGCCAAAGGCATCATCCAGAAAAAGTCGCCGGTCGATGACCTCTACACCAACCAATTCGTGCAGTGACGGTTATTTCTTATAGCCGTCGGTGCCCTGCCAGCCGTTCTGCGAAATATCGAAGATGACCCCGTCGGGATCCTTGAATTTGCGTTCGAAGTTGCCGTGCCGCTGATCGCCGAGGTCGAAGAAGAATTTGCCGCCGTTCGCTTCGATGCGCCTCTGGGTTTCGGCGAGGTCATCGACCTGAAAGCCGAAATGGTGCGCGCCGACAAAGCCCTTCGGATCCTTGAGATCCGAGGCTTTGCTGCCGGCGCCGGTGGAAAAATTGAGCAGCGCGAGATTGATCACGCCGTCGCTCATATAGATCGCCGAGCCGATCTCGAGATCCTCGCGGTCGATGCGCTTGAGGTCGAAGACGGTTTCGTAGAATTTCGCAGCCTTGTCGAGATCGTTGACGCAGACGGCAAAGTGGCGCAGCCGGGCCATGAACAGCTCCGTGGATCGATCAGATCAGCAGTGCGGCCATCATACGCGCCGTGCCTCAAAGAGCCACCTCTTTTTTGCACAGTCGATCTCATGAGAATATGCGCGACCCGGTCATGAGCAAGCGGTCATGAGCAAGCGGTCATGAGCAAGCGGCGATGAGCAAGCGGCATGCCGAGATCGCTGGCGCAGGATTTGCCGGTCTGACCGCAGCCTGCGCGCTGGCCCAGCGCGGCTGGAGCGTGCGCGTGCATGAGCGTGCCGACCGGCTGCGCACCACTGGCGCCGGCATTTACATCTACGAGAACGGCTTGCGCGTGCTGGAGGCGGTCGGCGCCTACGATGCCGCGGTGAAGGGCGCGCCGTTTGCACATACGCGCGAGGTGCGCGACGGCCGCGATCGGCTGATCTCGGTGCATCGCTGGGCTGGCAGCCGCGTCTTCAGCATCGTGCGGCAGAATGTCATCAATGCGCTGGCAGCCTCGGCCGCGCGCGCCGGCGTCGAAATCGTGACCGGTTCAACGGCTGTCGCAGCGAGTGCGGACGGCGAACTGACACTGGCAAATGGACGTAGCGCCAAAGCCGATCTGATTGTCTGCGCCGACGGCAGCAATTCACGTCTGCGCGAGGGCCTCGGCCTGCTTGCAAAGCGCAAATATCTGGTCGACGGCTGTACCCGGCTCTTGATCGACAAGACCGCCGCGGAACGCGAAATCACCGACGGCGCCAAGACCATAGAATACTGGTCCGGCACGCGCCGGCTGCTCTACACACCGTGCAGTGAGACGGATATTTATATCGCGCTGACCATGCTCGACAGCGACGCCGCCGCCAAGGCCTTGCCGGTGCGCAAGGCCGAATGGAAACGCGCGTTCCCCCATCTTGAGGCTTTGATCGACCGGATCGGCGAGCAGGGCCGCTACGATCGCTTCGACCTGATCAGGCTCAAACGCTGGTCGGCTGGCCGTGTCGCGGTCGTGGGCGATGCCGCGCATGCTTTGCCGCCGAATATCGGCCAGGGTGGCGGCTGCGCCATGATGAATGCGCTTTCGCTCGCCGTCTATCTCGAACGCACCACCGATGTTGCATCCGCACTCGCCACCTGGGAACGTCAGGAGCGGCCGCTGACCGAACACACGCAGCGCATCTCCTATTTTCTCGGCCTGCCGACAACGTGGCCGCCGGCCATGCGCACGCTCGCGCTCGGCATTGCCGGCCGCTCCAAATGGCTGGTGCGGCAGCGCACCCGAACCGCGCTGCATCGGCCGACCGGGACGTGAGGCGCATGGACGACGCGATTACGGAGATTGGCGGGACGAGTCCGCTCCAGCGTCTTCTACTCATTCCGGAGCAAGCGGGCATCCAGTCGCCGGGTTGCTTACGCAGGGCGAGTGGAGCAATCGATGCATTCTCGAGTTAAAATCGCCGCATCCTAAAACGGAATCGTGATGCCGTCGAGCGGCGCGTCGCAATTGACGAGGTCAACGCGTTTCCAGGCGATCATGATGCGGCCTTGATCCTGCACGAGGCCGTGCAGGGCGGTGCCGCCGAACAGGCGCTGCTGCTCGCGCCGGTACTCGATCATCATGAATTTGGAACGCACCGTGCAGGAGGTTTTGCCGCTTTCCTCGATCGTGACATTGCCGATGATGCGGGTCGTGCGCGAGCGCGGCTCCTGCGAATACATGCGGGGGCTGGCAAGCCGGCGAACGCGGGTCTCGAGCAGGCGGCGGTCGTCGTAGATCAGCGAGACCGTCTCGAACGGATCGGCCTGTCCCGGCTGGCTCGGCACCCAGTACCAGGCCTCGGACGTGAACAAGGCCAGCCAATCATCGAACTTGCCATCGTCGAGCAGCCGCGCCTCGTTTTGCAGAAACAGCTCGCAATGCCGCAGATCGAGCGGCTGCGGCGCAGGAAGGCGCGCAATCCGGCGGACTCCGGCAAGCGGCCGCCGCCGCGGTACAGTGGGGACGCGAGCGCGTTTTTGTCTTTTAGCCATTGCCGGGGATTATGAGGCCGCGCGCATTTGGCTGTGGCCGTTCGTCATATAGCTCAGCCAGGCTTGCAACATGTTGCGGATGTAGATTTCGCTGGTCGAATTCTTGCCGCGCCGGCCGCCATGCGCGTCGGGCAGGTCGCTTTCCAAGCCGCGCCCGATCTCGATCCACTCGGCGCCTTCGCTCGACAGCCCCATGCCGATGCGATTGTAGATTTCGAGATCGTCGGTCAGCACCAGCGAACCGGTGCCGTTTACGATATTGGCAAAGCTGATCGTGTTGCGGAACATCCGCTCGGGCGCGCCCTTGAGACGAAAACTGTAAGTGTGCACGACCGTGCGATTGACGGCGATCGGATGCACGACGCGCAGCTGCTGAAACTGGCTCATGAACGAAAGGTTCGGATAGACATTGCTGTTCCACCGCCTTACTTCAAGCACGCGCCGCGTCTCGGCCCTGCCTTTCTTCTCCTCCATGGCCGCGATGTAGTCGCGGAACAGCGGGTCGTTCATCGCCGCGACCAGCTTGGCGTCATCGTGATAGTCGCCGAGATAGGAATGGCCGTTCGGATAGGTCCAGATGCCGACCTGGCTTTCCCAGAAGCTGTAAGGCGCGCCGTTCTGGCGCATCTGGCGGATGGCGATCTCGCCCGAGCCGTCGGAATGGACCTTGTCCGACTGCTGCTGCGCGGCTTCGATCGACGAGCGGTGGGTGAACCATGGGTGCGCCGCGTCGCACAGATTTTCCAGATAGATTTTCCAGTTGGCATCGTAGGCGTGCTTGAGCACGCCGCCTGCGATTTCAATCTCACCGTCCGGCGCGCGGTCAATCATGTCGTCGAACGATGTCGTCATGTGGCCGAGAAAATCTTCGAGGCTCGGGCCGTCCTCAGCTTCGCTGGCGAACACAAAGCCGCGATAGCTTTTCACGCGCGGCACCTGCGTCATCGCCGTCTTCGGATTTTTTGGATCGAAGTCGCGCGGATAGCCGTGCTGCAGCGGCACCGCCTTCAGCCGGCCGTCAAGGTGATAGGTCCAGCCGTGATAGCAGCACTGAAACTCGTCGGCATGACCCGTATCGTTGGCGACGACCAGCGAGCCGCGATGAGCGCACTGATTGTGGATGACCCGGATCTCGCCTTCGGCGTCGCGCACCAGCACGACGGGTTTGCGTCCGATGAAGGTGCGGAAATAGTCGCCGGGCTTTTTGATCTGGCTCTCGTGGCCGACATAAATCCACGCCGTGCCGAAGATCCGCTGCAGCTCGAGCTCGAAGATCGCCGGATCGCAATAGAGCTGCCGATGAACGCGGGCGGGCTGCACAAGCGAAGCAAGATTTTGCGCGGACAGCATGCGTCACTCCGGGGCTGCGGTGCCAAGATAGCAGAAATTACGCCGATCGCGACGAGCCTGTGTGCGGCGCGGCAGACCCGCCGCTTAAGTCGGTCACCGCAGCTTTGACGTTTCCTCGAAGACTTGCCGGTCCCAGGCCGCGGCGGTGACCCCGCGCTCGCGCAGCTTATACTTCTGCACCTTGCCGTTTTCGGTCATCGGCAGCTCGGCCATGAATTCGAGATAGCGCGGCACGGCAAAATAGGGCAGGCGCGGCTTGCAGAAATCGATCAATTCAGGGGCGGTCAGTGTCTTGCCGGGATGAAGGATGACGGCGGCCATGACCTCGTCCTCCGCCAATTGCGAACGGACCGGAAAGGCGGCCGCATTGGCGACGCTTGGATGGCTCAACAGCACCTGCTCGACCTCGAATGACGAAATGTTCTCGCCGCGGCGCCGGATCGCGTCTTTGAGCCGGTCGATGAAGCGGAAATAGCCGTCCGCCTCGCGAATGACCCGATCGCCAGTGTGAAACCACAGATTCCGCCAGGCTTCGACGGTCTTTTCCGGCGCGCCGAAATAGCCGGTGGCAAAGGCAAAGGGATCGTCGGCACGCACCACAAGCTCGCCCGGGCTGCCGTCGGCAACCTCGTTGTCTTCCTCGTCGACGACGCGGGCTGCAAACCCCTCGAAGACCGGCCCCATGGTCCCGGGGCGTTGCCGGTCGACGGTGGTCCCAAGCACAAAATTGGTCTCGGTCGAGCCCCAGCCGTCGAGCAGGCGGATGCCTGTCCGCTGCATGAACGCTGCATGAAACTGTGCGGGCACGCCGGGCGCCAGCGCGACCTGCGTCGCATGCTCTCTCTCTTCCGCCGCGACCGGGCGCGACAGCAGGATCGGCACCATGGCGCCGAGGAGATACGTCACCGTCGCACCGTGGCGTGCCAGCGCCGCATAGAAGCCCGACGCTGAAAATCGTCTTTCGAATCGGACCATGCCGCCTATCAGCACCGCCTGATAGAAGGTGTTCAGCGCATTGGTGTGGAATAGCGGCAGGGTCGTGCACAGCACGTCATCGCCCCGCAACTCAAGCAGCGCCGCCGTGTTCACGGCCCACCAGAAATATTGTCCATGCGGACAGCAGACGCCTTTTGACGGCCCCGTTGTGCCTGACGTGTAGAGGATCATGGCCATATCGCCGGGGCGCAGCGGCGCCGGCGCGATCGCGGTCGCGGTGCGCGGCATGGCAACGGCTTCGATACCCCCCATCCGGATGGTCGCGCCGGCGTCGATCGACCAGATCGCTTCGACGGCGAGCGCCGACGCATCGAGCATGGCGAGATTGTCGGCATAGGCATCTTCGATGATCAGGAGCCGCGCCCCGCAATTCGACAAAATGTGCTGCAACTGCGGTCCGCGCGAAGCCACATTGATGGGAACTAGGACCGCGCCGAGCCAGGCGCAGCCAAGAAATATTTCGAAGAACTCCATGCGGTTCGAGCAGATCAGGGCGACGCGCTCGCTGGCCCTGATGCCACTCGCTCGCAGAGCCGCGGCGGAACGCGCGGCCATGTCGCAGGCCTGCGCATAGGTCAGCGTGCGGTCGCCGGCCGAGACCAAGGGAGCTTCCGGAATGCGTTTCGCTTGCCGCAGCAACATCCCCGGCAGGGTGCGCTCAGCCGGCGCAAACGCCTCCGACCATTGCTTGCGCAGCCGGGATGCCGAAGTCACGCCGATCGTCATGATGATGGCTCGACTTTGCCGCCGAGATAGCTCGCGATGACGCGCGGGTCATGCGCGAGCCCGGCGGCTGGACCGGAATGGACGACGCAGCCGGTCTCGAGCACATAGCCGAAATCGGCAGTTTCCAGCGCGGCGCGGGCATTTTGCTCGACCAGGAGGATCGAGACGCCGAGCTCGCGCAGCCCCACCACGATGCGGAAGATTTCGCGCACGATGAGCGGCGCCAGCCCCAGGCTCGGCTCGTCGAGCAGCAGCAGGCGGGGCTTTGCCATCAGCGCGCGGCCGAGCGCCAGCATCTGCTGCTCGCCGCCGGACAGCGTTCCCGCCAATTGGCGGCGTCGCTCCGCGAGCTTCGGAAAGCGCCTAAAGACCTCGTCCAAATCCGCCTGTACGGCACGCCGCTCGCGCCAGCGCGTATAGGCGCCGAGGATCAGATTGTCGGCAACCGTCATGTCGCTGAACAGCTCGCGGCGCTCCGGCACCAAGCAGATGCCCCGCCGCACCCGCTCTTCGGTGCTGAGCGCGGTGAGATCGTCACTTTCATAGCGGCTTCTTCCTTTGCACGGCAGAAGTCCCATCAGGGCCGACAGCAGCGTGGTCTTGCCGGCGCCATTTGGACCGATGACGGTGACGATCTGGCCCGCCTGCATGTCGAGCGACACGCCGCTGACGGCCTCCATCTTGCCGTAGCTGACATGCAGGTCTTCGACCGACAATAATGTCGTCATGCCACGCCACCCAGATAGGCTTCCTGCACGCGCCCGTCGGCGCGAATGGCGGCCGGCAGCCCTTCGGCGAGCTTTACGCCAAAATCCATCACCACGATCCGGTCGACCAGGTTCATGACGAATTCCATGTCGTGCTCGACAAGGATGATCGTCATGCCTTGCGTGCGCAGATCGCGCAGCAAGTCCGACAGCGTTTGCTTTTCCAGCCGCCGCAAGCCCGCCGCTGGCTCGTCCAGCACGAGCAGGGTGGGATCGGCCGCAAGCGCGCGGGCGACTTCGAGAAGCCGCTGCTGGCCAAGCGGCAGATTGCCGGCCAGGTCGCCGTAGCGGTCGCCGAGCCCGACGCGGCGCAATTGGTGCAAAGCCTCCGCGCGGGCCGCGCTCTCCTCGGCGCGGTCCAGGCGCAGCGCGCCGGCGAGGAAACCCGCGCGCGTGCGCGCGTAAATGCCCAGCAGGACGTTGTCGAGCAGCGTCATATTGGGGCGCAGCTTGACGTGCTGGAAGGTGCGGGCCACGCCGGCGGCTGCAATGCGCCGCGGCGGCAGCTTTGTGATGTCGGCACCCTGAAACACAATAGTCCCGGTGTTGGGCTTGAGCACACCGGTGATCAGGTTGAGCAGAGTGCTTTTGCCGGCGCCATTCGGCCCGATCAGGCCGAGCACTTCGCGTGCTTTGACCTCGAAGCTGACCTTATTGACGGCGGCGAGTGCGCCAAACCGTTTTGTAGCCCCTTCAATCGCGAGCACGGCTTGGCCCGGCGCGCTGGTTCGTTGTCGGCGCGGCAGCGGCGATGCTTTGATCGGCAGAACGTTTTGTTCCGGACGCGGCAGATATTTCTTGATGATGGGCACGACGCCGCCGCGCGCCTTTTGCAGCAGGATGATGAAGACGACGCCGAACACTACCGCCTCGAATTGTCCGCTATAGCTCGTGATGGCCGGGAGCACGTCCTGCAGCACATTCTTGGCGAGGGTGACAATGGCGGAGCCGACGACGGCGCCGGCAATCTGGCCGGCGCCGCCGACCAGCGCCATCAACAGAAGCTCGATGCCGGCGTCGATGTCGAATTGGATCGGACCGACATAGCGCTGGATATGCGCGTAGAACCAGCCCGACAGTCCGGCGAGCAGCGCCGCCAGCACAAAAACGGCAAGGCGGATGCGGAAAGAATCGATGGCGAGGCTTTCGACCAGCGCGGTGCCGCCACGGAGGCAGCGGATGGCACGGCCCTGGCGCGAGTCAAGCAAATTCCAGCACAGCAGCATGACGATGCCGAGCACGGCCCAAATGAAAAAGTAGACCGCAATCGTGCCTTCGAACGAGAGCGGCCCGATGGCGATCGGCGGAATGCCGGACAGGCCGCTATAGCGGCCGAGCGCGTCGGTATTGCCGAACAAAAAATAGATCGCGATGCCCCAGGCGATCGTGCTCAGCGGCAGAAAATGTCCGCCAAGCCGCAAGGTGGCAACGCCGAGGATCGTTGCGACCAGCGCGGTCAGCGCCAGCGCCAGCAGGAGACCGATCCAGGGAGAACCGCCATGCGCCACGGTGTACCATGCGGTAGCATAGGCGCCGATGCCGACAAAGGCGGCTTGGCCGAACGATGTCAGGCCGGCGATGCCGGTCATCAGCACGAGACCAAGTGCTGCCATCGCATAGATGCCGATATAGTTCATCAGCGTGATGGTGAAGCTGCCGAAGATCGCTGGCGCGACGGCAACGAGAGCGATCGCAATGAGCATGACCAGGCGGGAACGCACACGCTTCATGTCCGGCTCTCGCCTTCCTCTTCCTCGACGTCCTCCACGACGCCGCCGCGCGTGGCAAACGACTGCCACAAGAGGATTGGAATGAGCGAGCCGAAGACGATCACTTCCTTGAGCGCGCTGTTCCAAAACGATGCATAGCTTTCACCCAATCCCACAAGGATGGCGCCGACGATCGTGGCCGGATAGCTCACCAATCCGCCGATTATGGCGCCGACGAACGCCTTCAGGCCGATGAGAAAACCGGAGTCATAATAGAGGGTGGTGATCGGCCCGATCAGGATGCCGGAGATGGCAGCGAGCGCCGAGGCCAACAAAAACGCGGTTGCCGCAGTGTTCGAGAGCTCAATGCCGACCAGGCGCGCGCCGACCCGGTTGACCGCGGTGGCGCGCAAGGCTTTGCCGTTGAGCGTGCGTTCAAAGAACAGAAACAGAAGCAGGCCAAAAACGGCGGCGCTGGCCACAACCAGAATGCTCTGGCCGGATACCGTCATCGGGCCGACGCTGAAGAACGCACGCGTCAGCGGCGCGGTGCGGAATCCCTCGGGGCCGAAAAAGACCAGCGCCATACCGGACAGCGCAAAATGCGCCGCGACTGCGACAATCAGAAGCACCAGGACCGATGCGTCGGCGAGCGGTCGGAATGCGATTCGATACAAAAGCGGCGAAATCGGGAGAACGACCGCGAACGTGATCGGGATTCCTGCCCACATGGGCAGATCGTAACCGGCGGCAAGATAGGCGGTCGCAGCGGGCGCGACCGGCAGCGCGGCATAATAAAGCAGCGCCTGCGGGATGCGGCGCGCCTGGTGCCGGCGAGTGAGGCCGTAGACTTCCACCACGGTCGCGATTGCCGCCAGCGTCAGCACCAGCCAGACCGTGCCGGGTATGCGCTTGAGCTGCAGCGCCGCCAGCGTCAGGGCTGCATAGCCGACGACGTCGCCGAACGGGACGAAGATGACGCGCGTCGAGAGGAAGATCAGAACGATCCCGAGCGCGACCAGGACGTAGATCGCGCCGGTGGTGATGCCGTCTTGAGCGAGGAGAACGGCGATCTCCGGCGTCATCGAGAAAGGCCCATCGTCAAGATGGCCGCTATGGCCCTGTCACGGCCCTGTCACTGCAGCAGTTTCCATTCCCCCTTCTGCAGCTGAACCAGAACGCGCGAGCGTTCGTCGACGCCGAAGAAGCCGCCGGGCTGATAATTGTAGACCGCATGGGTGCCGACGACGTTCTTTGTAGTGAGGAGCGCGTCCTTCAGCGACGCGCGGAACTCCGCCGTGCCCGGCTGCGCTTTGGGCAGGGCGCGCTTGGCGGCATCGAGGAAGACCAGCCAGGCATCGAACGAATAGGCGGAGAACGCATCATTCTGCGGCGCGTTATTGGTCCTCTGATAGACGTCGCGGAACACGAGCGAGACTTTCTTGGTCGGATTGCTGTCCGGCAGTTGCTCGGCGACGACCACCGGACCGGTTGGCGCAATCAGGCCCTCGACGGCCGCGCCGCCGACGCGCACGAAGTCCGGATTGATCAGCGCATGCGTGCCGTAGAGCCCGCCTTTGTAGCTGCGGTCGGCGAGCGCCAGATATGGCAGCGCGCCCGGCGTGCCGGAACCGCCGGTGATCACGGCGTCGGGCTGGGCGGCAACGATCTTGAGCACCTGGCCAGTGACCGACGTATCGGAACGGGCATAGCGTTCATTGGTCACCACATCGATGCCAGCCGGCCCGACATTCTTCATCAGCGCGTCGTAGACGAGATCGCCCCATGAATCGGAAAAGCCGATATAGGCGACCTTCTTGACGCCGTCCTTTTTCATGCGGTCGACCACGGCGGCGACCATCAGTGGTGGCGGCTGCGGAATGGAAATCATCCATTGCCCGTTCGGGTTCTGCGGCTCGGTCGCTGGCGTCAGCGAGATCATCGGCGTCCTGGTTTCCGCTGCCACCACGGCCATGGCGATCACGCCCGGTGTCCCCGACGTGCCGATCAAGAGATCGACCTTGTCCTCTTCGACAAGCTTGCGGGCGTCGCGCGAGGCGGCAGACGGATCGGACGCATCATCGAGCCGGATCAATTTGATATTGGTATCGCCGACCTTGCCCGCGTAAGCATCGGCGGCGAGGATTCCCTTCTCATAAGGAATGCCGATCGACGCGCCTGGACCGCTCAGCGAGGTGACGAAGCCCACCGTGATGTCGGCGGCGGAAGCCGTCGTCGCAGCCAGCAAGGCAGCCAACAAGTATGACGCAACGCCAACGCCAAACCGCAACAGCATGACCACCTCCACCCGTTAGTCCGTCTGGATGTCCCCGTCGATCCGCGCGAAAAACAATCCTCTGGACGTGCGCGAAAATTGCTTTAACTTTAAAGCATCTGGTGGCGATGGCAAGCGTCTGTCCGTTGTCGCCAGCGTCGCAGGGCTATTTGCACCGCGGGGCGTGCGCCCAACCTGTTGATAGGGAGCGGGAAATTGCGCATTTGGTATCAGAGCTACGTCGACTATGCGAACGGCAAGACGTATTGGGATCGCCTGCGCCGGCATCTCGATGCAATCGTCGATCCGGGGACGAGCGTCGATATCAAAGGCATCACGCCGCACGATTCCTACGCGCATTCGCTTGTGGAAATGCGCTGTGCGCGCGAGATGATCTGCAACGCGATCAAAGCCGAGCGCGAAGGCTACGATGCCTTCATTGTCGGCCACTTTCAGGACGCCGGCCTTTATGAAGCGCGGGCGGTCGTGAATATTCCGGTGGTCGCGCTTGGCGAGGCGTCGATGCTCTACAGCTGCCAGCTCGGGCAGCGCATCGGCATCGTCACCATCAACACGCGTTTCATCCCATGGTTTCATCACCAGATCACGAAATACGGGCTCGAGCGCCGCGTGACCGGTGTGCACGCGATGCAGTTCGAGCCGGGCCAGATCTTGAAGGCGTACGAATCGGAAGAGCTGGCAAAGGACGTCGAGTGCCTGTTTGCCGAGCAGGCCAAGCCCCTGGTGGCGGCTGGCGTGGACGTGCTCATTCCCGGCGGCGGCATTCCGATGCTGCTGTTCGCGACGCTCCACGATCACACGGTGGATGGTGCGCCGGTGATCAACGGCATTCCCATCGTCGTGAAAATGGCGGAGCTCGCGGTGAAGCTGAAGCGTCTCACCGGTCTGGGCGTGAGCCGGGTGTCCGACTATTTCCAGCCGCCGCCGGAAATCATCGAGGAGTTTTTGCAGCACCCGAAAGGGCTGTAACAGCTGGCGAACGTGCCATGGAACGTGGGCTGCGCGAGCGGGCGGGACTGAATCTCACGGTGACGGAAGTGCGGCAGGAAACCGCCCGCATCCGCGCCATCCGCCTTGCGCGCGCCGACGGTGAGCCATTGCCGCCCTGGGAGGCCGGTGCACACATTGACGTGCGCATCCCGCAAGGCGACGAGCGTTCTTATTCGCTGGTCAACCTGTCTGCCGATCCTTCCTTCAGTGTAAATCCGCGCTCCTACCTGCTCGGAGTGCAGCGCGAAGAGCCGAGTACGGGCGGCTCCGCCTATATGCATTCGCTCAAGCCCGGCGACACCGTCATTGCCGCGGGTCCGAGCAACAATTTCCGACTGGAAGCGGCCGCCAAGCCGGTGATCCTCCTGGCCGGCGGCATCGGCGTGACACCGATCGTCTCGATGGCGGCGGAACTCACCGCGCGCGGGCATCCGTTTCGGTTCTATTATGCCGGCCGCGCGCGCGATCAGCTGGCCTTTTTGGCGGCGATCGAGAAGCTTGCCGGCAACAGGCTTGCGATCCATACCGACGATGTCGCCGGGGTTTTCGATGTGGCGGGCTTAATGAGCGCGTTGCACGACGACGAGCCGCTCTACTGCTGCGGGCCGACGCCGATGATCGAGCGGTCGATCGCGGCGGCGCAACAGCTCGGCTGGTGCAGCGGACGACTGCATTTTGAAATCTTCACCACGCCGGGGCCGAAGGCGGGAGATCAGGCCTTCGAGGTCGTGCTCAAAAGCACCGGCGAAAGCTTCCAGATCCCTGCCGGAAAGAGCATTCTCGATGTGTTGATCGAGGCCGGCAAGGACCCGATCCACGATTGCAAGCGCGGCGAATGCGGCATTTGCCAAGTCGGCGTCATCGAAGGCGTCCCGGATCACCGCGACTTTATTTTGTCCGAGGCCGAGAAGGCCGCCGGCAAGCTGATGCAGATTTGCGTATCGCGATCGAAGACGCCGCGTTTGGTGCTGGATTTATGATTCGGCCGTAGGGAGAGAGCGATGGCCAGATACCGCGGGAATGTCGAAGCTGTTCGCAGTCTGGTCCGGGACACCGAAGTCCACCGCGACGTCTATATCGACGAGGAGGTGTTTGCGCTTGAAATGGAGCACCTCTTCGCCAACACGTGGATCTATGTGGGCCACGACAGCCAGATCCCCAATCCGGGTGACTATTTCGGCACGACCATCGGCGCGCAGCCGGTGCTGATGGTGCGCCATACCGACAATACCGTCAAAGTCCTGTTCAACCGCTGTCCGCACAAGGGCACGCGCATCACGTCGGAAACCTGCGGCAATGCGGGAAAATTCTTTCGCTGCCCCTATCACGCCTGGAGCTTCCGCACCGACGGTTCGCTGCTCGCGATTCCGCTGCGCAAGGGCTACGAGAATACGGGGTTGGAGACGAGCCGCGCCGCGGCCGGCATGGCCGCAGTGCGCCATGTCAAGAATTACCGCGGCTTCGTCTTTGCCAAGCTCAACGACGCCGGCATGGATTTTGAGGAATATTTCGGCGACAGCCTGTCGAGCTTCGACAATATGATTGACCGCTCGCCGGTCGGGAAGCTCGAAGTGGCGGGCGGCGTCTTACGCTATATGCACAATTGCAATTGGAAGATGCTGGTCGAAAACCAGACCGACACCTGTCATCCGATGGTGGCGCATGAATCATCGGCCGGCACGGCGGTTGCGGTGTTCAACAGATATCCGCCCGGCACCAAGAAGCCGATGGCGGTCGAGATCTATGCCCCGTTCATGGCGCCCTACGAGTTCTTCGAGAATATGGGCATCCGCGTCTGGCCCAACGGCCATGGCCATACCGGCGTGCACCATTCGATCCACTCCGACTATTCCGCCATTCCTGGTTATTACGAGAAAATGGTGCAGGCTTATGGCGAGAACCGCGCCAAGGCCATTCTCGGCGAGAACCGACACAATACGATCTATTTCCCCAATCTGATGATCAAGGGGCCGATCCAGCTGATACGCCTGTTCAAACCGCTCGCCGTCAACAAGACGCTGGTGGAATCCTGGACCTTCCGCCTGGTTGATGCTCCGGACATGCTGCTCGAGCGCACCTTGATGTACAACCGTCTGATCAATGCGCCAACGTCGGTCGTCGGTCACGACGATCTTGAAATGTATGAGCGCGCGCAGGAGGGATTGCACGTCGATGCCAATCAATGGGTGAACCTGCAGCGGCTTTACAGCCCGTCAGAACAGGCGGACGTCACGGCGGAGATGAACGGGACGTCGGAGTGGCAGATGCGCAATCAATTCCGCGCCTGGTCGAAATTCATGACCATGTCGATGTGAAGCCATGAATGTCCCAAGCAACCAGGACCTTGTCGATTTCGTCACGCGCGAAGCGCGCCTGATCGATCAGCACCGTTTCGACGAATGGCTCGATCTGTTCACCGAGGACGGCATCTACTGGATGCCGCTGGAATGGGGCCAGACCGATCCGAAGCTCGTCGCGTCCTTGATGTATGAGGACAAATTCCTGCTCACCATTCGCGTCGAGCGGCTCAAGGGCAATCGCACTTTTTCCCAGAAGCCGAAGAGCCGTTGCCATCACATTCTGCAGGTGCCGCAGATCGAGCGGCGCGACGAGGCCGGCAACGAATACGTGACCTGGACGCCGATGCACTACATTGAAACCCGCTTCGACGACCAGCAGCTCTATGCCGCGTGGGCGACGCATACGCTCACGGTCGACGACGGCCGATTGCGGATCAAGCTCAAGCGCGTCGATCTCGTCAACAGCGAGGCCGCGTTCGGCAGCATCCAGCTCTTCATGTGATCGGCGGCATGGCTGCAGGGGCGAAGCGCAAATCCTACGACGGCGTCGTCGCCTGTCTGCCGGTCACGATTCCCTATCGGCGCTATTCGACCAATAGCGCGCAATGGTGGCTCGGCCGCGCGCTGCGGGAACTGTGCAAGCGTGCCAAGCTACATGCCGCAGATATCGACGGGCTTGCGGTATCGAGCTTCACGCTCGGGCCAGACACCGCGGTGGGGCTCACCCAGCATTTCGGCGTCTCGCCGCGCTGGCTCGATCACATCCCGTTCGGCGGCGCGAGCGGCATCGTCGCATTGCGGCGCGCGGCGCGCGCCGTTCAGTCGGGCGACGCCGAAATCGTCGCATGCATCGCCGGCGACACCAACCACGTCGACTCGTTTCGCAAGACGCTCTCGACCTTTTCGCGCTTCGCCCAGGACGCGGTCTATCCCTACGGCTCGGGCGGCGCGAACGCGTCGTTCGCGCTGATTACCAAAAATTACATGAACCTCTACGGCGCCAAGCGCGAAGATTTTGCCAAGATCTGCATCGCCCAGCGCGACAATGCGCTGTCGATCCCGCACGCGATGATGAAGAAGAAGCTGACGCTCGATGATTATATGACGGCGCGGCCGATTGCCGATCCGATTCACTTGTTCGATTGCGTCATGCCCTGCGCCGGCGCGGAAGGGCTCCTGGTATGCCGCGAGGACGCCGCCAAGGCGCTGAGGCTGCCCTATGCGCGTATCCTATCGACCATCGAGCGGCACAATGCCTATCCTTCCGACCCGATCCAGGTCCGCGGCGGCTGGGCGGTGGATATATCCGACCTCTGGTCGATGGCCGGCATCAAGCCCGACGCGGTCGACTTCGTGCAGACCTATGACGATTATCCGGTGATCGTCATGATGCAGTTCGAGGATCTCGGCTTTTGCAAAAAGGGCGAAGGGCCGGATTTCGTGCGCTCGCATACATTCACCAACGACGGCTCGTTTCCAAACAATACGTCCGGCGGCCAGCTGTCGGTCGGACAGGCGGGCGCCGGCGGCGGTCTGCTCGGTCTGGTGGAAGCCGTACGCCAACTTACCCAACAGCCGCTCGGCTCAGCTGTGCCCGACGCGCGCAATGGTGTTGTTTCCGGTTTCGGTATGATCAACTACGACCGCGGTCTGGCATCCGGCGCCGCAATCCTAGCGAGAGCTTAAGTGACAGAGCCCCTTGTCCGCCCCAAGCGCAAAAATCCGTTGCAGCGGACCCGCCGGCCGCTCAGTCCCCAAGGCATCCGCAGCCGAACCGCGCACGGCCTTACCGCGGCCGCCGCCGAAGGCCGCTTCGCCCTGCAGGTCTGCGAGGACTGCAAGACCGTGATCTATCCGCCGCGCGACTGCTGTCCGTCCTGCCTGTCCGCGCGCTTGCCGTTTCGCGACGTCTCGCGCGGCGGCGCACTGCTCGCGGAAACAACGGTGCACACATCGCCGGAACCGTATTTTCGCGAGCGCATGCCCTGGCGTGTCGGCACAGTGAAGCTTGATGCCGGCCCCGTGATGGTCGCGCATCTGCACGGCGACACGCGCGAGGGCGACCGCGTGCGGCTCGAACTCAAGCTCGACAAAAGCGGCTCGGCGGTCGCGATCGCTTTGCCCGAACAGGATACTCCGAACATGGCCGACGATCCGCATCTCCGCGAGATGACTTGCGATCCGAAATTCCGTCGCGTGCTGATCACCGACGGGCGAACGCCCGTCGGCCAGGCGATGGCCAAGGCCTTTGCCGATGCCGGCGCCGCGATTGTCTTCGTCGGCGTCGCCGACGCCTGGAAGCCGTTCCCGGGGCTGGACGCGTTGCGCAAGATCGCGCCGGTCGAAATCGTGCCGCTCGACGTGACCGATACGGAATCCGTCACCGAACAGGCCGAGCAGAACGGCGCGCGCATTGATATCGTGGTGAATACCGCCGAGCATGTGCGCTCCGGCGGTATTGTCGACCGACACGGCTTGACCGTCGTGCGCGAGCAGATCGACGTCCGTTATTTGGGGCTGGTACGTCTCGCGCAGGCCTTCGGCCCGATCCTGCGCGCCCGCGGCGCCGACGGCGTGAACTCGGCGGCGGCCTTCGTCAATCTGCTGTCGGTGCACGCGTTGATGAACTGGCCCGCTTACGGCAGCTACTCGGCGGCGGAAGCGGCCTGCCTGTCGGCGGCGCATTGCATGCGTGCCGAATTGCGGCCGGGCGGCGTCAAAGTCATGAACGTGTTTTTCGGGCCGCTTGAAACAGAATGGTTTCAGACCGTGCCGCCGCCAAAGGTCGCTCCTGCGGCGCTGGCGCGCGGCGTGGTGCGCGGACTGCAGCAGGGCGTCGAGGATGTCTTTGTCGGCGATATTGCCGAAGACATCCGCGCGCGGCTTGCGGTCAACCCAAAGGCGCTCGAGCGCGAAATGGCGACGAGCTGAAGGAAGTCACCATGAGCGTCGATGTCCTGTCTTTTGCCCGCGCCATCGCCAACGGCCAGATCCGCGTCATCGATCTGACGCAGACCCTGTCGCAGGATTTTCCGACCATTGTTCTTGCACCCGAGCTCGGCCAATGCGCGCCGTTTCGCATCGAGGAAGTGTCGCGTTACGACGAGCGCGGGCCGGCCTGGTACTGGAACAACATCAGCCTCGGCGAGCATACCGGCACGCATTTCGACGCGCCGATCCACTGGATCTCCGGCAAGGATTTGCCGAACAACGCCGTCGACACGATCGACGTGAGAAAGTTCATCGCCCCCGCTGTTGTGATCGACTGCTCGAATGAGTGTGCGGCCGATCCGGATTTCGCATTGACGATTCCCTTTGTCGAGGCCTGGGAAGCGCGGCACGGCAAGATCGAGCCGGGCCATTGGGTTTTGTTGCGCACCGACTGGTCGAAGCAGAGTTTTGCCGATTACGCCAATCTGCGTGACGACGGCGCGCACACGCCTGGGCCGGAGCCCGCGGTCGTAAAATGGCTTGTCGAGCAACGCGATGTGCATGGCTTCGGCACCGAGACCATTGGCACCGATTTCGGCCAGGGCCATCACTTCAATCCGCCGTTTCCGGCGCATTTTTATATGCACGGTAAAGGCCGCTTCGGCCTGCAATGCCTGACCAATCTCGATCTGCTTCCGCCCAAGGGCGCCGTGATCATCGCCGCGCCGTTAAAGATCAAGCAGGGCTCGGGCAGCCCATTGCGCGTGCTGGCGCTGGTGTCGTGACACGGGAGCGGTCATGACGGCGCGCAATGTCGCGGTGGTCACCGGCGCCTCGACCGGCATCGGCGCGGAGATCTGCCGGCAGATGCTGGCGGCCGATTACGAGGTCATCGCGCTGGCGCGGCGCAAGCCGCCAACAACGCACGCAAAGCTGCACGCGATCGAAGTCGATTTGCTTGACCGCGCGGCGACCGAACAGGCGGCCAAAGAGATTGCGTGCCGATTTGCGGTCTCGCATGTCGTGCACAACGCCGGCGCTATCCGGCCGGCACTGCTGCCGGACGTCCAGCAGGAGGATCTCGACGCGCTGACGCAGCTTCATCTTGGCGCGGCGATTTCGCTTGCGCAGGCTCTCCTGCCGGCGATGAAGCGCGAGCGCTTCGGTCGCATCGTCCTGATGTCCTCGCGCGGCGCGCTCGGTCTGCAGACGCGCTCGGCCTATGCCGCGACCAAAGCTGGCATGATCGGCATGGCGCGGACCTGGGCTCTTGAACTCGCAGCCGACGGCATTACCGTCAATGTTGTGGCGCCCGGTCCGATTGCCGATACCGAAATGTTCCGCAGCGTCATTCCGGCGGACAGCGTGCGCGAACAGGCGCTGGCGGAGGCGATCCCGGTAAAGCGGCTCGGCCGCAGCGACGATGTCGCGCGGGCGGTGATGTTCTTCTGCGACCGCGCCAATGGATTCGTGACCGGACAGACGCTGTTTGTCTGCGGGGGCGCCAGCATCGGGACGATTGTCATCTGACGAGACGCGCTTGAACGGCGGTTGACCGGCATTGCTTTAAGTCTAAAATAACTGGCGCGGCAAGCCGGATCGTCGCGCGATAGAGGCCCAGATGGCTGAACGTTCGTTTGCCAAGGAAGTCGCCGATCTGAGACTCGGCGCCGGCCAGGAATTCCGCGGCGAGGGGATTCTCGCGATCACCAAGGCGCTGCTGCAGTCCGGCGTCGGCTATGTCGGCGGCTACCAGGGCGCGCCGATCTCGCATCTGATGGACGTTTTGTCCGACGCGCAAGACGTGCTCGCCGAGCTCGGCGTGCATTTTGAGACTTCGGCGTCGGAAGCCGCTGCCGGCGCGATGCTGTCGGCGTCGGTCATGTATCCGATCCGCGGCGCGGTGACCTGGAAATCGACGGTCGGTACCAACGTGGCCTCAGACGCGCTGGCCAATCTGGCTTCGGGCGGCGTCAAGGGCGGCGCGCTGATCATCATCGGCGAGGATTACGGCGAGGGCTCCTCGATCATGCAGGAGCGCTCGCACGCCTTTGCGATGAAGTCGCAAATCTGGCTGCTCGATCCGCGTCCCAACCTGGAAAGTATCGTCAAGGCCGTCGAAGACGGCTTCGAGCTGTCGGAAGCGTCCAACACGCCGGTGATGCTGGAAGTGCGCATTCGCGCTTGTCACGTTCACGGCCGCTTCATTGCCAAGGACAACAAGCCGCCGCCGTTCACGCTGGCCCAGGCACTGGAGAACCCACAGCGTGACACCGGCCGGATCGTCTTGCCGCCTGCCGCTTTTGTGCAGGAGAAGGAGAAGATTGCGCAGCGCCTGCCCGCGGCGATCGAGTTCATCAAAACGCGCAAGCTCAACGAGACTTTCGATGGCGAGCTCGCCGACATCGGCATCGTGCTGCAAGGCGGTCTCTACAACGGCGTGATCCGCGCGCTGCAGCAGCTCGGCCTGGCCGATGTCTGGGGCGCAACGCGCGTACCGCTCTACGTGATGAACGTGACCTATCCGCTGATCGACAGCGAGCTGGCGGCGTTCTGCTCCGGCAAGTCCGCGGTGCTGATGGTCGAGGAAGGGCAGCCGGAGTTCATCGAAACGGCGCTGCACGCGATCCTGCGCAAGGCGGAGATCTCGACCAAAATCTACGGTAAGGACGTCTTACCGGTCGCCGGCGAATACACGGCGGAAGCGCTGTCGGCAGGCCTGCGTGCATTTCTCGCCGCCACGATGCCGGATGCTTTGCCCGAACAGATCCGCGGTCGCAACGAGCCGGCGCAGCCAATCGCCGACGAGATCAAAGCATTGGCTGCCGTGGTGCCGCCGCGCCCGCCCGGCTTCTGCACCGGCTGTCCGGAGCGGCCGATCTTTGCGGCGATGAAGCTCGTCGAAAAAGAGCTCGGTCCGCATCATGTCTCCGCCGATATCGGCTGCCACCTGTTCTCTATTCTGCCGCCGTTCAACATCGGCGCGACAACGATGGGCTACGGACTCGGGCCGGCCTCGGCCTCGGCCTTCAACGTGAAAGCCGGCAAGCGTCCGATCGCGATGATCGGCGACGGCGGTTTTTGGCACAATGGTTTGGCAAGCGGCATCGGCAATGCGGTGTTTAATCGGCACGACGGCGTCATCATGGTGGTGGACAATTATTATTCGTCCGCCACCGGCGGCCAAGACATCCCGTCTTCGCGCGCCGACAACCGCTCGCGCTCGACCAAGCACCCGATCGCCGATGCGGTGAAAGGCGTCGGCGCGAGCTGGGTGCGCCAGATTGACCGGACCTATGATGTCGCAAAAGTGCGCGACACGCTGAAAGAGGCGCTGACGACCAACGAGAAGGGTCCAAAAATCATCGTTGCGTCATCGGAATGCATGTTGAACAAGCAGCGTCGCGTCAAGCCGTTGTTCAACAGAGCGGTGAAAGCCGGGCAGCGCATGGTGCGCGAGCGCTTCGGCGTCGATGAGGATGTCTGCAGCGGCGATCACGCCTGTATCCGCCTATCCGGCTGCCCGTCGCTCTCCGTCAAGCGCACCGACGATCCGCTGAAGGACGATCCGGTCGCCGCGGTGGATAATTCCTGTGTCGGCTGCGGCAATTGCGGCGAAGTGGCCGAAGCCGCCGTGCTGTGCCCGTCGTTTTATCGCGCCGATATCGTGCACAACCCGACCACGTTCGACCGCCTGCTGGCGCGGCTTCGCGGGGCGGTGATCGGCTTCCTGCAACGGCACCGCGACCGCCGCCGCATCGCGTTCTCGTGAGACCGCGCATGAATGTGATGACGCCGATGCGCAATGTGGATGGGCCCGAACAGCTTGACGTCGCCGAGCCGATCTCGGTGGCGGTCTTGGCAATGGGCGGGCAGGGCGGCGGCGTGCTGGTCGACTGGATTGTGACGCTGGCCGAGAGCCAAGGTTTCATCGCGCAGTCGACCTCCGTGCCGGGCGTCGCGCAGCGCACCGGCGCGACCATCTATTACGTGGAAATGATCAAGGCGCGCGCCGACGGCCGCTGCCCGGTCCTGGCGCTTATGCCGACGCCCGGCAAAGTCGACATCGTGATCGGCGCCGAATTGATGGAGGCCGGCCGCGCCATGCAGCGCGGACTGGTCTCGCCGGAGCGCACGACACTGATCGCCTCATCGCATCGCTCTTATGCGGTGGCCGAAAAGATCGCGCCCGGCGACGGCATTGCCGATGACGCCAAGGTCTACCGGGCGGCGCAAGTCGCGGCGAAGCGGTTCCTCGCCTTCGACATGGCGGCGCTCGCCGAACGGACGGGAAGCGCGATCTCCGCGGTCCTGTTCGGCGCGCTCGCCGGCGCGAAGGCGCTGCCGTTTCCGCGCGAGGCGTACGAAGCGGCGATCCGCAAGGCCGGCGTTGGCGTCGATGCAAGTCTGCGCGCCTTTGCCGCTGGCTACGATGGCGCCGTAAATCCAGTAAAGCCGGTGAAAGCCGTCGCGGGCACGGCCGAGCCGAAGCTTGAGCCGATCGGCGATGCGCAGTTCGATGCGCTGGTTGCCCGTGCGCGCGCCGAGTTTCCGGTGGAGGCGCATGCGATACTGGCGGCCGGTTTGCGGCGCGTGGTCGATTTCCAGGATATCGCCTACGGGCGCGAATATCTTGATCTGGTTGCGACTTTCCTGCCGTTCCAACACGGCACCGACGCCACGCTTGTCCGCGCTGCCGCCAAATATATCGCGCTTGCCATGGCCTACGACGATGTGATCCGCGTCGCCGACCTCAAGACGCGGGCCAGCCGCTTTGACCGCGTGCGCGCCGAGGTCACCGCTGCGCCGGACCAAATCGTGGACATCACCGAATTCATGCATCCGCGCATGGAGGAGGTGATTGGCACTCTGCCGGCAAAGCTAGGACTTTGGTTCGAGGCGCGGCCGCGCCTGCTTCACGCGCTTGACCGCGTGGTCAATCGAGGGCGCCGCGTGCGCACCACCACGATCCGCTGGTTTCTGCCGCTCTATCTCCTCGCCGGCCTGCGGCGCTTCCGCCGCGCCACTCTGCGGCACAAGCGCGAAGTGGCACATCGCGATGCCTGGCTCGAAGCCGCGCGCGCCGCTGCCGCCTCAAATCCTGCGCTGGCAAAGGCCATCATCGAATTACGCCGCCTGGTGAAAGGCTATTCCGACACGCATGCCCGAGGCCTGTCCAAATTCGACAAGGCGCTCGCCGCCGCGATACGGCTGCGCGAGCGCGGCGACGCCCCTGATTGGGTGCGGCGATTGCGCGACGCGGCCTTGGCCGACGAAGACGGCAAGATATTGGATGGTGCCATTGCCACCATCGCCACCCTGTAAACTCCCCGCATTGTTGCCCCTGAATGGTTGATCGAAATCGCAGCCGCCTGATCTGACATGTAGGCTCGTTCATCAATGATCTGCATCTGCCGTTGCTTGCATAGAGGCGCTGATGCCGCGTGAATTTGAACATACCGATGTTGAAACGCTGGTGCGTGACGAGCCCAAGGGCAGCAAGCATCAGTTGCGGCTGTGGTTGCGGCTGCTTTCGTGCACCAATCTCATCACGGCCGAGATCCGACAGCGGCTGCGCAGCGAGTTCGAATTCACGCTCCCGCGCTTCGACCTGATGGCGCAATTGGATCGCGAGCCCAACGGGCTGCGTTTGAGCGAACTGTCGAAGCGCATGATGGTCACCAATGGCAATCTGACCGGGCTTGTCGACCGGCTCATCGAGGAAGGCTATGTGCGCCGTGTCGATGATCCCAGCGACGGGCGCGCGTCGGTGGTGCGGCTGACCAAAGCGGGCATGGAGATTTTCAAAAAACTTGCCGCCGCGCACGAGGCTTGGCTTGCAACACTGTTCAACGGCCTGAGCCCGGAAGCCGCAGAGCGGCTGATGAAAGACCTGGCCGCGCTGAAGCATTCGGTGGTCGAAGTCGGTATTGCCTATGATTGCAATCAGTAGCGCGCTGCTCGGACTAGAGACGGACCGTGCCGCACGGCAGCCGGACAAATGCCGTCATGGGTGACCAGGCTGCGACCAAAAATCCGGGAGCCTCGCTTGCGCAGCGCGAGAGGCGCATTGTGCGGCTCGAGCGTGAGCGCGGCTGTGCCGTGATCGTGCTCGATAATCCGCCCGTCAATGTCGCCTCGGCGGCGCTGCGGGCGCAGCTCCTCGATGCGGTGCGAGAACTCGCCGCCGATGACGGGATCAAGGCCGCGGTGTTGATCGGCGCCGGGAAGACGTTTGTATCCGGTGCCGACCTGAAAGAGTTTGGCGGCCCGCTGCTGCCGCCGGAAATGCCGCAGGTGCTCGCCGCGCTCGGTGATTGTCCAAAGCCGATCGTCGCCGCTTTGCACGGCGCGGCCATGGGCGGCGGCTTTGAGCTTGCGCTCGCCTGCGATGCGCGGATCGGCGCACCGGATCTGGTGGTCGCGCTGCCTGAGGTGAAGCTCGGCATCATCCCCGGCGCGGGCGGAACGCAACGCGTGCCGCGGCTCATCGGCGTCTCGAAAGCCATCGAATTCATCACCTCTGGCCGTCGCATGCCGGCGCAAGAGGCGCTCGCGCTCGGCTTGCTCGATGCCATCGCCAAGGCTGATTTGCGCGCGGAAGCGGTTGCGCTTGCGCTTTCGCTGTCCGGCAAGCGCAATCTGGCTGCTGTGCCGGTTCCCGCCGAGAACGACGAAGTTGTCGCGGCCGCGGCCGATAGCGCGCTGAAAAAGGCCAAGGGCCGGCCCTATATCGCCCGCGCCGTCGAAGCGGTGCGCTGGGCGGCTGAGACGCCGCTTGATGAGGGCATGGCGCGGGAGCGCGCCGCGTTTCATGCGCTGCGCACGGCGGAGGAGGCCTTCGCGCTGCGCCATCTGTTTTTTGCCGAGCGCGAAGCCTCACGCCTTCGCGACCTCGAAGGCGTGCCGGCAAGAGCATTGGCCAAAGTCGCGGTCATCGGCGCCGGCACCATGGGCTCCGGCATCGCCGCGGCGCTGATCGAATCCGGACTGCATACGCTCCTGATCGACACCAAAACGGACGCGCTGCAGCGCGCCCAGTCGAAAATCGCCGAGCTTCAAGCGCGCGCGGTCGCGCAAACGCGCATCGATCAGGCGACAGCGCAAGCGCGGCTCGAGCGCCTGACGCTGGGCAGCGAACTTGCGCCGGCGCGCGACGCCGACCTCGTTATCGAGGCCGTCTTTGAAGACATGGGAGTCAAGGCCAAGGTGATGGCCGAGCTCGATCGCGTGATGAAGCCGGATGCGATCTTGGCGACCAATACATCTTATCTCAACGTCGATGTACTCGCCGCGGCAACCGGCCGTCCGCATCTTGTGCTAGGCCTGCACTTCTTCAGCCCGGCCAATGTCATGCGGCTTCTGGAAATCGTGCGCGGCGCCAAGACTTCGCGCGAGACACTCGCGACCGGATTCGCCCTGGCCCGCCGGCTCGGCAAGGTCGGCGTGCTCGCCGGCGTCTGCGAAGGTTTCATCGGCAATCGCATCTATAACGTGTACCGCAACCAGTGCGAATTCATGCTGCAGGAAGGCGCGCTGCCCCAGGACATCGACGATGCGCTGGAAGACTTTGGCTTCGCCATGGGCCCCTTCCGGGTCGGCGACCTGTCCGGACTCGACATCGCCTGGGCCAACCGCAAGCGACAGGCGGCCACGCGCGATCCGCGCGCCCGCCATGTTGCGATCCTGGACAGGCTCTGCGAGGCCGGGCGCTTTGGGCAAAAAACCGGGGCGGGCTGGTATGGCTACCCGCACGGCGCGCGCCGTGGCGAGCCCGATCCCTTGGTCGAAAAAATCATCATCGAGGAGTCGGCGGCCAACGGCTTCGCTCGCCGCAAGATCGCGCCGGAAGAGATCGTCGACCGCGCGCTGGGCGCCATGATCAACGAAGCGCGGCTGGTTCTCGCCGACGGCATCGCGCAGCGCGCATCCGACATCGATCTTGTATTCGCGCACGGCTATGGCTTTCCCGATTATCGCGGCGGTCCGCTGTTCTGGGCGAGCCGGCAAGACCCTGCACGGATCGCCAGGGCGGTGGATCTGGTCGCGGCTGCGACCGGCTTTGGCTTTCGAAGGGCAGCCGAAATCCGGTAGCGGCGGAACCTTTATCGCACAAACCTGTAGCGAAAGCGTTCGCCATCAGCTTCGATCAGCCCGGTGGTCGGATGCGGAAAGTGGATCGGCAAGACGAACGTGCCGGTGCCGGCGGCCTCGCTCAGAAACTTCCGCCGCGATCGTGCAGCCTGCGCCGGGTCCCAATCGAAAATCGTCGACCAATCCGGCTCGCGGCATTGCAACGCGTGATGCATCATGTCGCCGACGACGACGGCTTGCTTTCCGCGCGAGCGGACATTAACGCAGCAATGGCACGGTGAATGGCCGGGCGTCGGCGTCAGAGAGAATGTGTCGTCGAGTTGATAGGTTTCATCGACGAGCAGCGCCTGGCCGGCCTCGACGATCGGTTGGCAATTGTAGCGAAACACATTGCCGCCGCCGCCGGCGCGGGTTTCGCCGCGCCTGGTCGATTCTTCCCAGGCGGCGTATTCGCCCTTGTGAAAAATGTACTTGGCCTTTGGAAAGGTCGGTACCCATCGGCCGTTGCGCAGCACCGTGTTCCAGCCGCAATGGTCGATATGCAGGTGCGTGCAGAACACGTAATCGATGTCCTCGAAGCGCAGGCCCGCGGCTGCAAAACCGTCGAGCCAGGGCTGTTTGGGAAAGTCCATCGGCGGCGGATAGCCCTTGTCTTCGCCGGTGCAGGTATCGATCAGCACGGTGTGCCTGGGCGTGCGCACGATATAAGTCTGATAAGTGATGACCATTTTGCCGGACACAGGATCGAAAACCTCCGGATCGAGCTCGCTAAGATGACGCTTGCCGATGGCCGGGTCATAGGCGGGGAACATTTCCTGCGGCGTCCGCCATGGTCCGTCGCGCTCGATAATGCTGGTGATGGTGACGTCGCCGATGGTAAGTTTTTTCATCCTGATCCCGACTTTGTCGTTGGCTTACTACTTCGATTGCTTGTTCCGACCACCGTGGAATTCTGCGCAATGACATTTCAAGTTTTCAAGCTTCCTATTGATCGCGCTCTTACGCGTGTGGCCCTCAGATCGACCGATTGACGCCGCCGTCGACCACGATGGTCTGGCCGGTAATGTAGCCGGCCTGCGGCGAACAGAGATAAGCGCAAAGATCGCCGATCTCATTGGGCCATCCCATGCGGCGGACCGGAATTGTTTCCGCGAGACGCTTGAATTGCTGCTCAGGCGCCACCCCGAGAAGTCGCGCCCGCGCCGAAAGGATCTCACTGAGCCGGTCGGTCATGATCGGGCCGGGCGCGATATTGTTGACGGTAATGCCGTAGGGCGCGAGATCGGAGGCGATGGTCTTGGCCATGACGGTGACGCCGGCGCGCACCGAATCCGACACGACAAGATCGGTCATCGGCTCTTTCACGCCATAGCCGGTGAGATTGACGATGCGGCCGCGGCCCGATGCCTTCAACGCGGGCAGAGCCTCGCGGATAAGGCGAACGGCGCTCATCAAATTGAGCCTGAAGGCAATCTCCCAGTCGCCATCGCCGACTTGTTCGAACGGACCGGTCGGCGGCCCGCCGGCATTGGTGACGAGGCAATCGAGCCCGCCCAGCGCGGCAATGGCCTCGCCGACAACGCGCTTCACGTCTGCTGGCTGCGACACGTCGGCGGCGCAATAGGCGGCGGCGCCCAATTCGGTCGCCGCGCGCTTGAGCTCTTCGGTGGTGCGCGCACAGATGAAGACGCGGGCGCCTTCCTCGGCCAGCGATTTGGCGCAGGCCTTGCCCAATCCCTTGCTGGCGCCCACCACCAGGGCCTTGCAGTCTTGTAAGCCGAGATCCATCGCGAAGCCCTTCGACCGCCGTCCGCTTGGAGCATCAGCCGGATGCAGCAGCGGGCTTGCCGCTTGCCAAATAGGCATGCTCCAGCCGGGCGGGCAGATCGGCCTCGCTCGTTCGCGCCTCCAGCACGATCGATCCGCGCGCCAGCGCGTATACGCGATCGGCGAGGGCGAGCGCCTTCTCGATCAGTTGCTCGACCAGGAGGACGGCGGTTCCGGCTTCGCGCAGCCGCCGCACCACGACGAGCACGCGGTCCACCAGGACCGGCGACAGGCCGGCCGACGGCTCGTCCAGCATGAGCAGCCGCGGCCGCCGCACCAGGCCCTGCGCCACGGCGAGAATCTGCTGCTGACCGCCGGAGAGCGAGGCCGCGCGTTCGTCCCGCTTGGCGGCGATTTCAGGAAACAGTGCCAACACTTCTTCAACGCGTGTGGCGCGTTCGCGGCGCGGCAGCCCATAAGCGGCCAGCAACAGATTATCCCGCACGGCAAGCTGCGTGAACACACGGTGGCCTTCGACGACATGCGCCAGCCCGGCTTTGACGATATCGCGCGGGCTGAGATTTGAAAGATCGCGCCCGGCAAAGCGCACGCGGCCCGACCACGGCAATAGTCCCGAGACGGCGCGCAGCAGCGTCGTCTTGCCGGCGCCATTGGGGCCAAGCAGCGCCACGACCTCACCCGGACCCACCGTCAGGTCCACGTCGCGCAAGACGCGAATCTTGCCGTATCCGGCGGAAACGCCGGCCGCTTCCAGGAGTGGCTCAGCCGCCGAGATAGGCATTGACCACCTCGCGATGCGAGCGGATTTCGGCCGGCGATCCCGCCGCCAGGATTTTTCCGAGATTGAGCACAGTGACGCGATGACAAATGTCGAAAATCAGATCGGGATGATGCTCGACCACCAGCACGCCGGTACCGGCGCGCGCGACGGCGAGGAGGAGCGCGCCAAGCCGCTCGATCTCCTCGGCCGAGAGGCCGGCGGCCGGCTCGTCGAGCAGGAGATAGGCCGGGCGCAGCATCAAGGCGCGCGCGATCTCGGTGAAACGAAGCTCGCTGTGCTGAAGGCGATCGGCGCAGACCGCCGCCAGACGCTCGAGCCCGACGACCGCGAGTGCCAGCATGGCGGCATCGTTGAGCTTGCTTTCGTCGCGCCGATGGCGCGGCAGCGACAGCAAGGATTCCACAAAGGTGCCGCTGCCGTCGATGGTGCCCCCGATCATGACATTCTGCAGCACCGAGGCCGAGCCGACAATGCGCGGTGTCTGGAAGGTGCGCGCTATACGCAAATGCGCGCGCCGGTGGCGCGCCAGGAGCGGCAGCGGGACGCCGTTCAGCCTAACGGCGCCGTGCTGCTGCGCATAATATCCGGAAATGACATTCAGCGTCGTGGTCTTGCCGCTGCCATTCGGTCCGATCAGGCCATGCACCTGACCGCGCCGGATCTCGAGATCGAGACCGTCGATCGCTTTCACCCCGCCAAAGCTCAGCGCCACCTGTTCCAGCGTCAGCGCGCCTACGTCAGGGATCGCGCCGAGCAGCCGCTCGAGCAGTTCAGGCCGCGGCACGATCGCGCGATGGGTCTCGAGCGGGCGACGATTTTTAAAATCCAACATCTCGGCAATGCCGCCGGGGATCGCCAGCACGATGACCAGCAGCAGGACCGCGTAGAGGAACGTTGACCACGCCACCAGCGGTGCGGCGAATTCGGGCAATACGGTGAGAAGAATCGTGCCGAGCAGCGGTCCTAAAATCGAGCCGCGCCCGCCGATCAAGATGGCGATGAAGAACAGGACCGACAGGTCAAGCGTGAAGGCGTCCGGCGTTATGTAGGATTGGAGGGAGGCGAACAGCCCGCCGGCGACGGCGGCAAGCGCGCCGCTGAACACGAACACCATTGTCAGCAAAGCTGGCTTGGCGATGCCGCAGGCTTCCGCCGCGACTTCCGCGTCGCGAATCGCGGTAAGCGCACGCCCGAAGCGGCTGCTCCCGACATTCGCCGTCATCCAGGTGCAGAGCGCCGCGAAGGCAAAGCACAGATAGTAGAAGCCCCATTGCGACGACAACGGCGCCGGGAAGATCGGACCGGGGACGCCCACGCCTCCGCCGGTCACGCTCTGCCAGGCGAGCGCCACCTGGGTGACGATGGTGGCAAAGCCAAGCGTCGTGATGGCGAAATAGAATGTGCGCAGTCGCAGCGCCGGCAGGCCGATGATCACGCCGAAAACGCCGCCGATGAACGCCGCAATCGCCAGCGCCAAAAAGGGCGGGAGCGCGGGCGTGACATTGCCGGCCGCAAGCACGCTGGTCGCATAGGCGCCGAGCGTGAGCAGCGCCACCCAGCCGATCGCGATCTGCCCGGCGAAGCCGACCACCAGGTTGAGGCCCGATACCAGCACCCAGTAGACGCAGGCGCGGGTCGCGATCAGGCCCCAATAGCCGCCGCCGAACAGCGGGAAGGCGATGCCGATCAGCAGCAAGAGCAAGAAAGGTGTTGCTGCGCCGAGCGCAAATGTGAGGCCGAGGGCATTGGCGTGGCTCGGACGCAATTGTGCCGCCGGGGTATCCATCACACGCGGCGCTGCAGGCCGGCGCCGGCGAGCCCTTCCGGCCGCGCCAGCAAGACGATGATGAACACGGAGAACACAGCCACCGAAGCAAAGATGCCGCCCACCAGAAAATTCGCCGCCTGCTGAAACAGGCCAAGCAGGAGACCGGCAACGACGGCACCGCGCTGAGAGCCCATTCCTCCGAGCGCAACCGGAATGAAACCGTAAAACGTCAAAAGCGGCGCATTGCCGAAGAAGGCGAGCAGCATCTCGCCGCCGGCAAAGCCGGCAAGCGCGCCGATCGCGCCAGCCAGCGCAAAGCTCAAGATGCGCAAGCGGCGCTCGGGCAGGCCGAGGGCGCGCGCCGCATAGCTGTCCTCGGCGATCGCCAGGAAGGCATGGCCGATCAAAGTGCGCCGATACAGCAATTCCAGGCCGATGATCACCACGGCGCAGGCGAGCATCGGCAGCCAGAACTGCTGGTCGAAAGCGCCGCGCGCGATGTCGAACAGGCGCGGAAACGGTCGCGCGTCGGTGCCCCATTCGATCGCGGTGAATTGCTGGACTATGAGCGCCAGCGCCAGCGTCGACAGCACGTAGAGATGCTGGTCGAGGCTACGCAGCACCGGCCGCACGGCGACGATCTCGGTGACGACGCCGAAGACCGCACCGGCGGCAAGCGCAAGAATAAAGCCGAGCGCGACGGGCAAGCCCATCACGGCGATGAACAGCGAGCCCAGCACGCCGCCCAGCATGCCGAGCGTGCCAGCGGTGAAGCTGAACACGCGCGAGGCGGAGAACATGACGTTATATGCGATGCCGATCAGTGCGTAGATGCAGCCGATCGCCACCCCGGTCGAGACAATCGATTGGACCATCGGCTCAAGCGCTGTACCCAGGAGCCAGGTTGAAGGCGCCATCCTTCAGCGAATTGGCTTCGACCATCACGACCTCGTCGTCCGGATAGCCGTCGTGCTGCTCGGGGGTGAAAGAGATGTCGCCGTAGACGCCCGGGAATCCCTTGAGTTTGTTCAAATAGCCGACGATCTGCTCCGGCTCGGGGCCGACGGCCTTCATCGCATCGGCGATCATGCGCGGGGAGTCGTAGCCGAGCGCGATCCACCACAGGAGCGTGTCGCTCATGTCGATCTTGGCGCTCTTCAGACGGTCGAGGAAGTCCCTGGTGCGATCGGTCAATTTGCCGCCGCTGCTGTAGCAGACCGGACGGAAATTGTTGGGATAGACCTTCGCCCAATATTCGGGCTTTTCCAGCAAAGCCTTGGTCTGGCCGGAGCCCAGCGTGGTCTGGCCGACGATCGGCACGTCCCACCCCATATCGCCGCGCGTATTGATGATGCGCGACAGGAAGCCCGCATTCACGCTCCACGGCATGATCGCTTCCGCGCCGGCCGATTGCATGCGCAACAGCTCCGGCTTGAGATCCGGATTGGCGGCATCGACATTGCCCTGATACACGACTTCGGCGCCTTTCGCCTTGAGCATCGGCACATAGGCATTGACCGAAGCGGTGCCGTAGCCGGTCGTGTCGCTGATCACCGCGACCTTCTCGTGCTTGAGCACATCCACAACATAGCGGTTCGCCGCGGCGCCAATCTGCTGATTGGTGGGCGCGTTGCGGAAACACATCGGATATTTTTTTGGATCGGTCAGGCTGTCCACCCAGCAAGGATGAACCTGCGGCGTGTTGGTGCGCGCCAGAAGCGGCACTACCGCAAGCGACTCGCCGGAATTGAGAGGACCGAAGACGACGCTCACCTTTTGCCCGCGGGTGAGCTCGGCCGCGCCGTTGACCGCTTTCGTCGGATCGCTTTGGGTATCGCGGGTGATCAACTCGATCTTGCGGCCATTGATGCCGCCGCCATCGTTGATTTCCTGCACCGCCAATTGGGTGCCGCGATTGATCCCGATGCCGGTGGATGACGAAGGCCCGGTCAGCGCCGGCAAATAGCCGATCAGGATCGGTTCATTCGCAGCAATCGCAGGCTTGGCGAGGGGCTTGGTGAGGCCGGCGACCGCGGCGGCGCCGCCCGCCGCCAGTGCTCGACGACGCGTCATCGACATTTGGGTGTCCTCCCTTGGCTGGTCTTGAATTCACTCCCGAAGCTTGTTGCGTTTCTTGAAGTTCGCGGCCGCCATTATAGTCTTGGCCGGATGGTCGGGAAAAGCGCCTCGGGGGGCTTTGTTTCGCGGCGACATTCCTCAGCACGTTTCGTCCGGTACAGTGGGCAATGCGTGGGCCGGTCAGCGTGGCAACGACGCTTCGGTCTCCGCTCATCCCCGCGAAGGGCGCGAAGGCTGGGACCCGCTTCTGAATTTCCGCTTGCGCGGAAACGAGCGGACGATGAAGGCGGCACCGCGTCCTGGATGAAGAGATCCGTGAAAGGAACAAAAGGATGGAACTGGGGCTTGCAGGCAAGACGGCGCTCATCACGGGCGGCAGCAAGGGCATCGGCCTCGAGACGGCACGCGCGCTGGCGCGCGAGGGCGTGAAGGTTCTGATTTGTGCACGCCGCGACACGGCGCTTGCCGAGGCGGCGCGCGACATCACTGCGACCACGCAGATGCAGGTCGAGACGCATGGCCTCGACGTGACCAAGGTTGAGCAGATCGAGGCCCTTCCCGGCGTGGTGCGCGAAAAACTCGGCCGCATCGACATTCTCGTCAACAATGCCGGCACCGGCACCTATAAGCCCTTTCTCGAAGTGACCGATGAGGAGCTCGTCTATGGCATGGCGATCAATTTCTTCGCGCAATTCCGCATCTGCCAGCGCATCGTACCGATGATGATCGCGCAGGGCGGCGGCCGCATCGTCAATGTGAGCGGCGAGACCGGCATCATGACGCTCAATCCGCCTTTCCTGTCATCCTGCACGGGACCGGCAAAATCGGCCGAGATCCGCTTTTCCAAGGTGCTCGCCAACGAGCTCGCGCCGCACAATATTCGCGTCAATTGCGTGATCCCGGGCTTCATCAACACGCCGGAGCGTTTCGCGAAGTGGGAGCGGGAGATGGCCAAGCGCAAGCTCAGCCCGGAAGAGGCCGCGCGCGAGCGCGCGCTGTGGTCGCGCAATCAGGGAACGCGCGACACGCGCTGGGGCACGCCGGAGGAGATCGCCAATCTGATCGTCTTCGCCGTCTCGGACGCGGCGAGCTACATCAACGGCGCCGAGCTCGTGGCGGACAATGCGATGGACAAGTCATGATGAGGCCTTGCGCCGCTCGTCCCGCAAAAGGGGAGCCCGAGTCGCAGAAGATGCCGGCGATCAGGCAGCGGCCCTGCCGCCCCCGGATATGCGCGAAGGGGCGAGACCTGTGCGGAATTGATGAACTCCCGTCCGGCGATGAGGTCGCCAAATTGGCAGGGCCGCCACCTGCGCATGGTATGCGTCATGGCACGCGTCACGGCCCGCAGCGACATCACCGCTGCACGATGACCGTCGCGCCGATCTTGGTGCGGTTGTACAAGTCGATGACGTCGTCATTGGACATGCGAATGCAGCCTGACGAGACGCCGCCGCCAAGCTTCCAAGGCTCGTTGGTGCCATGGATGCGGTAGAGCGTGTCACCGAGATAGAGGGCGCGGGCGCCTAACGGATTATCCGGGCCCCCCGCCATGTGATGGGGCAGGCTTGGAAAGCGCTGCAGTTCGCCCGGCGTGGGCGTCCAGTCCGGCCATTCGCGTTTGGCCGTCACCGTGCTGACGCCCGACCAAGCATAGCCCTCCATGCCGACCGCAATGCCATAGCGAATGGCCTTGCCGCCGCCGAGCACATAATAGAGTCGCCGCTGGCTGGTGCTGACAACGATCGTTCCGCCGGCGCGCGCAGTGGGATAATCCACGACTTCGCGCGGAATAATGCCGTAAACGATGCCGAAGGGCGTCTGCAGCGACCAAACCTGGCCGGAATTCTGCGAAAAGAACGGCGCACTGTTTGCACCACAGATGCCGATCAATGTACTGCCGATGATTATGGAAATCGGGCCGATCGTTCTCACGATGCTTCAACTCCACGCGTGCAAGGGAACGGCTTGACGGACAAAGGATCATAACAGGCGGTCCCCGTCGCTGCTGTTACCGACGCGCCACACCGGAGGGAAAACCGGGGCCGGGAAATCAATGGGCAAGGACGTCTGTCAGGTCGGCCTCGGGTCGTGCACAGACGCCGCTGTTCGACCAGCCGCAGCCCGCCGACCCGGCGGCGGCAGACGTCAGGCCACCATCGCAGATAAGGACGATTCCGTGTCCGGCAGGATCGTGCCCGTCTCGTCAAGACAATGATCGCCGCCTATGCGGCGGGCTCGCCGGTGCCTGCCAGCCTTTTCAGTCTCGGGCCGGTTTCAGAAATGATCCGCGAGCGCCGCGATCAGGCGGCAGCCGAAAGCGCGGGCGACTGCGCATCCTGCAGAATCATGTCCGCGCCCTTCTCGCCGATCATGATCGTGGCCGCGTTGGTGTTGCCGGAGACGACCGCGGGCATGATCGAGGCGTCGACCACGCGCAGGCCGGAAAAGCCGCGCACGCGCAGCCGCTCGTCGACAACGGCTTTTTGGTCCTGGCCCATGCGGCAGGTGCCGACCGGGTGATAGGTGGTCGAGCCGCGGCGGCGGATGAAATCGAGCAGTTCATCGTCGTTGTCGCATTGTGCGCCCGGCTCGATCTCCTCGGCGATGAAGCGCGCCATTGCGGGCGCCTGAAAAATGCGCCGCATCGCTGCGGTGCCCGCCACGATGGTCTCGCGATCCTTCTGGGTGGCAAGATAATTCGGGTTGATCGCCGGTGCCTCGCGCGGATCGGGCGATTTTATGCGCACATAGCCGCGGCTCTCCGGCCGCAGCAGTACGCAATTGCCGGTCACGCCCGGGAACGCATGCAGCTCGCCGCCGATGGTCTGCGCCGAGAACAACGAAATCGAGCATTGCGAATCCGGTGTTGCGGAAGCCGGATGTGCGCGCAAAAAACATCCGGCCGAGACCGCCGGGATGGCGAGATAACCGCGGCGGGTAAGAACATAGTGCAGACCGTGCCGGAGCTTCCCGGCCAGGCTGCGCACCGCATCGTTGAGCGTGATCGGCTCCTTGCAGCGCAACATGATGCGGCCTGAAATATGGTCATTGAGATCGGCGCCGACGCCCGGCGCATCGGCGATCACCGCGATGCCGTGCGATTGCAAGAGCGCCGCCGGACCGAGCCCGGACAGCTGCAAGAGCTGCGGCGAATTGAATGCGCCGCCGGCAACGATCACCTCGGCATTGGCGCGCGCGCTGCGTTTTTCACCGCCCACGACATAGTCGACCCCGATAGCGCGCCGGCCGTCGAAGACGATGCGCGTGGCGAGCGCCTGCGCGACCACTCTGAGGTTGGCGCGGCGCCGCGCCTGTTTGAGATAGCCGGCCGCCGTCGAGGAGCGCACGCCCTTGCGCATGGTGGTCTGGTAGAAGCCTGCGCCTTCCTGCGTCGGGCCGTTGAAATCGTGGTTGCGCGGATAGCCGCACTGCAGCGCCGCCTCGACAAAGGCCACCGCAAGCGGGTGCTGGTCGCGCAGGTCTGAGACCGCGAGCGGACCGCCCGTACCATGAAATTCATCGCCGCCGCGTTCGTTGTCTTCGGCCTTGCGGAAATAGGGCAGGACGTCCTCAAAACTCCAGCCGACATTGCCGAGCTGGCGCCAGAAATTGAAATCCTCGGCCTGGCCGCGGATATAGATCAGTCCATTGATCGAGCTGGACCCGCCCAGAACTTTTCCGCGCGGCGCGATCACATTGCGATTGTGGCATTCGGGCTGCGGCTCGGTCGCGTAGCACCAATTGTAGCGGCGATCGTTGAACAGCCGGCCAAAGCCGAGCGGGATGTGCAGCCATGGATGCAGGTTGCTCGGCCCCGCCTCCAAGAGAAGGACGCGGTAGCGGCCCGATGCCGTCAGTCGATTGGCCAGAACACAGCCGGCGCTGCCGGCTCCCACGACAACAAAGTCGAATGCCTCTTGCTCCGGCACGCTACTTCCTCCCTCGATCGGTGCGCGAGCGATCGCGCAGGCAAATGCCGCAAAGCTCGATCGTGAACGCGCTTGGTTCCCCAGGCGCATGCGGTCTCGCGCCGCCGCCATGGCTTGGGCTCGTTGCAGTCTTGAAAACGATAGCACAACCCGGAATGCCGATCTGCGACCTATTTCTGCGCGCAATCGAGCGGCCATACTTGCGGCAAGGATCCGGCAAAGGCCGTGGCCAATGAGTTCAAGATTGAGAGATTCCTCGATCAAACGGCCGCGGCGCGGTCTGCCGTGCGATTCGGAAGATTGCGGCGACGGGCTCGTTCGACAGCGCGGCCCTGGTTGGACCGAACGGTCGCCTCAATGCGGTCACGGTAACCGGGCAGGGGGCGGATAAATCACTGCGTTCCTTGCCCGCTAGCTTGGCAATGCTATAGACTTTCAGCACTGGGATCGGTGGCTGCGGGAGCGGCGAGGCCGTGCATGCCATGCCGACGTCCAACGAGTGCCGTCAAAGAGCCGAAGAATGCTACCGCTTGGCGGGCGAAGCCAAGACTGAGGCCGATCGCTTGGCATGTCTTGAGCTTGCGCGCACGTGGCTGGAGACCGCGGTGCGCCAAGACGAGATGGCGCATGCGCAGTTTGTCGAGGAGCAGCGGCTGGTGCTGGAGAACGGTCTCAAGCCCGAGGCGGAAAGCTCGCAAATGCGCCGCGGCTGGCGGCAATGGTTCTTGCGACTCTTTCGTTAGCTTTAGAGGATATTCTGCGCTGTTCCACGCATTTCCGCGCAAGGGAGAATCTTTTTTGAAGCCCGGGTTCTTGCTTCCGCGGGGACGAGCGGACTGCGGAATGAAAGTCATTCCGCGCTAGGCCGACATGTTACGTCTTCGCCGGCTTGAGTCGGATATGTATGTTCTTCTCCTGCGTATAGGCCAGCATTTCCTCAAAGCATTCCTCGCGGCCGATGCCGGACTGCTTATAGCCGCCGAACGGCGCGCCGAGGAAATGCTTCGACACTTCGTTGATCCAGATGAAGCCAGCCTGCACCGCCGCCGCGGCGCGATGCGCGGTCGCGAGGTCATTGGTCCAGATCGAAGCGGTCAGGCCATATTCGACCGCATTCACTTCGGCGATCATTTCGGCCTCGTCACGCCATTTGAACACCGACAGCACCGGCCCAAAAATCTCCTCGCGCGCAATGCGCATATGCGGCTGCACGTCGGCAAACACCGTCGGCTCGATGAACAGGCCTTTGGCAAGGGCAGGATCACTGGGCTTGCCTCCGCCGGTGAGAAGGCGCGCGCCTTCAGCTTTGGCGCTGTCGATGAAGCCCAAAATCCGTTCGTACTGCGTCTTGGAAATGATCGCGCCCATGGTGGTGGCGGGATCGGTGGCAATGCCCGGCCTGTAACGGCCGATCTTGGCCTTCACCTTGGTCAGCACCGCGTCATAGATCCTTTCATGGATGAACGCGCGGCTGGTCGAGCCGCAGGATTGTCCGCACCAGGTGAAATTCATGCCGCCAATCACGCCGTCGGCGACTTCATCGGGATCGGCATCGGGGAAGGCGATCAGCGCATTCTTGCCGCCAAGCTCGAGCATCACCGCTTTGAGTGTATCTGACGCCGCCTTCATCACGGCGCGGCCGGTTGGCACCGAGCCGATCAGCGCGATCATCGCGACGTCCGGGTGGGAGGCGAGCGCTGAACCGGCTTCACGACCGCCCGGCACGAGATTGAACACGCCTGCCGGCAGGATGTCGCCGATCAGTTCGGCCAGCCGCAGCGAGGAGAGCGGCGCCTGTTCCGGCGGCTTCATCACTACCGTATTGCCGGCGGCAAGCGGCGCGCCGGCCTTGCCGGCGCAGAACATGAACGGGTGATTGAACGGAATGATGCGCCCGACCACGCCGCGCGGCTCGCGCACGGAAAAGTTTACCGCGTCCGGACCCATCGGAATCGAACTGCCTTTCATCTCGGTGACCAGCCCGGCATAAAACTCGATCTGCGCCGCGGCGACGGTCGCGTCCTTGACCATCTCGGCGACCGGATTGCCGCAATCAGCGGCGTCGATCAGCGCCAGTTCCTCGGCATGGTCGCGCAGCACCGTGGCGATACGCTTCAACGACCGCGCGCGTTCGAGCGGCGGCGTGTCGCGCCAGCCGGGAAAGGCCGCCTTGGCGGCTCTCACCGCGGCATCGACATCGGCGGCGCCGCAATCGGCGACCTGGCCCAGCGATTCACCGGTGCCGGGATTGATCGAATTCGCGCTGCGGCCCGACTTCGCCTTGTGCCACTTGCCGCCATAGAATGCATCGCGATGCTCCGGCAGATGCAAGGCTTGCGCTTTCAGCGCCTGCGGCGGAACGGCGGTATTCATGATGTTCTCCTCAAAAACGCGGGCTATTGATTTTGCCCGGTGCCGGCAGTTCGGCGGCGACGCCGGCAATCTCGATTTATAATTCTACCATGCTCGTCGCAATCAACTTTTTCTGCCGCATTGATGCAGCGTTCGGCGTGATTGAGCGCTGTGATATGCGGGCCGAGCGCCACACATGATCGGCGTCTATCCGGAGCTCATCGCCAACGTCGAGAAGGTCGAGGCGGATTGGTGCCGCGGAACCGGCATTCTGCCGATCCATGGTCTGATCGTCGTCAAGGACGAGCACATCAGGAATTATCGGTGGCTGCCGGGCGCGCTGATGGAGGCCCTGGTGGCAGCGAAGAAGCCCTATCTCGAAGAATTGAGGCGCGGCACGGACGACAGCCCCGAGGATAAGCGCTACCGCAAATTCCTGACGCTGATGGATGATCCTTTACCATACGGCATGTCGGCGAATCGTGCCAGCATCGAGGCGCTGATCACTTATGCCCTGCAACAGCAACTGATCCCGTCACGGCCGCGTCTCGACGACATCTTCGTTCCGATCGATCCGACGTGACTGAAGTGTGAGAAAAACACAATGTCCGAAATCATCGACATCCATCCGCACATCGTCTCGCCGGACACCGCGCGCTATCCGCTGGCGCCGCTCGGCGGCAAGCAGTCGACCTGGTCGAGCGAGCGGCCGACGACCTATCAGCAGCTGCTGCAGGCCATGGACGCGGCCGGTGTTGCCAAGGCGGCGATCGTGCATTCCTCGACGGCTTACGGCTACGACAACAGCTATGTCGCCGACGCGGTCGAGGCGGTGCCGACGCGGTTCACCGGTGTCTATTCGATCGATGTCATGGCGCCCGATGCAGTCAAGACTTTCGACCATTGGCTTGGCCGCGGCTGTTCCGGCATGCGGCTGTTCACGACCGGAAGCACGCTGCCGGATCAAGCCACCTGGTTTGCCGATCCAAGGACCTATCCGTTCTGGGAGCACGCGGCGGCCAAGAACGTTCCGGTCTGCATGCAGATGAAGCAGGAAGGCATTCCGCTGCTGCGGCAGATCATGGACAGATTTCCGAAGGTGACGATCATCCTCGACCATCTCTCCCGCGCGCCGTTTGCGGACGGGCCGCCCTACAGTGCGGCCAGCGATTTCTTCGCGCTCGCCGGGTACAGGCAGGTCTATCTGAAGATCACCCCGATCAATGTGAGCCCGAAATCCTGGGGCAAAGGCACGCCGGAGACGTTCTTTGGCAAGCTCATCGAGACATTCGGCGCGCCGCGGATCGCCTGGGGCTCTAATTTTCCCAATTCGGTCGGTACGCTTTCGGAAATTCTCGGCGCGGCGAAGCGGGCGCTCTCCTTTGCCAAGGATTCCGATCAGGAATGGATTTTTGGCAAGACCGCGCAGCTGCTTTATCCGACGCTGGCCGGTCGCTGAGAGGAGAGTGCAATGGCCGCCGCGAAAGTCACTCTGCACACCATGCTCGGCAACTATGCCAATGTCGCTCCGCTCAAGAGCGGCGCGCTGCATTCGGATCTTGCAAATTTCGATTTTGCCGAAGTCAAGATCGCCAACAATCATTTCAAGCAGGTGGTGCGCGAGGCCAAATACGATCTCGCCGAGCTTGCGATCGTTACCTATCTGCAGGCGAAATCATACGGCAAGCCCTATGTGCTGATGCCGGTCGTGGTGGTGAGCCGTGGGCAGCATCACACCATCGCCTATAACGCCGAACGCGGCGTGCTCAAACCGTCCGATCTGCGCGGCAAGCGCGTCGGCGTGCGGGCCTTCACGGTGACGACCGGCACCTGGGTGCGCGGCATCCTGGCCAGCGACTACGGCGTCGATGTCAATTCGATCGAATGGATCACGTTCGAGGATCCGCATGTCGCCGAGTACCGCGATCCTGACATCGTCAAGCGCGCGCCTGCCGGCAAGGAGCTCGTGCAGATGCTGCTCGGCGGCGAAATCGACGCGGCCATTGTCGGCGACAAGCTGCCCGATCCGCGGCTCAAGCATCTCATTCCGGATCCGGAGACCGCGGCCCAAAAATGGGCGGAGCGACACCGCGGCGTTCCGATCAATCACATGCTCGTGGTGCGCACCGAGCTCTCGAAATCGCGGCCGAACGTGGTGGCCGAGATCTTCCGCCTGTTCAAGGAGAGCAAGCGCGCGGCCGGCCTGCCGGATCGCGGCGCGCTTGATCCGTATCGCTTCGGCGTCGAAGCCTGCCGTCCGACGCTGGAAGTCATCATCGATTTCTGCCGGCAGCAAAAATTGCTCGCGCGGCCGCTGTCGGTCGATGAGCTGTTCGACGATACTATGCGCGCGCTGGGCAGCTGAGCTGGCGGCACGTTTGACGCGTCCCAGGTCGGGGGCTCGCGCGAGCGTGCCGCGTCGGCTCAACCGATGCCGAACAACGACAGAGCATTACGATAGCAAATTTTTTCCTTGTCGGCGGCGGACAGATCAAGCGAGACTCCTCTGCAGCGTCGACTTCTCCAGCATCACGTGAATGCCCTTCGAGCCATTCACGACTTGAGTGACCCGCAGATCGGCGGCGAGGCTGCAGAGCGCATAGGCTTCCTGAGGCGAAATGCCGGTGCGCGCGCAGATGAGGTTGATCATGTCGCGCAGAGCCGTCACTGCCGCATTATCGAGATCAGGATCGAAGGCCATGGTCAGAACATGCGTCGGGGTCTCGGCCATCGGCCGGTCGAGGTGCATATCGTCGCGCACATGCAGCTCGAACGTGCCGATGAGGCCGGTCTCGATCGCGGTGACGCAGACTTCGCCGTCGCCCTGCACGCCATGCCCGTCACCGACCGAGAACAGCGCGCCGTCGACATGGATCGGCAGGTAGAGCGTCGTGCCGGCGACGAGTTCCTTGTTGTCCATGTTGCCGCCGTTGCGCCGCGGCGGCGGCGAGGCGACCGCGCCCCAGTTCGGCGGCGGCGCAACCACCATGACGCCGAAGAACGGCTTCAGCGGCAATTCGAGCCCCCACGGCAAACGGGCGATCATGCGCGTGCGGTCGAGCGGAATGTGCATGAGATGCACGCGATCGAAATCGTCGGGCAGGGCGCCTGACAGGGGCCGCGAGAAATTGTAGCCCCAGTCATAAGCGAGCTCGATCGCCTTGATGCGCACTTCCAGCACCTGTCCCGCTTTGGCGCCGCGCACCGCGACCGGTCCGGTCATCATGTGCGGCCCGAGCTTTTGCGGCACGCGTGCATGCACGTCGGTCAGCGCCTGCGGCACGGTGAAGCCGGAGGCGGCCGACGGCAATTGCCACGGTGCGCCCGACACCGAGGAGATCACGACCGTGTCGCCGGGCTCGATAGTCAGAAGCGGCTTCAAGGTGGCGTCGAAGAAGCCCCAGTGGACGGTGTCGGCGCCGGCGTCGAGACGATGCGTCGCCATGCATATCCTCCCGCATTCGGGCCTTTAAGGAACTCCGGCAATTCCTTCTATTTCATGCCGAAATATTGGGCAATCGATGCCTCCCAGCGCAAATATTTGCATGGACTTTCCCGCTGCGGGACGCCATATCTCCGGCAAATCTCAAGAACAAGTCGACTGAATGGGGCGGATGCGCTGCTCGTTGCGGGGCATCCGCGCGCCGCCGATTTGCATTTGTGAGGCCGCCGACGGCGGGCGACTTGAACCATGAATTTGGAGCGTGAAGGCGAATGACGGCGTTCAACAAAGAACAAGTTCTGGAGGTGCGGCATTGGACGCCGACGCTGTTCAGCTTCAAGACGACGCGCGATGCCGGCTTTCGCTTTCAGTCCGGCCAGTTCACCATGATGGGGCTCGAGCTCGACGGCCGGCCGCTGTTGCGCGCCTATAGCATGGCGAGCGCCAATCACGAGGACAATCTCGAATTCTTCAGCATCAAGGTGCAGGACGGACCGCTGACCTCAAGGCTGCAGCGGATCCGGCACGGCGACATCGTCCTGGTCGGGCGCAAGCCGACCGGGACGCTGATCACCGATAACCTGTTGCCGGGAAAGCGGCTGCTGCTGCTCTCGACCGGCACCGGGCTTGCGCCATTTGCCAGCATCGTCAAGGACCCCGACGTCTATGAGCGCTACGGGCAGATTGTCCTGGTGCACGGCTGCCGGCAGGTCGCCGAACTCGCCTACGGCGAGCAGATCGTTGACGCGCTGCGCCATGACGAGCTGTTCGGCGCGATCATCGGCGACAAGCTCACCTATTATCCGACCGTGACGCGCGAGCCGTTCCGCAACCGCGGCCGCATCACCGCTCTCATCGCGTCAGGAAAGCTGTTTGCCGATATCGACCAGCGGCCGCTCGATATCGAAACCGACCGCGCCATGCTGTGCGGCAGCCCGACCATGCTCGACGATCTGCGCGGCATGTTCCGCGACCTCGGCTTCGCCGAAGGTAGTCACAGCGAGCCGGGACATTTCGTGATCGAGAGGGCGTTTGTCGAGCGCTGATGCGCGCAGCCGCAGATTGCAAGGCCCTAATCGGCTTTGGATGTGGACGATTGGGGTGGAAACTACAGGCGCATCTGTACTGCAGCGACCAATAGATCTGGATGGGGCGCGATGACAACCCGCTGCGCCCAGGTTGTGAACGGCATTCCCAAGCGCTTTCGAGCGCCACTGAGACATCGTGGGTGCATTCCCGCGGTTGAGATCAGTCTGCTATCGGGAACCTCAGAACGAACTCTGTCCCGGGATCCCTGCGGAGTACTTGCAGATCGCCCTGCAACTGTTGTGTGAATGCATTCACAAGGCGCATTCCCAGTCGCCGAGCCGATTTCAGATCAAACGTCGACGGCAGACCGACGCCCTCATCGCGCACCGATAGGGCCGCCTGGCCATTTGAGGCACAGGACAAGGTCACCCAAACCCTGCATGGCTGTTCATTGTATGCATATTTGGCGGCGTTGGTGATCAGCTCATTGACCAGAAGAACGGCAGGAATTGCGCGATCCGTCCGAATAACAACGCCCTGTTCGACCGTGACATCAACCCTGCATCCAGGCATGGAGTCTTCGATCGCCTTGCAAACATCAGCCAAATAAGCACCGAGATCGAGTGTGCCGATCTTGTCGCTTCGGTATAACTGTTGGTGTGCGCGAGCGATCGCAGCTATACGACCTGCCGCGTGGTGGAGCTCGCGTTTGACCTCATCGCTTTCGGATGCCGATGCGTGCAGCTGCAACATGGAAGCTACGATTTGAAGGCTATTGTTGACTCGGTGATTGACCTCTTTGCTCAGCAATTGCTGTCGCTCGAGTGCTTCGCGAAGAGTTGCCTCGGCCCGTTGGCGCTCTATTGCCATGCCAAGAAGGTTCGCTACGCCGCGAAGAAATACGATGTCGCTTTCGCTAAACTCGTCTTCTGACCGGCTATCGACCTCCAGTACGCCAAATACCGTATTTTCTCCCTCCAGAATTACATTCATAGCGCGTCGGATGCCGTATTGGACAAGCAATTCGGGAGTTCGAAAGCGCTCTTCGATGTCCAAATGATTGGAGATTACGGCGCTGTTAGTGCGCAACGCATAACCGGCCGGCGAGGCCGTGTCGGCGCCGATGGTCGCGGTTCCAACGACACCTGGCCCCCATCCAACTCCTGCGCACACCAAAAAGCGGTTTTGCTCGGGAAGATATTTCAAGATTTTCACGAACTCCGCTTCCAGGCCCTCGGCGACCAACCGTGTCGCCTTATCCAGCAGTTCCGGCAAGGGAACTCCCTTAAGGGCAATTATCCCAAAGTCCGCCAGGAGCTTCTGCTGTCGTACTTTGAGCTTGAGCTTCTCGGGGGTCAGCTCAGGTTCTGTGCCATCAGGAGGCGTCTCCTCGACTGTGAATTCAGACGACTTCGGATCATAGGTTACCACGGAGACCATTTACTGCCTTTTGTGTTCGCGAACGCCGGATATGCATTCGCCAAACCTTCGCCCCCCTGCGTGCAAAACGCAACTCTTTGCAATGCTCTTTTTACGCCGTGTGCGGGCCGTTTTGCCGCCGCAAACGCAGCGCCGGTGCCGCGCGGGGGTACCAGGGACCTGGGCCTGGCAGGAACAACGCCCCTTCCGCTCGTCGAGTCTCCGACATATAGGCCGCCGCCGAGCCGGAAACTTGCCCGCCTTGCCGCAGGTGACCGACGTCCCGGCCTCGCCGATCATCGGAATGTCAGTTGTGGCTCGTGCGAAAGCGAGGTGGGCTTTAATCCGAGCCGGCCGCCGAAAAATCTGCTTGTCAGAGAACCATCGTTATCGACCCAGGGAATGGGTGGCATTTGCGGCAACTGCGAGCCGGTCGGCGGCAGCACGATTGCAAGCGGTATGATACGGCCGGGATAGCGTGCGAGAAAGACTTTGTTCATGCCGCCGTCGAGCCCGCTGTAAATCGGCGCGACCGGCGCGTCGTCCTTGACCAATTGCGCATATTCGGCCTCGTCGGCGCGTTGCTTCGCGAGCGCGGCCCGCGCGATCCTCGGATTGACGACAAAAGCGGGGCAATTGCCGGTCGGATCGAATACGAGAGGTTGTGACGAATTCGGCGGCGGGTATCCATCGAACACATAATGGCGATTACATACATCCACCTTGGGCTCGAGATGCGTCGCTTCGAAATGATCGTTGCCGACCTTCAGCATCATCCAGAAGGGCAGGTGCGGACTATTCCGATGCCGCGCCAAATTCGCCGGCGTCAGGCGGAACGGATAGGCTTGGACCTGGAATGACGGTTGACCGCCGGCGAACGATTCGCGTGCCAGCGCGTAAATCTCGGCGATCTGCTCGTCGGTCATGGCATAGCAGCCGCTGGACCAGCAGCTGCCGTGGATCATGAGAAAGCTGCCGTCGCGGCCGTTTGCTTTGTCGAAGCTGTTGGGAAAGCCGGTATTGATGGCAAGATAGAATTCGGAATTCGGATTCAGCAGTGCGGGCGTGATTGTGTAGAAACCCTCGGGCGCCTGACGGTCGCCCTCATGCATCTTGGGCCCAAGGTCGCCCGACCACCGACAGATCGGATAAGTCTTGAGAAGCTGGAAATGGCCGCTTGCGTCCTGCTTCCAGAGTTCAAGCTCCGCTTCCTCCTTGAACACGCGCAGCAGGATGCGTGAATATCTGGGCATGTTCCTTTGGCGCAGCTGCGCGAGCAGCTCCGGCGACAGCGCCGGCGCCGATTTTGTCGGCAATTGATTGGCTGGCAGCGGATCGCCCTTTCTGCCGAGGCACGGCGTCAAGGCGCAGCCAAGAGCAGCCGCCGAAAGCACGAGCGCGCGGACCACTGTGGCGCCGATCAATGCTCTATCCCCCGACCGTAGGACCTTTCACATCCTATCCTATATCTGCAGCCGGGGGCCCCTCACCTTTGCCTCGTTCCAGATGCCCGCTTGCGAGCCATAGCCCGTCGGCGAATGCGCAAGGACCCGGCGCTCACTGCGGCGCGATCTCGGTCTGCGTGTCGGCAAGCTCCAGCGCCGCGCGCAGATTGCCGCCGGCCTGGTCGAGTAGCGCCGCGGCGCGTTCTTTGCTGCAGCCGTGCAGAAGCAGCATTGCCACTTTGATGTTCTGATCGGCGCGCTGCAGCGCGTCCTGAACATCTTCGCCGCTGCGGCCGCTGATCTTGCGCAGGATCGTCTCGCTGCGCATGACGAGCTTGGCGTTGATCGCCTGCACATCCACCATCAGGCCCTGATGCACGCGGCCGAGCCGGATCATGGTCAGCGTTGAAAGCAGATTGAGCGCGACGCGCTGCGCCGTGCCCGCCTTCATGCGCGTGGAGCCGGCAATCGGCTCGGCGCCGGTATCAAGCCAGATCGGATAGTCGGATTGCGTAAGAAGCGGCGTCGACTGATTGTTGGCAATGCCGATGGTGACAGCGCCGCGCTCCTTGGCGCCGCGCAGACAGGCGAGCGTGAACGGTGTCGTGCCGCTCGCCGCAACCGCAATCAGCACATCGGCCGATCCGATTGCGTGCTGTTGCACCAGGCGCGCCGCTTGTCCGATCTCGTCTTCGGCGCCTTCGGCCGAGCGCAACAGCGCCTCTTTGCCGCCGGCCATCAGGAGGAGCAGGCGTTGCGGCGGCCAGTTGAAGGTCGGGATCAGTTCCGCGCCGTCCTGAACCGCCAACCGGCCCGACGTTCCGGCTCCCGCATAGACCAGCCGGCCGTCTTGGCGCAGGCGCGATTCGATCGCCGCCGCGGCGCGTTCGATCGCGCCCAGTGCCGGTCGCACCGCGGCGACGGCGGCCATCTGGCCCTCGATCAAAGCTTCCAGGATATCGCCCGGTTCCCAGAGATCGATATCGGAATAGCGTGGACTGGCGCGTTCGGTCTCCATGACCCTGTCCTGCAGACAATTCTGCAGCCAAGACTCAACGCCCCTCGCAGCCCGGCCATATTGCCATTATTTTGTTGTTGCAGCGAGATAGATCAATGCTTTCGGAGACAATCCGCGGTGGATCAGGATCTCCTGCTTCTGGGAGTCGACGGCGGCGGCACCAATTGCCGCGCGCGCCTGTCCGCCATGTCCGGCACCGTGCTGGCGGATGCCGTTACCGGACCGGCCAATCTGCGGCTTGGGCTTGAGCAGAGTTTTTCGTCGGTCATGGAAGCGGCGGCGCGATGCCTGACGCGTGCGGGAATGGGCGGGCGCGATTTCGCGCGCGTGGTCGCTTGTTTGGCGCTCGCCGGTGCCAGCGAGCCGAGCTATGCCGCCGCGGCCAAGGCCTATAAACACCCGTTTCACCGCGCCGTGATCACGACTGACGCGCATGCGGCTTGCGTCGGCGCGCACGGCGATCGGGACGGCGGCATCATTGTCGCCGGCACCGGCTCGGTCGGCTGGGCGCTGGTCAACGGCGAGACCCATCGCGTGGGCGGCTGGGGACTGCCGCTCTCCGACGAGGGCAGCGGCGCCTGGCTCGGCAGCGAATTGCTCCGCCTGATCCTGTGGGCCCATGATGGACGCGCTTCATGGACGCCGCTGCTGCGCAGCGCGTTTGCCGATTTCGGCGAGGATCCGCACGCGATTTTGCAATGGCTCGCGCAAGCGCGGCCCGGCGATCTCGGCGCCTTTGCGCCAAGGATCGTCGGTTTTGCCAATGAGGGCGATCAGGCCGGCGTCGAGCTCATGTCACTTGCCGCCAAAAATATCGACGCGATTGCGGCGCGCCTGATCAGTATCGGCGCGGATCGGCTGTCGCTGGTCGGCGGACTCGGCCCTTCGCTGCGGCCCTGGCTGTCGAGCGCCACGCAGCCGCATCTGGTGGAGCCCGAAGGCGATGCCCTGAGCGGGGCGCTGGCGCTGGCGCGCAAGGCGGCGCAAAGGCTGACGCGGGCTGCCTGATGGCCTCGGTCGCAGCGGGCATGCAAGAGGAATTGCAAGGATCACCGGAGGCGGTGCGCCGGCAGGCTTCGCTGCTGGCCGAGCCGATCGGCGCCCTGACCAAGCGTCTGCTCGTGCGTCGGCCGACCGTCATCGTGACTTGCGCCAGGGGCAGCTCCTCGCATGCCGGCAAATTCGCCAAGCATTTGTTTGAACGCCATCTCGGCATTCCGGTCGCCGCGGCCGCTCCCAGCATCGCCACCCAGTACCGCCGGGCTCTCGAGCTCGACGGCCAGCTATTCTTGAGCATTTCGCAGTCCGGCCGCAGCGACGATCTGATCGAGACGACCATCATGGCGCGCAAGGCCGGCGCGCTCACCGCAGCGCTTGTCAACGATACCGAAAGCCCGCTTGCGCGTGCCGCCGAACTGGTTCTGCCGCTCTGCGCCGGGCCGGAGCTGAGCGTCGCGGCGACCAAGAGCTTCATCGCTTCGCTCGCCGCGCTGCTGCGCTTTGCCGCCGCGTGGACGGATGATGCCGGGCTTGGCAAAGCCTGCGCGCGTCTGCCGGATCGCCTCGCGGCGGCCGCCGCGCTCGATTGGAGCGCCGCGCTGCGCCCGCTCGCCGCCGCAAACAGCGTCGTGACCATCGGGCGCGGACCGACTTTTGCGATCGCCTGCGAAGCGGCGCTGAAGCTGAAAGAGACATGTGAGCTGCATGCCGAAGCGTTCAGTGCCGCCGAATTTCGCCACGGGCCCATTGCGCTGGTCGAGCCGACCTATCCGGTTCTGCTGTTCAATCCGAACGACGCGGCGGCGGCGGGTTTCCCGGATCTTGCCGATGATCTGCGGCGGATCGGCGGCTGCGTTTTGACGACGGAGCCGGCGGCGAAGGGAAGCGCTTCGCTGCCGACGCTTGCCGCCGATCATCCAGATGCCGATGCGATCTGTCTCATTCGGTCATTTTATGGGCTCCTGGTAAGGCTCGCCGAGCGCCGCGGCACCGATGTCGACCGGCCGCGGCATCTGAAAAAGGTGACCCGCACCCGATGAGCGAGATCGAGCACGCGGTTGCCGCACGAAGGCTGTTTGACGGCGAAATTCTGCACGACTGCGCCGCAGCGATCATCCGCGGCGAGCGGATCATCGATGTCGTATCCCGCAATCGGATTCCGTCGTCGTTGTCCGTTCACGCGCTGTCGGACAGTCTCTGGCTCGCGCCGGGCTTCATCGACATCCAGGTCAATGGCGGCGGTGACGTCCTGTTCAATGATGCGCCGACGCCGGAAACCATCCGCGCCATTGCGCAGGCGCATCGCCGCTTCGGCACGACGGGCCTGTTGCCGACGCTGATCAGCGACAGCCCGGCCAAAATGCAACGGGCCATTGCTGCGGTCGAGCACGCCGCGGCGACAGAGCCGGCGATCCTCGGCATTCATCTGGAAGGTCCGTTCCTGTCGCCGCAAAAGGCCGGAGTGCATGATCCGCGCATGCTCAGACGGCCGACGAAAGATGACATCGCGCTGATCACGACCAAGCGCAGAAGCGCGACGCTGGTAACGCTCGCGCCCGAGCGGGTGGATGCGGACGTCATCGCCGCGCTTACCCGCGCCGGCATCCGTGTGGCGCTCGGCCATTCCATGGCGACTTATGACGAGACCGTCGCGGCCATGGCGGAGGGGCTCGATGGCTTCACCCATCTGTTCAATGCCATGCGCCCGCTCGAGTCGCGCGAACCCGGACCGATCGCCGCCGCGCTGGAATCGCAGGACGCTTGGTACGGCCTGATCGTCGATGGCATTCACGTCGCGCCGGCCATGTTGCGGCTTGCATTGCGCGGCTTGGGCCGTCCCATCCTGGTGACCGACGCCATGCCGCCAGTCGGCGGCGCGCGGGACACGTTCAGCCTCAACGGCGCAACGGTTACGGTGCGCGACGGCCGCTGCGCGCGCGGCGACGGTACGCTTGCCGGAGCCTTTCTCGACATGGCGAGCGCAGTCCGCAATTGCGTGCGCCTGCTTGACGTGCCGCTCACCGCCGCGCTGCGGTTTGCCTCGACGCATCCCGCTCAATTTCTCGGCCTCGGCGACAGGCTCGGCAGGCTGCTGCCGGGTTACCGCGCCGACATGATTGCGCTCGACCCGGGGCGCACGGAAGTTGCAGCGAGCTGGATTGCCGGGGTTGCTCAACACGCCTGATTGCGCGTGTTATGCTGACGCGGCTCTGTTTGCGAAAACCCCGGGGACGGTCGTGAATTTGGCGCTGTGGCTTCTGCGAGCCGGTCAGTCTTTTCCGGATGCGCCTGCCGTCGGGCGCGGCGAGCGGATCCTCTACAGCTACGGCCAATTCGCCGAACGGGTCGCCCGCCTCGCCGGCAGCCTGCGCGGGCGGCTCGGCTTGGCGCCGGGCGACCGCGTCATGCTCGCGGCAAAGAATTCGCCGGATTATCTCGACTTGCTCTATGCGATCTGGCACGCGGGCCTGGTTGCGGTCCCGGCCAATGCCAAATTGCACGGCGCGGAGCTCGGCTACATTCTTGACCATTCCGGCGCGCGCGTTTGCTTTGCCTCCGAGGGGCTTGATGCGCAGATCGCCTCGCACATGCCCAAAGGCGCCGAGCAGCTGATCACCGTCGGCAGTCATTATTATAGGCAGCTGCTGGCTGCCGATGCGCTTGCGATCGAGCCGCGCGCGGGCGATGATCTCGCCTGGCTGTTCTATACGTCGGGCACCACCGGTCGGCCCAAGGGCGCGATGCTCACCCACCGCGTGCTCTCGGTCATGAGCCACGCCTATGCCGCTGAAGTCGATGCGATTGCACCGGGCGATCCGATCCTGCATGCCGCGCCGTTGAGTCACGGTTCGGGCCTGTATGTTGTGCCGCATGTGATGCGGGCAGGGGTGAATGTGGTGCCCGAGTCCGGTGCTTTCGCTCCGGATGAGATTTTCCATCTATTCCGCGCCTGGCCGCGCAGCTCGATGTTTGCCGCGCCGACCATGGTCAAGCGGCTGGTCGACCATCCCGGTGATTGCGATCCGAGCAAGCTGCGCACCATCGTCTGGGGCGGCGCACCGATGTATGTCGAAGACACGATCAAGGCGCTCGATCGTTTCGGTCCGCGGCTCGCGCAGATTTATGGACAGGGAGAAAGCCCGATGACGATCACCACGCTCTCGCGCGCCGAGATCGGCGAGCGCGATCATCCGCGCTGGCGCGAGCGGCTGGCGACAGCCGGCCGTCCATTCGCCTGCGTTGACGTCATGATTGCAGACGCGCAAGACCGTGCCGCTCCGCGCGGCGAAGTCGGCGAAATTCTCTGCCGCGGCGACAGTGTGATGCCAGGCTATTGGCGCAATCCCGATGCAACGGCGGCGGCACTGCGCGGCGGTTGGCTGCATACCGGGGATCTCGGCGCCTTCGATGCGGAGGGCTATCTCTCGCTGAAAGATCGCTCCAAGGATCTCATCATTTCCGGCGGCTCAAACATCTATCCGCGCGAGGTCGAAGAAGTGCTGCTCAAGCATCCCGCGGTGCGCGAGACCGCAGTGATCGGGCGCCCGGATCGTGAATGGGGCGAAATGGTCGTCGCCTTCGTGGTCGGCGATGTCGATGCAAGCGCGCTCGATGCGCTATGCCTTGCGCATATCGCGCGCTTCAAACGGCCAAAAGACTACGTTTTTCTCGACGCGCTGCCGAAGAACAATTACGGTAAAATTCTCAAGACGGAGCTGCGCGCGCTGGATGCCGAGCGAGCGCGAGAGCGATCGGGCGGTGCCGCGAAAAAATCGGCTTAGAGTGCATTCGGTTTCATGCGAGCGGAACGCGCTCCAGGATGCATGCTCATAGATTCGTGACGCAATAGCCGCTTTGCTGCGAAAGCAGCCAAGGCGCCGCAGCTGCCGCCGGTAGCGTTTTCAGAATGCGCTTCCCGCCGCCATGCGACAACGAAACACAGCAACGCGGTACTCACGCGCGCCACATATAATTCCGTGGAAGTAATTCCGTGGAAGCCGTCATCCCTCGAAGAGGTCACAGTGAAAAAGATAGCTCTTGCGGCGATCCTTTTCGCCGCTGCCGGTAGTGCGGCGATGGCCGCCAATTTCTGGGTGGTGCAGGATACTGCGAGTAAGAAATGCGCGATCGTCGCGCAGGCGCAGAAGCCCAGCATTGCCGGCACGACAGTTATCGGTGAAGCCCATGCGACGCGGACCGAGGCGCAGAGTTCGCTGAACCGGACTCTGCGCTGCGGCGGCACCGAATAGATGCCGCGCTCGCCGCGGCGCTGTTGCGTCCTGCCGGAAGTCAAGTGACCAAATGACGTGTATCACCCGCTCGCACCGAATTCCGCCGACAGCCGCGCGGCGGCGTCCTGCACGATCTTGGCGCGACTCTTGAGTACCTGGTTCGACAGCCGCCAGAACGGGCCGGAAATGCCGATTGCGCCGATCGTCTTGCCGGTGAAGTCGGCAACAGGCACCGCAACACAGTGCACTTCCAGATTGAACTCGCCGTCGTCATAGGCGACGCCGGTGCGCCTGATCTCCTCGATCTCGCGCATCAATACCGGAATTTGCGTGATCGACTTTTCGGTCGAGGGCTTCATGCCGGCGCGCTTGAGCAGGCGCGCGAGCTGATCCGGCTGCATCGAGGCGAGGATCGCCTTGCCGAGCGCCGTGCAATGAGCCGGCCGGACCACGCCGACCCGATCGTTGAGCTGGAACGCGCCCGGGCCGCTGATGCGCGCAATCACCACGATGGCGTCGCCGACGCGCACGGCGAAATGACTGGTCTCGCCGGTCTTGCGCGCCAGGTCTTCCAGCACCGGCGTCGCCACATTGACCATCTCGACCTCGTCGAGGGCGCTCGCCGCAAGCGCGAACAGCGGCCGGCCGATGCGGTAGCGCTTGGTGTCCTGGTCTTGGCGGATATAGCCGAGCGCCACCATGGTCTTGGCCAAATGGAACGTCGTTGAATTGTGCAGGCCGACGCGCTTGCTCAGGTCGGCCAGGCCGATGCCTTGGCGATGTCGCGCGATCTGTTCGAGAATGGCAAAGGCGCGGCCGAGCGATTGAATGCCGACACGCTGCCGGTCGCCGGACTTGTCGTCATGCTCAGGCGACGGTCTGACCAGGCGCGCGACCTTGGGACGCGGCGCAGCGTTCGGCCGATCGATTGTTGTTTCCTTGATTCGCGCGCGCAATGCCCGGCCTCCCATGCGCTCTCGAACGGCGCTCGCGGCTTATATCACAATATGAATTGACGTACACCATTGTGAGACATAGCCTCCCGCTGCAGCCGCGCGGTCCGCCCGCCCGTGCAGGCGGCGTTGGCCGCGCAAAACAGCCAAAAATCGAAGCGGGAAACCGAAAGGCACGCCAATGTCGGCCAGCAATGCCAGCAACACGCTCAACGGCGCTCAGGTCATTGTCGATTATCTGATCCGGGAGAAGGTGCCGATGGTGTTCGGCCTGTGCGGCCACGGCAATATCCAGTTCATCGACGCGCTCTACGAGCGCAGGCACGATATCAAGACCGTCTCCGTCCATCATGAAAGCTGCGCCGGCTTCATGGCCGACGTCTATTATCGCGTGGCCGGCCGCCCGACCGCGACCTTCACCTCGTGCGGCCCGGGCTCGGCCAATCTGCCGATCTCGCTCGCCAATGCCTTTCTGGATTCGGTGCCGTTCATGGCGGTGACCGGCAACGTGCCGACCAGTCAATTCAATCGCGGTGCTTTCCAGGAGCTCTATCGCCACTATCAGGCCGATTTTCCTTTCACCGTGCGCTCCTATTGCAAGAGGGTGTTTCAGCTGACGCGCGGCGAAATGGTGCCGCTTGCGGTGCGCCAGGCCTGGAAAACCATGGTGACCGGCCGGCCCGGGCCGGTCGTGCTCGACGTGCCGTTCGACGTGTTTTTGGAATCCGCAGCCGAGGAGGCGCCGAAGCCCGAAGAATGGAGCGCCAATATTTCGAGCCGCTGCGGCGCCGATCCTGAAGGCGTCGTCAGAGCCGTCGACATGCTGCTCGAGGCCGAGCGGCCGGTGATCATTGTCGGGCAGGGCGTACGCTACGGCGGCGCCTGCGACGATCTCCGGCGGCTCGCCGAGCGTCTGCAAATTCCCGTTGCCGCTTCGGCGAGCGGCCTTGGCGCCATCGATGCGCACCACCCGCTGGCGCTCGGCCTCGTCGCGCGCGGCGGCCACTATCAGGCCAACCATGCCGCGCGTCAGGCCGACATTCTGCTCGCGCTTGGCGTGCGTTTCGACGATCGCACTTCGAGCTCATGGATTCCCGGCTATTCCTTCACCATCCCGCCGACCAAGCTCATCCATGTCGATATCGATCCGGAAGAGATCGGTCGCAATTATCCGGTGGCGCTCGGGCTGATGGCGGATGTACGCACCTTCCTGCGTCAGGTTCTCGCCGAGCTCGACCGCCGCTCCAATCTCAACATGCGTGCGGATGCGCGCAAGAAATGGCTCATGACGATCGACGGCTACCGCAGGGAATGGGACAAGCTGGTCGCGCCCGGCTTTTCCGACGATTCGACGCCGATCAATCCGCAGCGCGCCGCGGCCGAGATCGACAAGGGGCTGCCGCAAGACGCGATCCTGGTCAGCGATATCGGCGTGCATCACAACTGGCTGCTCGGCTATTGCAAGCCGCGACGGCCGGACTCGCTGATCGGCTCGATGGGATTCGGTCCGATGGGCTTTGGCGTCGCCGGCGTGCTCGGTGCAAAATTCGCGGCACCCGATCGGCCCTGCGTCTCGGTCTGCGGCGACGGCGCCTTCTTCATGCATGCCAACGTGCTCGGCACCGCCGTCGAATACAATCTGCCCGTGGTCTGGGTGGTGTGGAACAATTACGCCTATGCGTCGATCCGCGGCCTGCAGCGCGGCTATCTCAACGGCCGCGAGCTTGCCACCGACTTCCACCATCCGCTTACCGGCGAGCGCTACAATCCCGACTTCGCCGCCATGGCACGTTCCGCCGGCGTCGAGGGCGTGCGTATCGATCGTGCCGCCGATCTCGCCGAAGCGGTGCGCAAAGGCGTCGACGCCAATCGGCCCTATCTGATCGATGTCGATATCGCCGCCGACATCAATCCGGCCGGCGCCGGCGTCTGGGAACTGCCCGGGCTCGGCCGCAGCAAGCCCTCGATCGGCACGCAATATCAGCCGGCGTAACGGGTGATACTTAGCCTGATACATCTTCCGCTCGTTCCCGCGCAACCGCCCGCAAGCGGGTATCCAGTGCTTTCTGAAAGGCGATCCGGGTCCCCGCTTTCGCGTCGCTTTCGCGAGGACGAGCGCGGCTTCGAGTCGAGGGAGTGCGCAGATGGCCGGTGAAACCAGAACGCTCGCGGAATTCGCCGCCACGCTGCGCTACGACGACATTCCCGCGCCGGTGATTGCCATCACCAAGCTCTGCCTGATCGATGCGGTGGCGGTGGCGCTGTTCGGCTCCAGCCTGCCGTGGGGCAGGAGCGTCGCCGACTTCGCGCGCCATATCGGCGGCAACGGCAAGGCCGCAAGCACGCTCTTGAGCCCGCAATTTTACCGCGCCAGCGCGCCGGCAGCGGCGCTCGCCAACGGCACCTTTGCCCATGCCTTCGAGTTCGACAATCTGCGCCAGCCGAGCGTCGGCGTGCATCCGGGCTCGACCGCATCGATCGCTGCGCTCGCAGTCGCCGAAGAGTGCGGCGCGTCCGGGCGTGATCTGATCACGGCGCTGGTCGCCGGCAATGAGTGCATGCTGCGCGCCGGGCTCGCTGCCAAGAGCTCAAGCGAGCTCCTCGGCTTTCACGCGCCCGGATTGACGGGCGTATTCGGTTCGGCGATTGCCGCAAGCCGGCTCCTAAACGGCGACGCGCACACCACCACGATGGCCATCGGCATCGGCGGCTCGCTCTGTTCGGGATTGCTCGCTTTCGCCAAGGCCGGCAATGGCGGCATGGTGAAGCGGCTGCATATGGGCCGCGCCGCCGAGGGCGGTGTCACCGCCGCTTATCTTGCGGCGCGCGGCTTCGAGGGACCGGACGTCGTGCTCGAAGGCAAGTTCGGCTATCTCGACGTCTACGCCCGCAGCGGCGACCCGGCGCTTCTGGTCGACGGCCTCGGCGCGCGATGGGAGAGCTTGAACATCTGGTTCAAGATGTTCCCCTGCCATATCAGCGCACAGGCGCCGGTGCGCGCCATTTTGCGGCTCAAGCGCGACCATCGCTTTGGCCCGGAGGATGTCGTCGCCGTGGAGATCGCGGTTTCGGACAAGGTGCTGTCGCATCACGCCGAGCGCGCGCCGCGCGATGTCGGCACCGCCCAATACAGCGTCCCATTCAGCGTCGCGCTCGCGCTGTTTCGCGACCCCGCCGATCCGCAGGCCTTTCTCGACGGCCCGAACCAAGATCCGAAGATTCTGGAGCTCTGCCGTAGGATCGCGCTGCGCCGCTATGATGGAGCGATCGCCGCGGGGCACAATGCAACCTGCCGGCTTGAGGTGACGCTGGCCGACGGCCGGAGGGTTTCCATCAGCCAAGCAGAATTCGCCGCGGACGACGAGCCGATCGAGCGACGGGTCGAGAACAAGTTCCACAGGCTGGCGGGCCGGCTTCCCGGCGATCGTGCCGCGGCGCTTTTGGCGCGGCTCAGGACGATCGAGAATCATAATATTGGAAAGCTTTTCTGCTTTTAGAGCATTTTCCGGAAAAGTGGATACCGGTCTTCCGCAAGAAAATGCGACAAAACAAAAATCCTGGAGCGCTTTCCGATTCCATCGAATCGGAAAACGTCGAAGCGCAGCTCCCGACCGCAGCCGCGCGGTAGAATTGGCCGCACGGACAGAGGCGGTGCGTAAAACGCAAGGATGTGCGCAATCGCCAATGCTGGTTGCGCGCGGTGGTGCCGTCCCCGGCTTCAAGCGGTGGTGCCGTCCCCGGCTTCAATTTGTGCAACCTTTGCGTTAGGGTTGGCGCGGGCATCCGATGGACGGGGGTGGGCGGCGCAACCGACGGAGCCGCCAAACGAGGCGCTGACCGAGGCTGCCAACTCACACAGCGAACTCCCACCGCCAACTTACACCGCTATGCCTCAAGCAAACGAACAGACGAACGAATACAGGGGTGAGATTTTCGTCGTCGACGACGATACCGCCATTCGCGATCTCTTCGCGATGCTGTTTGGAAACCACGGCTATAAGGTGGTCGGCTTTGTCGACGGCGACGGCCTGCTGGCGGCGATGCGGTCGAACAGCCCGGCATGCATTCTTCTCGATGTCTACATTCCGGGCAAATCCGGCCTGGAGATCCTCAAGGAATTAAGCGTCCGCAATTGCCCGGCTCCTGTCCTGATCATTTCCGGCAAGGGCGACATTGCGATGGCGGTTGAAGCCATCAAGAGCGGCGCGTTCGATTTCATCGAAAAGCCGTTTCGCGGCTCGGATGTTGTCGCGCGCGTCAAAGCGGCCATTGCCGCGAACAGCCGGCGCAAGGCGGCAAGCAGCGCCGACGACGCAACGCGATTCTATTTTCCGGGCCGCGAACCGTTGACGGCGCGCGAACAGGACGTGCTGGCGCAACTCGTCAGTGGCGCCACCAACAAGGAGACCGGCCTGCATCTTGGCATCAGCTATCGCACGGTGGAGATTCACCGCGCCCGTATCATGGAAAAGCTCGGCGCCAGAAGCGCGACTGATCTGATGCGTATCGTGCTCAGCGAGAACCGCTCGCCGCGGGCGTAGAGCGTGAGGATTTGGGGTGTATCAGATCTCCCCGGCGCGTTTTGAAGAAGCAATTCCGCGCGGGGACATAGCCGAAGACCAGGAGGCGTTCACGTGGTCGCAATGCCTTGCTGATCGAATGGACAACTTCCTGAAAGTTCACGGTCGGATTCGCTACCTCACCGCCTGCGCCCCGCTGAGCGCCATGCGGATCATCTGCGCCAATTGCGCCTTGCGGTAGGGCTTCGGCAGAAGCAGCACGCCCGGATCAAGCCGGCCGTGATGCATGATGGCGTTTTCCGCGTAGCCCGACGTGAACAGCACCTTGAGTTTGGGGCGCCGCCTGACTGCCTCGTCGGCGAGTTCCTTGCCGTTCATCGCTCCGGGCATCACAATATCCGTGAATAACAGATCGATCACCGAATCGCTGTCGATCAGCGCGAGCGCCTCGCTGGCATTGGTCGCGGCAAGCGTTCTGTAGCCCAAGCCGCGCACCTGGGCGACAACGTAATTGCGCACCAATGGGTCGTCCTCGACCGTAAGCACGGTTTCGTGGCCGCCGTCGATCGGCATGAGTGCGGCGCCGTCGAGCTCCTGCGGCGCCTCGCCGCCGGCGCGCGGCAAATACATCTTGATCGTCGTGCCGTGGCCTTCTTCGCTGTAGATCTTGATGTGCCCGCCGGACTGTTTGACGAAGCCATAGACCATGCTCAATCCGAGCCCGGTGCCCTTGCCGACCGCCTTGGTGGTGAAGAAGGGATCGAACACTTTGTCGATGATGCCGGGCGGGATACCGCAGCCATTGTCGCTGACCGCGATCATCACATAGGGACCGGGCCGGACGTCGGCATTGACGCTGGCGTAGCCGTCGTCGAGCACGACGTCGGCGGTTTCGATGGTCAGCTTGCCACCGTTCAACATGGCATCGCGGGCATTGATGGCGAGATTGAGCAACGCGGTGGTGAGCTGATTGGCATCGACCACCGCCAGCGACGCATCGTCATCGAGCATGGATTCGATTTCGATATTCTCGCCGAGCGTCGACCGCAACAGCCGTCCCACCTCGACCGCCAGTTCATTGATGTCGACTTCGCGCGGCGCCAGCGGCTGTCGGCGCGAAAATGCCAGGAGGTGGCGCGTCAGCTCGGCGCCGCGTTCGGCCGCCTCCTCGATCATCCGCGCAACCGCCGCCATGTCCGGGCGATCCGCGACGCCTTCCTTCAGGGTTTCGATCGTGCCGGTGATCACGGTGAGGATATTGTTGAAGTCATGCGCAATGCCGCCGGTCAGCTGGCCGACCGCTTCCATCTTCTGCGCCTGACGCAGCTGGCGTTCGGTCTCCTGTGCCTCGGTGAGATCGCGATAGACCACAACCGCGCCGGCGTCTTTGCCGTTGCTGCGAATTGGAGCGCCGGTGGTCAGCAGAGTGAACGGCTTCTCGTCATGGGCCGGGCGCACCACGATTTCGTAATTCTCGAAGGTCTGGCCGCGCAACGCCCTCACCAGCGGCCGCTGCTCGAGCGGCAGCGGCGTCACGCCGTCCGCCATGAAGATGAATTTATCCTTCGACCATTCGCGCAGGCCCATCCCCGTGACGATGCCCATCAGGCGCGCGGCGGCCGGGTTCGACAGAACGATATTGGCGTCCGGATCGGCCACCAGCACCGCGTCCCTCATGCTGTTGATCGTATTGTCGAGGATGCCGGCGATGCGGCTGCGCTCGGCGATCTCCCGCTCCAGCGCTTCGCGCGCTTTTCTCTGCTCGGTGATGTCGCGGACGATCTTGCAGGCGCCGATGACCTGGGTCGATGACAATCTGATCGGAGAAACGCTGAGCGAGACCGGGATCGGCTGGCCCTCTCTGTTCACGCGGACCGTCGCATGATGATCAACGAGTTCGCCGTTGCGCACGCGCTTCAAAATGCCGCGGATCTCGGCGCGACGGTCGTCGGGCACAATGATGTCGATGCTGCGGCCGAGCATATCGTCGGCGCTCCAGCCAAACAGCCGTACCGCGGCCGGATTCCAGCCGGTCACGATGCCGTCCAGCGTCATGGTGATGATCGCATCGACCGAAGATCGTACCGCGGCGCTGAACAGCCGTTCGCGCTCGGCCTGCCGCTCGAGCTCGGCGGCGGTGCGGCGGTGCTCCTCGGCTTCTCGCGTGAGCGAGGCGGTCGTGGATCTTACATCGCGCATCATGCGCTTGAATGCCTGCCCCAGCACGGCGATTTCGCCGCCGGCTTTTGGAAGCGCGGCTTCACCACCGCCCGGAAAGCTCTCCACCGCCTTGGTCATTTGCACCAAAGGCCGCGTCAGCGAGCGCGCGAGCAGGACGGCAAGCGCGGTCGCGCAGAGTATCGAGATGACGCCGACCAAGAGCGTCGATTTTCCGACCGCGGCGATGGGCGCCATCACAACGGCGTGCGGCGTGGTCTCGATCACGGCAAGGCGCGGACCTCCCGCCAGATTGAGCGACTGCAAGCCGGCGAGAACTCGCTCGCCGCGGCCATCGTCGATCAGCGCGCTCTTTGCCTGGGCGGCGCCGAAGCTCGCGACGAGCGCGGGAAAGTCGTTTTGCCAGCGTTGCGGTTTGCCGAGATCCGCGGCGAATTCCTGCGACGAGTCTGGGTGGACCAGATAATTGCCGCGCGCGTCGACGACATAAATCTGGCTGCGCGGCTGCGGGTTTGCCGCAAGCTCGCGCAGGATCGGCCGCATGTCGACATTGATGATGACGATGCCGAACGGCTTTCGGTCCGGCGTGTCAATTCTTGTCGCCACGTAAAGTACGGGCACATGCGGGACCTGTATCACCCCGTGCTCGTAGTTGAATTCAACGGGCGAGACGTAGATTTGATCGGGCGGCGTTGCGATCGCAGAACTGAAAAAGGGCCCATCTGATTTTTGCTGAAGCTCGTCGTCGGGAACGATGCGGATTGCGCCGTCGGGGCCGGAACGGTCGACGCGAACCAGCTCTCGGCCGTCGGCGGCGATGATGCGGAATTGATCATAGGTGGTCTTCGCGGAAAGCTCCGCGACAAGCCGCTCGGCGATGCGCTGCCGCCAGGCGGCTTCGCTCGTGCCGCCCTCGGGGTCGGTGCCGCCGGCGAGATTGGCGCGCATGATGCCGGCGATCGCGACGGCTCTCTGGAAGCCGACAATGTCTTCGCGCGCGCCGCGCACCGCCCCTTGCAGCATCTGCGCCAGCAGGCGCACATGGGCGTCCATCCGTTCCGCAGCGCGCGGCAGCGCGATGGCGCGGATGTTGCTATAGGTCAGTAGCCCCACCGCAAGCGCCGTCAGCACGGCCAGCACCACCATCGCCAGCGCCATACGGGTCGAGAGCTTCATCGCCGCGCTCGTGCGAAATGACGTCGGAACCCTGCGCAATTACTGTCGAAGCAAGATACAACTTCCGACTGTCTCGCCGTGCAAGCTAAATTATCGGCAGTCCCTGCAGGGCGCCAAGGCCCGGTTCTCAAATTTATTGGCATTCCCTCGGGCGCGTCCGTGGTCTGCATATCCAAAGGCCGCCGCGCTGGTTTATGGTTGGCCGCATGCATGCGATGACGCTGCAACACGTTGGCGAGCCGCTCGCCCTCGTCGAGCGGCCGGATCCCGAGCCCGGGCAAGGCGAGGTGAGGGTGAAGGTTGCCGCCTGCGGCGTCTGCCGCACCGACCTGCATGTGGTCGACGGCGAGCTGCCCAATCCAAAACTGCCGGTCGTGCCCGGCCACGAGATCGTCGGCCGCGTCGACCTCATCGGCTCGGGCGTTGCCGATCTGAAAGTCGGCATGCGTGTCGGCATTCCCTGGCTCGGTAGCACTTGCGGCGTGTGCCCTTACTGCCGTGCGGGCCGCGAAAATCTATGCGATCGGCCGCTGTTTACCGGCTATACGCGCGACGGCGGCTATGCGAGCCACGTCGTCGCCGATGCGCGCTTTGTTGTCGCGCTGCCGGCAAGCGGCGACGACGTCGCGACCGCGCCTTTGCTGTGCGCCGGGCTGATCGGCTGGCGTTCGCTCAAGATCGCTGGCGACGGCAAGAGGATCGGCTTTTACGGCTTCGGCGCCGCCGCCCATATCATCGCGCAGGTTGCGGTTTGGCAGGGCCGCGACATCTACGCCTTCACGCGGCCGGGCGACACTGCGGCGCAAGCTTTCGCCAAAAAGCTTGGCGCGGTATGGGCGGGAGACGCGGATCAGACGCCGCCCGAGCCGCTCGATTGCGCCATCATCTATGCGCCGGTCGGCGCGCTGGTGCCGGCCGCGCTGCGCGCGGTGCGCAAAGGCGGGCGCGTGGTCTGCGCCGGGATTCACATGAGCGACGTTCCGCGCTTTCCCTACAGTATTCTCTGGGAGGAGCGGGAGTTGAAATCGGTCGCCAATCTCACGCGGGCGGACGGCGTGGAGTTCTTTGACGTGGTGCCGCAGGTAAAGATCAAGACGCATACCGTGCCTTACCCGCTCAGCCGCGCCAACGAGGCTTTGTCGGACTTGCGAAACGGCCAACTGCAGGGCGCCGCAGTCTTGCTGCCGTGAAAATCACGACGAGACACGGCCTTGGCTGCGCCGAAGCAATTCGGCTCGCGCCTGGTCCAGCGTTTCTTCGGGCGAGCCTGACGCATCGATGATTTCCCAAGCTACATCGCCGATGGCGTAATCCTCCTGCCGGCGCGCGATAGTAGTGTCGGCGTCCGATGCATCGGGACCGCGTGATCCGACGCGGCTCAATCGCGTCGACAGATCGGCAACAAGAAACAATCCGTGAAAATCGGCGCCGCTGTCGATCGCCTTGGCCTCGATGGCCGCGCGCTGATGCGGCCTGGCGAAAACCGCGTCGACGATGACCGAATGACCGGCGCGCGCGACGCGCCCGGCCTTGTCGATCAACAGCGCGTAGACCTGCGCGGTGATTTCGGGTCGATAGGCCTCGATCGGCAAACGCTCGTTTTCGGCGCTGCCATGCAGCGCCTTGCGCTCGACATCGGAGCGAAGTACCAGCGCTCCCGGCAGCGGTGCAAGCAAAGGCGCCAGCGCACGGGCCAGCACCGATTTTCCGGTGCCGGATAATCCGCCGGTGCAGACGATCATCGGTTTGTTCGGCTGCAGAAGCTTCAGCGCCAGCGCGAAATATTTTTGCGCCGACCGTGCCAGGGCATCTTTGTCTGCCGGTGCCGTGAGCGCGAGTTTTGCCGCTGTGACCTTGGCGCGGATGGCGGCGCGCAGCGACATGAAAAACGGCAGGGCGGCAATGCCGTCGCAGTCCTCGACGCGGCGCGCCGCGGCAAAATACCCGTTCAGGACGATATTGGCGCTGCGCTCCAGGCCGCGCTCGACGAGATCCATCAAGAGAAAAGCGAGATCATAGAGCAGGTCGCCTGCGGCGAACGTCGGGTCGAATTCCAGCGCGTCGAAGGCAACAGGGTCGCCGTCGAGAACGGCGACATTGCCGAGATGAAGATCGCCGTGGCCGCGACGAATGAGTCCTAACCTGCCGCGCGCCACGAGCAGCGGGCGCAGCCGCGAGAGAGTCGCCAGCATTTTTTGTTGCAGCGCCGCGACGTCGCCGCGCGCAAACAGATCACCACGTGCGTCGAACGCGGCGGTGTTTTCGATGATGAACCCTTCGAGCGCGGCAATCCAGGCGCTCGGCTCGACCGGACTGGCGCGCTCATGCATCGCGGCAACGGCGATTGCGAGCTTGTGCGCCAGCGTGTCGTCCAGCTCGCCGCGCGCGGCGAGATGATCGAGCGTCGCGTTCTCGTCGAACCGCGCCATTTCCACCGCCCATTCCACCGGCTCACCGGCGCCGTCCAAGGCGAGCGCTCCATCCGCCTCGCGCGTGATCGGCACGATACGCCGATAGAGCTGCGGCGCGAAAGCGCGGTTGACCGCGAGCTCGGCCGCACAGGCGGCCTTGCGCTTGTCCAAGGTCGAATAATCGAGAAACGGATATCGCACCGCGCGCTTGATCTTGATCGCGCGGTCGCCGGCCAGAAACACGCTCGCCGCATGGGTGTCGCAGCGCCGCACCTCGGCGACACCATAGGTCGCAGGATCGGCGAGCAGCTTTAACACGGCGGCTTGCGACCTGTGCATCGTGGGCGCGGAGTTGACGTCTGACATGGCGGAGAAACGCCCGCATGGATGAGATTACGAGGCCGCGTCCCGCGCTCGCTTGCGCCGCGGGACGGGTCCGATCGGCGGCGCAACTCCACACCAAGTACCGCGTTTATTCAACATGGCGAACCCGTTTATTTCGTCGGCGCTGCTTGGCACCGCCATGCCGCTGCAACTGACCTGGCAGGATCTTGTCGTTCGTTTGGTATGCACGCTGATCGCCGGCGCGATCATCGGCTATGACCGCGGCGAGCGCGGCAAGGCGGCGGGACTGCGCACCACGATCCTGGTCTGCCTTGCGGCATCGGTGGCGATGCTGCAGATGAATTATCCGCTCACGCTGAGCGGCAAGGCGTCCGATTCGTTCATCACCAACGACCTGATGCGGCTGCCGCTCGGCATCTTGACCGGCGTCGGCTTCATCGGCGGCGGCGCGATCTTGCGCCGCGGCAGTCTTGTCATCGGCGTCACCACGGCGGCGACGCTGTGGTACGTCACGGTGATCGGGCTGTGCTTCGGCGGCGGCCAGGTCCTGCTTGGTTGGGCGGCGACGGCAATCGGCTTTCTGGTGCTGCGGGGTCTACGTCGGCTGGAAAGCTATATGGCGGTGGAGCAGCACGCCCGTCTGCAGATCACGGTCGACGAGACCGGCCCCGGCGAACAGGAAATTCGCGACTGGCTCGCCAAAGGCGCGATCCGGGTGCGCAATATCGACCTCGCGAGCGGCGGCGGCTCGCGGACTTACACATTGAATGTGTTGAAGGTGCACGAGCCGCGCGCGGCAAGCGCCTGCGCGATGCCTGCTGCGGTCGAGCGATTGAGCCGGCGCCCGGGCGTTCGCGCGCTGGCATGGCAGGTGACGGACTGAACGTGCGGCTAGCTGCTTTCCTGCCCGGGCTCACCCGGCGCCTCGCCCTCGCCAGCCGTCCTGAATTGGTTTTCCACCTGGTCGGCGAGCCTGCCCCAGGCTTGCGCCATCTTGAGGAGGAACAGTCGGCGATTGGTATCCGAGACACGCCTGGCGATCTCAAGACAATTGGCGGCGTACAGCCGGTAACAAGCAGTATCCTCTTTACGCCCCGCCATTGCCGGCGCCCCTAAGTGCCTCGATCTGTTAAAAAGATGCGGGGCTTGACTTGGTTCCTGTGGCGTTCCGCCGCCGGGCCGGATTTATCCACAGAAGCCGTCCGGAAAACCGGCTCCGGCAATGTTGTCCGGAACCTTCTTTGACCGACCGCGTTTGCGTCAAGGCACAAAGGCCGAGGTGGATCGTGAGGGGGAGTTCACGCCGAATCGGGCGGCTTAGGCTGCGGGACTTGTTCCCGCTGGGCAGGTTCCATGCTGCGTCAAAGCGCCGCCGACGCTGGCTCCGGGCGCGGCGGCCGGCCGAGTCCACAACAGAACACCACCCGCTAACAGAACACTACGCGCTCGAGCGCCACATCCTCGATTACCGTATGCTCGACGGCGTGCGGCTGGGTTTCGGAGAGATCTATGCGGACCACTAGAACTGGTGCGCGTGCCGGACGGAACGGTACGCCGGTATCCCCGATTCCCCAGATTGCCAAGGCGGTGGCAAAACAGGCCCGGGAATCGCTCAATGGCGACACTGATGCGCACGGCCTGACTGAGCTGTTGCACGCGCTGCGGGCGATGCGGGTCGGCGACTTCTCGGTGCGCATGTCCGGCGACCGCGTCGGCATCATCGGCAAGATCGCCGATACATTTAATGACATCGTTGCCACCAATCAGCGCATGGCCCGCCAGCTCGAGCGGGTCGGCCAGGTGGTCGGCCGTGACGGTCGCACCCGCCAGCGCGTGCGCTTCGGCCTGTCCGACGGCGCCTGGGGTGAGATGGAGGCGAGCGTCAATTCGCTGATCGATGATCTGTTGTGGCCGACCACGGAGGTGACCCGCGCCATCGCCGCGGTGGCGCAGGGCGATCTGCTGCAGACCGTGCCGCTCGATGTCGACGGCCGGCGGCTCAAAGGTGAGTTCCTGCGCTCGGCCGAGATCGTCAACCGGATGATCAAGCAGCTCAATGTGTTCACGTCCGAGGTGACGCGCGTCGCGCGCGAGGTCGGCACCGAGGGCAAGCTTGGCGGCCAGGCCCAGGTCGGCGGCGTGACCGGCGTGTGGAAGGAGTTGACCGAATCGGTCAACTCGATGGCCTCCAACCTGACCGCGCAGGTCCGCAACATCGCCGAAGTGACCATCGCGGTCGCCAACGGCGACCTGTCGAAAAAGATCACCGTCGACGTGCGCGGCGAAATTCTGCAGCTCAAGGAAGCCATCAATACGATGGTCGATCAGCTGCGCTCGTTTGCGTCGGAGGTGACGCGCGTCGCGCGCGAGGTCGGCACCGACGGCAAGCTCGGCGGCCAGGCCATCGTGCCCGGCGTTGCCGGCACCTGGAAGGATTTGACCGACTCGGTCAACGCCATGTGCGGCAACCTGACCGACCAGGTGCGCAACATCGCGCATGTGACCACGGCCGTGGCGCGCGGCGACCTGTCGCGCAAGATCACCGTCGACGTGCGCGGCGAAATTTTGGAGCTGAAGGACACCATCAACACGATGGTGGACCAGCTCAATGCGTTTGCTTCGGAAGTCACGCGCGTCGCCCGCGAGGTCGGCACCGAAGGCAAGCTCGGCGGCCAGGCGCAGGTGCCGGGCGTCGCCGGCACCTGGAAGGACCTGACCGACAGCGTCAACTTCATGGCCGGCAACCTCACCGCGCAGGTGCGCAATATTGCCGACGTTGCCACCGCCATCGCCGGCGGCGACCTGTCGAAGAAGATCACGGTCAACGTCTCCGGCGAAATTCTGCAGCTCAAAGAAACCATCAACACGATGGTCGATCAGCTCAACGCCTTCGCCGGCGAGGTGACGCGGGTGGCGCGCGAGGTCGGCACCGAGGGCCGCCTGGGCGGCCAGGCCAATGTGCTCGGCGTCGCCGGTACCTGGAAGGACCTGACCGACTCGGTCAACTCGATGGCGTCGAACCTGACCGCGCAGGTCCGCAATATCGCCGAAGTGTCGACGGCCATCGCCAATGGCGACCTGTCGAAGAAAATCACCGTCGACGTGCGCGGCGAAATCCTCGAGCTGAAAGACACCATCAATACCATGGTCGACCAGCTCAATGCCTTCGCCGGCGAGGTGACGCGCGTCGCGCGCGAGGTCGGCACCGAAGGCAAGCTCGGCGGCCAAGCCATGGTGCGCGGCGTCGCCGGCACGTGGAAAGACTTGACCGACTCGGTCAACTCGATGGCTTCGAATCTGACCGGCCAGGTGCGCAACATCGCCGAGGTCGCCACCGCCGTGGCGCGCGGCGACCTCTCCCGCAAGATCACCGTCGACGTGCGCGGCGAGATTTTGGAGCTGAAGGATACGCTCAACACAATGGTCGACCAGCTCAACGCGTTTGCCGCCGAGGTGACGCGCGTCGCGCGCGAGGTCGGCACCGAAGGCAAGCTCGGCGGCCAGGCGCAAGTGCCGGGCGTCGGCGGCACCTGGAAGGACCTGACCGACTCGGTCAATTCCATGGCGTCGAACCTCACCGCGCAGGTGCGCAATATCGCCGAAGTGTCGACCGCCATCGCCAACGGCGACCTGTCGAAGAAGATCACGGTCGACGTGCGCGGCGAGATCCTGCAGCTGAAGGAAACGCTGAACACGATGGTGGATCAGCTCAACCGCTTCGCCGGCGAGGTGACGCGTGTCGCGCGCGAGGTCGGCACCGAAGGCCGGCTCGGCGGTCAGGCCAACGTCCCGGGCGTCGCCGGTACCTGGAAGGATTTAACCGACAGCGTCAACTCGATGGCCGGCAATCTCACGGCGCAGGTGCGCAACATCGCCGAGGTCACCACCGCGGTGGCGCGCGGCGATCTCGGACGCAAAATCACCGTCGACGTGAAGGGCGAAATTCTCGAGCTGAAGAACACCATCAATACGATGGTGGACCAGCTCAACGCCTTTGCCTCAGAAGTGACGCGCGTCGCGCGCGAGGTCGGCACCGAAGGCAAGCTCGGCGGCCAGGCGCAAGTGCCCGGCGTCGCCGGCACCTGGAAGGACCTCACCGACAATGTCAACTTCATGGCGTCGAACCTGACCGCACAGGTGCGCAACATCGCCGAGGTTGCGACCGCCATCGCCGGCGGCGACTTGTCGAAGAAGATTACCGTCGACGTACGCGGCGAAATGCTGCTGCTCAAAGACACGCTCAACACGATGGTCGAGCAGCTGCGCTCCTTTGCCGCCGAGGTGACGCGCGTGGCGCGCGAGGTCGGCACCGACGGCCGGCTCGGCGGTCAGGCGGTGGTGCCGGGCGTCGCCGGCACCTGGAAGGACCTCACCGACAACGTCAACCTGCTGGCGGCAAATCTCACCACGCAGGTGCGCAATATCGCCGAAGTGACCACGGCCGTGGCGCGCGGCGACCTCAGCCGCAAGATCACCGTCGATGTGAAGGGCGAAATCCTCGAACTGAAGAACACCATCAATACAATGGTTGACCAGCTCAACGGCTTCGCCTCGGAAGTGACGCGCGTGGCGCGCGAGGTTGGCACCGAAGGTCTGCTCGGCGGCCAGGCGGTGGTGCCGGGCGTCGCCGGCACCTGGAAGGACCTGACCGACACCGTCAACGTGATGGCCGCCAACCTGACCGAACAGGTGCGCGGCATCGTCAAGGTGGTGACCGCCGTCGCCAACGGCGATCTCAAGCAGAACCTCGCGGTGAAATCCAAAGGCGAGGTGGCGGCGCTCGCCGAGACCATCAACAATATGACTGAGACGCTCGCGACCTTCGCCGACCAGGTGACCACGGTAGCCCGCGAAGTCGGCGTCGAAGGGCGGCTCGGCGGCCAGGCCAACGTGCCAGGCGCGGCCGGTACGTGGAAGGATTTGACCGGCAACGTCAACCTGCTCGCGGCGAATTTGACCACGCAGGTGCGCGCCATCGCCGAGGTGGCGACCGCGGTGACCAAGGGCGACCTGACGCGCTCGATTCAGGTGGATGCGCGCGGCGAGGTGGCCGAGCTTAAAGACAATATCAACACCATGATCGACAATTTGCGGCTCACCACCGACCGCAATACCGAACAGGATTGGCTGAAGACCAACCTCGCCCGCTTCACCAATATGTTGCAGGGCCAGCGCGACCTGACCACGGTCGGCCGCCTATTGCTCTCCGAACTCACGCCGCTGGTCAATGCGCAGCAGGGCGTCATCTATCAGATGGAAGGCGAGGAGCCGCAGGAGCGTCTCAATCTGCTCGCCGCCTATGCCGATGACGAACCGGGCCGCCATCCGCAGATGCTGCGGCTTGGCGAGGGCCTGATCGGCCAGTGCGCGCTCGACAAGCGACGCCTGTTGATCAACGAGATTCCCGAGAACGTGGTGCCGATCTCGTCGGCTCTGTTCAAAGTGCCGCCGCGCAACATCATCGTGCTGCCGGTGCTGTTCGAAAATCAGGTCAAGGCGGTGATCGAGCTCGCCTCGGTCCACGAATTCACCGCGCTGCAGACCATGTTTCTCGAGCAGCTCACCTCGTCGATCGGCATCGTGCTCAACTCGATCGAAGCGACCATGCAGACCGAAGGCCTGCTCAAGCAGTCGCAGCAGCTGGCCGGAGAGTTGCAGGCGCAGCAGAAGGAGCTGCAGCAGACCAACGAACAGCTCGAACAGAAGGCGCAGCAGCTCGCCGAGCGCAACGTCGAAGTGGAGCGCAAGAACCAGGAAATCGAGCAGGCACGGCGCGCGCTCGAGGAAAAGGCCACCGAGCTGGCGCTGACCTCGAAGTACAAGTCGGAATTCCTGGCCAATATGTCGCACGAGCTGCGCACGCCGCTCAATTCGATCCTGATCTTGGGCCAGCAGCTCTCCGACAATCCGGAAGGCAATCTGACCCCGAAACAGGTCGAGTTCGCCCGCACCATTCACGGCGCCGGCACCGACCTGCTCAACCTCATCAGCGACATTTTGGACTTGTCGAAAATCGAGTCCGGCACCGTTACGGTCGATGCCGAAGAAGTGTTCTTCTCCAATCTGCTCGACATGGTGGCGCGGCCCTTCCGCCACGAGGCGGAGACGCGGCAGTTGTCGTTCGAGGTTCACGTCGATCCCAATCTCGGCCGCACCATCACGACCGATACCAAGCGCTTGCAGCAGGTGCTCAAGAACCTCCTGTCGAACGCGTTCAAGTTCACCGCGCAGGGCGGCGTGCGCCTGACCGTGAATGCCGCCGCCGGCGGCTGGACCGCCGATCACCCGGTGCTGAGCCAGGCCTCGGCCGTGGTGTCCTTCGAAGTCACCGATACCGGCATCGGCATTCCGCAGGAGAAGCAGAAGATCATCTTCGAGGCGTTCCAGCAGGCCGACGCCTCGACCAGCCGCAAATATGGCGGCACCGGCCTCGGCCTGGCCATCAGCCGCGAACTGGCGAGCCTGTTAGGCGGCGAAATCCACCTGCGCAGCGCGCCGGGCCAGGGCTCGACCTTCACGCTCTATCTGCCGATCAAATATGCCGGTCCGAGTTCGCCGTTGCACGGCACGGCCGCAACGGCGGCCACCGGCGGCGCCGCGCAGCTGCCCGGCGTGCCTGTTGTACCGGAGCGTCCGGTCGAGCCGATCCCGGACGACCGGCTCGACATCCAGGCCGGCGACGCCATTCTCCTCATCGTCGAGGACGACCCGCATTATGCCCGCATCCTGGTCGATCTCGCGCGCGACAAGGGCTTCAAGGCGCTGTTGGCGATGCGCGGCGACGATGCGCTCAATCTTGCCAAGCAATATCAGCCGACCGCGGTCTCGCTCGACGTGTTCCTGCCCGACATGCTCGGCTGGAACGTGCTGAGCCAGCTCAAGCAGAACCCGCTGACGCGGCACATTCCGGTGCAGATCGTCTCGCTCGACGAGGACCGGCAGCACGGGCTCGCCCGCGGCGCCTTTGCCTTCGTCAATAAGCCGACCACGCGGGAGGGCATCGAGGAAGCGCTCTCGCGCATCAAGGAATTCGCCGAGCCGCGCAAGAGGCGCCTCCTGGTGGTCGAGGACAATGCCGTCGAGCAGATGAGCATCGACGAATTGCTTGGTCACGACGATATCGAGATCATCAACGTCGAGACCGGCGGCGAGGCGTTGACCGCGCTGCGCGAGACTCCATGCGATTGCGTCGTGCTGGATCTGCGCCTGCCGGACATGTCGGGCTTCGAAGTGCTCGAACGGATGCGCGCCGACAGCGCGCTTGCCGAAGTCCCGGTCGTTGTTTTTACCGGCCGCGAATTGTCGGCCGAAGAGGACGCGCAGCTGCACAGCATGGCGCGCAGCATCGTGGTCAAAGGCGTCGAATCGCCGGAGCGGCTGCTCGATGAGACCGCGCTGTTTTTGCACCGCATTATCACCGATCTGCCGCCGGAAAAGCAGCAGATGCTGCAGCGACTCAATTCTTCGGACGAAGACCTGGTCGGCCGCACGGTTCTGCTCGTCGACGACGATCCGCGCAACATTTTCGCGCTGTCGAGCGCGCTGGAGCGTCGCGGCATGAACGTGCTGACCGCAACTACCGGCGCCGAGGCGATTTCCATCATCAGGGAGACGCCGTCGCTTTCGATCGTGCTGATGGACATCATGATGCCGGAAATGGACGGCTATCAGACCATTGAGCAGATTCGCCGGGACAAGGCCCATCGCCGATTGCCGATCATCGCCTTGACTGCCAAGGCGATGAAGGGCGACCGCGAAAAGTGCCTGCAGGCCGGCGCCTCCGATTACCTTGCCAAGCCCGTCAATACCGAACAGCTGCTCTCCGCATTGCGGATGTGGCTGCATCGCTGAGAGGCGGCGCCGATGAACCAAGCAGCCGACGAGAAGTCCAACGAGACATCGTGCGAGAAGGCCGCCGATAGGCTCGGCGAGCGCGGCGATGAGGCGGACGGGAAGGTCAACGTCCTTCTGGTCGACGACCAGCCTGACAAGCTTCTCGCCTACGAGGTGATTCTCGGCCAGCTCGGCGAGAATCTGGTGAAGACGTCGTCGGCGCGCGAGGCGCTGCAGTTCCTGCTCAAGAACGACGTCGCCGTAGTGCTGATCGATGTCTGCATGCCCGAGCTCGACGGGTTTCAGCTCGCGGCAATGATCCGCGATCATCCGCGCTTCGCCAAGACGGCGATCATCTTTATTTCGGCAATCCACCTGACCGAGGTCGACCGGCTGCGCGGCTATGAGATGGGCGCAGTCGATTACGTGCCGGTCCCGGTCGTGCCCGAGGTGCTGCGTGCCAAGGTGCGGATCTTCTGCGAGCTGTTCCGCAAGACGCGCGCGCTCGAGCGGCTCAATTCGCAGCTCGAGCGCCGGGTCGTCGAGCGCACCGCCGAGCTCGAGGCCTCCAATCTGCGGGTCACGCAGAGCGAGCAGGGCAGAAGCCTGGCGCTTGCCGCCGGTCAAATGGGCTCCTGGGACTGGGATCTCCTCACCGATGAATGGAAATGGGACGAAGGCCAGCACCGCATCTTCGGCGTCGATCCCGGCACGTTCAAAGTCAGCGCCGAAGGTCTGCGCGCGCTGATTCATCCGGACGATTGGCGCCGGCTCGAACAGGTCGCCCAAGGCATGACCGAGGGTGCGCGCACCTATCAGGCCGAGTTTCGCGTGCTGCGCCCAAATGGCCAAGTCCGCTGGTGCATCGGCAGCGCCGCGGCGAGCGTCGATGCATCGGGCAAGGTGGTGCGCGTCTCCGGCGTCACCATCGATGTCACCGATCGCAAGGAGGCCGAGGAGCGCCAAGTGCTGCTGGCGCGCGAGGTCGATCACCGCGCGCGCAATGCGCTTGCCGTGATCCAGTCGATCATCAGGCTGACGCGCGCCAAAACGGTGGAAGACTACGTGCAGGCGATCGAAGGCCGCATCAAGGCGCTGGCGCGCGCGCATACGCTTCTCTCCGACTCGCGCTGGAACGGCGCCGATCTGGCGACGCTGGTCGCCGACGAGCTGGCGCCGTACCGCGCCGGCGACAAGATCCAATGCGTCGGTCCCGATATCTCGCTGCAGCCGGCGACCGCACAAGGCCTGGCGCTCGCGCTGCACGAGCTTGCCACCAACGCCGCCAAGCATGGCGCGCTGTCGTCGCCGAGCGGCAAGATCCGGCTCGTCTGGGAATTGCACCACGACGCCCTGATGCTGCACTGGGACGAGAGCGGCGGCCCCGCCATTGCGCCGCCGTCGGCCCGCAATTTCGGTCTCAAAGTCATTGTCGCCAGCATCGAGCAGCAGCTCGGCGGCCGCGCCGAGTTCGACTGGAACCCGAAGGGGCTGCGCTGCGTTTTTTCGATTCCACGCAGCGAATTGACGAAGTCGCGCACCTTTAGCCTGGCGCGCAACGGCGTCAGCGGCAACGGCGCCACGATCGACCTGAACCAGCAGGAGCGGCCGCGCGTGCTGCTGGTCGAAGACGAGGCGCTGGTCGCGATGATGATCGCCGAAACGCTTGCCGATTTCGGCTTCCAAGTGCTGGGACCGCTGAGCACGGCATCGGAGGCCCTGGCAGCCGCGCGCGAGCGCCATCTCGACGCCGCCGTGCTCGACATCAACCTGGGTGACGGTCTTGTCTATACGGTGGCCGAGATTTTGGTGAAGCGCGGCGTTCCCTTCGTGTTCGTCACCGGTTACGACGCCGAGAGCGTCGATCCGCGTTTCGACGGCGCCCCGATCCTGCAGAAGCCGATCGAGCGCGATGCGCTGCGCAGGGTGTTTGTGCAGGAGCAGGAATCGCAGACCGTGCCGCAAGGCCGCGACCTGCGTGGCCCCGATCACGCGGTCGCCGTCAACTGAGCGGCACGATTGCGCGCTGCAACATTATCGTCCTCATTAGCCTTGCGTTCGAGCGCGTGTGCTTGCGCGTCGCAAACGCGACTCACGGGAGGACTTCAAAGACGCTTTACCGCGGAACCTGTTTGCCGACGTTCGAGTTTCCATAGTCTAAAAGAAAATGAGGATATTTTTTCACGTAGTCTTTGACGCCTCAGGCATCGCTTAACGATCATTCTCATCCCATCGTTTGAAGGTCAAAAGCCATGCAGGTGCCCTGTTATGAATGTGAATTGCGCTCATGCGGCTTGTTCAAGCGGATAACGCCCGATGAGCTCGGATCCATCAACGAGATCAAGCGCGAACACTTGGCCTTGCCGGCCGGCAGCGAGATCATTCGCGCGGGCGACGAATCTCCCGAACTTTACACGCTCTACGCCGGCTGGGCGTTCCGCTTCAAGATGCTGGCCGACGGGCGCCGGCAGATCCTGAATTTTCTTTTGCCCGGCGACCTGTGCGGGCTGCAGGCGGCCATGTTCGATGCCGCGCTCTACGGCATCGAGGCGCTGACCGATGTCGAAATCTGCGTACTGCCGCGCAGGAAAGTGTGGACGCTGTTCGATCAAAAGCCGGGTCTTGCCTTCGACGTCGCTTGGCTCGGCGCACATTCGAAGAGCCTGGTCGACGAGAATCTGACCAGCGTCGGCTGCCGCACGGCTGCAGAACGTGTCGCCGCCCTCATTGTCATGCTCTACAAGCGGCTGAAGCTTCTCGGCATGGTCGCCGCCGACAGCAGCTTCGAATTCCCGCTCACCCAGCAGCACATCGCCGATGCGCTGGGGCTTTCCCTGGTGCATACCAACAAAACGCTGGCGAAGCTCCGGCGCCTGGGCATGTTCAAATTGGCCAAGGGAAGGCTCACGCTTGCCAACCCGCGCGTGCTCGCACGCGTGGCGCTTTATTTCGACGAGGAAGTGCCGCAGCGGCCGCTGATTTGACGCCTGGTTGCCCGAGCAAAGATGGTCATTGCGAGGAGCCGAGCGCCTGCGCTCTAGGCGATTGCGGGAACTGGACGTTTCCCGTGCATCAGGCCAAGCTATTATGCCGGCAACGGAATCGCCTTTATCAACGATCCTGAATCCGCCCGGGCGACTTTCTTCGTCAAGCCTTCTACGCTGCCGGCCGAGGAGAAGAACGATTCGCAAGCCACGGTGGGCAACCAAGACTCGCCGCCTCGAGTCAAGGCCGGGAATCCGCGAAAGAGAGAGCGATGAAGCTATTCAAGTGCCAGAATTGCGGGCAGTTGACCTATTTCGAAAATAATCATTGCGAAAAATGTGGCCGCCGCCTCGGCTTTCTCCCGGCGATCATGAATCTGTCGGCGCTCGAGCCGGATGGCGATCGCTCGCGCGGCACTTGGCGTGCGCTTGCGGTCGATAAGAAGCGCTATCGATTTTGCGCCAACGATGCCTACGATGTCTGCAATTGGATGATCGACGCGGATCTGCCCGAGGCGTTTTGCGTCGCCTGCCGGCATAACCGCACCATTCCAAACGTGAGCGTGCCGGACAATGTCGTCGCCTGGCGCAAGATCGAGCGCGCCAAGCACATGCTGTTTTACACCTTGATGAAGCTCAATCTGCCGCTCGATGAGAAGGACGCCGGCGGAAGCTTGCGGCTGCGTTTCGATTTTCTCAAGAGCCCGCCGCATACCGAGGCGCCACGGGTGATGACCGGCCACGATAACGGCCTGATCACGCTCGCGCTGGAAGAGGCCGACGATGCCGAGCGGGAACGTCGTCGCACCATGATGCGCGAGCCGTACCGCACGCTGGTCGGCCATTTCCGCCATGAGGTCGGACATTATTATTGGGACTTGCTGGTGCGCGACGGCGGCCTGGTCGAAGCGAGCCGCAAAATCTTCGGCGATGAAACCGCCGATTACGACGCGGCGTTGACAGCCTATTATGCCAACGGCGCGCCGCCGGATTGGCAGGACAATTACATCAGCGCCTATGCCACCGCGCATCCGTGGGAAGACTTTGCCGAGACCTGGGCGCACTATCTGCACATCGTTGATACACTGGAAATGGCGCGCGCCTTCGGCATGTATGTACATCCGCGGCTGGCGCGTCCGGGCGAGCTCGATGCCCAGGTCGATTTCGATCCCTATGCGGTGCGCGAACCATCGTCCTTGATCGAGACCTGGGTGCCGCTGAGCAATGCGCTCAACAGCCTCAATCGCACCATGGGCCTGCCGGATCTCTATCCGTTCATCCTGTCGCCGCGGGTGATCGACAAGCTGAGCGCGATTCACCATCTCATTCACGGCAACAAGCTGCCGGAAAAGGTGCCGGTCGCGGCAGACTCGGTGGCTTAGGGATATCCCTCATCGTCATCGCGAAGCGCGACGCGACGCAGCAAATCCGGCGCCGCTAATATTTGATTGCATCGCGTCGCGCGCACCGACAAGCGGCCCGCACCGAAGGCTTCCGGCGCGGGCCGCTTGCCTGACCTGCCGAACGGTTAAGCCAGGATAACGGCAACGATCTCGAAGGTGTTCGGATCGATGATCAGGATCCGGTCGCCGACGAGAACGTAATCGAAGCCGCGATATTGCGGCACGATCTGTACCACGTCATCCGGCAGCACCGCGACATGGACACTGCGCGGGATTCTGGCGCCCACGGTCACATCGAAGTCGGGCTTGCCGGTGATACGCGCCGACGGGCTCTTGCCGATGATCGTGGAGATCCTGGTACGCTGATCCTGCGACAGCTGCACCGAGGCGCCGCGGCGCGCGCCGCCTTGCACGCTCGTGCCGCCTTGCACGCCACCTTGGGCATTCTCCTGCGTGCTCACGCCGGCTTTGCCGCGCTCGGTCTGCGCGCCGCGCTCATTGCGCTCGCCCTGGGCGCCCTTGAGTTCGGTGTTGCCCTTGGTCTGCGCACCCTTCTGGTGAAGGCCCTTCTCGCTGTCGGCACCCTTCGGCGCGTTCGTTTCGTTGGTGCCGCGCTGCGAGCTCATCTCGGCGGCGCCCTTTTGCGCACCCTGTTGCGCACCCTGCTGGCCGCCTTGGGCATTCTGAGCGCCGCGCTGGCCGTTGGAGCGTTCCGCTCCCTGCGCCGATCGCTCGTTCGACTGTGCGCCGCTTTGCCGGTGCAGCGTCGAGCTGCCACCGGCCGCACCGCCGGTCGTGCCGCCCCGGTGCTCCTGTTGCGCACCCTGCGAGCTCATCGCACCGCCGCCGGGCTGGTTCTGCATGGTTTGTCCCGCGGCAACGGCGGTGAAACCGGCAACCGCGGCGGCCGCAACGGTTGTCATCAAGGTTTTTTTCATTTGGCGTTCTCCTGTTCTCCCTCTCTGTGTCGCCGGCGCCCCGCGTCAATGACGCGAGCCGATCCCGCGGCATACTCAACGCCAAACTCGTCTGCGACACTTGCGTTCCATTTGATGCCGCCAAAATTTGCGTTCCATTTGATGCCGCCAAAATTTGCGTTCCATTTGATGCCGCCAAAATTGTCTTCAAAATGTTTTCCGTGGGATCGACGCCTTTGTTTGTTCACGCGCAGTTCATTCGGCGCGCTCAGTGAGGGAACGGCGCGGAACCGAAACTTGCGCTCGCTGTTATGTCCAAGACAGCAGAAAGACAGCAAATCGGAGTTGAACAGGCATGGACTGGAATCGCATTGAAGGAAATTGGAAAGAGGCAAAGGGCAAGATCAAACAAAAGTGGGGTCAGCTCACCGACGACGATCTTGCCCAAGTGAACGGCAGTCGCGAGCAGCTGGAAGGGAAAATCCAGCAACGCTACGGACTCGCCAAGGATTTGATTCGCAAGGACATCGATGACTGGCTGAAAACACAGCCTTAAATCGCCAATGTGAGCGTGTGGAGCGTGCGGCGCGGCGATCAGCCCGGGCTTGTCTCCGCGCCGCGCGTGAAATAGGAAATAGGCGCAGCGCCGTCCTGTTGCCCCCTTGAGCCTTTGGCCATTCCCTGTTCTGTTGCGCGCCCGATTGATCATTCGCGCGAGGTGAGAGACCAGGGACATGGCCAAAACAAAGCGGAAAGAGACGACGTCTGCCGCGACCCATCGGCAAATCAAGGAGCAGTTGATCCTCGCCGGCAGAGTGCTGGTGGCGGAGGGGCAGGACGACTTCACCCGGGGGCATATTTCGTTCCGCCTGCCGGACGATCCCGGCCGCTTCTTCATGAAGGCGCACGGCATCGGGCTCGACGAGATCACGATGGCGAACATCCTCACCATCGATCTCGACGGCAATGTCGTCGCCGGCAAAGCGCGCCGCCACAGCGAGGTCTATATCCATTCCGAGATCCTTAAAGCGCGCCCCGACGTCAATTGCGTGATCCACACCCATCCGCCGTATTCCATCGCGCTGTCGGCGGGCGGAGGCAAGCTGCGAACCTATTCGCAGCCGGGCGCGCTGTTCTACGAGGCGCTTGGCATATATGCCGACACCATCAATCTCATTCGCAGCGCCGCGATGGGCGCCGGTGTCGCCCGCGCACTGGGCCGCGGCCGGGGCGTGCTGCTGAAGAACCACGGCATCGTCGTCACCGGCGCCACCATCGCCGAAGCCGTGATCGGCGCCATCATGCTGGAGAACGGCGCCATGGTGCAGCTGCTCAGCGAGGCCGCCGGCGAGGCGGCGCCGGAATTTTCGCGCGAAGATATCGAGAAGCTCAAGCACGACATCAGCCGGCCGGAACAGTTCGACCTCAACTTCGATTATCTGGCGCGGCGGGTGAAAAGGCGGGGCTGAACGGGCTGAAGACGCGCTGCGTTGCGGCCTCGCCGAAAGGCACCGGATTTCGCGCGGCCCCGCGAGGCATTACAGGACTGCGAGATCGTGCCCGACGACGATCTCGCCCTTGAATTTTTGCGCCGCCGCGGCGCGCCAGGTATCGTCGCTGATGCTGTCGATCGCCGGCGTCAGATGCGAGAGCACCAGCGTCTTGACGCCGGCTTCCTGGGCAATGCGGCCGACATCTTCGACCGGCGAATGGTCGGCATGCATATGCGCCATGTAGTCGTCGAATTTGACCGGACGTCCCTTGGCGATCTGCGCCTTGAGATAGTCGACCAGCGCCGGCAGATACATCGCCTCGTGCACCAGCACATCGGCGCCTTTCGCCAGCTGCGCGACCGCATCGAGCGGCGTCGTATCGCCGGAAAACGCGATCGAGCGGTCATGAAAATCGAAGCGGTAGCCGAGCGCCGGTTTGACCGGCGGATGCTGCACCACGGTCGCTGTGACTTTGACATTGTCGTCCTGCATGACCGGACCGGCCTGCGGCACTTCCGTGACGTCGATGGTCTCGAGAGGCTTCATCTTCAAATCTTCCGACCAGAAGTCGATCGTCGTGCGCATCGAGCGGATGTAGTCTGCCGTCATTTGCTTGAGCGGCGGCGGACCGTAGGCGCGGACCGACAGCGGCATTCCCTGCACCCAGCCGATCGACAGAAGCGGGCCGTATTCGACGTTGTGATCGAAGCGATGATGCGTGATGAAAATTCCGCGCAAGGCGTTGAATGACAGTCCGGCTTGCGCATAGCGATCGGTGGTGCCCAAAACCGCAGTCGAGCACATAGACCGCGCCGTTTGACAGCATCGCATGCGATGTCATCCGCCGCGTCCGTCCCGGAACCGGTCCGGCGCCGGTACCGAGCAGAACGAGCTTGGTGCCTTTGGCGTCTTTCAACCCGGCTTGCGCCTGCGCGGCGGCCGCGGCTTGTGCGCGCGCCGGTGCCGGAATTGCGGCAACTGCCGGCGCCGCGGCAAGGCTTGCGATGAGGCTGCGGCGCGAAAGGTTGAAACGCGACGTCGTGTCTTTCATCAATATCTCCCTTTAAGTCCCGGCAGCGCGGGCGCCGTGACGGCAACTATAAGCGCGCCGGCGAATCTTGCAGAGATTTAATGTTTAGGCGCCGTTTATTTCACAGAATTAATCCGGCCGTCAGGTCGCTGTAAGACAGCTTCCCCAAATCTGTCCATCAATGGCTGCGTTTGCGGCCCGCAGGTCCCACCGATTGATGGAGTTTGAAATGACTCAAGGTACTCCCCCTGGCAAGCGCAAAGTCCTCTCGCCACGGCGCCTCATCCTGATGGCTTCGGTCGCCGCCGTCGGCGGCGCGCTGCTGTTGTCCGGACCGTTCGGCTACGGCCGCACGTCGTCTGCAGCATTCACCGCGCCGGCAGCTGCGGCCGATTCGATCGCGCAGCATCCGGCGGGCTTTGCCGATCTCGTCGCCAAAGTGAAGCCGGCGGTCATTTCGGTGCGTGTCAAAATTCCGGCGTCCGCCGCCCCGGCGATGATGCAGGACGACCAGGACAACGGCGATCAGCAACAAATCCCGATTCAGCCGGGCTCGCCATTCGACAAATTCTTCCGTCAGTTCGGCCAGCAATTTGGTATGCCGCAGCGCCACCAGATGATCACCGGCGAAGGCTCCGGCTTTTTCATCTCGGCCGACGGCTATGCGGTGACCAATAATCACGTGGTCGACCACGCCAAATCGGTGCAGGTGACGACCGATGACGGCAAGATCTACACGGCCAAGGTGGTCGGCACCGATCCGAAGACCGATCTCGCGCTGATCAAGGTCGACGGCAAGAACGACTTTCCTTATGTGAAGTTTGCCGACAATCCGCCCAAGGTAGGCGACTGGGTGATCGCAGTCGGCAATCCGTTCGGGTTGGGCGGCACGGTGACCGCCGGTATTGTCTCGGCGCGCGGCCGCGACATCGGCGCCGGTCCCTACGACGATTACGTGCAGATCGACGCGCCGATCAACAAGGGCAATTCGGGCGGTCCGGCCTTCGATGTCGACGGCAACGTTATCGGCGTCAACACGGCGATCTTCTCGCCGTCCGGCGGCTCGGTAGGCATCGGCTTCGACATTCCGGCTGAGACCGCGAAGCTCGTCGTGGCGCAGCTGAAGAAAGACGGCCATGTCACGCGCGGCTGGCTCGGCGTGCAGATCCAGCCGGTCACCGCCGGCATTGCCGACTCGCTCGGCCTGAAGAAGGCGCAAGGCGCCATCGTCGACGAGCCGCAGAAGGACAGTCCGGCAGCAAAAGCCGGCATCCAGTCCGGCGATGTGATCACCGCGGTTGACGGCAATCAGGTCAAGGATGCGCGCGAGCTCGCCCGCACCATCGGCATGATGCCGCCGGACACCCAGGTGAAGCTCGACATTCTGCGCAACGGCCAGCAGAAGACCGTTTCGGTGACGCTGGCGCAGATGCCGACCGATCAGCATGTCGCGAGCGCCAGAAGTGACAATGAGCAGACGGAAAGCGGCGTGCCGCATCTCGGCTTGCAAGTGGCGCCCGCAAGTGAAGTGGCCGGCGCCGGCGACAAGGGCGTCGTCGTGATCGCAGTCGACCCGGACGGCCCGGCCGCCGAGCAGGGTCTTGAGGCCGGCAACGTGATCCTCGACGTCGCGGGCAAGCCGGTCGCCAATGGCCGCGATGTGCGCAATGCGCTGGTTGCCGCCAAACAACGGGGCAAGCGCGACGTGCTGATGCGCGTGCAGATGGGCGACGCGACGCGCTTTGTCGCGGTGCCGCTCGGCAAGGCGTGACGCGGTAGCGCACGAGTAGTGGCCGAGTCTGGCGGCGACACCCCAGTCTCCAGGTCGACGCCGCAGATCGGTCCGGTGAGGACGGGTTGTTCGCCCGTCCTCATTCGCTTGCGGCCAAATCGAGTTCCGCCACCGAACGAATTCCGGACCCGGCCGTTGGTGCACTGGCCGATGCGCTGCGCCGCCATAATGCGAACATCTGGCCGATCCACGCAGGGGGCCGACACCGATTCCGAGGAGGTATTCATGGATGTCGCACGGACTTTGATCCTGCCCGCAGTCTTGGCGTCATGTCTTGCCGCCGGCGCGGCTGCTGCACAAAATTCGCAGACGCCCAACTCCGCGTCGAATCCCTCGTCGCTTTCGGCGACCGCCGCGCAGACCATGGACGACGTCTCGAAATGGACGCGCAAACAGTGGAGCGCGGCGAAGGCCAAATGGGCGCAGGAAAAAAACAAGTGGAACGGCTGCCAAGACCAGGCCAAGGCGCAGAATCTGGCCGGCCGCAGAAGCTGGCAATTCCTCTATGACTGCATGACGAAGGGCTGATGCGGCGCCCAGGGTGGCACGATCGACCGCACCCTTGTCACCGCCCGAGGCCCCGCACTTGCGCGATTTGCCCACGCGGTGAAGCCGCGCAATGCGGCGCCTCCTCCGGGTGACTTCGGCTACAGCATTCCCGGCCGAAACAGATTGCGCCGGCTGATGATCTTGCCGGAGACCATGAAGATGCCGTCGCCGGTATAGTGCAGCGTCCGCGGATATTTCGGCCTCCGCGCCACATGCGCCTTGACGACTTCGAAGATGAAAAAGTTGTAGCGGTCGATCAGCCGGCCGTCGGCGAGCCTGCATTCGAAATTGGCGTGGCATTGCGCAATCAGCGGTGCTTTGACTTTTTCGGCCGCCGCGGCGGTCAGCCCGAATTTCTCGAACTTGTCGACCTCGGCTCCCGTGCAATTGCCGATGCCGACCACCGTATCGGTCAAAGCCGTGGTCGGCACATTGATCACGCATTCCTTGCTGCGCCGGATGAGCTCAAAACTATGGTTGCCGCCGGCGATGACACAGCCGACCAGCGATGGCGTGAAGTCCATCACCGTGTGCCAGCCCATCGTCATAATGTTGCGCTCGCCACGGTGCTGCGATGAGACTAGGACAATGGGCCCGGGCTCGATATAGCGCCGCACATCGGCAACCGGGAAATCGATTTTGCCGATCACCGCCGCCGGCTTGGCCAAGACGCTTTTAGCCAAGACGCTTTTAGTCATGACGCCTTTAGCCATGACGGCGCGTCCGAGCGCGTCGGCGATCGCGTCCTGTCGTCATGTCGAGCATTTCTTGAAGAATTTGAAGATGTCGGGCGCCTGCATCCACATGACCTGATAGGTGAGACCGCCCTTGTCGGTGATCCATTTCTGGATATCCGGCGGATAATCCTTCCATAGCTGGGGCGTGATGAAGGGCGGGAACGCCTGGTGGAATCCAAACGTCGCTTGCGGGGTCACGCAAATGCTCTTGCGCGGGAAATAGCCGACCAGCGCGGTGCAGGCGGACAGGCACGGTCCGGCGACACGCACGGTAGCACCCTCGGCCGCAAGCTTCTGCCATTTCATTTCATAGGCGACCAGGAGCCCGCCGTAATCGCTCGTAATGACGACCGTTTCGGCGCGCGCCGTCGCGCTCGCGAGCAATGCCAGAACGGCCGCGATCCAACATCTCATGAACCAGCTCCCCCTGCCGCAATGGATCGAACTTACCACAGATTTTTGCGATGCAATGCAGCTGACCCACATGCATTCCGGCCGCGCTGATAGTGTGACTTGACGGCGATCATTTGACGATGTCGCCTGCGCAAGACGCTGTGCTCGCTGATGCGGCGAAGCGCCGACCGCAAGACCGGCGAGAGCCTGCCGGCCGCTCGTCGGATCGACGCGGCGTCAGCGGCCTATATTCGTCGAGTTCCCGGTCGTTTGCGGCGCAACTATGCTGCGCTGCGCCGAGCATTTTGCGGCGCACGATTGCCTTCTTGCACCGAATGTTGGCAGGGTCCAAAGAGTCGGATTAGGCACCTAAGCGCAACCTGCCGAATTGCCCCAAGTGCAGCGACGTGCCGGCGCGCAGCTATCGCCGCGGGCAATAGACCGCCGGCACGCGTGGACCAAGCTTCGTCTCTGGCAAACGGCGCTTAGCGCAAAGTGAAGGGAGAGAGTCCATGGCCAGTCCGCAGCAACCACCCAAACCATCCGACACTGCCACGTCGCGTGGATCGAATGAAATTGTGAAGCTCATCCGCAAGCTGCGCTGGATCGGGATGGATGAGGAGGCGCAGAAGCTGCAGACCGAACTGACGCGGCGGGAGACGGCGGCGGCCGACTGCGTGATCGCGACGCCGCGCGAGACCGACTGATCGGCGGCCCTTCATCGGAGGCACCTCGGAGAGGAACGAAAGATTCGGAGGCAAGTGCGCCGTCAACGGAGGAAGTGCGATGACAGCCATCATGGCCTTGGGCTTTCTGGCCGCGTGCTGGGTGCTGGTGCTTTGGGGCTCGATCTACTTCAACAAGAACGTGCTGTGAGCGGCGTCAGCCGTCGGAATCCGGCGTCGCGGTAGGATAGTTTGCTCATTCCCGCGAAAGCGCGAAGCCGGCAGCGGGTCTGCGCTTTGGCGGGGAGAAGCGGATCCTGGTTCAATTCACCGCCCGTGTCCGATCAGCGCCAGTGAGATTGCCGGCACGTAAGTGATCGCGAGCAGCGCCGCGAAATTGACGACTACAAACGGCAGCACGCCGCGATAGATCGTGCCGATCGGCACGTTGAAGATGGCGCGCGCGGCGAACAGGTTGAGGCCGAACGGCGGCATGTAGAGGCCGATCGACAGATTCACCGCCATGATGATGCCGAAGTGCAGCGCGCTGACGCCGGCGGCTTCGACCACCGGCAAGAGCAGCGGCGTGAGAATCAGGATCGCCGCCGGCGGCTCCAAAAAGCTTCCGGCGACCAGCAGGAGCGCATTGACGAACAGCAGCGTCTGCCAATGCGGCAGCGCCATGGCGCTCACCGTATTGATGAGGTCTTGCGGAATGCCGCTCGTCGTCATCAGCCAGGAATAGACGCCGGCACCGGTGACAATGATCAGGATCTGCGCGATCAGAGCGCTCGAAGACACCAGGATTTCCCACAGCTCCGCCGGACCGACCTCGCGATAGACGAACATCGCGACGAACAGCGAATAGACCACCGCCACGCCGGCGGCTTCGGTCGGCGTGAACACGCCGCCATAGATGCCGCCGAAGATCACGACGATGGTGCCGATCGCCCAGCTCGCCTCCTTGGTCGAGGCCCAAATATTCCTCCAGCGCGCCGGCGCCGAGAGTGGCACCGTTTTGATCTTGGCATAGACCAGCACATAGGCGGCGTCGACAAGGCCGATCAAAATGCTCGGCAGGATGCCGGCGGTGAAAAGCTTTATCGCGGAGACCTGCGCGGTCATGGCGTAAAGGATCATCGAGATCGACGGCGGGATGATCACCGCGACCGCGCCGGACGAGGTGATCAGGCTGACCGCGAAGCGTTCCGAATAGCCGTGCTTGGTCAGCGAGGGAAACAGCAACCGGCCGATTGCGACCACGGTGCCGACGGAGGTATGCGCCATCGCGCCGAACAGCTCGGAAGAGGCGACCGTGGTGACGGCGAGCGAGCCGCGCACGCCGCCGACGATCGAGACCACCCAGTTGACAACGCGAACGGCGATGCCGCCGCGGCCCATGATCTCGCCGGCCAGCACAAAGAACGGCACCGCCAGCAGCGGAAAATTGTCCAGGCTGCCGAACATATTGGTCTGGATCGCCTGCAGCGGCACATGCGCCACGAACAGAACCGCCGCAAGCGATGTGAGCAGCAGCACGACGAAGATCGGCAGGCCGAGAACGAGCAGGACCGCAGGCAGGATGAAATAGACGGACGCCGCCAGCATTTCAGGGCCCGGAGCCGACGCCCGGATCGCGGCTGGCAATCACGTCGTGGCGCACGCCCTGCAGGCAGAGCCGCACCGCGATCAGAACCGCCATCAGCACAAGGCCGAGCGGCAGCGCGGCCTGCGGAATGACCAGCGGAATATTGGCGGCATCGCTGCGTTGATCGAATTCGGCGAGCATGGTCACTACCGGCCAGGCGAAGACTGCAAGCGCGATGCAGGTCGCGATAGTGGCAAGGTCGGAAAGGATCTCGAAGGCGATGCGGGCACGCGTCGGCAGCAGCGAAACCAGCACGTCCATTCGTATGTGGCGCCCGGCCCAGCCGACCGGCCCGGCGGCAAGGAAGACGCAGCCGATCATCAGAAACAGCATGGCTTCCTCGGCCCAGGACAGCGACACACTGAGAAAATAGCGGCCGATGATGTTGGCAAAGTTGATGGCGACGCTTGCGATCAGCATCAGCGCCGACGCAATGCGCAGCAGAGCCATCAGGACTGAGGCGCTGCGCCGCAAAAATTCGCGCGCGCGCATTCTTATTTCCCGTCGCCGTGATGAGGTGCTCGGCCGCGAGCGCCGCGCCGCCAATGGCGACGGCCCGAGCGCCGGGGCCCCATTCGGCGCGGGCCGCTTGGCGGCCGCCTCAGAAGAGGGACCACACCATGTTGCAAGGCGCCGGCTTTCAATTCTTCGCCGCTGCGGCGCGGACCATTTGCAGCATCTCATGCACCGCCGGCTGATCCTTGGTGACGGCATCGCCGACCGGATCGAGCAGCGTCTTCATCTGCTTGAGGTCTTCGGCGGAGAGCCGGTGCACGGTGCCGCCGAGCGCGGTCCAGTCGCCCTCGAGCTTCTTGGTGAAATCGGTTTCCCATTGTTGCGTCTTGGCCTCGATCGCCGCGCCGGAATCGATAACGATCTTCTGCAGGTCGGCCGGCAGCGTGTCGAGCCACGGCTTCGACACAACCGCGATGGAAATAATGAACGTGTCGTTGGTCACGGTGACGACCTTGAGCAGGTCGTTCATCTTGAAGGCGACGAAGACTGACAGCCCCGAGATCGTGCCGTCGATCGTGCCCTGATCGAGCGCCGGCACGACTTCGGACAGCGGCATGCCGATGCCGGTGGCGCCGAGCTTGGCCATTTTCTGGCGCTCCATCTCGGTGCCGTTGATGCGCAATTTCTTGCCCTGGAAGTCGGCAAGTTTCAGGATTGCATTCTTGGCGCCGTAGTTCGAGGCGCCGAGATCCTCGGTGGCGATGCCCACCATGCGTTTTGGCGCGGCGAGCTCGAACATCGCTTTTTTCACTGTCGGATCGTGCACGGTCGCCGCCGCATTGGCCTCGTCGCGAAACAGCATCGGGGTAGAGAACACGCCAAAGCGCGGATCGACGCCGACAAAGAAATCGACGGGGCCGACATAGCCCTGGATGTTGCCAAGCTGCACGCCCTCGATCTCGCGCGGAATCGGGCCGAGCTGGCTCGCCGGATAGATCTGCACCTCGATGCGGCCGCCGGACGCCCTTTCGACTTCGTCCTTGTAGAATTTTATGAACTGATGCTGCGTCTCGTTGATGGTCGCGGTGCCGACCTTCATCACGAAATCGGCGGCGTTCGCGGGCGGGGCGATCAGGCAAGCAAGCGCGGCGGCCGCGCCAAGCGCGCCGGCGCGAAATATTTTCGTGACAGACATGTCCATCCCCTCTGGTCGTTTCCCCGCGGTTGCACGTCTTGGGCGCGCGTTATCCCGCCGACTATAAAGGGCGGGCGGGGATTGCCAAGGCGCGTAGCAACGCGAGGCGGACAAAGCCCATGTTCCTCGCGCTGAGGGCTCCATGGCGCGCCCGCGCCGCGCCGGCAATCGCGCAATCGTGAAGTCACTTCCGTGTTGACAATGGTCACTGATTACGTTACATACGCCGCAGCCCGCTCACGGAAGGGACGCTTTCGCGAGGCGTTCGTGAAGGTGGAGCGGGTGCGGTGCCCGCGCGCGGTCTCGCAAGCCGCTCCCGGGCGGCCTTGGGCATCAGCCCGCC